>JGI24891J29808_1000018_pt1 | contig 236926 bp, 199 predicted proteins | sample FreactcultuFSWF8_FD_29808 | JGI IMG/M metagenome (IMG submission 29808) | reverse complement strand
CCGTCTCCAGGACGATCGACCGGCGGCTCCTGGTCCATTCGTTCAACAGTCGCGGGCGGTGGAAGAGTAGGGTGACTGGCGGGGGGCTGTTGTTGTCGCCGCGCAATGAGTGGGCAATCAGCTTGCCCACGCTGCCGACGCCGTAGACATGGATGCGGCGCGGGACACCGCCCTCACGCGCATACTGTTCGCTGGCTGCTGTATATGTGCGCCGAGAGAGGCGGCTGAACGACGGTCGGAGAAGGAAGGTGCTTTGCTGGAGTGGCATGATTGAGAAAGGTCCACCATGGAAGCTGCTCCTGCGCCTGCGCCTGCGCCTGCTCCAAATGCGACATGACGCACGCTTTCCTCGACTTTCCAATCTCCAACCCTCCAACCTCTTCCCTCGGACAATGCCGTTACGCTTCCAGACGAGGTCCTTTTCTGTCCTCAACAGGCCCAAGCCCAACTACCCTGGCCATGTACCACTGACCTTTGTCGAGCGATGTGGTCTCGCCGTCGGCTCTGCCTTTGGCTCCATGCTCGACCACCACCGCCACGGTACCGATGCTCCCTTCTCCTGCCCACCTCTGCCCACCTCCCGACTGACGCCCCAAGATCTGATTGCCGCGCTGGGTGAGGCAACATGCAAGCCCTACTTCATCACACGCCTACGACAGAGCATGCTGTCGCATCCCACTGGCCGCCGCATCCTCCGTGACCGTCCCCGCATCTCCAGCAAGACAATGTCGCTCGAATACTTGCGCTCCCTCCCCGACAACTCGGTCGGCCGTGTCTATGCCCAATGGCTGGACCGCGAAGGCGTCACCCCTGATACCCGGGACCAGGTTCGATACATTGACGACCCCGAAGAAGCCTATGTCATGCAGCGCTACCGCGAGTCGCATGACTTCTACCACGCTCTCACTGGATTACCCGTCTTCGCCGAGGGTGAAATTGCTCTGAAAGCCTTTGAGTTTGCCAACACCCTTCTGCCAATGACCGCTCTCTCCATGGCTGCCGTCGTCAAGCTGAAACCTGCTGCGAGACGCCGTTTCTGGTCCACCTACTTACCTTGGGCTGTGTCCAACGGCCTGCGTGCACAAGATGTCATCAACATATACTGGGAGGAGGTGCTCGAAAAAGACTGTGATCAGCTGAGACAAGAGTTGGGCATCGAGAAGCCTCCAGATCTCCGTGAGCAGAGAAAGATAATGAGAGACCAGAAAAAGGCCGAAAAGGCCGCCATTGAAGCACGACAAACGGTGGGTCAAGCTCTCAAGTCGAATTGATCCTTTCATGTGTATACAGCCTCTGTGTCTATATCACTAATACATGGGGGTATTTATCCCATACCATAAAATACACTCGATGTGGCCTCTCCCTAAATCATAATATCCAGAATTTTGTTCAATCTCCTTCTTCGCTTAAAGCTGATCCAAGAGACCCTCGGCCTCGAGCAGCAGCACAATTTGGTGGACAGCTGTGCGAACGCTGATCTTGGTCAGGTCAACGGTCAGGTTGGCCTCACCCTCAGCAGGGGTCTCGTAGGGGTCGTCAACACCGGTGAAGTTCTTGATTTCACCACGGCGTGCGGCAGCATAGATGCCTCTGCGGTCTGTCTTCTCGCACTCCTCGAGAGGGGTGGCAACGTGGATCAGGTAGAAAGATCCGTTCTTCTCAACAAGCTCACGGGCGTGCTTTCTGCTTGATTGGAAGGGAGCGATGGGAGCAGCAATGACGGCGGCGCCGGCCTTGGTCAGCTCACTGGCAACGAAGCCAATGCGGCCAACGTTGGTGTTGCGGTCCTCCTTGTTGAAGCCGAGCTCCGAGCTGAGCTCTGAGCGGACTGTCTCGCCAAGAAGAAGCGAAACAGTGCGACCACCCTGCTGGTTGAAGGTGACGTTCAAGGCACGGGCAATGGCGTCTTTGCCGCTGTTGGCGTAACCAGTCAGGAAGATTGTGAAACCCTGCTTGTTGCGAGGGGGGTGCGACTCGCGCAGCACGCGGACAACCTCAGGGTACGAGAACCACTCGGGAATGTCACCACCGGTACGCAGACGACGGCGGAGCTCGGTACCCGAGATGTCGAGAGTTCTGACGTCCTTGGGGACCTGGTCTCTGGGGCGGTATTCGTCCGAGTCGGGAAGGTACGACATCTGGAGGAAAGGAACAACCTCAATGCCGAGCTCATCTCTGTACTTCTCGACGAGGTCCTGGGCGTCATAAGGCCCGTAGAAGTCCTGGCCCTGGCTGTTCTTGCCGGGACCGGCGTGGTCACGACCAACAATGAAGTGGGTGGCACCGTGGTTCTTGCGGATAATGGCGTGCCAGAGGGCCTCACGAGGACCGGCCATACGCATGGCCAGAGGAAGGAGGGCGAGGACGGCCATGCCGTTAGGGTAACGGGGAAGGAGGGCCTGGTAGACACGGACACGGGTGAAGTGGTCAATGTCACCGGGCTTGGTGAGACCAACGACGGGGTGGATGAGCACGTTGGCCTGGCGAGAGCGGGCGGCGCGGACAGTCAGCTCACGGTGAGCGCGGTGCATGGGGTTTCTGGTCTGGAAAGCAACGACTCTGGACCAGCCGAGCTTGTCGAAGTGCAGGCGAATCTCTGCGGGAGAGTCTGTTCAGCTGGTCAGCTTGTCATCCTTGACAGTCGAACTTCTGAATCTCCTTACATCTAAGAGCGACGTAGTCGTAGTGCATCAAACGGTCGATGGCATCGATCTTGCCACCAATGTAGAAGTCACCGGCAGTTCTATACAGGTACTTGACGGCAGGGTGGGCCTCGTCGTCGGCACCGAAAACCTCGACGGCCTCCTTCTTCTTGTCAGGGCGGTAGATGTCGTCGATGGTGATGATGGCCAAGTTGCGGTCATCTCTGAAGTCACGGAGGGTGATACGGGCACCGGCCTTGGCCTTGACCTCGTCAATCGTCTCCTGCGAGACATCGAGGCAGATGGGCATGGAGAAAAGGTTGCCATCAACGAGACGGTTGTTGTCGACAACGCTGCAATTGAGTCAGTGTCTCCAGCTCATCTGGTCTTGCATTTTTCGGTGCGTACCCGTTGTAGTCCTTCTCGTTCATGAAACCTGTTGTTGACCAGTCAGAAAACGGCTTCCCGGATAGCCATATCTTTTCTTCGACTTACCCTCGAGAGGGGAGAAACCTCCGTTGAGAATGAGCTCGAGATCACAAAGCTGACGCTCATTGAGAACAATGGCGGGCAAGGTCTCAGCTTCATCAATGAGCTGCTGACGACGAGGGGCATCGCGAGCGATGAGGTCCTTGAGGATACCACCTAGGCTTCAATCAGTTTCCGCAAACCCTACGTTTGTGCATTTGCGCCTTCGTACCGTGAGGAGGGTTGGCCATGACTGCGTATTTCGATGTATACGACTAAAAGGTTACAATGAAGGAAAGAGGTTAAAGGAATGGAAAGGTCCAAATATCAAGGTGGGTTCGGGGAAAAGGTGCGAGACCGGAGAGGCTACACGACGACTTTATATTTACACATCAACTACGCATACGCAACAAGGCTTTTGGTTGAGCAGCAACGATCCGAATCTCAATACTCGATTATCCCACAAAAATTCGTCTCCACCCCTCTCTAGCATCGCCCTCAGAAACCGCTAGTATCCTTGGCGGCGTGTCGACGTACGTCAGTCGTTCTTTCCCCGTTCTCTCCAAACGTCGTTCCTGCCCCTTGTTCGCTGTCGCCTTTCATGTCGGTCTCTAACATTGTTATAATCAATTTTCAGTTCCAACGCAAGTTTTCGTTGTCATGTTATTAAGATTTGGGACTTTTCTGTGAATGCTACCTAGTGCCTTTGCACGTTTTGTAGTTTCGTTACTATGAAAGACGTGGGTCATCGTGTATCCACCTTCCAATGCTGAGGTATTGAGTATCCCACCAGATGCCGCTTAACTATAAAACTCCGATATGCCCCATCATGATCCGACCAACGCCTATGCTAAATTCGCAAAAGATAAAAAAGAACGAGAACAAGGAGGAACCTCTAGACCACTTGCTCAATGTTGAGGCCTGACTGAATGGCCTGGCTGAGCTCTTCCTGACGCTTCTGTTCCTGCTCTTGCAAGAACATGGCGTAGCGGCTCTTCTTGTTGTGGATGCCACACTCAGTCTTGCTGCGACCCTTCCAGCGACCAGCTCTCTCGTCCTCGCCTTCCTTGACAGGCTGAGTAGAGTGCCAGTCACCGATCGAACGGTAACCCTTAGACATCAAGGCGTTGACGGGAACGTTGTTCTCCTTGATGTAGTCGTTGACTTGCTGGAAGGACCAGTTCGCAAGAGGGTTGATCTTGATCATGCCCGCATCATCAAGCTCAACGATGTCGAGATCTCCTCGTTTGCCGCCTTGACTACGGCGACGCCCAGTGATGACAGCAGCAACACCCAGCTCAGCGTACGAGCGCTGAGCAGGCTCGACCTTAGCAACATAATCATAAAGTTCTTCGTTGGTCTCCCATAGCTTCTCGCCGTGCTTGCGGTTGAAATCCTCGACGTTCTCGCAACCTTCGGGCTTGTAGGTGTGAATAGTGAGGCTAGGATATCTGTCCTTGACTGCCTGGACGAGTTCATAGGTCTCCTGGAATGCGTGAAGGGTGTCCAAATAGATCAGATCGATGTTGGGCTTGATAGGGCTGTCAAGTTTCGATACCATGTCGTTGATGGCAAGTCCAGTGAGTCCAAAGGCAGTAGTCTGGAACAGACGGGGCAGAGTCATGATGCACCACTTAAGGATATCTAAAATTCGCATCAGAAAAATGTCCTTGGGATCGCAGACGAATTTTAATCTTACCTTGAGGTTCAAGGTTTTGGAGTTGCTGGTTGATGAACTTGAGGTGTGGGCGAGAGAAGTAGACCTCAGGAAGGCTGGCACTCGAGCTTCCACTGGCATAACCCGACTCCGCGTCGTGGTCAGATGAGTATGAGCGGGGCATTGTGGCGTGAATTTGTTGTTCTGGTGTTTCCTTTGTTCGGTTTCTCGATAGTGATGGAGGCAAGATTCCGTATGAAGAACTGCGGAGACACGACTTGTTCGAATTTGTATGACAGATGGATTGAGAGAAGAGAGAAAAGAGAAGACAGAATTGATATTACTTGCGAGAGCCGGTCACGGCATCCGGATTCATCGCTTTGAAATCACCACAGAAAATCTCACTGACGTGCTGAGGATTCAAAATCACACCATTTTGACTATACCTGTTACGGATTAGGGCAACACAACGAAGTACCGATCCAGGTTCCAGGCTCAAGATCTTGGGCTCGTTCCTGGACCTTGTGCCGGGCGTTTGTGCAAGATCAGCAATCGCCATGATCATTGTGAAAGGCGCGTGTCGGCTTTGCCATCTGTGGTATATATTTCGTCATGGCGCGAGCATCCGGAAATGCGAAGTTTTCGGTGGTCTCGTGCGGCTCTGCTGTGGTCCCCGCAAGTGTGTAACTTTGTTTCCTCCGATCATCACTTCTAGAAGCATATTGAATACCTTTGTGGTTGCAGACCAGTGGATAGCATTGGGATGCATCAGTGCTGAATGTAGTCTCTGGTGCACAAGCAGATTGTGCCGTTGCGCTGCGAAATGATTGCGATCTTGGGTGGATAGGTTTCCATCGCGTCAGCTTTCCGCCGTGTCAGACTCAACTCCGCGGGAGGTCAGACATATACCGGTGCATATCAATGATGTGACCATCATCATCTAGTAGTACACACAAACAGTACTGTGGAAGCACGCAATACATACTCGTGACCGTAAAATGCCAAATTGCCTTGCCCTCTATTTTGCTTTTCAAAGTCGCAAGATGGCGCCATGCTGGGGGTGGAAGGCACCATGGAATGCGGAGAAAGACATCATGGCACAATAACACGTGCCTTGCTTCATTTCACAGCACCAGGATTCTCTCAAGACTCCAGGCATCTTCCCAAAGTTGCATCGAGCAAAAGATCATTGCCTTCGTCTGAGTTCTCATGGTTGAAGACGAATAAGTGATTAGCATCTAATTTCAAAAAAAAAAGACATTGATAAATTCGAGTTTCGTAAAATACAGGCTAAAAACAGCAGAAAAAGGTATTACTCGTAGATAAATCGAAGGTGTCGAAGGTGTCGAAGGTATGGAAGAGGATAGAATAGAATTAAGAAGTCGTGGAAACTCTAGCCACCAATGGTGGTGCCGTTGGATAATGTGAGGGAGTGCTTCTCGAGATTTGCACTGATACTAGCGCCGAGGTCAATACTCGAGGCATTAATCTGCTGCCCAGTGCTAGTGGTGCCTGAGGTAAAGTAGCTCTGGAGGTTCTCCTGAGCGGCGATCGCATTGCTGAGTTGACCGGACTCCTGGAACACGAATAGCACTGCGATTCGAGCAAAATCGAGTGTCGATGAGTCAGACAAAAGAGATGTTGACGACGACGAGGGCGATGCGATACCACTTAGTCCGGAAGAGGCTGATGAGGGAGGCGCGTCGCTTGCTGACCCGCTTGCAAAGACAATACCGTTACTTGTGACAGCAGCTCCAGCGACAGTCGTCGAGTCCGCACGTTCTTCCAAGATTCTTGTCGGTGAAGGATCAACCTTGACCTTTTCTTCTCTAAGCGAGCGAGCAGAGAGACCATTGAAGGTAACCAATGCATTCTCCGATGTGCACGTTAGCTTGGATGAAGCGAAAAGCCCCAAGATGTTTGAAGCATTCAGAGATATACTGAAGTTCGTTTCGGATTCAGTAAAGAGACGAGGGATAGATTCTCCAAGAGTCACGTTGTTGACACTGCCAACATTGGTGGTTGTGCAGGACGCACTCGAAGCCTGCGTGCATTCAGAGCCCGCAAACCCATTGACGCACAGACAACTGCAACTGCCGTCACTACCTAGGATGTTGATGCCACCATTCTTGCATTCTAAAGACTTCTGGCAAGTAGCAAGTGCAGAGGCTGACGCACCGTTATGAGCATTGTTCTGTTGAGGAATGACAACGAGAACAACAGGGATTATAACAGCAGCGGCAACAAGGACGACCACAAGCAGAAGTAACGTGAAGAACAGCCATAAAGGCATGCCACAGCACCTCCTTCGTCGTCCGGGTTCCTCACCAAGATCACTCTCAGAAGGAAGGGAGCTATGCTGCAGATTGGATGACCACGGCATAGCTCGCGAATTTCTAGAACCTCCTCTAGATCCTCTAGATCCAGTGGGAGTTGCAAGCCCCGGAGGAGGGAATGAAGCAAGAATGTCTGACAGTGAGCCCGACCGCCTATTATCTGGACCGTGCGCCCTTTGCGCATCATCATCAAAGAAATTAAGCCCAAGTCTGCTCGCAGTCCTGCCACGATCGAGGTTGGATGCGACTTTAGTAGCTCTGCGAATGAGGTCTGGAAGACTGGTAAGACTACCCCGTGCTTCGGCCTCGCGGACAGCATCTACGTCGAGCCTTGGTGGGCGTCTAGAACCAACTCTCTCGCCGAGTGTCATTTGTTTCTCTAGATTCGGAGCAGCGCCCTTTTCAGAGGTTTCAAAAGCCGAAAAAGAAGAATTCTCCTTCTGAGTTGATAGTAACTCAGGTGACAACTGATGGCGCATAGGCTTCTCGGATCCAGATACGATGGCATCCTTGCCGAGAATATCACTGCTGTTTGTCCGGGTAGACAACGGAGGGAATGACCTTTCTGAACGTTCCTCTGGAGACATGTCAACCATCGGGAAACTCATGTCCATGATCTCAGATTCGACATTTTCGGAAGTGCCAGGTCTTCGGAGTGGTTGCCGGCCAGGTTGTGTGTTACTGCGAACTTCTTGTGGGTTCACGTGAGCCATGGGCCGAGTCTGGCTATCTGGCCGTAGGTCCCCATTCTTTATCGTAGTCAAGACCGGGATTGACTTGCGACCGATACTGGCCTGACGAACGGGAATGGGGCGCATCTGTTCAGGCTCGCTGGAATCCGAATCCTCGTACTGGTCCTGGAAGGGAGAGCCGTCGTGCTCATTCATATCGTGTTGATCGGCAAGATGTCTCGATATACCGATAGGAATTGCATTGCTGGAAGCGAACGAACTCTTGGAATCGTGCGTTCCCCGTTGACTGTCTGTTTCCTCTACAATGGGCGCAACATGACTCGTTTGTGGATAATACGACGAGGGTCCTCTGCGCGCCGAAGGAGGTGGACCCAGTGGTGGCCGACGATTAGGCTGGTAAAATGGTCGAGCGACTTGATGAGGGATCTGTGGCATAGCAGGAGCCTGAGGAACAGGAAAGTCGGGAACTGAATATACAGATGATCCAGTAGAATCACGCTGGTTCTCAGCAAAGGGACGAGGTACATCCGGCGATGGGTAGCTGGGCGAGACCGCCTCAACCCAGGAGCTTACAGGCTCTTGGTGGGCATACTGTATAATCGGAGGGCCAGAGTCTTGGCGGTATTGAGGAATTGTTCGTGTTGGCGGCGGTTCTCTGTTTGCCGCCGGTCGGGGATGACCGAATGCTATCGGCGTTTGGTCTGGCCGAGGTGGTCTGCTGGGCTGAGAACGCTGAGATGGATGCATTGAAAGCTTTGGCGCGCCGGGCTGCGCGTCTCCACTGCTTTGAGAAGGTCGTTGAGAGGATGGCTGTGGGCGATGTGAGCGCTGCGCTTGACGACCATCTCGTTGGTAGGACATCGTGTATCTTCACCAACGATGGTTCTTTGCGAGGGATAGCGATGATCTGGCTGGTGTGAAGTATGTCTGGGTAGTTAACAAAGGAGTAGACCGGCTCTCCGAGGTTGTTGTGCTGTCAGTGTATGTGATGACCGGGTTGATGAATGAATGTGGCGATGAGTAGAATCAATCTCAGTAGCGAGCGTGGTTGTTGTAGATTGGTTATGCGGTATTGCTGATTCCAGGCATCTGAAAAATGAAAGACGAAGGCCCGGCAAGAAGACAGTCAGGATCTCTCCGAAGGCGTAGCGCGAATATCTGGGTTGGAGTTGAGTTGAGGGCCTGAGGCTCCGAAGACAGAGAAAAGAGTGAATGGCAAGTTGCGACCAGCGTCTGATTGTCAAAGCAGCGATCCACGCGACCTTGGACGTAGCAACACCAAGAGAAAACAAGAAAGACAGAAGGTCGACAGACAAAACTCCATGCAGGACGCCTGCTGCAGGGGACGCTTAGCGAGGCATGGGATAATCGTTGGTTCCGCGCCGTTGCTGGTGCCGACTTGAAACACTTTCGATTGACTCGTGATTCGTCCATTTCGTTTGACACTTTATTTAGCATCTGGCGCGGAGACGATCTGACATCTCTCGCCAACGCCCCCAAGATCTTCTTCAACAATCCGTTCGCATCTCCTGCAAACCCAACTATCGGCCAAACAATGGTTAACAGTGTGATGGATCCTCTTCAATTGCACATTTAGAATTGGAGCGCGGTGTTTGCTTGGGTGCCAAAGTGACGCATACCGCGACTGAGACTTGAAACGAGCTTGGCACTTTCCTGGGGATGGTCAATTTCCGCTCCTTCGGATTGACCAACCCTGCCTGGCCCTGCTATTTATGCAAGGTGATGCCATTCGATTATATCATCTGAATGTCTAGTAGGTGAATACTCATTCATCATTCCGTGGCAGAATCGTTATAGATTCGATGAACAAGACGCTTGCAATACATATGCCCAACTTGTTGTTCGCGGATTGCAAGACAGGCATTTCTGTATTTGGTGTTACTTCCTTCCAGTTACAGCTTGAGCCTTTGCGACCATAAAAAAGAATTCGTCGCATGCTCTACACCAACCTGACGCAGCCAGAGCATCCTTCGTTATTTTGTGGCCGAGTCTGTTGCGCCATAGCCATACCATCATGGGGAACTGATGAAAATCCACCATTGTGGAGTGTTTCGAAAGCTACCATACAAGACTGCTTTGACTGTAGCATTTCGTGAGTTTAGGTAAGCTTCTTCAACACGTACTGACCACCTTCCAACACCATCTCCTGGCGTAGAATCTCTGTCACCTCCTCGACAGAATAACCAAGAACGTAGGCAACATCCAACAGACCATCCGCATTGATCTTGGTCGGAGCTTGCATCTGAACCTTTGGCTTTGCATTGAAAGCGATTCCAAGACCGGCCTGGTGCATCATCAGAAGGTCGTTGCTTCCATCGCCGACAGCAATGACATTTTCAAGAGGAATACCCTCTTTCTCAGCAATAGATTCAAGCAAAGTGCGCTTCTTCTCAGCGTGGATGATAGGCATGCCTTCTACCAGTTCGCCCGTCAGATGCCCATCCGACTCGACCAAGTGGTTGGCATAGCAGTAATCCAGACCCAATTCTTGTCGAACCCATTCGGCTAGAGGTGTGAAGCCACCGCTGAGCACAGCAGTCTTCCAACCAAGCCTACGAAGAACGCGTAACAACTCACGAGCTCCCGGGGTGAATGAGATGATGCCGGCGCGGAGATGTTGCCAGATCGAGACAGGCACACCCGCGAGAAGACCAACACGAGCGCGCAAAGATGCCTCGAAGTCAGTATAAGGCGCCTCCCCGCGCATAGCAGCCTCAGTAATGGCAGACACCTGAGAATAACGACCAACTGCGCGTGCGAGTTCGTCAATGACCTCCTGCTGGATCAGCGTGCTGTCCATGTCGAAAACAGCCAAGCCTGGGGTTCGGTGGGCCACGTAGAGGGCCTGCGGTTGCAACACAACCTCGATGTTATGACGCTGGCATAGACTGACAATGGCAGCGGTCCGTGTGATTGCAGAGCATTCCAACAGATTGGGCGAAGGGCCCTTTTGAGGTAGTGGGATAGCGATTTCCAAGACTCTGGAACCTTCACCATCCTCAGAGCCATCCAGGAAACGACGGGGAGTTGACAAAGAACGTCTGATCGAAAGCTCTTCCTGTAGTGTGTAGGTGACAAAGGCTGCGACGTTCTTCCATTGCTCGGTGTCCAAAGAGCCTTGTCTCAAGAATACCAGTGCGACAACCTGGTTTTTACGTGCATCTGAACGTTCACGTTTGACCTTAGGTTTCAGCTGCTCGGCGGATTGCTGAGGATCCGCAGCGAAAGAAAAGGTCTCGTAGTTGACCGACGACATGACTGCTTGATCACCCAATACTGTAAGGTGGGAAAAGTGTTGCACTCAATCGATGATAGAATTGCATGGAGAGTGCCAAGCTCAGATCGATGGTGGACCTGGCCGAGCTCGGCGTCAAGCAGTCCGATCCGTTCTCAACGATTTATGGCTCTCATCAAAATCTGCACAACTGCACGGTCACGAGACCGACTCTCCAGTGCTAGCTTTCCTGGGTTAGCTCGTGCTGCATGTCCTCGATGTCATGCATGACCTGGAGCTCTTGTTGGGCTGAAATGGAGATCGTACATCCCGAATGTCAAGGCATGACCGACTCACATCAGTTTCTGATTCGGTTAATGTCACCGCACGGATAAGGATTGGACTCGAAATACATCTGAGCTTGGTTAAGATAAGGATCGCAGATACAGATCACAGATTCCGAACTCCAGTAAATCATGGTCTGTCGAGTCCCCAAGCAATGTAAAGACTACTCGAGTGATTGGATATGGCAAGACAGGTCAAACTGTGCGTAAGGCGCGATTGACAAAGGTGAAAGATTTTCAAGCGTTGTTGAGCTTATGAAGTGCTACATGTACTGCAGATGCGACGTCCGGACCTGCGACGTGTGGACCAGCGACTAGCCTCTCCGTAATGGCTATACACTACTCTGTTTGATGTAGCTCTCTATCCAGCTCATTATGCCGCACCGCTTCATCTGAGATGCGCATGGGGCAACAAGAACCTTGGCCCACGAACTCCATTCGCTGAAGGTGTCGGCCTGAAGCTCTGTTGGCCCGAGTCGCTGGTGGGCAGAAGACTCGCCATCAAGGTAGCTTTGCCATCAAGGTGACTTTGTCACCAAGGTGACTTTGCCATCAAGGTGTTTATTCTCATGGAAAATAAAGCAGCAGTCAACTCGATAGGCATGGCTGATCCACTCTTGAATACTACTCAGAGATGAACGATTGCTATACAATACACGACGTGCTCATCGTCGGTGCCGGGCCATGTTCACTGGCTGTGACGGCGCGCCTCTGTGAGGAGACACCTTCTGCAATCTTTACTGATGAAGAACACCGCCGGTACCACTGGATCAAGAGACATGGAGATCGAGCTTCCATCAAGAACAAGCGGACTGGCCAGACCAAGCAGCCCAAGAAGTCACAGACCTGCCGCAACTACTCAACCCTGGTCTTGGATGGAACAGGAAATCATTGGATGGAGAGGTGGAACCAACTCTTCAAGACCTTTGAGATATCTCACCTGAGAAGTCCCATGTTTTTCCACCCTGATCCACTGGATCGTGATGGCCTACTATCCTACACGTACGAGCAAGGAAGAGACAGAGAGCTCGTTGAAATCCCAGAGTGCGTGGGGAAAGAAATCAGCAAGCACAAAAAGAAGAAGAGGCTCAGCTGCAGGACTCACAGGTGTGTATTCGGAGAACGCCATTGATCGATGACATCGCTGACCATCCTTGTCAGAGCAAGACCATCTGTCACAATCGACGAGCGGGATCGCAAGGACTACTTCACACCCTCCAGATCACTCTTCCAAGACTATTGTCGGTGTCTCGTCGATCGATACGGGCTCAGGAAAGATCTCATACAGCAAGAGAAAGTGCAAGATATCGATTTTGGTTTTGTCCCAGGTGTATCTGAAACGGAGCAGATATTCACCACACGATCCGACAAAGGTGTACATTATGCTCGCAGCGTAGTACTTGCAGTCGGACCAGGAAACGCACCAGCTATTCCAGCTGGGCTAGGTACAGCAGACCAAGCATGCTGCCATGCAATGCAAATCGAAATGTTTCCGGATCCATCGGTGAAGGCCAAACTGCGAGAGAAAAAAGATGTAAACATCGTGGTAGTGGGAGGCGGACTTACCTCTGCTCAATTGACCATGATGGCAATTAAGCATGGAGCAAAGAAGGTGTTTCATCTTGTCAGGGGTCGACTGAGGGTCAAACCGTTTGATGTTGACCTTAACTGGATGGGAAAGTTCCGCAACTTCGAGGAAGCCTCTTTCTGGTCGGCGGACACCGACGAAGGTAAGTAAGATGGCCAATACAAGTGAGCGTAAACTGGAATTCGCTAATCAGCCATTCCCAGAGCGTCTTGAACAGATCAAGCAAGCTCGAGGAGGGGGCTCCATCACTCCTCGCTACCACAAGCTTCTCAAGCAACACATTTCTGCTGGGAAAGTTTGTCTGCACACACAAACGACAATCAGATCGTCGAGTTTTACTGATGGATTCTGGACGCTCGAAACGAACCCTCCCGTTGACTTACCAAGCATCGACTACATCTACTTTGCGACTGGTATTGCCAGCGACTTCAAAAGTTTGCCATTCCTGCAGACAATCAACCAAAAGTTTCCTATCGAGTCACATGGCGGACTTCCGAGCCTGACGGATGACTTGATGTGGAGAGACGATGTACCTCTTTTTGTTACAGGACGGTTGGCCGCTTTGCGTCTAGGTCCAGGTGCCGGAAATCTTGCTGGAGCTCGTAGTGGCGCGGAGAGAATAGCATGGGCTATCGCGGACGTCATACCGAAGGAAAGACACTGGGGGAACGAAGACGACTTGACGTATAACTTCAAAACTGGCACAGGAGGACAATATTGTAGTCTAGACTGTGAAGCGTGTATTTAGATATGTGTACTTGAGACACCTATCAGTTCAGAGGTGAAAGCTGAAAATGGACGCTATGAGGCGGACCGTCGCCGTCTTCGTTGTTTTAACACGTATGACAGGGTCGATAAACATCTCCCGGGAGGACTCCAACACCGATTTGTTCTGACTGATCCAAATTGTATCATGGTTATAGACATCGGTAAATCAGCATTGATAAAGCGAGGACATGTCTAGCTTGCGTAATGCAGGTATACAAGAATCCATCAGCACTGGTCTCGTTCAAAGAGGTCCCTTGCAACTACATTCGAGTTATATGCACTTTATTGGCACTCATGTACCTTTGAGTCTAGACCGTGGCCGGCACGGCTTGTCCGTGAGGACCAGGGTTACCACCAGCTCGACCCACAGGTTCTGCCACTGACCCATGCTTTCTTTCTTCTGCATCTTCGTCGTCATATGCAGATTCTGGTAGCAAGTAGTAAGTATAAGGCTTGGATTGCATATGGGGGATATATCATACCACTCATGAAGGGACTCTTGGCTCGGATTTGTTTTCCTTTGATGAGAAGGAACACTGGAGCGAGACTCAAAACCAACGCGACTAGACCGAGTAGAGTAGAAGCCCACTGGTAACCAAGATTGGAATATAGCTGCGGCGAAGCCAATGGAAGGAAAGCGCCAAACAAGTTGCGTCCAAAAGATGCTGCAGACAATGCCGAGGCTGAGTATTTGCTGTAAGCATCCGTGAAGTAGTTCTGTGAGCCTGGTTAACAGATTCGGTCACCCAAAACATTTCACCCTGTACTTACGACAACAGCTTGGTAGATAGAGTAGATGCCGAAGCCAACCATAGCGATACCAACTGCAGGTGCTATCCATGGGACGAAAGTGTAAGAAGTCCATCCATATACGAACAAGCCTGCGGTGAATATCAGGGAGCCTGGTATGGAAAAGTAGAGTCTAGCTTCGGGGATAGGCTTTCCAGGCGTCTCCTTATTCCGACCGGCGGATCTGAGGTAAAGCTGGTCTTGCAAAGGGTTGACGGCAGTAGCTATGGTAGCGCCAGCACTGAGAGAAAGTTGGATGAGTGATGTTTGGAAGACACTGAAACCATAGTTTGTGCTGAAGGTCTGTGTGATCGATGATTGGAACAAGAAGAGCAGTCCCCACTTCTCGAATGTCAGTGCTAGATTGTAGTTGGCATGGAAGAACTGGACTCACAGCAAATGACACCCATAGCTGGAACACATGTTAGTACACATACATATGTTCAGAATGCTGGGATGATTGACTAACAGTGAACGAAGCGACAGTGTACTCTGTCAGTAACATCTTGGTGGGCCTTTTGAAAGACACTTTCAGCATCTCAAAGACGTTATCCTTGTTGAGTTCACTTTTTGCATATGCGTTTCTGCCTTCCTTGCGAAACTTCTTGGCTCTCTTTGCGAGAATCACATCGCCTCGTGTTTCTTTGAGGACGAACCAGAAAATCGGGAGACAGCCAGCCTGTGAGAACTGTTAAGACTTGGATGGGATGCATTTGTGCACAACTTACGTTGAATATAATCTGGATCCAATATATCCAACGCCAGTTGAGATTACGTTGAATCGCTCCACCAATGAAAGGGCCGAGTGCGATGCCTGATACATTGCATTATCAGCAATCATTTGTGCGACCAAGATAGATATGAGTACATACCAACTACTGATGTCCACCCGAAAATCGACATCGGTATGGAACTTACAGTTTTGTCGATTAGCTAGTTGTCAATATCCTAGTCTAGACGTGCTTACCGTTCTTTCTCTGTCCGGTATAGATCTGATATTGAACCGCCGACCAAGTTGATACTGACAGAGGACGCGCCTCCTCCAATGAAACGAGTGACAACCATAGTAGCAAAGTTATGCGCCCAAGCGGATGGAAAGAGGAAGATAATGAAGATGATGTAAGACGCACTGTGAAGTCAAGGTCAGTATGTCACTCAAGGAGCCACTATGCTCTCCGATACACCTACAAGTAACCGGGCATCCTTCCCCTATAATGCTCGTTAGCTTCTGATCGAAAGACAAGATAATTTGGAGACATACAGGTTCTCAGTCAGCGGGACGAAGAGCAAGGGGAATAACGCCGCACCCATATTCCAACTGACGGTAGCCCACGTAAGATTTGGAAAAGGATTGTTCTGGACATTCCACAACGAGCTCATTTGATCGTTGGCAGCACTATAACTGCCAGCTGGTAGTCCTGTCAAGATTGAACTACAGAGTTTCAGCAAACGAACAACTAACAGGCAGAACGCATCCATACATGAAACAGGTCGTCAATGTCATGACCCATTTGCGCGATGTGCTCCAGTTGAATGGGTTCGCTGGATCATCTCGGCCTTCCCAGTCGACAACTTCGATTTCGCCATGTTCGTTCGAGGGATGATCTTTAGTGGCCTCCTTCTTTTCTCCAGATTCGGAAACTTGGTTGAATGGACTACCACGACTAGAGTCCTTATCTTTCTCGCTCGATAACGATGCAGAAGCTCTGGTAGTGGGCATTGTGGTTCGGGTCATGCACGTCAAAGAAAGAGCTGGAGGCTGGAACTTAAGAAGCAGAACCATCGGCTGTGCTGTTATGATGCAAAATTACAACGGTCTTCAGTAGCAGTGTGACATCAGCCGCAACTCAATTTTCATGTGTGTCGATTACAAAGATGTTGCTTCGGATAGCAGAAGGGCCGAGTTAACACCAAAAAACGGGTCTTACAGGCAATGTCGCGGACTCGCGGCGGAGGACCACTAAAGCGTCCAGAACGTCAAGTCACTAAACATGGTTATCATCTCGTCTGAGAGCAGCAATCCTCGGGAGGAGAAGTGGCTCAGCAAACGTCTAACAAGTGACTTGTGACGTGGTTGTGCCATGTGGTATACTTTGATTTTAAGGTTGCGGAGAGAGTTAAACGTGGGCTTGGTACAGTAGGGCTTTCCGGTTAGAGTTTCCGAATCGACTGTGATCGGTTTTAAATGGACATAAGAAATCGATATGACGTTTCCCAAAGATCTGTTAAAAGTGCTGTAGGGGACTGGATCAAGCATTCAAATCAGTTAACTGCCAATTCGTTGCGAAAGACTCGACGTAGAAACCATCAGATTCCGATTCATTCCTTGATGATGCCCCGGCCGATTACCGATGCCTGCACAAGACCTTCTGAAGGCGTCCGACGGACTTTGTAGACTTGACTTCGGGTAAGTACACGGAGTGCCCTGTGTTCTTACTCTAGGCTGACGCACTGAATGTACGGAGCGCAAGAGGGCATCGGGAAGCTGATTATGGAACCAGAAGAGACCTGGTAAGCTCGGTTATAGGTCTGTGATGATAGACCATAACCTCAGACTCTCACGTATGCTAGGATGACAAACATCAGTAACTTGAACAACGAACCAGAGTTTAGTTACTCACTGGCATCGATTTTTGAGACTTGAGGCAAAGCCAAGCGAACCTTGTTGCGATATAGCACAGGGTTCGATTTTTGTAGAGGGTTCCCCTCGAAGTAAACCTCGGAGAGTTTCTTCTTGTCACCGAGCTCCTTTTCCAATTCATCAAAACGTTCTAGCCTGCAGCTTGTTGCCCAAAGATTTTCGATATGGACCAGTGACGAGACACCACGCAGGGATGTAAGAGGATTGTTTTGGACATCCAGAATCCGGATTTCGGGTGCATGAGAGAGAGGTTCGAGCGAGGTTAATAGATTGTCCGAGATGTACAGCTCCTCGAGCTGAGGCAGCTCCTTGAGTCCTTCCAGTGATGTAATCCTGTTTGCTTGAATGGAAAGCGTCTTGAGATTCGTGAGCGTAGACAGTCCCTGAGAAATGTCAGTACGAAGGCTCATAGAACCAACAGAGTCGTTGTACCTTGAGCTCCGTAATCTTGTTCTGGCCCAGCCACAGGGAGTCAAGAGCGGTCAGGGTTTCTAATCCGGATATTTCCTGGACTTTAATCAGCGTATATTTGAGAGGTCAGTGGAGGAGTTGTATACCCTAATTCTATTGGCACCCAACTCCAAGTAGGTGAGATTTGAGAGACCATCCAAGCCCTCGATGCGCGAAATTTTGTTCTGAACAAAGTAGAGATGATCAAGCTTTTTCAAGTGGTCAAGGCGCTTGATGTGCTTGATCTTGTTGTAGCTCAGATCCAGACTGCGCAATTCTGTGAAAGAGTCGAGGCCCTTGATGTGCGAGATGAGGTTGTCGTACAGTTCGAGGTCTTGGAGGGTCGCGGCGAGCGAGTCAGGAAGTTCGATGGAATGGATCGAGTTCTGGCGTAGACACAGTTTCTTGAGAGGAGAGAGTCAGTCGCCGCGTCTTGTTGTTCCAGTAGACCTTGCTCTGACTGACCATGACTTTCTTGAAGCGCTCTAGATGGAGTGCCGGGATGGACGAAACCCGACTGTGTTGTACATCTATCTCCTGCTGGCAGTCAGTAAGGAAGCGGGCGCAGAGGGTGCGAGAGGGATGACCTCAGTCTCGGGATCCTCGTCTTCGAGCAGGTCTGGCCAAAGACGTTAGCGCCTGTGTATGGTATGGTTGAGCAGAGGCGAGTACCCTCATCCGCTTCAATTTGGGCGACCGGAGGCGCATCCTCGTCTGAGTATTCGGGATCCGACAGGGCCTCTGGGTTTGCCAGTACCGCCTTTTTGTTCTTGTCCAGGCGTAGCTTGCCGTCCCATCCTGATTTGTTGCTCTGTATACCGTTGCTCTTAGCTGGCGATGCGCTGGGCTCGGCTGCGGTAGCCTGCTCGGCGCCAGGTGTGTCGGAAGGTGTCGACATTGTTAGCAAATAATGTCTGGTCACCAAGGTGAGAGAGTTGAGCCTGCTGCACAGGGCGCTTCGTCATGTGGGGTTGCAGTACTGGAGCTGTCCCTTCAGAAATCCCCCATCACATTCTTGGCCCGTCAGTCACCAAACATGCAAGTTGAACCTCAATCAGATCTGGTACAGAGAATGTTGATTAGATTAATATATTTAGACAAGAAATCAGACACCTCGAATGCCTCATGAGAACGCCTCGCTTGTTCGATTATACCATCCATGCGTAAACCATAACAAATCATCCATCGCTTGTGATACTTGTCAACTCCTCAGTTCGCTGAAGATGTATGGGAACAGCACGACACAAGCTTTGTACAGAACCCCGATACTGCCAACCGCCCGGAAGGGCATTAGTAAGGCATTGCCTGAGGTGACGTAGAGCCAGATGGACAGGAAGGCGACTGCGAAGAAGTGGTAGAAGAGTACCAGGGGCTGACGAATGATGCCGGCCAACAATCCAACAGGTCCATCGATACACTGCCCGCCGCGCTGGAAATAACGGAAGCATCCTTGCTGAAGCGCTCTGAGTTGAGGATCTAGAATCTGTCAGTCATGTTGCTGTCCGTCATCTTCAAGAAAAGTTAACATACCATTGGCAGCAAAGAGGGAGTATAGCGCCTGCGCAAGAATGTTGATGACACTGGTCAAGTTCTTTCTCCTCCAGTGGAATGTATCCAGCTGAGCCAACACAGCCTTGGTGTCTTCGAAACGGGGTACCTGTTCAGGAGAGAGAAGCTTCGACAGCAAGAGGGCATCGTTGAAGGCCACAGTCATGCCACCTCCCGTCAGAGGATGACGCATGTTCATTGCATCTCCGAGCAATACAACGCCTGCATGCCTGTTTTTGGATGCGGGCAAGAATGAGTTCGGCATGGAGCGAAGAGCGCCACGGTCCAGAGCAGCCTCGAACGATGGCCGCACTTGTGCAGGCAATGAGGGTAGCACAACGTTACGTAGATGGTTCTTGACACCCCCGTTCCTGACGGAGGCAGATGGGAGGTTCTCGGGTATATCTACGAGAGCACGCGTCTCGTGTGTGCCAATCTGATACAGGAGAACAGGAGGACTGTCGCTGATCAAGACATGGCCATGGTTCGGCATCGGCAGGTCGGCGTCGATCAGTTCGAGACCCCAAAACTTGGACTTGACAACGGGAGCATGTGTGTTGACTTCTTTACGGAACTTGCTGGCGTATCCATCGGCGCAAACGGTAAGCTGGGCAAAGTAGTAGTCCTTGCGCTCTCTGGTAGAGCACTCGACTCCCAACACCTGGCCGGTGTATCCGCTGCGAACCAGATCGGTAGCAGTCGTCTCGACAACCGTGACATTGGCGCATCTGAGGGCGCGCTCCCGAAGCTTTTGAATGAATCGACCATGGTGGAACGAACGACCTTCTGGTCTTGATTTCTTCTCTTTCTCGTTCTGGGTGTTGGTGGTAGAGCCCGCGTTCTCGGGATACGGAATGGTGACTTCGTCGCCGTGGTATATGACGTCGTAACCGAATACTTTGATAGAGTCAATGTCCTCCAAACAGTCGGCCAGACCCAGCTCTTCCAACGCAGCGACTCCGCCAGGCTGCAGGAGTTCTCCGACAATGCGATCAGGTTGTTTGAGAGATCGCTCGAGTAGTATGACACTGCGACCCTGATCGGAGAAAGCAACGGCAAGAGCGCATCCTAGGATTCCGGCTCCAATAATGACAACATCTGCTTCATGGTGAACCCGGCGGCGCGACTCCAAGGCGTCGGGGAGAGAGGGTGAGGGCGGAGGCGAATCGAGCATGAGCGGCATGGCGTAGGATGATGGAGGTTCTCAATAGGAAGGCAAGGACAAACGCATACCAAGGCAGAATTATCGATGCGACAAAAATCAACCGTGTCAGAGAAAGGAGCCAGCGAGGTTTGATTGTTTAATTGACAGGGTCTTACGATCTCGACTCCATACTTTTTGGAAACCTAATCACCCCACATCAGACCATTTTGTACCCAACTGCTCATAGACTCCACTGCTCTCTCATCAAACAACATCTGACAACAAGCGGCTATTATTAAGACTCTGCGTTGACTCAGCATCTCCAGCGCATCGAAGTCGAGTCACGCGGATTTTTGCTTGTGCAAAATTAGGATAGCCTTTTCCAGATCTTGATGCTTCAAGACGGCATTAAGCAAGTGCCGGAAACGCCCCTATTGTTTATTGAATGACACAGACAGAGACAAATGAGAATCAAGCAGATCTTAAGACCTGTGCTGACGATGTCCAACCTGAGTCCAACCCAAATAAACATGTGTCTACTATAGAGACGGATGCCTGTAGGCAAGCGAGAAGAACAAAATCATATGTAGCTTCCGTTAGCAGACGACAGAAGGGAAGACAAAGAGCAAGCCACCACTTCCAATATCCAGTCACCCAGGTCTCGCCTGTGTAACCGAGCTGTCAGAGCCGGCGTCATGCATGTCTTTTCGAATTCGAAATCGCCTGCATATTCGAGGTCCAGGATGGCCGATAGGTCGAGTATTGGACGTCGAGATAGGGGACATTTTGGTTCTTGTTAGTAACATGCGAACTCAACACCATGCGTTGTTGCCATCGGAATTGATGACGTCGACATCCATTCGTGTTTGAGGATGGTTCCATTCTTCTATTGTCAAACTCAATGCCTATCGAACGCGATACACAGTTGTACAACATGGCACCCCTCTTGTCAAATTGCAAGGTCATCAAAGAAGAGCCGCTTTCTCCATCAGATGCCAAATGGACTACATTGAAAAAGTGAGTTGAGAAACATGGGACTGCTTGGGCTTGAATAACCCACATCTTAGGATCACCTACAACAATGCCGAGAATGTTACCAAATTCTGGTAGGGCACCCCAACTCTATAGTCTAACAAAAGTCTCTGAATCAATAGGGAATCCGCTGTGAGACCTACACGCCCTTCCAATAGCTTGATCGATGCAGTAGGCATTGTTGCTATCTTGCAAAAGCCTGGCGGTTCGGAATTGCTCCTCCAAAAACAGTTCCGCCCACCTATCGACAAGATTTGTGTCGAAGTTCCTGCTGGTCTTGTGGATGAAGGTGAAGACGCCGAGACTTGCGCCGTACGAGAGCTCAAGGAAGAAACTGGCTACGTGGGAAAAGTCATCAAGGGTGATCTAGGAGTGACACCTGTGATGTACAATGGTAAGCTCGACCCTGACAAAGATGTTACTGCCATCGCTCAAATTTGTTGTTCGACAGATCCAGGCTTTTGCAACACAAATTTACAGATGGTTCACGTACATGTGGACATGTCGAACCCCGACAACCAGAATCCTAAACCTGAGCTTGAAGAAAATGAGTTTATCGAATGCTTCTCGATCCCATTGAAAACGCTCTATGCAGAGTGCAAGAAGCTCGAGAGCGAGGGATATGCCATAGTACGTAGACGTTCTTGTTTCCAACGAGCTTTGCTAACTTTACCTTCCTTCAGGACGCGAGAGTACTTACGCTGGCTGAAGGCATAGAGGTTGCCCGACAGTTCAAAATCACCTAGTCGGGTACGAGTAGACTATCCAACACCCAATTCAGAACGTACGTCCGCGTCGCTGCTTGGTCTCGTACCCTCAATTCATCACAACCAGTGTCAAGTCGGTCATTGCAACAGTGGAGCGCGGCGCGCGGAAGCAAGTGTTAGCTCCCTGTACCCAGATTCATCGACGTGTCCAATATGTATGCAAGTGAAGATCCTCAACAATATGTCCTTGTTGCTTGTCATCGCTTGGAATCCTAAACATGGAGATGGTAAACCAACCGGATTCAGATAGGTATCCACAGCTGGGGTTGCTGTCAAGAAGAAGAATGAGGGTCCAGGCACGTTTTTACGGGTAGGCCCGCGCTGTCGCCAACGGCCAGCGGCCGAGCGACTTGCAACTTGCAAGCACGTTTCGCCGAAAAAAAAACTTGATAAGAACAAGCTAGGATCACCTTTATGCACCCTCTGCACGAATCACGAAAAGCTGTGGCCGGGGATGCAGGAGTTCTCTGCGGTGTGATTGGGCGGCTTGGCTCCATTCTTGTTATCACACACTTACCGATCGCTTGGGGGGGGATGACTCGACTATGCAGCACAAGTATATTGGAGACATGGTACAACACGACTAGGATCGATGGTGACATCTTCCAAACATTTGTTCCGGTCACAGCTTATCGAGGAGAATGATACCTTCCAGGAATAACCAGGCATTCGTCGTTCATTTCTGAAGATGGTTACATACATCAGGTGCTCGGTATAGCTAGTTGTCAAGCACGGACGGGGGGCTGAACCACCTCGGCTCGACCAAAGGAGCTGCATACCTCTTCATTTGTTCCGGTACCTTGGTCAACTAGTATGCATCCCCACTTCCAGTTCGACGCCAAGGCTATGAAAACCTGGTCCGCTGGCCTCGAGCTCATCAGCATGAAAAAGGGATTTGGGTGGGTTTGACACCCATGTCCGGGTACGCATTCATGCACGGGCAGACAGGGCTCGTATCACAGAGTACCAACAAAATGGGAGACGGACGAGGCGAGACTAGCAGCCGAACGGTCAAATGAGACGCACCTCCCAGATGTAAAGATTTACTCAAGCGGCGCAGGAGCCAGCAGAAAAAAGCGGCGTGTCGCTTTTCATAAAATACCCTCGCCAGAAGGACCTACAGTACAGGCGCCGGGCGCTACCCGAATCCACACAACGGGTCAATGCACTAAACCAAAGCAGCATGTACGTGCAGATGCTCTCTCGCGTTAGTTGAGTTGTGTGTTCCCACCGTCAGACATTAAAGATAATGGGTCTGGCACGATTTCGTCCACCGCTCTCCCCTCTCCCCACCCTCTTCTTGGGATGCAAGGACTGCTTGCCTTTTTGCATGTATCTTCCACAATCCACGCATTCGTTTACATCTTTGCTTCACACTTGTAAGGCAGGCTCTTCTGGTTCGGAACCGGAATCTGGCTTTGGGATCGCCTCGCAGCTGCTGTGCTCGATCGCCTCGCGCCCAGTCACCCACGCCGATTGGGTACATAGTTGGATGTGACAGGAGCATGCACAGTATATCAAATTCGTTCCGTTGCACTTGTCCAGGAATCTGTCTGTATTACGCCCTGGCGGACGTTTTCAACATCTTCCTGCTACCTCAGCATACCCCTTCGCATCAAATTTACCGTTAAAACTCGAGTGGAACACCCCAAATGCAGCTGTAGGATACATTCACTGGGCCGACACACTCTTCAACCACACGTATGTCCGGGTCGCGACCTCCTTCGCCTGTCCATCCGCGCATTGTCAGCACCTCTTACAGAGAGATGGCGGCGGAGGCTCAGAGGCCTCAGCATTTCCTTGTTCCGCAGTTCCTGGGACATCCCGAACGACACAATTCTATTGGATATCAGTTTTCGTCTGGACAGAGTCGTTCGAGCATATCAATCCAACCTCCATTCACAACTCTACCGCCGCCTTCGTCACGTCCAGGGCCTTCAACAAACCCCCAAAATTATGTGCAGCGATCAGTTCCGATAGCCAAGCTGTTGTCCGATGCCCCTGAAGAATCAACTTTTCGGTCTCGACAAGTGTCTGTTCATGGTCCTTATTCTCCGGGACTACCTTCTCCACCATTGCCTGGGCCGTACCGGCATCCAACAGCCAACACGCCACAACATCTGCCCTTACCAAATGTCCGAACAGCACCAGTCTTCCAGATGCCTCGATACCCGCCCCAAGTCTCGCCTCAATACGTTCCACAGTATCCGCCACATAGCCCGCCTGTTGCTTCAAACAGCCCCTCTTCGGCCTCCCTGGACTCTGGACCATCGCCAAGGGAACCTCCGTCTGCCCTGTCGGAGAAGTTCAGTCGGTTGCCGTCCTTCTCTACTCCGTCTCCTAATCTGAGGTACGAACTCAATATGCGACAACAACCTGTAGCCGCCAGAGCATGCGGCTTCGGAGAGCGTGATCGCCGAGTCGTTGACCCTCCACCAATTCTTGAACTGAAAGTCATCGATGCCGAAACCGGAAAAGTTGACAGCGAAAATACCCCTTACGTATACACAACATTGCATTGTACTCTAATCAACGCCATGACCTACAAAGACGAGTCGCAAATCGAGCCAGCGCATCCAAACGCACCAGCCACCCAACGCCTTATGGGAACTGCTGTGGCATCTCCATTCTCTGGCACAGACGAAAGTGGAAGGAGAGGCACTTTCTTTGTTTTTCCCGATCTCTCTTGTCGCAACCCAGGAAGATATCGGTTCCAATTTAGACTGTTGATCGTTGATCCGCTGAATCTTTCGGTTGGAACCACTTCCCGCATACAGAGCTCGATCATCTCAGAACCTTTTGAGGTATATACTGCAAAAGAATTTCCAGGAATGCGGGCCAGCAGTGCTTTGCTCAAAGCTCTGAGGAAGCAAGGTTTGAACGTGGCTGTCAAAAAAGGCCGTGAGGCTACGAAGAAGGCAACCAGAAGATCTGGCCATGTCGATGAAGACGAGAGCAGCGCTGAGGAAGGAGAAAACGTCGCGGATGAGGATGATCAGGACAGCGACGACGCACGCTCGCAAGCGGCCACCGGTAGCAGAGACCGAAGAAAAAGAAAAAGGAGAGAGTGAACGAGACCACGACCCAGCGCAATTCCCAATAGATGTATTTCCTTTTACCAGTACCCTACTTCCGGTTGTTTGTTTTTTGTTTGTTCATACGGGCATTTTGGCGGCACATCCAAGTTTGTATCTCGCACTTCTCGTCTCGAAACTGAAGTGCTTCACACATGAGCGAACCCGGTAAATGGTTGCATGTAGGCACTCTGAATACTTTGCAATTTTCATATCAGTTCAGCATCTCGGTTGGCTCTTTGGTTTTTCTAGTCAATACAGAGTTTATCTTCCGCAATGACAACGGTCCCTGATGAAATGTCCTGGGCCCGGAAAGGCGACGAACAGAGGCACTTATGAATTAATGTGACAAGTCAGGTGACGCTTTTGCTCCACGTCCACGTTCAGCTGTCACTCATCTCCTTGCAATGCTCCACAAATGGTCTTCACACGCCCTCAAGGCCTTCGTATAACTTGACTCTCCAGCTTTTGCTAGGGTCGTTGTATCTGAAGGTAAAGTCACGACCCAGTTGATCAATAGTCTCCAAATCATCGGCGTCAAGTTCGACGTGCTTACTGGCAAGATTCTCATCCATTCTTGCTGCATGTGCACTCTTGGGTATGACGCTGGTTCCTCGGCTCATACCCCAGGCCAGTGAGATTTGTGCAGCGGTGGCATTGTGCTTGTTTGCTATTTTGATGAGCACCTCGGTCTCCAGCAACGGAGTCGGCATGTGTTTTGACTTTTGATGATAGGTGGGATTTGTTCCTCCAAGAGGCGAGTAGGCGGTTACGCGGATGTTACGAACTTTGTGGTACTGGATCCAGTCGTTCTGAGGAAGGTAAGGATGGAGCTCCATTTGGTGGGCAAACGGAACGTGGGTTGTATGGTTCAACAAAGTGTCGAGTTGGTTGGGCGAGAAATTGGAGACACCAATTCGTCTAGTCTTTCCTGACTGAACCAACTGCACCATTGCCTTCCAGGTGTCGAGGAAGGATATTTCGTTTCCCTTCTTGGTAGAAGCAACAGGCCAGTGCATATGGTACAGATCAAGATATTCGAGGTTGAGGTCAGACAGGGTCTTGTCGATGGCCGCTTCTACCTTGCCAGGAGCATGATGGTCATTCCAGAGCTTGGAGGTCACCCATAGATCATCACGAGTCAACCCGGCTTTCTCCAAGCCCTGGGTGATGCCTTTGCCGACAGCTTTCTGTGTGTTGTTATGAAGTGTTCGCTAAAGGCACGCGGATCATATTTACCTCGTTTCCATATATCGCTGCAGCATCTATGTGTCTATGTCCAGTACTGATGGCGTAAGAGACGGCCTCGGTAGCATTCTCCTTCAGATTCCAGGTGCCAAAGCCTAGAGTCGGGATCTGGAAAAGGGTTGAAGGTCCAAGAGGGACTTGGTCATGGGTTGGTTCTTGGACAGCAACTGCAGCCAAAGCACTTGCTGCCAATGACAAGGACGAGAACAAATGCATCATGCCGGACTTCAGCAACAGTGTTATACTCCAGGTGGAGGGAACACGGACTTGAGTCGATTCTTATATCTGTTGTCCAACCCCTGCCATTGCTGATGTCATGAATTGCTCACGATAGCTTTCCCCGCAGCTCGTGTGCATTGCACAAGAGTGCGAAACATGGCCCACGCAGGTAGGATCCAGGCTTCGATGCTCCGACGTCTCGCATCACATATCCCGAGTCTGCTCACTAATGCGTACTAGCAAGTCGAGTTGACAGCAAGCTCAGTAGACAAGGGCACTCAAGATGTTGTTTCGAAGTGTATACCCCTCATTAATTGTTTGCTATGTTTGCTTACGAACGAGGACCTATGATGTATGTGATCCGCTAACATGGCCACCCAATTCATCGGAGAACGATCCTGCTGGAGCTTAGATGTCAGCAAAGCTCAAGGTCAGAATCGATCAGTCTTCTTCAGACAGCAAGTGCTGAAGGAAACAAGTGCTGAAGGAAAGTAATGTGAGCTTGGACCAACAGCAAGCGGAGTCATAGCACTTCACTGCTTCCCCGGAAAGTTGTGTCTGAACGCGTTTTTCTGGCGTTGTCGCGAAAAAAATTCCACCTTCTTTCCTTCCCGCTGGCATATGCTAGTGAGGCGACCCTAAGGTGCATATCCAAAGCAAACATGAAATACGTATTGGTATCCGGAGGTAAGAAACAATCGTGAGCAATCATGGCACGTTCCTGGACTAATGCCTTGTCCAGGTGTGATTAGCGGTGTCGGCAAAGGCATTATCGGTACGAGTAGCCCTTCTCGAGGATGCGCGCCAACACTGACATGATTGCGATGTTAAGCCTCGTCGACGGGCCTGCTGCTGAAGACCATGGGTTTGAAGATATGTTTGACCCGCGCTGCTTGTTTCTCCTTGTGCTGACAACATTTACGTCTCTTCGATCAAGATTGACCCCTATCTCAACGTCGACGCCGGTACCATGAACCCCAAGGAGTATGTCAATTCCTCCAAGACAGTAGTCGCTCAGTTCTGATGTGTTCAAGGCATGGAGAAGTCTTCGTTCTCGACGATGGCGGTGAAGTCGACCTCGATCTCGGCAACTACGAGCGTTACCTCAACATCACCCTAACTCGTGAGAACAACATCACCACGGGCAAGATCTACCAGCACGTTATCGAGAAGGAGCGCAGAGGAGACTATCTGGGCCACACCGTCCAAGTGGTACCTCACATCGTCGATGCCATCCAAGACTGGATTGAGAGAGTTGCCAAGATTCCTGTCGACGACACAAACGAAGAGCCTGATGTCTGTATCATCGAGTTGGGTGGCACCGTCGGCGACATTGAGAGCATGCCTTTCGTCGAGGCCATGACTCAACTCCGCGCACGCGCCGGAAGGGACAACTTCATGCAGATCCACGTCAGCTACGTGCCTCTGGTCCACGGCGAGCAGAAGACCAAGCCCACCCAGATGGCCATCAAGGCTGTGCGTAGTGCTGGTCTGATCCCCGACCTGGTAAGCCACTTTGTCTTCATCTATCTCGCCCTGCTCTCAGACTAACCTGCCATGATCAGATTGCATGCCGCTGCGAAAACCCCCTCGATTCCGGCGCCCACCAGAAGATCGCTCGCTTCTGTCAGGTCCCCCTTCCCCAGGTCCTCGTTGTCCGCGATATGCCCAGTACATACCAAGTTCCCATCCTCCTCCAGGAGCAGGGTCTCCTGCAGAGCTTGACCGACATCCTCCGTATCGATGCTATGACCATCTCACCAGCCCTTGCCGCCAAGGGTGCCGAAATCTGGACCACCTGGAACAACCTGGCATCAGGTTTAGCAACTGTCACCGATATCGTCGAGATTGCCCTGGTTGGAAAATACCTCGAATGTCCCGACAGTTATCTCAGTGTTGTCAAGAGTGTCGAGCACGCCGCCATGAGATGCAAGAAGAAGCTGAAGATTGTCTGGGTTGACGCTGAACACCTCGAGCCCCAGACCGAGCGCGCCAACCCTGCCTCCTACCACAAAGCCTGGCACGACGTCTGCACCGCTTCCGGTATTCTAGTTCCCGGTGGTTTCGGTCAGAGAGGTACCGATGGTATGATGAAGGCCGCCAAATGGGCCCGTGAAAACGGGACTCCCTACCTTGGAATCTGTCTCGGTATGCAAATCGCCGTCATCGAGTTTGCCAGAAACGTCTGCGAGATCCCCATCCCCATTTCGACAAGTCAGGAGTTTGACGCCCGCGACGAAGACCGCATCATTGTTTCCATGCCCGAGCATCACCCTGGCCAGCTTGGTGGAACCATGAGACTCGGTCTGAGACCTACTCTGTGGCAGCCTGGCTCAGAATGGAGTCGTCTGCGCGCCCTCTACGCATCTGGCACTTCGGCCGATGGCCAATCCCAGATTCTGGAGCGCCACCGTCACAGATATGAAGTCAATCCCAACTACGTCTCTACTCTGGAGTCCAAGGGTCTGAACTTCATTGGCAAGGACGAGACTGGCGTCCGTCAGGAGATCATCGAACTCAAAGACCACCCCTGGTTCGTCGGTGTCCAATACCACCCCGAGTACCTCTCCCGTGTCCTCCATCCTAGCAAGCCCTACCTCGGATTCATTGCTGCAAGCGCAGGCATGCTCGCCACAATCACCGCCGAGACGGTCGCTGGAAGTGCAGCAAACGCATCTTTCTAGAGGGAGAAACAAAATCATCACGACTATGAATGGCTGGATGCATCGTAAAGAAAATAAGATGGGGCGGAAGCTAATGCATTTTCAAGGGCGTTTAGAGGCGTCCATGCACGTTTAAAAGGATGGGGACAGATAGAGCCCTCTTGCAGCAAATCGTGAGCCAGATTGAGGTTGGATCTGTTGACAATGAATAACAAACAAAATCCTTCTCAGCTTGTCTTCTTCAGAGAGTGTGTGTGTCTTGTGTATCGCTAAATCATTTGATGAGCTCCACGGCAATTTTGAGCGCTGGATTCCCGGTTTCCCTAGTCATAACCTTCAACCTCTGTTTCTCGGCAACACCACAACAATCACATTAATGTTTCTGGAAAGCTTCAATCACACAGGTGTTGCTGGCTGTTTGATTCAAAGGTGCTCATTACATGCAATATCCTACAGGTGATGGATGTCATCACTCGCCCAAACGGCTCTTGAGGCCTGCTACCTCTTTCGTCAAGCTTTCAATACGCTCCGCCTGTGCTGCCATATCCTGGGCCTGTTGCAACAAGAGACCTCTGATCTCTGACAAGGCACCCTTGATGCCTTCAGCTGCGCCCTTTGCGGCACCCGAGGCCGTAGTAGGCTGCTCTGTGCTGCTGGGAGCAGCCTTGGGGGCCTCTGCCACCGTTGACTTGGAATCATTAGACCTGGGCTCGGCAACCGGCTCGGGAGCAGGAGCAGAGGAAGTTCTGGTAGGTGACAAGGTCTGGACTTGTGGGGGAGTGCGGAGGCCAGTCTTCTCTTCTTGCTTGGTAGCAACAGTAGCATTTGGTCGTTGAACGGGCTTGGGTACTTCGTCAAACTCATCGTTGGTGTTGACCTTCGATGCGGCTACCTCTTCCTTGTCGGCGAATCTATCGGCCATAGCAGCCATGCTGACTTGATTGTCCTTCATGGATCCTCTGTTGATTGGGGCGGGCGTAGGCTCGGGCTTTGCGGGCGAGGCAGGAGTAGGTGTAGAGGCGGCTGCAGGAGTAGGAGCTGAAGAGGACGATACGGAACCAGGGGCTGGGGTGCTCTTCACCTGGTTGGCAGAGGGCGCCTTCTCAGCAGGGATCTCGACCGGAGTCTCGCCCTCGTACACACTCTCAAGAGAAATCTTGGGAGGGAGAGCGGCTTCTTTGCCCGAGAACCAATCCTCGCTGGACATGGAAGGCTTACTGCCAGTAGCAGGAGGATAGATGTCGTTTTGGAAGACCTCTGCGCGGCGAGGGACAATGAAAGAGATGGGCTCAATCAGATTCTCGTTGACTGTCTTGTAGGCGCGCATGACCTCGTTCTGGTGCAGGTTTACTCCTCGCTTGGGCACAAAGGCAATACCGCGTTGCGGGTCGCCCGATTTGTATTCTGACAGGTACTCGAACTTGTCGTTCTCGTACTCGTAGTAGCGGATGTTGCCATCACCCTTGCCAGCAAGGTACAGCATCTGGGTACCATCGTCCCAGAAAGGCATGCAGACACCGCTGATAGAGTCGAGAATGGAGAAGCCACCGATAGGCTCCTTGGGGTTGCGCACATCCCACAAACCAAGCTGACGATCACTCATGCGCGAGAAGCCGGTTGTGGCCACACGATCGTGTTCGCCCATCCATACGGCTCTGCTGTTCTTTGCGCCAGGGTGTCCTTGGACCTCATGGGCCGGTCTTTCCTGTCGGACATCCCAGAAGCGGATCTTCTTGTCGCGGCAAGTGGTCACAAGCATGCCACCGTCGGCTGACCATGACAAGGACTGGACAATATCGTTGTGCTTAAGGGTGAGGCGAGGGTTGTTGGAAGCGAGATCCCACAGCTTGATGGTGCAGTCGCCCGAGGAACTGGCAAGAACGTTGGCGGCCGAGGGGTTGAACAAGACGTGGCCGACCTTGCTATTGAGAATTAGTAAGCAACAGCTACAGCATTGATGGTTGCGTACCGAGTATGGCCAGACAGCTTGGCGACAGGGCTGACATCGGTGGGCTCGTCGGCATCGGTGTGTAGAGAGAAGTCTTCGGGGACCTGCCAAATGAAGACCTGCAAGCAAGAGCGTGTCAATGGAGCGTTTGCATGAGAGAAGTGGGCGTGCAGGACGTACCTTGCCGTCGTCGGAACCGGAGGCAATGATCGAGTCGTCGAAGGGGTTCCTGTCAATGGGTGTCAGGGTGAAAGGGTATCGGACGCGGGGATTGTGAGGCACACCAGTCGGTATCGAGGACAGCAGCCGTGTGGCCGCGGAACAGGGGCAGAACATCGGGCAGCTTGCCGCGCTCGTCGACGGGAATGACAGCGAAGGCACCGCCGCCGCTAGCCTCCCAATTGACCGAGAGGTACTTGGGGTTGGCCTTGATCAGGTTGGTGTCCCAGGCATTCTTGGAGATGCGGAGGTTGTCGTAACATTGTTCCTGCAGAGAAAGACGGCGTCAGAGAGGGCGTACGGGCATAGACGAGGCGTATGATGATGAGGCAGGCATACCTTCTTGGTCGACTGCCCGAAGACGTGTCCTGGTTAGATGTTAGCCGTGTCGCGTGCTTGGAGGGGGCGGCGCGTGCGTGGGCTTACGGTACTTTGAGGCTCGAACGAAGCGGCCAGACATGGTGAATCAGAGAGGCCTCTTCACCAGTACAAAACAATATACAATGCTTGCGACTGAGTCTGGAAAGATGGGAAGAGTGTCCGCTGGTGGACGCGCACGGTTGTTGGCCGAGGCGCCGCGCTTGCGATTGACCCGACCCCGTATTTTACCCTCGTCATTTCGCTTGAGCCTTGAGCCTTGAGCCTTGAGCAAAGGCTATGCAACAGGAAACCCGCTTTCCATGAGGATCCGAATCTCATGCGACACTCCGATTTTGGCATAGTTGTTACATGACATACGTGTAGTCAATTGACTACGCACAAGCCCGGCTCCATCCAATGGTTCTCACCTTGTCGTCACTGCATTGGCAATGTGCCCTGCTTCATATCAGCTACAGTGCACAGACTCACAGCTTCGAGGTAGACCACCTTTCAATTGACTGTTTGAGACGAGCAGCTCGATGATACTCTCTTTGCTGGGCATTTTCTCTCATTCGCACTAAGCTGGTCATGTTCATTGACTCGTGACTCTATATTCACAGTTGAGATATCCAACCTGATCACCATTTAGTCCCTTTGGCCTAGAAGCAGAGAGACAGGGTCACCCATGTGGCAACAACACCGAACCTCGTGGGTTGTCTGAACTATCGCGATTTTGCATCTGATTCCTGTCGTGTCATACTCAAGAAGGTCTCATGTACATGGACAGACCCCATACTAGGTGCACCGGTTGACACTCAAATCGATAAGAGCAGCAGGACGTGTTTCTCAAATTCATGCTATAGCACATTAGGACTCACGATCAGAGCCATCTTCGGAGAGTACCTGCTTGTCACACCTTTCACAATGCAGCTCATTACCAATTCAGTGCCTCGCAGGGGGCATCCCATACTTGGTGCAGTGTAGTTTTCTGGAATATCTTTGTTGCGACAGCGAACCCCGTGACATCCTCGAGATGCGAAGACTAGCCGTTTCTGTCTTGTTTCCGCGGTGTTGACGCATTGCTGGATCGCATTTTCTTGATCTTAGAGACATCCAAACCGAGGGGGAAACCACTTCAATGATGAAGACCACCATCTGTTGGGCGCGTAACGGCAGACGATTGCGACTAGGTCCAACAACTTCTTCCTTCCTTGTCACAACAGTTCGTCTTCGATGGTCGTTGAGCCCCTTTGCCTTTGCAGCTCTTGCACGTGATAGCCACTTCTATCACATCTTCACCACATCTCATGATTTTACTTCTTGAGAAAGATGCATCATGATCACTGATAACAAAAAATGGCTGATATGCTTGGTGTTGAGTTGTGATTTGCTGCTATTTGAGGGGTATCATAATTTAATCAAAACGTGGTAAATACTCGATGAGAGGGGAATTATCCATTCCCGAAGACACACAGCACTAACAAAGAGATGTTTACGGACAGACTAGATAAGTGCTTGGCCTTTGAACATTCCATCTCTTACTTCCTTGACAATATCTCTGCGATCGCCTTTGCCAACAAGAACGATTCCACGTCCTCGTCGTCCCATGCGGCCGACGCGTCCAAGACGATGAATGAAATCGATGCTGGTGTGGGGTACATCGTACAGGATGACGTTGCGAACCATCAAGGTGTCGATACCACGCGAACCAAGGTCGGTCATAACAAGGACCTTGGTGTTGTTCAGTTGCCTTTTGCCAGGCGAAGCACGTTGTGCTAGTGCACTGATCGTGCTAGACTTGGAGTCGACAGTGGCACCAGTGAACTCGGCGAGCACTTGTGCCTGCTTGCGCTCGTCGGAGTCACGGCTGAGAGCCATGGCATCGACACCTTTGCTCTGGAGGTACAACGACAACTCGGAGCACTTTTCGCGCTCGTTGACGAAAACGATAACTCTCTTCACCGAGTCCTCGCCCGCTTCACGGCCGAGGTTCCAGACGGTGTCTGCACATGCAAGGTCTCTGTTGCCCTTGTAAGGATCTTTCTCGACGTCTACAACGCTGAGCTGAACACGACGAGGAATAGCATGCAGGTTGGGAGTAGCGAGACGTCGGATGTCCGGGAAGCGCTTGCGGAGATATGAATCAAGACTACGGGGAATAGTAGCGGAACACAGGACCAACTGCTTCAAGCTGGGGGTGGCGCGATCGAGGATGCTGCCGGTTATAGGAGCGAAGGAGCGGTCAAGAAGGGAATCGGCTTCGTCAATGACAAGATGCGTGACTCGCGACAAGACGTTTGGGTCGTTTTCACTGATGCTCGCAAGCAGATGTGGGGTAGAAATCAGAAGGTCGACGCCTGAGGGCGAAAACAGGCGATTGCGAATAACGGTACCGGTGAAGTTGGCTGAGATAAGAGCAGCACGGAACTTGGTCGTGTGGGATAAGGACTTGGCCAGGGCGCCGACTTGCTGCACTAGCTCTGCGGTAGGAACCAAGATAATGGCACGTGGACGGCCGGTAGTGGGATGAGGCTCGTTGGAGAGCGGTGGAGATTCAAGCTCAAATGTGTTTTTGCGAGCAGCTGCCTCTTTCTCAACTTGAGCATCCTGATCAGCCTGCGCGTTCTCTGCGCGCTTCAAGGCATCGATGACTGGTAACAGGTACGCCAAAGTCTTGCCAGATCCTGTTTCGGCGGCCAGAAGGAATTGTTGCATGGACTGAGCGTCTGTGAGCTTCTTGGAGCTGGTCCCAAGCAGAGCGGGAATAGCAAGTCGCTGAATTGGTGTGGGAGAAGTGTCATTTAGGCCGTTCAATGCTTGAGCGGAGATTGACTGATGTATGGTGGGTAGCAAGCCAAAGCGGTCGAAGGTGTCGGTGTCGGCTATGCTTTGCTTGATAGCAGAGCGATGGCTGTAAGACAGCGGACTCAAAGCACGCTGCATCTTCAAGGCCTTGAAAGGGTCTTTGTCCTTGTCATCCTTGGGCTTATATTTGTCGGGGGCATTCCGCGTAGCTCTCTTTTGCTCGGCCGATGATGGGCGTTGACGGGGCGCGTGGCGAAAATCGGCGTGCGTCACATTCATACCACCAAAAGGGCTGTTTGTACGGCGTCTCGGAGGTTTGGCATCGGGCAGGGCGACTTTTGGCGACAGATCCATTCGTGAAGGCCGCGGCTTGTGCGAGGTAGCCATGTGGCGCGTGGAGCGCATCGGGATAGTGGTGCGTGCCATGGAGGCAGCTGCCTCACAGAAGGGGCACAGCGCCGACGGTCGCATTGTGGATGGGGACGTGTGTGTATAGACGGCGACGGCGAGGGTGACAGATGACGGACCGAGCATGCGCGTATGGGCTCTGGGCTGAGCAGACAGAAATAAATTCCGTCTCAGCTTGATGCAGCTTGCAAGCTCGGGACGGCACCAAACGCCCGGGTTTTAGCGCCATCTTAGCGCCAGAAAACGGTTGTCATAACAAAGAGTCTCCACCTTTTGTCCACGTTGTTGTGTATATACAAGTTCGTTCTCTTCGATCTGTCCTCGCATCCACCATTGCTTTCTTGTGTCGACCTTCGAGTGTCTGCTGTTCTTGTCTTCTAACCCTAGCAGCGCCGCGACAATCGCATCTGCCTCGACGCTTTTGTTCTTGCGATCGTCTGCCGCCATCCCTGGACGGGAAAGCGTGCATTCCTCGTCAACAATGGCCACCGAAGAGGTAAGGCTCTCCTTCTGCATGTCCTCTCGCATGCGCTGACGTTTCCATCAGGTGCAGCCACTCAAGATTGTCAAGTCTAACTCGACTGCTTCGTCGATTGGCTCCCCCACCAAGATGTCGCGCCCTCTATCAGAGATTGGCTCGACTGAGCGCAGAAGAAACTCACCCAGCTATAACCAGGCCACAAAGGTAAGCCGAGACGGCACAGCTCGCCGATCACCCTTTGCTGACACCCCGCGCCAGAAAATGGTCGCTAGCAAGGACTCGTCGCCATTCGACTCGTCGCCGCTGCAACAGCAGCGCTCTCCGCGCATGTTCTGGGAAGACCGCGCTTCTCCCTCTCGCTTTGGCTCGGAAAACAGTCCCGAGCGCCCTGAACGATCTGCCTCTCCCACTGGAACATCTTCGCACCGTCGCTCATCGATTGAGAACCTCAAAAAGGCGTCCCGGGTCAAGAACAGCACTATGTATGCTCGCGAGACCAAGCACAACTACGATCCCTCGAGCTCTCCGGTAATCGAGCGCCCTCTTAGCAACCGTGGCTGGGGAGGCAACTTCCAGAACAACGTGTTCACTCGCTTCGACAGTCTGCGCAAGGAGAACAACCCGCTCAGATCTCCCACCGACGCAGATCTGAGCCCTTCCAGGATTCCCGGTCCATCGCCAGGTCCTTCTGCCATAAACACATCAGCCCCTAGCTCTCCTCGCAGGGACATTCCTTCACCGACCAAATCTTCCCTCACATCCAACAGTCGCTTTGCTGGCTCCTTCGAATCAGACCAAAGTCATTGGCCCGAGGATGAGGATGATGCGAGAGTCGCCACACCTCGCGCGCAACCTCGCCATGCGAAAAGCGTGACATTCCAGACATCACCTCCTGAGATCAACGAATACGAACAGCAGACTCCAGAGCCATCTTCCATCGCATCGGGATCACGAGAGGGCAGCTACGACTCCGAGGACTACGAAGACAACAGCTTCGAGCGCACTTCTTCTGTTGATGAAGACAGCTTCGACGCTTCACTCGAGGATACCGACAAGACCCCAGTTGTCCTTCCCGAGGACTGGAGGCATATGAGTCCCGAGGTTGCTCGCAACCATCTCGCCAACGACTATGATGATGTTTTCGAGGATGATGACGAGGTCACTGAGAGACACGAAACCATTTCCCCCAACGAACAGAGACCTTCTTCCAGTCGGTCCGAGTCTGCCAATTCAGATGCTGAAGCAAGACCTCTGCCCCCGCTTCCTGGTGTGCCATCCTTCAGGAGAGAGCGCGTCGATTCAGGTGGTCTGGCCGCTGCAGCAGAGCGTGCAAGCAGCATTCAACGTTCTCTCCCTTCTCCGCCCCGTCCCGCTTCGGTGTCCAAGGATGAGATTCTCCGCATGAGGGAGACCAACATGTCGTTGGAAGACAGAATGAATCTCCTCGCTCTGCAGGAATCACTGGCCGATGTTCACAAATCACAAAACGGAGACGAGCCTGCCCAGAACACCTCAGATTCGCCCGAACAGAATGCGACTGCCGGCTCAGAGCACTCTGATGTCGAGGATGATGACCTTGCTGGCTTTGACTTTGCACCAAGCATATCTCGAGAGTCTATCTTGCGCAATGTCAAGTCTCAGAAATACGACCACTTCGATGCTGACCTTCAAGAGGAGTCAATGGTCTCATACGCTGATAGAGATTACCGCGAACTTGCAAACCTCGACCCTGATGTTCCCATTCCTTCTCGCGAGACATCGATCCAATTCGACGCTGGAATCGGGGCCACCATCAAAGACGAGGATGACAACAGCTACATCGATCTCAGTGCTGTTCCATCTTTCCATCAAGACATTGATGAGCCCAGAATGGATGACTATGAGAGACAATCTTCTGTTATTCATCATGCTGAATACGATGATGATTCACATGCCGAGGATGATGAGAGTCGTTACTCGTCTCCCATGTCAGTCTTGATCAATGAGCAACCGGAGGAACCCGACCAAATCATCCCTGCCGAGCATCAAGAGTCTCCGGTCGACGAAGAGGTGTTCGCTACTCCGCTAGGCAATACGCAAAGTACAGACGATACCAGCATGGGTCTTCCTTTGAGCTTCCTGGGCAACGACGACTTCGACTTTGGCTTGAAGGATTACATCACCCCTACACCACCCTCTTCATCAGGCGAACAGGATCAAAGCAAGCACTCCGTTCTCGAGCCTCCCGAATTGCTACAGCCCAGCTTCACCGTTGAAGCTGAATACGGAAGAAGAGAGTCGTTTGACTCCGACCACACAATTGGTCGCGAGTCTTTCGGTTCTGTTATCCATGGCTCGATGATTGATATGTCTCCTCCCCCTGAGGATGCACCGATCATCCCTGAACGCAAAGCCACTATCAGGACGCAAGGTAAGCTCAAGGCACGACCATCTGGAACTCCCGCCGACTTGGAAGCTATGAGAGCTCAACGTCGTCATGTGAGCCACGAGGTGCCAGCAATCCCTGACCAGTATCGCGACGAGTATTCGGCCCAAACGGACGATCAAGGCTCATCCGAAGACGAAGAAGAAAATGATCAGGAGTCTCGCGGCTCGGACTCGCACTCAGAGCAAGAAGTCAGTAGTCAAGGGCTCTTGAATGTTGCAGACGGCGAGCAGATGGCCGAGTCTGCTCTCCAAGAAACTGCCAGCCTCGATAGGCATTCTGACGCCGAAACCCATGCATCTCCAGAGGCTCTTTCCGAACAAAGCCACGAGATGAAGCTTGACCTTGACTTCCCGCTTAGCTCCTTCGACAATGATATGGGCCTTGGGATGGATGCTGAATTTGACCGCGTGATCGAATCTCAAAAGGTACGTTTTGATTCAACTCTCATCATTCACCTGTACACGTGCTGACTACTTTCCAGAAGGGTTACCTGATGCGTCAGAACACCAAGGTCATCATCGCCAGTAATAGAAACTTCAGTGATGAAAGCCAACGACCGCTCTCTCCCAACTCTCAAGCCAATCCTCCTGCCGCGGGTAAGGGTATGCGCAGCCCTCGTAAATCGAGTGCGGGCGAGAAATTCTTGACGACCGAGCCATGGAACGGTAAGACTAGACGAAAGAGCTCCAGGAGATCTTCTGGCAGAAAATCCAATGTTGGTGGCCCGGCTCCTCCCTTACCTGGTCATGAGAGCTCGCTAGGAAAGGTTGATGAATACATGACCACTGATGAGTCCGGTGATGGTGAGGAGAGAGGAAGATTGTTCGTCAAAGTAGTCGGCGTGAAGGAACTTGATCTACCACTGCCACGCAGTAAGTACTTGGACAACAGCTATCTCTAACCACAACTAACATTCTTTCAGACGATCGTCTGTTCTTCCAACTCACCTTGGACAATGGGTTGCACTGCGTCACGACTGCTGATCTCCAGCTCGGCAAGGCTGCCGCAATTGGCCAGGAGTTTGAGCTCGTTGTCCTCCAGGATCTCGAATTCCAGCTGACTTTGACTACCAAGCTTCCCGCTCCTGCACCGAAGCCTCAAATGTCTATCCCTGTTCCTGTCTCTCCTACAAAGCCTATCAAATCGTCAACCTCTAGATTTTCTCGTCTGCTGTCTTCGCCGAAGAAGAGAGCGGAACGTGAAAGGAAAGAGCGAGAGGAGGCTGCCGAGGTCGAGCGTCGTCAGCAAGAAGAGATGCAACGCAAGCGTGCCTCATCCAAACCGACGACCTGGGACATGCTGCGCGAAGTAGTCGATGCCAAGTCTGGCTCATTTGCTCGTGCATACGTCTCTCTGAAGTCTCACGAGTCTCAGTGCTTCGGACGCCAGTTGACTGTTGACGTACCTTGCTTCAACGAATGGGCCATTGAAAAGGATGCCGATGTCGTCAGCAGTGTGCGAAGCAAGCGTAACAACGGTAATCCCGGCTTTGGTGGCCGTGATGGTACCATCAGACGCCCGCCCTATGCAGTAGGCAAGCTCGAGCTGCAACTCATGTATATCCCCAAGCCCAAGGGCGCTGGTGACGAACACATGCCAAAGAGTATGAGTTCGGCGGTCCGAGAGATGAAGGCCGCAGAGCAAGTCAAGGAGTCGTCGTGGGAGGGATGCTTGAGTCAGCAGGGAGGTGATTGCCCATACTGGCGCCGCCGCTTCTTCCGTCTTCAGGGCACCAAGCTCACAGCGTACCACGAGCATACCCGTCAGCCCAGAGCGACTATTAATCTCTCAAAGGCTACAAGATTGATCGATGATCAGAAATCTCTGGTAGCCGATCCGACATCAGGCCATCCCACCAAAGGCAGACGTAAGTCTGCTTTTGCTGAAGAGGACGATGGCTATCATTATGTCGAGGAAGGTTTCAGAATGAGATTTGCCAATGGCGAAACCATTGACTTCTACGCCGACAGCGCCGCCGAGAAGGACGCATGGATGAAGGCACTTGGTTCGTCCATTGGCAAACCTTCGACAGGCAGCACGGCCAAATGGACAGACGTCGTCCTGACCAAGGAACGATCGGATGCCAAATCAGCAGCCAAGGCACAACAGAACTCGCCCGACCCCAGTCGAGATGCTCAGGACAGCAGAATTGCCGCGCCCAGGCTCAAACGTACACTGTCCCACCAAGACACGATGAGAGATGAGACGCCGCCTACGAGTCCGCGCACAGTGCAACGTGAGAGACATCAGGTCAAGAGCATGATCTTCTAGAGGGGGTCAGACAGAACCGTCCTCATTCCCTCCTCTCTCTCTCTCTCTTATTTCCTTCCGTCATCTCCTTTTCTTCTTCTCTTGTCTTCGGCTTCTTTCTGCAACCAAAAGCATGGCTCATGGCTCATGGGGCGCGGCGGTTCCCACAGCATGCTTTCTTTGGACTGTCTTGACCCCCTCTGCAGGGCTCTTCTTGTTTCTCCTTTTGTCTTCCTTTCCATCGCGACTCGGGAATACATAGATGTCGCTTTTCACCCTTTCTTGTTGTTTCTCTTGTGTCTTTTTTCTTTTTCTTGGAGATTGGGAGGGCTACGGAGTTTACGATGATTGTAATGACAATGCATGTGCTACTACAGACTTTATTGAATGGAATACTACTTCTCTTCATTTCTGCTCTCTCGAAATTCGCGTGCCTCTGTCTTCAAGAAGTGCAATCGACGACACTTCAAGGACCGGCTGATTCGATCGTAGATCACTGGATGAGATTCATGCTAACCGATTATTAGATGGATGTTATGTGATTCAGGGCATCAGACTGTCAGCTCACGATGATCGACACAACTGTTTTACAATCCAATCTTGATACATGAAAGAAAAGGCTGATGCGTGACCCAGCTCAAAAGGACCAAAATAGAAGAGCAAAAAATGGCCTCTGGTCACGCGGGTATCTCAGAAGACGTTTGATAAACGAGAAACAAGAATAAGAAACAAACGCCGTTGAACCCCTGCCTGGCAAAATGCTTTTTTGCTTACGGGAAAAGACGCCATGCTGTAGACCAAGGAATTGCAAATGTGCAACGATCAGAAACTAAAGAACTGTTAGCACATGGTTCATACTGGGAAGATGCAAAAGGCTTACCGTATCTCATAACTACCCGCCCTCGTCATGTACCGCACCCACTTGACACTGCTGTACTGACTCTTCTCAAACACCTTGAGGTATCTGACCAACAAACCAGAACTCGTGAACATGAGCAGGGAGAAGTTCAAGCTCAACGGCGGTCTACTCCAAGCCTTTTGGTTGGTCATGGAAGTAAGCTGAGCTTCGGCGCTGAGCACATACTCGGAACCACCAGTAAAGCGAGCAATCTTCCAAACGATGTTGTTGTGTTCAGGTTCGTACTTTGCCTTGCCTTGAGACGTGCGCTCGGTTATGGAAGCAGTATTGAGAGGAGTCGGTATGCGAATGACAACGTTCGTCGCAAAGAGCTTAGAACCATAGTTTGCCTTGATTGCAATGCTGTATTCAACCTTGGTCTTGCCAATCTCGTTGACTATGGCGTGGACCTTGAAGGGCAGGTTGATGTTTTCGGTGGCACGATAGCGCATGAGCTCGAAGCTGCCGTCCGGAGGAATGAAGGAGATTGTCCTGTCCGTGTCGAACTTGCCCAGACGCACACACTGATGGAACTGACAGTCCTCGAGAGTAACACTGCCAGCAGCAGCTTTGGTAGCTTTGGTGCCAGCCATGTTTCCAGAGGGCGAGGCTAGGGCTTCTTCGCCCAGGGTCAGACGGTCGTTGAGGCCAAACTTGCACTCGGGAGTGCCGGAGAGGTAGGCGCGCATTTCGATTTGGCCGTTGACATCAGCACGCAGGACGGTACCGTTCGCGGACATGAGGAGGTTGACGTCTTCGATAACGTCGACAAAGGCTTCGTTCTTGCGGTACTTGATATTGTCACGCCTCCAAGACATGGCACCGGTGGCCTGCATGGTAATCTTGGACGAGTCCTCCTGTTGGTAGCATGTGAGCGATGGTATAGATGGGGGAGGATCAGAGGTAGGCGTACGACGAGGTTCCTCTCTGATTTGACACCTTCGGTGGTGATGTACATCTTGAGCGTGTCGGTGTCGGTGTTTTGAGGGTAGCCAAAGTCGAGAATTTCTGGGCAGGTAGTGAGCAAAGGGCGGTACGGGCAGTACGGGCAGTACAGCAGTATGGTTATCGTGTGGATTGACTAACCATCGAGCAGTTCGTAAATCAGGACAAAGTTGTTCTTGACAGCCTCCTCGTCGAACTTGGCGAAGTAGGAGCGCCCCAGCTGGATCAAGCGGTATAGAAACTCGAAGACCAGGGCAGCATTGGCGTTGCCCTTTGTGACGGCAACGATGAAGATGTTCTCATGCTTGACATGGCTGAACGTGGTGGAGCCCAGAGTCAAGATGGGCGAGCGAACCAGCGGGTTGGAGATGACCTGGATGCGGAAGACGTCGGCGAGACGAGGGCGGCAGTCGTTGCGGAAGGCGCGAAAGATGAGGTTCTCGCCCTTTTGGTTGAAGATGAGGATTCCCGAAATCATGTCGACTCCTGTTGACTCCGGTCTGTTTGCACAAGGTCCCGAGTCGCAAACTCTCAATCGACGAGGGGTCACTCGAGACAGCTACTCGTACTCGTGTCGACTGCGGAGATGGCCAGCGGGCATGCCAAGACGAAGCACGTCAAGCGTCAAGCGTCAAGCGTCTACCTCTCACCCGCGACATTCGACATTCGTCACGGCCAACAGCTTCATCTTCTGGACTTGTCGAATAACCTCATCCTTGCTCGATTGCTCCCGCCCAACCTCCGACGTCAACAAATCCCGCCCAGTCGCTTGACCCATTCCATCACCCACCAAACCACACTTCAGACAGCGCATTGCCGCCTACAACCGCTGCACGCCTCAATCCACCATGAAGCCCGTCGTTTCCGCCTTCAATGCCTGGACATGGTACGCCCCTCAACATCGACCTCGACCTCGACCTCGACCTCTGCTCCCGCCTTCGTGCTGACCATCTACTAGCGTTGTCATCTCCGTCTTTGCCATTGTCATCCTCTCCATCATCGGTGCTCTCTTCAAGACAAACAACCACTCTCTCATGGGCTCCGAGGAAGATCCAGAGGACGGCGCTGCTGTCGCCGCCTCCGTCTTTGGTGCTGTCGCTATCTACGGTGTATGTCAACCCCTTCCTCCTGTTCCTTCCATTCCAAGTACTGACTTGATTCCAGGCTTTCCTCGTCTTTTGCGCCGGCCAAGCTTATCTGCACCAACGAGACAGATCAAGAGGCGCCATCGCACTGTCATGATCCCTCTCCTACCGCTCACAACCTCACTTCATCTTCTAGAATCCTCGATACCAAGTCTTGAAATGACCTCGATAATCTGTCCCTCTGTTCTTCGCCGACATCACGACCACCTCCACCACTTTTTGCTTCTTCGGCGCGGCGTTACTGTTTCTGCCTCACACACTAGGCGTCATGTAGACTCTCTAACTGAGCGGCAATTGGGCGTCTTACCCTTGTTTATACCTATCATTGATCTGTTGCACCTTGGATCCTTCCATTCATTCATCTTTGTTCTCCTTTCAACGCCACCACCCATGCTTATTTCTCTACCAAATGCACCATAATCCCAGCAACCAGAAATATCAACATCAGAAGCCATCGTCACTCTCCTCGTCATCCTTGGCCTTGAGCCACTTGCTCATATAAGGTCCATCAAGCCAGTATCCAAGCTTGGCGTAGTAGCTGCGTACACCAACGCCAGAAATGATGCTGAGCTTCTCACTGCCGTGCTCGTCACGCGCAATTCTCTCGGCCTCTTCCATCAATAGTGTACCGTAGCCTTGGTGTTGGAACTTTCTCGGGTCACGACCGTGCACCGGAACTGCCGAGCCATAAACGTGAAGCTCTCGAACCAAACTCGTGGGCTGACCAGTGAGTTCCGCGCGGAAAGTATGCGTCGAGCTGCACTTGCGTAGACGCAGCAATCCAATCAAAATATCTTGCTTGGGATCTTCATAGGCCAGGAATGTCTCCCACCCGCCGTTTGCCGTGTAATCACGGCGGACCAACTCTACTTGTGATGGCCGGATCTTGTTCTTGACTTCGTTGATACCGACCTCGCGCGTTCGGACGTCACGACAAGTTGTGCCAAAGTCTTTCATACGTGACAAGGCCAGCTCGCGCAAATTGCCGTTCTCGACACCAGAAGTTACCAGAGGCATCGGAATGTCACGCTGCACACGGTAGATGCGCGTCCATGGCGGCACCAATGCCAGAATGCGAGCAACGAGATCGATCAGCGCGTTGGGTGTGTAGTTCTTGTAGCGACCCGTTCTCCATAGCTCGTACAGACCAGTACCTCGGATGACGAGTGTAGGGTAGATCTTCAAACCATCTGTTCTGAAGGCTGGGTTCTCAAAGTACTCTCTGAACTGATCCAGATCTCTTTCCATACCGACGTTGGGCAAATCAGGCATCATGTGACTCACTACCTTGAAGCCTGCATCTTTGGCCAATTTGAAAGTCTCTGCAACTGCGGCGACAGTGTGACCTCTGTTGGTGTCGCGAGCGACATCCTCGTATAGTGACTGGACACCAATCTCCAAGCGGGTACATCCATAACGTAGCATATCGCTCAAATGCTGATCCAAGCAGTAATCGGGTCTTGTCTCGATGGTGATACCGACACACTTTGTGCTACTCATCTCACCAGCCAAAACAGCTTCATCAACATTGGTCGCTTGGAAGCCGCTCAGAGCGTTGTGTAGCTGAGAAATAAACTCTTCTCTGTAGCTGACGGGAAGCGACATGAACGTGCCGCCCATGATGATATATTCCACCTTGTCGACCGAATGACCCAAAGACTTGATCTGATCCACTCTTCCTCTTGCTTGCTCAAAGGGATCATATCTCGCGCGAATGGCACGCATCGAAGTCGGCTCGTATCCGGTGTATGACTGAGTCGAATATTCAAAGTCCGAATCGGGGCCTCCGGGACAGTAGACGCAGATGTTTCCAGTGTATGAAATGTGAGGACATCTGTGCGGCTTACACATGACGGCGACAACGGCTATACCAGAGGCACTTCGAATAGGCTTTGCGATCAAGCGAGGCAAAATGTACTTTTTGTAATGTTCGGGGACGGCATTGATGATGGCGGTAAGAGGCGGGGTGTTGCTGAGGAAATGCTTTTTGGCAATATTGTTGCGCAGGGTGTTGAGGTTCAGGTCCTTCTTGGGTTTCTTGCCATCCAGCTGGCTTTCATAGTCCTCGACCAGGGCGCTAGCAACGTCGGCGCAAGCGCGCATGTATCGTTCGTTCTCTGGGGGCAGTTTGACGCCTTTGGGGACTCGCGAGTGCTTGGCCTTGGGCTCGGTGGCCGTCATGGTCATGGTCGCCATTGTGGGTTATAGCTTGGGCCTGCAGCGGCGCGGGCTGGGGCTGGGGCTGGGGCTGGGGCTAGGGCGTGGGCGTGGGCGAGGGCGAAGGGTGGTGGGTTTGAGGTTCGATGGAGTTTGACAGCCTGAGAGCCTTCCCGAGTGTTATTGGTGAAAGAGCCAGCTGTCCAACAGAGGTTGGTGAGCAGTGGAAATGTCAAAGTCGAGGGTCGGCGACAAAAAGTTCAAAGCTCAAAAGTCGATTCGTGCCCCAGACTTCTGGCTGAGAAGTTGAGATGCCGCGGGACTCGTAGGGCTGAGGGTCTGGGCGAGCGGTAGAACATCGGCTCGCGGGCGTCGGAGGGTTGCTGCGGCTTTGCTCGCTCCTGCGCAAAAGAGGGAAACAGCTAATCGAAGAAGTTCGTGTGTCTCCAAACAACCTCCTTCCCGCCTACCCACCACTCCTCTCTTTCCCGTCGACAATGCAGAGCTTCAGAAAGCCCCTGGGCTCCGCCCTGCGCCTGGCCTCGCGCCCCTACAGCAGCGCCTCGTCCCCCTACCTGACCACAAACACAAACCTCCGCATCAACGACCAGACCAAGGTCCTCTTCCAGGGTTTCACCGGCAAGCAGGGAACTTTCCACGCCCAGCAGGCCATCGAGTACGGCACCAACGTTGTTGGTGGTACCAACCCCAAGAAGGCCGGAGAGACACACTTGGGCAAGCCCGTCTTCGCGACCGTCGCCGACGCCGTCAAGGAGACTGGCGCTACCGCCTCGGCCATCTTCGTCCCTCCCCCCGTTGCCGCAAAGGGTATCGAGGAGGCCATCGAGGCCGAGATTCCTCTCGTTGTCTGTATCACCGAGGGTATCCCCCAGCACGACATGGTCCGCATCACCGACATCCTCAAGACCCAGGGCAAGACCAGACTTGTTGGCCCCAACTGCCCTGGTATCATCGCTCCGGTATGATTCAAAAACGATCCATGCTCGCCCATGAACATCTCTGACCATCTCACAGGGACAATGCAAGATCGGTATTATGCCTGGCTTCATCCACAAGCGTGGTCGCATCGGTATCGTCTCCCGTTCCGGTACTCTCACCTACGAGGCCGTCAACCAGACCACCCAGACCGGTCTTGGTCAGTCGCTCGTCGTTGGTATTGGTGGTGACCCCTTCTCTGGTACCAACTTCATCGACTGCCTCAAGGTCTTCCTCGAGGACAGCGAGACTGACGGTATCATCATGATTGGCGAGATCGGTGGTTCAGCCGAGGAGGACGCCGCCGACTTCCTGAAGGAGTACAACACTGCCAACAAGCCCGTTGTCTCCTTCATCGCCGGTATCTCTGCTCCTCCTGGCAGACGTATGGGTCACGCTGGTGAGTAGACTCCAACATCGTGTTTCTCTTCGCTTTAGCATTCTAACGTTGTCAACAGGTGCCATTGTCAGCGGTGGTAAGGGTGGTGCCGACTCCAAGATTTCCGCTCTCGAGGCTGCTGGTGTCATTGTCGAGCGCAGCCCTGCCTCGCTTGGTAAGACCATGCACGCAGAGTTCATCAAGCGCGATTTGATGTAAATCCGAGCACCCACTCTGTAATACCCACTTGATGTTTTAGTAGGCCACAGGGGGCTATGGTCCAAGGTTTTTGAGGGAAAGAGAGAGAGAGAGAAAGAAGACCCATTGTGTATAAGCCGGCGCAACTCCAGTACCCCCTCTTAGAAACCGTTTTGTTCTAGTTTTCTTATTTTCTTCCGATTTCATTGTCATGCGCGCATGGGTTTCGGCAAGCTCTTTCTCTATTGGGGTGGTTCTTCTTGTTGTTTCGAGATCAAATCTACTTGCGACAGTTTCGGATTCGGCTGACTTGCCTTTCGCATGTTGAATATCTATACGTGAAGATGGTTCATCTATATCTAAACTGTCGTGAAATGCTGAGAACTTGGTCACCACTGATAAGCCTCACAGAGCAAGCCCAGTGTTCCACCATCGGTCTCCCTTGTGCCACCATAAAATACCTCCCCACCAGCACCAGAATCCATCGCCAGGTCCGCCTAGACCCAGACCCCTAAGTGGGCTGAAAGGCAAGGGTTCAAACAGCCAAATACCGCCACGTGCAAAATCATCGCAAAGCAGAGGTGCAGTATAGTAGAACCATACATGTACGTAGATGAAGTTCGCTGTACGTTGCAGCCATCGTGGGCATCGTTGCACCACACCAATCTGTTGCAAAAGCGAGTTGATCGCAAGCTGAGCACTTATACCTCCGATCTGCGAAATGAAGAACAGAAAAGGGCCAGAAAGCGGATACGTGTGACCCATCTGCGTGTAGCTGCCACAAGCGTGCAGTGCTCCCGACAGCACAAAAGCTATTGTCAACGAGATGAACTTTCCAGTCGGTGACTTTGGCTTCACTTGCGCTAGCTCCATTAACTTTGTGGCTGGTGCTTCGAATGCGTAGCGGAAGGATTGATGCCACCAACCGCCCCACCAGCCAGCAAGACCTTTGTCGAGAACGTTGTCGAAGGAGCCGAAGCTATCAGGGTACATCCAGGCCTCACCGCGTGCGCCTATGTAGCGGGGACCAATCATTCCGACGAAGAACAGAGGACCCAGAGCGAAGATAGCCTGTAATGCTATGTAAACAGCACTCAAGCTGATGAGTAGGCGAGCACTGCGGACGATGACCGGAAATGCGTGAAGGTAGGCTGGCAAGTAATTAGGCCAAGCCGAGACATTGCCGTCCCAGAAGTAAGCGTCATGTGAGATAAGGGTTTTGAGGACGTCAAGGATTATTACATCGCGGCAGACAAGCCACAGGTTGGCTTTGAGCAAAGATGAATTGTCGTGATAGCGACGTACACCAGTACGACTAATCTGAGTCTTCTTTTCGTCTTCTTCTGGGGGCGGTGTGCCTGAGTTGCCAGATATCTGAGCTTGTACCCACAGTGGTGGGGAGGGTAGTCCAGAAATTCGCCAGTTCCAGCCCATGCCCCTGAAGTTAGAGAAGATATCGGCAACCCAGTCGAGGCGTTCGACAAATGGACCTGCAGGATAAGCTTGCCAGGCGAGTGTGCCGGTCCTTTGAGCGGGTGCTTGTGTCGTGCCCACTTTGCTGCTACGAGCATGCAGAGTCGAGCCATCCTGATGAGCGTTACCACTTGCATGGCCGTTGGACTCGGCGGTCTCTGACGACGTTGATGCAGACACCAAATCCAAACGCGATTCTTTCCTTTCAACTCTGGAGAAGTCAAGCTGGACGTCTTTGATTACCAGCATCATACTACACCACAGTATCGACCAAGCTGATATCAGACCCACACCAAAGGCCGCCGCCGGATTTCGCGCACGGAAACTTTTGATGCTCCACAAGGCGAAGACCGTGATGAATGACCATGCTGCATAACGAGCCTTTCGTAGCCATGGCCGTGATCGGTGGTCCAAGAGAAGATAGATAATCACCACTGTGGCGCCCAGAGTTCCGAAAGGGTAGGTGAAAGGATAGTATTGTCCAGAGGCCAGTAGACTGTCATACTGTCCATTCAGGCGAGCAGTCACGTCGTAGTGTGAGACTGGCAAAGCTTCTTTGGCGAACATGCCTCGCCTCCTCGAAATTTACTTGCAGCCTCAAGATGGTAAGTCGAATGAGTCCTGGCTCCGGAGAACTGACGAGTTTCTCGGGAAATACTAGTTCTATTGTCAGTGGCGTGGAAGGAAAAGATGCTACGAGAAACAAATCGTCCACGACATCACGTCTCCGTCCACGATCGAGTCTAACCTGTTACAGTATTCGAGGAAACCAGTCGCGATTCACGCGTAGCTGTTTTTGGGAAGGGCCTCTATGACGTTCGAGGTCCTCTAGATGTGGTCTGTGCTTAGAAGCAGTCCCGAGCGTTTTGCGGGCGAAGGAGCCTCTTGGTGTGGCCGGGCTTTGAGAACGTCCGCCAAAGAAATCGTGAGCTTGTGTGCAGGGTGTATTGAACCGCGACCAACCATCTGTTTTCGTTACAAGCACCTTGTACCGTTTCGTTAGGAGAGCAGAGACTCCCCTCTCACCGCAAAGATGGTAAACATTACGGAGAAGATCAAGGAGTGCGTCCACGAAGAACACAGAAAACAATTTGGAGGGTGGAACTAATGGTCTGCAGGATTGAGGCCGAGATGGCTAGAACGCAGAGTATGTAGATCTATCTGGTGAACATATTGACAGATAGCTAACAGGTCGCAGAGAACAAGGCAACAGGTGCGATTCGAATTCATACTTCCACAACATCGAAATTTGGCGCTGACACCATCCTCAGAATATCATCTGGGTCTTCTCAAAGGGTCAGTACTTGCGGATTGTAGAAGCCATCAGCTGCTGATTGTCTTCTAGAAAGCTCGCTCGTCTGAGAGCGCAACTATTAGAGCCCGGCCCAGGTGCAGGCGGTCCTGGTGGAGAAGGTTTCGATGTCAGCAAGAGTGGTGACGCTCGTATTGCGCTCGTTGGTTTCCCTTCGTAAGTCTATCCTTTCCGATGTGCTTTTCGTCGCTTACTTGGCTCTCAGAGTCGGAAAATCAACATTCATGGGCAAGATCACAAAAACAAAATCCGAGGTTGCGGCATATGCTTTCACCACACTCACTGCCATTCCTGGTGTACTTGAGTACGGAGGTGCTGAGATCCAAATTCTCGATTTACCGGGTATCATCGAGGGTGCTGCAGAAGGCAAGGGTCGCGGAAGACAGGTCATTAGTGCTGCAAAGGTACATTACTCGACTACTGTCTTGTTTCGTGCTACTGCTGACAGTTTCAGACCAGTGATATGATCTTGATGGTGCTGGATGCTACGAAAAGAGCCGAGCAAAGAGCTCTACTGGAAGCTGAGTTGGAGGCCGTTGGCATCAGACTGAACAAGGAACCCCCGTGAGTATTCACGAATATATGCACCTCCAAATGCTGATAATAAGGAAGGAACATCTACTTGAAGCCCAAGAAGGCTGGAGGCATGAAGATCACCTTCCAAACTCCTCCCAAGAACGGTCTGGATGAGAAGATGCTGTACAATATTCTTCGTGACTACAAGATTCTGAATTGTGAAGTCCTTGTCCGTGATGAGAATGGTAAGTGCTGGCGGGCTTGTTTGCGAAGCTCAAACTAACATTGGTCAGTCACTGTCGACGATTTTATCGATGTTATCATGAAGGATCACCGCACATATATCAGATGGTAAGTCTGTCATAATTCGTAAGCATGAGCCAAAGTTAACTCCTTCAAGTCTTTATGTCTACAACAAAGTCGACGTCATCGGCCTCGATCACATGGATATGCTAGCAAGAGAACCAAACACCGTTATCATGAGTTGCGAGCTCGACCTTGGAGTCAGAGACGTCGTAGATCGTTGCTGGGAAGAACTTCGCTTGATCCGCGTTTACACCAAGAGGCAGGTTCATCTAAGTTCTTCTTGTTTGCTGCACAGACTGACAATCATACAGAAAGGGCATTGATCCGGATTTCAGCGAGGCTCTCATCGTCCGCGGAAACTCGACTATCGAAGACGTGTGTGATGCTATCCATCGCAACCTGAAGGAGAGCTTCAAGTATGCATTGGTATGGGGTGCTTCCGCCAAACACATCCCTCAAAGGGTCGGTCTGGGTCATGTTGTATGTGACGAGGATGTGGTATCAATCGTCGGTACGAAGTCTGGTCTTGCAGCAAAGTGACCAAGCATTATTGTGGACAGACTCACACACATATTTGCAAGTGCGGGATTCTCTCATCGAAGATACTACTGCAAAGATGGTATTCTAGTGAAGAGACTTGCAGGGAGTGATCTGTCTTTGTCAATGGCCCTCGGATCATCCTAATTCAAGGAGCTAGGTTAATAACATGGCCCTCTCTAACCAGAACTATCTTGTACACAGTGAGCGCATCATGAACATGTGTATTAATCTTATGTTGTGCAGTTTAGACTTTGCCCAGAAGCTTGTTGACAATATCACCCTGTCTTTGGATTCAATTCCTCGAGACAGCACGATATAGTGCTTTCCGGTCCAGCAGACCGAGGACACAATGGCTTGACGGCAGGCTGTTACCTGGTCATATCATTCGGTACCAGTGGTGTCCGTCGTCGAGACCCACTGCTAGTTCTCATGGCATAAGAGACGACTCGCTCGCTGCAGCTGGCCGAGTCGCAGAGGAACAATTGCATCCATCTGACCAGAAGGTGAAAGTCACCAGATGTTCGGGTTACATTGTGCTTGTGTTGGCTCTGATCTCAGCCTGAGTAAATGGGCATCAGACCATTGTCTGAGGTGGAGCAGGAAACGTCGAAGGCTCATGTGGACTTCCTGCTCTACTGCTGTTGCCAACTGTCCACATCAAGTCGCCATCTAAGCTCAAGCCTTCCAAACAAATCACTGCGACAAGGCTTGGCATTGCGAAGAAAGCCTAACCTTGCCTCCTGTTCTTATCAAACTCTAACTACTCACTGCTCATTGTTGGAGTGCACAATCCATGCTTCTTTCCTTTGTGGTATATCAACAGTCTTGATGAGTGTATGCTACGCAGCGCCGCCCCGATCATCAGAAGATCTGGCAACAGATGTTTGAAGCATCGACTGCCCTCAGGGCGACACCACACCTGAAACGCGAGACCAATGTTGACATCTCGACCACTTGAACGTTGCTCTCACCCAAGCTCATGTCTCTAGGAAACGCACTTCTATATCTCAACCGCCGTCGGTAGTGGGCTCGGACGTGTCTGGAGTGCGTGCTATCAACCGTTACAGAAACGTTTCGCTGGCATGTATTGGAAGCCTAAATGATCCTCTTCTTATTGCTACTCCTCCTTGAAGGAAGGGGCGGTGCTGATATAAGTTTCGAAGCAAGTCTGCTCATCGGGATAGTATTCTGTCTTTCCGTCAATCGATCACTTCGTCACATCCTTGTGTTTGATTTGCTTTGCACACCACGTTTCGTCTTCTTTCTAGCACACTTCTCTATCAAGGACAGTCACGACCAAAACGACATCGAAAATCAAGCATTATGGTCAATCTAGCCATGGCGGTCGCAGTACCATTGTACATCTGGCCAACCCCCAACGCTTGGCAGCCTCTTTACAACACCATTTCTGCGTCTCCAAACACGACTTTCAACGTGATCATCAATCCCAATTCCGGTCCTTCTGACGGCGCTTCAGAACCTGAGATTATCTCTGCGGTCACGTCCCTTCGCTCTCACAGTAACGTGCAACTGTTTGGCTACGTTCACATCAACTACGGAAAACGCAAGGCTGCCACCGTACAAAAGGAGATTGCCACCTACTCGACCTGGAAGAAGTCAGGCAAAACCGACATTCACCTCGATGGCATCTTCGTTGACGAAGCACCCTACGAAACCAAGTACCTTTCCTACATGAAGGACATTCACACTTACGTTCATAAAACCATGCCAAAGTCGCACCAGCAAGTCTGGACAAATCCGGGCATCCCCATCGACGCGAAATTTTACGAATACGCCGATTACGTCAATGCGTACGAGAACTCCTATGCCGACTGGACTGCTGGAGGCAAGAACAAGATCCCAGAATGTCTGAGGCAGAAGAGCACGGTCATGATCCACGACTACCCGAAAAACTCGAATGCGAAACTGAACACTGATACGAAGAACATCGTTGCCGCTGGTTACAACGGTACCTTCATCACTACGAGCAGTGGGTACGAAGAGTTTTCGACCAGCTGGGCGCAATACGTCAAGGATGTCGCTGCGTTGACAAAATCTACCAAGGTCAAGACTTTGCCGCATTGTTAGAATGTCGTTTTATAAACAAAAAAAATGTACAACAAGCCTTCTTTGTAAACAAAACCATCATTGCTGTTCATGTATGCTGCATTCCCCGATCTTATACTCAGCGTTGCTGGAGATCGAGCTCGGGCAACAATTAAGAGCAAAAGAGACTTGCCATTCCCCTAGCCACAGACCATTCCCAAGTCGGGAAAGAAGGTATAGTTGCGTCAACAAGATCAAAAGCACTTCAAGCAGAGAGAGCGACCGCCGTACTCTACAAGGGACCATCGACTCTCCACAGGCGGTTAGCGAATGATGCAGGAGCGATGCATGGAGAAGGTATGAACAAGAGACGGCCATAAACAGTTAAAAACGAGAGCATTATGTGCAAAATACAGAACTTCTTGCTACAAGTTCCCTGGTATGCTGAGGGGTTTGTGATAGTGGAGGTATCGCCAATTGGTCTTGTGACACCCGAGAGAGACGAACTCGAGCAGCAGCATACCGATCTTTGCCTCATCAGGAATCTGGTACTACCAATGCTGCTGCTGTCCAAGCACCTTGGACAAGATCCCTGGTCGCAAACATGATATCACTTCCTTCTGTCTGGTAGAAAACACACAGACTGTCCCCGCCACTTTGGTCTGGCAGTGTAGTCACGCTCAGATGAGTCCCGGGTATCCCCTGTCTGAGGTCCACTTCAAAGCTGCCGTTAATGGTGGTGTTCTCAGAAGTCCAGACCATGTCATATCCTGTAATCCAGCCGTCCATACCTTGAGCATAGAAGGCATTCGTATAGCCAAGAGAGGTTGATGGATGGACGTTGTTTATAGCCACTGAGCTGTTTGTCCACTGGTTGATAGGGTGGGCGGAGGTGGAAGTGGCATTGATGTTAGTATCTTTCCACCAGATCTCTGCCGTGTTGTGAGAATTCACCATCATGACGTATGTAGTTGTGCCTTTACCCCAGGAGTAGCAGCCAACGCCTGCATGTCCGTTTTTATCATCCCACTCTTGCTGGTATGTCCAGTTCTTGTCACCATGCCGCCAGCCTAATTGTTGGAACGTAGTATCACCAGAGGCATACCAGAGATGCATGCCGACATCTGTGCCGGAGTCTGTGGTGCTGTTGGCTGTGCTATTGTCTTGGTCTGGCAAAGGACTGTGTTTGTAGTCGACATCTCCATAGTCGTTCCCATACCAGCATGCTTGCATCCCCACTTGGTCGGCGTCTAGGACTAAGTGATTCTCTCCAGTCAACGACCCTTCTTCCCATATGTTTGTTGCATTACTGTTGATCTTCTCGCGAAGACGATTGCTGTTATCAACATAGAAAAGATGCCACTGTTACGAGTTAGCGTGAAAGTAAGTTCAGCCAAGACTCAATCTTACTGTAGATATCCCATTGAGACTGTAAGCTACTGCACTCAAGGGTGTGCTATTCTTAGCATCTGTTGCGACGACCTCAGACGCACTTCCACCCAGCCAGCCATTGTTTGGTGTCAATCTTTGCCATCTGATTGACCCAGAATGATGTTGGAAGTACAAAACAAGCTCACCATATTCGCCGGATCCAAACGACTGAGATGCTAGTGCCAAACCACTACCATTGAAAGCACCTTCCAACGAGTAGTAAGCAGGATCAAGAGCACCGCCGACCAAGTAATCGGACGAGTTGCCAGGCGTTGTGGTATTTGTTGTCACCTGAGCAGGCGATTCATTCTTGCGCTTCGTCCCAAGTCCCACGCCTAATCCAACAGCAAGTGCTATTGCTCCTAACAGAGCAGCAACCAGCAAGAGCAGGAAAAGTCCACGTTTGAGACCACAAATTCTTGCAGACTTTCGCTCAGGTGGTGATGCTGGTATCTGTGTGATCGGTTCCACTATGACTTCCTTGTCACCTTCACCTTCCCAGACCGATTCAAGACCTGGTGATGAAACACTGATATCTCCTATTGGCCCGTGCTTCCCAGCGAAACTCATATCAGCGGGATCTTGAGGCGAGACACTGTGGGTGATCTCTGGCCATTGCTGGTATGAGGGCGGCGTTGATGCTGTAGAATGTGTTTGCTCATCATAAGGAGATATAGCCTCCCTTTTCTTGATCAGAATATGCGGTATACGGGCCCATAAAAATATTTACCTAAACCCAGAGGTTCTTGGTTGTTTCGACATGTTTTTTTTTTTTGGTGCGACACTTTTCAGAACGTGCGTACTGGGCAAACTCGCGGAGAGGAAGATGTAAGACGAGCAGGACATTCTCTGCGTTATGAGCCATTGACACCGCAGTCAGCTGCATTAGCGAGGCAAATAGTGCTATCCTGATCTTGCAGGAATACTGTACAGAGTACACCTCTGCGCGTTCAGGTGTGGTGAGCAGTGAGCACAACCGATCTGCAAGGTCAACAGCTGAAGAAAGGTGATTCGCTCAGGTATTGGCTTCTCGCTGCGGGTTCATGCATGGCGTCTGCCTCCCCCGCTCCTTGCGGTTTCGAAGAAGGCGAAGCCAGGTTCGCGACAATGGTCAATGATTCTTTTCCAACCACTCTTGGAGTCCCACTGTGACAGAGTGTTGTGTTTGTCAGTAGAATTCGGACAGGGCAAGTCAAGAATCTATGGTAAGACACTGCTAGGGCCGACCGTCACGCATGGCTTTTCAATGCACGTAACATCCAGGGAGGTGGCCTAGACAGATCTCCTGGCTAATGTCGGCACAAGCACTGCATCAGGAACTCTGTCGACTGTCAGCATTGCGTTTAAGCGCAGGCAGGTGGGCAGCGAGAGGCATTCGAAAGGCTGAACGCGGGAACCGGACGTAGACCAATAGCCAGATGCAGTGTCGTGCTCGTGAGAGCGACAAGGAATGCGATTGATTGGTCTGGAAGTGCTTTCTCGATTGACGTCAAGACAGTTGTCAAGAAGCTACACCTGACCGGGCTACCTCTTGCGAAACTTTTGATAAAGCTATTGGAAAGGTGAGAGAGTCTCAATGTTGGTATTGATTTCCAGAGAGCAGATTCTGGTGATCACTCTGCTTCCGCCTTCAGACACGCATATTGGTGTGCTATTCCAAGCTTGTGATATGCCAGATCATCGGTGACCAATGCCAGCGTCCGTTGCCAGAGGGGTCTTTGCCGCGGTCAAGGTACATGCGCAACATGCGGGACTGGCGGATGCTACAGCGCATCGTACTTATTTGAGACAACAGTTTGACTGTGAGCTTCTGGATACTCACATACTATGCGGATCCTATCAACGAGAGAAACCTCACTCTGTGCATGGGCTAAGGCGTCCGCCTCTGGAGGTCAGACATGTTCTGGAAACATGGCTAAAACGGCAGTACTCGCAGCCAGTGTGCCGCTGCCATCAGTCAGAGTTGCCCAATACGTGCTTGCGCAACACGACACATGAGTGTGCTCGATGTTGTTCTTCGATAATTAATTCGATTGCTCCTCAGTCAGTCGAGTGGTCGACGCTCAGCCCTACGACCACTCCCGCGTATGCCGGCGGTGAACCCCTGATCCGGGGCACGGACCTCAACCGGCTACCCGGAGATTGACTTCGGAGATACAGAATGGGCTGATTTTTTTTTGTTGATGTCGTCGACATGTACAAAACCGATAGACAAAGGAGGCTAATCGAAACACTGGAATTGCCTCTTTTTCACTCCGGACACCCTCAAGCAAAATAAAAACATGGCGGCAAAAAAGAACAGCGGCTCAAAGCCAGCGCGGAGCAGCAGCGGAGCAAACACCTTTTCTATCATTGCGCTTGTTATCGCCATTTTTTCAGCCATTGTTTACTTCATGGAACAAAATCTCCAAAATTTCTACGTTTTCGACACACAACAACTGCACGAGCTTTCCAAGAGGGCGATCTCAAACCACGGAAACGACACTAGGGCTGTTGTTGCTCAAATTGTTGGCGAACTCAGCCAGGGTCCTGCAGGCTCCTATGTTAACCTGGATGAGGAATGGGTGTTCAATAACGCGGGTGGCGCTATGGGTGCCATGTACATCATTCATGCCAGTATCACCGAGTATTTGATCATTTTCGGTAAGGCAAATTGAGGATTTTGATCACAAGATTATGGACATTAATGTATCAAACAGGAACTGCCATTGGAACTGAAGGACACTCTGGCCGCCACACTGCAGACGACTATTTCCACATCCTCAAGGGTACTCAGACCGCCTATTCGCCTGCTGCCGGTCACTATGAGCCCGAGATCTACCCTCAGGGCAGTGTCCACCATTTGCGCCGCGGGGAAGTTAAACAATACAAGATGGATGACGCTTGCTTTGCCCTTGAGTATGCTCGTGGTTGGATTCCTCCCATGCTTGGGTTCGGCTTTGCAGATGGACTCACCAGCACCCTCGACTTTCCTACCCTGTGGCATACCACCAGGATCACTGGCAGAGAGATGCTGTCGAACATGGCCAAAGGAAAGCTTTAATGTAATGAATAATATAGACTTCTAGAATTCGGTTCGCTTTTGGATGTTTAAACTTAAATCTGCTGCACAAGATGTGTTGCCTTACTACGATGCGAACAATCTCGTGACCGCGCTGAAGTGCTCTTCGACCAGCTTCGGGCAATCATGATCCAGGAGTCGTATCGTTGCGAGATATCATGTTCAGACCGGTCTCCTTCACCTGTTGCGATGGCATCTTCTTCACATCGCCTACATACTTGTGCCTTTTAACGTCATCGCAGTAGAGAAAAGGACCGTCAAATTCAGCGTGAAGGAAGACCACAAAAAAGAGGAGACCAAAGCCGGCCATGTCAGTCATCTTGTATCTGCCCAAAAGATACCCCAGATCCCGTCAAGCAAAGTCATTCTCATCGTGAGTACCACAACATTTCTCGACATGGCTACGTAATTCAAGAGTGCATTGATGTCTATTTTGGATAACAATGCAAGTCACACTGGATCTCGTATCACAGAGAGCCAATATCCCGATTTGACCTGGGCCTGCCGCATGATGTATGTGTGCTGACCACCTTTCACGTCGTCTATCTTTAGTAGTCACAACGCTCTCCAATGGTTATAACATGTCTTTTGCTGAACGTCTATCAAGACTGGAAGCAGATCGGATCGTGAAAGTCTAATGAGCAACTACTTTCTCGTACAAGGCCTTATCCGTGTGATTAAGCAATGAGAGGAATAGAATGTTACTGCTAGTCCACTACTCAAGGTAAGGAAAACGGAACCTCTGTTCTGTCCAAAAGAAAGTTATATCCTGTATCGACCTATGTTTCCCGTCGAAAGGTATAATCGATCGATCCACAGCAGCAAATCCGATCTAAACACCAGAGTCATCCTTGAGGTAGACAGCATGCTCAGGATAGTAGTCTCTCCAAGCACTGCATATCTCGTTGAAGCTAGGATCGACCTTGATCTGGTCTGGCGTCTCCAAGAATTGAGTGGCTAGACCGTCTGCCACGTGCCAGGCAATATGGCACTGGACATCGAATTAGCTAGGACTACGACAAGACTCAAAGATGATACATAGGCACGTACATGCATGATCCAGGCACCAGGATTGTTGGTCTCGAAGGCGAGGACGAGCCATCCACCGGCTGGAAGCATCGCGGTGTCACGACGGGGTGGATTTTCGAAATTCAGCTCACCCGACAACGCGTTGGTGTACACACTGTTCTCTTGAGCACCTAGCACGTAGAAGTCGTGTCCATGGAGGTGTATGGGATGAAAAACGTTCAATGGTATGCCGCCGGGAGTGCTGATTTCCTGTTGAAATTTGGAAAAAAAGTCAATTTTTGGAATCTTGATGTGGTGCAAGACCATGAAAACATACCTGCAAGACCCAGTACGTCCACGCTACGTCAGGTACGTTGATCAAGTTCTCATAAGCAGGGTAACTTGCGTTGCCTTCTTGGACATATTCAAGGATCGGTCTGTCCCAGTCAACATTGAGTGCCGTGGTGTTGATGGCCCATCTGAAGATAGTTTTGTTGTCAGTGGTAAGGCCTGCCTCTTGAGCCTGTACACTCAACAGTGTAGGGTTGGCTGTCAAGGCATCGCTGGGAACAAAGCTGTCCCAATATGGCTCCAGTTTGTTCGAATTATATGATTCGTCTGTGCATCGATCTGCATTGGCACCAGTCGTGTCCCAAGCAGTACTTGTAGGGTTACCAAAGGTTGTATTGTCGTAGTGGATGATGGCTCTGATACCTTTGGGGTTTGCATTGCTGCCGCATCCACCGGCTGGCACGTCTGCTCTAAACCAGTAGTTGCTTGCTGTCTGATTGGCTTCGATGATGACGTCCAGTCTTTGACCAATTCCGATAAACACACGTTCTGCAACGTAAGGTTTGATAGGAACGAAGTCGCTCGTGATGACGGTGAATGGGTGGTTGTCGAGTGATACCATGAAAGCACTGTCCACAGATGTGTTGATGAGTCGGAGGCGATACTTCTTTGCTGACTTGACCGTAGCATTGTAGTACTTTCCCTTCGTTCCATCAGGACTGACGTTCATTCCGTTGACCAGACCTGTATAAGGCTGTGGAGGTGCAATTCGGGCCAACGGGCTGTTGAAGAAAGCAGTCTCATCATACCAGTCAGTGAGAGCGAACGGTCCAAGGTCTTCATCGTAGTTGTCCGTAGCAGGTCCATCAATTACAAGCGTGCCAAGTGTACCTACACCATATTGAACACCTAGAATAAAGATTAGCCAATATCTCGCAGCAAAGTTGATTAGTCGACATACTCCAATGACTATGATCTTGAATTGAAAGTACAGTTAGCGAAGTTCTGGAGAAAAACAGGATGTGGTAGTCGTTCAACGCGTCAGCTCACGATCTGAGACGGACGTTCGTGAGACGACGTCTAGGACGCTGTCCCACAAATGACGGTCAAATCTTCGGAATTGACCCGCTGAGTTTGTACCTTCAGCTTACTTACACCAGCTCGTACCAAATTGCGTGCAGTGGAAACGATAAGTGCGAGATGTTCCAGGTGCAATCGGACACTCAGTTATGCCAGGGACACCATCTTGATCACACGTCTCGAATTGTCTAATACCGTGCCAGTGAATACCTTGGCAACCGATCAGTCAATGACATGAGTAATGACGCGAGTATCGTACCTGTTCCATTGTTGGGTAGCTTGTTGTTGACAGTTATCTCGAGCCAATCTCCCCATTGAGCCCGAATAACAGGTCCAGGGTATTGGTTGTTGATCAACATGACCAAGCGGTCACCCGTCCCATCGGGATTAAGAGTAGTGTTTGTGATATCTAGCGTGTACGGCACAGTCTTGCCGGTGTCGGGCCACTTTTGGTCGAAGTCGGTCGCGATAGAGAAACCATCCCCCTGAGACGGTGTTAGCTTGTCCACTCTAAACCGAGTGAATGTTCATACCCAACATGCACGGCTGTGGGGGCCGTTGGTACATTCTGTGTCGGCATCGTCTGGAGTCAGGGTTGTAGCAGAGCCAGCAGCAGACGAGGTCGAGGAGGCCTGACGCTTCATGGCCGCAGATCCAGCAGCATAGGCGACCCAGGAAGTAAGAAGAGGAAGAGTATGCAAGAGATACATGCTTGCGAGTGAATGAGCAAGTTTGAGATGTTGTAATCATCTCGAGGCAGGTAAGCAGCCAACTTATATACCCAGAAATGCCTAGTGAACAATTCAGACACTGCCCGTATCTTACAGGGCTGAATGACGAGAATAGAATCCTGTAAGTCAGGTCAGGGCTTTGATGAAAACACTGGAAGCATACTCTCAGTCGTGTCGACAACCAGGATCTCGAGCGTAGCTCCCTGTTTCTTGATAGGGAGAAAGGGAAAGCTGCAAGTCAGATGGTCTGCCTATTCCAATAGACTGTCTGCAAAGTCAGCAATTGAAGCTTGCAGGCCCACTTGACCATCCAGTACGTAAAACTCGACCAACAAGAGAATGATTGAGAGTCTATGATTGGCAAGCCTTATACATGGAACAAGAATCAATCAAGTAAACTTTCCGATTGGTGGTGGGAGTTATCGGATATCAGTCTGCCATAAGAACCTTACGTAGTGGGACCAAGTTGTACCTTCCGACGTAAGGTACATGTTTTCGATGTCCCTGTTTGCACAACGCATCGGTCTACTCCACCCTAGTCAGGAGGACGAATCGCGGAGACGATGTCTCTGTTCTGGCTCAATATCATGGCTGATATTCCGATAGATCAACCATATCATGGGCCGCCATATCATGTCAGAGAATGCCAGAGCTATGGTCTGACGTCGCATCTCGATCCATCAAGCAGTTTTGGGGGTGAAGTCATACCGGTGACGAAAATACAATCCTGAGACCTGCTCATTATTGAGAGATCGCCGAATGTCATATCGAATCTGGCGTTCAGTCATGAGTCAAACTTTTCTAGATCAAACATACGGATGCCGAAGGAAAAGTCTAGGGCACAAGTGAACGGACCCTCGTTGCTTGTCTGCATGCAGGGCATGGTCATCATGCTATCAACCTTAATCGCCAAGGTCAACCGTCAGCCTTGCGAGCCCATGAATCCTCCGAACAGCCCTTTTGTTATCGAGAACGTACATGGCGAGAATCGATTCCGTGTACATAAGTTCCGCATCTTTAGCTCTTGCTCAACCTTTATGATAGTGATAGAGGAGTGTGTTGGACGTGCGGTTAGCAATTTGTCGTCCGCTTCTGCACGAGATATCATGGCAAGCAGATATTCTGTGCAGGCAATCAGCATTCATTAGTGGATCTGCTTCACAGGATGGCTGTCTGTGTGGCCTATGACTCTTGAGAAGAGATGCCGCAGTCTTGGTTCGGTCATGCGCCATCCCATCTCACTCTTCGTGAACGAGGTGCCGGAAGTGGTCAGCCACGTGTCGTATTGGAACCAAGATCAGCTCGTAGTCTGAGCTCTGAATGTACATCGAGCGTATCTCATGATGGCTGGTGACGTTCTCGCTACTGGTACAAGCAAAGAAGACTGCTTCTCTATTTGTTGTGCTGACGTGAAGTGGTGTTGGAAGGCATGTCGGGATTGCCGCTTCCAAATTTGGCGCCCACTCCGAAGCTCCGAAAGTTGATCGACATCCTCTTCTGCCGCAGCTCACCGCGTTCACGCTCGCCTTCTTCCGACATCTGCCTTGCATCGCAGCATCATGCTCTTATCGTTTTTGTCCGAATGTGCGAGGCCGCTTGCTGGTAAATGGTCTTGGGCTCGCAAACCCCCGATCATGAGGTCCGGCACTGGGTAATAATTGGGGGCTATCTACTTTCAGTTTCTGATGTCAGCTCCCAGTCTGCAAGTCTGCAAGTCTGCAACCCATGCAACGAGAATCCTCTTGCGAGGCAGTGTATGGACGAGGAAAAGAAGACGCGAGGACTTATGCTGTTTTTGCCGAGCATGAGGCCTGATGGCAAACCATGGAGCGGCTGCCATCTACCAACTCACGCTCTGCAGTGATATAAAGTACGCCCGGATACGGCTTGTTTCCTTTGCTCAGAAAACCTACTTCAATCGTCGAATCTTCATCTTTCTGAATATACTGCCATTTCTCTTTGACACATTGATATGTTGTGGACCAATCTTCTCGCAGCTGGAGCCGCACTCTTTCACGTTGCCAGCGCTTGCACGTCGTACGGTATCGATTTCAAGGGAAACGGTCACTACTTCATCAACAAGAACAGCAACGAATCCTTTACTGCGGTCTCAGAGTTCTATGACTGTACCGGAACGGCCAATGTAATCTTGATTGCACCTGATGGAGACTCATTTTACTGCTCGGATGTACCAACCACACCAGACTATACTGACGCTGTCACGACCTGCCCCATTCAGAAGAATCAGATGTATTCTGGCGATTGGACTCTCGTTCTTCTGGATAACAATGGCAATAACACCAGCTTTTCCGCCAAACGTGTCTTACATCTCGATGTTGGCGAGCAAGTCACGTCCACTGTGATTCCGACCATTACCCTGAGCGTCACCCAAACTCCCACGTCAGTCGTTAATGCTACGATCACGGACCTGGACTCTACCACCCTTCCACCTTCTTCTGTTACTAGTCTCGCAAGCAATGCGAAGACGCAGACAGTTACCTCATACCCGCCCCGAGAAACAATTACCACATCATCGACAGCCACAGTCAAGCGCACGACTACAGTCTTTACGTACACTATCAAAACGTATACAGAGACCAAGGTCTGTGCAGCTGCCTTTGCAGCCATGTCTGCTGATCCTACTGCCGACCCCAGCCTCGTCGCCATTGCCCAAGCTGCCGTTGCCTCCGCAAGCTCCGCTGTAGTGCCCGCTCGCCGATCTAGAATCAGACGTGATGTTACCAAAGTTATGCAAGTCGCGAAGCGTCATGGCGTTGCTCTTGCCAAACGTGCTCCAGACTCGTCTACTGTTACGTCTACGGATACGGATACTGCACACTGGAGCTCGATTACTTCTAGCTTCACGGCTGTCCCAGTTACTCAGACTGCTTACAGTAAGTCATCCATAGTTAGAGATCTTGTTCAAAGGCTTACATCTTTCAGCTACCGTCGAAAGCACCACGACAATCACTCCTGCTCCAATCACCATCATCGCAACCAAGACTACAGTCACCAAGACAGCAGGAACATCTGTAAGCAAATCTAGAGAGTAAGCTCAAAAAAGGAGACGCACTGACATATCGCAGACTCGCACGATTACCGAACGCACTACTACCACGTCGAAGATTACAAAGACAGTTACAGCAACGTATGTCTCTCTACATCCTCTGCAGCGAAACGCGCTAATGATCTCGCAGTCTCAAAGTCACCACATATGTGCCCGGCAAGCACTGTTCGTGAGGTCAAATCGTTGGTCATACTGATGCTGGCGAGCATGTTGTGTCCCAACTCCAAAGGTCGTGATCACGCTGCAGTAGTCAACACGGACGTAGGAATTTGGAAATTGTGTGAGGACCGAGCTCTCAACATGGTGAGGCGCATCAATAAATGGCCTTCAAGAGTCATAATGTCGTTGGTCTTGATTCAACCTTTCAAAGTGATCACAAAGAAGTCAAGTGATGTTGGACGAGCCACTAGGAACGTGAATTCTCCTGGTAATCACCTGACGACCATGGATGCTTCAGGAGTCACGATGGCTCGGGCAGGCATTATCAACCATGATCATCTCCTAATTATCTTCTACAATCAACACCCATTTGCTCACTCTCTGATGTGCCTGTTGTCTTCCCCATGTAAATTGGCCGGGGTTGACGATTTAGGCGGAGTAAAAGATATTTCTGCATGATAACCAGAATTGAATCACGCACATTCTCTTGGGCCATTGTTATTTATAGTGAATACACGGCGATCTATGAAAGCAGTAGTAACAGCGCTATGCGCCTACCAAAGACATTGGGGCGATCCAAAAAGCCAGTGGAGGGATAACAGAAGAAACATACATCTAAGCACTTCCTCCATGAGGGCGCGGTGACCTTGTGCCGCCAGGGTCCAATAACAAATGCGGCTTGATGAACCCTTCATCAATCCTTGAGAACAGGGTACCCGCATCTTCGGCGGTCGCGTTCATCAGCTGACTGAACGCGCCACGAGCAGTCAGATGACTTGACTCTGCTTGGCCTGCCTCGATGGCCCTGGCATCAGCATACGGCGTTTCCTCTTCCGTGGCAGTGGGGAATGTATCTCTGAGTGGCGACCGTCTGGCTGATGGTGGCAAGTCGAGCCCTGATTCATCATCGTCAGACGCATCTCCGGTTTGGTCAGGATAGAGCAGACCTTGTTCGGCTGCTGCCTGGTCTCTTGCGCTTCTACTGCTTGCCCTTCGGCCAAGCCCGTCACCAGGACGGATGGGCGGACTGCTAGCATTGCTAGTACTGTACAAGGCCGCTCTGTTTGATCTGCTCTCCGCGCGTGGTCGTCCATTTGCAACACTAGCCAGTGATATACCTCCGGCCAGACTCGGGCGTGGCATGTGTCCGAAACCAGCTCCACCTTTCTTAGTAAATGTTCCGCCGGAACCGGGTACGACTTCAATGTCGAATTCGTCGTCGCTGTCGATTTCTTCCACGACTCCCGTGCGAATTTCTAGAATTTCCAGCATACGTGCTGTGGTGCCACCGAAGATGATGACAGTCAAGACCACAACCACCAGAACTGTAGCACGAAGAGCAAATCCGTTGGGACCTTGTAATCCAGCAGCCAAGGCAACACCGACAGCACCACGAAGGCCCGCCCAGTAGAGCATCATCTGGTGGTTCTTGGGCAGAACATCCGCTTCCTCGCGCCCAAGCTTGCGAGCTCTGTACCGGATGAAATAGTTGATGGCCTTGGATAGGGGGAAGACGGCGCAGTATCGAGCAACACAGATTCCGACCACGGTAACGAGAATAAACAGAGGTTTGTACTCGAGCCCCGATTCAGTGAAGAGTGAAAGTCCAAGATAGATGAAGATGAAGTTCTCGGAGAGTTGAGCCATGACCTGAAAAATGAATTTCGTCGTCAGCTGGGTTCGACGGGACATGTTGTGGTATGCGTAGTGCTTCATGCAGATTCCGCAGAACAGGAGAGACACGATTCCTGAAGCAAGGAGTTAGCTTTGACTTCAGCCCCAAGATTCTTGACAATGGTACTTACCAGACATGTGTATAGCATTTGAGAAGAAATAGCATGCGTAAGCGATGAGAACGACGAGACAGCTCTCGATTTTGGGGAAGCGTCTGACCAAGGTATACTTGAGCAGTAAACTCGTGCCAATACCAACAATCAAGCCAATCATTAGACTGCCAAAGAATACCAGCAAGAAGACGCCGATACTTTCAAACAAGCTCAGTATCGTCAAGTGACCCTTAGCAGCGCCTTCTCTATATTTCTGGGCCGTCTCGAACAAGACGATGGCGATGGCATCATTGAGGATGGATTCTCCAAAGATGACAGTGTATAGTTGGGGATCGACTTTGTAGGTGTTGAAAATGGCAAGGATTGTGACAGGGTCGGTAGCGGACAGAGTTGCGCCGACGGAGATGGCTTCGACAAAGGTGATGTCCAGGCCCTCGAGGGGGATTCGGGTCCAAACGTAGAGGATAAGACCCAGGACCATGGCGGAGATGAAGGTACCGGCGAAAGCAAAGGTGAGGATAGTTCCGATGTTGCGGAAAAAGTTTCCTTGGTGTAGTTCATAGCCCGAGGCTAGAATGATAGGTGGTAGGAGGAGGTTGAAGAAGAACTGGTAGTCAAAGCTGACGGCACCGAGGACGGATTGGGCAGCGGTAAGGCGGAGGATCAGGCCAATGACCATTCCTGTTAAGAGGGCTTAGCGGACAGCACAACAGGTGGGAATGGCATCGGGATGCGCACCTGCAAAGATGGACAAGACAGTCTCGTGTACGGCCTGAATCTTCCTCGTCTGGAGCATGTAACTGGTGAATAGGGCGACGATGAGTAGCATGATGAGGATGAATAGCGACCATGATGCGAAGATCTCTTTCTGGCCGGCCTCAGGCTCTGTCGCGTCGTGTCAGTTGTGTTCGAAGGTGGAGTGGACGGTACGAGTGATGAATACCATCTGGGTCGGCGTCTGCAGCCTCGCGTTCTGCGGTATAGCGGTCAGTGTATGCATGTGGTAACTGGTAGAGCGAAGCGACACACTGATGAGGTCAAAGACGGCATTGCGCAAGAAATCGGCCATGGTGTAGATGGTGGTGGGGGCAGGTCAACTGCCTGGTAGATTGTTATCGCATACGTCTATGGCGAGGGTAAAGTGGCCAGGCACGGGGGACAAGACTCGGGTGCAGCAGGGTGACAAGTCCCGGGAGCACAGGGTGAGCGATGAGGTCTTTGAACAAGAGTCGACTGTATGGTTATCCCTTTCGGCCTACTCGATAGGACAGACAGCGAGCAGCTTCACGCTTCACGCTTCCACCAAGAACAAGGAGACGCCATGCGGGAGCTTGCGCGCGTCAGTCCCCACAAAGGTAGGTACGTGCTTCGGCCCGGACTCCTCCAGCCCTTTGATCTGCCCATCCACCATCCTCTCGGGACGTGACCCTGTCCTCTAGACTCTGTGCTCCCAACAGCTTTGCCCAGAGTACGAGTACGTCACTGTTGGCACAGAAAAAGGCCTGTCTGTGGTCGGACAAGGCACATGCCACCTGCATCATCTTTACATGACCCTAAATATCCCGTACCTCGACCAGGTGTTTAATAGAAGCAGCAGTCCCCGAGCAAGCCAAAGTCGGCCAAAGTCTGTTCTTCGACCGCCAAAGCCGCTAGTCAACCCTCGCGCTATCATTCGACCCTCCCTACCAACGTGCTCACCTTCCCGCCCTCGTGATCAACCGCCTGCCTCTCGTACCCATCATGCCGCTTGCTGCTTCTGCTCCTACCTCTATCTAGTAGCCGTCCTTCCCTCGCGACCTCTCTGTCCACCGCGACCACCCGTCGACAAGTAACCAGCCTTTGTTCATCCGAATCGCATGTGAACAAACACCCCGCAATCTGATAAACATCCAAACTCCAACTCCACCCTCTCACCGCCTCTGTCGACCCATGTCGAGCAACAGACCCGACCTCCCCTCTCCTCGTCCGAGAGGCATCCTCAAGAACGCCTCGTACAATCGCGACTCTTATCATGGCAGACCGAGTCCGTCGCTGGACATGCCGAAAGAGCAGGAAGACCAGGACGAAACTTCTCCCTTGATAAGACCACAATCCGAGGGCGTCGAGTCCCCGCTCACCCTGTCCACCATACCGTCTCCCGAAGACTCCGAGAACTGGAACGAAGCAGACACGGAAGACACAAAGAGCAGCTGGTATCTGGTTCTTTTGACTCTGTCCATCGGAGGCCTCCAGATTGCCTGGTCCGTTGAACTTTCAAACGGCTCCGTGAGTCGGTCCCTAGCACCGCAACCAGCACAACACGTCCTGACTGACCGAGTGATAGCCGTATCTTCTCAGCTTGGGTATCAGCAAGTCTCTGCTCGCCTTTGTCTGGATCGCCGGTCCACTATCCGGCACCCTGGTACAGCCTTACGTTGGCATCAAGAGCGACAGATGTCGTTCCAAGTGGGGAAAGAGGAGGCCCTTTATCGTCGCGGGTGCTTTGGCAACCATCATCTCCCTCGTGCTGCTGGCATGGACCAAGGAGATTGTGCAAAACTTCTTTGCCCTCTTCCAAGTAGGCGCAGAGTCTCAGACGGTCCATGTCGTTTCGATCGTGTGGGCTGTAAGCTTCATCTACATTCTTGACTTCTCCATCAACACCAGTACGTATTGCTTCCTGCCAACCTGTCATACCCTGACTGACCACGTTCCGATCTAGTTCAAGCTGCTATTCGTGCTTTCATAGTAGACAATGCACCCACCCACCAGCAAAACGACGCCAATGCATGGGCTTCTCGCATGTCTGGTTTCGGCAATATTCTCGGCTACCTCTCTGGTTACGTCAATCTACCCAGGTATCTCGGCTTCTTTGGAAACACCCAGTTCAAGGTTCTCTGCGTTATTGCTGTTCTCGCCTTGACTATCACGGTCGGCATCTCGTGCCTCAGCATTCAAGAAAGAGACCCTAGACTGGAGGGCAACCCACCACCGCAGAAAGGCGGCGTCCTGTCTTTCTTCGTCGAGCTCTACCGTTCCATGAAGCGCCTGCCTCCCCAAGTCCGCAAAGTCTGCGCTGTCCAATTCTTCGCCTGGATCGGCTGGTTCCCCTTCCTGTTCTACATCACTACCTACATTGGCGAGATCTACGTCGAGCCGTATTTCGTTGAGAATCCGCACATGTCACCAAAAGAAATCGATGCCACCTGGGAGCGCGCAACTCGTATTGGTACTTTCGCCCTCTTGATCTTCGCCTTCACCAACTTGGCTGCAGCTGTCGTCCTACCGTTGTTGATAGCTCCTGGCTTTGAGCCACCCTCACCCCAGCCCCATACGCCGCTCACCCCTCACGCGTACACTCCGACTACCCCTCGCTCAATGACCGGCAGCGACTACTTTGCCTACACTCCTCAACACTCTACAAGCAAACTCAACCTTTCCGAGCCCAGCCGTTGGGAGCGCATCAAGAGCCGCATGCCATCCGTACAGATGAGCGCTTTCACGCTGCGACGCGCCTGGATCCTCTCACATCTGTTATTTGCAGCTGCTACCTTCTTGACCTTCTTCGTCCACGACACTACCACTGCTACTATCCTTGTCGCTTTCATCGGCATTCCCTGGGCACTGAGCAATTGGGCTCCGTTCGCACTCATTGCTGCTGAGATCTCGAAGCGTGAAGCCATTCGCCGTAACCAGATTCCTGCCCCTGCTACCGCCGAGGGACAGGCTTTGGCCAATGGTGACGACCCTGCACAAGGTGCCGATCAAGCCGGAGTCATCCTTGGTATCCACAACGTCGCCATTGCTGCTCCTCAAGTCATCGCGACTCTGGTCTCGAGTGCTATATTCAAGGCTCTTCAAAAACCTCGGGGTACGCCTGGCGATGATAGTGTGGCTTGGGTGTTGAGATTTGGCGGCCTTGCTGCGCTTGTCGCTGCCTATCTGACCACACGTATTACAGAAGAAGGCGAGGAGGAGGAGCTGTAGAGCTGCGCACACGATGATTCCATGCCGGTTTCTGGAGTTGGAGGGTTTGTTTCCCGAGATACCTTTTCTTTACCTTTCATTTTTCGTCTGACCTAGTTACTACCACACGTTTCTTTTCAATCCGGATTGATGATTACATAACACATGAAAATGATGGAATGATACCTGAACATGCAAAATGTTCATTTGAAGAAGCAGATTCCAGGACTACCTGCTAATTAGATACCTGTCGCCACTCAAGTTGTGAGAACCATGTGGAACGTTGAAGGTATTGGGGCCTTGCAGCAGTAGTTGTTGGCTGTTGGTAATTTTGTGAATATGTAAAAGCTGTCTCACAAGATCATCATAGATCCAGTAGGGCTTTCAACTCCTACTGCATCAACTTCTAGACTTATCTCTCATTGCAACATTATATCCTCGCTTTTCCTTCAACGAACTCGAACACACCGATTTGGCTTTGGAGTTTCTGCTCACTCGCCTGCTTTGACGCCTATTCGGTCGGATCTTTACCAACCCGATCGCTCTCGACTGTCCTCCAACTCCATTGCCCTTCACTGCACCTCAATTTCACTCGAGCTCCCCTAATCGTTTTCTTCCCTTCCCTCTCCTCTCTCGCCTCTTCGCTCCATCTCTCACCCACTTCTCTGACATTAGAACGACTCAATCTTGTCTCTCTTGTCTCACTCAACGGACTCTTTCCTCAGTATCACGTCGAACATAAACATAAAAGGTAAGGCTTTTCCCAACAACAACCTGACTTTCTTCCAGAACATCGAACTTTCCAAACGAATCTCATCTCTGACTCGACTCCAGCTCCCTCTCCATCTCACAATTCACATTATCAATCCTTCAACAACCGACCCTCGCAAAAATGGTCGTCAAGTGGACTAATGACAAGGACTCGTTCATCCTGAACCACCTCCTTACCGATGCAAGCATCAAGATTGACACCAATGTGATCGATGCTATGATCGCCACCTGGCGTAAGTATTTCTTCCTCCCACTCTGTCTGTCCCTTGTGCACTTTATCTACCTTTCTTCTGCAATTTTTACTCTATCCTACGCATTGTTCTTGTCCCACTCAATTCTTTTATCTTCTTGCAATTCACTCGATACTTCCTTTCGTCTCACCCTCGCCGACCTTGACGCTAAAGCATCCCAGCCGAGTCTTTCGGCGACAAGCCCACCAGAAAGGCCTTTACCGAGCACTTCTCCAAGGTCCGCAAGAACAACAAAGGCCTTGCCTCGGGCACCGGTACCCCCACTCCTTCCACCCCTCGCGGCACGGCCACCAAGAAGAAGACTCCCGCCAGCAAGACCCCCTCCAAGCGCAAGAAGGCCACCATCACCTCTGACTCCGACGGCGAGGACGATGACGAGGCCCCTCCCACCAAGACCCCGGCTAAGCGCAAGAAGACCGTTGCCTCCGCCTCTGACGAAGACGACATCGATGAGGAGATTGCTGAGCTCGGCGTCAAGGTCAAGCCCGAGCCCGAAGACGATGAGAGCCCTTCCAAGAAGCCTCGTCGTGCTGCCAGTGCTGCCAGTGCTGCCAAGTATACCGAGAGTGATGCTGAGCTTAGCCACTCCAGCGACGCTGAGGAGTACAAGGAGGCCGAGAATGAAGCCGAGGCTTGAGGAGTGGTTTCAGAGACTGCTCGGATCTGCTCTCTTTATTATGCACTAGAGACGGATGTGGTAAAAAGGACAAGGCGAACTTGATTGTATTATAGAAAAAACGAAACAGAGACAGCGCTGTTTATCGCGCAGATCTATCGGAGGCTATCACAGGGACTGCTGCCTCTAGGTATCAAGAGAATCACAACTGCCCAATCCATTACCTGTTCCATAGATTTCATGCTCCTGCCTCTGTGTCTATCGATGTGCAAGCCACGGAAAGGCATGAATATTGCTTCCTCTTGTAAGTATGTCTATCAAGCAATCCTAATGTCTTATCTCATTGCTGGTGTATATTATGAGCACGCAAAGCTTCGAGAACACGCTTGGGCAAGTAGCTTTGACCTAAACTATGGTGAATTTTTGCAATAGGTCATACGTACCAAGAATTCTTGAGTTACAAGGCCGAAATACTGACAATTGGTTATCCTTTTCAAAGATGCGGTGGCCATACCTGTTTCATCCAGATGATCATTTCTGATGCCACCTCAATGAGAGAGGTTTGGTTCCAACCTTGATCTTCTTCCCTTTCCCTTCCGCCTAGGTCACCTCGGTTTCAAAATCAGCATTGATGAAGTCAAGAAAGACAACAGATGAATGCCACAGATAGAACGAAGACACGGAGATCCTGGTGCTTGTGGCTGTCGTATTTGCAGTACGTTGCATTACTTTGTCAATCTTCGTTGCGTTTCCAAACGCGGCGCGCTCTTGCTCGAGTGACCAACGATCGAGGTTGTGTAGAATTGTGCACCGGTAGTATAACCAATGGTGTTTGTAGCAGTTGAAAGTTTGTGGGTCGTTGAACCTGACATTCGATCCACCTTATTCGCCTGAGTCTCGAACACAAGATTTTCGATCGCCTGGGTCAGGCCATTTGTACCAGCTTGGACCCGGACCACTTTGGATATGTTTGCCCGGAGATTGGACTGTCCCAAAGATATCTGTCCATTGTCAAGATCGAACACCCAGTATCCAGCCCTCATAACATCATTGCTGATGAGCGAAACTCTTTGATACTCCGGGACCTCTATGATTTGTAACCGGCAAAGTGGCTGGCCATATCGATCAGCTATCATACTACCATTTTCTTGAGTGAGGGGGGCGAAAATGTCAGCTAGCTCAAAGTCCAGTGATGCGGTGTTGGTACCATTACCAGCAAAGACGATCTGGAAGCGAGTGGCATTCGCATTCCCATATGCCACTTCACGACAAGGCCTAACAAAGCCTCTTTCATGCGCAATAGTCATGGGATTGACCCCTGCATAACCAACAACTTTGTGGTATGCGCTTGTTGGCAGATGCCAAACAGCGCATCCCGTGTCCGGAATGGCTACCCAGGGATCCAGCGTAGTTGAGCGGAGCAGCGTCTGGTTTGGTCCGTCGTAAGGTTTCATAGTGACTTCCTGGAGCTTTAGATACCAGCTGTCGATCGCGTGGTCAGGGTAGCTTAGACAGTTGAGCGTAGTAAGTGGACCATTGTACTTCGCGTTGTCGATCCCACCAAACAATATTGAACCGTACAAGTCTGGCGTATTGAGATAGATGCTGAATAGACGCGAGGAAATGGCCTTTGCTTTGACGAGCGTCTCAACGAAGGATGGATTCTGGCGTACTTCATTCCACATCTTCATTGGAACAGCGTTAAGATTCGAGTAGCCAAGACCCATAATCCCCGAGACAGGAGGCATGTAGTTCCAGCGGATGTCATGGGCTAGCCCCATCGAGACATTGCTGATCATGAGGTTGCCTGCACAAAGTATTAGTGAAAGATTGGCATATGCGAATACTGCGCAAAGAATAATGGTGCAAGCATTGCAAAAGCATACGTACTTATCTGAACAACATCTGTGATTAGGTCACCGCCTAGATGGGTACCGTCGCCATAGTTCGAATCAAGGCCTCCAGGATAGGCAACTTCAAGCGTCGACGATTGCGTTGCATTCAAAGTACTTGGACAAAGAGTAGAATTGGTACAGAAGGATGCATTCGAGGCCGCGAAGATGGTCGTACCACTTCCAGTGTCGATCATGACCGTTTGTGACTGACCAGGAGTGCCAACAGTGACGTTGGCATAGTAATGGTCGCCATGAATGCTACCGACACTATTCATTAGAGAAAGTTCGATTGTACCGTGATGCTCCGTCGCTCCTACTCCGAAGCAAAGCAAGGGCAAAAAGGTGAAGGTCTTGAGAAGCTTCATTATAGGCAAGACGTCGGTTTTTGCAAGAGCTTGTGTGTTGTGGAAAGCTTAGAAGAAAAAAGAAATGTAGAGATTGCAAAGCGAGATTAGCAAGATATTGCCTCATTAGCGCTCATCTGCGTTGCTGACTCACCGTGATCAGTCACTGAGGCGCACATCATGAGCACTTTTCTGACCGTAGAAAAGTCATTGTAACACCGACGAAAAGGACTCGATGCTCTAATGGGATAACAGTAGAGAACATCACTCTCGGCGATTCACTGGACGCTCTCTATAGATTAGTAGACTTTGTGCATTGTTACAGCTCGGGTTTCGTTCCATCTGTCTCCTGACATACAGTCACTGCTGATTTTCTACTGATGGTCCGGTATTGTCGACGCGGCTGCCACATATTCCGATGTCTGAACGGTACTGGTATCGTGGCAACCAGTATCATTACTGGCCGAGCATAGGGATTGCCAATAGCATCATAAGTCACTTAGGACCCCATAGTCTTTGGGGTCGACCACACAAAGATACGAGTTCTTCCAAGATAGAAAGAGTCAAGTCAGGCTTCCTAGCAGTGGCAGTAGCGATGGTTGATTAAGTCAATGTTGACCAAGCCATCGGCGACGAATTGCCAAAGGCGATAGAATTTGGGCGAGTTTTCTCAAGAATGACTGGCGAGTGGCTGCGAGCAGAGAGATCAGTTCGGCCGTCGTTGCTGCATTAATGATGTCGGTGGTGGCCTTGTGCTCCAGTGGTTTCCGGAGGCACTTTGGAGTTCCACTGAAATGTTGAGCTTCACGCAAGAAGCGTCTGGCAGCATGGTCGATATCGTTCGTGGCAGCGTTCGAGAGATTGGGCGTTATCATTTCACACATCCTTGATGTCTATCACTCTTGGGACTTTTGAATCAAGAATTCAGTATCCTTGCTAGCACTCAGCAGCATCTCATCAAAGTTCCTTGCGGCGTTCCACGTTCTTAGCTGCTCGAACGCTAGCTCTCGTACTCTTCAGGCTCTGCGTGCAGTGCTCAAAAGATTGTAGCTTCGCTGGACTTTGCCAGGGGTTCAGACTCACGTCTTCTTTGGCTGATCGCGTCTTGGAAACGTTCAGTTCTTGCAAAGCAGCTAGAGAATGTTACCACCAGCATCAAAGTCTAATGATTGGTCATTGGCAGACGACGAGGGTGATTGAATTTCCCACATGCTGAGGAAGGCATTCACCAAACCGGGTGCTGCGTGGAAGAGAACAAGATCCATGCTATCACTCTACATGTTGATGAAAGCTTCGTGGAATGCTTGAAGGGCTGAAATAACTGGTGCTGGCATGATTTTCTGACACGTTCGCATGCTGTAGTTGATTACCTGACGTTGGGGGGCCTCGATAAAGTTCAAGGCCGACGATAGCCGTCCTATCTTGGCCGTTCACGCTGATCTGCCAGGTTACTCCTCCACTCGGGGATGCAAGGGCGGGATAGGGCAAGCAATGCTGCGGGGTAAATGTTCATATAATTAGCGATGAGGCAGTACAATGTGTTTGACGCTTTCTGATTGTGAGGAACAAGACACGAGAGCTGGACAAAGAAAATCATAGCCATGCATCCGAACGACAGCAGTTCTAAGGTCCCGGCTCCAGGAGTTTGGGTTCCAGCAGTCACTTTCTTCGAGCCAGGCACAGACGAACTCGACCTCGAATCACAAAAGGCATACTACAACTACTTGTCACAAACTGGACTCGCTGGACTTGTGGTCCTCGGCACGAATGCCGAAACATTCCTCCTCACACGCACCGAGCGGGCTTCGCTATTGAAATGCGCACGCGACGCTGTGGGACCCCAATATCCCATCATGGCAGGCGTGGGTGGCCATTCGACGAAGCAGGTACTGGAGTACATCGCCGATGCCGCCGATGCGGGAGCAGATTACGCGCTTGTCCTGCCACCTGGATACTTCGGTCCTGCGACCACTGAAGTCGTGGTCCGGAGGTTTTACGCTCAGATCGCAGAAGCTTCGACGCTGCCAATTGTGCTCTACAACTTTCCAGGTGTATGCAACGGTGTTGACCTGTCGTCTTCTCTCATCTCAGAGCTGGCAACTGCGCATGAAAACATCGTTGGCGTAAAGTTGACCTGCGGGAGTGTGGGCAAGATCACAAGGCTGGCTGCCCAACTACCCGCTTCTCGCTTCAGTGTCTACGGTGGTCAATCGGACTTCTTGATTGGTGGATTGAGTGTTGGCAGCGCTGGATGTATTGCAGCGTTTGCAAACGTGTTTCCCAAGACACTGAGCCAGATCTACAAGCTTTGGACCGAGGGACATCACGAGGAAGCCTTGAAGTTGCATCGGGTGGCCAGTCTGGCGGAGGAGCCTTGCAAGGCAGGAATTGCTAGTACCAAGTATGCGACAAGCGTGTTCTCGGCTCCAAAAGCTGGCATCAAAGATGCGGAAGCCAAGTTGCGACCTCGCCAGCCATATCCACCAGCGGGAGAAGCAGTGCAGACGAAGATTCGCGACACCATGGCCGAGATGAGCAAATTGGAAGGTTAAGTCATAGCAAGCGTTTGATTTAGTACATCGTGTGGACCAGGGATACTCCTCATAACAAGAGCTGGAAATAGATTAGAATATCGAGTCTCGTTTCTCATTAGTGATGTCCAGCGAATCGTCCCAGCCATGACCATTCAGTGTAGTTGACCGGTGGTATCGGACGTTCCATCTTGTGCAGCGGGGCCTCCTTCTTAACAAGCAGCACACCAGTGTGTGGCGGAGCTGCTGCTCGTGTACGGATATGAATACTGCTCCACGGATGGGCCAACCCGTAGCCGAATGTGTTGTGTAGGGCGAAGTGGCTCGGACAGGAGGTGTTGGGTGGTGTAGCGCTATTCGCAGCGACTGGTGTGGTGGAGTCCCTCAATCACTGCTTCCGCATCCTCTGCATCCACAATTCACGCATTGAATGACTTGGTCTTCCTTGAGCTGCTTTCGGGGCACACGACAGATGCAAGTGCTGTTGAAGTTGGTCTCCTTGGTCTGGATGCATCGGAGGCAGCAGAGCTTGACGAGAAGTTAGCAGAAGTCAGACAGGAAGAGGTGCAGAGGTTGGATACCTTCTCGTAACCCTGCTTCTTCCACTTTGCGATCAGGTTCTTGTCGGCATAGTTGTTCTTCAGCAGCCATTCGTACAGCTGTTTTGAGATGGCCTCCTTTTCGTAGTAGAGGTCGTAGATGTATTTGGAGCCTGGATAGCCAAGTCAGCAAGGAGCGCAGGCGAGTCGAGTTGGCGCAAAGCGGGTTTGGGACTTGACGGAGCAGAAGGCCAAGAACCAAAGACGGACCTGGATGTCATGTGGCTCACGTACGCTGATGAGTGATCTGGAAGACTGGCCACACCATCTCGTGCTTCTTCTTGCCTTCGTGCGAGGCGTTTTCGGCGTCCTTGAGTTTGTTTGAGAATTCGAGAAGGGTGTCTTCGATATCCTCGAAGCCATCTGGCGGCGGCTTGCGATTTCTGGAGCTGCGGATCGGAGGCATGTTGGGAGATTGCGTCTGCGAGGACGCGACAAAAGGCTGGCGACAGGTGGTAAATGGCTTGGGGTGTGCAGCGCTGAAGGTGAAAGGCGACGAGCGAGACGGCGAGTGACGCGCGACAACGCCAAGGCTTGCTGACGGTCGCTGGTCGGCCTCTCGATGCGGGTCGGCGGGTGGGTGGTTGTGCCTCCTCCTCCTCCTCCTCAAGCAGAAGCTCTCGATTATCCCACTCCGCTTCCGTCTACACCAATCCCACACAATGATCAACCCTACCTACCTCGCCCAAAGGACGCGCTCGTGTACGCCACATATCCTCGCACTTCCCCATGCGCCGCCGATTCGCTGACTCCGCCGTCTACAGCCGTCAACTGGAACGATGCCCAGAAGAGAGTTCTGAAGTCCTACCGCGAGTGGGTTCGCGCTGTATGATACCTTTACAGGAATACTTGCCTCTGGAACACCGCCCTAACCGACCTCAGGCCCCCGAGATACAGCAAATGTACTCGCTCAACATGCCCGTCTCGGCCATCCGCACAAAGATGAGACAAGAGTTCGAGAGACACCGCTACGTCCAGCAACTGAAGACTGTTGATGTCCTCTTGTTCAACTCTCACCAAGAATACCAGGTGCGCCGTCACTTGCTCGTCCACAAAATACACATATTGACCTTGTGTCTACCCAGGAAACCCTCAACTTCTGGAAGCAGCTCACTCATGTCCTCAAGTACTTCCGCGCCGAGGAAGACCCCAAGGCTGCTCTCCCCAAGAACTTCATCCAAGGTTTCCTCGAGGTACGAAATGCACCGCACCAACATCATATGCCAATCTCTTGTATTGACTCTACCTTTAGGGACGCAACTAGACAACAAAACAATCATGCGCCTTTTGATTTCCCCAGCCTTCCTGTAATGATACCATTGTAAACCGCAACCCATTGTTCTCATATGCACGAATAACGCCTGTAAAATGCATGCTTCTGTCCACATTACGACGTCTTGCTAGCGTTGAAGGCGTCTCTTGATACGGTGAACTTGTCAACCACCACATCGCAGAGGTCCATTAGATCGTTGAGGCCCTTCTCGAGGACATCATAGACATTGACTTCGTCTGTACATATGTTAGCAGTCGGACATCCGAACAAAATGTGATCTGTCCCTACCCCAAGTCTGGATGCGCAAGTTCATCTTTGCTTCCGAAGGGTGCGGTATTGAGTAACCACAGAACTCGACGTCAGGGCTACGTTTAATATCAGTATCTGATGCTGCAAACATGAAAAGTCATATCTCACTTCTTCATGATAATGTATCGCAAAGCATTGCCCAGAGTGTGGTCCTCCTTTGTGAATTCGAATGAAGCAGCAGTGTCGGTAGATCCAGGTAGCTGTTTGTCGTCAGATATGCTTGTTCCCCGCTCGTGGTGTTATCGATCGCCTTTTCCCGAAAAAAACAAGGCGAAGAAAAGATTGCTTCGAAGAGAAAGCATGAAAAATACTTACGACTCTGATACGCTGTGGCTCAACGATCTCAATTTCAGCACTTCCAATATCAGCGCCGGCAACAGCATCAGCCATCTCGTGGTCTCCGTTGGTAGACATGTCTGTTTTGATTATGTGTTTGCGCAGAGGCAAATGTCGTGATATAGATGGCACTGTCGAGGCGGAAGAAGTTTGCCGCCAAGGCAATTATCTTATCGATCTTCCATCTCCGAGCGTCGCTGACCATCGGCTGAGTCTGAAATATTGTCCGACTCATTCGTCATTTCACATGGAACCAATCGATTACAATTCACACATACATACCCAACATGTCTGACAAACAAGTACGCAGTGCGGTCATCAACCGCGACACCAACGAAACCAAGATCCAGTTGTCTCTCAACCTTGACGGCGGCTCGCTGGAGAACATTACATCCGACAACAATGGCGCCGACAAGTCACACGCTGCTCAAGCTTCAAAGTCGCAGACAATCGACATCGACACTGGCATTGGCTTCCTGGACCATATGATCCACGCCCTTGCGAAGCACTCGGGCTGGAGTCTGAAGCTCAGATGCCGTGGTGACCTCCACATTGACGACCACCACACTGCCGAGGACGTCTTCATTGCCATGGGCCAGGTTCGTTGAGGGCACAAGAGAAACGCCGACAGACACAGCAAGCTGATAGCAAGCCAGGCATTCAAGTCTGCTCTCAAGTCAACCGCCGGCCTCGCCCGTTTCGGTTATGCATACGCACCGCTCGACGAAGCCCTCGCCCGTGCCGTCGTCGACCTCTCCAACCGCCCCTTCTGTGTCAGCGACCTGAAGCTCCGCCGTGAGAAAATTGGCGACTTGAGCACAGAGATGCTGCCTCACTGTCTGCAAAGTTTCTCCCAAGGTTCTGGTGTCACCATGCACGTCGACGTTATCAGAGGTGACAATGACCACCACAAGGCTGAGAGTGCCTTCAAGGCCCTTGCTGTTGCCATCAGGATGGCCAGCACACCGGTCGTTGGCCGCGAGGGTGAAATCCCTAGCACTAAGGGTGTTCTTTTCTAGATATTGCATTTCTGAACTGCTCATTTGGTGCTCCGGTACACAACTTCACTGTAGCGCAAAATCACACTGGAGAAATCAAGTTCGTCGTGTCTAGAGACTTGAATAAGCACTATAAACAGGCTGACCAAACCATTCCCTACTCCGCCATCTCGGACTTGTCTCGCCATCTCCTGCTATTCTATCGTGCATCCTTATCCGGTCTATAAGGATACAAAGGTAGAGCAGTCCATTGATCCGAAATCACTTGGTGTGGTTCATCGAATGTAAGACTGAGAGTCGAGACAACGCTAATCTGACTGAGTCCTGTCGTGTGAAGTCTTAGAAATTTTTGTTGGGCCCGCGTATACCGAACCGACGTCTTAAACAGGACCCAAAGCTCGGCTCATGCAAGTCTTAATCTTGTCCGTCTCTAGCAAGGACTCTGTGCTTTCGTTGGGCTGAGTAGTATTTATGCCCACTCGAGTGTCTGATTGGCACGGTTGGACAGCGTAGGAGCTCATACTGTGTCGAGATTATATTCTCTCACATGGTAATGACTTCTGTTCCCTTCAGTGCTATGAACGTGGTATACATGGCGCGGCCGTTTCCATAATTTGCATGAAGCACCATGTGTCTGTTATCGCCCCATACTGACATGCCACCAGGAGCCTTGAGTCCGTTGCCGTCACCAGTCCTGAACAGCGGGCCATCTGCACGTGTGTATGGCCCTGTAAGGTTGCTCGCAGTTGCATAAGACACCGTGTATCCTGATGTAGCAAAGCAACCACTGCTGAAAAAGAGAAAGTAGACACCAGCTCGAGAGCGAGTCAAGACTGGAGCCTCCAAAATGCCTTGGTCCGCAAGACCGTTATTGTCTAGAAGTGCGACAGCATTGCCAGTGAAAGTATGACCGTCCGCAGCCACAGGTTGAAGCATCAAAGGTGTACCAACGATTGGGAAAACAGTATTCCCACACGCGCCACCATTCCCAACAGCGTTGCCGTCAGTCTTGTACAAAACGTATCGTTTACCGTTCCTATCCTTGAATCCTGAAGCATCAATGGCTCCTCCTCTGGAAAGCGGACAGAAAAGCGCATCTGCCAACCCCGTATACGGTCCGAGAATTGTTGGTGAAGTAGCAGCCCCAACGCAGTGTTTTGATCCGTCTGGTCTGGCCGCTGCAGTGGCCGAATAGTACATGATAAACGACCCATCATCCTGGGTACTGAAGTCAGTTATCCTTTATCAATCTGCTAGGACAGAAGACTTACGAGTTGTTGGACATCTGGAGCCCAGGTCAAGTAGTTCGCCATCCGCACCCATGCAGGAAGTACAGGAAGCGCATCAAACTGCGAACCATCGACGTTCCTGATTATCGACCAATTCTCGAAGTCCGGGGATCGAGCAACTTGGATTTTGATGTCGGTTCCTCGGGTATGTGTAGCAAATGCATACCAAGTACCATTGACTTTGATGATGCTGGGATCCGGAAAGTTTGCCGTGATAGCGAGACCAATTGTCGTTCGCTTCGACAGCGATATTTGATCATTGAACGGATCACATCTGACAAGACTGACTACCGTGTACAGCAATAACAGAACATACGCCGAGCTTCGGAACATATCAGCACGATTCAGTTGGCGCAAAAAGTTGGAACTGGTCAGCAATGGATGGGGGCCAGGTCCACACAAATACTTCTAAAACGGCGAATATTAAGACAAACGGTCGGCCGTTGAGGGAGGGACCGACTGTTGTCTTGCTGGGGCTGAGAAACGTCTGGAGGTTACAGCTTTTCTGTGATTGAAAAGGGAGATAACCTGTTCTGACCCGAGCCATTTTCTCGAAGCAAATTACCAAGAAGTCATGAAGGATGTCTGCGGACGTATCAGAAGCCACAGCGTGCACTGATCATCAGACCGCTCTCCGTACAGTACATTTTCCTCAAGTCCTACTGGGAACAATACTTAGCCAAGGTTGTGCGATTTGGCAGAAAAAATCTGCATGTACTCTTCCATGTAGAGTACAGTACATGGGCCAACACATTGTCACATCTAATAGGCTTGGGTCCAAAGTTTCGACATTCCTCGTGGGTTGTGTTGTGGCTAAAGGGCCCAAATGTTCTCAGCCAACATCACGACACTTTAGTCCGGGATCGGAATTGTCTACAAGGCGTCGTCTTCCGAGTCCCATGCGGGATCAAAGCACGGAGGAAGGAGTGGGAAATGATTCAGTGGTGGGAGTGGCTGGAAGCCAAGCCCTTGGTTGATGCAGTATGGAGACTCGATACGATACAAATCCTTTGAGGTGGACGTGAGTCGGCTTTCACGTGCAATCTACCGCCCTAGGTTTCTCGTACATTAGATACGATGAGAGAGCCATTCGTGAGGAATGTCCAGGCGTGCATGGCAAAGCCACAAATTTTAAGGCTTGGAGGGGATGTGATCCTTACCTGTTAGCCGATGGGGCATCACATCAGATCTTATTTGTATAACGACAACTGGGGCAACATATATTCAGCCGCTGAACAAGGAGGTGTCCAAGGTCTTACGTGCAGCAAGCAACATCTGCGTGTTCACAGTTGAAAGGAAGAGTCAAGTTGGAAAACGGAGTGCTACTCATCTTATGAGATAAGTGGAATAATGCGGATGCGCGAATAATGGACCGTCTGTACTTAGCCGGATCTATACAACCTCAGTGCCGTAAACATACACAGATTGAACGACAAAATCACTCCAGGCAAGAAAGGGCGCGGATCCTGATAGCAGATATGTGAAATATGCGTCACGCTCTTACCGAATCGCAAAAGCGAGTTCGGCCGTCGTATCGAGTCCTTCCATGTGTTGGATTATTCCAGGTCACGAGCTGGCGGTGATCATTAGATGTGTTCAAGTCTAGGCCCATCAGACCTTGCTTTGATCGGTCCCGGTTGCCGGTTCTCGGAGCTCTCTGCCGACCTCCACAATCACGATGTACGTGGCAATGTAGCACGGTTTGCACAGTTATATGATCTTTCAAAGTAGATTGGACGAAGGCTTAGGCCGCTAAGTGGACAAGCAAATCGGGGACAAATCAACAACTACTGTTGGGTGGTTGGTATAGCTCGCCAACAGGAGAGACTCGACAGAGTTGGCATGGAAGGCCACTAGAAACGCGAGATGGCGCTTGTCCAGGAATCGACACGGTCGTACCCTGACTCGACTGCGGCCACGGTCTGCCTCGTGCCAAACCCAATTCGCACCGCGCCCAGAGTCTGCTCGCGAAACGTACGTACGTCGCTTACTTGTACATCTAATTCTACGGCGTCGCAAGGCGCCTTCGCTGTCCGTGGTTTAGTTAGTCCACGAGACTTCAGCCTCAAATAGTCAGTGCCGAACCAACTATCCAATAGCATCATCCGCTATTCCGCAGGGCGGCCGTTGGCCCTCTCCAGATGGGGTATCATGGAGAAAGATCTCCTTTGACATGGTCGTTTCGTGGTCCACGCGTAGATGTTCACACGGGTTAGTCAATATTTCTCACGCTGCCCTCACCATCCTTCCGGTGGAGGGATCCTATTGCTTGCAAAGCATCGTAGCTCGTCTGGTTTTATATTCTTGACATGCGCTTGTTCCGGCCCTCGCCAGTCCCAACTTTTTCCTTTGTCTTTCTTGAGAGTTCACAAATCATATCAGGAATCTCCGCTAGGGTCTTCTACTCATCAACTACTAGCACACTACTTCGTAGTCTTTCCGCCGCGTCTTACAATTTGGAACAGTAGATATGGGTCTCGTCGAGAAACCAAGCGATCCGCATGGCTTGACACTAGAGGCGTGGGCTCAGGTGAGTGAGGATATCGAGGTCGCATAGACAGGGGCGCTGACCATATGCCCAGGGCCTTATGTTTGGCAGTCTGATGACCATGGCGTGTATCACAATCGCAAACATGCGAAAACGAGTTGTACTCCACCATCTCATCCTTATAGAGGTCCGTATACCCAAGCATACAGCCCCCGCATTCTCTTCTCCATGTTTCCCCGAGCCTTGTCCCTGCAACTCTCGGTCCCATCGCGGTGGCACAGATCGCGGCTCGCGGCATGTTGCAACATAGCGATGACTATCCTTGCGCTCGCCTTGCTGCCTCACAAGACTTTCCACTGACACGACAGACCTGACAGTTGATTTTCGGCCTCTTCCAAGGAACATTCATCTTCCTAGATCCGCCCTACTACGGATGGTATGAATCAGTTGGAGCTCTGTTTCTCAATGTCAGCTGGAGTCTACATAACGTCATCTCATGGATGAAGAACAAGCCTTTTCTTAGCCGGAAGATGTCTTTGATATACATCGGCACTGTCATCGTGGTGCAGCCTTATTGGGTAGCCGAGATTGCAGCGAACTTCCTCTATTTCAATAACATCAATCACAAGGTCTTCGAACATCTTAGGCCGTTCGAAGCACTGTTCAGGTATGCCGATAACCCAGCTCTTGCTCTCTTGCACAATCTAACCTGCAACGATAGGGACCCATGGTGGATCTTTACAATTCTCAACCTGGTTTACAACATCAAGAAACGCTACGACTTCGGCTTTGTCGAGCTTGTACGCATCTCGCCTCGTTTCGGTGTCCTCCTGGTCGTGATGACTCTCTCCGTCTTGTTCCTCTTCGTCGACATTCTCAGCGTAACCCACGTAATTCCTAGTAAAAACGCAGACGGAATCAATCCATTCTGGAAGCTGAGTTTCGTCTTCAAATGCATGACTGACACAGTGATCCTCGACGACTTCAAAACGGCTTTGGATAAGATGAAGGACTACAGACTTAGAAGGGTTGCGAGCTACGTGGATACACACGACAATGCCGAGAGAGGATCTACAGAGCCGATCACCGTTCACACGACTGTCACTCAGCATGAGCATTATGAGAGCAGGATCAGAAACTACGACGACAGCAGTATAAACGGGAAGGATTGGGCAAACGGGCATATCGAGCAGCTAGAATTAGAAGAGGTCACGCCACCGCCGACCGTTCGTACTCATATTGGTTAGTTTGTGTAGTTGTGCGTATCACGATAGACAAGCGGTCGGCAGGTCTGCTTTGCTGCTTCTTGAGTAATGACCCCGATCACATACCCTTCGCAGTCCGTACCGAACTGAGCAGATGAACCTACTTGGTACAATGGTCACCATGGATCACAAGTAGGATACTTCGCAAACCCGTGAGCTTCTTTGGTATGATGTGACCATTCCCTACACGTCTGCAACCATCAGCTGTCCTAGTGTGATGATGTGGGAGGAAGACGGCGGTTCTCAACGTGGTTACTGGCATGACCCTGCTCTTGATACTTCCCCAGATGATGTCACCGCTTGCTCGAAATCCATAGTTCATACTGTTTGTGTTGTCGCCTCGAAGACAACCAAGACAACCACAACCACGGCACTCACTCACCTCACTTTTGATACTCGCTAAATTGAGCCAACACAGTCGTTGCTGAGCCTAACGACACAGCAGCCGAACACAAGATGGCGGACGCTTCGAGGGCGGCGACGCCACCGAGAACAGCTCGACCGGGTTCAATACCGCGATCACCAATGACGCCGGAAAAGATTCGCCGCATGGTTGGTAGACATGCACACTTCCTCGGTATTCACCAACTAATACTGTAAATAGGAAGAAGCACGACTCAAAGCAAAAGCCTTGCGATCACAACAACGCGCCTCGAACCAAGAAGCATACCCAAGCCGCACGCCCTCAGGATTTGTCGCAGGACAAAAGCGACCGCACGTTGTTGTGTCAGGCTCTTCCGTTCAGCCCAATCAACGCGATGCAAGACAAACACCATCCGGCGACAAGGATGGCTTCAGTAAACCCGCCCGCGACTCTGGAATCGAGCCAGCCAAAAAGTTCCAAAAGTTCGTCGAATATGATTTCAGCAAAATGACGGATACCAAAGGAGGATTCTTGACGGCCGAGGACGATCCACACAACAGAGCGTTGCACACACCCAATCAAGAGCAAAAGCCCGCGAACATGACACTGAAGGAATGGGAGAAGGCGCAGTTGATCAAGAAGTTGAAGAACGAAAGAGCTGGACCCTATGAACCCGGGCTCAGTGCTCTAGGTGCCGCGAAGGAGCAAAAGAAATGCAGAGAGTGTGATACGTTGGAGATCGATTGGAAATGGGACGACGTGTTCGGGTGCCAAGTGTGCAAGGCGTGCCAGGACAAGTTTCCCGACAAATACAGCCTGCTCACCAAAACGGAAGCACGAGAAGACTATCTGCTTACGGATCCGGAGCTCAAAGACGAACAACTCTTGCCACGGTTGGAGAAGCCGAACCCTCACAAGTCAACATGGAACAACATGATGTTGTATCTGCGCTACCAGGTGGAAGAATACGCCTTCTCAGACAAGAAATGGGGTAGCCCGGAAGCATTGGACGAGGAGTTCGAGAAGAGACAGGGTGAGGCCAAGCGAAGAAAGGAGGTCAAATTCAAGAGCAAGCTCAACGACCTGAAAAGGAGAACGCGAGTGGATGCGTACAAGCGCCAAAAGGCGGGGGTTGAGGGAGGAAACTTCGGAGACAAGCTTTGGGGCTCAAAGCACGAACATGAATGGGGTCGAGCCGTCGAGAATCCCGAGACAGGAGCGACGGTCAAGACCTGTGTCGAGTGTGGCATGGAGGTCGAGGAACTGGAGTTTTGAGCGACGGATACAGCTGTAGCACACCATGATACCCTTGACGTAATACGACGAGTACGATTGTACAAGTTCTCTGGCAGAGTGATTGGATTTGAAGGGCAGAGAGGTGCATGATCGACGTCAACCGAGGCGCGCTTCTGCGTGGCTGCATTGTGCCATGACGATCAGTTGAAACAGCTGGAACAGCTGGTCATAAGCACCCTCTATTTGTCAATGGCCTGAAAGTCTAGAGGCCTGTTTTCTTCACCCGAGCATTCCTTCGCATCATACATCAACAACAGCTCAGCTTCCTCCGCGACACACAACGAGCAGAGACTGTCCAGTCCAAGCACAGCAGGGAGTCACGCCAAAGCCCGTCCCCCTTCCCGATTGACTTATAATGTCGCAAGCAGCGGCAGTGACACCCGAGAGGCGCAAACAAGTGCTCAAGGTGCTCTTCATTTCTCTGCTGCTTGACCTGGTAAGTCGAGCAACACATTGCCTAATCCTCGAACACGATACTGAACATGATGCCAGATCTCCTTCACCTTTATCCTCCCTCTGTTTCCCAAGCTTCTCGAGTTCTACCGCGCCGTAGATGCATCCGTCACTTCATCATCGTCGAGCCCGACACTTCTCTCGCGTGTTCTGGGTCTCCTCAATGCATACAAGAACACCTTCGCCAAGCCAATCAACGATCGGTACGACATCGTCCTGCTAGGCGGAGCACTGGGTTCGCTCTTTTCCTTCTGCCAGGCCATTGCATCGCCCGTCATCGGCCGCCTGTCTGATCGCTATGGCCGTCGTACTGCTCTGCTGTGGAGCATGGTCGGAAACATCCTGAGTGTCGCTCTCTGGGTCGCTGCGACCGACTTCCGCACTTTCCTCGCCAGCCGCGTCGTTGGTGGATTGAGCGAGGGTAACGTCCAATTGGCCATGGCGATTGCTACCGACATCAGCGACGACAAGCAGCGTGGTGCCACCATGGCTCTCGTTGGCGCTTGCTTCAGTATCGCCTTTACCTTCGGCCCTGCCCTGGGTGCTGCCCTCTCCACCGTCACCATCGTCCAGAGCAACCCCTTTGCTACTGCGGCAGGCTTTTCGCTCTTCCTCATCGTCACCGAGACTCTATACCTCTACTTTCACCTGCCAGAGACCCACATCGTCAGCTCCACCTCCAGGAAAGAGAAGAAGACGGATGATTTCAAGAAAACAACAGCTCGACGCACAAACTCGCATGCTCTGCTCAACTTCACCCATCTGGCTTTTATCCTCTTTTTCAGCGGCATGGAGTTTTCACTGCCTTTCATGACCTATGATCTTTTCAACTACGGCAGCAAACACACCGGTCGTCTCCTCGGCTTCATTGGTATCATTGCTTCTGTACTTCAGGGTACTGTGACTCGTCGTTTGCACCCTCTTCGTGTGGTTCAGTTGGGTGTCGTATCATGCCTTTTCGCTTTCATCCTTCTTGCTCGTCTGACCACCGAGGCTCAACTCTACGGTGCCGCTGCTTTGCTCGCCGTAACCAGCGCCACTGTTGTGACCGGTCTTAACAGCCTGAGCAGTTTCGAAGCAGATGCGTCTGAGCGCGGCAACAAACTTGGGAATCACAGGTCTTTTGGCCAAATAGGCCGCACTCTTGGTCCTCTTTCTTTCTGCTCTCTGTATTGGTGGGCTGGTCGTGACGTCGCATATGCTGTAGGTGCTACAGGCATGCTCGGAGTTGTCGCGCTTGCATTTGGTGGTCTGCGTAAGCCCATACAAGCCTGAGCCCATAACTATCACAATGAACATCTTCTATCATATCCGTCGGAATTTAAATATTCTGTACCTACGTTTCATGAGGAGAGCTCCATCTCTGAGTTTCCATAATCATAGAATCCCAGGATCTTTACGTGGGCTGACCCATCGCAATTGGTCCGAAAAATATAATCATCTAAGTCAGAATTTTAACCAATCACAAGCCTCGATAGTATAACGGCTAGTACGAAGGTCTCATATCGGTCATCGAAATGACCAAGCACGGCTTGGGCAATCCTTAGATGGGAGTTCGATTCTCCCTCGAGGCAGTTCTCTTTTTTTTCCCTTCCCATTCTCGAGGTTTCTTTCTTGTCTGCGGCAACTAGGATTTGCTGCGCTACGAAGAACAGCCGAAAGCAATGTTTTTACCCAGGTGCAAGGACAAAACAGGATAAACATAGGCGTCATGATAAATGCAGCCTATCGCCTGAATCAGCGTACAAAGCTCACGAAGTACACAGCTATCGTTTTCTTCCAAGACCCGATGTTGTTGCTTGGGTGGCTGATGCTGATTCGGAAGTAGTTATGAGTCGAAGATGGGCAAGTCATTCGGTCCGCAACAACAAATTTGAGCAGGAAAGGGCTTCGGCTCGATTCATTTGAGATTCAAGATTTTCATTGACTCCCTTACCAAAAAGGCCTTTCGAATCGCCCAAAAGGTTATGCTGGTTCCGAGCGACATGAATGCTTAGAATCAAGCCACAACATCACAACATTGCTGTTGTAGTCACCTATACAACTTGACGGGCCGAACGCCTTCCTCAACTCGAGTTCGACTCAGTGATTTTGTAACTACCTCAAGAGTCAAATAAGTCCGCCTTGCAACTTGAGTCGAGAGGCTCAAGAATGAACCGAACACCCCCCCGAGACAGACCTCTGCATGGAGAGGCAAGCAAAAACCGACTTCTTTAATAACACCCTCATAACCAGGAAATGAGGTATTTGGCTCATGGTTGGTTTTTAAGAGCAACATATGGACCAGATTGATTTCACTACTCCACAGTGAGTCACGGATCTGACATGAATGAGCACCAATGCGAAAGTAAGTATTATATATCATCTTCGCTTTCCTTGTTGAACTCTTCAACTCCGACTCCTAGTCTTCTACCCACCCAACTAATCCCACACGCCATCCATCACGAACAATGAAAAAGTCTGGTTTTGTTACACTCTTTCTATCCGCCTTGTCTCTACTTGCCGAGGCAACAGGCAGCGTGAAGTATGAGCTTCAAAAGCTCGGAGCTGGTCTCGCCCAGGGTGGCAGTATCGAGGCTGCTTTGACTAGCAGGTTTGCAAAGAATTTCGGCCAGGCCTACTACCTCAATGTCTCGGTCGGCACCCCTGGTCAGTTACAGACCGTCATGATCGACACGGGAGCCAGGGATTTTATCGTCACTGCATCAAGCGCCCCTGCCTGCGAGGTTAGAATTTGTGCAGGCGGTACATTCAATTCAACAGAATCGTCGACTTTACACACCGTTGCTCGTGACGGATTGGACGTAACTTACGGCGACTGGTCTACGAAATCGGGTGACTATATCACAGACGTGGTTCGTATTGGTACGTTAAGATCTCGCAGACTCCGAGCTACTGATTCATTGCCAATTTTGCGTGTTCCTCAGGCTGATGTATTATACAGGCGATGTGTCGATCACTGGCACTCGACTTGGGCTTGCCTATGATACGCACGATTCAAGTGGTGTTGAATTCGGGATCATGGGACTTGGATACCCTCGCAACGAGGCTAACAACGAGGCCATCGAAAACACTGGACGATCATATCCCACCTTCGTCGAGGCCCTTGTCCATAATAATGCTATCGCTTCACGTCTATATAGTATCCATCTCAATCGACTGGATAAACCTGGTTCATTGATCTTCGGTGGCGTCGATCTTGATGGGTTCGAAGGTCCGTTGACCACTCTCAACTGCCTGCCCAACCACGGCACTGTCGACGACTTCTGGTTGAACCTCGAGGAAATCACCCTAGAATCCCATAATGGGAGTACCCAGAGCCTCATGCGTTCTGCTGGTCACAAATCCTATCCTGTCTTGCTCGACTCGGGAACTGAATATTGGGGATTACCAAGCGTCGCTTACGCGAAAATCGTCGAGTCCATAGGAGGATTTGTTTGGAACGATCTAGCACATTGGCTCCAGAGGCCTTGCAATGATTTGTTCTATGCCGGTGTTGACAAGCCCTACTTACAGCTCACATTTTCTGGTCACGGACCTAACAACGCCACTCTAGATCTTGAGCTAACCGACCTCCTTGTTCCAATCTTGGCTGAGGACGGAAGCATGAAGAAAAACAATGATGGGGAACCATTGTGCAGACTGATGATAAGGGACTACAAAGAGCCGGATCAAGATGGCGTGATGATGCCAAGTGCTGTTATGAGAGCTGGTTACTTCGTTTTCGACCTTGATAACGGCCAGATTTCCATGGCACAGGCCAACTTCGCGGCGAACTCCTCGAACGTAGTCCACGTCGAAGCGGGCACTGACGGTCTGAAGAAAGCATTCGACGGGCTCATAGCCGAGACTCAGACAAGCCATGTCGCAGGACAACCTGGCCATCGATGGTTGACTGCCAACAGTATCAGTAGCTGATACATAGTAGTATTTAGACAAATGCCCGAATGTAGCTTTTTCTTTGACATGCCTACCTCCGTGATACACACTGACCGCGCGTTATTGGGTGTGACATTTGGGAACTGTGCTGAGGCATGGAGGCATCCAAACCAACCTGAAAGAGAGAGAAGTGAGACCATCAGTGTGAGTAGAAGTGAGGGAACGATACGATACAGACAGACCCAATCGGGCTAGAGGCAAGCGTGGATAGCGGGGAATGCGGTCGAAGTCGAGATGGCGTTGGATGTGAGGCCGATTTTGCTCTAATGAATGCGACGAGCTGGCAGGGATCGACTCATATTTTGTACTGAATTGCAGCATGGAAGTACTGACGGTACCGGCGTCCGGACAGGCGCAACAACAGCCCAAGAGTCGGCGACCGCACCGGCCTCGCAAGGACTACACCAATTTGGACACGGTATTCGACTCACTCGACGACCTCAAAACCGCCCTACGCCAGTACATGGACAATGCCACGACCGCCGACGCCCTCCCGCAATATGTCTCGTGTGCTATGACCTTGTCGACCCATGCCGCCTTGCCTCTCAAGTCCCCCACCGACGCGACATACCCTCAGCGACGCGCCAGCTATGTGCCCTTTGACGGCTTCGGCGATGACCTGGATCTCGCTGCCCACGATGTCGGCGCCATCGCTCCTGGACAAGCAGAGCAGGAGCAGGAGCAAGACCAAGATCAAGAGCAGCAGCTGGCATACAAGGCGGTGCTGGAACTGGTAAACATCGACGACCTCAAGCAGCGACAGATGTGGCAGCGCGCGGCAGCCAAGGGCATCGTCCAGCAGATCCAGCACCTCGATGGCTTCAAGTACTGCTTCAACAACAACTGGTCCAGCAAAGACGACAACGGCTACCGCTACTCATACACCTGTCTCGACTCGCTCGAGAACAAAGACAGACACGCCAACGGCTTCCGTGCTACCAACGCCGCAACCCGTCGTCCTGGTGCCAATACCCGCGGTGTCCGCAAGCCAACCTACGATTGCAAGGGTCAGATTGCCGTCAAGTTCTCTGCTCTCCGCCAGTCTGTCGAGGTTGTCTATAAGCATCACGCAATCCACAAGACGGTCGCAGAGAGACGTCCACCTCCACGCAAAGACTCGAAACGAAAGTCTGCCACGCACCCCTCCGTCTCGGAAACCACCCCTGATGCCAGCTTGCTATCCTTTGCAGACGAGGACACCCATGATGGCGCCTTCATTCTCGACGACGTTGACCACTCAGTCTTCCGGCCCTACTCTGATCCTATAGAAGCTCCGATCGTAACAAAGCCACCTCGAAAGACCAAGGACACCAACACTCAGCCGCGTCCAAAGCGTCAAAAGATTCAGCCTCTCCAGCTGGCAGAGCAACCAGAACGCCCCATGTCTTTGGTCGAGATCCTCCAGCAGTCCATGACTCCGTCTGATGTTTCGTCTGGTGTTCACGAGCCTCAAGCTCATCCATCGCCACAACACCCCCCCTCACTTTGGCAGACACCATCTTCAGCTCCTGTCTCCACCTCGTCCAACATTGTTCATGGACACTACACCCCGCTCGCAAGCCGTCCCAGCTTTGCCCATTCCTACCAACAACCTCAGCCGCCTGATGTTGGCCGTTTCTCAAAGCTCGCTGTGCCGTGCTTCAAGTGCAAGGCTGCGCAAACCCAGGTTCGCTCATACATCTCGTGTACCTAGCTTTGATACTGACATCGTTGATAGTGTGATGGCAGACAACCTGTCTGTGACTCCTGTCAGCTTCGGGGGACTGTTTGCAACTACCCTTCAATCCTGAGGTTTGACAAGGCACCCGTTCCTGACTCGCGCTGGATTCAAGGTACGTCAGCACCATGTCCTAAAGTCTCAGTCTCTAACGTTTTCCAAGTACAACCCACGCAGAATGGGCGCGGTGTATTTCGTGTGAACCAGACTCCCGCGGCCAGCGCTTCGACCATTCCTGCTCACGACATGTTTGCTGGCCAACAAGGTCCATGGTTTTGTCAGTCCTGATGTCGGTCCTTGGGAAACTGAATAGATGGCACGGCTCTCAAAGTCGCTGTTCCCTCTATCATGTTGTCACGTCCTTTGTTTAGCGTGCTTAAGATACCCCTTATGAAATCTGCTTCCTATCTTGCGTCTTTGACTTCCCGGCCATGTTTCGATTCTGAGACATGTTTGAAAGTCTTGGTCACATTGTAGCATGTCGATTCCGTAATCCGAGCTGACTGTAGAAGGAAAAGCAACCACAGGAATTGATATGCAGCACTCCAGGTGTATCTGTGTCTAGCTGCCATATCAAGTCTCCCAGGGGATCAAGACAGCATTCACGGTAAAAGACTTGCTACGTGCTACATGCTGCTCCTGGACAGTGCACCAACCTCGAAACATCAAAACATCCGATCTCTTCATGGCTGCTCACGACGAATGGGCTTTGAGACTCTTGAAGTTCTTTACTCTCCTGGTCGTTGAGGCGCGCGATATGTTCGACCATTGACCACCGCGAATCGCGATTCTACGCACTCTCTGCACGACTATCAAGGATCCTAACTTTCCCCTCGCATGGCATTCTCTTGCCAATCGTGAAAACGCACAGTATCTTGGGTCTAGCGGAGCAGATTTCTGGAGAGCATTTCTCATGCATCCTCTAATTGAAACCTCCAAGTACCTCATAGACACAGTGTCTTCTCATGGTCGTGTTACTGGCAGGGGCGTGTTCGGAGTCGGCGTAATTGCTCCTAAGCTGCAGTTGCTCTGTGTCTCCATATGCGTTAAGATACGAGCTCCGCCATCATGAGATCCGGGCAATGGGCCGTTTGAATTCGCAACGCTTCTCAGGGGCAAGAGTAGCCTACAGAATAGTCACTTGCCACATTTGCCTGACCTTTCCATCACCGGATCCCGCGGAGAGGCTATTGGCATGCGCGGGTTTCTGAGAGTGCCCGGATCAGCCCGAAAACATCGGAAAGCGCGCTTTAACAAGGCACGGGCTGTAAGAATGGACCATGTTGTCAGAGGATTGCTCCGGGGAGCATGAAAACACAGCTACGCTCAGCGAATGAAGGCCATTAGTTTGCACGACGCTTTCGAAATCCAAAAAGCTATTCGGCAGAGCGCAAGTCAAGACTCGCATCCTCTTTGTCGTCCTTGCACATCGGGCTACCAAACCACGCGATGCTTTTCGGGTTGGTGCGAGCGTTTGGAGAGAGCACATATCTACGACTCTCGATGAGCAATTCTGCCCTTCTACGCGCGCGTCCCGCCGAGAGAGAAACAGCTTGAAGAAAGACCCAGCTTAGGCCCCCTATGTTCTCGAACCAGCTGTCAGAGGATGCAATGCTTCTTGATAGCTGGTTATGCGACGGACCTAGAAGCTCGAAACTCTCCTCCGACATCTCTCGGTCCTAGCTGCAAGTGCAGAGACACGCGCCAAACTAAGGATTTGTCTAACGCCGAGGCTCTTCTGTTGAGCTCTCAAAGGGCACACGCCTGGTTAAAGTTGATTGCCATATGCCTACAGCTATGGGAGTAGGCGAATGGGAGCTGCTTGTCTGATTCCCCGTGCGGGATCTCTAGATCGAATCATCTTGTGCGTTTCGTTATGATTTACGACTACCCCCACACATGAGCCATTTAAGCGGAGAGACTTGCTAGGCCTGAACACCATATTTCAGAACCATACCCGAGCTGTAGTGTGGGTCCCTCTTCTGCAAGCAATGCTCCTATGGGCTCCACTTTATTCACGATATCACAAAGAACGGCGCATGAGACAGTCGTGTGTTTTGTTCGGAAGGCAGCCAGATGCTCTTGGGCAAGAGGGCCAAGTGCACAGGCCGTGAGCGGCGAGGTTTTCTCCCAGGCAAGCATCAGGGTCGGCGATGCGATGGGTGCGAGGGCAAAGTCGGTGCTCGAGGCGGGTGTTCACTGTGACACGGTCTCCTTCTCCCTCGAGATACGCAGACTTGACGGTGACTATCAAAAGCTTCTGGCGGGAGATAGGATCGGCGCGAGTGAGAAGCGCCGGCATGTTGTTTCTCGTGAAAGCAGTCCATTGTGGTGCCGAAGACGGCGGCTTGGCTTTTAGGAAATGACTGCTCGAAAGACGATCCTCGCTGCGTAAGCCAGTGATGAGGTCGGCACGGTGTCTTCCTGCTCCAGGTCAACGACGGCGGAAACTCGCAGGCCTATTGATTCACATGATCAGGTTTACCGCCTTGCTCTGTTCTAGATGAGGCAGCTGCCTCAGTAATGCTCTGCTCTGGAACTGACGTGGCACGGCAACAAAGCCGTCTTCTCCTGACACTACTCCGCGCATCGCTTTTGTCGTGAACAAGACTGGCGTACTGCTCTCAGTGGAAACGGATCTAAGCATGTTCCCGCCTGTCGACGCTGAACCGACACAAACGCAAGCCGAGAAAGCTGGAGCGCACGTGGTCCATGCCGTCTCTGATCTCCTGGGCGCCGCTCGGATCAGCTATCAATACGCAAGATGACATTGGCCTTTGCACGTCAAGCCACAGAGTGTTTAGAGTCGCAGTACCTTCCTTGCTCTCAGTGGACATGTAGAAGTCATCGAAAGCAACGTGCCTTTCAATGTTTGGCTGCGTGACATGTTTCGCTTGCGAAAAGCATCATCTTGACCTCCCGAATACTGCCAACGAAGGCAGCAGATTTTCACGCACAAAACCCGGATGCGTGTATGAGGAGCTTTTCCGAACTGCTTCCTCGGTGTGGAGCCAATTGTGCTTGACCATAAACCTCTGAGAGGACGTGCATCATTGCTCTTCTTAGTTCGTCGGCAGTCAAGATTAGCTGAGAATCTCGTTCATCGTTCTCCCGGGCTTACATACTCGCAAGCTGCACGTCACAAAGGGGTCAAAGCCAATGTCTCGCCTTCCAAGGACCCCACGAACCAACTATTCAAAGGCAGGATGCTTTTGTGTGATCATCCACCGGTAGTCGTGAATTTCTTTGCCCTGATCAAAGAGCTGTAAAGCACGCGAATATAGCCACGACATCGTCGTCTCATCCTCTTAGGTCTGAACAGTTACCCAATGAGAGCGACAACCTCAATGCGCTCTGGACAGCTGAGCAGATTGAACAGCATCGTGCTTCGTGACACCCTATAGCGTCACGGGTGGAATCTCTGTATCGTCTTCAGACACTCGCTGGTAGGCGAGTCAGGTGCCATCAAGGCTGATGACGCCGATGCCTTTTGATAGCTGTGTGCGCGACAGGTCTTGTTCAAGGGAAAGTACCACGCACGTCCGCGCGTCAAGGCGAAGATCTTATCACAACGTTCTCGGCCGAGTAACTACCTTCCAAAACGCAGCTATCAGAAAGCACGATGGTGCCTGGGCCAGGAAGGTGTCCAGTGAGACTTGTAGCTTCCACGCTCTCTCACTGTTCCATCGTACGAATTCAAAAAGAGTCTGCAAACGTTATGGCAGTCGCTTGCATGGCAGGCCCTGTTCAGAGGAAAGCCCAATCGTGATCAGATTCGCACCGCGTTTCGACTTCGAATTCGTCTCAAGCACCTCGACCTCCGTGACCAGCTACCAAAAGACACAATGCGTTTTGGACCTGTACAGTCGACGAGTTTCAAGTCTCCGTGCTCTCCGTGAATTGTGATGCAACTTCGAAAAGTAGTTGCCATTTGAAAGTTGGTTGCACGACGCTTCTGTTCGTCGCAAAGCACCATCACGATCAGTCGACAGGCGACCGAACTCAGGTGGATCGTCATCTCAACCTTCCTGACTAGCTATCAAAATGCATAATGCGTTCTAGATGTGTACGCTAATCCAATGGGATGTTCAAATCTTCATGCTCTCCTTGAAAGATGACACGGGTTGAAAATACCGCATCTTTCGACAGTACTGGTACGACGGTCCTTTCAAAGCACTATTACGACTAGTCAAGACCATATTCAGGGGTGTCGTGCGTCGCTCTGAAAAGCCATCTCGTGTACTGTCTCAGCCTCCCCAATCCGCTATCGTCAAAAGACACAGTGCTTTTCAGATATGTACGTCAGTCCAGTGAAAGCTGTAAACTTTCAGGCCTCCTTGAAAGACGACACGAGTTCGAAAGAATCACCGCGCTTTTGCACAGTTGGTTGGTGCGCGACAGTCCTATCCAAGGGAAAGCACCATCACGGTCAATCGCCAATTCAGGGGTATTATGCGTCACTTCGAAAAGTCATCTCATGTAACATCCATGTCAGCCTCGTCAAAGCGCTGTCACGTTGGCCCAGTGAGAGCTGTAAACTTTCATGCTCTCCTTGGACAACGACGCGATTTCAAAATATACCGTGCCTTTCGGCAGCTGGTGCGCGGTAGTCCTGTTCGACGGAGAGTACTATCACGATCAACCGACCAGATCCAGATGTATCGCTCGTCCCTCTGTAAATTCATCTCGTGTACAATCTTAGCCTCGTCAAACAGCTGTCAAAAGGCACAGTGCTTTCAGATACGTGCGTTGGTCCAGTGAGAGCTGTAAACTTTCATGCTCTCCTTGGACAACGACGCGATTTCAAAACATACCGTGTCTTTCGACAGCTGGTGTGCGGCAGTCCTGTTCGAGGGGAAGAATCATGATGATCAACCGGCCACATTCAGGTGTATCGTGCGTCACTCTCATGTACAATCTCAGCCTCTTCAACTACCTGTCAAAAGGCACAATACTTTTAGAGCACAAGCAATATTCCAATGAGAGCTTTGAATCTTCAAGCGTCCTTCTTCATGCTCTCCTTGGTCAACGGCATGAGTACAAGAAACACCGTGCTTCGCGACAGCTGGTGCGCGACAATCCTGTTCGAGGGGAAGAATCATGATGATCAACCGGCCACATTCAGGTGTATCGTGCGTCACCTCTCATGTACAATCTCAGCCTCTTCAACTACCTGTCACAAGGCACAATAAGTTTATGAGACAGGTGGTAGTCCAGTGAGAGCTGTGATCTTCAAGCTTCCTTCTTCATGCTCTCCTTGGTCAACGGCACGATTTCAAATAACACCGTGCTTTGCAACAGCTGGCTGCGGGTGAGTGTTTGCCTCAGGGAAAGCACCACCACGGGATTCGGGGGCACTGCGCGTCAACGCGAAGCTGGAAGAGATTGAGGGAAAGAACCCTCAGGAAACTGCTCAGTCAGCAAGCCTTGCTCTTTCCGACGCGAAGCTTACGCTTTATAAGAAGCTCTCTCCTTTGTTTGAATCCCAATCTCCTTCATCAACCAACATCCAACAAACTACTTTCTGCCTTGCATCAGCATCACGCTTCTCCATCAAACATCCACCGCAATAGCAATCACCACCGCAATAACAATCACAAACACGCACCCATCATCCAACATGAAGCTCTCCACTGTATGTCATCATCATCATCATCATCATCATCATCTCCCATCCATCGACACACCTCTTTTGTGCACTTGCTGACTGTCACGAAGGTTTTCGGCGCCTCTGCTGTCGTCGCTGGAGCTTTGACTGGCGCCACTACTACCGAGTCTGATTCTGTCCTCGCCAGAGATGTCGACGCCAGCTACCGTGAGAAGGTCGTCGCCTCTCCTGCCGACAACCGCGACTGCAACAGTGCCGAGCACCGTGACACCGACACCAAGGTCCAGAACCACTGCCACAAGTTTGACAAGCCCTTCGTCTCACTCAGCGTCACTCGCAAGTCTGGACACAACAACGCCATCAACGGCCAACAACCTTGCTATGCCCTTGTCTTCACCGACTACAAGTGCAAGGCCAATGGTCTGAAGGTCGTCGACCTCAACGACGTCTCCCAGCTTGGTGTTTGCCACAACCTGGATGACCTTGACCGTCCTGCCGGCTCCGAGGGCATCGCCGGACACTCATGGATGTGGGTCTGCGGTCAGAAGTCCATCGACAAGCACTTGCCCAAGAGCAAGAAGAAGACTCAGGAGGCAAAGAAAGCCTCCACTACCACCGTCAACAAGGACATCTCCACCACCACCGTCGTCTCTGTCGCCACCACCATCATGGACTGCTCTCTCACCACTGAGCTCGGCTTCAGCACCACCGCCTCATCCAACGTTATCACCAAGACCAGCATCGAGACCAGCACTGCCACTCATCATGTCGCTCACACTCACGTGATCACGCACATCCAGTCTCTCATGATCCCTTTCAGCAGCACCTACAGTGTTTGCGACGTTGAGGTTTCCACTTTGTACTGAGTTGTTCATCGACTGCACCACAGTGGTTTGACTTGAGTCATGACCATTGACACATCGACTTGTCTTTCAACATCATCGCCGGTTCATCGTTCGGAGTTCTCACCATCATCGCCGGTTCATCTTTCGGAGCTCATGCGTTTAATGCCCTCTCTTCTGCTGGGCTCACTTCTGCTTCTCCTTTTCATCATCATCATCACCCTACTGCCTTGCTTCTGTCATCATCGAGCAGCTTCTCATCATCATCACCATGCTGCTTAGCACTTGTTATCATCGGACGGTTCTGTTTTCTTTACACCTTGTTGCTCAGCATCTGTTATCATCGGAAGGGTTTGCTTGCTTTTCACCTTGCTGCTCAGCACTTGTTATCATTGGGAGGGGGTTTTTGCACTTCGATGCTCAGCATCTGTTATTACGCTGCCAGCTTTTATTACCACCAGGCAGTGTTGTCAATCAATGACTTGTTTCTTTACTCATCAGTGGCTCTTGTCTTGTCGTGTCTCTTATCTTGTCTTGTCTTGTCGTGTCCCTTGTCTTGTCTTGTCTTGTCTTGTCGTGTCTCTTGTCTTGTCTTGTCTTGTCTTGTCTTGTCTTGTCTTGTCTTGTCTTGTCTTGTCTTGTCTTGTCTTGTCTTGTCTTGTCTTGTCTTGTCTTGTCTTGTCTTTTTGACGTCTACACACGGTCTTGGTATTTCTTCAACACTCACAATGCCTCGATTTGCCACAGATTTTCAAGACAACAAGCATTATTGGAAGATTGGCTTCGGAAGATATATCACGATTAAATAGTCGAGCGTTCCTAAACCTCCGCCTTGCGACCGATCGCCTTGCTGAGACCGCCTGCTCCTTTCTGGACTTTAACTACGTTGGAAGAGCTCGCTTCTAGGTTCGCCTGCGCCACGGATATCTGGCCATTATCGAGATCGAACACCCAGTAGCCTGCTCTCATCACATGGTGTCCTACGCCTAGGGTCTCACCGGAGCTATCAACGGTCACTGCTAGTTGACAAGTACCTGCGTATGGGCTGAACAGGTCGGCCATGTCGACGTTCAAGGTAGCAGTGTTTGTAGAACCATAACCAGAAAAGGTAAGCTGGAAGTAGGTTGCACCACGGACCACTTCCTTGCAAGGTCTCTGATCGTTTCCTCCCGCTAGCATGAGAATTTTCCTGTACACGGGTTCTGATACACGCCAGGCAGAAGCTCCGGCATCCATATCGACAGAATGTGATTCGTCACTAGCAGAGCGTATGAGCTCCTGGCTGCTCCCGTCTTGGAGGTATGCCTTGACATTGTCGAGTTTCAACTCCAGCTTCGTAGTGATCCCATTATCGCGCGGGCAGTTGAGAGTGGTCAACGGACCCTTGAACTTTTCGGTATCGATGCCACCAAAAGTGATTGAGCCATCCTGGACGTGATCCCGCTGGCTAAGATAAATACCATACAAACGCGACTCAATTTCTCCAGATTCGACGAGCGCTTGGAGAAGGGTCGAGCAGTACGGTTGATCAGATGTGTTTTGACCTTCGTTACTAGGGTAGCCGAGGCCCAGGATTGCAGTTTTTATACCAGTGGGATCCTCCACCACCTTTGCAACCCCAATGCGAGCGTTTGTGATCGAGATATCGCCTGCAGATCTTATTAGTTTCGCGATAGATTTGTAAGCTTTCGTTTGACATACCTATTTGTACCCTGTCTAGAGAATAGTCACCTTCCATCTTAGAGTGGTCTGTGTATCCAACCGAAAGCCCACCAGGAATGACTACCTTATAATCGGGGGACTCTTCGATGACAAAAGTAGTAGCGCAACCGCCCTTAGTCCTACAAGCAGTAGCAGTCGAGTCGGGGAAGATTGTGTCGCTACTGCCGGTATCGACTAGAGCTGACTGAACTTGGCCGGGAGTACCGACCGAGATATTGGCATAGTACGCCCATCCAACCTCGCCGCCTAATGTATCCGTTAAAGCGATCTCGATGACTTGGGTACCTGTAGCTGTCGCTGCTACTGCTGCTACTTCGATGTGCAAGAGCAATAAGGACACGCACAACACAAATGCCATGAAAAACTGCATTATAAGCAACAGTTGGTGGTTGGTAGGTGGTCGTTGGTAGTTGTGAGATACGGAGAGCTTTGGAGAAAGAGAGAAAACTACAGATGATCTGTCCTTCCTTAAATACTACTTATCTGTCAGAACATTAGTCACAGTGAATAGTCATACGACGTATGAGGGCACAAAACTTGCTCGACCGGTGTCAAGAATGAGCTAATTGACTCAACTTCTTGAACCTGAGGTCGTTTGTCGAAGAAGTCGATGGTTCGTTGTCCAGAGGCGACGAAGCTGCAAAGCTGCAGGATTCTTTGAGATCGGCACGGTCGCTTTCTGAAAAGGAGTCGCTGACGCACTCTCACCGGCAACGACTTTGATTCAAAAGATATCGTGCGCTCGTGCAGCCAAAAGGCGATGGACTCAGCAGCGAGTGTGGAAGAAGAAGAAGAAGAAGAGGAAGAAGAGAAAGATTGGATTTTGCAATGGTGTTGATTCATACGGTGGTGATGTTCGAAGGTTGAAATGGTGGAATCGATACAGGCTTCTCTGCATACGCAGATGGATGAATGATGCGTACATTTCGACCCAAAGCTTACAAGAACTTGGATGCTGGGGGCTACGATATGATGGAGGTCCTTGCAAGCGGTCGTGACAGAAGACATGAAGCACCGCCTCAAGCACCATCGCCCCAGATTCCAACAAGAGCCATTGTAAAGCCTAGCAAGCCAACAGCGGCCCTCGCTTGCTCAAGCCTCTGCGAAGCCCTGACGGCCTTTTCGACCGTTTCGCCATTGACGTCGTCTTGGTCTTGGGAAAGAAGAGACTGGCCGGGGACAAGGTCCGAGGCAGCGGCAAGGCCTGCAACCAAAGATGTCCAGAGCAGGTACGGGTGTCTGGCACGAGCTGGCGAGAGTGCGTAGGCGAGGTTCAAGGTGAGGAAAGAGACGGCGGCGAGAGAGCGTAGGTGTAGCGAAGCAGATTGTTTCAACGAGATAAAGACATGCTGGGCGGGCTTTGCCGAGGGGAGGGCCAGCAGAGATGGTATAGACAAGGCGGCCAGCGAGTACGAGACGCCCTGCAGTCCAAGTCAGTTGATTGAGCCTCAGGTTGGCCCAGAGAGCGTCCTGTCAAGCTTACCGTGAAGAGGCCCAGACTCGTTGTGCCTATGAACTTGCAAGCTGCGATTGTGGATGGCATTTCTGGATCTGCTCAAGATGGTCGTGACCGATGCCTTTGTCTCTTCACAGCTTGTGCAATTGCATCTGCCAACCTGCCTTGCTTCTTCCTTCTCCACGTCGTCGTGGCCGTCCTACTCTGGCTACGTCAGTCCGTGCGCAACTCGTTCTCCCCCACACTTCCAGCAACTTGAAAGCCTAAAAGCTGCTCGGTCGCCGGCAAGGAAGCAACACTCCTGATGTTTCCCTTCGCATTCTGTTCTATGCGCGTCGTCTGTTCGCTGGTACATGTTGTGGCATAGCTGTAGCCTGTGTATACCAAATCGTGATGTTATGTAATGCCTGTCTTGATATAGAGCGGTCATCTACTCTAGCACAGTTGATCTTGCGACCTCCGGCCCTGAAACACGTCTACCTCGGCAGCCTCGTGCCGCCCAGCTGAGCTGACACCCTATTGCTCGCGAGCCTGTGTGACACCATCTTCTCTTCCTTCACCTCCTCGTTTTCCACGAACGCGCCTTCGAACCAGATTCGCTGTCGTTCCAGTTCGCATAAACATACTGACGCATACAAGGCCTTTGTCAAGATGCCGCAAGAAAAGAAAGAATACCTAAGCGAAGCCTGGAAGGATGGCATTTTCAGTGCGTCGACATGTCTTTTTCATCGCGCCTAGACAAAGCTAACCATGTGTTCTAGAGGACAAGGTTCTCTTTTGCACAGGTGGTGCTGGTTCCATATGCAGCGCCCAGACTCGGGCTCTGGTTCACTTGGGTGCATCCGCTGCTATAATTGGTCGTAATAAGGAGAAGACAGAGCGGATGGCCGCCGACATTGCTACAGCCCGCCCTGGTGCCCGCGTGCTTGCCATTGCTGGAGTCGACGTACGCGATCCCAAAGCTTTGCAAGACGCTGCAGACAGGACTGCTAGAGAACTTGGTGGTATAGACTTTGTCATTGCTGGCGCTGCAGGCAACTTTCTTGCCCCAATGTCACAACTCAGTGCCAACGCCTTCAAATCTGTCATCGATATCGATGTCCTCGGCAGTTACAACACGGTCAAGGCGACCTTGCCGCATCTTGTCAAAAGCGCCAAGAGCAGCACTGTAGATGCGACAACCCCGAGTGCTGGTGGAAGAATCATCTTCGTCTCGGCAACCATTCACTATACCGGTCTGCCTTTGCAAACTCATGTCTCAGCAGCCAAGGCCGCCGTCGATGCTTTGTCAAACGCAGTTGCCATCGAATATGGACCACTCGGCGTCACCTCTAATGTCATTGCCCCAGGGCCTATCGGAGGCACCGAAGGCATGGAGAGACTGGCCAAGAGCGACCCAAACAGTGTTGCAAAGTCGGCAAAGAGGGTGCCTCTGGGACGGCTAGGATCAGTCAAGGACATAGCAGATGCGACTGTCTATCTGTTCTCGGACGCAGGCAATTTTGTCAATGGCTCGACGGTCGTAGTGGACGGAGGCAGCTGGAGAGTCAACGCAGGCGGGCCGGGTTCTACTTGGGAATACCCGGACTTCATCCTGAGTGGAGCAGCTGTTGAGGGTGTCAAGGGTGGAAAGGCCAAGTTGTAGACAATAGATTGCGTGTGTCTGTGCTTAAACGTCGAGACATGTGTAGAAGGTGGCTCTGGTCGTTGTGAGTGGTTGGTGCGTGGAGCGCGCAATTGGCTCGGAATCGACCTTTCAAGAGACAAATTTGCTTCGTGTTTTGTTTGAACATTCGGTGCAATTGGTTGAGCAAGTTGACCGAGTAGGCTTCACAAGAGAGGGGGAGACTGCAGACAAGCAGGAAACAAAACAGTGATGAGCACAAAGGCGGCAGATCAAGAAGTGGATCTTGGACACCAAGGAGTCAAGGACCAAGGCAGCGGAGTGGACGGCATGATTGGACCAGCAAGCAGTCTCCTCAGATGACGAGGTCATGGTGGATGATGAACCGGTTTGGAAAGATGAAACAGGCGGGTGGAGGATCGGCCGGGATGCGCAAATCACAATCAGGACAGGCGACAGACTTTGGCTACGCGGGCTAGCGCTCTCGACGACTCGAGGCTTGCAAATAGGCGAGTCAACATTATTACCCAACGGCGGCAATAACATTGTGCGTTTTGTGCCATCGTTTGCTTGCTTGGTTGATTTGGTTTGCTTGCTTGCTGGCGTCTTGTTTTGTCCTTGGCCTAGCAGCTAGCTCTTCCTGCTCCTTCCTCGTCCATCTCCACGTCTCCAACTCGCCCATTCTCCAGGAGCAGACGCTGTGCTGAAGCTTGCCTCTCCTTGCGCCCAGGTCCCTCTTGCTTAGCATCTCCTTTTGTCGTCGCCGTCACCACCTGCAGCACCATCAGGCAGTCCCGCTTGTTTCTCCCCCTGGGCTAGGACGGTTTATGGAAATGTGCCCAAGCCGCTCGCGGTAGGACGACTCGACTTTGTAATTTTGCGACGAGGGCTGGCGACGTCCGACACACTCATTCCCTGGACGGCCGCTCGATCGTCATTTCTGCGCATCCATCCACATCCCGGTAGTCTCTGCAACCCTCTTTGTTGCTGCAGTGCGACGTGGTGAAGAAGACCGGCCCCTCAAAGCCCACCACGTCTTGGCATCCGACCACTCGCTCCCACCACGACCATGCTGTCTCGAGGCAGCCTTCGCGGCGCGCCAGCTCTATTGCTGCCACTGGCCTTCATGTCGACTCTCTGGCAACACGTCCACGGCCTGAGCCAGACCTACTGCTCCAGTTCAAACACCGGTTCCGACTATGACGCTGGTCAGCAATTCTTCCGTGTCGCAACCACATGTATGCCAGCCTGCTGACTTGCATATAGTAACCAACATCTACCAGTCCAACGGCGCCTGCCAGCAGGAATGTGCTGCCAGCTACGCCTTCGCCATTGTTCAGTACCAACAATGCTGGTGCTCAAACTACGCCCCTGCCGATCAGCTCGACGTCTCCGAGTGCAGTCAGCCTTGCCCCGGCTATCCCGACGAGAGCTGCGGTGACAAGGACAACGGCCTCTATGGATACATCAAGCTCAACCTCAGCCCTTCGGGCACCCAGGGCTCTGCCTCAAGCAGCTCCGCCACCAGTAGTGCCGCTCCATCCTCCACTGAGCAATCGGTAAGCCACAATATCATCTCCTCGGCGCTTCATCTTCGACCGTGCTTCTACCGCTGAAGTCACCCCCACTGTCTTCCTTGTAACCTTCCACCTCTGCTGCCCTGCATATCGACTGAACCCATGTCTGCATAGACACCAACCTCATCATCCTCTCCCTCCTCCGCACCGGCCTCTTCTTCCGTACAGAGCGATACCACAGTCTTGACCTCTGTTTCTGTCACCGTCACCGTCAAGCAAAGTGCTTCGGTTGTTGTATCCTACGTTACACCTGTATGCGCTCTATGATTTTCTTTGCTCTGTCCTTCATAGATCACCATGCTCTTGCCATGTACTCTTGTGCTAATCCTCGTCATCTAGTCCTCCTCGAGTCAACCTTCAACTACCTCCACCTCATCCACACCAACATCCGCCCCTTCTACCACGTCGACGTCATTTTCCATCACGTCTACGCAAGGAGCAGGTGTGACAAGCAGTCCTGCTTCTACTGCTGACACCAGCTCGCTCTCACATACCACCTTCATCAGCACCCGCGTGGTCACAGTGTCCGGAGGCCCTGTCACTCAAACTGTCACGAGTACCGCTGTCGTGACTCCTGGCGCCGGCTCTCTACGCGATTCGGAACAAAAAGGCGTCTCTGGAGGGACTGTGGCAGGTGCTGTCGTTGGATCTGTTGTCGGTGTTGCGCTTCTCCTGGCAGGTGCCTTCTTCCTTTGGCGAAGAAACCGCTCAGAGACATCCGATCCTGAATCTCCACGGTCAGGCTCGGGTTCTGGATCTGCAAGAAGAAGAATGGAACGCAACACCAGTGTTCTCAGCAAGACAGGTCTGCTTTCCTCTGCAGGCAACGCTGTCGATATGGAAAAATTCCATGACGACTCTGCGGCTTTCGGCGCTGCAGGTCACAGGTACAATAATAGCGAGTCGACTGCACCAATACCCACCAGCCCCGATGGGGACACCCGCCGCAACAGCCGTCCGCTTGTTTACGATCAGCGACTTAATCCTGCTGCCTTGATGGAAAACTGGGAACGCAACGGCAGCCGAGCGAGCATTGGCACAATGCAAGATCAACGAGATTATTCTCGTCCCTTGGGTGTCACCAATCCTGACCCAGTCGACGATTAGTGGATATGCCCATACCGCCACCTGTTGCCATCCTTCTTCCACCTCACGCGACCACGAACCATTCGTGCACTTTCCCTCACAACAATTTTCTTTTATTCTATTCACATACTACAGATTCCATTCTTTGTTTGTTTCTGGTTCAACTAGCGGGCGTTTGGGTGGACCGCCCACTGATTTCATACTTTTCTCGCACTGGCCATGAGCTATCAATATAGAAAGAGTAACTCGAATGACCGGTTCGAGGGTCTCGCTGTTTTCCACGACATGTCCTCCCGTCTGTCGACCTTTGTATTTGTACATAGAACTATGCCTATCAGCAGACGAGTAACAAAAAGCAATACGGATCACTGATTAATTCCATCTTCTGCTTCCTTGAGCCGTTGCTTCTTTCCTCATATGGCTCTCGCAAGGGAGGTGTGACTCTGATCTATTAAACTCATATGGCACATACAATTGTTCGAGACCATGATATGGAGTTCAATAACGCCGAGATAGTGAGACCCATTGAATGTCGAATCGTCCTCCTGGTGAGCACAACCTCTGAGCCCACCGGTCTCCCTTGATCTATTTGTGAGATGCTGCAATATCATCGCCTCATTGCCTCACGGCTTGTATCAAGGGTGCGCTGATCGTGTTTAATCAACACTTGTGCTTGTCCAGACTGACTGGCAAAGGCCGCGCTAACTGTTCTGGGCTAAAGGTCACATGCTCTACCTCTGCTTCTACTCTCGCTTCTCGTCGACCTCTCGTCGATCTTGAGATGCTTCTAGCGACCCTCCGCGAGATTACTCAATCCGGACATTTTCGTTCAGAAGCTTGTGAACACTATGATAGGGTCACTCATTCTACTGCATAATGCAGTGGCATCGCTGCACCATCGCCTGTAAATTCGGGGCTGTATTGGTGATGACGGCGAAACTACCTGGACAGATCAAGCACACAGTCAATAGATCTTCTCATCAATTGATGCTTAGAGTACCATTTACTTAGAGCGTGGCAGTCAAGGCTTCTCTGCGGTCGACTATGTCGACGGTAGAACCCCATGATGCATTTCTACGATTCAAACGGCCGCAAGCGTTGGCCTGGGTATGGGATTTGATAGAAGTGATAGATTTTAGGGAAGGTTATTACATATGGAGACACAAACATTATGTACAAAGGATTGTTGCCTTGACCGTTGCGGAGGAGTGTCAAGTATTGGGGGTTCAGATCCCCCAAAGGGACTCCTGGGTTGGCGAAGAACCTCCTCCGTGTATATAGCGGCCGCTCTGCGGCCGAATCAAATAAAACAACATCATTGCTCTACAAAGGATTGTTGCCTTGAAATTGTCGTTCTTACACGGGATGTCATGATTCTTCGTCTGAGGTTGTGAATGTTTTTTTCTCAAGATACACTATTTTACATGTCAGTAAGGATACTCAATCAAGTGACTATTTGCCTAATGGTCATTTGGACTCACCGTGAGGTTGAATGAAGAAGGACAGTATGAACGCAAGACCGAACGTAGCAGTCAAGCAGACAAACACAGTCTGTGTGAAGTTTCCCACAGTCGCAGAGTAGATGGCGTTGAATATGGTAGGAGCAATGACTCTAGCCAACGCATGCAAAAGACCAGAGGCACCAAGCAGCTGACCGGTCTTCTCGTGCGGTACATGTTTAGTCAGGGCTGATTGCAGAGTGGGCGAGCCAATCCCTCCGATGCTTGCTATGCTGCCGGAAAGAATCATCAACGGACCGGTACGAGCAAGAGTGTAGCCGAGATAGCCCAAGGTGTCGAAGAAGACGGCGACGCGGACGACGACGAGATCGAACGTATCACTGCCTGAACTACGTTGTTTAGCTGTGCCTGCTTTGCCACGGACATAGCGGGTCACAAGCGGAAGGACGACGATGAGGCACAAGACTCGGCAGGTGTTGACGATAGATAGGAAAACGCCTGACTCAAATGATTCCCAGTTGAACTGGTAGCGGGCGTAAATTACGATGATGGTCATACTTCCCATTGCGACGCCGAACAAAATGGTGTCGACAGCAGCTAAGAGTACAAGATTACGTCTCAGCGCTGGAGAAGAACCCTCGCCGGTCGGCCACAGAATCTTGAGTGGCTCAAGGATGTTGACGGCTCGGACTCGGTCAATCCAGTCCGAGGAGCCCCGTTGAGCTTTGTCTTCCTGATGTTTTTCCTGAGCGGCTTCCTGGCGCCGCTTGGAGAGTGATTCAGGAACGCAGAAGGCGATGAATAGGATGAAAGCAGCGTGCACAGCAAGTGAAGCATAGAAGATAGAAAGAATCTTTCCAGTGGCTTTGACTATCAATCCGCCTAGAATTGGGCCCAGAGCAATACCAGTGAAAAGGCAACCGTGGAGATAACCAAATGAGATGTTGCGCCGCGCGGGAGGGGTGCAATCGGTGGCATATGCGTTTGCAATGGCCATGGCAGCAATAAATGAACCAGAGAGGCCATCGAGAGCGTAGCCGACCAGGATCCAGTTGACGGGGAACGTTTCGGGCTTGGTGGCAGCCATGATAATCAGAGCGTCTCCCGCAATGATGCCCATACTCGTCAAGGCAAGAATCTTGGTACGTCCGAAGCGATCTGAAAGAGCACCCAGCTTGGGGCTAGTTATAGCCGAGAGCAGACCGGCTATAAGGTTTCCATACAAGGTGAATTGTGCCACTCTGGCTTGCACTTCTGGAGATCGGCACTGAGGGTTCTCGCCGTCAAACAGGATAGGCAGAAAAGAATGGCTGGGGTTCTTGGTCTGCTGCTCAGACATGTATTCGCGACAGACGAGGTTGAGAATCAAGTTGATTCTTGGAGATATGATGGCGCCAAATGCCAGAGTCATGACGAAGAAAGGCGCCAGCACGAAATATATCGAAGGTCTACGGTACCACGGAAGATGGTCGAAGTCCTTGACTCCAGCCCACTCGTGGCCAGAGCCGGCATCACTGGCTCTTCTTTCACGCCCTTGAGGTTGGAGCAGCGGGTCCTGCTCACCGGCAGGCAGATCTGTGTCAACGCCTCCTCTTGCTATGGTCGTGTTCTCTTCACCGGAGTGAGTGCTCATTGGTCGTGACCTGGATATGTTGACATTCTTCGAGTTGATTTCGGCTTCGCCGATAAAGGCTGCATCAGTGTCGTTATCCATGTTGTCGTCCGTAGGTGATGATCAGGCAGAGAGCACCGAGCTTTAATCACGAAGCGTGATGCGCAGGACGACTCCCCAAGTCGCAACAAAGACTCGAGGTTTTGGGCGGAATTCGAAGAGTGTCAAGATTGGTAATCCATCTGGGTCTCCCTTTGGACACGGCAATTGGCAGACATTTTGATCCCTAGCCTTTGATGCGCTTCGAAGCAGATAAGAACGCGGGCCAACAGCCCCCGAAAGTCAAACACGTCATTCCCTCTCCATACGCGAGCTCCTGCTTTGATGCCATATTGGAATGCACCACTATTTGATGATCGCGGTCTAGAGATTGCGCTGCTACTCCATCTTATTGTTTGCACGACCACCATTTCCGCACCTGCTCAATCTGTTCAGCGTGCCTGTGCAACTACTCTATTCACCTGCTCCTTGAGGCTCTGCATCTCGATCTGACAGTGGTTAGCGTCATCAGATGCATGCACGATGACGCTCTCGATGACTCGGAATCTTTGGAAGTCCGAATCACCGACATTGCTTGCTGCCATGGTGACCCTGGTCTGCCTCGAATAAACAACGTGGACCGGTTCTGAGCATCTACTTTATTGTCTGTCTGCATTATGTCTAAACTAAGAGCAGGCTTTCTTGTCGTCTCCGGCCCCCGAGACATAGGGAAGCCAACATTGTGAATAGTACTGTGAAGAGGACGAGACCACCGATAAGAGGCCAGGGTGCAGAAACCTTAGACATCTTGACCGTGGCGGCTGCACCATCGAAACGACGCTCCAAAGAACTTGTGAAGCTTGGGCTGGGACCGATGGCAAGCAGATAATCTCCAGATGCTGACACCTGATCGCCGATGAAATGTCTCTGAACCGCCCGGCTCAGACCATCTACACCTTTGAGGACCTTGACTATGTCGGAAGAGCTCGCTTCGATGTTCGCCTGTGCTACGGATATCTGACCGTTATCCAGGTCGAAGACCCAGTAGCCCGCCCTCATCACCGCGTCTCCTATTGCTGAGATTTCCCCAGGACCAGAAGGTTCTACCATCAGAGTACAGAGCGGGTTTCCGTTATGGTCGGCTGCGACGCCAGAATTTCCGGCTACTTTTGGTGCAAAGAGGTCTGCCAGGTGAAGATCGAGAGTAGCGGTATTGCTTACAAGGCCATCGCCAGAAAAGGTAAGCTGAAAATGAGTTGTGTCGAATGCACTATGAACAACTTCACTACAAGGTCTCACACGCCTGCCTCCTGCCAATACAAGGATTTTCCTATACACAGGTTCTGGTACAAACCAACGGGCATTTCCTGAATCCAAGAAGACAGCATGAGGAACCTGGCCAGAAGAGAGTAACAGCTCCTCGCTGTTTTCATCGTGAGGGTTAACCGTGATTTTATCGAGTTTTAGTTTGTGTTCCGTGGCTGTCTTTCTACCATCGAGCAGGCAGTCGAGAGTGGTCATCGGGCCCTGGAATTTTGCTATGTCGATGCCACCAAAGATGATTGAGCCACTTGAATTGATCTGATTAAGATGAATGCCATACAGACGCGACTCAATAGCTCCGGATTGGACGAGCGCATCGAGGAAGGTCGGATACGGTTCGGACTTGTTGGACCCTTCGTTATTCGCGTAGCCAAGACCCATAATTCCAGTATTCATGCCAGTTGGATCAGACACTTCATAGGCAATCCCTAGTCGGGCGTTGGTAACAGATATTTCGCCTGCAGAAAGCATTAGTTAAAGGCGCCGTAATATCAAGTGTTCGCAACGGGTTTCCAAGTTCAACATACCAATCTGTACCTCATCGGTAAAGTAATCGCCTTTCTTTTTGGAGGAGTCCTCAAAACCAATGGACAGCCCGCCACGAGTAACCACATCAAAAGTCGACGACTTTGTAACATCAAAAGTACCACCGGCGCAACCGTTTCTAGTCTTACAGGCAGTAGCGTTCGCAGCAGTGAAGAGTAGCTCGTTACTTCCGCTGTCAATCAATACTGCCTGCACTTGGCTGGGATTGCCTACAGAAATGTTGGCGTAGTATGCCCATCCGATATCGTCTATCATTCTGTCTGTCAATGCGATCTTAATGGCAGAGGTACCGGTGTGCTGTGTTGCTTGGACTTGCAACAGCAGTGCAGCTAAGCATAGTGTAAGAGCTATACGATAGCTCATGGCAAATGGTAGCATGTGTTCGGTTGATGATTAAGGGTCGAATGTTGGTAGCAAGAAGATGGTATGGTAGAAAGCTTGGGTTGGAGAATGTATACAGAGGTAACAATACCTTTTAAATACTGTCCATTTCTATCAGAGCCATGACTCACGGTGAACTGTTATACGGTATATGAGGGCAAAACACTCATGTGACCTGCAACAACAACGAGCAAATTGCCTCGTATTTTGGAATCTGGCAAGACCATGTGGCACAGGGACATATTAGAGCAGCTTCGGCCAAATCTTGCACGTCCTATAAAAGATGTTTCTTTTTGCAGAATGTCTTTGAGATCAATTATCTGGCTCAAACACACTCAGCGAATAAGACTTGTACTCACTTGGCCTGTCACGCTCGGAATGTCCCGTCAAGATCTGGACGTATTACATCTCCTCGTGTGAGTACAGCCTTTCACTAAGAAGCGCTGACTTTCACGCCCTCAGAGGAGGGCTGCACTGATCTAAGAAAACATTGTGTATTCCTTCAGCCCGGATGACCTTCAGAAGGCAAAAGCACAGGAGGCACCATGATACTATCTTCAATTCAACTATCGGGATATCAACTTGCGTTGACAGCTGCCGATCCTCGAATTTAGAAGTCTGAACAGCTTTTGGGGTACTGAACAGCTCTCTTAACCCACTTCTTGAGTCTGTTGCCGTCGATCGAGACAACCATGTTGACCTTCTGGAGGTTCTGTGCGGTGGGCTTAAGGGCCTCCTGGTATGCGTGAATGTTACCGTAGTTTGGACTTGAAGGGGCAGTGTCGACATCAAGATAGACTGAATTGAATGTAAGCTCTTGTGTTCAAGTACAGAGCCTCCGGGAGCAACTTACAGCTTGTGGTGTTCTTGACGATGGTGGGATCCAGCATAATGGCTGCGGCGGTCTCATCCCCTGGAGTCCATCAGTATTTCGACTTCCACCAAGGTGTGGAAGACTTACAAAGTGGGAAAATGGTACCATAGTACTTGTGCATCAAGCTGGAGTAGGGGTTTTTGACTTTGTAAATGTCGTCAAGGTACTCTTGGGTGACGGAGACCTGGTTGGCGACATTACCAGCGATGGCTGCGAGTTAGTCAGTCAGTTTGCTCGGTGGGCAACGTGGTGGCTAGGTTCAGAAAAGCCGGAGTCGATTGGGTTATAAGCTTCAGGGGGACTTACTGATGTTTGGGAAGGGAGCTGTGAGCGCAATCTTAGTGCCTTCAGGATCGATCATGAGGTTGATCGTGTAGGCTGTCAGTAGCCGTCACTGTTCGAATCGACGGTGAAACTCACATCGGAACTCCAATCAGCTTGCATAACGCTACCGGTGACTTGCAGAAGGTTGTCATCGATGTAACCTCCCTAATGTAACTGGTCAGTGAAACCAATCAATAGCAGAAGGCGAACAAAGACATAGTGCAGAGAGATGCAACCGCGACTTGTTGCATCTCATAGTCCACAATCTCGGTTCTGGTAGAAGGATTTTGAAAAAAACGTCCAAACCAACGCGCTTACCATAATCACAAGCTCCTTTGCGTTCTTCGCAAAGTCGGGATCCATACGGATGGCGAGGGCAATGTTTGTCAAAGCACCCGCCGAGTAGATCGAGACCTGGCCAGGGTACTTGCGAACCTGCTGGATCATGAACCAAGCAGCGTCCTTGGAAGCGAATGTGGTGTTGGGGTAGCCTTCGTAAAGGGCTGCCTTTGATACCCGAGTCGGGTCTCCAGAAGTTGGGTCATTTCCCAATGCCTCATACGTCAGGTTCTCGGGCGCAAAAGATCCTTCCCAAGCGAGTTTTCCATGAACCATCTCCCACTATCAGTCGAGAGACAGTCAGCAAAGTTGCAGAAGAAAAAGGACAAAGATGGAAGGAAAAGTGGGAAGTTGGAAGTTGGAAACTTTGAGGACTAGATCTCCAACATGGCATCTACCGTCGACCTCTTTCGTGCATTGGAGCAGAGGGAGTCACGCAGTTGTCTTTGTGAGCCACTTACAGTTTGGAAAAGTTCAGGAGTGTTCAGTAAAGGATAATCGGCACCCTTGTGAACAGGAATGCAAGACAGGTTGCCGATCTCAAGTGTAGCTAGGGCATGCCTGTATAGAGCATGATCAGCATACATTCAAGGCTGACACGCTGCAATATCTGAACCTACAGTCCACACTGGAGAGCCCAAGAGTTCGCAGTATCCGAGACCAGTCCAAGCACATCCCATCCGGCATCAAGAGCCATGAGATAAGGGATGAATCCAGCGGTACCCCAGTCATTGTCCATGATAACCTTGGGCTTGACCGTAGTATGGTTCTTGGTCGACCTCTCTTCAAGCTGATCCAGAGGAGCCGCTCCAGCAAAGCTGGCAGCAACCAAAGAGGTAGCAACGAAGAGTTTCGAGAACGAAGGAAACATTTTGAAAGTGAACCGAGTAAATGAAAGACTTGTAGAATCAAAATCTGTTTACCTCTGGCCTACTGGTCGTTCTTATAGAAACACTTACATGACTGGAAAACCCGAAATCTTGGCATGTGCTTATCATTAACGATATCTAGGTTTGACTTTTGGCAGGTCGGTAATTTCTGGGCGAGCGCCCTGTCGCATGGCCAACGGCTTGGACGGCCCATGAGGTTCCATGGTCCGTGATCTGGTGTGTGAACGGCGCTGCGGTGAACCGTGTGGACTCGGGCAATAGATGGAGGGACATCGATCGAAAAGATAAGAGACGCATGCACGGTGATAAGATACACATGTGCAAAGCATATCATCGGTCACGTCCGCATTGACAGTCGGTGATCGAGATTGAACAAATTGAGCAGACCCGAAGGAATGATACAGGTGAGTGAGTATTGCTCTCGAGATTGTAAGCATTATCCACACGCAAGAAGTGGTCATGTCTGCCCAATGTAGGTAAGAGAAGGTTAGACCACAGACGTACGACCCTTGACGTGAGTCTCACATTCTACTCATGGGCATGAAAGCTAGCGCCACTTTGACAGCAGTGCGGCGGATATCGATCGTCAAGAAGAGCCAGCTTTGACAAACTGACGGACAGATTCGGGGAAAGCCACGCCGCTACGAGTACGGATGTCAAAAAGACATATGGCCAAGACAAACAAAAACTTGTCGCAGCCGTGAATCGAACACGGGGCTCGTGCATGGCAAGCACGAATTTTACCACTAAACCACTGCGACTTATTTATTAATTCTGTCCTCGTGGTATATATATTCTACCAATCTCACGTGGCGTGACCCAGGCGTGGTTCAATCTTCAGAGGTCAGACATCTGGCATAGTGGGCCAAGCTTGCATCTTTTGTGAGTGCCGTCATTCACCTTCTCACACCCAACAACAACAACATGGTAAGCACTGGTTTGGTGGCCGTCATGCCCTATGCTCTATATGCTAACACGCGCGACGATCTAGGCTCGCAACGCAGAGAAGGCGCAGAGTACACTCTTCCGATGGAGGGCCCAGCAAGCGGCAGATCTGGGCATCCTTGACACCACTCGTACACGACGACCAAAGGCCATCTCACAACAAGAATCCGTACCCACATGTGAACGCTGGCGCGGTCAGGTACTCAAGGAGATTTCGCGCAAAGTTTCGAAGATCCAGGACCTGGCGCTTTCGGATTTCCAGATTCGCGACATCAACGATGAACTCAACAAGCTTTTCAAAGAAAAATGGCAATGGGAGATGCGCATCCGCGAACTAGGAGGACCGAACTACATGAGGGGAGGTGGTCGTGTCGTCGATGAGGAAGGTCGTGAAATCCAAGGCGGTGGAAAGGGCTATCGCTATTTTGGAAGGGCAAAAGAGCTCCCCGGAGTCAAGGAGTTGTTCGAGGCTGCAAAGGTCAAACCACAGGAGGAGAAGGCTTTGGAGACACGCTCGGACCTGCGCCAGAAGGTCGACGCTGCCTACTATGGTTACAACCTTGACGAGGAGGATGGCACATTACTCGCCTATGAGGCACAAAAAGAGAAGGAGGCCTTTGAACACACTCTGGACAACACAGGGGCAGATGAGGAAGCCGATTGGGAGCCTTTGCCGGGCGATTCTGGAGATGGCGTCGCATGGCATCTTCCAACTGCAGAAGAAGTCGAGGCCGAGCTTATTGAGAGGAGGAGGAGAAAGCTACTGGACAAGCTTTGAGGACATCTCGAAAGCCTGTACAACAATATGCCCCGTGATGGCCCGTCAATCAACACATGGTTAGCCCGAGACTGCACTGGTCAGACGTTGTCCGCATCCGCATTCAGTTCCCGCGCATCGGCTTTGATGGTGACGCTGCTGTTCGGGCTTCTCTAACGACCACCTCTCAAATGTATACCTAGGATGCGGGCTTGATTGTCCATTGCAGAGGATTTCACTCTAAATGTAACGCAGTCCACGAGGTCACGATAATCGATCATGCGCTCTTGATCACAGATCACAATAATATTCTGTTCTCGCGATGAAGTTCTGCTGTTCGTATGCCATGTTACGTGCCACTCAGACATGCAAGCTTCTGAAGGAGCCTCTCTCCGATTCGTTGTTTGAGCTATTGACAACAATCGCAGCATGCGAAGCATGTGTACTGGGCGTACAAGGGGTAGCAGCTTAGAGCGGCGCCTTCCTGCAAGACAGATCCCCGGAAATCAAAATCAACAGCTCTAGAACAGTCTCTACGTGGTCTTCCACAAAGGTGGTTTCTCCACGGTCACCGATTCCTTATCTCAGGCGGAGTGCACGTTCCACTTGACAACCGACTTCGCTCTTGCCTACCTAGGTGGACGACATCAATACCACGCGGGGTCCCCCGGCGAGCGGTCGTGGCCGAATAGAAGAAGGACCCAGAAACGGCACGATATCGCCGAGTATCGTAATAGCGAAGATCCCCACCGGCGTAAAGACGGAGTAGACATGAGTTTCTCGAGCTCTTTCTCGGGGGTCTCCGCGTCTATTCAGGTACCTAGATGGTGAACATAACCCGACCATCAGTAGGACACTTCTTTTCCAGAAACATATAGCTACCGCAGTATGTCTCGACATTTTCGCTCAGTCTTCCAAAGTCCCTTGAAATTCTTGTCACAATCAAACACTACCTTCAAGTATTCTCAGTCCTGTTTATACGCCACAATGGCAGTCAAAATCAACAACATATCAGTACATAAGATCCAACCACCAAAGGGATCGAAGATTGATTTCGGTGCTGAGGTCAGAGGAGCAGATCTGGAGAACCTCTCGGGTAAGCATCTTATTCCCTCTGTACGTTGTGAACACCATCAAACTAACACGATGCCGCGTCACAGAGCAAGATTTCGAAATCATCAGAAACGCCTTATATGAACACAGCGTTGTTCTGTTCAAAAACCAGCAATCACTCTCACCCAAGGCTCAGTTCGAACTCACTCAAAAGTTCGACCCCTCCGCTGGATCTTATGGACATGGAAAAACGATTGATGCTAAGCGATCTGTACTTCACCCAGATCTTAAGACAATCCCCCACCAGCCACAGGTGCAGGTCATTGGAAACGGTCCGGTCGCCGAGTTCGAAGGATTGAAGAACATCACACTCAAGCACCCTCATCACAAGACGTTCCACAAGACACCAATTAGTGAGGCCGATGACCGAGAGGCAACGAGATTTTACCGCTGGCACATAGACGCGGCACTATATGATCTGTCTCCACCCAAAGTCACCAGCCTCATGGCCGTCAGTGTCCCAAAGACCGAGTATCAGACTCTCAGATACGATGACGGAAGTAACGACGAGATGAGCGTGCCTCGCGGAAGCACAGCGTTCGTGAGCTCACGTCGTACCTACGATCTTCTCTCAGAAGCCGACAAGGAGTTCGCCCGCACAACAAAAGTGCAGTACGCAGCTCACCCATACATCTGGATGAGTCCCGCACGATCAAGAAGCGATGGTCTTGGTTTGGTCTCAGACGGCCTTGAACTCTCGCGAGAAGAGCTACCCCCAATCGATGAGTCCAAGATCAAGATATTGCCCATGTGTTGGCGAAACCCCGTGACTGGACGTCTCGCTTTGCAGATTCACCCTTCTGCAGTTGAGAAGCTTCATCTTGCCGATGGCACTGTTATCAGCGACCTCGAACAGGTCAGAGACATCGTTCATAGGCTCCAAAGGCCTGGAATTGCTCCAGAACTTGTACACGCCATCAACTGGGATGAAGGCGACCTCGCAATCTTCGATAATTGTTCAGTCATACATTCCGTGACAGGGTCGTTCTTGCCCACTGAGGTTCGTATCTTCAGACAATGTAATTTGGCGGCTTCTGAAGACCCTCTTGGACCGGAGTGATTCAGGCAAAATGGCGAGGAATGGTTGAGGGACACATAGCTTTGGGGAAATAGAGCCAAAGGCTTTGAGCAAGCCGTTGTAGCCATCAATCAATGACTAAGATCGAGAGAAGCCAAGTTCTCTGCATGCTGCGTGCTTCGTGAAATCACTTCATATGTGACCTTGGAGGATGAGGCTTTTGAAAAATTGTTGGGTAGTGCAGCTTTCTGAAGCCGAGATGGACGTTCGGAGATGCTCACAGAACTTGGTCATGAACGATAGACTAATGGCACAGAAGGAAGCGACGCGCGCTAATCATTACATCGGATACAAGTTTCTAATCATGCTAAACGGGTTGTGTATCTTTAGGATCGCTGGGTTGATTGCCTGCGTCGCATCAACTTCTCAGCATTCTTTTGCATAAATGATTCTCCCAAGCTGCCACTCGTTTGCTGCTTGCTATAGCTCGGCCTTGAAAAAGAGCCGTATAGTGAACCTTGAGCTGGCAATTCCTCTGGTGTTTGTTCGCTAAAGTCTAGCTGAGGGTCTTCACGCACGGAAGGTCTTGAGAAGCCCGGTGAGATTGGCTGAGCAGATGAGGAGGACGAGGTTCCAAGGCTTGCAATAGGAACATCAAGACTGGGCAAATGGTCGGCCGGTGATATGTCTCCATCTCCTGGACTGGCAGGACTTGCTGCACGTAAGGTTGATTCTGAGTCGAGGCCAGAATCGATGTCTGCATCGATGTCCTCTATTTGAGTGGTATACATTTCTGAAGGACTGGGGTTCTCGAACTCTTCATCCATGGAAAACGGCGACGCAAGCTCGAGGTCACCTTCGGATATGATGTTGGTTTGCAAAAGCTCCTTTGGCATGCTGGTGTCACGAGCAGCTGAGGCGAAACCGAGACTTAATCCTCCTGGAAAAGCGCTGGCCTGGGGACTTTGTTGGGCGGTAGATTCAATAGTGTCTAGAGAAGGCAACTTCTGGGGTGCTTGTTCACGCGTCTCAACTTGCAGAGCTTGAGCAGGTGCTTGTGGTTCGATGTGTTGTGCGCCAGGATCACCATCCGAAGAACGCTCCGGATCCCTTTCGGTCCCCGAAACGACGTTATCGCTCGGCGCAACAACTGCATCGCCCACTATGAGTGACACGCGCTTTTTGTTGGAGAGCCTTGGACCAGCCGAGGGCGACTTCAGTGCAGACACAAGACTTCTCCCTGGATCGGAGCTGGAGGATGGAGTTCTGGGGCCCAGGCCTAGCCTGGATGACGGAGACTTGCTGTCAACAGCGGGATCGGTGTTGGCGCGTTGGAGAGCCTGGCGATCAGGCCCAATGGTTGTGGATTCGCCTGTATCATGCAGGGTTGGTGCAGACGGTGACCGACCAGGAGCAGGGGGTCTGCTTTCTAGCAGGGGGAGGTAGGCAGGAGTGAAGAGACCTAGAAGCTCACTCTCCCGTTCGTGGCCCTTTTCGATCGTGTTTCCCGATTCTCCTTTGGCGGGAGCAGCATCTGCAGGCTTGTCAGCAGCAGTGGTCGCGGGCGAGGCGGTCCCAGGCGTCTGTAGAGGAGGCGTAGACGGCGTGCGATAGCGGGTGCGTAACTCGCGTTCATATAGCTTGAATTCCCTCTCTTTCTGGGCGATGAACTTGTGGATCTGGTCGTCGAGCTGACGCCGTTTTTGATCGAGCTCTCTCACGAAGCTCTCTACATCGCCTTGAGCCTCGGCGACGACCTCGAGACTTCTGCGACGTGAAGCCTGGCGGCCTTCGGCAGGGCGCGGACTGGGCGATTGATTCGAGGGAGCCGAGGCAGCTGAGTTGGCAGGTTGCGACAGCGTATCGACCTTATCCTCTCGCATGACAGCTTCAGCTTCTCCAGGCATAGGCATCAATGCGGGGGCCGTGGCCAGGCAATTGAGGATGTTGCTCATACGCAGGCTTCAGTCCAGGAGTGTTGCTGGTCTGATGCGGAATGGTCAGTCCAATCGGTGGCCGGGGAATTAGGCGAGAGGCGTCGAGTACCATGTGCTCTTGTGCCTGGGAGAGCTGTCTTTACCCGGTATGCGGGTAGGTGGGGAACGAGCGTGGAAGCTGATACAGCGAGGGAGTCACGGCGAGCTTTGAATCCGACAGACGGGCTTTGTCGGTGCAGGAGGGGTTGGGAGATTGGGAAGCGTGTCAGTTTGCCATGGGCGGGTGTGGAAATGCCATCTTCAGCTCACGCAGGTGCAGCCATGTAGACTTCTCAGTTGCTGATAAGCGGCGGCATTACCCATGGGCCATGGCACCATGCCAATGGAGCATGAGTACACGTAAATCCCCGATCAAACGTTTACGCTACATTGTCCACATTGGGAATCCTTCGCGCGTCATTCTTGCTGTGATTTTGTTTGCATCAACAAGCCGTGTTTCTTGCAAGTTGCACGCCATTGCTGTAGGACCAACTGCTGTGAATGTGCTAGCTTCTGAGCTTTGTCGCAGTCCTCCGGTGGGTCATCTTCTGCTCGTGGATCTGCAGATTCTACGTGAACAACCCCATCTCCGAGGTTTGTCACGTATCGGCTCGTGAACAAGTACTTTCCGACCTTTTCACCCCGGCGTGGCGCTGGCGACCACAACGTCGACCACCAACTGACCACCTTCAACCTTTCTCCTCTCGGCTGCCTAGTCGCTGCGGCTCTGCGAAGATTCATAGTGCTACTCCAAGAGCATCTTTCTGCCCATGGATGCCGAAGGCGATGACAGGACTGACATGTCCTTGCGGAGGGAACGTGCCGTCATAGCAGCGCAAGCCTGTCAAACTTGTCGAAGTCGGTAAGGCCACACAGATTCTATATCGCGTGCCTCTGTTCTTTACTAATAAAAACTCTTTTGCTGAACAGAAAATCCAAATGTGACGAGCAAAGACCCAAGTGTGGTCTCTGTAGACGGCTCAGTGTTGAGTGCGTATATCGCGAGCCTCAACCCACAAAGTATGTCTAGCTTCCGAACCGGGTGACTGCTTGTTGCTAAACTCTTCTGTGCACAGAAAGGACAAGACCATGGTCTACATTCTCCAAACTTTGCAACGGCTCGAGAACAAATTTGACACTCTCTATGTCTCAAAACCTTCAACTCCCGGAAGCAATGTCGATTGGGGCGCAGTACAGTCTGGAACACGTCCGCCAGGAGTAAATGGGACTTTGGGCGCTTCAAATGAATCTCATGTATCCTCCGATAGCGAAGTACGCCCAGGAGCTCGTATCGGGTCTCAATCATCATTTCCTCCGGACGTTCTACGCACTTATCAACACTTGACTGTGGCTCACAAGGTCTTGCTTTGGCCATCAATATACTTGCACATCTTGAATTCCGGAATTGCTGTGGCCTCGGATCTGCAGTACGTGCTTCAAGAGGGCACACCGTGGTTCATCCACCTCGAGTTACACAAACATCCCAAGACGTTACCTTGGGATACCGATATGCGAACCTATCCGATGCCCAGTAGCACAGGGGAAATGAGAGCTGGCTTCATTGGTCTTACACCGGAGAATGTGAGGCGGATGAGCGATGCATATTTCAGCACCTTCAACATACTGTTTCCGATCCTGGATAGACAGATGTTCCTTGAAGACATTCTCGAACCGGTCTTGAGGAACGGTTTTGCAGACTGTGATCCTCAAGGATGTCTTGTGCTGCTTGTCTTGGCTCTTGGTCAGACCGCCATCGACGGTGTTTACGGCTCACCGATCAGTATAATCGAGGGGAACCCTAGTGGCTTGCGTGGTGGTACAGCAGAACGACCTCCAGGACTAAATCTTTTCAACGAGGCACGAAGGCGCATGGGATTCATCATGCATCAGTGCACACTTGAAAACGTTCAGATACATCTGCTCGAATCGTGAGTGTTACGCTCTTCATCGTGTCCACTACTGACGCCTGCTACAGCGCATACTATGAAGCCTGCGCTCGACACATGGTAAGCATAAATTTTGGAGAAATTCACGGAAAACCTGTTGACATGTCTCCACAGGATTTCTGGCGAGCCACGGTTGCGGCGTCTACTTCTTGTCAGATCCTGATCAAATGGTATGCCACTTCCGATGCGGGTCTTATATTTGGGCTCATGAAACTATAGTGAATCCATCGACTGGTCTACTCCAAGGGCAGATCTCATCAAGCGTGCGTACTGGGCGTGTATGCTTAGTGAGGAGTAAGGAATCTCTTGCACGCCATTAGTATTCCGCTGATACTGACGTTTAGCAGCATGTACCATCTCGAGCTGGATCTTTCGCAAACAGGCATTCATACTTTGGAGGATCAAGTACCGCTCCCTTACTTCCACGGCTCGGAAAGCAACTACGGCAACCCTTCGGACGAGAAGTCACATTTCCAGTACCATTTTCTGGCAATGATCGCTTTGCGCAGGCTGGTTGCGCGGATACACGAGTCGATACATTGCTGTGAGTAACTAGCTTGGTGAAGGTGATGACAAGGGCTAATCGTTAACAGCATCTAACGCGACGGCCGAGCTCTCTGAGGATTACGGCGGACCGCCAGTGCATGTAATAAAGGAACTGGCTCGACAGCTGGAATCGTGGCGTTCACTGCTTCCTCGACCTTTACAGTGGTCGGACAACGACAAGACGGAATTTCCAAACATGGGCTCGGCAAGTCGACAAGGCACGGACTCACTCTTCTCGATGGACCAAGGTTCTGTTCCAATTGACCACCGAGACAATCTGGACATCATGACAGCGCAATTAAGGACGCAGTTCTACTATGCACGATTTATGATTTACCGGCCGTTTGTGTACAAGGCGCTGCACTTCCCTGAGCTAATGACGGAAGAGGACCAAATATGCTGTGCTCTTGCGATACAATCAGCCTGTCTCTGGCCACTGATACTAGCGCCGCCCAAAAACAAGAAACGCTTGGTGCCGCACCTTTTCACATGGACACAAAATTTCGTGGGCATACTTCTCATCCTACGCATGACGACAGAGAACGAATGCTTGAAGAAGATTTGTAACGAGAGAGTGAACCGGAAGGATCTGGAGCAGACGACGACGTTGATGCTGGAGTGGATACAGGATATCAAACAAGTAGATGGAATTGCGGAATGGAGCTGGAAGATGCTAGGACCGCTGTACTCGAGGCATGGATAACAGGCACAGATGCAAGGAGCAGGCGAAGCAGTTGCAGAGGCTCTGTCGAAGGGGACACGGGCTAGATGAGTGCAGAATTGCCGAGGGCGCTGGTGCATGGCGACTGTATGTCTTTGAGGATTGGAAAAGTCGGTAGTAGCAAGTGGGCGGTGGTGAGTGCCAAGTGGTGAGCGGTGCCAAGAAGAAGCGGACAGCGGCAGGCATTGAGGGTCCGATGGCCGGGGCAAGTCAATAAATTATTATCAGGCGATCCAAGTCACAATTGAAGCGTGGCAATTCGACGAACAAGGATGAGCGCGAATTGAGGCAACCATGGACTTGCCATGTTCAGAAGCCGTAGACGAGTGCCATCAGAGGGAGCGCTCCGAGTGCTGCGGCAGCTGGCCTACATCTCGTCGGGCACGGCATGTGGTGCAGCGGCCGTCATAGCAGAGGAGCGCCGCCGCCAGACTACGCTCGTGTCAAAGATAGCAGACAATTCGCGCCGCTTGAAACAACACCCCCGCTACCAGCATGCCCACACCCATGCCCACACCCATGCTCGTGCCGCTCGACGCAGTGCCACAGACGACACGGCCCAATCCCACAGTCATGCCCTCTCGAAGGCCACCTCGAATGCGCCTGTCGACGACGACATGTCCCGTGGTCCACCACACGAGAAGCCAGCCCCACAGCCAGACGCCTTTCGCAACAACCTTTTGCCCTCCGAGGTCGAGCGCGGATACGCCAAACTCGACTCGCACCGACCGCCCTTCAAGAAGCATTCCAAAGACAACCAGTCCCAGCGACATGCGCATCCTCTGTCAAGGAACCCACCTCGTCAAGTCTTCGACCGCCCCTCGTTCATGGCCGCCCTTGAAAAGCATGACTTTGGCACCGCCTTGGCCCAGCTTGACAATCACTGTTCAGCCTGGTTACAGGTAGGCCGACCTGGTGCTGCCCTGTACGACTTTTGGGACGCTTTCTGCGCTCTCCAGCGCCACGGGACGCCAACCATCTACGCGCTGTCTGCAGTCAGTCGCCTATTCCACTCACTCTTAAACAAGAATGAGTACACGCTTTGCTGCAAGCTATTGACCCGCATGTCAAAATCCGGATATACCGCCGCTGATTTGACTGACTGTATGCACAGTCTGGCTCTCGTTGCTGCTGCTGCTGGTCATCCGTCCCTCCTCATTTGGCTTTACGAAAACTACGGCCACGACATGCTCTTTCCTAGGGCCACCTATCCTGCTTTCTGTGCAGCATACTCGACTCACAATTCCGAAGTCTGCGCTTTGCTGTTCGGCAAGCACATATCCAAATCGGATCGGCCTTCGGTGCTGCCTCTCTGTGAATCTGCCTGGCCCGCCATTCTTGAACACATGTGGTCCAAGACTCATAACTACAAGCTCGTCGACTCGCTCTTCCGGGACATGTGCCACCTAGCAGAGAGCCCGCCGCTCGCTCTCTTCAACTCCATGATTTACGTCTGTATCAAATCTGGCAATGTCGATCAAGCTCACCACCGTCTTCGCAGTATCCAGCAAACCTCACATCTCAGTCCCGACATTGTTACCTTTGGCCACTTCGTACTTTTGACCACGTCGTCTGCTGATTGGCCGGCCGTAGATGACCTGATGGCTATGCTGACCCGCGCTGGAGAGGCAGAGGCGCCCTTAGAAGGGCGTACGGACATGTTTATCCCTGTATTAGAAGCGTACGCCAAGCTTCATACGCCCGAGGAGACTTGGACCTTCGTCTTCAAGGCTATTGAGGAATATGGTATTCTTCCCGACAAACGCATTCTGAACACCGCCACCAGGAATCTTGTCAAGACTGGTCGCCTGACCCTAATACCCGCCTGGGTCAATAAGATGAAGACCTATGGCCAAAAAGTCGAGGTCACTTCGGAAACAGCTTTGGTTATGATGCGGCAGTTCTATTTCGACCTCAGACCCTCTCATACCGTTCTGCTGTGGCTCTGCCAGAACTTGCTGAAGGGCGTGCCAGAGTACTGGTCTGAAGGCCTCCTTGCTTTGTTGTGTGAAGCTGCATCGTATGATCTTCGGGGTTATCGATCGAGACATCCTGATAGAAAACTTCAGACAATGCTCGTGCTTGAGAAATTGCAAGCCGTTGACCCAAAGTCGCCAGTTTTGCCGAAACCTCTACGTTGGAACGAGATGCGCCGGCGTATGGACGGATTTCAGGAAGACATGCAGCGTTTACACCTGGAACCACAAGAACCAATCAATGAGCAATCACAGGTACAAGACTTTCCAGAGTATCATGACGATTTTCTGCTGGATGATGATGCATCCTTGGACGAACTCCCGAATATTGCCCTTTCTACAGCCGCTTTGGAGAAAATGTGGAACGAGAACAATATGCTCATTGCTTTGTCAGAAGGACGATATTCTGATGTTTTGAAAATGTATGACAGCTGTCTTGGCCAAAGCGGTCTGCCCGCATCATCGTACTCTCTGGAGATGGCGATTCAGGCTCACATGAAGCTGCCAGACCAAGCTGTATCACCCGAAGATCGCATCGACACTGCCAACAAAGCCGGTTTGAACACTACAGCGGCATTGATTCCATTACTTGTCCATCAAATCCGACATTCTGCATCAGGCACACCATTGCATATCGACGAGCTTTGCAATACTGTACTGTCAATTTACGAAAAAATGGCCGGGAACAGCGTCTCCGTCAAACATCATCTCGCCACGGCGGCAGCGACAGCCCTGCTTCGTAGTGGCAAGACGAATGACGCGATCCTTCTGCTTTCTACAGTCTTCCACTCAAAATGGGGCAAGAGAATACCTTTTGATTTACCAGCCATGACTGTACTGCTACAGGCATATATTAAATTAATGCACAGCTCAGGTATCGAATGGGTCATCAAGGAAGTCCTGGACCACAATCTTCGCATCGACTACGCCTTCCTGACTGTCATTCGCAAAGCACATAAACACTCTGAACAACGATCACATGATAGAGATATCAGGGGTTTGAATCACCTCAAAGTAAGCAAGATGCTGAGCTACTACCAAGACGTATGCAGAGCGAAGCAAGTGGCGCAGATCAGACGTGCCTCGCATCTGGGCAATCGACTCGTGCGGATCATGACCAAGCTCGCCAGATCCGAGGAAGAGTTCAAAGCGCCTCGGATGCATCAAGATATGGTCGATCCGGCACTATGGGGACGGTCTCTTCGTGATACCAAGCGCCGGAGAACCACGTGGCGCATCGTTGGGTCTCGGCCGGCACGTGAAGCGAGAAGGGTAAGGACTCTGGATGCAGACCTGCGACGGACGAGGAGGCAGAGAGCAAATGTTGCGAAATAACAAAGGTCTTGGGAGCATCAGCCACATTTTTACAGTACGCATGAGCTGGAGTTCGCATTGAAAGATGGAAGGTTTTGTCACACGGCAATTGTAAACCTGGTGTCATCGAGGAGTTCAGGAGGGGTTACGGTATACTCGAGTATTTTTTAGAGCTAGCGAGCAATCACCACTTGTAGGATAGTCACGTATATACGAATGTAGAAATTTGTCATTTTGAGCATCTTCAAGTATTGTTTGGTATTCGTGGTCGTCAAAGAATTTTGATGATGGACTTTGTGAGATTATTTTGGTCCAGTCTTTCTCTTGACTGACATACAATGCATTGAGCTCTCCTTCGCGGTGGCTCATTATCTTTTCTGTCTGCACGTTACAGCTGTCCTGTCAAGCTGGTCCCGTCTCAGCCTCCTCCGTCAACATCACGGGCGGGCATTGCCGCTGATCAGTCCTCATGGCCGAACGTCGCGGGTGCTCGTTGTGGTTGGACCTCTCAGTCCTCATCCCAATTGGGGTTAGGACCCGGCGGCTTGGGGCCACCGGCCTGGCGGGCAACAATGATCTGGTCGACACTGAGGACTGTTCTTGCGGACTCGGTAGCGAGCTTGATGGCCCATTGCTTGGTAACCATAAGATCGAGGATGCCCTCCTCCTGAGCATCGAGCACACCATCGCCGTTGTTGTTTTCAATGTCGACACCAGCGCCACAGACGCTGTTGTCCTTTGACGACTTGTCGCTGTGGGCAGTGTAGAGCGAGGCGAGAATCTCAGTGGCATCGAGACCGGCGCTCTCTGCCAAAAGACGAGGTACGACTTCGAAGGCCTCTGCGTACTTGCGAATGGCGTATTGCGAGAGGCCAGAGGTCTTGTCTGCAAAAGCGGAAACGCGCTCGACGAGTTGCATTTCAGCGGCGCCGGCGCCGGGTACAAGGCGGGCATCTCTGGTGATGGCCTTGACCACATTGACACCATCGTCAACAGCACGCTCAACATCTTCAAGGTGGTTTTGAGTAGCACCCCGGAGGACCAGGGTGGCGGTGCGGGTGGTGTCATTTTCCTGACGGAAGACGGTGACACGGTCACCACCAATCTCGATGGTCTCAACAATGTCGACAGCACCCATCTCGTCGGGCATAGGGGCACCGAGGCGGGCAAGAGGAGTGGCACCGACGACTCTACAGAGACGGCGGAGCTCGAACTTGGACATGATCTTGATGACGAGAATGCCGTAGCGGTTCAGGTAGTGCATGGGCAGCTCGCCGACCGAGTTTCCGGCAACAACGACGCGGACGCCTGAATCGTGTAGCTCCTTGATGGCCTGGTCGATTTGTGATTCCTCGCCCTTGGTGAAGTCGAGCATTTCCTGGGCGTTCTTGAGCAAGACGGTGCCCTTGGTCTCTGTTTGTGCAATGTCGATGGGGCAGCTGAAGACTCCGACCTTTGCCTTTTGGACATTCTTGACGGTACCCTCGGGCTCACGACCGAAGACCATACCCTTGACGACGCGCGACTGCTCAATCGAGCCTCCCATGATCTTGACGACACGGACGTTGTCGACGTTGAAGTTGAAGGTGTTCTTGGGCAGGACAGCGAGCACAGCCTCGGCGACCAAGTTGGCCAGGACGTCCTCGTGGCCCGACTGTTTGGCAGCAATGACGGTGCGCAGTGCCTTGGACAGCTCCTCCTGGTCGCGCATATCCTTGACACGGTCGACCTCGAGTTCTTCCAGGACCCTCAAGGCCTCCTGACCGGCACGCTCGTAACCAACGACAATGTCGCTGGTCTTGAGGCCCATGCGCAACAGCTCCTCGGCCTTCTTGAGCAATTCACCGGCCAGCACGATGACCATGTTTGTAGCATCGCCCATCTCGGCTTCTTGCTGTTGACTGGCCATTACCAGCAGCTTGGCGGCAGGGTGGACGACTTCGAGTTCTCGGAGGATGGTGGCGGCGTCCGACGTGAGGATCATCTTCTGCAAGTGGTTGATGACAATCTTGTTGCGTCCGTAGGGGCCTAGCGACGTGGCCACCGTGTCTGAGATGGTTCGGCATGCGTCGATGTTGCGCACAACTGCGCCGTCTTCGGCATCGTAGCTGCATGTCTGTCAGTCGTCTGCCTCTGCCTGTACTTGTACTTGTGCCAGGCGCCGCCGTAAGCTCCGTCTGAGCTCTGCCGGTGGACTGCTGCTCGGCGGCATGCTTACGGGGAGAAGAACTCACTTCTGGTAGCCAGCCTTGAATAGGCCGCTGTTGGGCGCATTCGGTATTGAGAGCGACATTATCGTGTTGTAAATGTGGTTGGCAAACAAATAATTATGCTCCAACTGCTGGCCCTTGAAAACATGCAATCACCGACGCCGCACTCCCGTCGACCGCCAAGATGTCCGTCCGCCGCGGATACAGCCCGATCAACCACCTCGAAAATACATCCAATCCATCTATTCCCTTTGATCACCACTACTATACTCGTGGTCCTATGTCACTCACTCTCCGCTTCATTCCTGCCATCTGTCTAGTCACGAGCGATTGCAACCAAAGTGGAGAAGCAAGGTTGAAAAGAAGTTGTGTTAAAAGAACAAGTAATAAAAGAGACAACGACAATAGCCAAAGGAGAAAGATCAAAGTGTAAGGGGGGTATTGCGCCTCTCTGCCTACAGCCTCTGCTGCTTGCCTGCCGCCGTCGATTTCCTGCTGACGTGCCTGCTATGCTTCAGCGGGTCCCGACAGCAATTAAACAAATGAAAACAAAAAACTTATCCGCACACAGGTATGAAGAGAAAAGATAAGAACCTTGTGCCCGTCACTCCTACCCAACAACTTCCACCAATCAATTATCCTCTGGAACAGGTCAAAAAAAAAGAAAAGAGAAACGAAATTATTCTTCTTCCACAGCTTCATCTCCCCCAGTCCCGCCAGAGGGAGGAGGCTTCTTACTTTTGTACAGTGGGTGAGCTGCGCCTCACCCTGCACATCATCGCACGTCCTGCGCCATCCAACGCCTTGACATATGCTCTCTTTCTGTGTTTTTTCTGGCTATGTTCTTGGTCGCATCAGAGTGCGACATCAAGCACTAGGCTGACGTCGCTGACTTGGGGTCCTGCAAGATCTTCCAGCACCGGGATGAGGTCCAAGAGTTCGTTGTCGTGAGCGTCAGAGAACCAACTGCTGATGGGCACGGCGTGCTGTGGATGGAAAATGTATGACGTGGGTGAATTGTCGATGATGATTGTCTCCTTGAGATCGCGACCAACTTGCGAGAGATCCTTGACGTAGTTACCTTGATGATTGTAGCAGCTTTCGCGGAACAGCCTGTGGTGGACCACGTTGTGAATGTCTAGCTGGTCGAGCAGCGGATCTCCGTACTGCAAATTGTGTCAGTCTCTGAAGCGCTCGCCGCAGCAACAACTGATCAGTGACATACCTTTGAGACTGAAGCAGTGAACACGACGACTTCGTACAACTCTCCAACCCTCTTCATGAAAGCGTCGACCCCTGGTCGTTTGATAACATAGACATTATGGTATTGACCTTCTATTTCTACGGGAATAGTAAAGTCGGCCTGGTGCAAGGTCTGTTACGTGTGGTCAGTATTCTGATGTCCATTGGTGTCAAGATCCTGACTAACCTTGAAGCTGCTGTGGACAAGAGTTTCATCGAGGTCCAGAATCAGGCATTTTCTACCCCTGTGCTCCGGTCTGACAGATGGCAATAGCCACTTCTGAGGCTCGGGGCTGGGGACTGATGATGTGTCATGGCTGGATGTGTTGGGATGTGCCACTTGGGCCTGGCGCTCCACCAGAGGTGGGGGCGGAGGCAGGTCGACCCGTGAGCCTGACTCACGGCGAGCGGAGACATGGCCTTCATCTTCGGATGTGCCTGAGACATCATTTGCCGAGAGTGGAAGTGAAGGACCGACATCCGTCATTTCGATGTCCGTATCTCTAGCCTGTTGTTCCGGGGTGCGGTCGGCAATCATAAGATCTTCGTCTGCAGTCGTCGCGATAGGAGTAGGAGCCTGGACAATAACATCGGGTTGACTCAGGTAAGACTGGTCCGAAGAGCCTTGTACTGGCGGACCTTGGCCATCCACAGACCCGGTAGGAGGCACATCGGTCGCTATTTGAGGAGGTGCAGCGACACCCTCTGTCCTGGACTCGGATTGACTTTGGGGTGGCAAGGCTGTCTTTTCGTTCTCTGCATGGGCCGAAGGACCGCTCTGTTCAGCAGGGTAGGAGGTTGTGGCCGGTTTCTCGTCAATGGTGTCCACAGACTGCATGGTAGGGTTGGAGTTCGTTGACGGTTGTTGGTCGACTTGGGAGGGCTGCGCAGGCACTGACTGGCGAGACGGCACATCTTGGTCGTTTTCGTGGGCATCGTCAGAGCCACAGCAGTTCAAGAAAGACAGAAACTTCGATTTCTTCTTGGGACGGGCGGCATTGGACTGGGTGGTGGCTCCGGAGAGCGGGCGGGTAGGCTTCTCACTCATTGATGGACGAGCGCGGTGAGATCGTTTGCTGCTTGCGTTGCTTCCGGTACGGGCACGTGAGCGTAGGCTGCGTTTTGAGCGACGGGGTGTGACGAGGGGCTGGCCAGGAGTAGCGACAGATGAATAATCGTGGTTGTTCGGCGAGGCTGAAGGAGGAACTGCAGTGGCTGCGCTATTGGTGCTCTCGGCTGTGGTACGGGGAGAATCGGGGGGTTGGAGTGAAGTCTGTCGAGGTTCGGCCATAACTGCATACGTCAGAAGGACTCGCCGACGCGGGTGCGGAGAGACGGCAGGACTTACACAGGAGTGAATTAATCTATCGTAACTTCTTGATGCGCAAAGGCAGTGTAGAGGGGGTATTTGAGCGGGTTGTGTTGAGAATAAAGAACGTCGAGTCGTGGGCAAGCAGAGTGAAAGAGTGACTTGGCGGAGTCGCGGACGGCAGAGAGGCAGAGCAGGTGCAGGAGCAGCAAATGCAGGCGCTTAACACTCGACAAGTCTCGACGAAGCCAGGCGACAGAGTCCAGGGAGTTTGGAGCACGGCGACGACGAGGATCGGACGGGCAGAGCGGAGCGGGGCGAAGCAAGCGGAATCAAGTCGCCGTGGGTCGTCGTGCGGTCGCAGATCAAGGTCGAAGCAATGGACGATGTATGTTTGGAAGATGGGCGATGGCTGGTGCCAAGCACGCTCTCGTCCGTGCGCTTGGCTCCCGTGCGCTAGCCCGTAGTCAAATTGTCTGGCCGACCGCCAAATCGACCGCCGCTTGCTGCTTTGTGCAAATGATGCTACGCGACCCTTGTCAACATCTTGTATATGGTTGCCCAGCTATTCACGTGTTCCTGCAGCTCCTGTCCCAGTCTGCCTCTGCCGGCAGTCTCCTGCCACCTGATTTTCTTGCCCCATATGATGACCAGTTTCCGTAGAGTCTCCGTATATTCATGCGATCTCCGTATGCATCAGCTATAAACAAACCCCACCATAACAAAGCTTACAGCTTGACCCCATTTCTCTTTAATTGCTGTTGTGCCCGTTTGGCTCCAGCAACGCTTGCTCTCCTTCCGAACACTGCACCGGCCGTCCATCCGCTACCTGCTTTCCACGTCAGTTTTATCATGCCAGACCTCGTCATCTTAGCTCCCTTACCTTCAGGATAGTTCGCATAAACCAGTCCGCCTACCATCTCTTCTGCTGCAAACAATCCCTCAATAGGAAATCCATCATTCCTCACTACATTTGCCGTACTGGACTCAACTGCCAATCCTCCAAACGAAGGGTTATACCCGAAGTTACTCGAACGGCTGTAAAAGGTCTCTTTTCAACAGGCAACGCCCAGTTTGATTTGGGCAGCTCCAACGCCATCCGAGATGACCGCGTCGAGAATTCGTCCTTGACTGAGGGGTCTAACTTCACATCCTGATGCTCATCTCGGTGTGCATGCACCGCTGCGTTGTAGTGGTTAGTTGTTCCCGTGAACGTGTGTGGATCTGTAAGTCCCTCTGCTGAGAGCTTCTGTGCCGACCATTCAAGGCTCTGCGTTCGGATTTTTCGAACAATGTCGTCACGGTACTCCTCCTCACGCAACCAGTCAACGGTGTCGGCATCCCAAACCTGATATGCTATTCCTTGCGGTTGCTCGAGTATCGCTCTGCCAAACTTGGCATAAATGTAATTGCGAAGCTCGAAGCCTTCGTCGACAAACCGTTGGCCGCGAATGTTGAGCATGAGACCCAGCGGATACCCGCTTTTGGCGAACTCGTCAGTTTTGTCTCTGTCACTACTGTCGGGAGGTGAATCTGCGTCCCAGCCGACACTTTGGCAACCAGTATGGCTGGAACCTCCGGCTTTTTGAGCATCCAGGTCCAGAGCCGCGAAAAGTATGTCTCCTGTGTTTTAAGGTGTGTAGCATACGTGTGCCGGTTTCTGCTCTGGTCCCATGAAAGCCTTTCTCGGTTCTCGGTTTGCTTCAAGTCCACCTGCGCAGAGTATGACGCTGGGGGCATATAAATGAGATATGGAATCGCCCTTGTTCAAGTGCGTGGCTTCCACTCCTGCGATGCCACCACCACCATCCAGAAGCAACCCTTGACCTTTGTGTCAAACATGATGACCATGCCCTAGGCTGTGACAGCTTTTGATGAATTCTTGATCAACCCTGCACCGCCATCTTTCACAGTTAGAGCCAGACCACCCCGAAACTTCCACCTTCCGTCTACCTCGTACGCCTGACGATGGAAGCTAAGCCACCACTCCATATTTCCGTCGCACTTGAGCCATTGTACGGCCACAAGTACAGCACCCAGCTCTTTGTCGCTGCGAACTTCCGTCCGACGCTGCAGGTCATGGTGGAAATATTCGGCTGTATAAGGCGCCAGATCAATTTTGTCCTTTCGTTCCGTGGGGACGTTCGAGACCAGCGGTAGGATAGAGTCCAAGCCGTGATGCCCGGTGCGATAGGCAGCAATTCTAGATTATCTGTTACCTCCTCTCTATTCAAGTGGTACTTTGTCAACTATCAAGATCCGGAGGTTGCGGCTGGAGACGTGGGCCGGAAGTGCTGCTGTCAGGCCAGCCCCGCCAGATCCGACCACAATGATGTCGTAGTGGTTCCGATATGGTCTTGAACTCGTCGTCTGTCCTGACATCATGTTGCGCGCAATATGTTACCCTGAACCTCGTAAGCATATTGTTTCCAACCTCCGTCAATCGAATTGAGTAGGATTTGTGATGTTCGCAGTGCAGGGTTCACCCGAAACTTCTCCTCGATAGAAGACCACGGGAGGAGGTGAAAAGGTGCATGCATCGGCTAACCGCGCAAGGCTAAACACATATGCCTCATCGTGTGATCACAGCCACACATCACGAAAGGTGTAGCAATGATTGAATACTTCGGAGCAATTATTTATTCCGCCAGGAACGACGGCTGCACGACGGGAGACGAGGCCATCAATTAGAGGCCAGGGTCACTCTGGCAGCATGCTTAGTGTTGATGCCCGGTATGATCGACGACAAGATAGGTAGTAATTCGTTATTAGGATGGTCACAGCCACTTCGATTCTTCTAGTACCACACACGAACAGCGCGCTGTCATTGATTGTTGTTGAGTCTTCGCAACCCACAGTCCACAATCCGCCTCAATCTCTGCTGACAACATATGAGTACATGGAGCGCACTAATAGAGCACACCTGCAGATGTCAAATACGTAGATCCTTGCGAGACCGTTAGAACCATGTTCAAACCGTCAGCCCTTGAGTGATGCGTTGGTGACTCACTGCCTCAATTTGAGGCGGTTCAAGCATCTGGACTTCGTTCTCGTATTCCTGTTCCTTGTCCCTCATCTTCTTCCACCACGTGACGAAGTCTTCGGCTGTTGATTTAGATACAAGAAGAACGCATTCGCTTCTGAGATCGAGCCAAAGTCTATCCACAGACTTGCCGATATGTCTAAAGCGTACCAGCGTCTCAGAGCGTAGATGCTCGAGCTCAGCCTCGTATGATCGCACGAACACATCCCAAGCGCTCTCATCGAACTGCTGACCGGAGCCATCGTTCGTTTCGTTTGAGTCTTGACGGGAGATAGGGCTCATGATGGGAGATGGTGATCCCGCAGACTCAGAGGCGCGGCGAACTCTGGTAGCCAACATGGCGTTGACATGTTCGAGACTAGCCTTCTGACGAAATGATGTACTGATCCAACCAACCTCATCTCCAATGATGCTATCTCGCGGAGTGAAAGACGCCACTTCCGGGCTAGTCGATAGAGTGTTGTCGAAACTTGACCGGAGTGGCGAAAGGATGGCTGGTGTCTGGAGAGGCGACATCTCGAAGGGACCGGTGATTGGAGACTCTGGCGATCCAATTGCAGAACAGTCAGAAGTGGTACGTGAAAGATGCAGATTAGGTCTAGACGGCCAGCCTCTATGAAGACTCTCGACATCCAGCTTGTCAATTCGAGCCAGGGCTGTGCAGACAGCGGCTCCAGCAGCCTGCCAGTCATCAAGTTCAGTTATGAGGCACCCAGGCAAGCGAGCTCTGAGATTCGTCGGCAGCATCCATTCCACAATGAAAGCAGGGTTGTAATAGAAGGTATCAGCGTCGGCGTCGGCAGGCATTTCATGCTCTTGCTTGCGGTTGAAGTCTGTCTCTAGGCTCGAAACATGGTCAGCATGGGGATCAGGTGAGCGGAACTTGCGCAAGTTTGCGTTGCTTCATTCACGCTGAGCGGTTTGCTCGTACGTAACAAAGCTATCCAGACAGCGCGTGTTCTCATGATTACATACTATGTGCGATGTGAGATGCGTGATTGCCTCCACGAGGGACGGCGATGGCGAGGTTGGATTGCAGGCGTCATAGTAGATCTGATTGGGGGCTGGCGTGGATGCAAATAGTCAAAGGACGACACCATCAGTTGTAGATACGTGAAGGTGTGGCAGCCAAAGGAAGAGGTTCGTCGTGGTACAAGGAGATTACGGCGATGAGATGGAGCTAGGGAAAACAGGCGGAGATGCCGAGCGAGGGGAAAGCTCGTGGTTTATAGAAATGGAAGGAGCTTACCAAGGCTAGGGAAAGCAAGAGCTGCCCGTGTACCAGGACAATCGAGACGCAAACCGAGCCGACTCACTCTTGAATGAATTGCTTATTGTTCCCAAGACTGCAGCATACAAGATCCCACGACAGCTGCATGTCACCTGTCATGCACAGAGGATGACCACCGTTGTTCTGGATATTGGCGTTCAACATCTTCAGCTGCAGCTTCTGGGTTGCTTGTGAAACCCGATGATAGCGCGACGTGCACGGCTATAGTAGCTATTAGTGCGTGAACCATGTCTAAACATTATATAGTTAGTATCGAGAGCTCGCGTTCTTGGATGTACAGCAAAAATGTGACAAGTCATCTACAGGGCACGTCGGTTGATGCAGCATGTCTTTCATCTGTGGTTTGATCGTTCGCGATGTTACCAATTAGGTTATAGTCAAACAAACATGGTTCAGTGGGCAAAGTCAAAGAGCACAGAAGGCTTATCGATTGGCTCGGTGAATTGTAGTCTGCTGAGCACATCAGAGCACGACACAGCTAGAATTGGCAGCACTTGGGATAGGGAGCAAGACCGCACTTTGAAATGGATGCTGGAGCAGTCGGAATGTGATGCTTTTTTGATCGGCCGAGTACACACAAAAGATCTGGAGACCGGACAAGTATTAAGGCCGGCGTCGGATGCAGAGAACAAGTCCAAGATGGTATATCGCGAGGAGGCAGAAAGGATGGAAACACAGAAACTCTACTCCAGACTGGAGGAAAAAAGACATGGTCAGCAAGGCCCAAGGAAAGCAGGAAGAAACTTACCGTTCAATCAGGTGCAGACCGGAGGCAGTCTCGACAACATGGCTCACCTCGCCGGGCTTCAGAGCAAAAGCGGCATCCTCGAACTCCTTCTGCATGTCACCCTTGCCAAAGAAACCGCTAAGGAGAGGTCGGTCAGCGCGCAGTATGGTGCAGAGAATGGTAGCAGAACTTACAGGTCACCCCTCTTTCTAGAGCTGCTGCAATCGCTCTCGGTGGTGGCTAGGTCGCCAAGGCTGGTTGCGCCGCTTCTGATTCTGGCTTCATGGCCGAGGATGATGGTCATGGCTTCGTCCTTGGAGCGAGTGATTTGGGCCTCACGCCAACTCGAAGGACGGCGAGAGTCTCTGTGCTTGACAAGGAGATGCGAGGCACGGATCTTGCCCTCTTGTTGACCTTGGCCGTCGGGTCGTAGGCTGGCGGAACTGTGGTAGGTGCCCATATAATGCTTCAGAGTCTCGCTGTCGGTGCCGGAAGGAGGTTCCCATCTGCTCTCCTTGGTGGAAGGGTTGAAATAGTAGGGAAGGTTCTTGGAGTTGGAGTGTCTAACCTCCCAGCCGCTGGGAAGACCGGTAGCCTGAGGAGAAATGCATCGTCAGTCACGAGCGCAACAAGCAGAAGCAGAAGCGAAGCAGGAGGAGAGTGGGAGGGGGATTGCGAGGAGATTCGAGGCAGAGCGAGGGCGCGACGAGCGGAGGAGGCGTGGGCGGGGCAAGACTTACCATGATTCGAGATGGGCGCAGTGATTGAATGGGATTGGCTTGACAGGAAATACTGTGATGGAGAGATTCGCGGGGAAGATGGATCTTGGAGGTCGTTGTTTGCCTTGTTGCGGGCGGGGGTGCTGCTGCTGCTGCTGCTTCGAAGCCGAATGCGAAGTCGTCACTTGGCGCGCCCTCGCGACCCTTTGACACTTGCCCTAGCAACCACCTGCTCTCAGTCTCCCAGTCCCTGCGCCATCACCATCGCCAACACCGCCAACACCGCCACCACCACCACACCACCACGCTCGCTGCGCTCCATCTATTCTCACCACCGCCGTCGCGCCCCGTCCATCCTCGAACCATCGTTTCGCGTATCCCACCTCCGTCTTTGCGCGCCTCGCAAACCCCGTCTGCTCTACATCCAAAAACACATTCATGGCCTCACACGACTCCCCCTCAGACGACACGGCTGTCACCCAGAATGACAGAATCAAGTTCAGATTCTGTCGCGAATGGTGCAATCGCCCTATCGCCCATCCTACACGACGCACCGCTGACTCTCTGCGCCAGCTCCAACATGCTTTACCCTCGTGAGGACAAAGAAACCAACCAGCTCATCTTCCAATGCCGCAACTGCCAATGGCCCACCGCCGTCGGTCCCACATGCATCTATCGCAACGAGGTCTCGCACAACTTGCGCGAAACTGCTGGTGTCGTCACCGACGTAGCCTCGGACCCAACAGTATGCTACTTCCGCCCACCCCCGTCTATCCCACTCAAGCTCACCTCAACTTCAGCTACCCCATGTCGAGAGAGATTGCGAAAACCCGAGATGCGGAGGAAGAGACGCCGTCTTCTTCCAAAGTCAGCAACGTAACTCCGAGACGGGTATGAAACTGTTCTATGTCTGCTGCGAGTGCGGCAAGACTTCCACTTAACGACATGACGACTGCAATTTTGGCGCACAAGGAGGCTTGCATGGGCATTGGAGTAACTGCTTGTTATTGGTTCTTCTTGAGGATGCAGAGAGAACATGGAATGGACCAGAAATACTGGGGAACGCCGATCAGAAACGAAAAGAATGAAAGATGGCATTTTGCGATCCATATGATGCACTACTCATAATTACACGGGCTGCCTTGAACCGCCCGGTGCTTTTGCAATATCTCAAAATCCCCTTGATCGTACACGGCAATGTTTCTTGCCAAAACAGACTTGTTCGCCTGTGCCCAAACCGTGTGTCGCCTTAGAACGCCCATGCTATGCTCCCAGAAATCCCACTGCTTTTTCGTCTTTTACAAGTGCATAGGAGCCAAACTCAGGATCTTGGACCATTGCATGTTACGGAGCTCGCTTCCCACGATACCTAAATGACGTTAGTCGACATGCGACAGTGCAGGCGACACAAGTACGCACCGTTCAATCTTGAGCCGATGGGCTCGCCTCCCTTGTTGATGAGCACGCAAGCATTGTCGTCAAACTTGACAACACTGCCATCGGGTCTCTGGTATTTCTTTGCGGTACGAACAACGACGGCGTGTCTGATGTCGCCGCGGCGAACCTTGTTGGCGGCACTGATGGAAACACTGCCTCCAGGACCAGATTCAGGACCAAAGTTGCGCTGTTTCTGGACGACAACGATGATGCGGTCGCCTAATTCGGGTTGTCAGATCCAGGCGGGATAAAGGAAAAGGCATCGCGTGCTGACCGATCTTTGCCGCTCTCTTCATCTTGAGCACCTTGACACACTCGACAAGGGCGGCGCCCGAGTTGTCAATGCAGTTGAGCATGGACTGGGCACGGGTTGTTAGCGCTTGGTGGAGACAGACGAATGGAAACAGTCCACTTACCTTGAGCTGAATCATGTTTGCAAAAGGTCATTCAAGTCAGTTGGGGTATCCTTCATGCACCATTCTGGTCGCGATTGATAGATTGATTAAACTTCGCACGGGTGTTGCCGGCCGGCGCGTCTCCCCAGCCCAGCCCTCTTCTCCGTTCTCGCTCCGCCATGCTTCACTATTGTCATCGTTGTCTGTATTGTGACCCGCTCCAAGCCTTCACTCTCGGCTGGTCGCATTTTTGTCGAGAGCAAAAGCATCATGTCAATCAGGTGAAACCTCGCACTCATTGTCTGTTTCTGGGTGCTATTGTCAGGTCCGGCGCATTCCTCTGTTTTCCTTGACTCGACCCTCCTCCTTTCCTGTTTCTTTGCTGCGCACTTTCCATCCATCCCCCTCTCCCTTGGAGGATTTTCCTGTTTCTTTGGTCTCGCTCAACATGCCTTCACGTACTCCCACCCTGGAAGATTCGCTGGCCAGAAAGGGAGGCCTCACCCTTGCCCGACTCATAGACTACGATGATCGCATCACGGATGCACTCGTCGATCGAGTGAGTACTCGTCAAAACCAAGTGCTCCTGCCTGGAGACTTACCGCCCACAGGTGTTCTACTGGACCACAATTCGCAAGCTGCGCGCCAAGTTCCAAGCACTTCGTGGCATCAAGGAGGATGATGTTACACGTATCCTGCAGACTCATGTAATCTTGAACAAGGACGCTGCCTCTGCTGCACAGCACCTGTTGCAGTTACCCGCTCTTGCTGGATACCTCAATCGCCTCCCGTCCAAAGAAGAGAAGAAACATTTCCAGGATCATTTCAGGAAATATGTCAACATCTATCTCCCCGACTGTCCCTTCGAAGTCACCACCACCAACCGCTACACCATTACCACCCACGAGGCTGCAACTGTCGCCCGGAAACCCATACGTCCAGGTGAGACCATCAAGTACCTTACTGGCGTTCAGGTTGCCATGTCCGAAGAGGATGAGAAGACCATCGGTATGAACGACTTCAGTATCGTCATTTCAAGTCGCAAGAAGCGTCCATCCTTGTTTCTTGGACCTGCACGCTTTGCCAACCATGATTGTAACGCCAATGCTAAGCTCATCACCTCGAGCCACAACGGCATGTCAATTGTTAGCGCCAAACACATCAAGGTCGGTGACGAAATCACGGTCACTTATGGAGAAGATTACTTTGGCGAAGATAACTGCGAGTGCCTGTGCGCGACTTGCGAGCGTCTCCAACGGAACGGCTGGTCCCAACGACCAGCAACATCTCGGGACAGCAGTGATCAACCGACCTCTGCTACGCCAGAGCCGCACTCATCCGGAAAGAACAAGAGAAAGCACACGCCAGACGGGACACCTGCCGCCGCGACTCCCATCTCTGCCAAGCGCCAAAAAACTTACGTTCCGTCTTTGACACCAAAACCATCATCGCAAATTCCGACCATAAAACAAGAAGATAGCGCCTCTTCTACATCCAAGGCCTCGCCCCAAGTGACAACAACTAAGAGAGAAGTCGGCGCGTCTTCGACTCTGCGAGTGATGTCTACCGCGACCGATAGCGAGAGTGATGTCCTAAGATCAGCCTCGTTCAAGCCCAGAACCAAGCTCAAGCATCGTTACGGTAAGGTAGGCCGACCTTCCAAGCGAATCTATGAGTCTACTCGCTCCAGTTCCCCGTCGTCCTCAATCACAGAAGACATCTCTCAAACATCATCGGTGACCACCGAACCCACGTCTGTAGACGAACCAACGTCTACCAATGATTTGACTGCCGAATCAGATTTATCAGACCTTTCCGAGAGCTACGAACTGGATGACACTTTACGTGAAGTCATCCAGCGAAAACCCAAGGCAGCCAGGATGACAACTCGTCAAAGCCTAAGGAAGCAACTCTCCATACCAATACCCACTATCGAAGGCACAGACTCCGATGTTGAAGATAGTTCAGACGGCCGCAGGAGGCCTGGCGATTACACGTTGACCAAACGCCTGTTGACCACCGCGATTTCGCGCTGGGTGGAGTGCCGCAATTGTGACGATTACTTCATCCAACACGAGGCCAAGTTGACGCGCAGCAACTGTCCCCGTTGCGAGAGACATAGTAAACTCTACGGCTACGCCTGGCCAAAGACAGATAAGGAAGGCAAGCACGATACGGAAGAAAGGGTACTTGATCACCGTACTGTCAACCGCTTCCTGCATCCCAGTGAGGAGCGAACTACAAAGAAGAGCCGCAAAAGTCTGAGTCAGATGCTTTCAGAACGAGAAAGAAGTCTTCGAGAGAGTGAAGAAGCAGAATCACAAGACGGTAGAACGAGAAGGAGCAGGAGATATAGCTCATAGGGATCGGCAACATGTATTAGTCGTATCAACATCATGAGCACATATTTGTGCAGACCTTGATTTCTGAGGACTTATCGAATTGGTTTTCGAATTGTCAAGAAGTAGAAAACCATCGGGGCCACCGGAACTGCTTTCAAGCCCATCGGAAGCTGATAATGTCGTTGGTGACTTTGTCATGTAGGTCTGCAACCAGCCAGAAATTGACGATCCCACAGGAGGAAGAGAGCTCTCTTAATAAGTTCCCTGAGATACTCTACTTGACAGCCAAGGAACGGACCGAGAAAGAAAGTGCACTCAAAATCAAATCGAACGGACGTTGGAAAGTACTTACTCTACTGAACACGAGTTGCCTTTGAAGCACCTTCTACTGCGTCGCCGGGATGTAGAGAATCGGAATAGCTAAAGATCGAGACTCATGAAGGACCGCGTGCCAAGAGTCCGACGGCTTTTGATAACCCAGGTCAACGCACGACTACCTCACTGAGCTATTCCCTCTCTTCTTGAGTTCATCCCTCCGAAAACCAACTCGACCAGCTTGAAAGTTTTACAGAGCAATGGAGCGTCTCAGAAAAGCTGGTTCGAACCGCTATCCACGCATGGCACCAGCCAGCTAACTCGAGCAGGCCCTAACGAGCGTCGCTGCATTGTCCGTCAAGCCTTAGGATTTTATCGCACACTGGTCGTGGGAGGTGTCTATACTCTCGACAACCCTCACAAGGATGTATCATTAGAGTACACGCTCATCAAAGCTCTGAAGCACTGCGTCGCTATACATCCAGTTCTTTCTGCCTGTATAATTGGAGAAGATACCGAAACACCAGAATTTGCTAGACCGGCCCTCTTGGACTTGAACAAACATATCGATTTGATCGGCACGCGGCAGTCACCGGACATTCTGGACGAAAAAGATTTGATCAAGCTCACCCTGGCTCAAGTCAATAACCATGTATTCACTAATTGTAACAAGACTCCCCCATGGAAAATCGTTGTACTACCATTGTGTAGGGGAGAGCGACCGCAGACCGACAGATACCTCATATTGTTTGGTTACTATCACTCGCATGGCGACGGTAAATCGGGCCTCGCTTTCCACAAGACATTTCTGGCTGGATTGAAACAGGCACAGCATCGTCATTGTGTATATGACGGTGATTCTGAATGTGCAACCCCAAGGACTCCCTTGTTACCTACGCTGGAGACCTCAGGAGAACTCTCAGTCTCTTGGGGCTACCTACTTTCGCCACTTCTTGGAGCATATTTGCCATCCTTTATCGCGAGTCCACTGGGTATTCGCGCCTCAGCCACACCAGAAGCCGATAACCAATGGGTAGGTCACGACACATTTTTCGACCACGATAAATATAGTACTGGTTTGGAGATCATCTCTGTCGAGTACGAGGATGTGGAGAAAGTCCTTCGGGACTGCCGAGAACACAATCTTAAACTTACAGGGCTCCTTCACCAGATCATCGTGCAAGCTTTGAGCAAAGAACTGCCTTTCGAGAAAGCAGGGTCGTTCGTCTCGCAGACTGCGGTTGATCTACGCTCTCATCTCAATGGAATCACCGATGATGACATGGCACTCTGCCCAACAGCATACTACGAGCTCTTTATGAGGACTGCTGAAGAGAGCTCGAATCCGACTTTGATTTCTGTCAAAGACAACTTCTGGAACGCTGCACGGACTACCACGCAGAATTTGGCAAAATGTGCCAATACCTTGAGCGACCAGCCAGTTGGTTTACTGGGATACCTTCGCAAGATGTACCCATGGACAAGGGGACAAATTGGCAAGCGCAGAGAATGCTCATACGAACTCAGTAATATCATGTCCTTCAACCCTGGATTCTTCAAGCCCGAGGATGGGTGGAACGTTGAGTCCATGATCTTCTCACAGCCTGCCAATGTGTCTTCTGGCTGCCTAAACTTCAATGTTGTCTCCAAGTATCAGGGGGATCTTACCATCGTCATCTCGTGGCAGCTAGGTGCTTTAGGCGTGCAGAACGAGCAGGTCTTTGCAGCGGATCTAGGAAGGTTTATTGCAAAATCATTGAGATCGTTTGGAGGGTTGTAATGACGTTCATGTGGTCTCTGACATACGGCTTTCGACATGGAGTAGACACGAATCTGCAATAGCCTGCTTTTGCTTTCGATACTATTCTTAAACTGTAACACGACTTAAGACCGTCGTGGTGTAAATTGCTTCATTAATAATACTTTCCTATTGCTTCCGATCACACAACCTTTCTTGAGACTGCGACATGTTGATTTGTCTCTATCTGCTGAATCAGCCCAAAGGGAGTAGCTAGATGTGCCGGTTCCAGTGGACGCTTCGATTCCCGTGTTTTTGTTTCTGTCTCTGACTCTGTCTTAGACATTGTAGTGTTCGAAAGTGGTGTATGGATCTCAAAGTCTCACACATCTTCCATGTCTCAATCGCATAGAATTTTGTCTTCTAGCCATATGTATTTCCACGGATTCAAGAGCTTGCAATAAGTACATAAAACAGAACTCTCAAGACCTCTGTTCTGTCAGACTTCCCAATTCCGAATTCATCACCCAGAATATAAACATATATCCGACTAACCTACTCAAAGCACCGAACGACCAAAAGTACGCTTCTATACCTGACATTCATCATTGGTGCCCCCTCGCTTCGTCTTGCTCGACAATGCTCTTCTGGCTTCTAAGCTATTTCAAGCCAATGTCACAAAGATATTCGAACTTCGAAAGTGTCAACAGAAGCAACGGAGGCTTCGAAGTGTGGTATCACGTCTGCGCAGATGCCGAGCCAGGGTGGGAATACACACCCGAAGGCAAAGCAAGTGCGCGGGCTCGAAAGGAAGAAGAGAGACAAAAAGCAAAGGCAGAGAAAGAGGCTGCAAAAGAAAGAGCTCAGGCTACTGAGCGTCAACGTAAACTATGTTTAGAGACCAAGAAGAGGGAGAAAGAAGAAGCGGACAAAGCGAAACAGGAGGAGAAGAGACAGAAGAGGATTGTCGAGCAGGAGGCAGCTGCGAGGGAAGCTGCCGAGCTGTTAGCTGCTCAAGAGGAGGCGGCAGAAGAGGAGAGAAGAAAACTAGCAGTCGAAAGTGCGGAGAGGGAAAGGGTCAAAGAGGAGAAAGAACGAAGACGAGCAAGGGAAGCAGCAGAAGCTGTTGTCAGGCGAGAACTCGCTGAAGAGGAGCAAAGAAGAAAGATCAGAGACGCCGAGGAAGCTACAGCTTTGCGACAACTTGAGAAGGATGCAGACACGGAACTAGTACAGACCGGTGAAGAACAATGGGCTCGACTCCGAACCATTGTCCGGGCGGAATACCACGATCTCGCCAGAGAACACACGAGACTACAAGACGTCCATGACGCAGCTTCCGCACGCCGATGGCTTGAAAGGAGACGTCGAGCCAGACTCCATGTAAACAACAGCCACTCGGCCGAAAATGAGCCTCAGGAGAATCATGAAGGTCATGATGCTGAGCGTGCAAGACTCGCCGAGATTGCCATCGAATTGGCTGATCTCGAGGCTGTTCTCAAAGCCATTGCCAAGTTTGGGATACAAGCCCCTACTCCCTCAAGCACTGACTCTTGTCCTTCCTCTCGTCCTACTGCCCCATCGTCTCTGACAAATTCCACAACTGACACTGACCAGCCTAATCACCATCAGTCAAGCACAGCTTTATCTGACATCAGAGTGCTGACAGCTAGAGATGACAGACTTGACAATCAGTCCGATCAGCTAATGAGGGATAGGTATGACTTCCTCGTCCAGCGGGAGGAACAACGCCGAGTGGCGGCTATGATCCATGTGTCGTCACCTCCACCTGGCTGGTTTGGTATTTGCACTATGATCTAAAAGTCGAAGCTATCTTATCATTGTTGGTGGGCGCCCCATTGGTTACCGAGAATGGACTGACAGCCGCGCCGTAGAGATGCATGATCTATTCCACGCCGTGTACTTTTCCAAGGAAGGCGTACCGAGCAGCTGGTCTGTATGGACGACTACATTGATCCCTAGAGACGTTCAATTGAGCAACTAGAATTTCCTGAGGCCATACAGAGGGGGACAAATTTGGCAGACGCGAATTCATCTTAAAATGTTGCAATACCTGACAACAATTCAAACAAACCCTAAGCGTACGGGACGGGGCGTGCGGCTGATATTCTGCAATCATGATAACTTACGTGAGGGAAAGATAGCGGGTGTCAATCAGACCAATTCTTGCAACATGTCTTCGAGGTCTTCCCTTCCAAATGGCACAGCCAATCTTTCGACGCCCAGACCGTCCTTCCTGCTCTCCACCAATTCGTGATCATGAAACTCTTTGAGTAGTGTCCTGAAACTCATCTCGGATGAACACACAAATTCCTCGACAGCCTTGTGATATAGTGTCCTGTATTCGACACCCACAAAAGATGGAGTCTTGTGAACTTTGACCTTCGGCGCCGGTAACTTTTTCGGAGGACGGCCGCGACCTCTTTTCGGCTTTGTGACGTTGCCATGATCGATGTCCATGTCATCGCCAGAGTGACCGAGCATACCATCTGATTCTGGAGAGTTAGGGTGCGTCTCGAAAGCAGAGTCTGCGAGAGCGAGCTGCTCTCCAACCAGGATGCGGAACAAGTTTCTTGCGTTCTCAGGCAACGAGCGCAAGACATAGGCAACACCGTCCTTTCCGCCGATGCGACGACCGCTACGATTCAGGAGTACGTTGACCTCTTCGACAGGATCCAGTTCTGCGGTATAGGGTGCGAAAGTGGTGGCATCGTGGAAAAGGAAGCGGAGCGAGGAGCGTTGTGAAATATCCCAGAGTAGCGGAAAAGTCGGTGTATCTGCTGAAGCGACGAGACGGATGTTCGGATGAGCGGCGAGAGTAGATATGGTAGCTTGGAAGAGCGGCTTCCGGAAGAAGGGGCTGTCAATGGAGTGGGCGAGAAGATAAATGGGCGACGAAGGAGGTGTTGTCGTCAAGTAAGCAAGAAGGGCGTCTAGAAGAGCTTGGGGTTGGAGTGGAAGTTTGCTGGCCATCGAGGAGGGCAGGCCATGTTTTGCGATAGCCGTCAGAAGGTCGCGGACCGAGATGTTCGGAGAGTAGCCGTTCACAACGATGACATTGGGCTTTTTGTCGGAGGATTCATGGAGGTGGTCGGCAAAGTCAAGAAGAAGATGGCGCTTTGATCCGTAGCCGTAGATACAGATATTGAAGCCTTCTTCGAGCTCGAACATCCATTGATCAAAGGCATTCTCATGTAGACGCGTCAAGAAGTCTTTGTCGACGCTGTGAGGATCGTTGTAAGGATTGATGTATGCAAAGTAGTCGTCGTGGCCAAGAAGAGCGTTGCCGGGCAGAGTATTGGTTGACGTCTTGACGCCTCCTGGCCTGTTCTGGAAGAAGTAGAGCTCATGCGCGGCCATGTCTTGTGCTTCAGGCGATGGCTGCTTTTTGGTCCCTTTCGGTCTCCCTCGCGGCCTAGCTGTCTTGGAAGGGGTACCCGGTGTGACAGTCATCTTTACCTCTTGATCTGCATCGGGGTCATCCTCGTCCTCCAAGATGTCTCGAGCAAGAGCGTCTTCCAGCCCTGTGTCATCGACGACAGATTCATCGTTGTCTTGCGCATCGAACAGTCGCTTGTGACTCTTGCGCCTGGCCGAACGGTCTGCGTTGCGAGCAACTGTCAGAGGGGAAAGCTTGGTTGGCGCATCATCGAATTCCTCGTCTGCTCTAGCTGGGGTAGAGAATAGCACCTTCCGTAGCGATCGCGGGGTTCCTTCCTGCTTCAAGGTCGACTTGAGGATGGAGCGTTGCTTGGAGGGCGTGTCTGCGTTGGTATGCCGTGACGGTGTCTCCGCCTCGGTCATCCTCCTCTTAGACGGTGTCGTCTCCACGTCGGCGTCTTGTGCATCTTCAACTGCATCTTCTTCATGCTGACTCCTTGTTCGTTTCGGCATTGTCGTTTGTCTGATGTCTTGGTAGGTGAATAACGTTTAAGAGTAGCTCGGTCGGAGTTGCATTGAAAGTCCGACAAAAGCAGCAAGAGCAACCGAGAAGCCTCCCCACAGATTGATAAGATTAACCGACATCGGCCAGCAGCTCTTATCACAAGAGTTGACTCAATCGCATGTGGAACATATTTTCCTCCTCGAGACCGATTGACCATACATACCATTGCCAATAAAATGGCAATCTCTCGATCCACAGCCGCTCGCCGGCTCGTGTCGTTATCAACCCAACAGACCCGCCGCTATTCCGCACCTACCGACGGCGCAATCCCACCCAACAAGGCCAAATACGTACCCACCGAAGGAACCTACCCCAAGGGCTTTGTCGTTGGCAGCGCACATGCTCAGGTCAAGGCCTCAAATACAAAGTTCGACGACCTTGCCCTCATCGCGTCAGAAACACCATGTTCGGCCGCACTCGTCACGACGCAGAACCATTTCCAGGCCGCTCCCGTCAGCGTCAGCAAGAAGATCATGTTCCAGCACCAGAGCAAGAGCATTCGGGGTGTCGTCATCAACTCCGGCTGCGCCAACGCTGTGACAGGAAAAGGTGGACGCGAGGATGCCATGCGCATGGCCAAGCTCACTCACGACCTCTTGAATAAGCGCAACCCCAGTCCTCACGACAAGTCTGCTGAAGTCGAGGCAAAAGAGAGCGTCAAAGAGGGCACTGTCCAGATAGCTGAAGACGACCAGGATGTCTCGGCCATTCGTACTCTGGTCATGAGCACCGGCGTCATTGGACAGCGTCTACCAATTGATCGCATCGAAGCTAAGATCCCCACCCTCGTCGAGTCCCTAGGAAACACCCACGATCACTGGCTCCGTTCTGCACGCGCCATCTGTACCACCGATACCTTCCCTAAGCTCCTTTCCCGCCAGTTCACCCTCCCTTCGTACCCGGGCATCACTTTCTCCATTGCCGGTATGACCAAGGGTGCCGGCATGATCCACCCCAACATGGCCACCCTCCTCGGTGTCATCTGCACCGATGCCCCCATCCAAAAGACTGCCCTGAGAACTCTTCTCTCCACAGCAACAAACTCCTCCTTCAACCGCATTACCGTCGATGGTGACACCAGCACAAACGACAGCGTCGCTCTCTTCGCAAACGGGATGGCCGCCCCTGGAAGTGATGTCGTCCGCCTCAACCACCTCAACCGCGCCGAGCTGCCTACCAGAGGCGCCTCTCTTCCTCCCCGAAAGCTTGAAAAGCAATCGGAAGACTACAAGGAGATGAACAAGGTCCTGACCTCTTTCATGGAGGATCTGGCCAAGCTTATCGTCCGTGATGGCGAGGGTGCTACAAAGTTCGTCACCGTAAGAGTGACAAAGGCCGACAACCACACCGCTGCTCATGTTGTTGCCAACTCCATTGCCACCTCTGCACTCGTCAAGACGGCCTTGTATGGCAAGGACGCAAACTGGGGACGCATTCTGTGTGCCATTGGCTACGCGCCCGGAAACACCTGCATTCGTCCTAATCAGACTTCCGTGTCATTCATACCTGCCGATGGCTCTGAGGAGCTGAAGCTTCTTGTAAACGGCGAGCCTCAAGCTGTTGACGAAGCCCGTGCAGCCACCATCTTGGAGATGGAAGACCTGGAGATCCTCGTCAAGCTGAGCAACAAGGAGAAAGATGTCGGTGAAGCCACCGTCTACACCTGCGACTTCTCGCACGAATACGTCACCATCAACGGCGATTACAGGACGTAGAAGGCCTTACATGATACAACAGGGGCGCGGCCTGGAGACAAGCTCCCATTTCTTCCTGGACCGAACCCGCACACAAATCCAGATGGCAGAAATCTCAGTGCTAGCGAGCATGTATCTTGACCATTATGTATCAAGTCTCTTACTTTGTTATCTTGGGAGTCCCGTTGGGTTCATGCAGCCTGATTGGTTCACTTCCGTAGATACTGTCACGATGTCAGATGATCCATATCACTTTAGACCGTCGTCGGTCTTTGGGAGCAATCACTTCGATGTATATATTCTCTCGTTCAAAAAAGAAACGAGAAAAATGATCTCCTTCGCAAACGTTCCAAGCACCGCAACTACAACGTCATGATTCTTCAGTAAACTTGGCAGTCTGAAAGATAAGGGTGGTCTTGGTGAAATATATTGAGACGACTATCTTGGTCTTTGACTGTTCCTCTCATGCCTTCTATCAGGCGAGCCATGTATGTGCACATTTGCAGCTCGATCCTTGAGGCCTTTCCGGCACTTCCATCATGGCGAGCTTACAACTGAGCAAATCCAGTCAACGCAAACGTAGAGCCAAAGGCCAGCTTGAAGGCCACATTGTCCTGCATCATTGAGCGTAGGTCGATGCTTTTGACGTAGCGTTGCATGCGGTTGTAAGGGATCAAGCTAATACCCAACTGTGACTCGGCAAACTGTTTCGAAGTCAGGATCAGTAATTGCGAAGCGGGTGTTAGGATGACAAAAGCAATTGAAAAGAGGGAAGGGGGTAAGGATAGCATACCTGGACCCCAACGATAAGAAGACCGATCAGCAAAGCCAAGGGTTTAGAGAACAGAGAAACAGCCATACCGCCCAATACACCTATCGTTCTCAATGAGTCAGAATTAAGCTTTCGGTCATCATATGGTTTGCTTGAAGCATTGATCAGGCACACTCACCAGCGATACTTCCACTCGAGATCTGGCGCACGGCTGCGGGGTTGAGACCACCTCTGCGATTCACCACTGGTGTTTTGGCATTGGATGTGAATGAGTTCAGGGCAGCGGGACTGGCATCGCAATAAGAGATGAGGCTTCTTCTAGGTGTGAGGAGGGAGTGGGCTGTGAAAGCTGCGCTGAGACCGAGACCGATGCCCAATGGGCGTGACTGAAGGAGGAAAGACATTTTCTCGAAGGCTAAGTGGCCCGATGTATGAGTCACTTGTGTGTTCAGGATTGAGTCAACTGCTGTTGGTATGGAGAGTGTTTTGTTTGGGAGTGGAGTGGTTGTTGTTCACCGTTCAGATTGTCGTCGGATGTCAATGACGCACGGCGGAGATCCCGGGCCCTGACAGATGAGATTAGATTGTGGAGTGATGCACGAAGATCGTGTTCGTTGCAAATCTTACGAATCTTTTGGTAAGCTCAAACTCGATCCAGCTGTTTCTATGGCTGTAGTGATCTCCTTTTGCTGCTAGAAAATGAACGCTCTATCAACCCATGAATTATGTCGTTGTCGTGCATCCCAGTCGCCATGTCGGGAACCAATCGGCGTGGTTCGGCGTCCAGGGTCCGAGTCTTCCGACAGCGGGGCAAGCGGGGCGGGGATTGGATTGTTCGAGACGAACAAGAGTTCGCCGCCCTGTGGCCGTCGCGCCCTTGTGTGTTTTTCTTGGGTAATCAAGTTGAATGATGCCTCTATTAGGCAGGTGAGTCACTCGAAAGAAGACCGAACTTCCCTGTGCCAGATATACTTTTATAAATCTTGGAAAGACGGTAGACCCTTTCTCTTTCTCGCGCACATCTTTTTATTCCAATCCATCTTCCTTCCAATCCATCCCCATCACAAAAACATCTCTCACAATGGCCACCACACTACCCACCACCAACGGCAAGCACGACGGTGCCAATGGCACTGATGGCGTTGCCTCATTCGCTGTCAAGGCCGGTCTTGCCCGCATGCTGAAGGGCGGTGTCATCATGGACGTCGTCAACGCCGAGCAGGTATGCCCGATTCTCTCTTTCCTGCCTTCACTTCGGCCGCTGACAACAGACATCAGGCCCGTATCGCTGAGGAGGCCGGTGCCTGCGCCGTTATGGCACTTGAGCGCGTTCCTGCCGACATTCGCAAGGACGGCGGTGTCGCCCGCATGTCTGACCCCAGCATGATCAAGGAGATCATGGACACCGTCACCATCCCCGTTATGGCCAAGGCCCGTATTGGTCACATCGTTGAGTGCCAGATTCTCCAGGCCATTGGCGTCGACTACATCGACGAGTCCGAGGTCCTTACCCCCGCCGACCCCATCTACCACGTCGAGAAGCACCAGTTCAAGACTCCCTTTGTCTGCGGCTGCCGTGATCTCGGAGAGGCCTTGCGCCGTATCGCCGAGGGTGCTGCCATGATCCGCACAAAGGGTGAAGCCGGTACTGGTGATGTTATCGAGGCTGTCCGTCACATGCAGACCGTCAACCAGCAAATCGCCCGCGCTGCTGCCATGTCTGAGCCCGAGCTGCGTGCTTTCGGTCGCGAGATTGGTGTTCAGTACGAGCTCCTCAAGGAGACCGTCCAGCTCAAGCGCCTGCCCGTTGTCAACTTCGCCGCTGGCGGTATTGCTACTCCTGCCGACGCTGCTCTCATGATGCAGATGGGCTGCGACGGAGTCTTTGTCGGCTCCGGCATCTTCAAGAGCGGTGACGCTGCTAAGCGCGCCAAGGCTATTGTTCAGGCTGTCACCCACTTCAACGACCCCAAGGTGCTCGCCGAGGTCAGCATTGGTCTCGGTGAGGCCATGGTCGGAATCAACTGCGGTTCCATGGACCCCAAGGACAAGCTCCAGGGCCGTGGCTGGTAAACAACCCACAATCCCGTCCGACGATGAATGAGGAGGCAGCGCGGCATTTCCTAGAACAAGAGCAAAGGCGTTTCGTTTTTAAAGAGGGAGGGCACTCAATTGGAGTTCGAAGCATGATACACAAGGGCTCCGGAACAAGACCAAAAAGCAAGGCGTATTAGCGTTCTTGCAAGACACCTTTCGACAGGGATGAAATTTCACGTGGGGGTTTGTACAAATAGTAGCAGAAATGGACACGACTGATATGACCTTTTCCATGACTTTTACTTCATCTTGCTGTTGAATGAAGGTATTCAAGAAACGTGTGGTGTTTCATCTTAGGTGCGTTTTTCAATAAAGCGAGTGTGAGTAATCATTAAATCCGGGCAGTCGTGGAGAACGCCCACGGAGTTGAAAAAGAACGTCACTTCCAGGTCCTCAGAGGAATGCACCCTACCAAGCAAGCAGAGGTTACTGACGATAAGAGAAAGGGTGTGCTGGCACAAAGGAGACTCAAGAATTGGACGTTTAGTAGGTGAGGGTGTGGACTTGAAAACAGCAGTCTGTGAGCCTCATGTGCTTCTTCATGTTTGAGGTTCCAATCAGGATCGAAATCGCAGAATGCCATCCAGGATCCTCTGTTCTTTATCACCTTCGCAACAAATCCTGAGCAACGGTAGTGGGGTCCGACTCCGCGCGGCGGTTGAAGCGTCGACCGAAAGCGGTTTCCTTGAACAAAGGGCAGTCTTGCAGCACGGTGATGATTGTCTACGTGATGGAGGGAAAAGGTGCGCGAGGAGCATGGTCGAGTAGGGTAGACGCGACGCAGTAATCGGACGAGCTGGGAGATGCGATTCTACCTTAGCTAGGGTGCGTTCGCTTCCCGGTCTCAGTTCAGTCAGCTATTGAGTTCAACTAGCTCGGGTGGCGCCGGAGCGGTATTGGAGCTGGAATAGGCGTGTGTTCGGTTGGCGACGGTTCCGTATCAGTCTGAGTGCACGTGATTCGGATTAGCAAGGGTTTTTGGTAGGGGTATTACTGTAAAGTGCTTAGGATAGGAATTAATTTATACCGCCCTCGATACCGATATTCGCTATGTTAATGGGACTACCTACAACACCTCTACGCTAGCAGTTAATGACCCCTATACGCTCTATTAAGATGTCGCTAGCACCCTCGTTATATACTATACCGCCGCCCTTGCCCTTAACCTTATAGCGCGAAGAATCTTAGACCCCTAGGCGCGAGATGTCTATATCGGTGTCGTAAACTCCCGGACCTAAGTCTAAGGCTTCTAATCGATTATTATAGTCCTTTAAGATAGAGAAGACGTTATTTAATAAGTTAGCGAAGTAGAAGGGACTAGGAAAACAAGTAGGGACCGGCTAGAAGGACAAGATCTAGGTGCCGGTAATCTTAGCGATTAAGGTATTTATGCCTAATACGGATAAGCCCCTTGTCGAGAAGAGTAGGATTAAGTTAAAGATAGAGAACATAAAGAAGTTATAGAAGGCATAGGTAACAATGCTAGACCTCTCTAGGTAGACGGTCGATTTAATTACTAGTTTGCCTAAAAACGATCGTAAGGTTATAGATAATTACTTTATAAAGCATAAGATAGTAAGGTACTTTAAGACTAAGCCGCTGCCGTTTAAAGACATCCTATATTACCTTTAGGAAGGTAAGACTACTACCGGCCGGCGCGCCGGTAGCATCCGCGTAACAATCGATAAGGTAGCCGGTAATGCTATTATTAAAGTTAGAGAGTCATCTTTAACCGATAAGAACCGTAAGAGGTAGAGCGAGACCCCTAGTCTAACTAGAGGGCGTAAGTATTAGCGTTAAAACGAAAGAGAAGTGTTAGGACTAAGGGAGGAACTTAAGCGTAGTAACGACATTTTAATAGCTTAGATAGTAGAGAGGCGCGATCCTATTAAGGCAGCTATTATAGCCTTTAATGAACGGTATGCTACTAGTTTCGATATAGCGACGCAAGTACGAGTAATAAGCTTCCTCTAGAAGGCGAATAATGTAATAGTCTTCGTTATATCGCTAGATGTAAGGCAAAAGGCGCTATTAGAGGTATAGCTAGTAGCTAGCAGTAGTAAATAATTTGATGTTGTTAATGTTAGAGACTTAGCGCTAGCTTAAAATTTAATAGATTTACTCTTAAACTAACATGCCTCTTGCTTCTAAATACCTCTTATAATCCTTCTACATTAGTTCTGCTATTACTTCTCGCTTCTACGCTATTATCGACGAGTCTCTATCCTCTTTAATGCGCGTATCGCCTTTATAATTGTTCTCTCCTTTACTAGCTCCCTCTACGATGTTATCTACGCTTAACATTATGTCGTTTTAACCCTACTAATAGATAAAGTTATTAACTATAGTAAGGGCGTAGACTAGCTACTTTTAGAAGGTTAGCGAGTACTAAGGCTACTTCTAAAATACCTGCTATCGCGCCTTAAGTATAATAAAGGACCTCTCGATATAGTTACGTAGAGACGAGTGTTATAGGTTAAATAATTCTTCCTTTGTTAATAGCCTCCTACTAACAGTTTCCTACTCCTTTAGATAGTATCGTGTTCCTCTATACGGCACGAGGGTTATATCCGTATTAGTATAGCTAGCGTCCGCTAGGTAATATCGTCCTTTTAGGCATCTAAACCCTTTATCCTTTACCTCCTCGAGCACCCTTATATCGTACGTGCTTCCCTCCTATCCTACGTAGATATAGATAAACTAACTATTAAAGTTATAGACTACTAGGACGTTCTAAGTCGTAGTACCCTTACGATTTCGATATGCCTTAATCTTATTACCCTTAATATAGGCCGGCATATAGCTTCTATTAAGAGCTCTAATATAGTCGTAGAAGTACTTTACGAATTTGCTATTATCGGTAATCTACCTTAGAATAGGAGCAGTCTTATTAGGTACGCGCACTACTTCCTTATATAGAGCTAGCAATCCGACTATAACTTTATAGATGCATCGAGAGAGCGTCGCTATAGAGTAATAGAAGTCTTCTTAGAGACTTCGATAGCTTCGACTAGTTACTAATATATAGAGGAAGATTATTAGCTTCTTAGTAGCGCTAATACTCTTACCGTCCTTTAGATACCCTCTCGATATAAGCTATCGAAGCAAGGCCTCGAAGACATACCTTTTAAGGCGTATAAATTAGAAGATTCTTATATTATTATCCGAGGTCCTTAAGTCGTTAGTTAACCTCTTACCCTTACTTAAATTAGTAAATATAGTGCGTATACCCTCGCTTCTATCTTCTAATAGCTTACTAACTATTATAAAGACTATTAGGTTACGTAGAGTAAGTCGATCTACGTCTAGTTCGTCGTCGTCGTACATCTCTATTAAAACATTAAGCACGAACTACTTTAAATTCCTTATCAAAATGCTACCCTAGGCCTCTATTTTCTAGAACGGCGCTAAGACTGCTCTTTCTAGTAAGGAATACGCTAAAAAAGCTAGTTCGGCAAAACCGCCGTCCTATCGCTATGTTCTAAACCGGAACGACTATTAGAAGCAAACAACCCCCTTAGTTCCGTCTAACTTAGTAGTTCTAGTTAACTTTTTAACTAGAACGGCGTAGAAGCAAACGCCCCTCTAGTCTTTATAGTTCGATAGTTATATACGCGTAACACCTCGGCCTCGCGGGCTTAGAGTGTTAAATACGCTAAGATACGCTTAAAAAATTTATAGATAGCGGCCTTAACCTTAGATCGATTAGAAGGCGTAAGGTTTAGATTATTAGCATTATTAACAAAGCGTAACACTTAAGCCTTAGTAGAAGGTGCTTCTAGTACGACGTTGTCGCTAAAGGGGCACTTAACCTTCTAAGATTTAGTAGGATAAATAGGTGTTATAGCTTACCTTATAATGTCTAATTTTTCCCGTTCCTATTGCTCTATTTATTGCCTATCTATTAGGCGCTTAAGGACTATGTCTAGGTCTAGTAGATGAATGCTAACTGCTTTAAAAGAGTTCTTTATAGTATTAGAGGTAAATACGCTATCGTAGATAGTCCTATAAACATCGAGGAAGTCCTCCTTCTTAATAACATCGTAGCTAGCAAATGACTATAAACCGACCTTACCTATATAGACGTCCTTAAGCTCTAAGAACATAGCTATGTTAAGAGGTTGTAATAGATAAGTTAAGTGCAACGGGAACTTAAGTAGGAGGATATAGCTCTTCTCTGCCCTCTAAATAAATTTAAGAGATACGTAAGTTAATTTTTAAATGACCGTCGAGAATTAGAAGTCTTTTTAGAAGCAACTAGGTAGCTAGAATTAGCCTACTATTGTCGCCCTTAGGGTGTGTATATTAATTAAAAAGATCGAGCCATTTGACCGCATGTTCCTTAGAGGACTAGCCATTTTTAGAGTAGGTAATAACATAGTTCTAACCGGCGTAAGTAGTAGTTAGAACGGCCTCGCGCTAGTCCTTATTATAGCGCTTACCCTTAAGAATAACATAAGGAGGAACAGGATTACCTAAACAAGTCGATGTCCTAATAATAGTAGCCTATTCTCTTATTCTAGCATGCTTACGGAAGTAACGACGGTTCCTTAACCCTAGAATAATGCACTCCTCTCCTTATGTTACACTAAGCATAAAACTAGTCTTATCTATGTTAGATATGTTCTTAGGTGCGATATCGTAGTTCTCGAGGACGCCTTTAAGATATTAGAACTAATAGATTACGACGGCGACATCGTTACTCTACTCTACGCGAGCATCTTCGAGGGCTCGTTAATAGCGGATCTAGAACTCTAGGTAACGATTAAGGTATTAGCAATGCTAGTTCTAACTAAGAGGGTCGGCATAGCTATATAGAGGAGCGAGGCCTTCGTGTTTTTTGCGTTAGTAGTCTTAATCTACTAATTCTTATGCCTAGTCGCGGAACTTATCTACTATAGGAGGGAAACTAATGTCGTATGCGTAATAGATATACTTCTTAAGGGCAGCCTCTACATTAGAAGACAGTAATTAGTCGTCCTCGTAGGCCTTATCGTAGTACTAGGTCCTGCTATTAATCCGTCGCTAGAGGGTTATAACATTAATACCCTAGTCGTTCGTAATAATCTAGTACGACTTTATGTTTTCCTTATAGTATTTAACGGCCTTCTATAGGTGTTCCTCCTTCTTCGCGGCCTCGCAAGGGTCTAACTTACGCTTATATCCTATAGTAATAACGACGACGAGGGGTAGCGAACGAGGTAGGAGAATCGAGAGACTCTATAGCGACGGCGACGACGAGTAATACTAGCGACAGCGATAGCGAGGGCAAGGGCGCTTACAACGAGGTGATAGATGTAATGAGGACGACGAGGTGCATACAGCTGCATGATCGGAGCTCGGAGATACGCTATTTGGTTAGTCATATCAATTCCTCCTACGTATCAATACCCCCTTGAGCGCGTTATATCCGGACCAAAATCCGAGGCAATCGTCGATTGGAGCAAGCTTCACATGCACTACGGGCCCAGGCCCTTTCCAGGCCGTCTTGACGGATGAGAAAGGACGGCAAATCTAACACAACCTCATCCCATCGTCTTGTCCTCGATGACTTGATTTCCCAAGAAGCGTACTCGAGTGCCCACCTCAAGAGCCTCATGGCGCAACCCTCACACCCTTCGCCGAGCGAGACGTCAAGAGCGCGTGAAGTATTCAAATGCTTGGAAGCCTTCGAGACGTCGATTCATCCTCTCCGATTCTCCGACAATGACGGGCTCAAAGACCGAGTGCCTGTCGGTAGCGACGACACTGCCCTGGCTGCCTTCGCCCAACTCGGTGCCTTGCGACTCAAGGCCCAGCGCTGCATGATCACGCTGATATCCAAAGACGAAGAATACATCCTGGCAGAATCCACACGCACTTTGTCGCTGCAGTCGGACCTCGTACACAATTCCCGCGACGCTCTATGGCTCGGTACTACACGCTTCCCTCGCGAAGAAGGCTTCACCCTCGCCGGACTCACGCAGTGGAGCACAACCAAGGAACACCGCGACGTTCCCGAAGAAGATGGTTATTACTACACCGATGGCATAAGCCCGCACTGGTACATTGTCAGCGACATTCGACAGAACCCCGAATTGCAGAAGCTCATGCTGGTCACTGCTGGCCCTGATTTGAGGTTCTATGCTTCTGTTCCTATACGTACAAGCACCGGATTGGTTGTTGGTTGCTACTGTATCCTCGACGACCGACCGCGGTTTGGAATCAGCGCCGAAGAGATGGTCTTCATGGAAGACATTGCCGACACAATCATGGGACATCTCGAGGCCAAAAGGACGGCTTTGCAGAGACAACGTGGCGATCGTTTGATCAAGGGTCTGGCCCTGTTCAGCGAAGGCAAAGACAGCTTGCGGGAGTGGTGGTTGGATACTCATAGCCGCAAAGCCCGAGGCGAGGGTGCCAGACGCCGCCGTGCCTCCATCGAGGAAGACAAGGTTCAAAACGAACGTGCTGACGAGGAGCTGGGCATGACATACCGTGCCGATGATATTCCCCACGGACGCCAAACCCCAGTCTTTGACGGAAAATCCCTCGAGCCATCCAAACAACTCGTACAAGCGCCGAAGCCCTCGGTCAAGACCGGCCACTTGGCTCCGGACAAGCACGAAGGCTTCGATCTTGGTCGTGAGGTAAATGCTGCCTTTGCTCGTAGCAGCAACCTCATGCGCGAGGCTCTTAGTTGCGAGGGTGTAGCCTTCATCGACGCCGATTTCCATCGGTCAAAAGAGTCGACCAAAAACCAGGAGTCTTCATCTACCGAGCCTGAGAGCGACACTGCGACTGCATCCTCGGGCCCCGAATCGGCCTCGCCAAAACACCAACCACCTGTTCCACCAGATGCACAATGCGCTCTTCTCGGCTTTTCGACGAAGGTCAAGTCGACAGTTCGTGGTTTTGATGCTTCTGCCAAGCACTCAAGTCTCCCGAAGGCTTTCATTCGCAGTCTGGTACGACGTTATCCGATGGGCAAGGTCTTCAACTACCATGACGGTAAGGCGTTGAGTTCGAGCTCGGGCACCGAGCTTTCGTCCGACGACATCAGCGAGGGCACGAAGAACAATAGATCACGCAAACGCCGTAGCCGTGAATATGTCGATGCAATGACTCTGGCCGACGTCTTCTCGACTCCTCGCAGTATCGCTTTCTTGCCATTGTGGGATAGTCGAAGGGAACGATGGCGATCTGCTGTCTTCGTGTGGAACAACTTCCCCGGTAGGTTCCTGGACAAGGCGGAAGACGTGACGTACCTTGCTGCTTTCAGCAACAGTCTCATGGCCGAACTGTCACGCCTCGATGCCATTGCTGCCGATCAAGCTAAGGCCACATTTATCAGCTCTGTATCCCACGAGTTGAGATCTCCTTTGCATGGTGTGCTGGCTGGCGTAGAGCTTTTGCAAGAGAGCGACCTCAACAACTACCAGCAAGAGATGACTACCACAATCAGTATGGCTGGCAAAACGTTACTGGACACAATCAACAACATCCTCGACTTCACCAAAATCAACAGCTTTACAGACCTTGAACGCAAAGACAGGAAAGACAAGGACGCCACAAGGAACGCTGGTTTCAAAACGGCAGACATGGGCGAGGTCGGCGTTACAAGTGTGGTCGATCTTGCTGTATTGACCGAGAATGTGGTCGATACAACTGTCACGGCCAAAAGTTTCCAATCAAGTAAAGCACAGCAAGATGATGAAGACGAACTCGCCCCAAAGACACCGAAGGCAGTTGCTGTTGTTCTGAATATTGCCAAACGATCGAACTGGAACTTGAGCATTTCACCCGGAAGCTGGACAAGAGTCATTACTAACCTTCTTGGCAACTCGCTCAAGTACACAAAGGTTGGCACGATCACTGTCAGTTTACAATACAAGAAATCAGAAGATGCGAATAAAGCTCTCGTGTCCTTGACTATCGAGGACAGTGGACAAGGCATAGGTAGCGAATACCTTCGAAACCATCTCTACACACCTTTCATGCAAGAGAACACGCATGCTGTCGGAACCGGTCTGGGACTCTCAATCGTCAAGCAGATTGTAAAGGACTTCGGAGGACGCATAAACTTCGAGAGTGAACTCGGCCGTGGCACCAAAGTGGTGGTCACCTTCCATGCGGATTTTGAAGAAGATGTCGAATCTGAAATCAACGTCCCGAAGTGCCCGGATGGAAGTGCTCTGAAGCTGGCGTTCTCCAAGTCGATAGGCAAGACGGATGGAGACTTGGTGCGCGACAGGACTATCAAGACGTCGACCTCGAAGACTTGTAAGGAATGGCTGGACTGCAAGAGTGACTCCGTCTCGGTCTCGGACGGCGCCGACAAGTTTGACGTCTGCATCTTGACCGAGACGGACTACGATCAATGGCAAGAGAAGAGGAGAAGCACAGGGAACCAACCCCCGATGGTTGTGTTGGGCTCGATATCAGCTTCGTCTGTCGTCAGGCAGAGCGCAATGAAGAACGCCATCTTCCTCAACCAACCGTAAGCGATATTCTCTACGTTCAGAAAATTGTTTACTAACAACCCACGAACAGATTTGGTCCTCGAAAAATGTCAAGAGCACTAGCAGCTGCACTGTCCAGCACAAAGCAAACACACGTATCGTCCGACAATCCCGTGGGAGTCTCCGCCTCGCCTTCAGCACTTGAGATCCTCACAAAGCCTGCAGTCATGTCCAATAACAGTGACCCGCCACCCACTTACGCAGAGTCCAAACCTAGCGCAACAGTAACCTCGATTCCTGCGACGCCCACAACACCTGAGAAGAACGACGCACCACGGACCGCAGATATCAACGAAGATCCCGATATTCGAAAAGTGCTTTTGGTAGAGGACAACTCGATCAATATGAAACTGCTTGTCGCCACGATGCGTAAGCTGAAGAGACCCTACACATGTGCAGCCAACGGCCTAGAGGCAGTGACCTCTTACGCCTCGTCACCTTCCGAATACGCGCTAGTCCTGATGGATATTTCCATGCCCGTCATGGATGGCTTTACAGCCACTGAAATGATCAGAGCTCTAGAAGAGAGGAATAGCTGGGACAGATGTACGATCATGGCTCTGACCGGTGTTGGCGATGCTGAAGCCAAGAAAAGAGCTTTCTTGGCTGGCGTAGACGACTTCATGACAAAACCCGTGAGCATGCAAAAGTTGACCGGTATAATCAAGGGCCTGGATGAAGCATGACTTGAAGGCCGGAACAAACGGAAACGCGAAGCCAGCAGCGAAACCGAGAAAGAAAAGAACGCTGAGAACAACAACGAAGAAGGAGACTACAAGGAAGCAGAGGGCGAAGATGCAGAAGAAGGAATCGCAACCAAAGATTTCGCCCTCTCTTCGAATGTCGAGGCCGAGAACCAGGCTCGAGGCATCAAACGAAGGAGAGAAGACGCATCTGATGGCTACGACGACAAAGAAGATCAGAGATTACGATCTATCGTTGAGCAACAAGCCACCGCAGGTCACTGATGGAGTCTGAGATGTACTATTTTGGGATCGCGAACAAGATTGACGGTTTTATGGGATCAACGGCTGGGAATATATTTATCTATCTGCAGTGGGTTCTTCAGTCTGGGTGGAGGATCAGACACGTACACATATATCCGATGGGCGTTCGGTATGCTTGCAGTCTTTGAAACAACTTTCATACTCATCCTGTTCTTTCAAAAACTCCATGAGTTGTGTCTCACGGGTAGAAGTTGCAGAGCACGTGTTGGTCAAGCGAAGCAAGCAAGGCAGGTAAAGTCACAATGCTTCTCGGACGTAGTAAAATTGTCCACAGAGCTGCCGTGAATAAGAAACTCGGTGAGCAATCTGAGACTTCCAAACAAGGCAGCTAAAGGGGGATGGTGAGGAAAACTCAGACTGCAAACGATCGTCTATGTACAACAGAACTACAGAAGACAGAAGACAGAAGCTTTGAACCATTCATCTCCAATCCTTCAGTGGACTCAATGCACATACTTGATCGTGAATGGTACAGTCTCAGCACTGTCGTAGTCATCGGGATTTGTGGCGTCACCGAAGATTCTCAAAGCGCGGACGAGGATTGAGTAGGTTCCTGCAGGGACTCTTCTGCCATCATCGAGGACACCGTAAAAGGCGGTACTCCAGGCGTTGGCTCTGGGCTGGTAAACAGAAGGTGTACCGGCAATGGCACCAAGAGTTTTGACACCAAGAACGGTAGTAGTGTTGGTGTATGTACCGTACGTAATGTTCGAGGGGATGAGATCAGCACGAATAAGAGAAGAGGGCATGACGAGGCCAATTCTCAGATTGGGTATCAGAAGACCAGTCGAGTTGTCGGTAGTGCCGTTGATTGTAGTGTTCGCAACAGAGATAGTGAAGACAGTGTTGGCATCTAGAGGGACGTAGGTGTTATCTGAGGTGCTGGTGATGTATGGGTATCCAGTGCTGGCGTCAAGAACAGTAGCATCCTTGAGCGAGGAAGCAATGCCAGCGTATGGAAGGTTCAAAGAATCGCCGTTGGTGCCGTTGATAGTGATGAAACCTGAGTAGACAGGGATGCGAGCGGTTGCAAGATCTTGGGGCAAGGCAAGAGTGACAAGAACAGTCTCCGACTTTCCGGCTGCGACACTGACGCTACCAGCGCTGAAGCTTACGCTTGCACCAGAGGTGACAAGGTCCGGGGGGAAGGTCTGAGGCTGGGTGCTACCATCATCTGGAAGAGTGTATGCAGTGGCGGCGTTGACATACGCAAAGTCGTAGGTGATCTCGCTGGTACCACGGTTGGTTATGGTGAAATTTGCCTCCTTGACGAAGTGTGCTGTGTCGTTGAATGCAAGGTTGGCAACATCGATCACGGTAGAAGTGTGAACCGCAGCAAAGGCGTCGACTTCACCGCCACCCTGCTGAACAACAGGGGCAAGGTAATCAAAAGTAGTCCTCCCGTCGTTGAAGGTAACAGGATGGCCAGTGGTGCCGAGGATAGCACGAATAGTGTAAGGATCAAGGTCAGGACGTGCCTGTGTCATGAGGGCAACAACACCAGCAACGAAAGGAGTGGCCATGGAAGTACCTGACAAGACTCCGTAACCACCTTGTGAGAGAGGGAGGGTGGATAGAATATTACCACCAGGGGCAGAGATCTCGGGCTTGACGTAAGCTTCGTTAGTAGGGTTCCACATGGAGAAGGTGCTCATATGGCCGCCAGTAATGTTGTTGGGCGGACTAGAGAAGACGGTCAAATCACCAGTGATAGTGACCTGAATGGCAGAACCAGTAGCGAGAGATGCGGCCCAAGAAGCACCTTGCTCGGCGGAGACCATAGCAGCTCCAAGGATGCCAGGGTATGAAACGCTAGCAGATGTGAGACTTGGGGCATTGTTGTAGAACATAATGTACTGTGCTCCAAAAGCAGCGACGTTAGCAGCCTTGGTGTCGAAAGTGCAAGTGCCACGGCGAATCAGTACGAGCTTGCCAGCAAGATCAGGGGTGTCGGCGGGAAGAGGTTCGCAAGCATCATCAACAATAGCACTGTCCTTGCTAACGGCCCAGAGAGGGAGACTGATGTTGGGCATCCCAATAGCGGCCTCGAGATAGCCGAACTCGCCAGTGGTTGAGTTGTCGATCCTGTATGTACCGTAGGTGGTGAAGACAGGCGATTCAATGTTGTCAATAGATCCTACAGCAATGACACCAATACCATCTGCAGCGGACGAACCGTAAAACAGACCTTCAGAACCGTCGTTACCAGCAGCGAGAGTGCAAGGAGTTCCAGCTGCAACGATACGAGAGACGACAACCGTCCAGGGTTCCTCTGTAGACAATAAGTACCATGTCTTCTCGGACCGCATTCAGAACAACTTACCAGTCCAACCGTTGGGACCACCAATACTGGCAGTGATGATATCAGCACCATCCTCATAAGCACGAGTGAAGGCGTCAATCAAAACATCATCACCAGAGCTTCCGGAGCATCCAAAGACTCTGTAAGCACCAAGAGTCGCATCGGGCGCAACACCGGTGAAGTTGTAAGGGTTAGGACCAGCTGCAACGATACCGGCAACGTGTGTCCCATGCTCGTTGCAAGCCGAGTATGGATCAGAGTCAGGCACAGGTGTGTTCGTACCATCATAGTCGTCACCAACGAAGTCATAGCCCTGTCGAACATTAGCAGCTACCGTTGAAGTTACCTTTCCGATTACTTACATAAGCAACCTTACATCCAGGGCCGAAACAACCACCAAGAGCCGGATGGAGGTAATCAATACCAGTATCGATGACGGCAACAAAGGTGCCATTTCCGGTCAAGCCCTCGGCATGCAATCTGTCGACGTGACCCATGAGATGGGTAGAGAATGTGTCTGAAGACGAAGTAGAGTTCGATCCATTGGTGTAAGGAGCAGTTGCAAAGTCTTGTGTGTCGTACAACGAAATAGGCCAGACCTTGCGCACAAGGGGCATGGCTTGGATATCTTGTGCGACTACTGCTTGGTCAAGGCCGGTATCAACGTGGAACGAAAGTCCTTTGAAAAGAGAAGAGGAAAGGTCCATGCGGTGAGTAGGGTCCATGTTTTTGTCAGAGAGCGACTTGTAGAAGCTAGATTTGGTCTACAGACATGTCAATGGTAAGCCTTCCGACTCGGATTTCAAACATACATCAGAAGCAACGGACATGACATCCTCAAATTCCACGATGTATCCACCAGGGACAACATTGCGTCTCTTGGCACCATTATCGGTGACTGCGGAAAGAACAGAAGGGGCAAGAGCCAAAAGAGTGACGATGTTGAACAACATCTTGCTGAACGAGAGAATCTGAACCTTGAATGTGTATGCAGCATACCAGGCAAGCCGACCTTCAACTATATACCATCTGATCATAATTCTTATCTCCAAGTCTCCTTCCAAAAGCGGGAGTTCACCAAGAGGGGTTTGTGTTCATCAAGGTAACCATAAAGCTGCATGTTGCAGGAGGCGAAGCCAAGGGCCGCCAATCGTATTCAGATGCAGTATAACCCTGGACGATGGTGATATCGTGTATGGGCATGGCCTCATGAGCCTACATTGCCACAGCAGAAAGGTCTGGAGGCGATGTTCACACTTTTTCTGAGGTAAGGATAGATTAAGGTGCGTCTGCTAGCGTGAATGGCTTGGTGAAAGCGACTTGGCAGACGGGACTCCGAAGGCAGTACAGCAAATGGCATGAGAGGAGGTCACAAAGTTGAGTGCGAGGGCGGCAGCAAACAATTGATGGAGTGTAGATCAGGAGGGTAATTAGTTGAGATTGAAGACGCATTGTCTATCTCAAGTCTTGGCTGGAACAGATAAGGAAGGAGACAAGCACTTACGCACGAGAGCTTCTGTGGAAAAAAGATCATTTGACAGGAGGTACGGAGACAGCTGCTGCATGAACGGGAAGTCGCCGCAGGGTTTGTGTTTACGTCCAGCGATGTCGTTGCATTGACAGCATCGCTTTGACCGTCCGAGGAAGAGCGCGTGCTTGATGTTGAACCGCCATGCTCCGTTTGAGATGCACTCTTGCTAGGTCCGTAGATCAGTGGAGATGTGCCTGACGAGGGGCGGCACCCCAATAATCAAGGAGGCACAGTCATAGGTGCACGCGCAGAGCTCATCAGACACACGCATTTTGGTGTCATGGAGATGTGATAAGAAGAGAGCACCGGGCACGAGTAGGAGCACGAGGGAGAGGTTGCACCTGGGCCGTTGTCGGAGCTGGAGGGGTCGCTGACGCAACTCCAAACAGGAGCTCGGGCCGACATTCCCCACGGTCTGCACCAGATTGCGGGTGATAGCAACAAGGGAGCTCCATCCTCGCAACCTGTCACAGTCATCAGAAAACGTCGTGCACAAGACCGGCTATGCTCGGAGAGACTATGGACACTTCCAGCTCGGCATTTCTCCTCGCGACATGAGATAGTGTACATCCCACATCCTGACCATGGAAGAGCGACGAGTTGCGTCGTTCAGCATCGACGTATTCGCCGATAAGGCCAACGCCAAAGACGTCGTCACTGGAATCCTCCATACTATCTTCTGGTACCGCATCTTTGCAAACCTCGAGCCCTCGTCGCATGATGTACTAGACGTTCCGATACCTTGGATCCAAGATGTCGACCTGCAAACACTGGTCGAACAGCGAGTTGATCAGTTCGTCCGCCAGATCGATGCCGACTCGAACGACCAGAACCAGAACACTCGTGGCCAGATGGTCGTACAGTTCAGTGAACGAGAGCGTAGACGCAAGAAGGGCTGGTTTGGCCAAAAGGACGAAGACTTGGTTTGGGAGACGTGGACTCTGAACATCGCCCTCGCTTCTCCACGCACTCATCAAGGTTGGCATCCCCACAGCAAGGAACAGTCTTGTGCTCTGGTGCTGACCCCTTCTATGTAGAAGCAACTACCTCCCGAAGAGCCATCGAGAAATCACTCAGCAACGCCATCCTGAAAATCACCGACATCGTCCAGCAGAACAAAGACCATGTCCCTCCAATCACCACTCAAGATACCAACACCTTTCCATACCACATCCTGGTCAATCCCAAAAACGATGGCTGGGGCCAGCGCATGGGTATTTTCTAGAAGAGAATACAGGGATAATGCCACAAATTACATTGATCAGTTGTTCTACCCACTTCCAGTCTTCTGCAACCTCCGAGCATGACCACGACGAGGTGCAAGTCTTCTGAAGGACCGATCAGACAGCTCCAAGCTTTCGAGGACAGATACATCAAGCGGATGCATCCAACATCTCCCTACACATCACTAGGTTACGTCGATACGACCAGATACTCAATAAAGACAGCTACAACTTCCGGGGAGCCAACATGTTCACCTCTCTTCTGCTTTGACTTACTAAAGATCCCTTTGTATCTTTCTTATGGCTCGCCATCCGACTGTACACCACACTACTCTGCTTCTCCCACACTCACCTACTCGTCTTGGTGAAGCCGGCCGAGGCTCGGATGTGGTCTACTGCATGGACCTCTGGTAAATAGCACCACGCCGCCACTCCCCACCACCTCCACTGAAGGTCTCCACTGTCCATGGTTCATCGGACGACTCGCGGCTATCTGTTGGAGCACTGGAAAGTATTGCATGGAGACAATCCAAGTGGTATTGTTGGCAGCCCTTTCATCAAATGGTGAGATGGCCGAGCGGTCTAAGGCGCCAGCTTAAGGTTCTTCTACAACACGCTGGTCCGAGCTGGTTCGGACCAGCGTGTTGGAATCCCCTTCTCGTCAATATTCCTTTTGCAGTTTTGCGTGTATACAGCTGCTATGAAACAAGGTGGAAGTGTAGGGCGAGGATAATCAATTTTTGTATTTTCGAGATTTTGTTGGCGGAGAACTCTTTTGTGCACAGGGTCTGTGTGAAGCCTCCCTGCATAATTGCTTGGCAGCTCTGTGCAAGCCTAATTTATGTCCATCCATGCTTTCTGCATCTTTCTTGATCTTGCTGTTCGCATCTGCCTTGCGTGTTGATCTTGTATTGGACTTTTGAGGGTATCTCCTAACCGCGACGGAACTTGTGTAGCGTGTCGATGATTCTTCGTTGGCGGTGTCACCTTGACTCTGTCAAGGAATTACATCCTTCCATCGTTCAGCACTTCAAGGTTGGCTCGGCCATTCCTGGGAGCAGTCGTGACTTCTCGTTCACCATACACAATCTTCATATCTCCGGACTAAGCTCTAGTCAATATATCGAAACACAGAATCGTGTTTGAACGACTTCTCTCTGCATGGGCGTAGAGTTCTGGGGATATTCGGGTCTCGGAACTCAGTCACGCATTCACAAAGGACTCAGCAACGACATAAACCCGTCATTAGCCTTCGAGGCATTGCATGACACAATTCGACTTCTCATCGATGAAAACACTTGAATATCACCTAAATACAATCCATTTCCCCTGGTGGGCAGTCAAGAAGTAGCAGCTCGGGGCCCTCTCCCCGAAAGCTTATAGGTGCACGGCCGATATTTGTATGGACATCCTCTAACACCGCTCGGGACTTGCTTCTCCCCGAAAGACCCCCCAGCCCCCGAGTCTAAACATTTTACTACATCATAGTCTTACTATTTGACTTGTATATAAGCCCTTTCTCCTTGTTTGGATTCCGTCATGTTCATTCTCAGACAACAATTGCTACTATCAAAGCAACTACACTGCTCAAGCACGAGAGCTATTATATCACATACGAAAACAGCAACATCGATTGTTCCATACAAAGGCTCTGGCTCAATGACAAACCATATACCAAACACAAGGTCATACGCTTCTCATTCCAACATCACTGGAACTCAGACTCCGAGAATGCACCATATCCTTATCGTCGGCGGCGGCCCAGCTGGCTCCAGCACAGCATTCTGGCTCGCCAAATCTGGTTTCAAAGTCACAGTAGCCGAACGCTCAACCGTAGCGCCTTATGGTCAAGGCATTGACATCACTGATGAAGCCGTTGATGTGGTGAAAAAGATGGGGCTATGGGATGAGATCAAAGCCAACACGACCGGAGAGAGTGGATTCGCCATGGTTGACGATGTAGGAACAGAGATTGGAAGCGTAGGAACTAACCCTGCGGAAGAGGGGAAGATGGTATTGTCACCAACGAACGAGATTGAGGTGTGTATGTTTTGACTTGCTGAGAGAAAATGGTTGCTGACTATGGATAGATTATGCGTGGGACTTTGACCAACATCTTTGCGGATGCTGCAAAGAAGCAGGGCGCTGAGTATAGATATGGGTATGCTCCTATGAGTACCCGCTTGTGGGTTCGAAGTCTAATACAACGAGCAGATGCACAATAACGAACATTCAACAAGGCGACAACTCCGTAACAGCAACCCTCTCAGACACGGACGAGCCGGAAAAATTCACCGCCATAATCGGTGCGGACGGTGTAGCATCTCGAGTTCGCAACCTTACTTTCGACAAGCCAGCAACCGAAGACTGCTTCAAGCAGACCGACACCTTCGTTGCCTACTTCTCCATGGAGGTTGACCCTGCAGACCAGAAGACCTACTCGGTCCTACAGCACGCCAACAAAGGTCGTGTAATCTGGGTCCGACCGATCGATAGAACAGGATCTCGGGTCTCAGGCTACCTTATGGTCACCACAACTGAAAGCGCAGAGCTTCAGAAAGTAGCAAGACATGGAACAGTGCAGGAGCAGAAAGTCCTCCTGGAGAATATGTTCGCCAATATCGGTGGGTTGAGGGAGAAGGTGGTACAAGGCATGAACGACTCTAAAGATTTCTATTTCACGAGAGTCGTGCAAGTCAAACTCGATGCATGGCATAGAGGTCGTTGTGCATTGGTGGGAGATGCAGGATATTGTCCTTCACCTTTGACCGGCCAAGGCACAACCATGGCTGTTCTAGGAGCATATTACCTAGCCGGAGAACTGACAGCCAACCCGAACGACCCCGAGGCTGCCTTCACAAACTACAGGAAGAAATTCGAAGGCTTCGTGCAAGAGAATGGGTCCATACCGTTGGGTGGAAGAGCACCCAAGCTTGTTTGTCCGCAGTCAGATCTGGGTGTGTGGATGGTAAGGTCGGTGTTCTCGACTATGGCGCGACCGGGCTTCAAGAAATTGCTTGCATCCCTTCCATCGTTACCAAGCTTCGTACCAAGCTTCGGAGGCGGAAACAAGAAATCTCAGTTGCCGGACTACGACTGGCAAGTGCGATGAGGAAACAAACAATGTCCGTTCCGATCCGCACCAGGAACATACCCCGAACACAGAAGAACGTGAGATGAACTTGGTGTAATGTTGTTGGAGGCAAAATGTTCAGGAGTACATGGACGATATATCAAACAGCATATCTGAACTCCTTGTTTTCGCGGTCTGTCAAATCCAAAAATTCGTGGTTCTCTTCAACCACATATTTGTCGCCAAGCTCTTCTCTCTCCTTGTCTCTTCTTCGGTTCTCTCTTACAGCGAACCATCTGATCAGATACAGATCGACCGTAATTAGGAAGTAGAGAATGCAAATACTGATCTTGGCAGGTAGATATCTTGGTGCATCTTTGGTCTGGAAAGTCTGTGGCGAGATGATGTTGCCCACAGTATAGGCAATAACGCCAATGCTGGTGACGGTGATCTTCTTGGTCGAACCGGCAACGTTGGTACTTTGAAGAGCGAGAATGGTTGTCCATCCGATGGGTATGCCACCTGTGAGGTAGAAGCCTATGAGCGCAGGGACCTTGTTTGTAGTGGCCATCAGGATGGCACCGACGATTGACGGGATGTGGCCAGCAATACAGCACCAAAGTCTTTGGTTCGTCTTGCCAGCAAGGTAGGTAAGTCCAATCAGCACTACAACCTCATATGCACCGAGTGGAGTCACAAGCAGTAAACTCTCCTTTTTGGTATAACCCATGCCAGTGACTAGAATATTACCAAAACTGGTAGCGGTAGAGTTTGGAATGTTGGCAGCAAAGACCCAGAAGGCATACAACCAGGTGTTGACATCTCTGATAGCCTCCCAAAACTGATTCCACTTGAAGATCCGGTTTCCGATACCCTGCTCGTTCTGGCGCATACGTTCCGCGTGCAAAGCTTTCTCTTCGGTCGACAAGAACTTGGCCGAGAGAGGAGAGTCGGGCAGAAAAAACCAGAAAACGATGCCAACCACCGATGTAAGGAGGCCCAGAAAGAGAAAGATGATCTGCCAGCCTTGAAGAGCGGCTTGCACATCACCTCCAACATGATTCGCGACGCCGTAGGAGAAGAAGCCACCGAACATTTGTGCAAAACCGCACATGGAGAACCAAATGCCTACACGGAAGGCTTGTTCCTCCTTCCGGTACCAAGCGCTTGTGAAGACGACCCAGGCCGGAACCACAGCCGCCTCAGCAACACCAAGCAAAGCACGACAGACCATGAGACTGGCAAAAGACTTGCAGGCAGCGAGACTGGCTAGGATGGTACCCCAGATGATGACGTTAACAGCGACATACTTGGCAAGAGGAAAAAGTTGGATGAGACGGATCGTCGGGAATTCAAACAAAAGTTGACCGAAGAAGAAAATGCTCGCAATCCAGTTGAACTGAGTGCCACGTAGATTTGCTGAAGTCTTGATGCCAGTGACGCTAGCATATGAAATTGCAATCTTATCGAGGTACTGTAAGACTGCCACCGAATGTGTTAGTAGGTGCCTGGAGAGAACAGGTAGGTCGTCCTTACAATAAACTATGCAGATCAATGGCATAATATGAAGATCAATTCGTCGGAGTAGTCGCCTGTTCTGCTCGGGGTCTAGAGTGCCGGATTCCGAGCCATGGTCTCGTAGCAATTGGAGAGCGGCATCGACATCAGTACGAAGGTGATCTTCGACAGGTTTCTGAGCCTGTTGCGGATGCTTTTCTAGATCGTTTGCCATGGTAAGAGACGGAGGCTGGCTGATCCCAGCTGTCCATCTCTGTTACAGAAATCAGCCCCAACTTATACTTTTGCATGCTCAACCAATTCCTACAGAAGTGTCAACATCTAGGTATCAGGACTCGGGAGCCAAATGTCATGTCGTGCTTGAATCCTACAGCACGCAATCGCGCAGATTGGGTTGCATACTGCGATGGCAGGCCCAACAAGGGCGTACGGGACACAACCGGCGCACATAAGTGCGAGGCAGATATTGGCAGAGTATCTTTCTCGATAACGCAGTATTCGGACTGACTGATCGAATATATATATGACGGTGCAGGAAAAAAGGATAGTAAAGATGGAGATGGAGGGTCAGGGTGAGTGTCTGGAAAGTTGGTCGAGCTTTCCCCACAAGACGGACCGAGAAGCGCGTCCCTCGGCGTCACAGCGCGGACAAGAAAGATGGGAAGGAGAAACTTGTCGACAGTGACAGTAGCAGCCGGATTCCACAACACGAGGCAATGGACGAACGAGTACAGGGTTGAAACATAGTGCAGTTCTAACCATGGTGACGTTAAAAGGCATGGCACTTGGCCTCTCCAACCTGTTGATACCCCTCGCGGTACTAGTCTTTGCGACAGGCTTCTTTCCTTACAAGCCCTTCCTATCTGGACTGGCGACCTTCGAAGAGGTGGAAAACGAGGAGCTGGGGATGGGCTTGCTGCAAGGCAATGATCGGCCACAGAGGATATTCGACAAGGTCATCTTCATGACTGTGGACGCGTTGAGGAGGTGGGTACGTTCTTCTGACTCGCCATGGCAAAGGGCAGATTGCTGATGGAAACGCAGTGATTTTGTTTATGGCCATGAATCCGGTTTCAACTTCACACAGAGCCTCATAGCCTTGGGCGCAGCAGTGCCCTTTACAGCTCATGCGACCCCTCCGACAATCACCATGCCTCGAGTCAAGGCCTTGACATCAGGCTCGGTCCCTTCGTTCCTCGATGTCATACTCAATTTCGCCGAGAGCGATACAAGCTCGTCTCTGGCCACTCAGGACACGTGGCTCGCTCAAGCAAAGGCCAATCTTGACAACGGCAACCTGGTCTTCTACGGCGACGACACCTGGCTGAAGCTCTTTCCCGACTTCTTTGCTCGTCACGACGGCACCAGCTCCTTTTTCGTCTCCGACTTCACCGAGGTCGACAACAACGTCACTCGCCATGTTCCTCGAGAACTCGATCTGCCCGACTGGGATGTCATGATCATGCACTACCTCGGTCTCGACCACATCGGCCACAAGGCTGGTCCTCTTAGCCCAAACATGCTGCCCAAGCAAAAAGAGATGGACAACATTGTCAAGGAAATATACGAAGCCATGGAGCTCAACTACCACCTCGAAGACACCCTACTCGTTGTTGCTGGCGACCACGGAATGAACTCCGCCGGAAATCACGGAGGCTCTGCCCCTGGCGAGACTGATCCTGCTCTCGTCTTCATCTCGCCCAAGTTCATGCATCTCAAAAAGCCCATCTATGCAGCCCCGACCAATCCCAAGCAAGGCACCGAGTTTGAGTTTTATCGCAAGGTCGCTCAGAACGATGTCGTGCCTACACTCTCTGCACTTTTGGGTATTCCTGTTCCTCGCAACAACCTGGGAATTCTTCTTCCTGAGATGCTTGCTTTTTGGGAGTCAAAGTTCAGTGGCACAGGTCTGAACGTTGCTGCTGAACTGCTCTATCGAAATGCCTTGCAAATGCTAGCCATCATCAAAGCCAAATTTGGTGATTCTGACGCCTGGGCCTATGACCCAAGGACTCAAGGCTCAATTCAAATGGATTGCCATGGTCTAGAAGACGAAAAAAGGTTGACGTGTCGATGGTTATTGGTCAGGGATGCTCTCTCTCGCAGCATGCAACCTGGCGAACTTGTCGCTTCGGTCGTGTTTTTGAACCAGGTGAGTAACGTGATTCAAATTCCACATGGCTTGTCCTAACGTCGTCCGCAGTTTCTAAACGATGCTCAAGACGTCCTCAGTACTACAGCAAGTAGCTACAACGTTGATCGTCTGATCATTGGTGCCGCCATCTCTGCCATTTCTCTCGCTTTGGCTACATACTCGAAGAAAGACGTTTGGTCATTAACTCCTGCCGGCATAAGCTTCACCTTGATCACAGCTCTCTATGGAATTATGATGTTTGCCACCAGCTATGTCGAAGAAGAACAGCACTTCTGGTATTGGACCACGGCAGCGTGGATGGCTTATCTCTATGCTGCAAAGTACGTACACTTCTTGATAAAGAGAAAACCCACTGACGGTTTCTGCTTAGAACCAAGGCCACGGGTCTCAAGAGTTCAGTGGTCTTTTCGGCATTTGTACTCTTGGTACTGCACCGTCTTTCAACTCGCTGGAACCAGACGGGTCAGAAACATGCCGGCGATTCCGATGTCGCCCACGCTTTCTTCCCCAACCATCACATTGTTCTTTGGATGCTTGTTATCACAGCATACATTCAGCTGGCCTTCCGCATTGGTCGTCGCACATTTGCCGACATCTTGGCCCCTGAATTTGCGACAATCTCCGCCATATCTCTTGTTTTGCCCTCGTTCGTGTTTAAGCTCAACTTTACACAAGCTGATGCGCCCGAACTGGTTGGTGGTCTTGCCGAGAGTATCAGACAGTGGACCTCCGAGCTGGACCTCGTGATGCAGGCTCGAACCGCCTTTGTAGGCTTGGGTATCGCGACTCTCGTTGTCATCATCATGGTCTTCATGGGCTACGGGCGTGACGAAGAAGTGGTGAAGAGCGGTACTAACAGACTCGCCGGCTCTCGTCTACCAAGTCGTCTCCATGATCTCTTGACGCTTTTCCTTATAACCCAAACTCGTGCCCAAAACATACCGCTCTTCATGTTCTTCGATCTGCAGTCTCAAATCCTCTTCCATCTGCTCTCAAGACCAACCACTCCTGTCAGAGCTCAATCGCACATATACACGAGACCTCTGTCGATACTTCAAACCACAATCACGGTCCTCCTCATGGCGCACACCTCTTTCTTTGCCCTAGGCAACTCTAATGCAATCTCTAGTATTGATCTCAGCAATGCTTACAACGGTGTGAGTGGCTACAATGTCGTTGCTGTCGGTGTCCTTCTCTTTGCATCAAACTGGGCAGGTCCGATATACTGGAGTACGTGTGCAGCTGTGCTCTTCACTCTCCCTTCCATCGAACAGGAAGAGGCGACGTTAGATCGTCTTGAGAAAGCAGCTGAGAGACAACAGGCCTTGGGCCGTAAGAAGTGGATATATGAGGAGAGAGATTTGTTGCACCAGCAAGCCGTTTCTGCTTACTCTGCATCGGCTCCCGGGGACAAAGATGATGAAGGACAAATCTGGCACGAACACATCAGTGTGTTGACTATGTTTGTCTCTGCAAGCTTGGTGGCTGTGATGATTGCGTGCACGTTATTGAGGACGCATCTCTTCATCTGGACAGTTTTCAGCCCCAAATATCTCTATGCCATGGCCTGGGCAGTAGGATGGCATCTGATAGTCAATATCGGTGTTGGGAGTTTTTTATGGAGTGTTAGATAGGAACATAGGTTTGAGGCGAAAACAGTCGTAGATAGTAAGATAGAGTGATGTATCCCCCTACAATATTCATAAACCCAAGCCACGTTCCTGTTGATCTCCAGTATACTTTTCAATGTAGATGACACCGGAAGCAGCACTCTTTCGTCACTTGAGTTACATCACTTAGGCATGCAGATTTTCGGCCGAAAAATGAGTGGAGACAGGAGGACAACAGGACATAAAAAGATATCCCAAGTCCATTCAACATGCGATTTTTAGATACAGTCTGACTTATCACCATTTACTCGCTATACCAACCCAACATGCCGGAGTCCAAAATCATTTCGCCCTCACCTGCAGGACCAAATGTCATCAAAGGTGGTGCTACATTCACAGGAGACGTGTATCTAAGCATGCTCTACCATGAACCATCAGCTGCTATGGCGTAAGTAATCGTTTCACCACATCACCATATGCTAAACTCTTCATCTCTCCTGTCACCCCACCTCCTCCGTTCTTTTCCCTGATCCATCTTAGCCACGTCACCTTCACCCCGTGTGCCCGGACCCATTGGCATACCCACGAAAAAGGACAACATCTCCAAGTCCTACACGGCCAAGGCTGGATCTGCGATAAAGGATCTTCCCCTCGACGGATCAAAGCTGGAGATTTGATTTGGGCGCCTCCCGGAACGACGCATTGGCACGGAGCGGATGGGAAGAGTGTTATGACGCATCTGGCTGTTGGGTTGGGGGCGACGACTTGGGGGGAAAGGGTTACAGATGAGGAGTTTGGAGCTGCTGGGAAGACTTGATGGAGAGAGCGACGAGTGAGAGCGAGGATGGAAAGAACGGCGGAGGAAGGCAGGAACGAGGGACGTTGGATCTTGAATCTGGAAGGCTTGTAAATTCTTTTTCTATGTTTGCAAACTATTCAGAAGGTCGGTAATGAAGGTCGAATTAACTTTTGGGCCAAGTGCATTGTGACATGGTCTTCCATGCCGAAGTCCAATGGTGTCCAGTTCGAAATGTCATTAGGCATGATACCATTATCGTCGATATTCTGATGTAGGCAACTGATTACGGACAAGGAGTTGAGCTTCTTTAGAACAGTCGACATCACCTGCCCAGTTTTGTGCATCGTGACAAGGCTTACAGCGTAGACGCTACTCCAAGAGAGAGGGTCGAAAAAATTGTGCGTGTGTTGTAACTGCCAGGTGCATTCATTGGACTACGCACCGGCGACTTTTCTTCTTGTGCCTCAGAATGGTTGCCAGCGGATTCAATCCCAATCCCTCCAGATGCTGCGTGGTACTTCCAAATCGATGAGCGAAGCCGGCCGTCAATTTGATAACGGTGATGTCGTTTCGTGCAAACAACCCGAAGAAGGCGCTGTCGGTAATGCCAGCGCAGGAAGCAGTTTGTACTTCTTTGTCGCCGCGGGTAGTAAACTTGACTGACAGTCCTACAGAATATTGCTGGCTCTCGGCACGGTTGATGGTGGTGAATCGATCGGCAATCATGTTCCAGAGTCGAGCCCTCACATCTCGCCAAGTTGAATCCGGAGAGAGAGTGATTGCATTGTTGGACTGATCGACGAAATCCTGAAACTTGTGGATTCCGCCTTTAGATGTGGTGACGGATTCGTACATGGTGAGGGTGATGTGATAGGCGGTGAGCCCCGCCGTAGCTGGGCTGTATCCAGGCAGGGTATCAAATTTCTCGCCGCTTGACATATTGGAGAGTGGCAGTACCAATATCGATGCAGGAGTACAGCATTGACAGATGCCTAAGTTCTTTTGATTGAAGACTGCCCTCCAGTAAGGCGTGGCAGGGCGTTTCCTTTGGCACAGGGCTCAACATGGTTGCGCCCGCAGCAGGATATAGACCTTATAAGGACTCAATAACCTCAACGCTGAGGGCCATAGGGTTGTAGAGATCATGAGAGCAGCTCTCGCCTTTGTCTCACGCTCCCAAACCGTAGCAATACCAATACCCGCTTTCATAGAGGTTGCTTCCTGATCAATTCTGCAAAAAGTTATCATGGAACTCTGGGTACTGCTACTCTACCTTTTGGTCGCCAACGATGCTGATCAACGTTAGAGTTGGACATGCTCGAGTGGTACCTTGCAAACAAATAAAGCTTCTTTATGGAAAGACCTCAAGTGGGGAGAGCAGCGTGTTTACGTTGGTTCGAGAACTGCAACCTTGGCAAGGCTTATTATCCGAACGACACCCATCACTTCAACAAGTTTTGAGTGCGCCTCTGTTGAATTGTAGGTCCGATATCCACCTATCTTGGAGAATGGAAGCTCTTGATCGGTGCTACACCGCGATTGATGGACCGCTAATGCGGCAACAAATAGGGACGGGATAATAAGAGGTACGAAGAATACCTCTACAACCAGGCCTGATCAATTTTCCTTCCAGACCACAAACCTACTCATTGGCTGCGAATTAGTGACAGCGAGTTGATCGTATGCCACGAAGAAAAGTCCAAATATACCGTATCTCGTATAGGCCGGCATGATGACGGCAAGATTTGCCGATCCGTCAATGACAGGGCGTGGCATCTTCGTCTTTCTCAACGAGGGACATCGTTTCTCTGTATATCTTCACTGTGCACAACACCAAGAGGCATCTTCGAGCAGCCCCAGGAAATGGTATGTTGATTCGTGTCTTGTTGCCTCACATTGAGACACCTTCAGAACACGACACAAGTCTGTGACGACAACATCGAGACGGTGCAAGATATAGCGATGTTCATTCTCATATTGAATAGGTTGCAACCTTTCTCGATGTTCGTCTGTCGCGCTTGGAGTGCACCAAAGTAGTACGATCATACTGACTGATTCGCAGGCTGCTTCATCAAGAACGTATCTTGCTTTTCAGCACAACGCAAAGCTGTATTCTCTTGCAACAGCGGTGCGGTCGATTCGATTAGTAACTTCGCTGGAAGAGGCCAACCAATCTTTGTTCAAGCACGCCAGTGACGATGACCATGTCGTTGTTACCGAACAGACGATTTTTCATCCCCAGGGCGGCGGCCAACCATCCGATGTGGGCATGATGAAGACATCAAATAGCATCTTTAATGTCAGTGCTGTACGTATGGATGTTGTATCCAACGGGCAGGTCCTGCACTTCGGCAGATTTGAAGCTGGACACAACCCATTTGCGGAAGGAGAGACTGTAACACAGGAGATCGACACCGAGAAGCGCCTACTATACTCAAGACTTCACACAGCTGGACACGTTCTTGGAGCAGCAACCAGGAAACTTCTTGAGAAAGAGATTGAAGGGTTTGATGAGCTCAAGGCATCGCACTTTCCAGACGCCGCATCATGCGAGTTCCAAGGATCAATCGAGGGCAAGTGGAAGGATGCCATCCAAAAGAAGGTTGACGAATACGTCGATGACAACTTACCGGTTGAGATTGAATGGTGGAGTGAGGAAGACTTCAAGAACAATGGCCTTGAGAGATTGATTACCGATAATCCCAATGTTGCGGCAGGCGAGAAATTCAGGGTGGTCAAGATTGTTGGAGCTGACACGTACCCCTGTGGTGGTACACACGTCGATAGCACTGCCGATTGTGGGAAAACGACAGTGAGGAAGATCAGCAGGAGCAAGGGTACTAGTAGAGTCTCTTATGCTGTCGCATAGATGTAGTGGACTTATAAACAGAGATCATAAATTGCGAAGAAGTCTTGCTGATAACAGAGTAACGTGTATGGAAGCGTTGTAGTAGGGAGTTGTATCGTTCAATCGTGGAGCTCTATAGTAGTCTAGGTATGAATCTGTCAAACATCTAATGGTATCTCGGACAGCAAAAATTGTCTGAAACCACATCTACAGCTTAGCCTCCTTCTGGAACTTCTCACTGAAGGGATAGTCGGTGTAACCCTTCTCGCTCTTGGCGGCATAGAAGGTGTCGCGGTCATAATCGGCAAGTGGAATGTTCTCCTTGATGCGGTACACCAGGTCGGGAGTGGAAATAAAGTATCGGCCAAAGACGATAATAATGTCCTTGTCGGTGTATTCCTCATCAGCGGCACGGCGAGCGCTGTCAGCGCGGAAACCGCCAGCAACCAGAATAGGAGAGGTCTTGCCCCAGGCCTCAATAGCGAAGTCAATCTTCTCAGTCGACTCCACATCGGCGTTGCCTTGGATTCTAGACTCGACCAAATGTAGGTATGCGAGCTTCTGCTCCTTCAGGCCGTTGATAAGATGAGTGAAAGTGGGAATGGGGTCATCCATCTTCATGCTCTGGAACGGAGACCAAGGAGACAATCTAATACCAGTCTTGTCGGCACCGACAGCGTCCACGACAGCCTTAGTGACCTCAAGAGCGAAGCGAGTGCGGTTCTCAATGCTGCCACCCCACTTGTCAGTACGCTTGTTGCACACGTCCTGAGTGAATTGATCAATCAGATAGCCGTTTGCACCGTGAATTTCCACTCCATCGAAGCCAGCACCCTCAACAGCGTTCTTAGCAGCGTTGGCGTAATCCCTGATGAAGATTTGGATTTCCTCATCGGTAAGAGGACGAGGCTTGGGCGAGTTGTCGCTCATGGGGATGTCAGACGAGGAGCAGAAGTCGTAGCCATCGTTCTTAAGGACAGTAGGGTCGGCAGCACGGCCGAGGGCCCAAAGTTGCATGTAGATAACACCACCCTTGGCGTGGACGGAGTCGACGATCTCCTTCCAGGCCTTGATCTGGGCGTCGGTGTAAATGCCAGGAACGTTGTTGTAGCCACCAGCGCGAGCAGAGATAGGAGTGGCCTCAGTAATCAGAAGGGTTCCTGGAACACAAGCGCGCTGGGAGTAATAGTCCTTGACAAAGGGAAGTTGAACGTGGTCGTCGTCGGCGCGGAAACGAGTCAGAGGTGCCATAGCTAGACGATTCGACAATTTGGCCTTGCCGATCTGGAGGGGTTGAAAGAGCTTGGAGGCCATTGTGTATGAAATGATTTGATGGATCTGGAAGGGAGAGAGGAAGAATGGGTCGCTCGCTGTAAATGCTGCAATCAGAAATGGGAAGCGGAAACTGGCTGTATCGTTTGATGGGCATCTGATTATATATCTACTCAAGAACTGCTTTATTAATCAAGCTGTGGAAGTTGAGAGAAAACGGTGAGGACCGTGAGGCAATGCCGAGTGTCCGGGGCGTGCACGAAATCTCGCACCGCTTACCAATCTCTCCTTTGTTACGGCCTTGACATCGAGTAGGACTGGGGTACGGAGTGCCAATTGCGCAATGCGAACGCTGGGCTGGCATTCCCAAGCAGCAGCTCAATTCTCCAGAGACAACACCAGCCCGGAGAGCAGCGAAAGAAGCGATGTTGGCCCATCATCTCAGGCGAAAAGGAAGGTGGTATTCGGCTACGTCATCCAGAATGTTCGCTTTTGCGGCTAAAGTTTCACACAGGACGGCACGGGCGCCTCGCACCGGCTCCGGCATAGCACGGCAACACGTGGTTGCCGCCTCTAGAATCTGAAATTCAACAACGTTGTATCCCTTCGCGGATGTGCTTGCTGGCGTGGTTTGGGCGAATATCGATGGAATGCGTGCAGCCGAAGATGGTAGCAGAGACGTCTGGAGTCGCGCTTGAGATCCTTGGGACTAGGAATGCTCCGGCGACAGCGGTCTCGACGGAGAAGGATCTGGTCGTGGTGGCGGACCTGATAGGAAAAGTCCAAGTGAACTCACAGGGATCTTTGATCCATTAAGAGAGGGCGTCAAGCGGTTCCTCTCCGTGGTAGGATATCTGAGCGCCCAAAGGGCCAAAGAGGTGGAGAGAGCCTGGAATACAAGAGTGCTAACCGTATCCTAACAAGCGATTGTCCTCCCTATACTCTATCGTGCTCAACTTATCACCAAGCCATCTGCTCGATCTGCGCAGGCTCGACCGCATTCAGACGCTTTCATGGGGTTTCAACCCTCGTCACCGCCGACTTTCAAGTACCTAATCAGAAGCCCGGGCAACTTTAGTTACATGACTGCACATCCAGTCGGGGCACGATTCTTCTCGACTTTGTTCCATTTACAGTACCGCAATCATGTGAAGTCGTTGGATCTTTTCTCATCGTTCTATTCACTAACGGCCACGGTCAAAGGACAGAGTGAAGCGATATGATTACTTCCAAGAGTTCATCAGATGCTAGACTTATCACCGGACAGAAGCAATTGGAAACTCCTGTAGGCCCAATATGTCCTGGACCCGATGAAGAGGGAAACAAGCATTCGATCGACTCAGAAATCTCTCCGTCTGGGCCCTTCTTCACCGGCTGCATGGATGCACAGTATCTCTTGCTCCTTGAATGCATCGATATTCGGAGCGGCTTCCAACGTGCCCGCGCTGGATGATAATACCAATATCACAATCTCCTCGCTTCTTGGAAGCTGTCACTAGGAAACTCAAAGCCAAGAATGCTTGCGGAAGGTGCCTGATCGTGCCTGCTGCAACTTGCACGGTTGTCAGACCAAATCTTGGATCGGTTCCATCCTTCGTGCTTGCCTTCGGCTTTCGAAGTCCATCGCCCGATCGTTGCCAGAATTCAGATACCAAGACAACGCGACTGTTTCGTCTTCCTACAAGATTTGTCCAATACCTGCAAGTTCCCATCATCGATCCATACTCTACTATCACTCTCTGCTATATCTACCAATGGCCGCACCCCTTAGTCCTCTTCCTTCGCCCATCGGCATCGTACCTTCCTGCATCGCTACTTCAACTACAACATTGTCTATCGGCCCAGACGTCCAGCGGATCGACAAGTGGTTTTGGAACGCAAACGTTGTACCTCCAGATCTCGACTCATCCAATGAACCTGTTATCGAGAAGCTTACGTCTTCACCCGAGAAAGCGAAAAGGTCTCGGCTATTCCCACCGAGTCGAGTGTACGTCAAAGACAGTAATGGCATCGTCCTTCTCCAGATAAGGCGATCAAGATGGAGGGGAAGATGGGTATACAGACTGAACGTATCTATTGAAACTGGCTACAAGCTAGTCGGAACTTCCGCTTCGGCCACGTACAGAGTAACGACCTTTTGGAGATTGAAGTTCGACGTGACCATAGACAACTTGGCTGGCGATGGCAACCCGGTCACCCTTGAGATACGTCGGCCGAACAAAAAGGACAATCCCGCCAATAGTTACCTACATGTCATAGTCGCCGGAAACATCGCCATGAGGCTGACGACGACGAGGCATCCAGGCTCCTTTCTGGTTGGGAGATGGAACGCTGAGGTTGCAACAGGGTTCGACATGACTTTGGTATGCTAGCATACCTCTAGATCGGATAACGAACCTTGATACCAACAAGAAGTGGCTTACTGACTTGAGTTTAACAGGCCGTAGTTATTGTTACTATACTGGAGATCTGGCACGGAGAACGACAATCAGCTACTCGCAACTCATCTCTCAACACATCTCTTACCTTGACATTGGCCGCGTCCATGCTGCTCATCTGATAGTGTACCGAAAAAGGCCGAAGGGCTTCCGTGGTCCTTATATGCATCTCTCTCGCCGCATTCTGCGTCCACCTCTGGCAAGATTTGGTTGTCGTTGGAGGCATAAATTGCCTTGTAACAAACGGTCATCTTCTCAGGGCGCCCTCGAGTCCTCCCTGTGACTTCACAATACAATCTCTCTACCTAGTCAAACTCAGTTCACCTATGTGTGACTGGACTTCTCCAAAATAGATTCAAGCATGTGGAAACCTCATATTCAGCTCCCAGACAGTGATGCTCTCGAAATCGGGTTTCAGGAGTTATCTGTAAAAAGACTGACAGCTTTTATGCTAAGGAGCTTCGACGTTGGTTTAAGGCCATACCAAGTCTACTGCGACCATGATCAAAACATACTCGGCATGCTAGGAAACCAAACAAGTCGTGTTTAGCAAGCGAATAGCACCCGCCTTGATTGTTGGGTGTCATCTAAACACGTCATGATATGTTCCGCACTCAAGATCGACGACCTTCCCGCTGTGGCAGTTTACAGGGCCATGTCAGATGATTGGTCAAGCTGACATGTCATCTTGACGCCTGAAATCATTATGTTGCTGCCTAGATTGTGGCTTGGTAAAGACTGTTCATCAACTCCATTGCGCCTCAGTTTTGAGTTCAGTAACTTCAAGCCTTGCAACTTCAAGTACTACTGTATTCCAGACTGTGACAATGGTCAGACGAGGATTTATCAAATCGCCACCGCCAATTCCAAATACTCGCATGCGGATACGTGAACTCCTGCCAGATATCTTCCTTGGCGACCATTTTCCTGGTTTTCTCAATTCTATAACAGACGTACCTGGGGTCAGCGTCTCAACTCAAGATATTACATCATAAGACAAGACAGTTAACACTGGAGTAACCTGCATCATACCACGCGAAGACTGGTATCACAAAGCCTGTTATGCAGGGCTGTTCAGCTTCAATGGGCTCGGCGAAATGACTGGTGCCCACAACGTTGCAGAGAGTGGATTGCTACATACGCCTATTGTTCTGACTGGTAGCTTTGGTATCGGAGCAGCTCATCAAGGCATTTTGGAGTATGGTGTGCGGACCATTGACAGGAAATTCATGGCTTTACCTGTTGCTGCCGAAACATACGATGGATACCTTCATGACTGTGCTTCATTTGCTGTCACGCCCAAACACGTCGTTGAGGGGCTGCAGAAGGCAAATTCGGGGGAAGCGGTGGAGGAAGGAAACAAAGGGGGTGGATGTGGTATGATCTGTCATGGCTTCAAGGGCGGAAATGGGTCATCGAGTCGGCTTGTTCAGATCCCACATTCTGACGAAACATTCACAGTCGCTTGTATGGTGCAAGCAAACTATGGGAGTATGGATGGTCTGCGAATTGCTGGCGTGCCCGTGGGCCGTATCCTAGCTGCCGAGGCAGAACGAGACAAGAAGAGAAAGAAAGCAAAGGAAGACCTAGAAAAGGCAAAGGAGGAGAAAGACGGCAGCATCATCGTTATCATTGCTACAGACGCTCCTCTGCTGCCGCATCAACTCACGAGAATCGCCAAACGCGCCACTGTCGGTCTTTCGCGCGTTGGGGGAGTCGGATACAACATGTCTGGCGACATCTTTCTGGCTTTCTCGACTGCCAATGAGATTTCTATCAACCAATCAAGACCAGCAGAGGGAGTTTTCATATCTGCAGTCCATCGAGTCGAGGCGGTAGAAGACTCTGCATTGAGCTGGTTGTTCGAGGGTACTGCTGACTGTGTTGAGGAAGCAATTTACAACTGTTTGTGCATGGCCGAGACGATGGAAGGGCTCGACGGGCACAAGGTGGAAGCATTACCCTTGCAGAGGGTTAAAGAGATCATGCAGGAGTATGGCAAATCTCAGATGGGCTGAGTGCGTCGTGCAAAGATATGATACTTTTGAGATATGTAGAGGTGTCTTCCGAGGGCGATAGTCTTCCATAAGAATTTGCCCTTGACTCTACGCTTACTTGGATATTTGACCATGGTGCTTCGAGAAGGAGTCCAGTCTGCACATATCATTGCTGGAATGGAGAGGCCGGTTTGCGACAGGATTCATCTTGGGTTGAGGCAGAATGGTCTAGCTGCTGTTCCGTGACATACAAATAATTCAGAAGTGGGCAGTCAAAAGATCGGGATATGCCAGCACTGTTTGTCTTTTTCGGCAGCCAATATTAACAAAGATCTGATCACAACGCTTTCCATACGCTGTAGAGAGTGAGAAGTTATGTGCCTCCAGAGGTGAGGAGAGCATCGTTGATGCCGCAGAAAAGTCATAATTTCAACCCTTCATGCGTCTCTATGGACATGTGGGATAGAGCTAACAATGTGTTCCAGTGTGTCAAAGATAGAACTTAAGAGTCTGTCAGACAATACTTTGTTTCACCAACCGGCAGGCATGCGTTCTTTCCGAGTTTCTGCTTTACACGTGGGTCGCTTGGAACCTTCCGTTGACTCTTTGTCTTTCAAAATTCTCATCACCTTGGGGCTCGCAAGTTGTCTTGCTTCATATTTATGTCAGTGGTATGCGTGATGTATCATGTTTAGATATGGTACTTCTTTGTTACCCTCTCTGTGCTCTCTGGCATGGACTATGCGTCATGAGCCTCGAGCAACAGCGCGATATGGAGGAAAAGAATCATCGCATCCCTACCTGCCAAGAGGCATGAAACTTTCAGTATTCATGTGGGCGTTCTAGTTACAGCCCTTTTTTGATCAACGATTGGAAGCATCCTGCGTTTACAGCCTTATTTCTCCTGCTCCTGCTCTTCAGAACCGCCCTTCTTTGCTCTAGCCTCGCTGGCAATACCCGAAATACCCAAACTCTCAAACTCCTCCTCATATTTTCTCCATACAGCAGCGTCACGGGCCATGACTTTTTGACGCCGTGATCGTTCGCCGTAGATGCGTAGGCGTTCGTCTGCTTCAATAACACTGCCAAAGATCATGCCAGACATCTGGAGGAAGCTTTGTAATGTCAGTCAATGGTCTGTGTAATTTTATGCCGGACCATTGGCAATGCTCAAAATCAATACGTTAGGTCGTGAAAGGGAGGCAAGCATATCAAAGTAAAGCATGTGTTTGTGCGCCTGCAGAAAGTGCGATATGACATGCCAGGAGTGGCCTCCAGCATAGCTTGTAACCTGAGAGAAAACGAGGAAAATAAACACGTACACTTTGAATTGGATAGTCAGGCCACGATATACTGGCGAGTATGCATAGGCAATGCCGGCCGCGACTGCAGAGTAGATGCCCCACTATCAGTCGAGTCAGTAAAAGAGTCACATATCCAGGTCAAAGTACCAGGCACTCCGATGCTCAGCAAGGCTGGTAGTATGGAACACTGATTTTACATACCCTCGCTGCTCCTGTCACAGCACCTCTTGTGGCCTGCCACGCTGCCGCGTTGGTCTCCTCGCTGTCTAGCTTGCCGTGGGCACTGTTTGGCGGCATCTTGGTCCTTCCTTGTTGTCAATAATGGGTTGGTAGTATAAACACAAGGCAGACTTTATCTTTTCTCGTACTCCCAGAGATTGTTTCGATAGTCGGGATTAGGACCGGGGTTTGAAGGTGAGCTCGATAGAAATGGTTACGTCAGATTTGTTTCGCGCCAAGACATATATACCGCTCCTACCAACTCACTCTCGTCGCGTCACGTCTTCACTGTAACACATCCGTGCGTGGACTTGAAATGGAATGCTTCAATTATCTATGGCTGCAAAAGCAATGGTAGCTTCCTGCTACTTGAATGATTTATGATACGAGAGCAATGGTCTCTCCCCAATCAAGCTACCTCAACTTCCTTGGCCAAATCGGATCCGCGACCTCTCTCAGTATCTTGTAACTATTCTCTTGCCGGGTGTTGGGGGTGATTTAGTCAGGTCGGTGGGTTCAGATGATAACGTCTGCCGAGCATGGCGTTCGTGGGCGGCAGGGACTGCTTGTTGTTGTTGTTGCGCATTGAGACGTTTTTGACTTCCTGCGCGGAAACCTGGCTGCGTGATAGAAGGTGGAGTGCCGAAGCCTGGCAAGGTGAAGTTCATACCAAGGTTGTACGGGAGTGGCTCATTGGGACCAAAACCAGGCGGTGGAGGTGGTGCCAACGTGGTGCGGTTTTCAAAGCCACTGATCTTGCGTGTCTGTGCGAGCAATACCTCGTTTTCAACCTCTTGCATCTCTTCGGCAGTCAATGCTTCGTCCTTTGACTCCCCCATGAGAGTCTCCATGGTCTTGATACTACGAATAAATTCGTCATGGCCTCCACGTTGACTGGCGATAATCTTGTCCATCACGTTCTCATCCTTGCCAGCCTCAGCATTAATGTCTTGCTGTGGAACGTCGAACGGAGGCTTCATCCACTCTGCAGGCTTTTTGTTGGCATTTCGCATTGGGTTCTTCTTGTCAACAACACGCGAGGAGAGACCGGTCTTGAATAGCTGTTTGTCGTACAGCCCAAATTCGAAAGTACCACCGGCGACAAAACGGTAGACGAAGACAGGTTTGGTCTGACCCAATCGATACGACCTACCGATTGCTTGCTCTTCCCAAGTTGGGTTGAATGAATAGTCGAAGATAATGACACGGTTGGCTTGTTGGATGTTCAGGCCAAGGCCTCCGGCACGAGTCGAGATTAGTAGCACGTCGAGCTTATTGTTCGACATGGCTTTCAAGACTTTCTCGCGCTTTTCTTGGGCTACGTCTCCTTGAATTCGGCCATATCGAAGGCCCATGCTGGTCAACATCTTATCCAGAAAATTCAATGACGGGATGCTTTGCGAGAAGATCAAAACTTTGTCACCTGCTTCGATAGAAAGGCCCATAATCTTTCGGACTAGCAAGGTCTTGTAGGACAGCTCAATGGAATCATCGTCCGGCACGACCTCGAGCAAAGCATCCACTATCGCCTTGTTGATGTCATACTGCGAGATATGAACGTCAGCATACGCAGCATCTTCCTCGTTCGCAGGCGATTGTCCCTCACGCAGGCGAGCAGTTCCAGAAACTGCAATCGCTGTCGACGATGGGGCGGTAGACGAGCCTGCGGTGAGGGTGTCCTCGACCACTTCAGTATCCGCAGCAGTAAGTGTAGCCTTCTTGCCCTTTTTGCCAGTAGTGATAGGTTCAAGCAATTTACGGCGGAAAACAACGGGATGATTGCATAGAAGCTGGAGAATGGAAAGCCATCCGAATAGCTTGACTTGTGAGATCGTTGAACCTTCCTCGCCAGCCTTGCCTCGAAGAATCTCCCTGACATACGCAGCATAGCCGAGCTTCTGCGGCTCGGTCAAAGGAATTGTCAAGACAAATTCCACCTTGCTCTTGAGAGAGCCTTTGAGTACTGTAATGTCGGCACGATTTAGCTTTGGCGAGATGATCCGTTTCAGAGCCGCGAGCTTCGTCATAGACTTTCGAATCTCGGCTTTGTTACTGTCGAGGTAGGTACCTGCTTCAATTGGCTCCTGGTAATGCGCCTTGAATTCGACCTTATTGCCTAAAAACTTCGGTGCAACCCAGTCGATCAAGGCAAAAATCTCGGAGGTGTTATTGGACATTGGAGAGCCAGTCAGTCCGATGCGGCGATGGGTCTTGATCTTGTGAGCGGCCAAAGAGCTCTTGCTTATGTCGCTCTTGATTGAATGCACTTCATCGGCGACGACAATGTGAGGCTTTTCAAGTAGAATCTTCTCAACTGCCTCTTGCTCTTCCTCTGTGAATGGCTGCAATTTGGTGGGCTTGCCGTTGATTAACCTGGCGAACATGGTATACCCGCAGAGCATGATACCACCATAACGGCGCCAGTTCCTAAGTTCGTCCAGTCTCAAGGCCTTGCCTGGTAGATCGCTACTCAGACAAAAGACATTGAACAAGTTTTTTGGACACCACATTTTGATCTCTTGCTTCCAGTTCGCCAGAAGAGATGGCGGGCACAATATGAGCGCTCGCAGCCTGTTTTTGGCCCTTTTCAGGTCGCTAGGGAGAGCATCACGCTTCTCATCATCCTTCGCAGTCTCAGCCACGGCCGTGAGAAGTGCTAGACTTTGCGCTGTCTTGCCCAACCCCATGGTGTGGGCAAGTAAACAGCCTTGACCGTCCTCATCCACTGGTGCGGTGATCTCCCTCCACATAAACTTAACGCCTTCGATTTGATGTGGCTTCAAGCGTTTGGCGATATCAGGGTTGAGGTGCACCCACTTGGACGGATCCACGTCTTCGGGTGCATAAAGTGGTACGATACTTTCTCCATCTTCGCCAGCCATGAAGGACGTCGTCTGGCTGTTTTGTTTTTGCGACTCGTATAAAGCTGCTCGCTCAAGTGCATTCGCACGTTTTCGCACGGCTCCTTGATCTTGAGCGACCGTCTTCTTGCGGGCGCTAGAATGGCCTGGCTTGTCCTTGTTGATGTCGGCGGGGACGTCTTCCTCGTCATCCGAGATTTCGATCACCGCAACCTCCCCAGTTGCGTAGGCTTTCTTGACTCTCTGAAGCGCCTTCAGGATGAATCCGTGCCAACGCCGTAAGTCGTCGGCATAGCCATCGGCATCGGCTTCCCATGGCCATTCATATCCAAATGATGCAAGCTCTTCAAGAGGCGCGCTGAAGAGGAGGTGGTTTGAATGGACGTAGCATAAATAAAGCCGGGCGGCGTGTTGCATGGCTTTCGATTCTTCTTCATTGTAGCCGGAAAAGGCCTCTCTGCCTTTATTGATGGCTGATAGCGCAGTTCTAATCTTTGTCAGGCAGGTGGTCATGTTGCCCGTGAATAGGGGGTAAAGCGGGTCGCGGGTTTCGTTCTTAAGGTTGAAGATCATTTTGATCAAAAGTCGCCTCCGGTCTTCGTTCTCTTCAAGGTCTTCGTACTTCCAACGCATGATCTCCGTGAGAGGGTCATTGTCCGGGTTATCTGAATACACGATCTCTTGCGGCTCTCCCTTGATAGGCCTTTCGAGAGCACCCGGTTGAAGCATTTCGGAAGTGGCGGTAGGCCGTGTAGGGCTGGATGAGATAGTGATGACTTCTCGTCTTCCCTTGCTCGCGGTCGAACGATGAGAGCGAAACAGGGGCGAGAGCGAAGGTAGGGCGGGTGAGTCCGGATCGTCTTGCAAGTTTGCAACAAACTTGTTGCTCTTAGGTGTCTGCACATTTTCCTCGAGAGTTTCGGCGGATGGACGTGACGATACATTTTCATCCAATTGATGGCGGGGTTCCTCGTCGTGCTCCAAGTCAGCCGGTATTTCAAGAGCATCGGGAACGCTGTCGTCTGCTGTCGCGGCAATGTCTTCGTCGACTGTCATGGTTGTGTCTTCATCGAAGTTGATAGGCGACGCTGCTTCATTCTTTGCAGCACTGGGAGATGGAGACTCTTGCGTGTTAGCATCAGAATCATGACCGTCTTCTGAGAGACTCTCTCTGGCATCTTCAAAGTTGTCATCTTCAACAACAAAATCCTGCATCTCGTCGTTCGAAGTCTGGTCGTCAAGCGCTCCTGTTGGAAGGCCCTGCTGGCCTTTGGTGAACAACTTGCGATGTCTTAATGCAGAGGGAGGCTCCTTCTTCAATGCCCAGATCCGGATTCGCCATTCCTCGTACTCACGGTCACTGACAGTGGGTTCCAAACTCAAGCAAGACTGTTTGATCTCTTCCTCGGTATCCCATGTACGGTCCGCAAGATTATCCTTCAGTCTCTCGAGTCTGGCATTCAAGCGCTCGATTGCCTTGGCTGCTTGCTCTGTCAGAGCACGAGCCGTCTTCTTGTTGCCTTTCACAAAGCGCCAGACACTATTTGCTTTGCTCTTGTCTAGCTTTGGTTGCTGATTGGCTCGCCAAGCTTGGGCCTGCGCATCAATCACCTTGTCAATCAGAGACAGGACCAGCTCACGGGATAGATTGGGAGCCTCAATCGCAGAATCTTCTTCGGCCATGTCGTCGTCAGAACCATTCTCGGAATCATCAACGTCGCCACTTGATTCCTGCCCCGAGTCTGAACCGCATTCCGACTCGCCATAGGCCGGCAGAATCTCGTCGGTTCCTCTGTGATTGGTGAGGAGGTAGCTAAATTCTCCCGGGCTCACTTGCGTGTCGATGATCTCGTTCTTCTGAAAGGGCAGAGTCTGGGCTCTTTCGCGAATGACCTTGATCTGGCCATGGAAGGGTTCGAATACGGTAACAGATCTAGTGTCTTTGTCCTTGATCATATGCTCGGGGTATGGGTAGATGGCAAGGGCGGAGTGCTGGTGATAGAGAACAGGTTCAGGATCGGCTCGCAAAAAGTGCTTGAGCCGGGTCGAAACAAACGAAGCGTTGCCAGGAAATTGCGAGCTTCCAAATATAGTGAAATTGTCATCAGAATTGTTGTCCTGATCTTCAGCGTGCTGTATTTCGGAGCCGTAATTGGTGTTGCCATAGAACAGATCGTCGACGCTGAGCTTAGTGTCTGGCAGATAGCCGGTAGGGGTGTCAGTAGCAGTGTCAGCGTGCTTGAGCTGCGTTGCATCTAGAGCATTCACAGCCTTCGGCTGCGGCGTCTCATCCAAAGCTCCAGGCTGTGTGTCGCCGTCAAGGAAAGGCACAAGGGTGAGTCTGCGGCGCTTTCTGCCACCAGTATCTTCAACGAGGTCTTCTCCCTTACGGATTCTGGCACCAGTTGGTTCGATGGGCGTGCTTGGGCGAGATGTGTGAGGGGTGAGCAATGAAGGTAGAGCAGTGGGACGCGTGCTCGCAACATAACCTGCGGAAGAGCTGCGAAGCGTACGGACGACTTGCATGATGCCAATGCGCTCTCTTAGACCGAGAATATCGAACTCCTCTTTCAGTAAAGCAAGGTTCACATCTTCGAGGAGCATTCGACCATTGAGATCGTTGGCCAACAGCTGATCTGCAAGTGTACTGAGTTGGCTTCCACGTAAGAACTCGGCCGCCTCTCGAGAGGTCCAGAGGTAGGGATCGCTTTCATGCATTGCGATAGTTGATGAAGTTGATGAAGTTGATGAAGTTGATGAAGTTGATGAAGTTGATCAAGTTGATGGTTGAAAGTATGGGAGCGCAGAACTATGAGGTATCGGTCATCAGTGTCTGAAAGGAAGGAGTATGTGGCCTGAAAACTGACCTGAGAAGGAACTAATTGCCAGTGCAGCGAGAGAACTGCGCAAGCAGGGATCTACAGATCTTGGGAGATCAGCTGTCTGGCCTAAAGAGATTGTTTAGATGCACGGAGAATCTTGGTGCGTCGAGAGTGCCAAGGAGAGAGGCGATTGACTAGCAAGATGTGTGATGCTAAAGGTAGGAGCTGAATCGTGGAAGCCCATAAGAAAGAGGACTCACGTGTTGGTATGTGGAGTGAGGGAAGGAGCGTTTAGTGCTTGGATCATGAAGAAGCAGTTGTGAGTGTGATGAGGGAAGGAGCGTGTTGCAAAAGTGACCAATTACCGTCGCTTCGGCTGTTGAAGTCGAAGTGATGTGCCTCTGTCTCTGCGCATCTCAACAGTGATGGTCTGTCTTTTTAGTGCGCGCGTAAGTGAGATGAATTTGTGTGCTTTGACGGGAAGTGGTTGCGATCGACGTGGTATCAGGTCGACCGCGTTACTTCTTCAGTGTAGAGGTACGAAAGCTTGCCAAAGTGCTAACAGCTATCAACTCGGATTCACTGTGATTCTGGCTGCTTGCTCCGATTCTTTAGTGTGAAGGTCAAGCTCACAAAAGTCCAGGGCTTGTGACGCGATCGCGACAGCGGACCGGATCGCCGGAGTTCAACCGGCAGTTAGACCAAACCTCGACTCCTAACAACTCTTTCTGGCATTGTATACAACCAAGACATATCTTCTTCGACCTAGTCTTACCCTTCTTGTTGTCTTCATACTCGCCATGTCACGCGAAATTTACCCCAAGTACCCTCCGGACCTCAACGAGGAGCAGCTCCAGTACTTGATTACTAATGTCAAAGACTGGTCAATCGCCAATGGTCTTGCTGTGAGGCCAGTAACTTCTTGGATCTCTAAGGAGCAAGATCCAGTCGGCTCGCTTGCAGTCACCGCTCCAGTCACTCTCTTCCCGAGTCTGTTCCCCCGGAATTGCTTTGAGCAAGGTCTTGGCATCCAGACTGCGTACAATGAGCTTTACGCTGCCATCGCCAGCAACGAGACTTGGCTCAAACAAATTGTCGAAGAGTGAGTCTATCCTCCAAGCCTTCCTAAGAGCGGCTACACGAAAGAACACTCTATGTATCGGCCTCGCTAATCATTGGTCTCAGACTCGTGGAAGTGGATGATTTTATCGCTGAGCTATGGAAAGTCCACCAAGCTGTGAAGAAGGAAGGATACGCTCAAGTAGGTACTTCTGCAGCATTCGAAATATGTGTGCTCATCCGTTAGTAGGATACTACGCTCGGACTGTTCCGCTCTGATTACATGGTTCATCTCGACCCAACCCAATCTGCGGCCAAACCTACTATCAAGCAGGTAGAGTTCAACACTATTGCTTCATCTTTCGGCGGACTTTCTACGCAGGTCTCGAAGCTACACAACCACCTTCTGTCTGTCGACGCGTATCCCGAAGAGACCTCATCAACTATCAAGACTTCATCCTTACCACCAAGCACATCAGTGCCATCACTTGCAGGAGGTCTGGCGGCTGGTCATCAAGCCTATGGTAAATCACGAAGCGGCTCTCCTGTTTGTGTCATCTTCCTTGTTCAGGACCCGGAGCGCAACGTCTTTGATCAAAGACATCTCGAGTACACACTCTTCAACGAACACCAAGTCAGAGCGTTCCGTGTACCCTTCAACAAGATCATGTCTTATACCAAGCTCGATGGGAAGCGAACTTTGCATTACACTCCCCCTCACGCGCCAGACAAGACGTGGGAGGTTTCACTGGTGTACTTCCGCGCTGGCTATTCTCCGGATGATTACTCTGGCAAGGCCGACTGGGATGCACGTCTTCACATCGAACGCAGTGCGGCTGTCAAGTGTCCCAGCATCTTGACTCATTTGGCCGGTTCGAAAAAGGTTCAGCAAGTCCTCGCAACACCAAACTCGCCTCATCTTGCCCGCTTCCTTCCAGATAAGAGCAAAGCTACCGAAGTCTTCAAAACTTTCGCACCAATCTACCCACTCGACAAGAGCGAAGCTGGCCAAGAAGCGTGCAAGCTCGCCCAGAACTCAGAGACAGCCACTCGTTATGTCCTCAAGCCTCAGCGTGAAGGTGGCGGCAACAATGTCTACCGCAAGGCTATCCCTAAGTTTCTTGAGGAGACTCCCGAGTCGCACTGGCCAGCCTACATTCTAATGGAGATGATTGAGCCACCAGCACTGACCAACACCATCTTCCGTAATGGAGAGGTCCAGAAGGGTGGTGTCATTGGAGAATTAGGTGTTTACGGTGTCTGCTTGTGGAAGACGAAGAGCGGTGAGGACGGTGTACAAGAGATGCTCGAGAACAAACAGGCTGGCTACTTGCTCAGAACCAAGGGTGACCAGAGTGAAGAGGGTGGAGTAGCGGCTGGCTTCGGTTCTGTTGACAGTGTCTGTCTCGTTGACGTTTGAGATGGCCGACGATCAGTCGATTATATCGCTGTATCCTGATAGACAAGACAACAGAAACCTACTACTCCTCGATATATCCTTGCCAACATTCGAGGACAACAACAATCTTTATGCACAGATGAACAACTGGCTTGCTCGCTTATGATTGGGTTCAGTATTCACAGCATAGCTCATTGATCGCAAAGATTGCCAACGTTACCAGCAGAACTGTGGGCACGTTGTGCGTTTGCCTTTGTTCGTAAGCGTGTTGTCTAGGCTTCGACTGCCCCAGACGTAAACAATATCAACGTGTGGAGAACAATAGTAAGAGCGTCTACACATTCCACAAAAGCAGACTTCACCACGAACAAAGACGGCACTAGAAGTACCTTCGGCAACGAAACCTACCAAGACGGTATGAGCATAAGCCATGTTCTTTAGATCGATGGCCACTCGCGTCGGTCGAGATGCAAACCACAAGGCAAGTCTGTCCTGAAACCGGACACCATGAAACCATCTCTTTGAGCACGGGAGATTAATATTGTGGCAACATGATGTTGATAAGAAGCATGCGCAAACCACAAGCAACACGAGACATCGAAAAAATCGATTTTTACCATCCTCACTAAATCTCTCTTCCGGTCAAAGATTGGGAAAGACCAAAGTCAAGCACATATACACCCTTGCACAACACATAACAATCAACCGCAAACATGATGAGCCGCAGCCTCAACCTCCTCCTCCTCGCCTTCCTCGGCCTCTTCGCCTTCATCACCCCCGCCGCCGCCGGTCCGGACTTTTGGACAATGTGGCAACACCGCAACACCTGTATGCAAAAGGACGCCCAAGTCCTCGCCGCCATCATGAAGTTCTGCTCCCGCAACTTTTACACCGGAACCCCTTATGCAGTCGACGGTGCCAGTCAAGGCAAAGTCAGAATCAACGTCAGTGCCTATTGTAAACTGGGCACGTTTGTCCCCAAGGAGTGGTGTGAGTCGCAGATGTTGGAGACTTGCGCTACCGGTGGAAAGAAGGGACGTAATTTCCGCAAGTATGATAACGGGTGCCAGGGTTTCTGGATTGGAGGCAGCTAAAGGGGCTCTCTTCCCATGTACAACAGTCCAGTGATCCTATCAGTAGGGGCTTTTGAAGGGTTTGAATATAGAGACAGATGTGGCATTGACATTTGCCAGTCAATGAAACGTACTTTGGCCAAGCACTCCTGCATTTGCTCGTGGTAGTGTCACTGTACTCTGGATAGAGAGCTGTGATGGAGGGATTCGTTAAGGGGTATCATCTCATAATATCATTCCTCATCGTCGTCGTCATTATCGTCTCCCCTGCCATATAGGATTTCACACACGCCTCCAATGGGCACATCCATGACAGCATCAGTGCCTTCGTTCCATAGTGTGTTCCACTGCAAATCCTTCGGCGGCATGTTCCTCCCGGCGCTGTTGTCTCTTCGATGTGATTTCCACCTCCCTTCATCATCTTTACGTATAATGTTTCCCTTTCCGTCCACGACGGCGATATTCGCAGCATCGTCAACCAGGCATTCCACGGCATGCATCTTGAGAGTGAGGTAGCCGGTGTTGTATGAAGCCAATGCGACGTATATCCACACAACTAGCATGACTAGCCAAGCAGGGATAGCCAGACTCCACCAGCGGTTCGGATAGTAGTAGATGCCCAGTTGATGCAGAAAGGGCGACGGCAGATAGCTCCAGAGCAAGTAGATGCCGAAGCCGAGAGTAGAGGTAAGGTATAAGGTAAAGCCGTAGTACTCGTAGGTGGGAACCTTTGGCGAGGCGCGAGGGATGGGTTTTGCAGTACGGAAGGAGGTGGTGAGGGTGGTTGCTGCGGCACTGTTGGGAGTCTGGCTTGTGCCTTCGTCACTACTTGGATCTGGCGTCGTAGGGCGCGAAGCTTGTGTGCTGAAGGTCGGTCGTAGCAGACTCGTCAATGACGGACTGGGAGGTAGTGGGGTGGGAGGACGGTTGTAGAAGGGAGGAGCGAAAGTCGCTGGGCCAAGATATGTATGCGACTGCGACTGCTTGTGTTGATACATGGATCGTGGCGGCGATGGCATTGAATCGCCATCTTCATCTTCGCTGCCGGAATCGATCGAGGCAGGAGCATCCAGGGAGAAGTCCTCAATCGATGCTGCCTCGGACGGAGAGGTCAAGGTTGATGGTGCGCCGCCCTCGTTTTCTCGCTCCTTGGTTGTCAATGAGCTCAACGTCGGCAGATTTGGCGTTGACCGTGAATAGAATCCGACCGGCACCGGACTTGCCGGTGGTCGAAACGACATGTTGAAACACTGACGGGAAATCGTCCTCGAGAGTGCCTGAGTGCCCTTCAAGGTGTTCGAGCCGTGAAGCATGGTCCGTGCGCACAGGTGGCACTTCCGAAACGAGCATACCTCTCCATTTAGGAACAGCCGTGTTGACGTAAAGCCTGGGTAGGGCAGTGTGCATTACTTAGAAGATGGTGCCTCTCAGATGTATGGCGAACCATCTAAAGTGTGGGTTTTGTTTACGATTCGTGCTTTTCGTTTATGCCCATTTCGGCCAGAAAAAGAACAATGCGATAACTAACTTGGGGATATCCATGAAAAATGCGCCTCAGCATGCCGTAACCCAGAGTGAAAACAACAGAAACCAAACAAAGCGCTTGCCCTTAATCATTGTACTCGCTTCTGACCTTCTTTTGCGCCCTCTTGTTGGCCTTGAAGTGCTTCTTGCTCGAAGTCATCAACTTGACATCATCCGGGTCCATGTCCTTCTCCAGCGCCAGCATGATCTTAGCCTTGCGCCCGGTCAACATCCTGCCACCCGTGTTCTCCACCTTCTTCTGTCCTTGTTCGGTGTATTTGTGGTGGAAGGGCATATTTTGCTCTCCTCTGCCTTGTCCAGGTGCGAAGAATTGCTTATCCATGCGTTGTGTCTTTGCTCCACTCATGGGGACCATATCGAGCTCATCGTTCTCCATGAGTGATGGCTCGTCGCCAGTCTGTGTCTCGGGGTGCATGGCGGCTGTGTGGATGGCTGCGAGCTGGGCTCGTCGCTTCTGGGGCAAGTGGTTGTAGTCGTACAGTTCGCGGTTGAAGTGCTTGTGGTCGATCGGCGGCTCCGCTGGAGGAGGGTGGACAAACAGTAGCTTACCCTTGACGTAGTCCTTGAGCACCAATCTGGCAGCTCTGCTCTCGTCGGGCTGACCCAGACCTTGAGTGAAGAAACCTCGGGCAGCGGCGTAGGCACGGAGCACCTCTTCACCAGTGGGTGTACCGGTACCGCCTTCCTCGCGAGAGCGGATGTTGATCTGAATACCGTAGACAGCCTCAAGGAAAGGCTTGGGAATGCGGGTAGCGACAAGGGTGGCAGGACCGGTAAACTCGCGCATCTGATCAATGGGCAAGACACCGTTGCAGGTGAGTTCCGCTTTCGTGAAGGCAAAGTTGGGGAAGACGAGACCGGGACAATCGCAGAGGACAACCTGGTCCGAGTAGTGGATGGTCTGGAAATGCTTCGTCTTACCAGGAGTGGCACTGACGGACACCTTCTTTGCACCCAGCAGAGCGTTGATGGTGGATGATTTACCAACGTTGGGGTAACCGACCAGACCAATTTGTACCTTGCGGGCAGGCTTGTCGGCGGTAGCGGCGGCCATCTTGGGGGCATGCTCCAAGAAAAGGGCTTCCAGATCTTCAGTTGTCAGGATACGAGTGGCCTCCTCGAGCGACATGGGGATGACATCGGACACGGGAACGGCGTGTTTATCGTCGATTGTCTCCTCATCAACCCACTTGGCCTCCTCTTCTTGCGAGTCTTGGATGTCAAGCTTCTTGGCCTCCTGCTCCAGAGCGTTCTCATCTCCCTCCAAAGCCTCGACAATCTCATCCTCGCTCTCCTCGTCGTCGTCATCCTCCTCTTGTACCTGCAGCTCCTCCTCCTCAGCCTTGGCGTCGTTCAGCTCACGGGCGAGCTCTGCGGAGAAGAAACGGAAGTTGATGTTGTTGTCGATGAAGTATTTGGCCCAGGCCTCGCGCTGCTCGAGCGTCATCATATCCGACTTGTTGACGAGAAGCAAGTTGCGCTTTTTCGGGTCGACTTCCTTGACGTACGACTCCATGTCTTCACTGCGGAACATGAGAGGGTTTCTAGCGTCGACAATCTGCACGACCAAATCGGAACGCTCAATGACACGCCAGAGCTGTCTCCAGACTTCCAAGTTACGCTCAAAGGGAGTCAAGAGTAAGTCCTGGTTCTCCTGCAGCTCAGCGAGGTCTCTACGCCACTCAATCATGGCTTCCTTCTCGCGTGTGTTCAGCTCCTCCTTGGTGGTTGTGGAATCCCATTTTGGGCGACGGGGGACGGTAAGGCGACTTCTGTTCTTGTTGTGTTTTCTGACGACGTTGCGCTCCTCGGTAGATGACAAGAGGTATGGGTTCTTCTGGTCCTTGTGAATGATCTTGACGTTGTTCATCTTCTCGGCGGTGAAGTCGGTGCCTGCCAGCTCTGCAGTAGACAAGAACTCGTCCAGATCGCCCTGCTCGGTGACGGAGCGCATTTTTTCGTAGGCGGCGGCCTGCTTGTTGTTGGTGATGTATGTCTCTCCATTCTGGCCCTTTCTCTGAATTCCTCCGGCGTTGGCCTTGTGTTGGTTTGAATTCTTGTTCTTGAATCGGTCATTCATAAGGGCATTGCCCAAGCCGACCGACTGCTTGCTCTTTGCCAATACCATGGCGGCGGATGATGTCGTGTGTTGAGATGCGGGCGTGGTGGAAGCGCAGAGGCAAGATGCAAAAGAAAATGTCCACAGGCTTAGAAATGCCCGCCCGCCGTCATTGGAGAGTTGATAGCGAACGCACGAAAGTTTCCGACAGAGCGCGCGCACGCACTCAGCACAATTTCAACTCGATCTGACCATTGAGATACACAATGTTATTATCATCCCAGAGCAGGTCGTCTGAGTGTGCAACTCTCTCGCTAAAGCCCATGATGATCCTCAGATACTTAGACTACGTCGATTGCTCTATATCATCAGCACTTCGGAGTGGTTGCTGTGTGCGCTGGTTAAGCAAACACCATGCGCTTGATATCAACTCTTCGTCATTGCCGCATGCGCCAAGACGACAGAAAGCGGAGTTTAGTTAACGATTTCTGTTCCATCCATCAAAGTACTTCTTCGTCCGAGATATAGGCCAGGTCACCATGGTGCTTACCGTGTCTGCCAGAGCACGCATTCTTTGGGACCATGCGCCTCGAGTGCGATCAGCCACACTCGTGCGCCGCTCCTTTGCCACAGTCTCCGAAACGACGACACTGTACGACCATTATCCAATCTAGGCATGGACACGCGACTAACTGCTTCGCAGTCCATACGATGTAGTAGTAATTGGAGGTGGTCACGCTGGCTGCGAGGCTTCAGCAGCAGCTGCGCGCACTGGCGCAAGGACCGCTCTAGTCACACCCTCGGTCGAGAACCTCGGAGTCTGCTCTTGTAATCCTTCCTTCGGTGGAATTGGAAAAGGAACCATGCTACGCGAAGTCGATGCTCTGGACGGTGTCGTTGGCCGCATCGTTGACAAGGCCGGTGTTCAATTCCGTGTCTTGAACAGAAAGAAGGGACCAGCGGTGTGGGGCCCACGAGCGCAAATCGACAGAGCGCTGTACAAGAAGCACATGAAGGAAGAGATGACAAACTACAAGGGGCTGAATGTGGTCGAGGGCAAAGTGGCAGATATCGTGGTGCAAAGAGAAGGAATGACGGACGGCAAGCATGGCAGGATCACAGGAGTCAGGCTGGAAAGTGGCGAGGTCATCCCTACAAACAACGTCGTGATTACCACGGGCACCTTTCTGGGCGGAGAAATCCACATTGGTCTCGAGGCCTACCCATCAGGTCGCATGGGTGAGGCAGCCACGACCGGTCTGAGCAGGTCGTTACGAGAAGCAGGCCTTGCCCTCGGAAGACTGAAGACAGGAACACCCCCACGCCTCGATGGCAGGACAATCGATTATACTGGTCTTGAAGTCCAACCTGGCGACAATCCACCCATGCCCTTCAGCTATCTCAACTCGCGTGTCGGAGTCGAAGAACAGTTGAACTGCTGGTCTACCCACACGAATCCCGCGACCCACGACATCATTCGCGCAAACCTCCAAAACAGCATCCACATTCGCGAAGAAGTAAAAGGTCCCCGATACTGTCCTTCTCTCGAAAGCAAGGTCATCCGCTTCCACACAAAAGACGCCCACATCATCTGGTTGGAACCAGAAGGTTTCGACAACCATGTCATCTATCCGAACGGCATCTCCATGACCGTGCCCGCAGAGGCCCAAGAAGCAATGCTCAAAACCATCAAGGGCCTGGAGAACGTCAAGATGCTACAACCAGGCTATGGTGTTGAATACGACTACGTGGATCCTCGCAGTCTTCGCAAGACCCTGGAGACAAAAGCCATTGGGGGTCTGTTCCTGGCTGGCCAGATCAACGGCACAACAGGCTACGAAGAGGCAGCAGCGCAGGGAGTAGTTGCTGGTATCAATGCAGGCAACTCTGCACTGGAGAAGCCGCAATTGCAGTTAACAAGAGCAGATGGATATATCGGTATCATGATCGATGATTTGATCACCAAGGGTGTCTCGGAACCATACCGAATGTTCACTTCAAGATCCGAGTATCGCATGTCTGCCCGTGCAGACAACGCTGATCTCCGTCTCACCGCAAAGGGCCGAGAACTCGGTGTCGTCTCGGATTCACGCTGGTCCCACTTCAGCGACCAAAAAGCACAGATGGACGACTTGAAGAACCTCTTGGAAAACCACACCATGTCCAGCAGTATCTGGCAAACCCACGGCTTCCCCGTCCGCAGTGACAGCAGCAAGCGCAGCGCCTTCGACCTCCTACGCCTCTCTTCCATCTCCGTCGCCAACCTTCTCCCACTCCTCCCCGCCATCGCAAATTTCGATCCACAAATCATTTCCCGCATGGACATTGAGGGCACATATTCACCCTACGTCACCCAACAAGAAACACAAGCTAGACATTTCGCAAGAGATGAACAATTACTGCTGCCTTCGGATATCGACTACGACAACATCTTTGGCTTGAGTAATGAAGAGAAGAGAGTTCTGGGCGTCACTAGACCTGAGAGCTTAGGTCAGGCTAGAAGAATCGAAGGTGTCACGCCTTCTGGGACATTGAGGCTGCTGGCACACGTTAGGGGTACTGGGAAGAGGGCAGCAGCAGTCAACCAAGTGCTAGCATCTCAGGAGAACCAAGTGGCTGTATAGACATTCGTATATTAGAACACATAAGCGCCGTGTGCAAAGTGTATCGTGGCCGGCGTGTTCATAGCGAGGACTTTGGAGTTTTGTCAAAAGCATTTGCATGGATGGGAAGGGATGGTTAGGGAGGGTTGGAATTGTGGACATAGCCTGGAAACACAGGAGTCTTGGAAGATTCTCTCTATAAAAACATGATGATATCTATGATTCAGAAGAAAAGGCCACCAATCAAGGATCACATTGTACAAGTCCCTTGTAAAGGCTTCAACAACATCCACACAACTGTATCCTTTGACCACGTCGTCTAAAATCCCCAACGCCGGGAGAGCTGCATGGTAGTGGCGATAGGCTTGGACCTTTTGCCATGGTCGATGCTGCTGGGCTTGGCCAGGCAGTCTCCAGTGGCAGAGCCACAATCCCACATCCAAGAACGATCGGCGAGACCAGTGCCATTGGCAGGGTCAATCTGATAGCGGATGCCAAAGTGGGTGGCATCACCAAGCTCGATGATGTTGAGTGTAGTGGACGAGGTCGAAAGCATTGCCCTTGCATCTGTCGTCGATGAAGACACTCAAGAAGCCTTCGAATCCCTAGTCAAAGCGCTGTTGCAGTGCTTGTGACTGGTGATGTCGGCGGATTTCGGCGCCAGCAGAGACAGCTTGCCGAGCACGACTCTGGCCTTGAGACTGTGGAAGCCATCGTCGTAGGTGTGGCACTTGTTGTACTTGACGATTTGGCGGTGGCCGAAGTTGGCGTTGAGGCAGCCCTTGGCCATGGCACCGCGGACGTAGATGCGGTCATGTTTGTGATGGGTGGTGTCCATGGTGTTGCCGGCTGTGGACAAGTTCTGAGAGATTGCTCCAACCACGAGAGTGGAGACGGCGAAAACCTTCGTCGTGACAGTCAGCAAGTGCACAAAAGAGGTGTGTCGATGGATGGGAGATGATGATGATGATGACATACAGTGGAGAGCTTCATGTTGGATGATGAAGCTGGGAATGAGAAAGCTGATGAAGTCGATGGCGTGATTGACGCTGGAAGGCAGAAAGTAGTGGTAGCTGTTGTTGTGGTTGTTGGAGCGGTGGATGTCTGATGAGGAGGCTGATGACATTTGGGTTGATAAATAAGTGTTAAGATGTTGATGAAGAGATGTTGATGTTGATGAGAAGGTTGAAGTCGATGAGAAGAGGAGAAGTCGCTTCAGGCAGCAGGTCAGATGATGAGTGGTACCGGAAGGTGCGCGGCCATCTCGATGTCGCTCCTGCCGACAACCGCGAGTGGTGAATGGTAATATCGGTCTCGTAATGTCAATGAACGGAGGTGCCGATCAGAGCTGCTTTTGTCTATGATGAATTCAATATACATGAATAATGTGAAATAGTCAGAAGGGGGTCAAACATCTCTTCGATAAACGCCGACCATCCATGCAGCTCTCAAAACGGCCAGTCCCCACGCCATGCCTAGAGAGTCCCAGACAACATTAAGTTTGCTGCCTCCGACTTCCTTCCAGCCAATTGCGACTTCGGCCATGGGTATGCCAGCGCTTTCGGCGAGCATGAGCATCTCAACGTCAAAGATCCAACCCTCGCTATGCATGTAAGGAATGATGTAAGGAAGTGCAGGCCGCGTGAAAAGCTTGAAGCCGCATTGGGTGTCCTTGATCGATGATGTAGCCGGAGGTGTGAGGAGGCGGAGCAGGAGGTGGAACGAGTGCATGAGAGCGTTTCGTAAGAAGGAGCGCTAGAGAAGGGTCAGATATAGTGTTCAGTCTTGTCACGTTGACTTGTCTTGTCCTTACCTTGACAACGGCTTCGCTGCCAACCATGTGTGCTCTACTTCCAACTCCAACAGCTCTTCCCTTGTCATCGGCAACGCGGTCGCAATTCTCCATCAGCTTGCCCAGGTCTGAGAAGCGAGAAGCACCATCTGCGTCGGCGAAGACAATGTATGCGCCTCGGGCATGGCGCATACCATGGGTGACAGCGCCGCCTTTTCCTCTGTTCTGCTCCAAGGAGATGACACGGATACTGCCGTGGGGTATGGTGGTAGAAACGGTCTCAACCTTGGGAGCAGACTTTGATCGCGTCTTGGGACCTGTGTTGGAAGTCCAAGGGCCGGCCGGTGTGGGGGGATGTGTGGAGAGCTGGTGGGAACGAGCAAATGATAGTGCCGTGTCGATGGTCTTGTCGGTAGAGCCGTCGGATATGATGAGAATCTCCCAGCCCTTGGGCTTGTCGCTGACAACAGACGAACAGTCTAGCGGTTGTGGGAAGGTTGATTGCAGGTATTCCACGGCCTCCTCCAGCATGCCACTCATCCGTTGCTCTTCATTGTATGCCGGGACTACGACGGTGACCAGGACTTCGGCTTCACCGGGTCTGAAGGCGTCGCTTGTGGCTATCTTTCCATTGCGAGCTTGCGCTCTGAGGGACACGTGTTTGTCGAACCAACACGGTTGCGTTTCGGGCTTGCTGATCGATCCGTCGGGTAGAACGGTGATGAATTGCTTCTCCGAATCGTGCGGTGAGCGAGGAACGGGAGCAACAATGAACAACCCGAGATACAACTGAGTTCAGAGTCAGAATGTCGGCGGTAGACCTGGTGGCTTAGGGGATTTTACCAGCACTGCAGAGAAAAGGACCAGGAAGGAAGCAACAGCCAATAACAGCGTTGTCGGCACTCTCTGCACCTGGTCAATCAGGCCGGACACCTGCATCCAAGCTGCCATGATTTGCGCGCTACCTCTCAGCTTGTAGTGTTCTGCTGCCATCAGACAACCAAGTTCAAGGCCGCATTCGTATCACTGCCGCGTAACGTGTTATGTACCCCTCGAGTCAAGGGGAAAGGAGCTTTGACTGTTAATGCCACCCAACATGGGGTGCCCCAGCTTGTCACTTTGACCGAACTGACCATCATGATTTTCCTTTTTCTGTCAAGGAAGCTTACGCTAAATTATCAAATTCATACGAGACATTATAGGCTATTTTCCTCCGAACCCCAACATCATGCTTCAAACAAATTCTAGGCGCTGAACTTGCTCAGCTTGCGGATCTTCTCACCGTAGATGAAGAAAAGAATCGGAACTGGGAATAGAGCTAGCGTGAGGAAGCCGAGGAGGGACATGGCCTGTGACATGCATTAGTTCTGGCCAACTGCAAATAGGTGAGTGTAATGCACTTACCCAAGGGACTCCCAACGTATTGAACATGCTCGTGGCGAACATCGGAAAACCAGCTCCTAGCCACGATCGGAAGAACGTATTTGCCGCGATGGCCGAGTTGGCATTCACCTTGTACACCTGTCGACAAAATTAGCTTCCAGGCTTCAAACATCGATGCATCATCCGAAACTTACGTCGATGATGTAGTTCAGCCCCTGCAAGAAGACAAGCAATACTCCTGCACCGATGAAGGCTCCTGAAATGACTTGCGGAACCCATATGATGTTGGGATTGCTCGTCCACGCGAACCAAAACATGCCGATTGGCAGCAAGGCACCTCCCACTATCATCGGAATCATTCTCTCTTCAGGTACAACCTCGCCATGTTCCTTCATCTTTCTGGCAAATCTGGTTTTGGTGAAGAAGCAGATGAAGATGGAGCCAAAAGCTACTCCGACGATGATGGCGGCGAAGGGCAGAGCTCCAACGCCAGCGTTCCAACCACGTTCCTGTTGGAAAGCAATGGGATATGCTTCGAAGCAAAGGTACAGGAACCCTGGGTTCATTAGCTATCATGTTTAATATGCGACCATCTGCACGCGGACCTACCATAAATGAAGCCCATATACAAGGTGACGAGCAGAAGAATAGGCTCCATGGCAAGCATTTGGAAAGGCTTCAGCAGGTAACGGTGCGCGAGCTCCTTCATGTTGACCTCGTTCTCGTCTGCCTTTGCGTGGATTGCCCAGTTCTTCGTGGCGAAGCGGATCTTCTTTGCTCTGCGCGAAAGCAAAACAGGAGCCAGGGTCTATTCTTGTGTCAGCGTTTGTATCAGAATGCAAGGATTCTGCAGATTCGCACCTCTGGGATAACGACGAAACCGATCAGTCCGAAGAATCCAGCCATGATCAGCGTGATCCAGGCAGTCCATCTCCATCCGCTGATCATTGTCAGTTGCTATCGATGACATGTTTGTGCTCTGCGGATCTTACAGATGGGACATAGTGATAAATCCGCCAACAATTGGTCCAGCAACGGGGCCGACGAAGGTTGCCGAGGCAAAAACAGCAACCGCAATACCTCTGTCGATTGGGCCAAAGATGCTATAGCTGGTCAGCAACGCACTGGTAACAATCTTGATATCTCTTACTCTGCAAGTAACCCTCCCACAATTCCCAACGGAGCCGATGCTGCGAAACCACCAAGGAATCTGCAGATGAAGATCGTTTCAAGATTCTGAGCAACTGCTACAGGAATCTGAAAAATGGCGAAGATGAAGAAACCAATGAACAGCGGAAGCTTGCGTCCAAACAACTCCGAAAAAGGACTCCAGACGATTGGTCCTAAATGATGTTAGGTATTGCTTCGGGCGAATTTCCGCATCAACTTACCGAACGCGAAGCCAAGAACGAAGAGTGAAGTTCCCAAGATCATCACCTCAGTGCTGACATCAAACTCTTGAGATGTAGGCGTGGTAGCAGTACTGAAGACGGACGATGCGAAAGTGACTGAGAAGGTCATCAAGCCAGCAACGACCGTAATCAACCATTTCTTCCAGGCAGGAAAGTTCATCGGATTTCCTGGATCATCAGGTCCATCCCAGTCGACCAAGTTAGGATCATTTTCCTCCTCTTCTCCCTCATCCTTCTCGTCGTCCTTCTCGTTCAAGCTGCGATTAGTTCGCTCCCTTTGCATCTCGACGTCCGCTGCGGAGCTGAAGTTCTCCTCGTTCAGACCGGCTGTAAGACCAGCTGGAAGACCAGTCTTGTTCTTGGGTTTCTGGTCCTGGTCATTGTCTTCCTTGGATCCCCTCGGGCCTGAGATGCTCGATCTGGTAGAGTGTGCCGTTGTGGTTCCAGAAATGCTAGCGGCCCTGCTCTGTTCAGGTGCTTCTTGTCCAGATGTAGAGTGGCCTACGCTGGACAGACCGTCAGGAGCGTATGTCTGACGCCCGCTGGAAGTCCTGGTAATGCCATCTTCATAGCCTTCGGCCATGTTAATTATGGTCGGAGTAAAGCGCCCGGTCGAAGATGTGAGTTTAGGAAAGTAAGATCGAAACAAAGTCGCTCTCACCTCTCCAGATGGGCACCCCACCCCATTTCAGTAAAGTCCTACAGCATTCGGGTGCCTCGGAAGGGATACAGGTCTGCACAAATTCTTCCAATAATGGTGGTGATGGAAGATAGGAATGACGCCATGTGCCTAAAAACGTTATCGCTTTCTGATTCGGGACATGGCAGGGCAAATAGGAACGCGCCGTTAAACTAGCTTTCCCTCGGAGCATTTTTTGGTATTTGGCTATCAGGGACTTGATGTCGCGCCTGATCGAAAGGGAAAAAGGGTCATGTAAAGATACTCGTGGGATCCCCTATGCGAGATGCGACAAGTGCTCTGGTTTTCCACACTTTTAGTTACACATCGCAATTGCTAAATCTGCACTTCACCGTGGCCAGAAAATGTACGCTCGAGATACAGTTCGCAGGCTCAACTACATCATCAATTGGCTCTTGGTCAACCATAACCGTGGGCCATGAACGGGCGATCGATCTTGTTCTCGAGAGGGTCCCGCCTTGGGGTCTGCAGAGCCTCAAAACTTCGTCACCATCTGGCGTCCGGACGATACCCAAACTTAGATAGCCAGTCCTTTGATACCCAAGACAGGCTGTAGAGTAAGCTAAATATACTGTGAGTTTTGACACTCAATCCACGGCTAGCATGAATCTAACACCGAATGCGGATGGAGGGCTACAAGAATATCTTCAAACCGATGTCCAGAACACAGCTTAGACGGGGCAATTAGATGGTTGCTTTGAACTACAAAAACGATGTACAGGTATAATTACAGTGGGAGAACCTTCTCTACTAAATGCTCAAACTCGAGGCGCTGTAGGTGTGGGCTCTGGGATAGGCTGTTTCATGGCCTGAGATTCTCTGTCGACCAGGGCAGCCTCTCTGACGGCATCAGAGAAGCTGATGTCTCCACTGGCAATGTCAGAGTCGGCGATTCTGTCAAAGTCTCTGAGATTCTTCTTCAAGTAGCTGACGACATTGGCGACTGCAGCAGCGTCGACGTTCTCATCACCAGCGAAAATGTTTCTCCAAACGGCAGAAGCAAGGACGGCGTCTCCCTTAGCCAAACCCTCGTCGTAGGCAGCGAGCACACCGCGCCATTGGACAAAGAGGTCTTTGAGGTACTTGTTGCGCACACTGCGAGCGGCGATGTTGTGCAAGGAAACCATACGGTCCTCGGCAGCATATGAGAAGTGGTCTAGCAAATTCTGGTGCCAGTGGTGGGCGTGTTGTTGGGGGAACATTCTCAGGCGTACGGTGACGATGTACATGTGCAAGTAGGTGATTTGAGCCCAGGTGTTGAAAGTGGGTGCCAGACCCAGCTCTATCAGAAGGTGTCAGTCGCGTATCCAACACGTGAAAAGGTATGGAAGAAAGTCGTACCCTCATACCACCAACCCGAGCCGACTCCCAGGTCCTCGCCTTTGGCCGATCTCAGTGGCTCCTCGCCTTCAGCGACAGTGGGCATGGTGTATTCTCCAGCACGGGCACATGCGCGAAACAGATCTTCGGTAGCACCATAGGCGACATAGGGTTCTGTGGCGGCCTTCATCTGCTTTTGTGCTCGCATGCGCTGTGCGAACTTCTGCATGGTTGACGCATCCGGACCTTCCTGGGGTTTTCCAGCTTCGAGACGACTGGCGGTAGTCGCAAAGGTACGTCCTAGGAATTGGCCTCGAGGAGAAAGACGGGTGTGCACGATTCGTCCCTGAGGAAGAGAGTCAGAGCCTGTTCCTTTCCGTACCTGTGCGAACAGACTTACATTGACCTGTCTGGTCGGACCCTGTCTCAATGCGCGGATACAGCTGTTGCAGACGTTGTTGGAAGCCATTGTGCGATACCAAGGTGTTATTGCTACTGCGTGTTGGAAGATTGCGAAATTTCAGGACAGACGAAACATGCAGCTTCCATCCCCATCCCCCAAACGAAGCTCCACGTTCTGGCCGCCATCTTGCATGACATCACCATATTCTTCGACTTGCTCACCACCTGCTCGACTACTCTACTCGTAGTTTTGGTCTCATTCGAAACAATCGCCGTTGGTTTCTACTTGCCACGTCCAATTTCTTTGATGTCTGTATGCTGAGGCAGCCCTATCAGTTGCAGAGCGGAAATTGGTGCGAGTACAGCTGTCACAAATATTCTTGGACATAGGTAGTTAGGTAGCCAGTAAAGCAAGAGAACAGCTCGTGAGAGCAAGACACAATGTGCATGATAATTGAAGATCGTCACTACATATGTTCAGGAAATCAACGCTTTCGCTTTTTCTACCAAATCACTCTGACGCCCCTCCAAATTTTCGTACAGTGAATGTAACTTTAATTGCTTATCAAACAGCCAGCGCTTGATAATATCATGTCGAATCAGACCGGTCGTCGAATCATCTCTGATCTTCATTAGTAACCTTTGTCAATCATACGAAGGCTTGTACTTACGCGTCCTCTCCTTTGGCCACCACCGCCAACCTGGCCTTGTTGAGGAGGGTAATAGCCTACTGGGTACTGGTAACCGCCCATGCCTACATTGGGGTTGAATCCTGGCGGAGCATATCCATTCTGTACTGCATGTGCGCCAGGAGCTGCGATAGGCGAAGCATTAAGACTTCCTCTTCCATAGGGGTCCATCATTTGAGGTCCTGGCGATCCAAAGCCATTCATAGCAGGGTAGTAGCCACCAGGACGCTGGGCCGCAGCGTGCTGTTGGGCGAGCATAGCTTGTTGGTATTGCATCTGCTGAGGCGTGACGGGCGAAATATTGGACATGGCCGGGCTATGGGTGTATGCGGGAGTCATGAGACCATTATTTCCGTAAGGGTCGAACGCATTGGAGTCTATGCTGGCAGTTCTCTGCAAAGACGGACCCATCATGTGCTCAAGCTGTTGTGGAGGAGCCATGCCTCCGTACGGCTGTCGGCCATAGGCACCTTGGTTGTCGAGATGGGCCATGTGTCCGTTAGCGCCAGGACCTCTCGATGAGGACCTGGTTTGGCTGGCATCGCGGCTGGCTGATGCTCCTCCGTGACGAGTAGAGAGACCAACTTCGTCCATCAATCGCTTGTAGCCTTGCTGAGGTTGAGCCTTGAGACGGAGCAACACGTTACGAACGTTTTCCAAAACGTCTGGGCGCATCTTCTCATCCAGGAAGGGGGTCGTGAGTACTTTGAAGATGAATGTCGCTCCGCAGGCTGAATCGCTAAGGACGTCTTGCAAGATAGCATCGTTGGGCGAAAAGAATAGAGCGCGAAGAACCGCTTCGCGAGCATCTGCTTCACTTCTTTGGTTGATGATCTTGAGAACGGTAAGGTAAGCGACCTTGTGTGTGCATAGATGAACCAAGTGAGGAATGAGCCTTGGGGCAAGAACAGAACGACGTCGTGGGAAAGTACAAGTGTCCAAGAACCAGGTCAACAACAAAGCACCGTTGGTGTTAGTCGCAAGTTGAACGCTGTGAAGAGCAATGGCAGAGGCCAACATTCTTTGCTGGTCTCTCGAAGCAAAGTGGCTTTCAAGACAAGCTCTCATTGCACGAGCACCAAATCTGCCCTGTGCAACCTCCCACAGTCGCTGAAGCATAGCATCGAATATGAAGTCATTGCCAGGAGCCTGGAAACGCAGGCAGCACTGGATAACGTAGTTACCATATTGATCCAGAAACAGTGCCAGCGTATAGGGTCGCAGTGCGTCGACGATGAGATTGACTTGGGTGGGCGTCTTGGCCACATCAATAATCTTCTGAGCGGCCCAGGTGCCATTCTTATGAACGCCAATCTCGGCGAGATGGGGAGCAATTTCCCGCAACATGGCCTCTTTGACAGGCTCCGAACAGTATTCAAAAAGCTTCTGTACGACCGTGTTACCCAGATAGTCAGAGGCAAGCTCGGCAATTTCGGGCAGCATATCCATGGCAATGTTCTCGATTTCTGCGGGCGAACAGCTGTTGTTATCGATGCGCTTCCTGATCTCACGCAGGCGAGGAGCATCGTGAACACGGTTTGGACTAGGCTCTGGGACACCAGGAATCTCTGGATGGTAGAGATCATAGCTGATGGCTTGCTCGACGTTGGCGTTAATTCTGACCAGTTCTTCCTTGTTGGCACCTAGCTCCTGAATGATGTTGTAAATTTCGCTGCGCATATCACGGAGGTTGGGAGTCAGCAGAGCGGCAGCTGCAGTCTCTGCATTGATGTTGATAGGCTTGAGACCAGATGAGTCGCCAGCATTGCCGACCGGATTGTCCCGGGCGAATTGATCAGGACTTGGTGAGTGGAAAGATCCCGGAGCACCAGGAGTGACGGTGTTGCTCGGGACCTTTGCGTAACCAATGCGAATGGGTCCAGCTCCAGGGAAAATCTCCTTGTTATTGAGCTGAGACTTGGCCTGGACGGCGCTCTCCAATGTCTCAAAGTTGACGAATCCACAGCTCTTGTGAGTGAGGACTCGAGTTGATTCTATAGGACCAAAGTTGCCGAAAATGACGTTCAAAGAAGAAACAGTGGTCGAGGGCGGGATGTTACCAAGCCAGAGAGCACGAGTTGGGTTTTCGAGAAGGTTGTCATCGGAAAGGTCGAGCATCGGCTTCTGATCTAGGTGCATCTGCTGTACAGCATCGGTGAGTCCACTGTAGTCAAGCCCTTCATGCTCTTGGAAGTCAGAGGCGGTCATACTGTTGTCCAGGCGCGAAGGTGTGGGGATGTAGTTGCGAAGCAGTCTAGATGAAGGCGAGTCGAGCACACCTGCGGTCCTTGCACGAGGTCTGCTGGCACTGGCCAGATTGGTGAAGGCTTGCACCTCGAGGTTGTGCTGACGGACGGCCTCCTGAACAGCCAGAGCCTGTGCTGCGGTTATATCGGCACTGGATGGGATGCCGCCATACATGCTTGAGTAGGCATCATAGTCGTCCTCCTCATCATCAGCGTACTTCTCCTTTGCATTGACTGAGTACGATCTAAAGCGGTTGGCATTCCTGTTGTAGGCGTTCAAGGCGGCAAGATCTGCGATGGTAGGGCCCGGAATACCTGTTTGACCAGCACCGATCATGTTAGAGTGGTGGGGCCTGCCAGGCTGAGGTGTGTCAACAAGACCAAGGTAGTCCAGAGTCTTGACATCGTTGTCGTTGAAAGAGTCCCGTGAAGAATGTGCGGGAGATGAGGGGGCATCGGAGGAACGGATGCTCTGCAGTGTGGATGCCCTTTCACGGCCAGAGGTCCATCCGTTGGAGAAGTATGGCGGTCCAAAGCCACCGGGGGGATTGTTGAGGAGGGCCGGACGCTGAGGCATGGAGCCCGCTCTTAGACGAGAAAGCAAGAACTTCTGGGACGGGTTGATGGCCGATGCTGTAGCTGTGCTCGAGTCTGGAGGTGTACCAATACTAGCCTGCAGAGGGCTGGTAGAAGGTGTGGGACGTGATGTCTTGGGCAACAAGGATGGCTGAGATGATTGACTGCCGAGGGTACCGACAGGCGGAAATCGCGATGGCACAGTGCCCGCTCGCATGCGACGGCCTGCAGCAGGAGCAGAGGATAGATCTGTAGCAGATTGATCGAAGTCTGGGAAACTGTCGCTGCTGGGAGATTCTGGTATAGTCTCACGAAGAGGAGTCGAGTGGCCACTTCCTGAGGTGGGCGGGCCCCAGATCTGTGGGCTTACGCCTTCTTGAGCCTGGATCTCTCGAGCTCTGTGCACCTTGATGTTAGTGATTGAGGCCTTTGTAGTGGTTGTGGAGACATGTTACCGTTTGCTGAACAGACGGCTGCCATATTCTTTGGATGGAGAGCCAGCTCCAGACCGATTGACCAGACCAATGGCACCAGAAGAGGCCAAGCTGTTACCTAGAGGATATCTCAGGCCAGAACCTGACGGGACCTCGTTGGGTGAGTTGGCCGTTGTGGACGAAGCAGAGCGAGACTGGTAATTGACTTGCGGCAGGTTGTCAAGATTGATCTTGTGTTCGGGACGCGTAGAGGGAGCCATGATAGATTGGGCACAGCTCTATGCTGCCGTGTTGGATTGGTTTGCCGGAGACCACGAGACAATGGAAGATTCGAGCTAGCTGCTTGTCGTTGATGTCCGAAGGCTTGTAGACTCGGTGGTGTAGAGCTTGCGGAGTGTAGTCTATAGGCGATGGCGGCAATGAGGACAGCGTGTCAGAGGCAGCGGGCAGGAAAGCTGTGACTTTGGAGACGAGTCGAGGAGGTGCAGCAGCGGGTCTAGGAAAGAAGCAGGGTGAAAACAAACGAAGCGTGCGCTGATGAGAAAGTCGAGAATGCTATGGATGCGAAGGTCGTCAGGGGATGCGAATAAACAGGCGGGCCAAGAAAACGGGCGTGACGAGTCTGGAGAAAGCCACCTTGAGCACTGCACGTTGTTGGGTGAAGGCTTTGAGTGGATGCTATGCGAAAGCAGGTGCAAATGGACTCGATGCAGATGAATGCACAATGAACATGTATGGGGGAGAAACGAAGGGGCTGAAGAAGAGCTCGCGTGGATGGACCAAGTTGCTTTTGGCCGACCCGATCAACTTCCCACGCTTTCCATCTGAAAATCCTGGGGTCGCTTCTGGCCAAACAACGGTCGACTCACTCCTCGAGACATCTTCACTGAATTGACTGAGTACCTACTTGGGATCCGTAGAAGTACCAACAGCGTTCAGTATATCATCTGGAAGTATACAACATCATGCAGACTCTGAGAATCGCAAGAGTGACAGTCCGACGAACTAGACTTCGAGTCGTTTTACCCTTGCACATCCCACGTTGATTCTGCATGGTTCTCATGGATGCAGACAACCATGCTAACGCGAGTCCAAGGCTTCAAACTCTCCCTGCGGGATTGAACCGTAGTTCGAAGGCTCCTTCCTCCAAATCTGGATAGTAAACACATGTTCATCCATGAGTTATGGGAAGTCTAAGCTTAATCGGCTGCGCACAGGGTTGTCCCCTCGGCGAAAGCTCTACAACACGTCCTTGCCCGAACTCGATGTCTCAACGACAGTGGGGTTCTGCGAAATGACTTGAGGTGATGAGAGCCTCCAGTAAGGTCGAGCGAGAAATAGTATGCGAGGGTCACAGAAGTGGTATAGACAGTGTTCGTGTAAACTCGGCCGCGAGGCAACACCATAAGATAGTATATACAGAAGCCAGATAGAAGTAGCGCTAGATAGCACTCGTTCGATTCGCAATTCAGGACCGGTCATTAATTCATCACAACAAGCGTTCCCCGGGAAAACGACGAGGATGCCAGGTCAACGCATAGTAGGTTTGTGGTCGGACTCATCCGTTGTACCAACCACGAGCACCGATGGCCGGACCACCTCCACTAGTTCCTCGATGTGGGATGAGGGGTTCGGTGATTTTGAACGCTTGTATCAAGCGCTGCCAGGTACTGTAATCGATGCTGAAGACCGCTTGATGTCGCATCGAGCTTTTCTCGCGCTGTTGTGCTACCGTTTGTGGTTCAGCTGGTACTACATGTTGTTAGATATTTGAGCACTCGGGACGCTTTTCTGTTACGACTTACGTAGAGTAGGCAGCCCGTCATCGTCCATTTGCAGGCCGACATTGCCTTCTTTAATTAGAAAACTGATGTAAAATATGTTCTCTACAGTTTGACCAAAACTGTGCGGGTTAATTGCAAAATCGAACAGACTTGGCCCACCAGTGGGAGCAATTCTGTTCCGTTTCATCTCTGTCAATACCTGATCGTCATCCAAGTCGCCGAGCGATTCTATAGCAGCGGTCGCGGTAGTGCAATGCGTCTCCAGAATTTTCTTAATGTTTTGGCACAGCGTAGTCAAGGCATTGTTCTCGTTTGTTTGAAGATCGCGTTCAGTCAGGGCTTCCGGACGAACTTCCTTGATGGTGGAATCTTTTCGCTGACGAGCACGTCGTTGCGTTTGGGCGCGGACCTTTTTCTGAACGGAAAGAGGACCAAGCAAGAAACTCGGAGCAGGAGGACGAAGATTGTAAGGAAAACAGGCGTGCGAGCCAAGGTGAGCCCAGTCAAGAACATCGTTGGGATTCTCATCTTCGTCGTCGTCATCTCCATCGCCGCGATGACTCTGTCGTTGTCGACGACGTTGTGTCGAGGTTGCGGAAGCGTTCCCAGTGTCATTCTTCATAAACAGGATACACTTGGAGACGAATTCGTCGATGTCGACACCGGTGGAGTTGTCGCCGAGAGTAAGCTGTGCGGAAGCTTTCAGAGCCATATCAGAGATGTTGACGAGCAAGCGAGAATCAACCGTCGCATCGGCAGTCTGCTTGACACGGCCATAGACTTCATTGGCTCGATCAATGATGGACTCCAGTTGAGTGCCATCTTTCAGGTAGACATCCTTGTTCTCTGGACGAAGTTAGCCTCGATACGGGCGAGAGAGGAAGCTGGAGGGACAAGCACCATTGAACTCGCGCTCGAGGGCACGGGACTTTTTCTTTATCTCCTGGCGTTCATGCTGGTCTTGAGTGGGGTCGTAGAAGCGCGAATCGTCATTCTCTTCATGGTTGGCGACGGAGGCGGTAGAACGTGGTTGGATTCTCCTCCTCTTTGCAGAGTGAGAATCGGAGGGGCCAGACATGCGGCCTTTGCCTTTATCGCGAGGGGCCGAAGTTGAGTGGTTTTCTTTATCCGACGAGAGGTTCGGCGAGGACGGCGCAACAGAAGGAGCGGCAGGCAAGTTGGATGAACGGGCGGTAGGTGTCTCGGAAGGGCGTTGGTTGATGCGAGCCATAGCTCGGTGAAAGTTGCGACAATCACCAAACAATGAAGTATGAGCGACAATGATCAGATGCAGATACGGAGACAACAATTAGGAATTCGTGGAGCGCGTCTTGGGGAAGCTGCGACCAGTCCGCGCGACGCACGCGTCCGCCAATGAGAGCCGGCTGACCAAAAGCTTCGCATGCGATCGTCATCACCAAGTGCACACTGGTCGAGATCGAGACATTGCCTGGCCTGTTTCTCTCTGCTCTCTTCAATCACACTCCCAAGATGAGTCTTCGCGCACCCCTCGGCCTGTCACGGCGGGCACTGCCTGCTCAGATCGCAAAGTATGCCGCCTCACAGCAACAGTCCATGGCCACGGTCGTCCCACCTGTCACCCAGGACAGTACTGGTTCCAAGGGTCCTACTGCTATGGTATTCATGAACATGGGCGGTCCTTCTACTACTGGCGAAGTCGGCGACTTCCTCAGCAGGCTGTTCGTGAGTCTCACCGTCCATCTTTCCTCCTTCAGCCTCTGATCCGTACACAGGCAGATGGCGACTTGATCCCTCTCGGAAGACTGCAGAATTACCTCGGCCCCCTGATCTCCAAGCGCCGTACACCCAAGATTCAGAAGCAATACGCCGCCATTGGTGGTGGCTCGCCCATTCGCAAATGGTCAGAGTACCAGAGCTCCGAGATGTGCAAGATCCTCGACAAGATTTCGCCCGAAACCGCCCCCCACAAACCTTATGTCGCTTTCCGTTACGCCGCCCCCTTGACCGAGGAGATGTATCAGACACTGTTCGACGACGGTTTCGGCAATGGAAAGGGAGGTAGAGCTGTTGCCTTCACTCAATACCCCCAATACTCCTGCAGTACCACCGGAAGCTCCTTGAACGAGCTGTGGAAGTGGCGCCAGAGACTCGAGACCAAGCGCGCAGGCGGCGAGATCGACGAAGCTGGCGCAATCACCTGGAGTGTCATTGACCGCTGGCCTACGCATGCAGGTCTCGTCGAGGCCTTTGCCCAGAACATTGAGGCCAAGTTGCTCGAGTACCCCGAGGAGACAAGAAAGGACGTTGTTTTGCTGTTCTCCGCTCATTCATTGCCCATGAGCGTTGTTAACAGAGGTGATCCTTACCCAGCCGAGGTTGCTGCTACCGTCCACGCAGTCCAGACGCGCCTGGGTTTCAAGAACCCCCACAGACTGGTCTGGCAGTCTCAGGTCGGACCTTCCGCTTGGTTGGGAGCCCAGACCAGCGATACGGTGACCAACTTTGTCAAGAGAGGCCAGAAGGATCTCATTCTCATCCCCATTGCCTTCACCTCAGACCACATCGAAACCCTCTTCGAAGTCGACCAGGAGATTATTCATGAGGCCAACGAATTGGGTGCAGATGGCCGCGTCAAGAGAGCGGACTCGCTAAACGGCAGTCCTGTATTCATTCAAGGTCTGGCCGAGCTCGCAAGAGACCACCTGAGAAGTGGTGATGTTGGCAGCAGGCAATTGGGTCTGAGATGTCCTGGATGCACCAGCCAAAGATGTCTGGAAACCAAGAAATTCTTCATGAAGCAAGAGGCATTGTTGTAATAATAGACTCGATATGGTTTGAGACTTGTAATATTAGCAAAATCCTGACACACATTAAAAGTGATTGCGAGATATGTGGTGACCGTGAATCACGATAACGATGGCCCACTGCGTCTACAAACCACAGAAGGTTCAGACAGTCACGTCTGATCTTGGATTCAATATTACGTTCACAGATCACACAGCTGGCTTGAGACTTTATTGCAGATTAATTGAGATCATTGTATTCTGGGACGGGCTTCCATGATAGGTTGCGTTCTATCAACCGAGTATGTTGACCAAGAGAATTGCCTACCTGTAACGAGCGCTTCGACCAGACCATACCTTGGTCTGACTTTAGTGGCGCCTATAACTATCCCCATTTCTTCGACCACGTCCACGATTGCCGGCCCGTGCAAAAGCACGCCCGCCACCGAATTCGGGGCCTCCGTCGACAAGCACATCGCCATCTTCGAACGTGTAACGCTTGAGTTGGTCGAGCCCGCGACCCAGCGAATCTCCATTTCTTTTCATATCGGCACGCGGGTCCCAGTCTCTGCTGGTCTCACGGTCCAACTCGTCAAGCCTGTCATCGGCAAGATTGTCACTTACTGGTTGCCAGTATAGCTTTGGCTTGGTTGTTGTAAAGTTGAAGAGCTTGTCCAGCTCAAGGAAAGGTGCACTCGCTTCTTCGACTACTCTTGAGCTGCGTCGTGAAAGTGGCGCAACAAGGGGCTGGGAGGGACGTCTCTGTTCGGTTTGAGCAAATGATGGACGTCTTCCACTCGACATGCTTCCTCTTGGCCCAGTCGGAGGAGCATTAGGCGCGCCAGCATGTGTTGAAGCACGATGAACAGCAGGACCTGCCTCGACAAGCTGTACGTCAACACCATCATCGACAAGATTGTAAGCAAGCTCCCAGCGTTTTGCCTGACTAGGCCTTGAGCCCCCACTTGCTCGCTCAGCATCAAGGAACTCTTGGAAGCGCTCCTCTGGGAAGAAATCGGCCCACAGCTGCTTACGCATAGGTTCCGGAGGCCAGATACGAGCATGTGTGCTAGCTCGGGCTCTTGAGGCAGCAGAGATGGATGTGAAGAGGATGAATGCGTGCGTACGTAGAGCATCGACATAGCACTCGTCGACTAGCGAAGCGGAACCATCGAGGTGGTCCGGAGGTCTGGCGATATCTTCGAGATGATCCCTGAGGCCGCTTGGATTGATGGGACGGACGAGATCGCGGATGTACAGAGCACGAGTGGCGGGATGAATGGCAGGAGATACCGACATATCAACAGGCTCAGTGGTTGATTGGACGGAGTCAGACTCGGCAGGGTTGATGAGGTTCTTGAAGCGGCGCTCGTTAGGGCTCCTTGTCGCCCTCGATATGTCAGAGTCCTTGGTGGAGGGTTGAGTCAGGTCATCGCTCGTAGAAATGGGTTGAAAGGTGTGATGGGATTCTTCCAGAGGGCCGTCTGCCATTGGCTCATGGTTTGGAAGGGAATCTTGGTCGGATGGCAAGTGCACGACTGGACCATCAGCCTCTTGCTTCAGTTTCTTGTGCACAACATGTTCAGATACAATGGGACTAGGACTCCGTCTCTTTCTCTTTTTACCGTCGGCAGAGGCGGGCTCTTCAGCCTTGATCGGGTCCGGGGTAGCAGCATCAGGCAGTTCGTCCATGACTTGATCTGCAGGGGAAGGAGCGTTGACTGAGGGAGTGGATCCTCGAGCGGAACCAGTAGGCTTTGCGGACTGTGTGTGGTCTTGCGGGTCGGGGACGTCTGACTGGTCCTCGGTAGGTAATGGCAATTGGTCGTTTGTGGCGGTGGCAGCGATAGTTGTGCTGGCGGAATGATCGGAGACTGTAGTCACAACAGCGTCTGTTTCGGGCATGTGGACATGTTCCGGGACGGTGGGCGAGGCGGTTGGTTGGTCCTTCACTTTGTCCGAGTCGTCCTGTTCCAAACGATCGACAAAGTCCTTCTTCAGCTTGAGGCCGGTGCTAGGAATGTCGCGCTCCTTCAATTCGTCCTTGAGCTTGGCGACGGTAAGCTGGGTATAGTCCATGTTGGTAGATGATGTTCAATTGATGCTGGTGAAGATGGTCAGGTGAAAGCGACAGGAAGAATAAAAAGCTTGGGATGGTCCTGGGGTCCTTGGGTCCATGGAAAAGGCTCGGGGACCGTGCGCATGACGTGGGTCAACGGCCAGTATACGATACGAGTGCCCAAGGGGAATTCATGAGACTGAGCTCTGCGTAGCAACCCTTTCTTTGCTATATCACGTTCCCTTCTCGTCTCCTGTCATATCCGGTGCTTCAATCGCGTCTCCAATCCTGGCATACGGCTAGTCACTTTCAAGATGAGCAACAAAATGTGGGAGGTTAGAGAAATGCTCTCCGTCCAGCGTGTTGTTTGTGCCAACTCGATATCTACAGGTTGATCCCGAAACAAAGAGCAAGCTCCTAGATATCCAAAAGACCAATGAGAACAACCGCTGTGTCGACTGCGGTGCTCCCAGCCCGCAATGGGTACGCCTCTGATTCCTGTCTTCCTGTACCACTGTACCGCTGTCCGCTCACCACCACTCAAGGCTTCCCCCAAGTTCGGCATCTTCTTCTGCCTCTCGTGTTCTGGTACCCACCGCTCCCTCGGTGTTCACATCTCCTTCGTACGCTCAATCACTATGGACTCGTTCAAGGTCCAGGAAGTCGAGCGCATGTCCAAGGGCGGCAACAGACCATGGAAGGACTTCTTCGACTCCCACGAATCAAACACCCTCCAGGCTCGTACCTTTGACGAATGCACGATCCAGGAACGCTACGACAGTGACGCTGGTGAAGAGTGGAAAGAACGCCTGACGGCAAAGGTCGAGGGCAAGGAATACGTTCCTGGTACGAAGGGCAGTGCTATGCCTGCTCGAGCAAAGCCTGCCACCTCGGCCTCAACGAGCAGGAGCCAGACTCCGCTCGGTGCCTCGTCTGCCGGTCCCCCAACACAAAAAGTTCAGAACGAAGCCTACTTTGCCCGCATGGGTGCCGAGAACGCACACAGACCCGACTCTCTACCTCCCAATCAGGGCGGTAAGTATGCTGGTTTTGGTAGCGATCCCACGCCCTCGTCTTCCTCAGCCTCTACCTCAATCCCTGGTGTCGACGACTTCCAAAAGGATCCCGTTGCCGCTCTCACGAAAGGATTTGGTTGGTTGAGCAGTACCGTGACCAAACAGGCCAAGACTGGCTACGATGGGTGGGTAAAGCCCAACATGCAGAAGGTCCGTTGCTTTGCTCTGCTCAGTCCCATACAATATACTGACAGTGTCTATAGCTGGCAGAAGCCGATCTCGCAGCTCAGGCACGTATGACGGCGGCACAGTTGGGACAGGGCATTCAGACCGGCACCAAGGCGGCTGCCGAGAACTTCAACCGCTTTGTCGAGGGCGACGAGAGACTGGCGCCAAAGGGAGGAGCCAAGGGTCCGGCAGCAGACAAGCGCGACTTCTGGGACAGCTTTGGTGAACCTCCTCAGGGACCTGCAAATGACAAAAAGGACTTTTGGGATGACTTCGCCGCTGCCGGCGAAACGGCAACACAAAAGAAAGCTGCCTCATCCAGTATAGGAACAAGTGCCATGAAGAAGCCTGCAAGCGGGTCACAGCAAAAGTCTGGCGATGATGCATGGGGCGACTGGTAGAGAAAGGAAATCAATATAAGTACAGTCGTAGCAAGTAATCGCATCTTCATGCATGGAAAAAATACATGGTATCAAATCTGAGGACTCTTTATAATGCGCCCAACTCCTTGAGCTTGGAAATCATGCCATCAACGTCCTCAACCTTGCCACCGCCCTGTCTCGGTGGGGGCTCCATGACCTTGACAGTCTTGAGTCGCTTGGTGAGATCGATGCCATAGTCCTCCATGGTCTTCTTGACCAACGGCTTCTTCTTGGCCTTCATGATGTTCGGCAGACTGGCGTAGCGAGGTTCGTTCAATCGTAGATCGGTGGTGATGACCATGGGCAACTTGGCGCGCAACGTCTCGACACCGCCGTCAACCTCTCGGGTCACGGTACATGTGTCGCCCTCAACCTCGACCTTGGAGGCCTGGGTAGCCTGAGCCCAGCCCAGCAGACCTGCAAGCATCTGGCCAGTCTGGTTGGCATCATCATCAATACTCTGCTTGCCCAGAATGACAAGGTTGCGGTTCTCATCCTCGACAACCTTCTTGAGCAGCTTGGCGACACTCAAGGGCTCCAGCTCGGTCTTTTCTTCGACGATGTGAAGGGCACGGTCGGCACCCATGGCCATGGCGGTACGCAGAATATCCTGGGACTTTGTGGGACCGGCAGAGAAGGCGAGTATGTCTTCAACGGGGGCCTTGCGTTCGCGCATACGGACGGCCTCTTCGATTGACAGCTCGTCAAAGGGGTTCATACTGTGCTTGACTCCGGTCGTCTCGACGGCCGTCTGGGCCTTGTTGACTCGAGGCTTGACCTATGGACGCTGTCAATCTCAGTTCCCTCGATGCGGATGAATGTACGGGCAGACTGACAGCATAGTCAATGACGCGCTTGACGGGCACGAGGATTCGTAGTCCAGACATGTTGTTACTGGATGTGATGCGAAATAACTTGGATGGAACAGACGAGAGCGGCGTTCGTCACAACTTTGGCAGGCAATTCCGACCTCGGCTTTGGCTTTGTGCTTTCACAACTCATGAGGGGCAGTGGGCACCCGTACACAACTCGGCTTGACGCTTCCACCATCTTTCCACACATGTGACATGATATTCAAGCCCGGAACACAACGATGGTCTTCAGCATCAGCATGACAGAAAGACACTGTGTTCCTCAGGAGCAATTCAGTTCGACATGAAGGGAAGTCGTGGCAAGGATCGGGTTCACCGTCACTCTACCCGAGAAACGTGTACTATGAGAAGATGTATTCATGTGACTTGCTACCTGGACATTCACTTACCACAAGAACAATACTCGTGTACACCTAGAGCGGTCCTTGGACGAAAAGGCCGCTCGGGGAGAGACCTCTTATGAGTCACAGAACACATTGCACAAGAGATTCTGAGACTAGGGATAAATCATGATCGCTTTTGCTTTCGTCATACTAATACATATTCCATGGTCGTCATGTTACCATGCAGAATAAAGAGGGAGGGCGGGGCATATAAATGTCATGTAGAAAATCATATCTTTTGCGCAACCAGCTTCAACAAATGCTCGCAGTTAACTTGGCAGCACACCCAGGCCACGCTGCGATTTGTACGGCCGCCGAATGCTTGATGGATCTTGTGGTGCTTCGAACTGTGTCCGCTTCCAGGCACACTCACCCCGTCATGCTCGGTAAAGTGGTTTACTGGGCGACGGCGGCCGAGGTGTTGGCAGAGCCTTCGGCAGTTGAGGGGTTGCCGTCAGTCTCGGCCTCTCCCTCGATGGGGGCGTTGGGGTCCTCGTCCTCCTTTCCGGGGCTGTCAATGGCAACCTTGACTGCGATCTCACGACCTTCAATCTCCTTGCCGTTCATGTCAGAGCAAGCCTTCTGCTGGAGCTCCTCGGATTCCAGAGTGACGAAGCCGAAGCCACGACCCTTGCGGGGCTCGTTGCGAGCTTGGAGCTTGCGAACCATGAAGCGGGGAATGGGACGGAGAGCAATCTTGGCTGAGGTGGGCTTGTACTCGGCGAAGATTTCGAGAAGCTAGCAAATGTTGTCAGCAAGATGGTCACGCGACAGATATCAACATCGAATTGTTACCTTCTCCTCACGAAGGTCGTATGGGAGGTTAGCGACCATGACCTTGGTCTTGGAGGGAACGCCGTCCTCGGGAGGACCACGCTGCTTGCGGGGGCGAAGAGCATCGGTCTTGCCAGTCTTGTTGGGGTTGACAGTCATAGCGTCCTTGTCACCAGGAGCAGCAGTGAGAGCCTCGTTGGTGGTCTCGGTCAGAGGAAGGACCTGGCCGGGGACGTTGGTAGGTCCATCGGTAGAGTCAGCGGGAGCGTCAGTAGTCTGGCCCTCGGCGTTGCGACCCTAATGCTCGTTAGTAACCTGTGTAAATAATACAAGGTGTTAGAACTTACGCGACCACGACCAGAGCGGCCACCACGGCCACGACCACGGCCACGACCGCGGGTGGAGCTGCGGCGGCGAGCGGGCTCGGCAGTCTCGTTGCCCTCTTGGGCAGGTTCGGGCTTGCGGGCAAGCTGAACGGAAACCTTGCGGTCGAGGATAGTCTTGCCGTTCAGTTCACTGATGGCACGCTCAGCCTCGGTAGGGGTCGAGACATCAACGAAGGCGTAGCCGACAGGACGGGTGGTGCGAGGGTTGGTGGGGATGGAAGTGGTCTCGCTGCATGTAAAGTCAGTACAGGAAAGCTTGCCGAGAAAGCAGCAGAGCAACGCACACAAGGTAGTCCTTGAAGAAGTCCTTCAACTCTCCCTCAGTGGTCGCATAGGCGAGGTTTCCAATGTAGAGTCTTCTACCCTCGGCGGCGCTGGCGATGACGGCCTCGTTCTGAGAGGCGTTGATGGGCTTGTCGCCGCCGGCTCCGACTGAAGCACCCTCAGCGGTGGAGGTGGGCTCGTTGATGGTAGTGTTTGCCATTTGGGCGGTGGCAGCTTCGACGGACATTATGACGTTTGTAGGTGGATGACGCTGGAGCTGTGAGGTCTGGGGAGGTTGATTCGATTGTCGAGACCGCCTGTTGTGGTGGAAACTGGCTTGACGAGGGAGAGTTCTGGGTAGCTAGGTGCCCGATTCGTGGTGTTGGATATGAGGGGGTGAGGGTAGGAAGTTGTCACTTGCTTGAGGTATGTGTGTTAATGGAAGGTGTTGTTGTCTCGTAAACTCCCGCTTGGCCTGACTTCTTCACCCGCTAGATCTTCGGGCAGGTGCGATGGGCCTGTGCAGCTGCCGCAGGGTCCACGTCCTTTCTTGGCTGGCGTAACTTTGTCGCTGATTGTGGGGAAATCGAGTCGCCTCAAAGACTCAAAATGAGATATTCATTCCGGTGAATTATCCGTGACTGTGACATACCGTCTTGCCGTTATCGCTTCTGCTTTGTGTACTTCAAGCCGCCACGCCTTCGTCTGTTCTATTTCACAGTGTTTGATCCATTCACTATCGCAATAAAGCGTCTCCGTTCCCTGCATGACACTTCAAGACGGTCTCCCAGGGCATCGTGCTGTGCCGGCACGACAATCTCTCGCAAGAAGGTAATCGATAGAGTACTGAAGACATATCTCCACGAGGACCCGCTCTGACTAGTTCAGACAAATTGCTGCAAAGCCCCGCTCTGCATTAATCCTGTATGGCTCCGAAACAGGCAATGCTCAAGATGTTGCCCAAGAGATTGCTCGTTTGACTGAGCGTTTGCGTTTTGATACTGTTGTCATAGACCTCGACTCTATAGACCTTGTGCGTGCCATCATCTTTCTAGCCGTTTACTCTCTAACATTTGACAGCGTGATCTGCTAAAACATACTATCATCATAGTGGCTATATCTACCACTGGCCAAGGTGAGTTTCCTCAAAATGCTCGCTCTTTCTGGAAGATCCTGTTGAGCAGCCAACTCCGTTCTGGTGTGTTGAGACGTGTCAATTTTACCACTTTTGGTTTGGGTGACAGTTCATATCCACAATATAACGTGGCTCACCGTATGCTGCACAACCGCATGCTACAGTTAGGTGCTCAGCTCTTCTGTCCGCGTGGCGAAGGCAACGAACAGCACCCGGAAGGTCACAACGGCGAGTTTCGTGCTTGGATTGTAGATCTGAAGCAAGAACTGTTGCAGCATTTCCCCTTACCTGAAGGGCAGGACATTATCGCTGAGGACGTCTTTCTGGAGCCCAAGTGGTGTCTGCGAATCTCGCCTGATTCGACGAACGGTAGCAGTAACAATACTCCAGCAAACGGCGTCTCTCAGGAAACTCTCACTCTGGATACGCCCCCAGCAAACGACATCCTACCCATTGCAGACAGTGTTATAGCCGACCTCACAGTAAACACCCGTCTGACGCCTTCCGACCATGGTCAGGATGTAAGACTCTTGGACTTTACCCTCTCTTCAAACATCGACTACGGACCTGGCGCAGTTGCTGTCGTATATCCAAAGAACTTTCCAAAGGATGTAAATCAGTTCATCGAATGCATGGGCTGGCAGTCTATGGCTGATACGCTGCTGGAGCTCGTTCCGACGACGGATGTCTCTGATTTGGCAACATATCCTCCATCACCACTCAGGTATCTCGAATCAACGAAGCGAGCCTTCACTATTCGTGAGCTGTTGACGAACTACTTGGACATAGTCTCTATACCTCGGCGGACCTTCTTTGCTTCTCTGGCCTACTTTACCAAAGAGGGCAACGAAGAAGAGAGTTATCAGAAAGAACGCGTTCTCGAGCTGGCCAATCCTGAACTGATTGATGAGCTATGGGATTACACTACTCGACCAAGACGAACTATTCTTGAGATCATGCCCGAGTTTCCAAGTGTCAAAATCCCATGGCAATATGCTCTCAATATCATACCAGTCATGCGAGGCAGGCAGTTCAGCATTGCGAGTGGAGGCAGTTTGAAACATCTCGAAAATGGAAACACTAGGGTGCAACTCCTTGTGGCGATTGCGAACCCTCCCAATCCAATCATTAAGCTGCGAAAGCGCTACGGCGTCTGCACTCGATACATCGCAACTTTACAAGCAGGGCAACAACTCAGTCTGACGATACAGCCAGGCTACTTGAATGTTAGCCCGGATGAAGTGAACTCACCTGTGCTCTTGATCGGACCGGGCACGGGTGTTGCACCGATGCGATCGATGATTTATGAACGCTTGGAATGGGCGAGAAGAAGCAATTCGAGAAAACCGAGTCTGTTGTTCTTCGGATGTCGCAATGAGACAGCAGATTATTTCTTCCGTGACGAGTGGCAGAATCTTGCGGACCAAAGCCTCACCGTGTTTCCCGGTTTCTCGCGCGATCAGGACAAGCCGAGAACATATGTTCAAGATCTGGTTCGCAAAGAAGCAAGCCTTGTCTACAAGACACTAAAGCAAGATCAAGGCAAGGTGTATATCTGTGGGTCTTCTGGAAATATGCCCAAGGGGGTCCGTGAAGCACTAGCCGACGTGCTCAAAGAACATGGCCAAATGACCGCTAGACAGGCAAGCGAGTACCTTGACCAGATGGAAAGAGATGGCCGGTATAAGCAGGAGACTTGGTGATGTCTAAAACATTGTTCTACCAACCTCACATACGGTGTGAGTCGGAGTCACTTGCAATTCAAATTTGTTTTCTGTAGTACATATCCACCAACGTGTGGTCAATTCTCCTGCCGATAGTCGTCTGGCACAGTATCTTGCGCTCTCGAGGTTCTCACTGACAGCAGTGCCGACGGCACCTGCCTCATCAAGCTCGCTATGAAACCTGCCGGATGCTCAGTCGATCTACCCTCCAGCCTTTTACTTACCACAACAACCGTCTACTTGTTCCCGGTCTTCCAACTTTCTGCCTTGCATTAGCATCAGTCTTCATCAGCGCTCCCATCAACGTCTCTTCAACAACATCTCTTCAACAACATCTCTTCAACAACATCTCTTCAACAACATCTCTTCAACAACATCTCTTTAAGCACGACCGCATCTACGTCTGTCCGGCCTTTGCCAAGGACTGCGACGATGCTGACTTAACTTTCGTGATATAGCGGGTTGTCCCGTATCGGATCTGTGAGATCTCCTGGTATTGCCATCTGCTGTCTCGAGCTGATCTTATTGGTCATCAATTGGACGTGAGACTTTTGGACTGCTGTTGTTATGTCGGCTACGGTGTTCGGTGTGCCTCGTAGTAACCTCGCAAGGGAATCCAAGAATCATTATAGGAGTCACGACTGCATCATGCCAGCCGTGTTGTCATCTCTAAGCACGATCACCAAACACAATATCTCGACCCTTATACGGCCTGTCGAGCAGGTATAGGGCTGATCGATACACTGCTATCGTTTTGGATCACGATATGTGCTTCCAGGAGGTAAACGCAAAACAGACCTTTCCAACGCGATCGTTTTTACCAAGGATATTGGTTTTGACGCATGGAGATACCATGGACATTTCTAAATTTGTTATGGTTTCTATAGTAAGGGGGCCCAGTGCGCATTTAACTGACTGCTGGGAGTAACTTGCTAGTTCCTCTGTTACAGTGGAAGGTGCTCTTGTTAGCTTCGATACCTGCGGTGCGAGGAGGATCAACAACGCGTTGGAAAGCACTAAGGCAGCAATGCTCTTTCCGACGGGAGATTCTGTTAGTTGACCAACGCTGCCTACATTCGAGTTCCTCTTCTCCCAACACCAACATCCTTCAATCAATCTTCTTTATCAACCTAAACATCATCAGCCTCCTCATCAGCTTCCATTAGCTCATTGACGCCGTCAACATAGAGCCTACCACCGTGCGTACTCACTCTCGATAGTGCCGTCGACCATCGTCGTCGTGCATGATCATCATCATCATCATCTCCGTCCATCATCATCCACTCATCGACACCTTGCTAATTGTCACAAAGGTGTTAACCGTCTCGGCTCTCGTGGTCGGAGCTCTCGCAGAATCAAGAAGGAATGGCTCGACGACTACGACTACTCGGCCTCTATCATCACCAGAGATGTCTCCCGCTTCCATAACCATGTCACTATCCACCCCGCAGACAATCTTGGATGCAACAGCGTCATCGCTAGAGACTCGGATACCCTCAAAGTCAACCACTGCCACTACTTTGCCAAGCCATTCACTTCGTTGTCAGCAAGTGTGGTCGTTGGTAAGCATTCCGGCCCTCTCACCAAGTTCGGCTCGTGCTTCTTGAGTGTCTTTACCGACGCCAACTGCAAGGACAACGCCTTCGCTCCCGTCAACCTTCACGACGCCTCTGCCCATGGTCGTTCCCACAACCTGGATGACGTCGAGCGTCCGGTCGGCACATCTCACATTGCCGGACACTCTGTGAAGTGGACTTGCAACCAGGACAGCAACACCGCCGACGTCAGCAAGACCAAGCACACCTCCTCTCGCCGTAGCGATACACGTTGAAACATCTGTCCGGATGCACGATGATTTTGACTAGAACCGCTACGTCCACAGAGGGCGACTCTCTAAAGCTCTCTCCTTGGACCCAGCATCGAGTTCAAAAAACATTGTGCATCTCTACATCTTCACGCGTGACAAAGTTTGGCACACGAGGAGGGATGACACCTCTGCCCATGGTCGCTACCACAACCTGGATGACGTCGAGCGTCCGGTCGGCACATCTCACATTGCCGGACACTCTGTCAAGTGGACTTGCAACCAGGACAGCAACACCGCCGACGTCACCAAGACTAAGCACACCTCGGAGATTGACCACGACAAGGAAGTCGCTCTTTCTACCACGCTGTCGCCTCAGTCACCGTCACTCTCGGCTGTACTCTCACCACTGATGTCCGCTTCGGCACCACCGCCTCGTCCAACGTCATCACCAACACCAAGACCGAGACCACTCATCACAACAGAACATCCGGATGAAGATCATCTGTTGAAGAAAGATTTGTTGAGCTTGGTGGTCTTGTAGCGCTAAAAGGAGATTGCAGGACTTGGATAGTGGTTGGTCTGATATTCCGTAGTACCTTATACCCTCTTGTATAAAAACGCTCTCACTCTTCGTGACCCAATAACCCACTACCAATCATTTTTGAAGCATCATATTACTAACAATGACCAGATCAAACATTTTGGAGGCTTGGATAGGAGCCTTTGCGAGATTAGACACCCATGACGCTCTGAATCTTAGAGCAACTGCCCAGTTGCTCTACAAGCACATCAACGGGCTTTCTCATGACGGCCTTGAAAGACCAAGATCGACCTATACGGATTACTTGTCGAGAAAGGGACAGCATCACACAAATCGTGGCTCGAACACAGGAGAGAGGACCAGCAGTCGAACAAGACCTATGTATAGAGTAAAACAGTGAAACATTCCGTCAATCGTACATAAACAAAGCCATCAACACATCTCACACTCTCTCATAAAGTCTAAACTCATATCCGACCTTCTGCCCCTTGACTTCCTCGTCCAACTTCTCCTCGACATCCTCGCCCACAAATCCATCGAGCTCACTCTTTTGTTTTCTCGACCATGCTTGATCGGCTTCAACATCAACAGGGAAGTCTGTATCGCAGTCCCATTCGCCTTCGACTCTGGTGAGAAGGATGCTCTTTGCTTGTTCCATGTCAAGAGCTTGCTTGTAGATGGCGGCTCCGCCGATGACGAAAACACGACCAAGTGGTGCGGCTTGGCCTTCCTTGACCTTGCTGACCAGAGATGACAGAGCAGAGGAGATGGAATCGCCAACGATGACATCTTCACTAGCACCCTCAAGTTTCTCCGACCTCGAGATGACCACATTGGTTCTCTGCGGCAGAGGACGGAATTTGGGTGGAATGCTTTCCCAAGTCTTCCTTCCCATAACTACAACATTTTGAGCTTCCTGGATAGTCGCAGTTGCAGCGGTTTCCGAAGAATCGGAGAGTTGAGAAGATGTTTCGGCAAGCAAAGAGGCGTCGGGAGCAGAGGAGGGAACGCGTTTGGTGATGCGGGCGAAATAGGCCATTTCCTTCTTTAGCATTGGCCAAGGTAGGGTTCCATTCTTGCCGATGCCGTTCTTGGCTGTGGTGGCAACAATGAGGGTGAGCGGAGGGATGGAAGTTGCTGCTGCTGCGGCCATAGCGTAGGTCTTGTGTTGTTCCGGGGGTTGTTGTTGTTCCGATGTTTGTGGGTTTTCTTGAGCACCTGGCTGTGAGGCTTGGGCTTCTTGGAGGTCGGGATGTTGTGAAGATGACGATTCGGGTGCGGGAGCTTGGACCACTTCGCTGTAGGTCGGGGCATCGGGTGCCGAGGAGCCTTCAGCTTGGCTTCGGCTCCACACGTGGTCCATTTCCTCAATCGACAATGCAGGTGCTTGTGCAGGAGACGGTGCAGGTACATCTGTGGACGGCGCGGGTGCATCGTTAGATACGACAGGAGGTGCAGTATGCTCAGTAGTTTCCTTCTGCTCTCGCTCGGCAGCCTCAAACTCGAAGTTGCTCGAGTAAATGACAGCAGCAAAAGCCTCGAGGTCCTTGACCTGATCGATAGCGGCAAGGTATTCGTTGACTTGAGAGCCTACAGACTCGGCGACTACGAGATCATCGGGTTCGCTACTGCCAGCGGCGATGATGTGCGCCTGACGGCAGAAGACGGCAAGAGTCTGAGCGAATTTGCATTTCTTGTCTGTGATCTCGGTGATGCGAGAAAGAGAGTCGGGGGCTGGAGGGCTGATCTTGAAGGCTTCGGTAGCAACACGGTAGTCGATGAGGTGAGAGAAGGTGGCATTGAGGACTTGGGTGAAGACATGGGTGAAGGTCGGCGAGTCAATCAGATCTGAAGTCTCATCGAGCAGTCTGCGAAGGGAGGCGTTCGAGGCGGCCGTCTTGACAGCATGCATAGGGTCCTGAGAAGTGTCCTGCGGTGCGGGAGATGTAGACATGGCATCAATGCCTGACTCGGACAAGACAAAGTCTTCCTGATGCCGAGGAGGAAGCATGTATGATAGCCACCTATGCTCACGGCGCTCGGTCTCTGTGGCACCCTCGACCTGCTTACGGACTTCAAGGATGAGCTGGCTCAAACGCTCAAGAGTCATATCCTCGCGCGGGTTGACAGGACCAAAGACGTGCCTGACGGCAGCGCTGACCTTGTCGGCAATCTCTTTGCTGCCCTTGTGTAACAACCACCAGCTGAAGGTCAAGTATTTGCGATTCGTCTCGAAATCGTTCCCGTAGACATTATCGTAGTTGTCGTCATCATTGTTCTCCATGGAGATATGCGTAGAGTCAGTGGCGGCCTGAGGACTGGCCAGAGAGACGACCGAGGACAGGTAGGTACGGCGGCCGAGGAGGTTCAGCTGAATGCGGGTCAGGAGCGTGAGGAGAGAGAGGGTGTATAGTAGAGTCAAGGCTCTTGTGATGGCTGCGACTAGGCGTTAGCAACAGTTCTCCCTCCCAGGCTTGCGCAGACTCACAGCTGATCTTCATGTCGTTCCACAGCTGTGCCTTTGACTTCTTCTTCAGGAGCGATCTGCCGTCCTGGCTGTCAGCCATCTGACTGGCATGGATATAGCTGCCAGTCTGGAAGCTGGACATGCTGGCCGAGTCGTCGATTGTACTGGCAGGGGCCGATGGGTGCTCGGAGGAAGCTGCTTCTGATGGCCCACCGCTTCTTGCCATCTTCTCTGATCGTTGACGTTGCAACTCATTGGTAATGTCTTCGACCGGGAGTGCACCGATGATCTCTTCTCGTACGGTAGGGAGTAAGGCGAGCACCGTGTAGGTGCAGTCCTCCTGGTTCTGTTCGAAGCGGCGTCGGAGGCTGGTGGGTCGTTAGCCATATTCCCTTGTACCACGACTGTGGCCTTCTCACTTTTCCTTCGAGATCCTCTCGTCTGCCATGCGCTGGCGTGCCTCGAGCCATTTGCTCCATGCATACTGTCCAGCAAGGTAGACCAGTCCCAACGAGCCTGCTCCGACGGCAAACCTGGTGCGATTGCGCCTGAACCACCGGCGCGTCCCTTCTAACATGGCAGCATCTGTGTATTCGTCTACTGCTAGATTGCCGCTAGACTCGTATAATGATACAACCACCCCTTTGCTTTTTGTCGTCACGTTTGTCTCGAGGCGGATCAAGAGAGAGCTCGAACATGGGGAGACCGACGTGGGGGTGGACCTCGGCCTGTCGCGAAACCTTCCTCGCACGAACATGCCGTTATCGCTACCAGAACCGCTTTGACATTATATGCTATTCTAACAATTCTCGCTGAAGTCTCTAGTATGCTGCGCACTCCCTCTCGAGCCATTTCATCGTTCTCTGATCATGTGTGAAGTAACCCTTGGTCCTCTCGTACACCTTCGAATGGTAGTCGTTGAGCCACTGCTTCTCTTCCGAGCTGAGAAGCGACACATCCGTCAACTTTCTGCACATGGGTGTCATGGTAACGTGCTCGAAGCCCAAGTAGGGCTTGTCGCCGAATTGATGCGTCGTCTTCTTCTCTGTCACCATGAACATGTCTGGATTTTGTTAGCCACATGCTCTCTTCCTGAGATACTTTGACCTCAACTTACTCTCTATCCTGATACCAAAAGCACCGTCTTCGTAATACCCAGGTTCGTTGGAGATCACGTTGCCAACAGCTAGCGGCACCTCGCTATATGCAACCCTTGTTCCAATGCCGATAGGGCCTTCATGGACGTTCAAGAATGATCCTACGCCGTGACCTGTACCGTGACGGTAGTCAAGTCCTTCAGCCCAGAGGAACTGTCTAGCCAGAACATCGATTGCGTAGCCGGTTGTACCTTTGGGGAACTTGACGTTGTCCAAAGCAATGTGACCCTTCAGAACTAGGGTGTATGCCTTACGCTCCATGTCCGTTGGTTCGCCAAAGTGCATGGTACGAGTCGTGTCTGTTGTGCCATCGAGGTACTGAGCTCCTGAGTCGCAAAGATACACAGCCTTCGGGTCAATGACGCTACAAGCACCAGGCTCTGGCTTGTAGTGGATGACAGCAGCATTTGCGCCAGTTGAAGATATCGTGTCGAACGAAAGACCGACAAAGTGCTTGTGTTTTGAGCGAATCGACTCCAACTTGTCGGCACCCTCAACCTCGTCGATCTTGGCCCTCTCGTTGATGAGCTGATCTTCTAGCCATGCGAAGTACTCGCTCAATGCAGCACCGTCACGAATATGACATTCGCGCATGCCCTTCATCTCAGTCTCATTCTTGACAGCCTTCGCATCGCCGATCGAACTGCGTACCAAGTCGACCTTATCCTCCCCACCCAGCGCCTGATACAGGGCCCATGAAGCCTTGTTCGAGACAAGATACTTGCTCTCGCCGGTGGAGGATGATGAGAGGGCCTCCATGTCGGTGAAGACGGCGTCATAAGGTCGAACCTCGACCCCCGAGAGATGCGTCTTTGCAGCAGCAGTAAGTTTCGAGTCGTCGATGTAGAGAGTGCTGGTAGTTGGGGTGACAACGGCGTAAGAGAAGAAGACGGGATTGTAAGGGATGTCACTTCCACGCAAGTTGTACAACCAGGCAATCTCATCGAGCATCGACACGACAAATCCAGCGCTCTTCTTTTTGTCCAAGTCTTTACGCAAGTCGTCAATCTTGTCCTGGAATTTCTTGCCGGCAAAATCGAGGGTGAGGACGTCGGCCTTTTCGTTCGGTCTAGCGGGCCTGGCCGAATCCCAGACTGAGTCCACGAGGTTCTCCTTGACCGCGATAAGGTCTTTGCCGCCCTTCTTCTTGATCTTCTCGGAGAGTTTACGGGCATCGGCTGCCAAAGAGTCAGCAGTGTTCGTTGGAGAACCTAAAATCAGAAGTCTTACGGGCAGTAATAGTAGTGGGATCGACCCCAACGATCTTTGCTCCCTCGGACTGCTCGGCAGACCACTCCTGCCATGTGGGTACATCCTGGAGTCCCTGCTTGAGTAGGGTCCAGTTGTCGTCCAGTTGCTTCTCGGCTTGGTTGAAGTATCTTCCGTCGGTAGCAAGGGCAGCCTTATCGAGAGTGACAACGGCCGTTCCAGCAGATCCAGAGAAGCCACAGATATATTCTGCGTCCTTGTCAGTGTAATGTCGACCGGGTTCGATGATATAGACTGACCTCTGCGAGCATCGGCAGGGGCTATGTATTCGCTCTGATGACTGTCTTCCGAAGGCACAACTGCAAAAGTCAGTCAGTTGTCTGTTCATGTGCATCCAGACGGCTTACTGTAAATATCTACCTTGTTGCGCTTCATGAGCTCTCGCAACTGCGCGAGTCGTTCGGTCGTGTTCACTTTCTCCATGTCGATAGGATACTTTCTAATTGTTGATGTATGAAACAATCTTCCGGCAGCAATGCCCCTTGAAAGTGTACTGAGTCTTGCGAGTCCACGTAGCATCTGCACGTCACGTCCTCGAATTGATGCCTCACTATCGATTGGACACGCGACGATGACGGAGTCGCGGGCTTAAGAACGCCGAAAGGGTCCTCCCGGCCGGCATCATCCGTCGAGCGAGCAAGCGAGACCCTTCGACGCAAGCGTTGGCGTCGATGTCGGCGTTGGGAGCTGCGCGTACGATACACCATCTCTTCGCTTCGACCAACTATCAAAGAAAATCACCAGAATTTAGGAAGCCTGTCTAGGACATCAGTAGGTGTATCTCCTCTACTTGGTTATCGTCCAGTCTTGAGATCTCAACATCTCTTGCACTTCCCAAATACTTATTTTGACAGCTGATTTCCTTGTCTGTTGCTTCGTGAGTGATTTCCACAAAGGTATCTGGCCTGGTCCACAAGCTGAGTCGACGACATAGCGAACTTCCCCGGGTTTCGATTTCTAAACAGGTAGGCAATGTCATCTTCCCTATCACGTACCGCCAAGAGAACTTTTGGTGGCTATTCAATGGAGTCCATTCCCTTTCCTCTCACATTTGCCGTCGAACCTGGCACAACGAGAAATTCTCTACAACCGAAAGGATACCGGTCTCATCATCATCAGACGGATGGCTTACTCGGGTCTTTGGCGGGCAGCAGTTCATAGCCATGGATATTATGCTCTGATTCAGCGAGCCATTGATTCCGGAAGACTAATTGAAATGATCCTCTCAGATTCGACAATGAGCGTCGCCGATCAGGCAATTGAGCTTGTACGTCGACTCAATGACCCAAGATATGCCGCCGGTGCCTCTGTAATTTCACGCGAACTGCAAGAAATTCAGCTATCAGATCAAGGATGGGCTGCCGCAGACGCTATGCTCGATCACGCAGATCCCAACATCAAGTTCTATGGAGCTTTGAGTCTGCAAATCAAGCTCAACAAGAACAGGTCAGTGCCTTTGCCTTTCTCGACGCACGAAGTGCAATGTTAACAGTTATGAAGAAGCACGCTCGATGATCAAGCAGCCGCTGAGTTGAAGTCGCGCTTGATTCTCTGGTTTGTAAGTTTTCATACTACTCGTGCTTCACAGAAGGATCTTCTCATCCCTGCCTGCAGATACGTCTTGCCCTAGGCAACATGCCTCCTAAGTTTGTTATCGACAAGGTTTGCTCTACGCTTGCAACATACTTCATCCAGTCTCCTGTTCCCTGGACACAGACAGTACGCCAGATCGTTTGCTCCTTGCATGCTTGTGACGTCGTGCCTCTTGACGGGCTCAGCACATATCCTGACACTAGTCAAATTATCGGCCAACTGTCAGGGCTTAGACTGTTCATGGCTGTGCGTTTCTGCAGAGTTTTGGCCGAAGATGTCCAGAACAGCTCTATCCTCGGCCCGCAGTACTACCACCTGGACAATCTCCTCAAGACAAACACTGCCGACTCGGCCGTACTCATGACGTATGTGTTTAGCACATCAACGCCGCTTTCTACAGAAATTCGGATCGAAGCGGTACACTGCTTCTCTGCATGGGTTACCTACAGCTTTTCCCATTGGACAACCGATCCTGTGGCGTTGCAGCTTCTACAAAACCTGACCCCAATGGTCATCGAGCACGTTCTGCATCGCGAAGAGGAAGTCAGAGATCCCACTGTACAATTCTTCGTCAACACCCTGGAGTACCGCTCAAAGTTTCTCCAAAGGGACCACCTCGAATCGATTTCGCTATTGATCCGCAAAACCATCGGCCCCCAATGTTTGCTACAGAACCAGAGCTTCTTGGACCCAACGATTGTGTCATTCAGCAAGTTGATAACCGCTTATGGCAAACTGGCTGTCAAAGACCTTATTTCCGAGAGAAATCGAGATTCTTCTCAAGAAGTCATTGGTAAGTGTGCAGGATTGCTCGTCATCTGAATATCAGACTGACCTAGCTGCAGAACTCTTCCAACAACTACTGCGTGCCCCTGGCTACCCTGCTGAGGACGATCAAGTGATTCTACAGGTGACCGAATTCTGGATTGAGTATGCTGAACAGATTGCCGACACAGTCATGGACGTGGAAGAGGATAAGATTCCCTTCCTGACAGCCGTGAGAGATGATCTTATGCAGGCCGTCCAAACCTACATCCCCAAGCTCCAAGCGCCATCTCTGTCGGAAATCTCTGAATGGGATGAGGATAATGTTGACTCATGGCAATTCTTTCGCGATAACATCAGCGATTTATTCGACCAAGTCAACAGCGTTCCCGACACACATCTGTTGAGTAATATGGTTATCCTCGCAACAAGCGTCTTGCCGACCCAGAACTGGCTACACCTTGAAGCCATAATCTTCTCCATCAACTGCATCTCAGACACGATTGCGCTCTCCGACGAGAATACCCAGGCGCTCTCCACACTCATCGGATCTTCATTGTTCAACGGCATCTCGACCAACAGTGCCGACATACCAAACAAACTCAAGCGTGCTGCCATGACGCTTGTTGATCGATACTCTTCATTCATCAAGAAGAATCCCAACTTCCTACCTCCGATTCTTACATTCCTTTTCACAATCCTGGCCTCGACACCTGCAGACAAAACAAAACTTGCGGACGCTTCCGCCAAATCTCTCGAACAGCTTTGTTCCTCATGTCGCAAGTCCTTGACACCACATCTGGGTGAACTGCTTCAACAATGTCCACAAGCACTCTCTGGCCCATCAGCAAACAGCTACCAGAAGGAGAAAATCATGGCAGCTCTTGCCTCCATCATCCAAGCTTTGCCTACCGAAGAAGCCAAAGCCGCACCCCTTATCTCGCTCATCGAAGTGGTTGAAAACGATCTTAATACCGCCATCAGAACTCTACACCAAGGCAACCTCGAAGACAGTGAGATCCTCGGGACTTCCGCTTTACAGTGCCTTGCCAGCATTGGAAAAGGCATCCAGGCACCTACAAATGATGTGGTGGATGTGGACAGTGATGGTGACGAAGATGACGACAGTTCTGCTACTACCAACAATTTCTGGACTGCACAGGCCGGTGTGGAGATCCAGAAACGCATTGTGCAATGCATCAACATCGTCGAGTACCTACACAACCCGGGAGATGCCATGGACGCCGCCTGTGCGATCCTGCGTGCTGGTCTTAAGGAGACGAAGCCGGGTCCCTTCGTCTTCCCACCTGAGGCAACTGTCGCCTTCATTGACAAGGCACAGATAACCACACCCCGTATCGAAGCCATCATCGGTACGGCTTGCAGCTTTGTCTCCAACTGTTCGCGGAAGACAAGCCCTCACATGTTCAACGAGATGTGTGCTGTATACAACAGAGTAGCCCTGGTGATGCAGCAGCTCGGTGACCCGGCCAACGACCCGCAACTGGCCCAGCTCTGCATAGACTTCTTGCAAAGGCTGTTAGTCAGCTACCTCGACGTCCTCCTCGCCCCCTCGGATGAGGAAATCGCCGCGGCCATGCAGTTTGTCATAAACTGCATG
>JGI24891J29808_1000017_pt1 | contig 237335 bp, 219 predicted proteins | sample FreactcultuFSWF8_FD_29808 | JGI IMG/M metagenome (IMG submission 29808) | reverse complement strand
AGCTTCTTGACGATCTTTGCAATCTGAGCTGCAAGGACTGTGATCTTTGCAGAGAGAGCTGTTACAGCTGCAAGAGCTGCATCAGCCTTTGCACCTGCATCTTGTGCTGCAGATGTTGCTGCATCAGCAGCGTCAGCTGCTGCGTTAGCAGCATCTGTTGCAGCGTTAGCAGCATCTGTTGCCTCGTTAGCAGCATCTGTTGCAGCAGCAGCTTGTGTATCAGCTGATCCACCAGCTGAAGCAGCTGTTACTGAAACAGCTTCTCCTGCTACTGAGAGGTTATCAAGGGCTGAGATTGTGAATGAACCAGCGACTGCTGGTGCATACGCTGTCGTGATCTTACCGATACCGTTAACAAGCTTTGTTGGTGAAGCAAGTGTTCCACCGAGCTGTGTTGATGATACGAGTGTTGCAAGAGAAGATCCATCTTGGTCAGCAACAAGGTTTCCAGCAGAATCCTTAGCTGTGACTGTGATGATCATTGGAGCTAGTGCTGAGTAAGAAGCAGCATCAGTTGTTAGAGCTTCTGATACAACAGTTGCATTACCGATTGAGAAGGTAAGTGGTGTTGCGAGGATGTCGTAAGCAGCAGTTGTTGGGTCATAGACCTCAAATGTCACTGTTGCAGTCTGACCTGAGAGCGCACCTGAAGCACCTGAAACCTGGCACTGCCATGTTCCTGGAGCTGCATATGTACCTTTTGTTACTTCTAGGCAAGAACCTGCAGTGATGACTGCTGTGTTAGATGAAACGAGCTCAACTGTTGCACCAGCAACAGGATTTCCATTTGAATCTACAACTTTGCCAACGATTGCAGCAGTTCCTGAAGTTGCAGAATCTGCAGCTGGATCAGTCTTACCGTTACCAACAACACCAGCTTCTAGAAGGTAAGTTGATGGGTTTGCACCAAGAGCTGCACCAGGAGCCGCAATAAAGAGGTTCTGTGTTGCAGAGGCTTTAGCAGGTGATCCTGTGAAGGTCACTGTCTTGGTTGCGATAGTGGTTGTTCCTGATGTGATCGTGATTGTAGAAGTTCCTGAAGTTCCATCAGCCCAAACTGGGATGCTGTAAGTAGAAAGGTTTCCTGATGCGGCAGTGAATGAAAGTGCCCTACCAGATGCAACGTGTGCACCAGTAGCGTCATTAAACAAACCAACTAGACCAGGACCAGATACAGAAACTGCAAGGCCTTGACCAAGAATTGCCGTAGAAGCCGCTGAGTTAAGAGTTACTTGGATGTTAGCAACTTGAGTTGTTGCTGACTTCGAGTAAGAGAGTGTCGAAGTTGCTTGTGAATTGGAAGTTGCAGGTGTTGTACCGTCAGCAATATACGCTGTTGAGTACTGCGCTGAAACTACTGGAGTAGCACCCCAGGTGATGGTCACTGTGCTAGGAGTTGAAGTGCCGTTAACTGGTGTAATTGTAATCGTTTGTGTACCAGCCACTGATGAGGTTGCCGCAAAACTGGCTATATCTGCACCATTGGCTCCAAATTGTGTGCCCGTGAATACAGCAGATGTGTTCGCGAAGTAAGCGAAACCACCAGTAGTACTTAAGGAATTATTATATGTAAAACCATCATGAGTGGTTCCGTTAAGAACTAGAGTTGCTGTTCCATAAAGTGAACCCACTCCAGTTGAACTAACGATGTAAGCAGTATCAGCTGATCCACCAATTATTCCAACTGTGGCGAAGTGTGCGCCATCACCAATATCACTTGCCGAAGCTGCTGAGCCGGAAACATTCGAGCTTGTTCCAGTTCCTGAGACGTAAGCTGTAGGACCATTTGATGTTGCGGTGTATGTGAACACTGCCGCGGCACCTGCAGTTTCAGGTGATGGAGCTGTGGTTGTGAATGTAAGAATATAAGTTCCTGGAACATCCGGTGTGAATGTATACCCAGTTGTTGCAGTAGCAGCTTCTGTAGTCGTTACGGTTGCAACAGTAACGCCTGTTGTCGCAGTTGCAGTCTCTGTAGTATTGACAAGAGTTCCAACTACGGGAGAAAGCTTAGCCACTGTCAACTGGGTTCCTTTAGTTGTTGCCGTGCCAGTGAGCACTGGAGTCTCAGTAACGACATCCGATGCGGTTGGAGTTGCAGAACCTGTAACAAGAACATTGAAGTTAACTGCAGTTCCAACGGCACCTGTAGCTAAAGCAGTTGCGGTGCCAGTACCGGTCAGAGTTGTGGAGCCGGAAGTAAGTGTTGCTGTGTATGTGCCCGTGGCAGTAGCGTTTGCAGCGACAGTCGAAAGACCACCGAATGCAGCAGCCACAGCAGCAACAAGCGCAATACGCTTAATTGTTGTCTTTGTAGACATGTGTTTCCTTTCAAGAAAACAGTCGAAAGTGAGAATTTCTCTCTCTCGGCTTGGATAAAAACTGCCCTCTCATAGGTAATGAGAGAACCTTTTCGATCCACAAGATGAGACGCACGTGCTGACTCATCTCTATTCCGTTGCAATATCCGGATTGCAGCGGAAACCTATGTAGTTATCTTCTAGTTAGTAGAAGTTTTCGAACTCGCCGCGACTTGGATCGCCTCAGCTAAGACCTGGGTCTTGCCTGGGTTTAGAACTAGTCGGACAGTGATTGAAGTGGGTGTGGACGTGACCGCCACGCCATCGCTTACAGGTGCAATAGTACCGCCCGAAACTGGGGAATTCGTGACCATTACGCTCGAAACGAGGTAGTTTCCGTTAGGAAGACGCTCGATATCCGTGCTCGTCGCAGAGACATTGAGAGGCGCCCAGACACCATTCAGATTTACTGTTGGAGTTGGGGTGAAAGTGGTTCCTGAACCATCCACTGTGATGACCTGGTCAACCATGATTCCTACCGACTTAGCGTCGTAAGAGAGGGCTGGGGCATCCATGCTCACACCATTAGGCGTGATCTGTGGAATTGGGGAACCAACGATAATGTGACCGGTATCGCCAGAAAGATCTGTGGCGGTGAAACCAGTCGGGACGCCATCGGCGCCTAGACCTGTAAAGAGGCCTGATTGGATCTTCGCATCGACAGTTGGGCTCTGAGTGTCCAACTTAGCGACCAAATCTGCTGGTGAAGCAGCTGGGGTCGGTAGAGATGCGACGGAAGATGAAGAAGATTGAGTTGAGGCTGGGGCAGATGAGCTTGATTCGCTGCCTGCTGGAGCCTTCACTGAGGTAAGCGCTGGCGATCCCTTAAAGGTATTGAAACCTAGGAAGGCAGCGACCAAAAGTACGAGGGAAAGTGCGACCTTTGAGGACTTCTTGGCCAGTTCGGCAGCCTTCTTGTAGGAAGTCGAGAGGGCATCGAGCGCAGTAGCGCCTGTCTCCTCGTCGATAATCCACTCGGAAAGGACGCGAACCAATGAGGCGCGTGAGCGTGCAACCACGTGGCGAACGTTCGCTGGGGTGGTCTTGAGCTCGGCAGCGATCTCTTCGGTGGTGCGGCCTTCCACTTCCCACATGACAAGTGCGGTGCGCTGGTCAGCTGAGAGGCGTGAAAGGGCTTCGCGGATGATTGAGGCATCCTCGGCAGCAGCCAAAGTAGCGTCAAAAGGAATGTGAGCGGCAGCTGCGATCTCGTCTAAGCGCTCTTGGGAGGCATCTGTGTCGATCGCGACCAAGTTAGGGCGAGCGCCCGTTGCGCGGATCTGGTTGAGGCAAAGGTTGTTGACTGTGGTGCGTAGGTAAGCGAGCGCACGGTCGCGAGTATCGAGCTCGGGAGCAGCCATAATGAATTTAAGGAATGACTCCTGGACGATCTCAGCGGCATCTGACTCTGAGCGCAAGATGCGGCGAGCCTGAGCGGTCAAAGATGAGCGCTGCTCGGCGTAGAGAGCTGAGAGGTCGGCGACGGACCACTCGGAGACCGGGGTCTCGTTGATGTTCTTAGCATCAGTCATGTCGCACCTCCTTCTTGCTCTTCTAGTTCTTGCTCTTCTAGCTGCCCGCCTCAACGGGTTGGCCGGGTTGGCCGTTTGGGGAAGGCAGAAATAGACCTTCTATAAGTAAAGACACGGATGTTGCCCAAATGTTGTGCCCAAATCCAAACTTTTTTCACTTTTTTTCCCGTAATTTAGGCAAAATGGCCAAAATGACCAGTCGTAGAGCTCGGCGTGGAGAGTCAGTCCACCTCTCTAGAGTGAGAATAACGGCTTAAGCGGACAAAATCCTTACCCGTGAGTTCCTACTTCGATCGAGTTGAGTGTGTCCAATTGCGTTAACAGCGTTGAGGCTGTGAATGCCATAGTTGTTTGGCGGTTACCAGATGGTCAGCACGTCGGATCCACATACACATGTGGATGTATGTTCTCGAATTATTTCCCTGCTCACAGATAACCCATCAGGGAACGAGATTGCGCGCGCGATCGCACTTGATTTTCTCCTTCAATTTAATGTCACCAAGGTGCGCATATCAGGGATCCGCAGTAATGATTCACTGATCTTCCTTGGCGACCACGGCTTCTCTCCTTCGACAACAGGTAAGACTGAGCCAGCAACTGTGTGGCGCATGCGTGAAGATGAGCTCATGCATGTGAAGATAGATAAAACATCCTTTGGATTTAATGACGAGCGCACCTGCGCGGCAGCACTACTAAAAATTCGTGGCGTGACTTCTGGTGCGCTTGCAATCTATTTTGCTAAACCACTGAGCGCTAAGGCTGCAGAAGAACTCACTGAGATTGTTGCTTCACTTGTCGGACCACTCGCACTCTTCTTCTTTATTCGTGCCAGCACCATTAGCATCGGTTCATCTAATGGCCCGCGCACCGAAGAAGCAACGTCATCACACTTCACTGATCGCCAGCTAAAGATTCTTGCCCGCATGGCAGATGGACACACCAATCACGAGATTGCATCGGCGCTCGGATTTTCTGTCTCAACTATTCGCCACGAAAATATGCGCATCTTCCAGCTCCTTAGCGCATCTGATCGACACGAAGCATCCACTAAAGCGCGCGAATTAGGGGTACTTCAGAACGCTTAAATCTTTTAAAGTAGATTTGCTGCAATCTCTGCTGCTTGTTTGCGTATTTCTGGGATCGCAGTTGTTTCAAAGGCTTCACCGCTGCGGAGCGGTCCGATAGCAAAAATATTTAAATAGTCGTGGCCAGCAGCATCTTTAAGCTGCCCTGTAACAACATCGATTGACAACCCAAGTCCCAGTGGTCCAGCGTTGGTTATCTGATTCTCGATTAAGTAACGCGAGAGTTGGTCATCGGCTTGGGATGTACGACCAATGCAGATCGCAAGGAGATCTGCATGCAGTGATTCTCCTGACTGCAGCACGACTGTGACATCGCTATCCGTAGCGTGCACACTCGATACCTGGACAGAACGCACTTCCAGACGACCGCTATCGATCATCTCCGCAACTTTCTCTGCAACATTGGGCGCAATTCTGTGGCGTCTGCGCGACCAGGCAGAGCCGTCGGTCGCAAGGAACTCTTCCTTCTCTGCCGCTGTAAATGCGCGCCACATCGCTGCGGTTATGGGGCGCAGTCCATCAACTGCTTCGCGCCAATTCTCACCAGCATTGCTGATGTATTCACGAAGTTTTGTCAGCGAGTCCACTTCTTCGAGCGTTGGCGAGAACGGAGTGATACGAGTGCGCTTATGTTTTTCTGGAAGATTGCCGGAGCCAGATAGACCGATCACCTTATTATGCGGCGACTTCTCTAGATGAGCTAGATGAGTGAGTGCAATATCAATAAACGTTAGACCAGTACCAAAGCAGATCAAGGTCTGCGCTTCTGGTAGCTCGCTGCCACTCCAGACATCGAGAACGATGCGAGGGTTGGGTGGAGTGTTCTGCAGAAAATCCGGCACCTTTGCAGTGCCATGGCCCATCGCTAGCACTACGAAATCAAAATCTGCTACGTGACCGTTATCAAAGTGGGCGCGTGCTTTAGCGCCAGGAAGTAGTTCACTGACCTTAGCTTGGATATGCGTATAGCGATCTGTTGCGTAGAGCTCAAGCCGCTCGCGTAGATAACTGGAATAGATCGCACGCGGTTGGAAGGTGTAACCATCAACACCGCACCACTCTTGAAAATCTTCCGGCAGTTCTGCAATAGCGCTCATCTTCTCGGTCGGGACATTGAGGCGATGCACCGAATCGCGAGTGGAATAAGCAAGGCCTTCACCCAGTAGCGAGCGCGGCTCAGCAATCGTTATGTGTGCGTGTGGATTACTGCGAGCAATAGCAATTGCCGTAATAACACCAGATGCGCCGCCCCCAACAATAAGGAAGCGACGCATCGGTGTTGTAATTTTTATAACCTCTAGGACTTAGAGAGTTGCAAATCCAGCATCGAGCACGGCAAGAGCATCAGCAATAAGTGCATCGCTGATAACAAGTGGTGGCAAGAAACGGATGACGTTGCCGTATGTACCGGCCGAAAGAATGAAAACGCCATTTTCGGTGCAGTGCTTAAGAACCTTTGCGACTGCAGCCGCATCAGGTTCGATACCGCCCTTAGATCCTGGGATCACTACTTCGATAGCCAACATTGCGCCGCGACCACGAACTTCTGCGATCACTGGATATTTTGCTTGCAAAGCGCGCAAGCCATCGCCCAAAACCTGGCCGATATGTTGGGCACGAGCGATCAGACCTTCTTCTTCGATAGTTGCAATTGCACCAAGTGCTGCTGCGCAAGACACTGGGTTACCGCCAAATGTTCCACCAAGACCACCAGCATGGACGCTATCCATGATCTCCGCGCGAGCAGTTACGCCAGCGATTGGTAGTCCACCGCCCAAGCCCTTAGCTGTTGTGACCATGTCAGGAACAACGCCTTCGTGCTCCATCGCGAACATGTTGCCGGTGCGAGCAAAGCCGGTCTGGACTTCATCAGCAATGAAGACAATGCCGTTTTTGGTTGCATACTCGCAGAGTCCAGGCAAGAAACCTTTTGGCGGTGTGATAAATCCACCCTCGCCCTGAATTGGCTCGATCAAGATTGCTGCAACATTCTTTGCACCAATCTCTTTTTCAATCTTCTGTGTGATCATCTCGAGTGCATCTTCTGTGATGCTCTCCTTAGGACCGATCCAGCGAAGTTCGTATGGAAGTGGCATGCGATAAACCGCAGGAGCGAATGGGCCAAAGCCGTCGTTGTATGGCATGTTCTTTGAATTCAGTGCCATCGTGAGATTGGTGCGACCGTGGTAGGCATGCTCGAAGACAACGACAGCCGGACGCTTTGTGTAATGGCGCGCAATCTTGATTGCGTTCTCTACTGCTTCTGCGCCAGAGTTAGCGAGCATTGACTTCTTTTTATGTGTTCCCGGAGTCAAGCGATTGAGCGCTTCGCATACTTCGATGTAGTTGATGTATGGCGCAACTGTGAAACATGTGTGCGTGAATGCTTGCGCTTGCTCAATAACATTTTCGACAACGCGTGATGCAGTGTTACCTACGTTGGTTACTCCGATTCCAGAGCCCATGTCGATGATCTGATTGCCATCGATATCAACCATGATCGCATCATGAGTGCGCTCAATAACTGCAGGAAATGTAAGACCTAGTCCACCAGAAACAGCCTCTGCGCGACGTTGTAGCGCTTGTGTTGATTTTGGTCCTGGAATAGCAGTGACCAAGCGGCGTTCTTGAGTGATCTCGGTGGTTGTTGTCATGAGAAAATTGTAGGCTAATCGCGTGAGCCCACAGCCCCAGAATTCCTCTGCAGACGCCTCTGGCGTAAATAATTCTTTGAGAGATTCCGCACCTTTGCTCGACGCCTACCTCTCGTACTTCGAAGCTGTTCACCTTCCGTTTACTATTCCGGGCCACAAGCAGAAAGCCTCGCGCCTTGATGCTGGTCTTGGCGCAGTGGTTGATTCCGATACGCCTCTCTATGGTGGCTTGGATGAGATCAAGCTGACTCACGGCACCTTAAAAGTCGCCGAGAAGTTGGCGGCTACGTTGTGGGGTGCGGATTACGCACGCTTTTCAACGGGTGGTTCTACTCACGCTAACCAAGCAATTATTTTGGCACTGGGCAAGCCTGGTGATCGCGTTGCAGTCTCGCGCACCGCGCACCGCTCAGTCTTATCTGCGCTGGTGCTCGCAGATCTTGAACCAATCTGGATGACACCAGAGATCGATAGCGCCACAGGTATCCCAATCGGAATCAGTGTCGATGAGCTCGCGCGAGCGCTAGCGCAAAAACCGATTGCTGTATTGCTGACGGAGCCAGGTTATTTGGGAACGCTTTCTGATCTGCCGGCGCTAATTGCGGCGGCGCATGCGGTGAATGTTCCGGTGATCTGTGACGCAGCGTGGGGTGGGCACTTTGGATTTAGTGAAGCCCTGCCAGAACATTGTTTGCAGTTAGGAGCAGATGGGCTGATCACGAGCGTTCACAAAACACTGCCTGGCTATAGCGCTTCTGCACTCTTGCTTGCTCAAGGGCGTCTTCTTAATCTTGCGCGCATTGAACAATCTTTCGAAACAACTCACACAACTTCTCCTGCCGGGGCGCCGCTAGCATCTATCGATGGTGCGCGTGCGTTACTCCAGACTCGTGGGCCGCAATTGTTGGACGCACTTGTTGCGAATATCAATAATTTCAAAACACACATTCAATCTCATTTCGAGCAGCCAATTTTCCTCAGCGCCAGTGATTTCGCGCCGGGACGATTTGATCCAAGCAAGATTGTTCTGCGCGCTAATCAGCTCGGTGCATCAGGTGTAGCGATCGAAAATGAATTGATAGCAGCTGGTGTGCGGGTAGAGATGGCTGATAGCGATACCGTTGTATTCCTGGCAACGCTGGCCGATAACGCTGCAGACTTTGATCAACTCGCCGCGATCCTTATCCCAATCCTGCAAAAGCTTGCTACTACTCCACGTCCATCAGCGACATCACTCTCCTGGTCTGTTGTACCGACAGTAGGAACAACAATGCGCAGTGCCTATTTCGCTGATACCGAGATGGTTGCAGCAAAAGATGCTGCAGGACGAATCAGCGCCGACCTTATTGCGCCATACCCACCTGGAGTCGCGGTTGTTGCACCAGGAGAAATATTGACCCCAGAAATTCTTGAAGGTCTAGCAACTACAAAAGCAGCTGGAGTGCGTATCGCGTATGCGACCGATAGCAGCTTGGCGAGATATCGCGTCGTTAAGTAATTAGGCGTTGAGGTTAGACATCACATGCTTGATGCGTGTGTAATCTTCAAAGCCATACGCCGAAAGATCCTTGCCATAACCCGATTGCTTAAAGCCACCATGTGGCATCTCGGCAACCAAAGGAATGTGAGTGTTGATCCAGACGCAGCCAAAATCAAATGCCTTTGCCATTCGCATCGCACGGCCGTGATTTGAAGTCCACACTGATGATGCCAATCCGTAATTCACGCCATTGGCATACGCAACTGCTTGTGCTTCATCTTTGAATTTCTGAACTGTGATTACTGGTCCAAAGATTTCATTCTGCACCATCTCATCGTTTTGGGCTAGCCCAGCAACAACTGTTGGATTAAAGAAGTAACCAGGGCGGTCAACTTGGGTACCGCCAGCAACTATCTGTGCATGGCTAGGTGTGCGATCAATGAAGCCCTGCACGCGTGCTAGCTGCGACGCGTTATTTACTGGACCATATAAAACATCTTCTAGTGGTCCGCCAGTCTTAATTGCATCCTTTGCCTGTGCTGCAAGTAGCGCAACGAACTCATCGTAAACGCCTTCTTGAACCATTACGCGAGTGGCGGCGGTGCAATCTTGACCTGCGTTGAAATAACCAGCGATTGCAATCGCTTCTGCGGCAGCCTGCAAATCAGCATCATCAAAGACAACAACTGGCGCTTTGCCACCGAGTTCTAGGTGCACTCTCTTCAAATCATTTGCGGCGCTTTTAGCAACGTTCATACCTGCAGCAACTGAGCCAGTGATCGAGATCATCGCGGGCGTCTGGTGTTCGGCCAACATGCGACCTGTGTCCCGATTTCCGGTCACTACGTTAAATACACCGGTTGGCAAGAATTCGGCCATGATCTCGGCCATAAAGAGGGTGGATGCTGGTGTTGTGTCCGAAGGCTTGAGAACAACTGTGTTGCCCGCTGCGATTGCAGGAGCCCATTTCCAGACAGCCATCATCATGGGGTAGTTCCATGGCGTTACTTGGGCGCAGACACCAATTGGTTCGCGACGGATGAACGAAGTCATTCCACGCATGTATTCACCAGCAGATTTACCCTCTAAATTGCGTGCAGCTCCAGCGAAGAATCGAATCTGATCGACCATCGGTGGGAGCTCTTCGGAAGCGGTGAGCGCGATTGGCTTGCCTGTATTTTCACTCTCGATTGCGACCATCTCATCGCCACGAGCTTCGATGGCATCGGCGATTTTTAGAAGCGCGCGCTGGCGCTCAGATGGAGTGGAGTCGCGCCAATCGGTAAAGGCGTTGGCTGCAGCTTTCATCGCAACATCGACATCGGCAAGACCGGAGATAGGAGCGGTCGCATAAGCGGTGCCTGTCGCTGGGTTGATTACTTCACTCGTAGCGCCAGATTGGGAAGCTACGAATTTGCCGTCGATAAAGTTAGAGAAGTTTTTCATACCCCTACTCTAGAAGAGGCGAAGGGAATTTCAACGTTTTGGGGTGGTGAGCTTTACTCCAAGGAGATAAACCTTGCAGCCTAGGCAGTAGTCGAATGCGCTATTGAGAAAAGCCGCGAATATGCAGGCTGCGGTAGCGACCGTGAAGAGTGCCCACGTGTGGGTGAGTGCGCCAATTGTCGCCACAAGCACGCAACCGAATCCAACTAATTGCGCAAAGCGGGGTGGCTTGGAGCTTTCGAGTGGGGCAGGTCCTTTTAAGCGCGGCACAATAACTTTGCGATAAAAGATTCCGTAGGGACTCATTGGCATGCTGTAAAAAGCTGCGACTGTAAATACCGCTAACTGCCAAAAAATAAGAACATCAAGCCGAGTAAAGAGCGCGAATACTAAGACTGCTGTGGTAATCCCCGCGCTAAAGCGTGGACCACGTGCATCTATAAATTCTGGTTGTGACATTAAATTTTCTCCAACACTGCAACTACTTGACTCTTCTTAGGCGCACCGACCGCACGACCAATTTCTTGACCTTCTGAATTTAAGAAAATTGTTGTTGGCGTTTGATTAATGTGCAACCTACGTACCAATTCGAGATGTGATTCTGCATCGATTTCGATGTGAGTGATTCCGGGAAAACTTGGAACAACGTTCTCTAGAACTTGGCGAGTAGCGCGACATTGCGTGCAGAAGGCGGAAGAAAATTGCAAGAGTGTTGCGACGCTGCCTAATTCCTGACCGACTTCGTCGGCTGTGACCAAGGGATGGAAATTCTTCTTCTCCACAAACCGACCTTGTCGCTTTTTAGAGATGAAACCGACCGCGACTGCAGCAACTAGCGTTGCGACAAGTAGGGCCAGAGTTTTCATCTCTATATTTTGGCATCCGCGCCTAGAAGAACCTAAACGCGGATTATTTGCAGGAACTAACTACGGGCAAGAGGTCGATGCACACTTCGCTAGGAGGTTACTGAAGCTAGGAGGTTACTGAAGCCAAACCAAGGCAACGTGGCTTTGGGCCACCATTGGTATTTCCGTAGCGATGATACGTAATAGCTACCGACTGCTCTAAGAGCCAGCGAGCGATTTCAATATCGCCGCGTTGAGTGACGGGACGGATATCTACCGTGATTCCCTTCCTCAGAGCAGCTCCACGAGGTGCTTGTTCGCTTGAGAGCCAACGAATCTTGTACTTGGTGCGAGCCAAGAGCTCCTCGATGCTTTCACTCGAGGCTGCGCTCCACTCGACTGAAATACCAGTGAGCTGCGCTATGTATTTGATGAGTTCGATATCGGCACGTGATGTTGAGTCATCGACGCGAACCATCACTGGCGCCAGCGGCCTGCGATAGCGCTGGTAGTTCTTCTCAACATTGAGCCCGGTTGGATCAAGAGCTACCCCACCGACTTCGTGCCACCACTTATCTACCGACCACTTAGCGGCTTGGACATCAACCAGCGGTGCCCAATCGCGCAGTGTGTTGAGATAGTTAGGACCACCAGCCTTGGCGGTTGATCCCACACTTGATTTCTTCCAACCACCAAATGGTTGGCGCTGAACTATTGCGCCGGTGATACCGCGGTTGATGTAAAGATTTCCAGCCTGGACATTCTCTATCCAGTACTCGCACTCATCTGTGTCGAGTGAATGGATACCAGCTGTTAGACCAAAATCAGTTGCGTTCTGCCATTGGATAGCAGTTTTGAAATCTGGAGCAACCATGAGTGCAAGTACTGGACCAAACCACTCGTTGCGATGACTCCACGAGCCAGGCTTCACTCCAACTTTCACACCAGGACGCCAGAGTTGTCCTGCAGCATCGAGAGGCATTGGTTCGACCAACCACGATTCGCCTTCATCGAGTGTGGTCAGCGCCCGCATTAACGCACCCTCAGGTTTCCTAATGACGGGACCGACTGATGTCCGAAATGCCCAACCTGGTCCAACTTTTAGCGATGTCACATCATCCACAAGCTGACGCAAGAATGCTGGATCTTTATAAATGCTCTCGACCACTATGCCAAGTGATGCGGCGCTACATTTTTGGCCCGCATGGCCAAAGGCGGATTGCACAAGATCTTTAACTGCAGCATCAATGTCGGCGCAAGCTGAGACGAGTAAGGAATTCTTTCCGGATGTTTCGGCGAGAAGATTAAGGTCCGGCTTCCAATCCGTGAACATCTGCGCAGTGTCGATAGATCCGGTGAGAATCACTGCGTTGATATCGGGGTGTGTGACTAGGTGTTTGCCTGATTGATCATCGCGGGTAGAGACAAATTGGAGCGCACTCTTTGGAATTCCAGCAGCCCAGAGCTGGTTGGCGAGCAGCCATGCGGTCGCAACCGTCTCTGGCGCAGACTTCAAAATAACAGTATTTCCCGCTGCTAGTGCAGCACAGATGCCACCAGCTGGGATTGCATAAGGGAAGTTCCAAGGCGGGATTACCAGCACAACTCCACACGCCTTCGAGTCATTGCCATCAACAGCATGCTCACCGTAATAACGGGCGAAGTCGATAGCTTCGCTGACTTCTGGGTCTGCCTCTGAGACTGACTTTCCGGCGTCTCGAGCCATGGTTGCGATCGCGAGTGCGCGTTGTTCCTGCATCACTACTGCGGCCTTACAAAGAATTTCTCGGCGAGTAGCCGCTGGAGTATTACTCCACGAACCGATTGCACTACGAGCGACTTGCACTGCTTGATCGATCATTCCCGAGTCTGCTACTTGGTACTCGTACCAAATCTTTGCGTTATCTCCTGGATCACTTCCGTACTCTGGGGTGTTACCAGTGATCTGCGAACCAGCGATCACTAGTGGGATCTCTAGATACGCGTTTTTGATACGCGCGATTTCTTCGGTCACAGCAGCGACATATACAGGATCGGTTGGATCGCCCGCTGCCTGATTGTGGAAAGATGAGTAATCAACTGGATCTGGCACATGGCGACGTGAAGCAGTTGAGATTGTGTGACGCTCTAGGAGTGAACGATCAAAGCGAGCTTTCTGTTCTGCGAACTTAGCTGGATTGGTTCCGATTTCAAATGTTGCCTTGAGATAGTTTTCATCAGATGTGTTCTCATCTAGGCGGCGTACTAAATATGCAACAGCGGAGGCAAAATCATCTTTGTTGGTGACTGGCGTATAGAAGAGAACTTTGTGACCAGAGCGGGTAATGGCAAGTGCTTCTGCGTTGGCCATGCCTTCGAGCATTTCGATATCGATCTGCTCGAGTACGCCGCGTGAACGAGCTACTTCAAGCGCCCACGTGAGGTGGAAAAGATTGTGAGAGGCAATTCCGATACGCACCGCATGTGAGTGCTCTGGGCGAAGCGCAGTATCTACTAGGCGCGAATAACTAGCGTCAACATCTGACTTTGAGCCATACGGGGCTGGACTATAGCCCTGTAGCTCGCCTTCGGCCTTCTCCATTGCCAAGTTGGCGCCTTTAACCAAACGGACCTTGATTGTGCCGCCAGCGATCTCCACACGCTTGAGCGAGAACTGCACTAGATCAGCGAAGGCCGCATGCGACTCAGGCAGATATGCCTGAAGAACAATTCCTGCATGCATGTGAAGGAACTCTGGTTCGCAGAGAACTCTCTTAAAGGCATCTACTGTGAGCGCGAGATCTTTAAACTCTTCCATATCCAAGTTGATGAATGTATGTGCGCTATCAGCCGTGAGGTAGATCAACCTGAGTTTTTCACAGACTGCTTCCAGCGAACCTTCGTGATCGATAATGATCATCTGGGCTACAACTGCAGAGAGCTTTACTGAAACGTAGTCGATCTCGGGGCGCGAAATCATCTCAATCAATCGGTCAAAACGTTGTGAAGCTTCATGGCTACCTAATACAGCTTCACCAAGAACGTTGATATTGAGTCGAATATTTTCCTTGCGACGCAGTTCTACATGCTTCGCTAACTTGGCGGACTCTGCTGGCAAGATTAAATCCTTGGAAAGCGCACGCACACGTTGGTGAACAATTTTCACGATGAGCCCTGGAGTAAGGATCGCAACGAGGCGGATAAATTTGAGACCGAAGGCGTTGATCAGACCAAAACCCTTTGTGGACGCTTTACGTGCTGCCCCTGCAAAAATCTTGATTGCTTCGCGCGTGGAGTGAACACGCATCACTTCATCTGTCAGAGTGATAGTTACTTCGATTGCTTTAGGATCTTTAAACAAGCGACCCACTCGCTTGCGATTGGATTTTTCGCGGCGTGAACGCAAGGTATCGGAGGTAGCGATAAGCGCACGCGCTTGTTCGGCTGATACCGCTCCTAGGTCATCGATACTGGAATCTGTGGGCAATGAGGGCAATGAGGGCCGTGCGTGCATCGCGAATTCTCCTTGAGGACTTGAGTGCCAAGGTGCAAATATAACGAGGAGCAGCCACTAAAGTGCGTTCAATGAATTACGCACCTACTTCGCTTCGACGTCGTAGGACCTGGCTCACCTTCATTCTTGCTGCTGCAGTTCTGAGTGTTCCGTGCACCACGACTTTCGCGGCCTCCGCTTCACAACCCGCAGTCACTGCAACGCCTTCGGCACCTACGCAAACAACCCTCTCTCCCGTTGCCCCGCTACTTCCGGGCACTCCATCGCCTTTGAATCCAACTGGTCCTGGCGGGCGAATATTCGGGCTCGATATCAGCCGATACCAGCACAGCGCCACGACCCCAATTAATTTTGCGAAAATGATAAGCGCTGGAGTGAGCTTTCTTTGGATCAATGGTGGCAATACGTTAAGCGCCGCTGATTCGCTCGCAGCAAGTTATTACGAAGCTGATCGCCCGGCTGCACAAGCTCTAGGAATGTATACCGGCTTCTATTACTACGTTCACTTACCTAATAGCACCAAGAGATCAGTGATCATCGCGAATGCGGATAATCAAGCCAACAAGGTGATCAATCGGATTAACGCAGATGGCGGTCTTAATAATCTCGATATGCCCGTAGCGCTCGATATTGAATCGACCTGCACCAAGACAATAGTTTTTGGAATTTGTACCAAACATATGAGCACCGCAAATACTGTCGCGTGGGTGACGCAGTGGGTCAATGATCTGCGCGCAGCAACAGGTCGCAACCCTGTGATCTATTCATTTCTTTCGCTCCTTCACGGCTCACTCGGCGGCGCGAATTCCCTTGTGATTAATCCGCTCTGGGTCTCAACCGCGGGTATCAGCGCTAACGCTCCCGGCAGTCAGCCAGCTCAACGTAAAGGTGGATGCAGCACGAACCTGTGGACGTCGCAAAGCTGCACTATGCAATGGACGCTCTGGCAATATTCATCCGGCGGCAACGGGCGTACTTTTGGAATTCCTGCAGGCAATGTTGATCAAGATATTTTCGCAGGCAGCGCTACAGATTTCCTTAATTTTGCAGCTAGCGGCTTAGAAGCACCAGTGGTTCCACCAGTAATTTCTTCCAATGCCACACCTAACGGGTGACAAACTAGAGCAGAGCGAGCGCAGCAATACCTGCGTCATAACCCTTATCTTCCTTCGCGCCATCTCCACCGATGCGAGCAATTGCCTGAGCTAGGTCGTTACACATCAACACACCAAAACCCATTGGCTTTGAACGCGAGAGTTGAACATCCATGACTCCTTGGGTCACCCCGCTGCAGACATAATCAAAGTGCGGAGTCTCGCCCTTAAGAACCAAACCGACCACAACCGCGGCATCAAAGCCCGCATCCATTGCCTTTTGGGCTGCAAGCGGGAGCTCGAAAGACCCTGGAACATAGGAGATTTCATATGCAACGGAGTGTTCATCCATCGCCTTTACCGCGCCTTTAATCAAGGCTTCGCAGATATCTGTGTGCCAAGAAGCGCTGATAATTGCGACCTTCTTGCCCGCAGTGGGTGCAACTTTAACGAGCGGTGCTGAACCTGCCATGATCTCTCCTTAGTTGATCTCGAGTGAATGCTGCATGCGAATCTTTTTAGTTAAAAGATATTCGCGATTTTCTGGAGTGATGTGACTTCCCAAATGAATGGTTGTCACTGCAATCCCCTGGCTTGTGAGCGCCTGAGCTTTGATCGGATTGTTTGTTAGTAACGTGATCTGGTTGAGTCCCAAGTTCTTTACGATCTCAACGGCATATGACCATTCGCGCTCATCTGGTGCATGTCCAAGTTCAACGTTGGCATCGACAGTATCTCGTCCCGCATCTTGCAAAACATAGGCGGCAATCTTTTGCGCTAATCCGATTCCACGACCTTCATGATCTCGAAGGTAGATGATGTAACCGGCGCCTTTATCTTCAATCGCTGCAAAGCTGCGTGCGAGTTGGTCACCGCAATCGCAACGCTGGCTATCAAATGCATCGCCAGTCAAACATTCCGAGTGAAGGCGCAACAAAACATCATCTTTGGGTTGGCCATATTTAAGAATTGCATGCTCAACTCCGTTAGGAGATGTGTGAACTGCGATCTGCCAGTTGCCGGTGCTGCGTGGAAGTTTGGCCCATGAGTATGTCGGTGCTGGGGTTGGAGTAATTGTTAAACGAGGCGCTGCATAGTCAACGAGCTCTTGCATCGTGAATAGTGGGATTGAATGTTGGGCAGCAAAAGCAGCCAACTTGTCACCTCGCATCATCGAGCCGTCATCATTAACGAGCTCAGCAATTGCCGTGACAGGAGTAGCTCCGACCAACTGCGCCATCGCTACGCCCGCTTCGGTATGACCGCGACGGGCTGCAAGCCCAAGTGGATTGCCGACGAGCGGGAATACATGTCCAGGACGCGCGAAATCAGCGGGCTGTGCGGTGGCGCTAGCTAAGGCGTTGATTGTGTTGGCGCGCTCTTGGCCGCTAATTCCGGTGGTGTGGCCTTTAAGGAGATCGACGCTCACTGTGTACGCGGTCTTCTTCTCATCCTGATTGTTTTTCACCATTGCTGGCAGGCGTAGATTGTTAGCAATCTCTTGGGTGAGCGCTGCGCAGATCAGGCCAGATGAGTAACGCACCATGAATCCCAGTGATTCGGCAGTCGCCATTGCGCCCAGAAGCATGAGGTCGCCTTCGTTCTCGCGCGACTCGTCATCAGCGATGATGACAAATTTTCCTTGCTTAAATTGTTCTAACGCTTCTTCTAACGTCATTCGTTGCCTCGTTTCATCAAACGCTCAACATACTTAGCTAGGACATCGACTTCGATATTGACGCTATCGCCGACGCTGCGCGCATGAAGATTGGTTTTCTTGAGTGTCTCTGGAATCAACCAGACGGAAATTTGGTTTTTATCATCATCGAGTTGGCCGACCGTGAGAGATACTCCGTCGATACAGATCGAGCCTTGAGAATGGAGATATTTCATGAGGTGCGCGGGGATTGTGACATCTACTTGTTGCCATTTATCGCCAGGAACAATCGCTGCAATCTGGCCAACTCCATCGACGTGGCCTTGGACAATATGTCCACCTAATCGATCGGAAACTTTTGCAGCTAATTCCAAATTAACAAGCGAACCGATATCGAGTGAACCGAGTGATGAAAGTTTGAGAGTTTGGATCATAACATCGGCCGTGAAGTAATGGGGGGAATATTCCACCACGGTTAAACAAACCCCATTAACTGCAATTGAATCGCCTAGCTTCACATCGGTCAGGAAGCCTTCGACGTCGAAACGAAAAACCGCGCTATCGTCGCTGCGAGTGATTGCACCGACTTTTCCGACTGCCTGGATGAGTCCGGTAAACATTATTTGGCCACCTTACTTAAGACGCGTGCGTGAGTGAGGAGATCGTTGCCGATCAGGGAGTGCGAGATGAATTCGAGATCGTGACGATCTACAAGGGTTTTGGCCCCGAAATCACCAATAAACGAGGCGCCACTACCAAGCAGAGTTGGGGCTTGAATCAGGATAATTTCATCAATCAACCCTGCGCTAAAGAGCGCAGTTCCCAGGGTGCTTCCCGCTTCGACAAGCACCTGCTTAATTCCGCGTGCTCCTAAGTCGGTGGCCATCTGGTTCAGATCGCGGGAAGGGATATGAAGAGTTTCGGCACGAAAATCAAAGACTTTGAGTGAAGGATCTAGGGGCCTTTGTCCAACAATTACTCGTAATGGATTTTTCTGGACCAACTCATCGTGCGGAATCAGCTCTGGATCATCTGCAAGAACTGTTCCGCTGCCAACAAGAATTGCATCGCTCTGGCGACGAAGCGTGGTGACATATTCGCGAGCTGCATCACCGGTAATCCACTTAGAGCTGCCATCAGCGGCTGATGTTTTTCCATCAAGCGTTGCTGCAATTTTCCAGATAAAGAGTGGGCGCTTTTTTGCAATCACAGTGAGCCATGCGCGATTCACGAAGCGAGCCTCATCGGCCATGATGCCTTCGCATACTTCTACGCCAGCTGCTTCTAAACGCGCGCGACCACCAGCTGCAACGGGGTTAGGGTCTTGAATTGCAAAAACTACATTCTTAATACCGGCATCAATAATCGCTTGCGTGCATGGACCTGTCTTGCCGGTGTGATTGCACGGCTCAAGAGTCACAACGATGGTTGAGCCCTCGGGAATGCTCCTCGCGTTTTTGATCGCGACTACTTCTGCATGGTCACCGCCAGCATGGAAACCTTCGGAGACAATATTTCCTTCTGCATCGATGATTACTGATCCAACTACTGGATTGGAGCCAGTGCTTCCTTGACCCAGGGCAGCCAAAACAATCGCACGTTTCATCGCGGCGTTGTAGTGAACGTTGGTAATGATTTCTAGCCTCCCGGTCGTGTAACCCCGGGGTGGATTGCGGACCATGCGAGAGCATGGAATAGCGCAATAAAGGTACGAGTTATCGCACCTTATAGCTCCCTCTCATCCAGACTTTAACTGTCGGTCTTGGAATTTCACCAAGTCCACCGTTAGTTGGCTACCAACGGGTCGCAGACTATAACTGCCGGTTCGGATTTACACCGACCCCGAGAACTAACTTAAGTATAACTTGCTGGAAGCAGCCGAGAAATTCAGAAATTCATGGCTAAAAGGCTCAGTGCAGGCGAATGATGTCGATGCAGGCCACGGCCAATAGGCCCAATACGGCGGCGTTCACACCACTTACTGCGCTGAGAAACCTTGCGTTGCGACTCCATTTCTTCCAGAAATATGTACCGCTGAGCATAAGGAGGCCACCGGGAAGAAATATGCCAAAGGTCGCCTCGAGCGCACCCAAGAAACTATGTGGTGCTTGTCCGCTCTTTGCGCCGATAAATGCAGCTAAAGCAAAAAGTGGCCCGGGCAATATTTGGGCAACCAAATATCCACTCGCAAAAATTCCACTCGCAATCAGATTAGTTGAAATCAGTCGGCTCTGTAATAGCGGCAGGATCACATGACCACCGCCAAATGCAAGTGAACCTACTTGAAGAAATGTTCCAAGCGTTTGCAAATGCCAATTCGAATGAGTGATGAGTAGTGGAGAAATCACAATGAGTGCAATCGCCAAGATAAAGAGAGTTAGTGCGGTCTTTCGGCCAATACCCTCTTTAGTGACATTAAATGATTGAACTTCGGATTTAATGAAAAGTGATCCGACAAATGCGGCTACAACCAAACCCGCGAGCTGTAAATAGCTATTAGAAATGAAGAGAAAGTAAATGAAAGCAACAGCAGAAATCACTTGTTGCGGACGTTGGCGCGCAAATCGTTTGGTTAAACCGCCAAGGGCCTTTAGAACGATGAGCAAAATGCCAACTTTGATCACCCAGAGCAACCATGGGAGGCTTGTAATTCGCGTGACTGGCGCAAGGGATAGCGCGTACATAATCAAAAATGAGGGCAGCGTGAAACCCAGCCAGAATGCACATGCACCGAGTAGTCCGCCTAGCTCTGATCCAATCGCCACTCCCACCTGACTACTTGTGGGACCAGGCAAGAGCGATGCAAGGGAGACGAGAGCGCTAAATTCGGATTCGCTTATCTGCGAAGATTCTTGGACGAACTTTTTATCGAAAATTCGTAAGTGTCGAACCGGGCCGCCAAAACTTCGCAAACCCAACCAGAGCGCTTGGCCGAATATTCTCAACTGAGAGCGCGAGCGTGGCATTTCTCCATAGTAGCTGGACTACATTTCTTGGAGGTTCACACCAACACCTAAAGGAGTACGGTTGCGACATGAAGCGGCCAGGAAGAATCGCGCTCGTTGGGTCAGGTGAATATCTGCCCATCATGCAGGAGTTCGAGGCAAGCATGCTCGCGCTCGGACCATCTCGCAGGTACGTCCAACTTGCGACAGCCGCCGGTCGTGAAAGCAGCGAACGCCTAGCGCATTGGCAACGACTTGGCGCCGAACAAGCGGCGCGTATCGGCGCAGAGCAGATTTATCTACCGGTTTATACGAGCGAAGATGCGAAGCGTGAAGATTTAGCAGCACAGATCGAGGGCGCAGGATTGATCTATCTCAGTGGTGGTGATCCTCATTATTTAGCGCAAACGCTCATCGGTACACCCGTATGGGAGGCTATTGAAAGAAATTGGCGCGCTGGGACTTCACTCGCGGGTTGTAGCGCAGGTGCGATGGCGCTGGGTCCCGACATTCCAAATTTTCGAAAGATGAAGAGCGAGGGTTCAGCTGGACTCAATCTCGTGCCTCATATCCGCACAATCCCGCATTACAACAAATTTTTTAAGTGGATTCCCGATAGTGCTGCGGAATTGTTTCTCAAAGCACCAGAAGGGATCCAGATCGTCGGTATCGATGAGGACACGGCGATATTTAGCGATGACCTATCAACATGGATAGTTGCTGGAGTTGGTGGTGTCCATGTGCTCAACGGCGACCACTCTGGCAAGTATGGCCAAGACAGTTCAGTCGTAATCGAGTAACAACCGCAATTCCTTTCCGATTAACGTCTTGCGAGCAATTAAGACAAAATATCCTTGCTGGTAAATCGGCTGTAACTCAATGAGCCAAAGATCGCGATATAACAGAACTGAACAATGAGATTGTTTCCAAAAGAGCTCAGACTCATTGGACTGCGAAGGAGGTCAGAGAAACCCAGCCAGTAATGACTTGGGGGTCGCTTTGCTTTTGGATTTGGTATGGATTTGGTATGAGTTGATTGCCTACACCTGCAATTTAAGCGCACTAGAAAATGTCAGTAGTAGATGGAAGAATAGGTTTTGAATACAACTACATACGGAACTTACGCTCATTTCAGCAGATTCCGCTTTTCTAGATGAGTGGGCCCTGTCGGGCTCGAACCGACGACCCACGGATTAAAAGTCCGTTGCTCTACCGACTGAGCTAAAGGCCCCACTGCGCGTTTTAAGCGCGAGCCCGCAGTCTATACGAATCTGAAAGGGTCGGCTGACCTAGAAAAAGTACCCATTTAGTACCCATTATTAGGCCAAATCAGTAAGCACTTCCACAATGGCAATAATTGCACTCAGACAGAAGAAAAGCGCCGAGGTATCTAGCCCCGGCGCTATCTAAATGCTTTGCGAACTACTTCTTCTTAGCCTTCTTAGCCTTCTTAGCAGCAGCTTTATGGGTCACCTTTGTGGTGGTCATTGCTTCTGAATTTTGGGTTGCTGCAGACTCTGACATCTCATGTTTTGCAGTGCCTTCTGCTGCACCTGCGGCACCTGTGATGTGTGGCTTTGGTGTCGCTGTTGCTGCGAATGCGCTTGTAGCTGAAACGCTCATCGCCGCTGAAATCAATAGCGCTAGGGATACTTTTTTCACTTTTTACTCCTCTTAATAGAATTTCGAATACCTAAATTTTAGCGCAGAGGGCGAAATCCGCATTTCTCAGACTCGATCCGAACTCACATTTAAAGTGAAACGTCCGCACATTGCTCTAAAAGAACCCTATTGTTGAATCGACCAGCGGGCGTCGACACTGACAGTTACGGACTGAGTTCCTAAGTTGATCTGAGTTTCAGTATTTGCTGATGCCTTCATAGCCATTAGTGGGAAAGGCGAAATTGACGATGGTTGCTCGGTAACAAAAATGATTGAACCTAGTTTCACACCCAGCGACGATGCATATGTGAGAGCTTTTGATTTAGCTGCAGCGATTGCAGCCGCTTCTGCTAATGAATCTGCATGAGTTGGATCCACAATAAATGGAGTAGCACCAGTAATTCCGCCTAAGCCAGTAGCGCCAACAAAACCTTAACTACCTGGTGTCGCACGCGTGTGAGGGACTCTCCCGCGACACATAATCTGAACCCACTCGATGACCCCATGGATTCGAGTGGGTTTTTTATTGCTCCACGTGGGCTGCACGTTGCAAGCGATCGCGAATTGCAGCCGCTAATCCATCTCCGCCTGGTTGAAGTACAACGACAATCTCAAGCCCTTTTTCATCGGCTAACCGCAAGGCTGCGTATAGATCGCGCGCATATTGTTCGATGGTAAATGGCGAAGCCAACCGAATGACGCCATCAGGTGTGGGGATTTGATCTGGTGCGATCAATCCATCTCCCGCAACCGCAATGACATCTAATAACACTTTTGCTTTTGGTTGGTAATGAGAATCCAAAGTGCCAGATGCTTTTATTGACGATGGATTTTTGTAGAGCGCTTCAAGCCCAGTGCTCTCTTGAATCATTTCTGCAGTAACCGCGCCAAGTCGCAAAATCATTGGTGCATCACCAGTGCAATCAATAATTGTGGATTCAACTCCCACTAAACATTGGCCACCATCAAGGATGAGATCCCCGTCAGCAAGATACTCACCAATTTCCTCACTGACGGCCTGCGCACTTGTAGGTGAAACTGCACCGAAGCGATTTGCAGATGGCGCCGCAATTCCCTTGCCACCAGCTGTCACAAATTCATTGAGTAAAGCGAGCGCAATCGGTTGTGCCGGTACTCGCAATCCAACTGTCTCTTGTCCGCCAGTAATGAAATCTTCCGCAAGCTCTGATCGCTTAAGAACTAACGTCATCGGGCCCGGCCAGAAATCGCGTGCGAGTGTGATCGCATATGCCGGAATATCTTGAGCCCACTGCCCCATTAGATCGATCGATGGAATGTGCACAATGAGCGGGTGGTCGGCAGGACGTCCTTTGGTTGAGTAAATACGAGCTACCGCCTGTACGTTCTGTGCATCAGCTCCAAGGCCATAGACAGTTTCGGTCGGGAAAGCGACTAAATGTCCGGCCAGGAGTACTTGGGCGGCCTGACTGACCGTCCCTGCGTCGCATTTAGAGATGAAGGGCGTGGCGCCGTTGGGGGTGCTCATGGATACATTCTCGCAGTTTTGGTGCTGGGTGAAGACTCCGATACCCTTAGCCTTCGCTTCTTGAAGTCCCCATCGTCTAGAGGCCTAGGACATCGCCCTTTCACGGCGGTAACACGGGTTCGAACCCCGTTGGGGGCACTCTCACCTAGGTGGGGCTCGCTCGGCAGATAACCGAGAGAGAAAGAAACGAACTCACTTCGGTGAGAGCTTGGCGCTCAAGTCATCCCATAACGGGGGCACTTGAGAAAGTGTTCAGAACTTCGGTTTTGGATAGCTAGGCCCAGTAGCGCAGTTGGTTAGCGCGCCGCCCTGTCACGGCGGAGGTCGCGGGTTCAAGTCCCGTCTGGGTCGCGGTTACTACCTCTTCGGAGGTAATGACTACGGGAAGAGAGTGTCCACACGCTCTCTTCTTATTTAATTAGAGGTTTAATTAAAGATTTATTTTTGAATCTCTTTCAAATTAAATATTGGCTCGGTAGCTCAGTTGGTACGAGCGCGCGACTGAAAATCGTGAGGTCGACAGTTCGATCCTGTCCCGAGCCACTCTTTTGTACATCTTTTATACACTTCTTAAATCGCTTAAATCTATTACTCCGAAGGTCTCTCCATAACCTGCACCGTCTGTGTATCGGCGGTTTGTATAAATAACCCAAATAGCACTATCCACGACACCCATGCTGTCCCGACTATGAACTCTTCTGGCTTACGCGGTACGAGTGGAATTAGGACCGCACAAAATGCGTAAAAGCCCGTAAGCGCCCAGAGAGCGATCACTGCAATCGGACGTGAGACTCCTGCGCGAATCAGGCGATGTGAAAGATGATCTTTGCCGCCCTGAAACGGCGAAACTCCTCGACGCAAGCGCGAGAGCACGGCGACTGATGTATCCATGATCGGGACTGCAAGCAACAGTAGTGGCGTCGAGAAAGAAGTCCACTTTGTTTGAGCATTTGGCTCGAGGCGAATCGTGAGAATCGCAATCAAAATACCCAGAAAAAGCGCGCCAGCATCGCCCATATAAATACGCGCCGGAGACTTGTTCCACAATAAGAATCCAATGGTCGCGCCAGCTAATACAGAAGACAACGCTGTCACAAAATACTGATGCCCGTTGTAGCCCAAAAAAGCCAGCGCCGATGCGGATACTGCGACTGTGCCTGCTGCCCCGCCATCAATATTGTCAAAAAAGTTAATCGAGTTGCAGATACCGACAATCCATACAATCGTGATGACAATATCGAGCCATCTAAATCCTGTTGGATTACCGATTGTTTTGGTCGATACCAGAATTACAGCCGTGAATATTCCAGCCAAACTTTGTGCCAGAAAGCGTGGACCTGGACGAAGATTTTTCATATCGTCCCAAAGCCCGATGAGTCCCAGGATGAGCGCAGGCAGAAGCGCCGAACTTTCTAGCCAGAAATTTTTCGCTGAAAAAACTTTAACAAATAGTCCAACATAACTAACGGCCATAACGCCGATGATGATCGCAAGTCCACCGAGGTATGGCACAGGCTCGCTATGTGTCTTGTGTGAAAGTAATGGGCGATCAAAAATTTCTTTGTGAATTGCGTAGCGACGCATTACTGGCGTCAGCACTCCAACAATGACAAATGTGGTGACGGCAAGAGAAAAGTATTGCCACAGAGGAATATGCATAGGAAGTACTTAGCGTGATTCGGTAGAGCTTTTAGCCTCGCCCGGAATGGAATTCAAAAGCGCCTTTACTTCTGATTCCTTGTAGCGACGATGCCCACCAAGTGTTCGAATGCTTGTGAGTTTTCCGGCCTTTGCCCAACGTGTGACTGTCTTAGGGTCTACGCGAAAGAGCGCAGCAACTTCTGAAGGGGTCAGCAAGACTTCTTGATCTGACATCTCGCTCCTTCCTTTTGGTTGCTAGCGATCACAATTACATGTCCAATTCGTCTACATCTAGACGGCTTTGGCCCGATATGGGCAAGTATTCACAGGTCAACGGCTTACTGACAAGTGATTTGTGCGATTTTGTTCTGTTAGACGCAGAAAGAGAGCAATTTGGGTCCGAAAAGAGACTAAAGAGCCCGAAAAGAACCCGAAAAGAACCTAGTTCGACTGCTCCATCGCAGCTACCTTGCGCCAGCGAGAGACTAGGCGTTCATAGCCTTCGCCCGCCTTGGCTCCATAACCAGACGCCAAGCCGTTAAGTGAGAGCTGAATATCTTCGATAGAAGTATCGGCCTCAAGCCCACCTAGTCCATCGTTAATCAAAATCTTTTCGAGGTACCCGGCGAGTCCACCGTAATCACATTCGACAATTGATTCAGCATGAAAAATATTGAGCCACTCCAAGAGATCGGCAATCTCTTCTTCGATAGGTCCTTCACCAAATGCCGATACAACGCTTTGATGCGTAAACATGCAACGACGTTTGGCATTGGCAATCGATGTGCGCATCACGGTAAATGGACCATCAACCGTCTCGCCACGCAAGCGCTCATCCGGTTCAAAGAGTCCAAACCAACGTGGAGGAATCATCCATGTATCGGTTTTGATATAAGGAACTTTGTCTTCGACTTCTTCGGCGTTGATACTGATAGCTTCTGCAACATTGGATGGTACAAAGAATTTGCCAACAGCTTCTGGCATACTCGCTTGAAAATCTTCTAGCGCGGTTATACAACGAGTAACTGTTGTCCAAGGAGCGACATATCGCTTGCCCTCGAACTCCAAAATGTGCGCGCCATCTGCAACGAGTGCAGGAGGTTCGACAGTTATTGTGCGACGCATTGCGCGCGATTGTTCATCAATACCCGTTGTTGCCGTAATGGGAATTGAATTCCAACGAAGTTGCTCGGCAGGTTCGAAACTATCAATTGGCTCGTAAATGCGAAGCGAAGCGACATATGGAGTCGGACGCATCAATTAAACCTGCACGCGAGTTGGGTATGAGCTACGCGCGTTGCGCGTAGTTGTCATCCGCGTATGGATCGTCTTCATCAACAGCCATGGATGTTTGGCTAGTGGCTACAGGAGCCTCTCCGTGAAGTTCTTTTGCAAGACGATCAAGGTCCATTTCTGGGCCTGAATATTTGAGATCTCGTGCGACTCTGGTCGCTTTAGCTTTTTGTCGGCCACGCCCCATGGCTATGACCTCCTAACTCTTGATGAATCTTTAGGTGCAATTAAATATCTTCAGGTGCGAAGGTTATCGCGCCTGGTAGGTACCTTCCAAAATTGAGCCTTCCAGGCCAGTTCTACGCTCAACTACGCCACAAACCCAAGCATTCATGCCGCGGGCCGCCAGGCTACGAAGGGCCAGATCGGCGCTATCGCGGGCCACGATGGCCACCATTCCAACACCCACGTTCCAGGTCTTCTCCATATCAGGCTGAGCCACCCCACCCTGCTGAGCCAAAAACTCCATGATCAGCGGGAGTGACCAGGTGCTGCGATCGAATTTTGCGGTCAAATGAGCAGGGATCACGCGCGCGGTATTGGCTGCCAAGCCGCCACCGGTGATGTGTGAGTAGCCGTGCAGCTTGTCCTTAAGACCACGGTGCAGGGCAAGACAATCGAGTGAGTAAATCTCGGTCGGGGTTAAGAGCGCCTCACCGAGTGATCCGCCGAGCTCTACGATCTCTTGATCCACGCGCAAGTTCTTAGTTTTGAGAATATGGCGGACCAGTGAATAACCATTGGCGTGCAGCCCAGATGCAGCCATCGCGATGAGCACATCGCCCTCTTGAACTAAATGTTCGCCGAGTAAATTATCGTAATCAACCGCACCAGTAGCAGCACCTGCGATATCAAACTCATCTTCACCAAGTAGACCTGGGTGCTCCGCGGTCTCGCCACCGACAAGTGCTGTGCCTGCTTTCTGGCAACCGACCGCAATACCGGAAACGATCTCTGCGATACGTGTTGGAAATACTTTGCCGACCGCAATGTAATCGGTCATGAAAAGCGGTTCTGCGCCGCAGACAACTAAATCATCAACAACCATTGCAACGAGATCTTCACCAATGGTTTCGTACTTGCCCATCAGGCGAGCGATCTCTGTCTTTGTTCCAACTCCATCAGTTGATGTTGCAAGGAGTGGACGTGTGAAATTCTTCAGAGCACTCACATCGAAAAGTCCAGCAAAGCCACCGATCTCACCAATAACTTCTGGACGACGAGCTTTAGCTAAATGCGATTTCATTAATCGAACGGCGAGATCGCCTGCTTCGATATCAACCCCGGCTGCTTCGTAAGTACTCATTCGTATCGGTTCACAATCTCGAGCAAATTTTTTCCGGCGGACAAGTCAGTTGGAATCTCAATTGGGTATTGACCATTAAAGCAGGCCGTGCAGAGCTTTGATTCGGCAATTGTGGTCGCCTCGACTAGCCCCTCGAGTGAGACATAACCAAGTGAATCTGCGCCAATAGAACGGCGGATCTCTTCTACTTCGAGTCCTGCGGCGATGAGCTCGGCGCGCGAAGCAAAGTCGATGCCGTAATAACACGGCCATTTCACTGGTGGAGATGAGATTCGGACATGGATCTCAAGCGCGCCTGCTTCGCGAAGCATGCGAACTAGGGCGCGTTGAGTGTTACCGCGGACGATGGAGNCATCGACCACAACAATGCGCTTGCCCTCAATAACATCACGTAGCGGATTGAGCTTGAGACGAATGCCAAGTTGGCGAATAGTTTGTGAAGGCTGGATAAATGTGCGGCCGACATACGAATTCTTGACGAGTCCTGCGCCGTAAGGAATGCCAGATTCGCGCGCATATCCAACTGCAGCAGGTGTTCCAGATTCTGGAACCGGAATAACAAGATCTGCCTCGACTGGATGTTCTTTGGCCAACTGCGCACCAAGTGCAACGCGCGTAGTGTGAACGTTGCGACCAGCAATCAACGTATCTGGGCGAGCGAGATAAACATATTCAAAGATGCAACCCTTAGGTTCTGGTGTGGCCCAGTGAGTTGAGCGCAGACCATTCTCATCGATCGCAATAAATTCTCCGCACTCAACTTCACGAACAAACGATGCACCAACGATATCGAGCGCTGCAGATTCGGAAGCAACAACCCAACCATGATCGAGTTTGCCAATAACTAATGGACGTACGCCGTTGCGATCACGCGCTGCATACAATGTGTGTTCATCCATGAAGACCATGGAAAAAGCGCCTTTAAGTTTTGGAAGAACTGCTAACGCTGATGCTTCAAAACTCTTGCCTTCTTGCGCGGCAATCAACGCGGTCATAATTTCGGTATCAGTTGTTGCTTGTAGGCCGTGGGCCTTTTCTTCTTCAGTAATAATTCCTGCAAGCTCTTCGGCGAGATCTCCTGTGTTTGTGAGGTTGCCGTTGTGAGCAAGAGCGAGTGTGCCGTGATTTGTGGAGCGAAGAGTTGGTTGTGCATTGGCCCAGACTGAAGATCCTGTGGTGCTGTAACGGCAATGGCCGATAGCTAATTTTCCGGTTAGGGTCGCGAGATCATTTTCGGTGAAGATCTGAGAAACCAGACCCATATCCTTAAATACAACGATTCGTTTTCCATCAGAAGTCGCGATACCCGCGGACTCTTGGCCGCGATGTTGGAGCGCATAAAGCCCGTAAAACGTGAGTTTTGCAACCTCTTCATCAGGAGCCCAAACGCCAAAAACTCCGCACTCATCCTGAGGAGAGTGTTCTTCTTCGAAGAGCTCAAAGGTGAGCTTTCCATCCGGGCGGCGGGTCACTCTGCAATCCTAATTGTTGCGGCCGCTTTCGCGAAAAGGTCAGATAAATCAGAGCGTTCACCGCTGGCCGAGATATCGCCCGCATAGAGAGCATCCGCCCAGGTAGTACTTCCGTCAATCAGAGCGAATAAAACATCAGCCGACATCTCGACAACATTGGGTGGAGTCCCGCGCGTATGTTTTGGACCAGCAACGCATTGCACCGCTGCAAAAGGTGGAATACGAAGCTCGACCGATTTACCTGGCGCGATCTGAGTGATCTCTTCCAGCACAGCCTTCACTTGGGCAAGTACCAAAGGATCGCGCGCCATCAGGATTCGCCTTTAACCGAAGAGCTTTGGAAGAGTTTCGGTATGAGCCTTGCGAAGTTCATCGAGCGGAATATGAGCACCATTAATGGTCAATACATCTCCACCAGATTGTCCTAAGCGATTGATCGCAATTCCATGCTTCTCTGCCAGCGCTTTGAGCGCTGCAGCGTTATGTGGCTCGAGCGAAATAATTGCGCGACCAGGAGTCTGAGCAAAGAGTTCGGCGGCGATATCGCCAACGAATTCAATTGTTGCGCCAATATTGTGCTTGAGGGTCACCTCTGTGATCGCAGCAGCAAATCCACCATCAGAGAGATCATGTGCTGATTCAAAGAGTGGTTGACCTTCGAGCAAAAGATTGACCAAACGTGTTTCATGGTCAACATCTGCACGTGGAGCGCTATCGCCAATCTGTCCGTGGAGGTATGCCCATTCGCTTCCGCTGAAGTTGGCATCGGTTGTACCGAGTTGGTAAATATCTAGACCAGCCTTTGGAAGTCCCACCTTGGTACGTGTGCGAACATCTTGAATTACTCCAAGCACTCCGATTACGGGAGTTGGCAAGATCGCTACTGAACCGGTCTGGTTGTAGAACGAAACGTTTCCGCCGGTAACAGGCAGACCCATCTCCAGTGCGATATCAGCAAGCCCACGCACGGTCTCGGCAAATTGCCACATCACACCTGGATCTTCAGGCGAACCAAAGTTGAGACAGTTAGTGATCGCGAGCGGCTTTGCGCCACCCACAGCGATATTGCGGCAAGACTCAAGCAGAGCAAGCTTTACGCCTTCGTATGGATCTAGGTAAGACCAGCGGGCATTTGCATCGGTCGAGATAGCAACGCCGAGATGGCTCTGCTCATCGATACGAATCATTCCTGAATCTTCTGGTTGTGAGAGAACAGAATCACCTCGAACATATCGATCGTATTGATCTGTCACCCATGATTTGTCAGCGATATTTGGAGATGCAACTAATTTGAGGATTGCATCTTTGATCTCAGCTGGTGTTTGTGGCAGTGGAATACTGATTGGTGTGAGCCCATCGAGATAAGCAGGACGAGCCATTGGTCGGTTATAGACCGGACCATCGTGCGCGACAGTGCGAGGTGGAACATCGACAATCAATTCACCATTCCAGGTAATGTTGAGGCGATCACCAGATGTCACTTCACCGATAACAGTTGCGGTGACATCCCACTTCTTGCAAATCTGCATGAAGCGAGCGAGCTTGGATGGCTCGATAATTGCGCACATGCGCTCTTGGGATTCGGACATCAAAATTTCTTCTGGAGAAAGCGATGGATCGCGTAGCGGCACCTTTTCGAGCTGAATATCCATTCCGCCAGAGCCACCAGATGCAAGCTCACTTGTGGCGCAAGAGAGTCCAGCGCCACCTAGATCTTGAATGCCAACAACAAGATCCTCAGCAAAAATTTCAAGCGAACATTCGATCAAAACTTTCTCGGCAAATGGATCACCGACCTGCACAGCAGGGCGCTTAGCTGACTTTCCATCGGCAAAGGTCTCGGAAGCAAGAACAGATACGCCACCGATTCCATCGCCACCAGTCTTGGCACCGAAGAGAACAACGAGGTTGCCTGTTCCGTGCGCGGTTGCCAGCTTGATATCTGAGTGCTTCATGACGCCAACGCAAAGAGCATTAACTAGTGGGTTTCCGGCGTATGTCTCATCAAAAACTACTTCTCCACCAATGTTTGGTAGCCCGAGGCAGTTTCCGTAGCCTCCAACGCCAGCAACAATGCCAGGCAGGACGCGACGAGTATCGGGCGCATCAGCTAATCCAAAACGAAGTGGGTCCATTACGGCAATTGGGCGAGCACCCATTGTAAGAATGTCACGGACAATGCCACCCACACCTGTGGCTGCGCCTTGATATGGCTCAACAAATGATGGGTGATTGTGCGACTCAATTTTAAATGTGATTGCGTAGCCCTGTCCGATATCGACAACGCCAGCGTTCTCACCAATACCTACAAGCAGCGCATCGCTCTTGACAGCTTTCTCGCCAAATTGCTTGAGATGAATCTTCGATGATTTGTATGAGCAGTGCTCTGACCACATCACCGAGTACATAGCTAGTTCTGATGATGTTGGGCGACGACCCAGAATCTCGCGAATGCTCTGGTATTCGTCTTCCTTGAGTCCAAGCTCGCGCCAAGGTTGCTTGTTATCCGGAGTGCTCTGCGCAACTGAAACTGTATCGAGTGCCATGTTAGCGAGCCACCAAACTTTGTAGGATCGATGAGAAGAAAATTAAGCCATCTTCACTTGGGCCAGTGAGCGATTCGATTGCTTGCTCAGGGTGAGGCATAACTCCAACAACATTGCCTCGAGCATTTGTAATACCCGCGATGTTGTTCTGAGAACCATTGGGATTCTTATCTGCATAACGCAAGACAACGCGGCCTTCACCTTCAAGCTCTGCCAAGGTTTCTGCGCTAGCTTGATACGAACCCTCGCCATTTTTAATTGGAATAACAATGCGTTGGCCTTGTGTGTAGCCACGGGTCCATGGGGTATTGGTGTTCTCCACCGTCACTGGCTGGTCGGTGCAGATAAAGTGAAGATCCTGATTGCGGATCAAAGCGCCCGGAAGCAAGTGTGATTCAGTCAAAATCTGAAAGCCGTTACAGATTCCAAGGACAGGAAAACCGTGCTCGGCCGCCACAATAATGGACTCCATAATCGGGGCAAAGCGCGAAATCGCACCACAGCGAAGATAATCACCATAAGAAAATCCACCAGGGAGAACGACTGCCTGAACTTCCTTAAGATCATCACTTGCATGAAAAAGCGGAACTGCTTCTCCGCCAGCTAAACGGATTGCGCGCAGCGCTGATGAATCATCGAGTGAACCTGGAAAGGTGACAACTCCAATACGCATTACTTTTCGACCTTAACAACGTAAGTTTCGATAACTGGATTAGAGAGCAACTTCTCGGCTGCTGCTTCTACTTCTGCAAGTTGTGTATGAGTGGGCTCGCCATCAACAACAATTTCAAAACGCTTGCCTTGACGCACTGACTTAGCAAAATTAAATCCAAGACGTGGCAGCGCTGATGCAACTGCTTGGCCTTGCGGATCCAAAATCTCGGGCTTAAGCATTACTTCGACGATGATGGTGGCCATTAGATGGTCCTTCCGGTCAGCAGGGTATAGGCGGATGTGTAACGCTCTTGTGTCTTCTCCACTACCTCTTGGGGCAATTGTGGAGGCGTACTCTTGCGATCCCAACCAGATTGCAACAGCCAATCACGGACAAATTGTTTGTCAAATGAAGCTTGGGCAACGCCTGGCTTATAAGTATCAGCAGACCAAAAACGTGAAGAATCGGGGGTCAAGGCCTCATCGCCTAAGCAGATCTTACCTTCTGCATCCCGACCAAATTCAAACTTGGTATCAGCCAGGATAATCCCGCGAGTAGCGGCATAGTCATGTGCCATGCCATAGAGCTCAAGCGTCAGAGTGCGAAGAGTCTGGGCATCTGCGTCGCCAATGATCGAACGTGCACGATCGAACGAGATGTTCTCGTCGTGATCTCCGACTTCAGCCTTGGTTGCTGGTGTAAAGATAGATTCTGTGAGCTTGGAACCGTCCTGAAGTCCTGCTGGAAGTGGGATTCCGGTGACCGAACCAGATTGCTGATACTCCACCCAGCCAGAGCCAGTGAGGTATCCACGCGCAACGCATTCAATCGGGAACATCTCAAGTGGCTTAACAATGACCGCCCGCTCGGCCACAACATCGGGAACGTCGGTTGAGATGAGATGGTTGGGCACACTGTCTGCAAACATCTCGAACCAGAATAGTGAGAGCTGAGTCAGCAAAATACCTTTGCCGGGAATTGTTGTTGGCAAGATGTAATCAAATGCCGAAATTCGATCGGAAGCAACAAGCAACAACTCGCCACGATCATTGGTGTAGAGATCGCGCACCTTGCCGCTGCGTTGGTGTTGCCACCCAGGGACGTCAATAAAAGTTGGAGTTGTCATAAGTATTATCTGATCGATCCTGGGCGATAACTCGCTGCGCCAGTGTGGAGTGATGCGATCGCTTCCACGCGCTTAATAACTCGTTCGGTTTGGGCGCGCGCATCACCAGTAAATTCCAGTGGCTCTGCAAGGAGCGCTTCGAGCGCAGCACGATCCAATGGAATTCGATTATCCATTGCAAGGGCATCCAACATTGAATTTGGTTTTCCTTCGCGAATTCCCAGGGCTGCCGCAACTGCATGTTCCTTAATAGCTTCATGCGCGACTTCGCGACCCACTCCAGCTTTCACTGCTGCCACCAGAATTTTGGTGCTGGCCAGGAATGGCAAGAAGCGAATGAGTTCAGCGGTGATGACTTCTGGGAATGCACCAAACTCCATCAGCACTGTCATGAATGTTTCAAGTAGTCCATCAATCGCGTAGAAAGCATCTGGAAGTGCTACTCGGCGAACAACGCTGCACGAAACATCGCCCTCGTTCCACTGGTCGCCAGACATTTCTCCGACCATTGAGGCGTAGCCACGAATGATCACAGATAGGCCATTTACACGCTCACAAGAGCGAGTATTCATCTTATGTGGCATGGCAGATGATCCAACTTGGCCAGCTTTAAATCCTTCAGTCACCAGCTCAGCTCCGGCCATCAATCGAATTGATGTCGCAAGAGATGATGGGGCAGAAGCTAGCTGGACCAATGTGGTGACTACATCGAAATCAAATGAGCGAGGGTAGATCTGGCCAGTTGAATCCAGCACACGATTGAATCCCAGGTGCGCAGCAATTTCTTGCTCTAACTTGGCATGAGCATCACTTGAACCGAGCAGATCAACTGAATCTTGTGCTGTACCAACTGGGCCTTTGATGCCACGAATTGGATAGCGCTCAATGAGTTGCTCTAGACGTTCATAAGCGAAAAGAAGTTCTTCGGCGGCACTAGCAAAACGTTTTCCGAGTGTGGTCACTTGTGCTGCAACATTGTGAGAGCGACCAGCAATTGGCTGATCAATGTATTGAGCCGCGCGATCTGCAAGCAGAACGAGTGAGGCAACAACGCGATCGCGAACCAAAAGCAGACCGTCGCGAATCTGCATCGCTTCAACATTCTCAGTCAGATCACGAGATGTCATTCCTGCATGGATAGACTCATATCCGGCTAAATCATTAAATTCTTCGATACGAGCTTTTACATCGTGGCGAGTGGTTCGTTCGCGAGCATCAATCGATGTCAGATCAACGGTGTTGATAACGCGCTCATAAGCTGCGATAACATCATCAGGGATCGGGTGTCCGAGGCCAGATTGCGCGCGCATGACTGCGATCCACAATTTGCGCTCCTGAATAATCTTGGATGTAGGGCTCCAAATATCTCGCATTGCTTGCGATGCGTAACGATCAGCTAAAACGCTCATCTTTATTTCTCCCCTGATTGTGGTGCATTAGTGGAAGCAGCGAGGGCAATATCTTTACGGTAATGACTACCTCGTAAAGTGATGCCAGAGATTACTTCGTAGGCCTTGGATCGAGCCTGCGTCAGATCCTTGCCCAGTCCGGTGACTGTAAGAACTCGACCGCCAGATGAGTGCAAGATTCCATCTCGCATCGTTGTTCCGGCGTGGAAAATGTATGTTCCTTCGATGATGTGTGAGCGATCCACGCCTGTAATCGGTTCTCCGGTTTTAGGAGATTCTGGATATCCCTCTGATGCCAATACGACAGTGACAGCAGCATCACTGGACCACTCAAGTTTTTCTCCTGCTAGTGCGCCATTAGCGGCTTTGTAGAGGAGCTGGGCCAACGGAGTACGAAGGCGCGGCAACAGAACTTCTGTTTCGGGATCGCCAAAACGTGCATTGAATTCAATAACGCGCAGCCCTTTTGAAGTGAGTGCAAGTCCGGCATAGAGCAGACCGACAAATGGGGTGCTGCGTGCATTCATCTCGGCAATTGTTGGTTGAAGTACTTTCACTAACGTCTCTTCGACGATATCTGCTGGCGCCCAAGGAAGTGGCGAGTAAGCACCCATTCCGCCGGTGTTGAGGCCATGATCGCCATCGTATGCGCGCTTAAAATCTTGGGCGGGCTGCATAGCCACAATATTTATACCGTCAGAAATCCCAAAGAGAGAAACTTCTGGTCCATCGAGAAATTCTTCGATCACTACACGCGGCGCGAGCAGTGCATGAACAAGTGCTTCTGCGCGATCGTTCGTTACAACTACACCTTTTCCTGCAGCTAAACCATCGTGCTTGACGACGTAAGGTGCACCAAATGCATCGAGCGCGTGCTCAACTTCTGCTTGATTGGTGCAGGTAAAACTCTTTGCAGTCGGGACTCCGGCATCCGCCATTACTTGCTTGGCGAAATCCTTGGAGCCCTCGAGCTGGGCTGCAGCTGCAGATGGCCCAAAACATGCGATTTTGGCTGAGCGCAGCTCATCGGCTAGTCCATTGACAAGAGGTTTCTCGGGGCCGATTACGACGAGATCAATCTCTAACTGTTGCGCGAGTGCGACAACTGCTGCGTTGTCATCGGTATCAATTGCATGACAGATTGCAATCGCTGCAATACCTGGATTTCCTGGTGCTACGTGGAGAGCTTCTAACTGTGGGTCTTCGATAAGGGCAGCGGCAAGTGCATGCTCGCGCCCCCCTGAACCAATCAGCAGAACTCTCAAATGAGGTCCGTTACAACGATTGTCTCATCGCGACCAGGTCCTACGCCGATGGCACTCATCGGTGCACCTGAGATATCCTCAAGGAATTTCACATATGCGCGAGCATTTGCAGGAAGATCCTCAAGCTTTCTGGCGCCGGAGATATCTTCGGTCCAGCCTGGCAAGTATTCATAAATTGGCTTGGCGTGATGGAAATCAGATTGCGATGATGGAAGCTCTTCTACGCGAACACCATCGATCTCATAGGCCACACATACTGGGATTTTCTCCCAGCCAGTAAGTACATCGAGCTTGGTCAAGAAGAAATCAGTAAGTCCATTGACGCGAACTGCATAACGAGCAATAGGTGCGTCATACCAACCACAACGACGTGCACGGCCGGTGGTCACTCCAACTTCGCCACCGATGCTGCGAAGCTTCTCGCCATCTTCATCGAAGAGTTCAGTTGGGAATGGTCCGCTACCAACGCGAGTTGTGTAGGCCTTGATGATGCCAATCGCGCGAGTGATCTTTGTAGGTCCGATTCCAGAACCGGTTGATGCACCACCAGCAGTTGGGTTAGATGAGGTAACAAATGGATATGTACCGTGATCGACATCGAGCAGCGTTCCTTGCGATCCCTCAAGGAGCACGTTTTTACCTGCTTTAAGCGCCTGGTCAAGCAGTAGCACTGTGTCGCAAACATAAGGGCGCAAGATCTCGGCATAACCGAGGTACTCATTAAGCACATCTTCGACTTCGATGCCTTTGCGATTAAATACCTTGATGAGAACTTGGTTCTTATCGCGAAGCGCGCCTTCGATCTTCTGGCGCAAAATTGATGGATCAAAGAGATCTTGAACGCGGATACCAATGCGATTGATCTTATCTGCGTATGCCGGACCAATTCCTCGACCAGTTGTTCCGATCTTGGAGTTACCCAAGAAACGTTCGGTCACTTTGTCGATGGTGCGGTGATACGGAGTAATCAAATGCGCATTGGTACTGATCTTAAGTTTTGAGGTATCGATACCTCGCTCGTTAAGTCCGCGAATTTCTTCCAGCAGAACAGATGGATCAATGACAACGCCGTTACCAATGACGGGCACAACGTTGGGACTCAAAATTCCCGATGGAAGAAGATGGAGTGCATACTTTTGGTCGCCAATAACAACTGTGTGTCCAGCATTATTGCCACCTTGGTAGCGCACTACATAATCAACGCGATCGCCGAGGATATCGGTCGCTTTACCCTTGCCTTCATCGCCCCATTGAGCTCCGAGCAGTACTAAAGCAGGCATTGTGTCCCTATTCTGATCCGTTTATTACAGCTGATAATTAATTAATTATTACTTGTTGATTGTGGTGCCGACCGAGCGAAGGTCTTCGCAAGCCTCGACAACACGCTTTGCGATACCGGCTTCAGCAGCCTTGCCCCATGCACGTGGGTCATAAGCCTTCTTGTTGCCAACTTCGCCGTCGATCTTAAGAACGCCGTCATAGTTCTTGAAGATGTGATCAACAACTGGGCGTGTAAATGCATACTGGGTGTCAGTATCGATGTTCATCTTCACAACACCATAGTCAAGTGATTCGCGAATCTCAGAAAGAAGTGAACCTGAACCACCGTGGAATACGAGATCCATTGGCTTTGATCCGGCTGGAAGACCAAGCTTTTCGACAACTGCATCTTGCAGTGTGCGCAAGATCTTTGGTTGTAGAACAACGTTTCCTGGCTTGTAAACGCCATGAACGTTTCCGAATGTTGCAGCGACCATGTAACGAGCTTTCGCATCGTGACCGAGAGTTTCGATGGTCAAGAGCGCATCTTCAGGTGTTGAGTAGAGCTTTGCATCGTGTTTCGCTTCGATGCCATCTTCTTCTCCGCCAACTACGCCAATTTCGATTTCAAGAATTGTGTTTGCAGCAACAGACTTCTCAAGGAGTTCCTTGGCGATAGTCATGTTCTCTTGCATTGATACTGCTGAGCCATCCCACATGTGTGAGTTGAAAAGTGGCTTCTGGCCAGATGCGTGACGCTCTGCGCCAATCGCAAGAAGTGGACGCATGAAGCCATCCAACTTTTCTGCTGGGCAGTGGTCTGTGTGGATTGCAATGTTAACGTTGTAATTTTTCGCAACAACATGCGCGAACTCTGCGAGCGCAACCGCTCCATCAACCATGTTCTTTACGGTTGAACCAGAGAGGTATTCCGCTCCGCCCCATGAGATCTGGATGATTCCATCAGATTCTGCTTCTGCGAATCCTCGAATAGCACCGATCAAAGTCTGTGATGATGAGACATTAATTGCTGGGTAAGCAAAGGCGCCAGCCTTGGCACGATCCAACATCTGTGCATAAATTTCCGGGGTTGCAATTGGCATGGTGAGTCTCCCAAATAGTCGTGGAACTGGTCCGTAATCGTCCACCGGCGGCACATCATTGGGTCAGGCGGTCTGGCTTACGGCTAATCCCACCACATTTAGGGGCGGATTGGAAAACCACTCACGGCAGGAACTCTGCTTTTACTCAATGAGCTAAGGTCATTCGAGCTTAGTTGAGTCCTAGGTGGTTCATAAGCGAGCTGAGCCCTAAAAATCCCACATTGCTATGAAAAAGTACCTTGGTCCCCTTGAGCAGCCAACTTGTGGCTACTTCTAGGGTGTGAAGATGGCTGACCACCTTAAATACGGTCCCAAATACGCTGAGCATCTCTTTTTCTCCCTTAAATCATGGTGCGCGATAGGCCCAGAGGCGGGCCTGATATGTCGGCAACGGTAGGAGAAAGCGGGATGAATAAGGTCGGGCCGACTCCCGCTATGTGGAGCCGACCCGACCTGTGGATACTGCTTAAACGCCCCTGATCAGGGCTTTTAATAACTATTGCATGTGATTATGGAAGAACTGTTGAACCCCATGAGTCATTGATGAGGGTCTTAGCTGCGATATAGATCGCGATAACTGCAGTTACAAGGCCAGTCCAACCGCCTACTTTCACTGCACCAGAATGGCCGTGGTCCCAGTTGCCATACGCCAAGAAGGCAAAGGTGATTGTGAGGGCCAAGAACAAGAGGTTGTGATGAATATCGATCTTGATTGCGCAGACCCAGAGTACAAAAGTCGCCAGGCCGAAGCACATGAAGAAGACTCCCAATCCAGCTCCAAATCCAGGCATTCCATGGGTGAGGCCGTACCAAACGGTCAGCCAGAAGGCTCCAAATGAGCTAAATGCGGTGGCGCCAAAAGTGCTGCCTCGCATGAACTCCCACATTCCAGCAAGAAGCTGGGTCAATCCGCCGTAAAAGAGCGCTGCTGGGATTGCGGCACCTGCGCCGACACCACCCCAGAGTCCTGCGTTGGCACTGCTGAGCAAAATTGTTGTTACACCAAATGCCGCCAGGCCCAGAGGGGCCGGATTAGCGATATGCGAATTTGCCATTTCATCTTCTCTCAACTCAAAACTGCAGTCATCGGCTTTGATGACCCATATTTATTATCCTCGCCCGGCCTGGAAAAGTGGGTTGCGTCACAAGAAATCTTCATAACATTTTTGTTACTAACAGTCTCTTGAAGCCCTCATAAACCGAGCGTAGCCTCGAGATATGAGCTCACTCGAAAACCTCTCCCGCGAAGATCGCACTTTTCCACCATCGCCAGAGTTTGCAGCCCAGGCCAACGCAACCGCTGCGCTCTATGACGAAGCAGCCGCCGATCGCCTTGGCTTCTGGGCCAAGCAGGCCGAGTATCTGCATTGGGATAAGAAGTGGGATCAGGTTCTCGACTGGAAGCCGCCATTTGCTAAATGGTTCATTGGCGGAAAACTCAATGCTTCATACAACTGCCTAGATCGCCATGTCCTTGAAGGTCGCGGAGATCGCGTCGCCTTCTACTTTGAAGGCGAACCTGGTGATGCACGCACAATCACATATGCACAGATGCTCCATGATGTTAAGAAGGCTACCAATGCTCTGATTGAACTCGGAGTTAAATCTGGTGATCGCGTGGCGATCTATATGCCGATGATTCCTGAAGCTGCAGTTGCGATGTTGGCCTGCGCTCGCATCGGTGCGCTCCACTCTGTCGTCTTTGGTGGCTTTAGCGCAGACTCTCTGATAACTCGCATTAAAGATGCAGATGCAACGCTCGTCATTACTGCTGATGGTGGATTCCGCAAAGGGGCAGCTTTTGCACTCAAGCCAATTATTGATGAAGCACTTGCGATGGAACCAAACAATGTCCGCAACGTTCTCGTCTTCAAGCGCACTGGTCAAAATGTTCCATTTAATTCAGCAATCGATATCTGGTGGCACGACATTGTCGATCGCCAATCAGCAGAGCACACTGCAGAATTTTTCGATGCAGAACATCCGCTCTTTATTCTTTATACATCCGGAACCACTGGCAAGCCAAAAGGTATCTTCCACACAACTGGTGGCTATCTCACCCAAACATCATTCACACATCGCATGGTCTTTGATATCAAACCCGAGAAGGATGTTTATTGGTGCACCGCCGATATCGGTTGGATTACTGGACACTCATATGTTGTCTACGGGCCACTGATTAATGGCACCACGCAAGTGATGTATGAAGGAACACCAGATACTCCAACAAAGGGGCGTATTTTTGAGATCGTTGAGAAATACAAAGTAACTATTTTGTACACAGCTCCAACTCTTATTCGTACCTGGATGAAATGGGGCGAAGAGTTCCCTAAGGCTCACGACCTCACATCACTTCGACTACTTGGCTCTGTCGGTGAACCAATCAACCCTGAAGCGTGGATTTGGTATCGCGATGTCATCGGTGGCGGTAAGTGCCCAATCGTTGATACCTGGTGGCAGACCGAAACCGGCGCGCTCATGATCTCACCGCTTCCGGGTGTGACTGTCTGTAAGCCTGGATCTGCGATGCGTGCACTGCCAGGAATTAGTGCACAAGTAGTCAACGATGAAGCAGTAGCGCTGGGCAATGGAAGTGGTGGTTACTTAGTTTTGACCGAACCATGGCCTTCTATGCTACGTGGAATTTGGGGCAGTGATGAACGCTACCAAGAGACATACTGGTCTCGCTTTGAAGGAAAATATTTTGCAGGCGATGGTGCCAAGCTCGATGAAGATGGCGCGATCTGGTTGCTTGGTCGTGTTGATGATGTGATGTTGGTTTCGGGCCACAACATCTCAACAACCGAAGTTGAATCCTCGCTTGTTTCCCATCCAAACGTTGCAGAAGCTGCGGTTGTTGGCGCTACCGATGCGATGACAGGGCAGGCGATCGTTGCGTTCGTCATCTTGCGCGGTGGAATTCCAAGTGTGGGTGGCGATGAATTGATTAAAGATCTCAAGGCGCACGTTTCTAAACATATTGGACCTATCGCACGTCCAAGCAGAATTTTGGTTGTCAATGAACTTCCAAAGACGCGTTCTGGAAAAATTATGCGTCGCTTGTTACGAGACGTTGCCGAAAATCGTGCAGTAGGAGATTCGACAACTCTTGCAGATCCAAATGTTATGAAGTTAATACAAAGCGGATTGGCATCATCAACATCTGACGATTAAAAAGATTCAAAAGATTCAATGAAAAAAGCCCCCACATATTCGTGAGGGGCTTTTTTTACGCTGTGGCTACTGTTGTGTGTTAGCAGATGCGCTTGGAGCTGGCTGTGCACCACTAAAGTCGTGGTGTCCACCAAATCCAGGACCACCGAACTTAGGTGCGAGTGAGGCACAAGCTGTTAGGGCTGCAGCAGGTTCGTTGGCGCCCATTGGACCCATTGGTCCCATGTGGCTTGTCTGACCCGGCTGGCCCGGTGCTGGAGGCTGTCCTGGTAGGCCGCCAGCTCTGTGGAATCCACCAGATCCGCCGGGACCACCGAGTGTCATAGCCGTTCCGCCATGAGCAACGAGGCAGTCGCTGTACTTTTTCATCGCTGCATGGCGCGCAATGTCAGCTGCGCTACCTTCATCAGAAGGTCCGCCGGCGGCGCCACCTGCGATAGATGGCTTAGCTGCGCCACCTAGAGCTGATGAGCTCTTAAGAGTCCAGACGAGTTTTCCGCTGAGCGCTTTCACGCAGCTATAACTCTTGCCTGCAATAGTTGTGGTTGCGCTAGCAGTGGCACATGTTCCGCCAACCTTAGCTGTCTTAGCTGCCGTGGCTGCCGTGGCTGCAATTGCGTTGCCACCGACAAGTACTGACGCGACAAGCGCGATCGTAGATACCGCTGTGAAATTTAACCTTTTCATGAGATGAGGGTAAGCCACTTTGCTGAGAATTTACTTAATGGCTTCTGCTTTTTTGGTGATCTCTTTAATCAATCCAGGCGAGTACGAGTTGAGTTTTGTGTAGATACTGCTTGTGGGCACATTTTTCTGCGCCCATGACCATGGCGTAATAAGTACTAAGTGAGCCATGACCAAGAGCGCTACCGCTGTGCGCACGAGCGAGAAAGTTGCGCCAAGCATTGAGTCGGCCCATTTAAATGGTCCGAAGAGCAATTTCTTGTGAAATGCCGCTGCGATCTTTTTGAGAAGAACTTCACCGATCCAAGAGCCAATGGAGATCATCAGAAGCAAAAGTGCAAATTTGCTCACGCCGCTGGTCCAACGATGCAGATAGTGGAGGCCGATATATAAGCCACCCAGCCCACCAGCAATAAATCCAATCGCTCCAAAAATTGAAACGAGGAAACCCGCACGCCAGCCACGAAATATCGATGCGAGAAATGCCACTATAAAAATGTCATTTACCCAGTTGTGCAACATCGTTAGAGCTTAATTCCCAAATATTTCGTGACTTCTCCATTAAGGACGGCATCTGAGTGAATTAACCCAATTTGACGATATGTGACTTTGCCATTGGCATCGATGAACCATGTCACTGGTACGCCCAGTCCAAATAGGCCACGTGTTACAGAATTAACATCGAACAAAATAGGCCAATTCATACCTTTTTTAGCAACAAATGCTCGTCCAGCTTGCACATTAGCTTCCTCGACATCGATACCGACAATCGCGACTTTCTTGCTCTTAGCTAAATCGAGAAAGTGTGGAATCTCTTCCTGGCATGGCTCACACCATGATCCAAAAACATTGACCACAACAGGTCCACGAATACCTTGGAAAACAACGTTGCTCTTTGAATCCAAACATGGCAATGAGATTCCCTTGGTCACACTTTTATCAACTTTGATTGTTGAACAACTCACCACTCCACTTTGTGCAGCATCGGCGCTTGTTGGTACAAGAAGTCCGCTGAGTAAAAGAGCGCCAGATAGGAGAACGGTACGAGAAGTTACTTTTATGTTCACATTACTTCCTAACGAAAAGCGGAATCTGGTTTGACCAACTTTAGTGCGAGTTCGGGATCGATCTCCCCAATTCCGTAGGCTGGACAGAGTTTTGCAAGCGGGCAGGCGCCGCATGCTGGCTTACGAGCGTGACAAATTCTGCGGCCGTGCCAGATCATTCGCTGTGAAAGATTGGTCCACTCCTTCTCGGGAATAAGTGCGCCGACTTCGTGCTCGACTTTCACCGGATCTTGCGATGTGCTCCAACCGAAGCGACGCGAGAGTCGGCCAAAGTGAGTATCGACAGTGATCCCCGGAATATCAAAGGCATGACCTCTCACCACATTCGCGGTCTTACGACCGACGCCCGGAAGCGATGTGAGATCTTCGATGCTGCTAGGGACGATGCTGTTGTACTCCTCGACCAATTGCTGCGCCAAGCCCTGCAAGTTGCGAGCCTTCGCATGATAAAAACCTGTGGAGTGAATGAGCTCTTCTAGTTCGGCAATGTTCGAGCCCGCTAACGCTTTAGGAGTTTTGTAGCGCTTGAAGAGAGCCGGAGTTACCTTATTAACTAACTTGTCGGTGCACTGCGCCGAGAGCACGGTAGCGACCAAGAGCTGAAATGGTGTTATGAAATCTAGTTCGCAATGGGCATCGGGATATCGCTTAGAGAGAGCGCGATAAAGCGCACGAGCCTTTTTTTGCTTCTCCGTAAGTGCCGCTGACATACGAGTAGGGTACTAATTTGGCCGCACTCGTACGCGGGGGTAGTGTTGTGCCGTGGCCAACCTAAAAGAAGACGACGCAACTATCCGCCGTGCTCCTCTCTTTAGCGCACTCGATGACGCGTCTGCAGCAACACTGCGCGAGTCGATGTCCGCTATCAAACTCTCTAAAGGTCAGACCTTGTTCAAGGAAGGCGACTCTGGAGATCGTCTCTATGTTGTTGTCAGTGGCAAAATCAAACTTGGAACCGCAAGTGGTGATGGCCGCGAAAATCTTCTAGCGATTCTTGGACCTGGCGAGATGTTCGGCGAACTCTCGCTCTTTGATCCAGAACCTCGCACTTCTACAGCGACAGCTGTGACCGATGTTCGTTTGGTCTCCCTTGCGCACGATCAAGTCATTGGCCTTGTTACTAGCCACCCACAAGTCTCACTTGAAATTTTGCGTCGCCTTGCGCAACGTCTGCGTAAATCTAATGAAACTCTGGCCGACTTGGTCTTTGCTGATGTTCCAGGGCGTGTGGCAAAAGCAATCATCGATCTAGGTGTTCGATTTGGTAGCCAGAAAGAAGATGGCTTCCACGTTAATCACGATCTGACTCAAGAAGAATTGGCTCAATTAGTTGGCGCATCACGCGAGACTGTGAATAAAGCGCTTGCTGATTTCGCAGCGCGCGGTTGGGTGAAGTTAGAACCACGCGCCGTTCTTGTCGTCGATGTCGAGCGCTTAACTAAGCGCGGACGTTAAAACCCGATTAATAAGGGCTCGTTAGGCAACTTCTACTACTAGTTCGATCTCTACTGGCGCATCGAGCGGCAACTCAGCAACACCAATTGCGGTGCGCGCATGTTTGCCGTTGACATCGCCCCAGATGTGAATCAAGACTTCTGAAGCACCGTTTACAACACCAGGAGCAGCAATAAAGCCAGGTTCGCCATTGACGTAACCACAGACGCGAACAACTTTCACGATCGAATCAACAGGGGCCACAAGCTCTACTGCAGCAAGTGCGTTGAGGATACAGATGGTTGCCATCTCTTTTGCTTGCTCAGGAGTAACTGGACCGCCAACTTTTCCGGTAAATGGAATTTTTCCATCGACAAGTGGGAGCTGACCCGCGGTGAAAACAAGATTGCCGGTACGAACTGCTGGCACATATGCAGCCACTGGTAGCGATGCAACTGGGAGCGTCAGATTAAGTTCTGCCAACTTTGCGCGAACATCCATTTATTTCACTTCTCTCTTCATGTAGGCGACTAGGTTATCTCCGCCCCCTGGGGCAGGTACTACTTGTACGAGGTCCCATCCTTCTGAACCCCATGTATCTAAGATTTGCTTTGTTGCATGCGTAAGAAGTGGAACTGTTACATATTCAAACTTCATTTAATTTCCTCCAGTAAGTGCTGCTTTGACCAAACTTGAAACCATTCCACCATCTGCCTTACCTGCTGTTTGTGGTGATATCAACTTCATGACTTGACCCATACCTGCAGGCCCTGATGCACCTGTTTGTGCAATTGCATCAGTAATCAATTTCTTAATCTCATCTTCCGAGAGTTGTTCTGGAAGATAGCGAGCGATCACTTCGCCTTCAGATTTTTCTTGTGCTGCGCGATCAGCACGACCTGCATCGGCAAATGCCTCTGCTGCCTCGCGGCGTTTCTTTGCTTCGCGCGATAGAACCGTAATGATCTCGGCATCGCTCAATGTGCGAGCCGTCTTGCCGGAGACCTCTTCGTTGGTGATTGCGGTCAAAACCATACGAATCGTGCCCGATGTGAGCTCATCGCGAGAACGAATCGCCTCGGTGAGATCGCTTTGGAGTGTCTCTTTAAGTCCCATAGCGGTATCTTCTCACGCCTATGGGTTATCAACTGCGTGAAGCTAGCGTGCCGGTCCTTCCCCAAGGACACGCACCAATCCGAGTCCTGCATTTTTCCGATCTCCACCTGACTCCGTGGCGCGCGCGCGAAATTGCCGACATCAAAACGTGGGCGGCACTCAAACCCGATCTGGTCATCAGCACAGGAGATTTCTTGGCGCACCCTGATGTTGTGCCAGTTCTTATCGATGCTCTTGGAGAGCTACTCGATCTGCCAGGGCTTTTCGTCTTTGGCTCGAACGATTATTACGCGCCTCGTTTCAAAAATCCACTCAATTATTTGAAGAAGGACCATGGCAAGCGAGTTTTAGGGCCAGATCTGCCAACGGAATCACTTCGCAACGCGCTGACTTATCGCGGCTGGAGCGACCTCAATTACTCGCGCACAACTCTGACGATCAATGGCACTGTGATTGAAGCCCGTGGCACCGACGATGCCCACTTAGAACGCGACGACTACTCACTTGTTGCAGGTGAACCAGGACGTTGCGACCTTGCAATTGGTGTTACGCACGCGCCTTACTTGCGACTCATTGAAGCGATGTCCAAGGATCAACTCGACATGATTTTTGCCGGACACACTCATGGTGGGCAAGTACGTCTGCCAATGTTTGGTGGTTCACGAGCGCTTACGACTAATTGCGATCTTCCTCATTGGCGCGCACGTGGAGTCACACGTGTTGAGGGTGAGCCATGGCTCAATGTTTCGGCCGGTATGGGTACATCACCCTTCGCCAGAATCCGCGTGGCTTCACCACCCGAGGTTTCGCTGATTACTCTTGAAAGTAGTTTGTAAAAGCAGCAAGGCACATGAATCCTGCTTTTTCATAAGCGCGCTTAGCAGCAAAATTATTATCACGAACGCCTAAACCAATCTCTGCAATACCTAGAGAATAAGCACGCGCGCCCATAGCCGCGACTAAAGCGGTTGCGTAACCTTTGCCACGATTTTCTTCGCGTGTAGCAACAGATGCAACGACATATTGCCCTGATTCCCACTTCACAAGGACACCGATCGAAGCCACTTCACCAGCCTCGTTACGGATACCACCCCAGAAAATTTCTTCGTTGCCACCTGGTCTGACCGATGAATCTGGTGCGCTTTTATCGAGAATCTGATTAATCAACTCTGCATCTGTAATTACCTCAAAATAAGCGCGCGGATCCCCGTTTGCAATGGCGGTCTGAAGTGCCCAAAATTCAAAGCCATAGCGTGGTTTGGCACCAAGAATCTGCTCGGGATGTACATCTGCCACTGCCACTTTTCCCCAACGTGGGTCGTAGTACGGGGCAGAACCATAAGCATGTCCATAAACCGGGTCGCCTTTCACCGTAAATGAGAAGGAGCTCCCGTTGCGATAGGCGTTTAAGAAATTGTTTGGCGAGATGTAGTACTTAGGAACGTTGCTCGAACCAAAAATCTCAGTCGCCCATTGAAGAGCAACTGAGATTTCGAAAGTTTCTTGCATCTCTGATTTATGCAGTGAATTCGGCTGCAACCAACTCAGCGATCTGAGCTGTGTTGAGGGCAGCACCCTTGCGCAAGTTATCTCCACACATGAAGAGATCGAGTGCGTGTGAATCATCAGGGCTACGACGAACGCGGCCGACCCAGGTTGGATCAGTATTAACGACATCGTTTGGTGTTGGCCAGATTCCCTTTTCTGGGTCATCAAGCAGTTCAATTCCGGCAGAACTCTTGAGGAGCGCTTGCGCAGCTTCGCGAGTTACTTCCTTCTCGAAGATTGCGTGAACTGACAGTGAGTGAGTCGTGATCACTGGGACACGAACACAGGTAGCTGCAACTTTGAGATCAGGAAGTCCCAAAATCTTGCGTGATTCAAAACGAACTTTGGTCTCTTCAGATGAGTATCCTCCGTCTTTGAGTGAACCAGCCCAAGGAATAACGTTGAGTGCAAGTGGCGCAGGGAATGCACCGAAATCTTTGATTACGGTACGTAGGTCACCAGGTTCGACACCTAAGTGCTTGCCCGCAACTTGTTGAATCTGATCGTACAAAGTCTCTGGACCCGTAACGCCCATACCTGAGACTGCTTGGTATGAAGAAACGAAAAGTTCCTTAAGGCCATATGCCTTGTGAAGTGCACCCATCGCAACGATCATTGTCATGGTTGTGCAGTTTGGATTAGAGATGATGCCCTTTGGACGATTCTTGATCGCTTCTGGGTTGATCTCTACAACAACAAGTGGAACCTGATCATCCATGCGGAAGAAGGTTGAGTTGTCGACAACAACTGCGCCACGGCTAGCCGCGATTGGCGCCCACTCTCCGGCGATGTCATCTGGTGTATCAAACATGGCAATATCGATGCCATCAAAAGCTTCTGGAGAGATAGCGACTACTTCAACTTCTTCACCGCGGACCATGAGCTTCTTGCCTGCGCTACGCGCTGATGCGATTAAACGAATCTCGCCATAAACATTTGGACGCTTGGTCAGAATGTCGAGCATGACGGTTCCTACTGCGCCGGTTGCACCGACAACAGCGAGTGATGGGAGCTTCTTCTGTGTCATCGACCTGTTCCTCCATATACAACGGCTTCGTCTTCGGAATCTAATTCGAAAGCGGTGTGCGCCGCTTTCACTGCCTTCTCAAGATCTGTATCGCGCAGGATTACTGAGATACGAATCTCTGACGTTGAAATCATTTCGATATTAAGACCTGCATCTGCAAGGCAGGCAAAGAAGGTTGCTGTCACACCAGGATGAGAGCGCATACCGGCACCTACGAGTGAGAGCTTGCCGATCTGATCGTCATATTGAATAGAACCAAATCCGATTTCGCCTTGGATCTCCTTGAGGAGTGCGATCGCTTCAGGGCCATCTGTCTTAGGGCAGGTGAAAGAGATATCTGTAAGACCTGTTGCTGCTGCAGAAACATTCTGCACGATCATGTCGATGTTGATATCTGCATCTGCAATAACTTGGAAGATTCGCGCAGCAATTCCCGTGCGATCAGGAACACCAACAACGGTGATCTTCGCTTCGCTCTTATCGTGTGCAATTCCGCTGATAATCGCCTGTTCCATATTGCCTGCTCCTTCTGGATGGTCTTTAACAATCCATGTGCCTTCGTGATTAGAAAAAGATGAACGTACGTGAATAGGAAGATTGAATCGACGCGCATATTCAACGCAGCGAAGGTGAAGAACTTTTGCGCCACTTGCAGCAAGTTCTAACATCTCTTCGTAAGTAACAGTGGTGAGTTTGCGAGCCGCTGGAACGACGCGAGGATCGGCGCTGTAGACGCCATCGACATCTGTATAAATTTCGCAGACATCTGCTTCTAGCGCCGCAGCTAATGCAACTGCGGTTGTATCTGAACCACCGCGACCAAGAGTTGTTACATCATTCGTATCGCTAGAGATTCCTTGGAAGCCAGCAACAATTGCAATATGTCCAGTCTCAAGCGCTTCTTGGATGCGACCTGGGGTCACATCGATGATGCGCGCTTTGCCGTGGGTGCTATCTGTGATGACACCGGCTTGGGAGCCAGTAAATGACATCGCCTCGTGACCCAAGTTGCCGATAGCCATCGCAAGAAGCGCCATCGAAATGCGCTCACCTGCGGTCAGCAGCATGTCGAGCTCGCGGCCTGTTGGCATTGGTGAGACTTGGTTAGCGAGGTCGATCAACTCATCGGTGGTGTCACCCATGGCAGAGACAACGACGCAGACCTGATGGCCAGCCTTTTTGGTGGCCACGATCCGATTGGCGACTCGCTTTAGCCCTTCGGCATCAGCGACGGAAGAGCCGCCATATTTTTGAACAATCAAACTCATGGCAAGATTTTGGCAGAACATGTGGGCTTATGGGACTTTAATCTAAAAAATCTCACATATTAAGACAAGGGAACGTATCAAATAATGAGATAAAAGCCAGTTTCGTTACTCGATCGTCCTTCGACCCTCAAATGCACGGCCCAAAGTGACCTCATCGGCGTACTCCAGGTCTCCACCAACAGGCAGACCTGAGGCCAAACGGCTCACTTTGATGCCCAAAGGCTTGATCTGACGGATCAAATACGAGGCCGTTGCCTCACCCTCTAGGTTGGGATCGGTAGCGATGATGACCTCTTGGATATTGGTATCGCCCAAGCGAACCATCAATTCGCGAATGCGCAGGTTCTCGGGGCCAACGCCATCGATCGGCGAGATCGCGCCGCCGAGCACGTGATACGTACCGCGAAACTCGCGTGTCTTTTCTATCGCCATGACATCTTTTGATTCTTCAACAACACAGATCGTGGAGTTCTCACGACGAGGATCACGACAGATTCGACAGAGCTCTTCTTCGGAGATGTTGCCGCATGTAGTACAAAACTTCACACGCTCCTTGACTGTGCGCAGAACATCAGCAAGTCGCGATACATCTACGCGTTCGGATTGAATGATATGAAATGCAATGCGTTGTGCAGATTTAGGACCAATGCCAGGCAATCGCCCTAGCTCGTCGATGAGATCTTGAATCGCGCCTTCATACATAGTTACTGCTCGAATTCTCTGATGACTTGTGCACCAAGTTCGCGAGCAAGTAGCGCAGTACCGGAAAGCGCATCGGCATCATCATGTTCTTCGACTGTTCGTTCTGAAGTTGGAGCGTTAATGCTGCCATCGACGATTACTTCGATCTTCAAGTTGAGGCCAGTGATGTCGGTGAATGCAGCTTTAAGAATCTCATCACTGCCACTGCGCAAGAATGAATCACGTGCACCAACGTTGACGATTGCAATCGTGATCGCTTTATCGTCGACGGCCAATACTTGAGCACTTGCAGCAAGTAGTGACCAGGTCAATCTGCGACGCTTCTTTACATTCTCAATGACATCTGGCCACAAGCGACGTAGCGCAGCAATATCTACCGGGCCGTTGTGAACAACTGCTGGTGCAACTGGCGTTGATGGAACAACAGGTGCAGCAACTGGTTCTGCAACATGTACAACTGGAGCAGTCTTAACTTCTTGCTTCTTTGGTGCGGCTTTTGGTGCTTGCACCGCCGCAGGAGCAGCAACTGGTGCACTGATCTCTGATGGCGCAGGAGTTAAATCATTAATAGGTGTGTGTGCAACAAGATTGACGCCACGCTCTAACCGTTCGATGCGTGCTGTCACCGCAGAATCATCACCAGCCGGAAGAAGAATTCGGCCGCAGATAAGCTCAAGAATCAAGCGGGGCGCAGTGGCACCGCGCATCTGGGTGAGGCCTTCAGCGGTTATATCCGCTGCCCTAATCAAGGTTGCGGCACCAATAATGTTGGCCTGAGTAGCCATTCGCTCTAATTGATCTTCTGGTAGCTCGCGCAGCAATTGCGACGCTTTATCTTTTGTCGCACCAACAATGATGAGGTCACGAAGTCGCTCTAAGAAATCTTGAGTGAAGCGGCGTGGATCTAAGCCAGATTCGATCACGCTATCAATTGCAGCAAACATCGTTGCGCCATCACGAGCGGCAAGTGCATCGATCGCTTCATCGAGTAGTGCGCCATCGGTGAATCCCAATAGCTGAACTGCGATGTCGTAGGTGACACCGTCTGCTCCTGCGCCAGCAAGTAGCTGACCCAACACAGAAAGTGCATCACGAACAGAACCACCGCTTGCACGGACTACTAATGGAATCACACCCTTCGCAACTTTGATTCCCTCAAGAGCGCAGATCTTCTCAAGGTGTTCACCAAGTACTCCAGGTGGAACCAGGCGGAATGGGTAGTGGTGTGTACGCGAACGAATTGTGCTGATCAACTTATCTGGTTCAGTTGTAGCGAAGATAAAAATTACGTGGGGAGGTGGCTCTTCTACAACTTTCAGCAATGCGTTAGCAGCGCCGGGTCCGAGTTGGTGGGCCTCATCGATAATGTAAATCTTGTAACGCGATTGCACTGGTGCAAAGAATGCTTTGTCGCGAAGATCGCGAGCGTCATCAACCAAACCGTGTGTTGCAGCATCAAGCTCCATGACATCGAGAGAGCCCGGGCCGTTTGCAACTAAATCTTTACATGATTGGCAGACCCCACATGGATTGGGAGTCGGTCCCTGTTCGCAATTGAGGCTTCGAGCCATGATGCGAGCACTAGAAGTCTTACCGCAACCGCGAGGACCACTAAATAAATATGCGTGATGAATTGCGCCAGAGGCGAGCGCATTTGAGAGCGGCGTTGTTACATGTTCTTGCCCGATGACCTCACCAAAAGTTGATGGTCGGTACTTGCGATACAGGGCGAGAGACACAGTGCTCCTAACTAAATACTGCTAAATAAAGGGACCCTCCGCACACCCGCTAGAGCGGACCTACCCTTGCTGCCTTCCGGCCCTGGGGGAGTTCAGTACGGTAGCGCCGCACGGAGGATCTGGGGGTAATCATAGTTTCTAGAGCCGATAGGCTACGACCCGTTGGTCTTAGGACCTGCACTGGAGAATTCGCATAGCGGCCGAGTGCGCACGCTTGGAAAGCGTGTAAAGGGCAACCTTTCGAGGGTTCAAATCCCTCATTCTCCGCCAGATTTGTCGTTGCGCCCTGACCTATAAAGTATCCCCGGAGGATTCGCATAGCGGCCGAGTGCGCGCGTCTCGAACACGCGTAGACGAAAGTCTCGAGGGTTCAAATCCCTCATCCTCCGCCACTTTTTATTGCGGGCTCTGTTCCTGGCTTAGAGAATTCTTGTTCTTAGCAATGGAGATTTGCTTCTTCGCTATGAGCTCACAGGCACGTATTCACATTTCACAATTTCCGAAGATGGCGGCATGGTGGCATGGTGGCATTGTGGCATGGTGGCATGGTGGCATGGTGGCATGGTGGCATTGTGCTAGATCACGCCCTAAAATCTGACTCTGCTCTCCCTCACAGTACAAGAAGGACACCGTGCCAAAAGCCTGGATTGACGACGCCCCAAAGCCTCAAGCTCTCGCAGATCATGCGCACCTGAGAGACCCGCTTTCGTACAAAGTAAAGAAAGCACTCCTCGGAAGTCCGCTTAACCGTCACACTCTTTCGCACCAGAGACTCTCGAAAGTTTTTGCGCTCGGCATTCTTTCTTCCGACTGCATCTCATCTGCCGCCTATGGCACCGAGAATATTTTGTATTACCTCTTACCTGCTTTTGGTTTAGCTGGCTTTAGCATTTTGATGCCAATGACGATGGTCGTCCTGGCTGTCTTGTTAATCGTCACACTCTCATACCGAGAGGTCGTGATGGTCTACACAAAGACCGGCGGCTCCTATGTCGTGGCGCGAGACAACTTTGGTGTTGTAGTCGCACAAATCGCAGCCGTGGCACTGATGCTCGATTACATCGTGACCGTTGCCGTCCAAACCGCTGCGGGTACTTCTGCGCTTACCTCTGCCTTCCCGGGTCTTGCTTCTTACTCACTTGCAATCACATTAGGTGTTGTCGCAATTCTCTTTTACGGAAACCTCAAAGGCGTAAAAGAAGCTGGTCGGGTATTTGCTGCGCCTACTTATCTCTTCGTACTCTCTGTTTTTATCGTTATCGTCGTAGGCATCTATCGCGAATTTGCACACACTCTGCATCACGTCGTGGTTAACTCGGGCAACGTTGGATTTGGGCACTCACAACAGCTCATTACCGCTGTCTCAATCTTCGCATTACTCAAAGCATTCGCAAACGGTGGCTCATCGCTCACCGGCCTCGAAGCGATTTCAAATGGCGTCTCGCTCTTCAAAGCACCTGAAGGTAACAACGCTCGCCGCACCACAGTCATCATGGCGAGCATCTTGGGATGCCTCGTTCTTGGAATCTCATTCTTCGCAAAAGCAACTCATGCTGTTCCATACTTAGCCGGAACACCTACTGTCGTTTCACAGATCGCCAATGTCGTTCTCGGCCACGGCACCTTGGGCCACGTTCTCTACTTACTCGTGCAGTTCTCAACGATGTTGATCCTCTATACCGGTGCCAATACGCCATTTAGCGGATTCCCATTCTTGATGAATTTCATTGCCGAAGATGGCTTCTTGCCTCGCCAACTCACCAAGCGTGGACATCGCCTGGTCTTCTCAAACGGCATCATCTTCTTAACAATTGCAGCATCGACACTTCTCATCGTTATTGGTTCTAACGTCGCTAAGTTGATCGCCTTCTACGCCATCGGTGTATTCACTGGTTTCACAATGGCTGGATTTGGAATGGCCAAACGTGCGTGGACCCGTCGCGAGAAGAACTGGAAAGTTCGATTCTTTATCAACTTCCTATCTGGAAGCGTCTCATTCGCTGTCGTTATTATTTTCGCAGTTGTTAAGTTCACCGAAGGTGCTTGGCTCATTGTTCTTATCTTCCCAATCGCTACGCTGGCTTTGATTCGTCTCAACCGCCAATATCGCATGGAGCAATCTGCTCTCAAGATTAATCAAGATGGTTCTCGCGCAGTTACGATTTCTCGTCACGTTGTGACAGTCCTCGTTGACTCAGTAGATATCGCAACAGTTGGTGCAGTGCGTTATGCCCGCAGCCTCAACCCACGCAGTCTCGAGGCAGTCCACTTTGTTATCGATGATCAGCACGCCGATGAAGTCAAGCGCGCCTGGATGGAAAATCCTGCACTCGCAGATGTCTCACTCGAGATGATTGATTGCCCTGATCGCCGCCTTGCAAATGCTGCTGTTGATTATGCAATTCGCGCAACGACTGCGCCAGATGTCGAACTCACTCTGCTGTTGCCTCGTCGTGCCTATTCTGGGTTCTTAGGTCGCCTGCTTCACGATCGCACAGCTGAAGCAATTTCTGCACCTATCTCACAACTACCACGCGTGGTTGCAACGATTATTCCTTTCGACGTCGACAAGATCATCTCTGGTCGTGGCATCTATAGAAAAGATGAAGCTACAACTGATCTCGTTGAAAAAGATGAAGCGCCAAAGCCTCAGGCTCGTCGAGTTGAGGACACCCCTAATGTGGATGCTGAGACCAGCCACTACGCAGAAGATGTCCAACCAATCTCTGCAGCGGCCTGGCGTCACCGAGCTCACGTTCGTGGCCATGTCACATCAATCCGCAATGCGGCCGCTAACTCATCTCCGCATGTGGAAGTTGAGATCTGGGATGAGACTGGCGGAATCACACTTCAGTTCATTGGTCGCCGTGAAGTGACTGGCCTTGAGATCGGATCAACTGTCTGTGCCGAAGGAATGGTGGGAGAGAATGAAGGATCGCTCGTGATCCTCAATCCATCGTACGAAATCATTATCTAAGCGGGACGCGTTAAAGAATAAGCGGGACGCGTTAAAGAATAAGCGGGACGCGTTAAAGAATAAGCGGGACGCGTTAAAGAATAAGCGGGACGCGTTAAAGAGCTAGCGCAGGTTCTGGAAAAAAATCTGCAGTAGTTCGGCGCACTCATCCTTCATTATGCCTGAGACAACCTCGACGCGGTGAGGACTTCGTGGGTCGCGCAGAATGTCCCAGACGGATCCAACTGCGCCAGCTTTCTCATCCCACGCGCCAAAAGCCAGAGTTGCGATGCGTGATTGCGCAATCGCACCAGCACACATCGCACATGGCTCTAAAGTGACAACAAGCGTGTGACCATCTAAGCGCCAATTGTTATGTGCTCTAGCTGCTTGTCGCATTGCAATTATTTCGGCGTGCGCGGTTGGATCATGTTCAGCCTCACGCAGATTGTGTCCTACGCCAACGACTGCGCCACTCTCATCAAGCACAACAGCACCAACTGGGACATCCCCGCTGCGTAAAGCTTGCCGCGCAATCTCTAGCGCCTGCTCCATAGGAGCTTTGAATTTATGGTCGCTCATAAATTTCGTCGAACTGTTCACCAAATCCCAAGCGATGAGCGAGCGCAGTGATCTGCTCCTCTGGATAGAGATCCAAATCATCACTCATGAGTTCTAGCTCCATAGCGCTCACACCAAGATCGGTGAGAAGGGCAATATCTCCCCCAGGTTGTGGCTCATCATCTTCTTCTGGATAAGGCAGATCCAACATATCGATGACATCGGCAGCGATGTCGTACTCAGCCGAGTAAGTCACATCACTCACCATTACTTGGAGCTGTGTACCGCGTGCGCGGGCAATAATGAAGAACTCCTCATCGATCGCAATCAGTGCGACAGCGCCACCGTTGGTCTGCTGACCTTTAAGGACGTCGATGATCTCACTCAAATCTCGGGTTCCCGCTAGTTGGGAGACGCTCCAGACCCCATCCTCGTGCCAGGCAATAACTCCAAAGTCGTCATCGTTCCGTGAAGAATTACCAGAGCTTTCGACGGTGTCCATGACCACATTCTTTCACCGTTATGCGCTAGCGACAAGGGCAGGCCCCCACTGTAAAGTGAAGGGTATGAAAGTTCACGTCTCAGATCATCCATTAATTACACATAAAGTTACGGTCCTTCGAGATGAGAAGACTCCAACGTCTATCTTCCGTGAACTCATCAGCGAGATCGTCACCTTGTTGGCTTATGAAGCAACTCGCGAAATAAAAACTACTCCAACCCAAGTACGTACCCCTGTTGCAATGGCCGACGGTGCGCTTCTGAGAAAACCAGATCCCGTTGTTATCCCAATCTTGCGCGCAGGACTTGGCATGCTCGATGGAATGGTTCGCTTGATTCCATCTGTCCAAGTCGGATTTTTAGGAATGGTGCGTGATGAAGAAACACTCCAACCATCAACATATGCCAATCGCTTGCCAGCAGATCTGCATGGACGTCAATGCTTTCTGCTAGATCCCATGCTTGCTACGGGTGGAACGCTTGTCGCAGCAATTCATTACCTGCTTGATCTTGGCGCATCAGACATAACGGTTATCTGCATCATCTCCTCACCAGAAGGAGTTGCGGCGCTCGAAAAAGAATTTGGCGATCTAGATTCTGATATCACCATCAACATTCTTACTGCGGCACTTGATACCAAGCTCAACGAAAATGGTTACATCGTCCCTGGTCTCGGGGATGCCGGCGATCGACTATATGGAGTGGTGTAATGGAATCAACAAGTCCTGGTTATGCAATCACTATCCGCGTTGATGGGCCGCCATCAGCCCAGCCAGTAGCCGAAATTACCGCGGCTATAACTGCAGCTGGAGCAAGCATCACTGCGCTAGACGTCGTTGAGTCACAGATTGACCGCGTTGTCGTAGACGTTTCATGCGATGCTCACGATAGCGACCATGCTCAGCGCATCACTGCTGCCATTGCACAGAACCCGTTACTCACAGTCCGTAAAGTTAGTGACCGCACGTTCCTACTTCACCTCGGTGGCAAGATTGAGGTGACCTCCAAGGTTCCGCTCAAAACTCGTGATGATTTGTCCCGCGCCTACACACCGGGCGTAGCTCGCATCTCACAAGCTATTGCCGCGGACAAGGAAGACGCTCGCCGCCTTACGATTAAGCGAAATACAGTGGCTGTAGTGACCGATGGTTCTGCTGTTCTCGGCCTTGGAAATATTGGCCCCGAGGCTGCGCTGCCCGTCATGGAAGGTAAAGCTGCCCTCTTCAAGCGCTTTGCCGATGTAGATGCTTGGCCGGTCTGTCTTGATACCCAAGATGTTGATGAGATCGTCCGTACTGTCCAAATTATCGCTCCGGTTTACGGTGGAATTAATCTCGAGGATATCTCTGCGCCACGTTGCTTTGAAGTTGAGCGTCGCTTGCGCGAACTACTTGATATCCCAGTTTTCCATGATGACCAACACGGCACCGCAATCGTTGTGCTCGCAGCTTTGCAAAATGCACTCAAGCTCGTGAAGAAAAATATTGCCGATGTAAAAATTATTATGTCTGGTGCTGGAGCTGCAGGAACTGCGGTGGCACGACTTTTGGTTGCATCAGGAGCACGTAATATCATTGGCTTTGATAAAGATGGCGTGGTGCGCGAAGCAAAGAGCGATGATGACATCATGCGCAAATGGTTTGTTGATAATTGCAATCCCGGCGATTTCAATGGCAGCATCTCAGATGCAATGAACGGTGCAGATGTATTTATTGGTGTGAGTGCACCAAACGTTCTCAAAGAAGCTGATGTCGCTTCGATGGCAGCGGGATCAATCGTCTTCGCACTTGCCAATCCTGATCCAGAGATCGATCCATCGATTGCGCGCAAATATGCAGCAGTCGTCGCAACCGGTCGCAGCGATCATCCCAACCAGATCAACAACGTCTTGGCATTCCCAGGAATTTTCCGCGGATTGCTCGATGGTCATATTCACAAAATCACTGACCAAATGTTGGTCGCAGCAGCAAATGCCATCTCCGATTGTGTGTCGTCAGAACAACTCAACGCCAACTTCATTATTCCGAGTGTCTTTGATCCACGAGTTGTCACAAACGTCGCAGCTGCTGTTCGCGCTGCGGCACCAAAAAATTAACCAGATAAATACCTAATAAGGAGCGCTGCGCAATGACTAATTTTCCTACCGACTTTCTCTGGGGCGCGGCAACAGCTGCTTATCAAGTAGAAGGTGGCGCCAAAGAGGGTGGCCGCGGCCCTTCTATTTGGGACACATTTAGCCACACACCTGGCAAGACTCTCAACGGTGATACCGGCGATGTTGCGTGCGATCACTATCACCGCTACCCAACTGATATTGCACTCATGCAAGAGATTGGAATTAAGGCTTATCGCCTCTCATTCTCGTGGTCACGTTTATTTCCCAATGGTGATGACATCCGAGAAGAGCGCGGCTTTGCTTTCTACGACAACATCATTAACACCTTAATTGCGGCAGGCATCACTCCGTATGTAACGCTTTATCACTGGGACCTTCCTCAAGCGCTCGAAGATAAAGGTGGGTGGCGCTCTCGAGAGACTTTGGATGCGTTTGGAAAATATGCGGCAGCCGTCGCCGAACATTTTGGCGATCGCGTAAAACACTTTGCACCAATTAACGAACCGTGGTGTGTGGCCTGGCTAGGACATGGATTAGGTGTTCACGCTCCAGGAATTGCTGATCGCGCAACAGCATTTAAAGTTGCCCACCACACCGTGCTTGCACACGCGCTTGCAGCCCGCGCCATGCGTGCAGTGCGTAGCGATCTTAAAATTGGTCCGGTTGTTAATCACGCCAATTACCCTGCCGATGATCTCACTGATGCAGATCTTGTTCGTTCAAGTGAGATTTTGGATGCAGTTCAAAATCGTTTCTGGATGGATGCGATGTTCACTGGTACTTACCCAGAGATTTTATTTGAGACATTTGGCGCAGAGTTAGCCGATGCAATCTTGCCTGGCGATATGGAGATTGCAAAGATTGATAATGACTGGATTGGCATTAACTACTACTTCGATACCCGCGTCGGTAAATCAGATAGCGCGAACCCCGTTCAATTCGATAATTCCGCCTTGCTCGGACTCAGCGTCGACTCCACTCCTGTTGAACCAGTTGGGGAGCTAACAGATATGGGTTGGCCTATTACTCCTGCTGGACTGACAAATATTTTGGTTCGCTGGAGCAAGGAATTCGGGGCTGCTCTACCCCCAATTTTCATCACCGAAAATGGTTGTGCATTTGGCGATGGACCAGGCAGCGATGGTCAGATTCACGATCAGCGCCGCATTAACTATCTCGATGCCCATCTCAAGGCGATCCAAGAAGCCATCGCCCAGGGGGTCAAAATGGGTGGATATTTCCAATGGTCGCTGATGGATAATTTCGAGTGGTCACTGGGCTATTCCAAGCGTTTTGGCATTATCTACGTTGATTACACCACCCAGAAGCGAACCCTTAAGGACTCAGCCCTCTGGTATTCCCGAGTAATCAGCGAAAACGCCCTCTAACTAGGCCAGATGAGCTTCTTTCAGGCCTTTTTTAGACCTTTATGAGTGTTGAGGCTGTTTATTACAGAAGTGTTATCTCTTTGGACCTGAATTTCCCCAGTATTTGTTCATCTGGGGCAATCGTTCTGGCAAGATTAGCGCACACGCGGGGATCGGGCTTCATGGGGAGCACGGGCCGCTGGATCACCCTCACTTAAGAAGGATAAAAAATGCAGATTCGCAAAAAAGGAATGCTCGTAGCTGTTGCTGCGGCAACCGTTGCGCTTGTTGCAACATTCGTGGCTCCAGCTAACGCTGGAACTTCGAGTGCAGCATGTGCCAACGTTGGTTCTGGTTATGCCGTTAACAAGGGCGCAACAGTAGAGGTATTCACCTCTGTTGTCGGCGATGAACTCTCTCGCTACCAGGCTGCTTCAAAAGATTTCACAGCTTGCACAGGAATCACAATCAACTGGAACGGTTCAAACTCATTCGAGTCACAACTTCCAGTACGTGTCGCTGGCGGAACAGCTCCAGATCTAGCTTTGATCCCTCAGCCAGGCCTCCTTGCACAAATGGTTGCAACAGGCAAGGTGGTAACACCTCCATCAGCAGTGACCAACAACGTTAACCGTTACTGGTCAAAGAGCTGGCGTGACCTAGGATCAGTAAACGGCAAGTTCTATGCTGCTCCTAACTCAGCTAACCTCAAGTCACTTGTTTGGTACTCACCAAAGCAATTCGCTAAGTACGGTTACACAGTTCCAACAACATGGGCTGCGATGCTTGCTCAATCAGACAAGATGGCTGCTGCAAAGCAGACAGCTTGGTGTGGCGGTCTTGGTTCAGGTTCAGCAACAGGTTGGCCTGCAACTGACTGGTTGGAAGAAGTGGTTGTCCGCGAAGCTGGCGCAACTGTTTACAACAACTGGATCAACCACACAGTTAAGTTCTCAGATGCTCCAATCATCCACGCTATGAACACAGTGTGGGGCTGGATGGGTAACTCTAAGTATGTTGGTACCGTTTCAACAATCGCTACAACAACATTCCAGAACGCTGGCGTAAACATTCCTACAGGTGGTTGCATGCAACTCCAGCAGGCATCTTTCTACGCTGCTTCATTCCCAACAGGTACCGTTGTCTCACCAACAGGTGATGCATGGGTTTACTACCTCCCAGGAATCAACCCAGCTGTTACAACTCCAGTAGAAGGTGGCGGAGAGTTCTACGCTGCATTCAACTCAAACAAGGCAACACAAGAAGTTCAGACATACCTCTCAACACCACAATGGGCTATTAGCCGTATTAAGGCTGCTGGTTCAAACGGTGGATGGTTGTCAGCTAACACTGGTGTACCTAACTCAGCATACTCAAACGCTCTAGATGCGCTTTCAGCTAAGTACCTTGCTGACAAGTCTTCTACATTCGTTTTCGATGCATCTGATGCAATGCCAGCAGCAGTTGGTGCAGGCACAGAGTGGACTCAGCTTACAAACTGGTTCGCAACTGGCGCTTCTGCAACAACAATTGCTAAGGCAATCGATGCTTCATGGCCAACTAACTAACTTCTAGTCTCTAGAACTAGCTAGTCCCAGTAGAAGTAAAACTGGCCGGTACCTTCGGGTATCGGCCAGTTTTTTTATCTCCTTAAGTTTTCCGAACCCTCTAAAACAAGTTAAAGTAGGCTCCTTCACGGGGATTGTTTGATATCAGTCAGTTATCGAAGGAGAGTGTGTGAGTAGTTTCTGGAGTGCGAATCTTCCAAAGATTGGACAGATGATCGCCGCCATTGCCATTTTCTTGGCAGTGCTTGGCGCAATCTTTTTTATCGCTGGACGCGCAAACGGTAAGAAGCAGAAGCCAATTGCTATCACAATCTTTCTTGGCCCCGCACTTGTATTGCTGACATTTGGACTTGTCGGCCCTGCGATCAAAACATTCCTCTTTAGTTTCAAGAACTCATACTCAACAAAGTGGGTTGGATTTAGGAATTATCAGTGGATCTTCACTGATCCTGATATGCGCATTGTTCTTCGCAACACGATTCTCTGGCTAGTTATCACCCCACTCATCACAACAGCACTCGGTCTAATTTTGGCAATCTTCTTAGACCGCATGCGTCGTGAGTCAATCGCTAAATCATTGATCTTCATGCCCATGGCGATCTCATTTGTGGGAGCATCGATTGTCTGGCAATTTGTCTACAACTTTGCAGACCCAAGTCAGCCACAAACTGGTCTACTTTCGACAATTGTTAGGCACTTAGGTTTCTCACCAACTAACTGGATTTTGACTCAGCCGCTCAACACATTCTTACTTATGGTGATTTTCATCTGGGTTCAGGCTGGATTCGCAATGGTGATTCTCTCCGCTGCGATTAAAGCTGTCCCGGCGGATATCGTCGAAGCATCAGCGCTCGATGGTGCGTCCGGCTGGAAGCAATTTAGAAGCGTTACCTTCCCCATGGTTCGCAGCACCTTCATTGTGGTTTTAGCGACTATGGTCGTTACTACTCTCAAACTCTTCGACATCGTGCGCACCATGACGGGTGGAAACTTTGGTACATCCGTCCTCTCCAACGAGATGTATTCAGAGGTATTTGTTCGATTCGATACTGGTCGCGGCTCAGCTATGGCGATTGTCTTATTCGTCATGGTCTTACCAATTTTGATCTATAACATCTATAACCTGCGTAGAGAGCGGTCAATCGCATGAGTATTCTGAATCGAACACGAACCCCCAAGAGAGCCGCTAAGGGACTTGCCGAAAGCAACCCTGGTCGCAAACTGCTCGGCAGCAAATTTGCCACCATCACCGTGTGGACAATCGCCGCGCTCTGGACGATCCCAACGCTGGGTATTTTCACAACGTCATTTCGTGACAAGAAAGACATCGTCACTAACGGATGGTGGAATATCTTCATCCACCCTCACCTGACTCTCGCTAACTACCATGCGGTCTTTTTTGGCGATGGTCAGAGCGGGCTTACCAATGGAGTATTGCCATACTTCATCAACTCACTTGTCATCACAATTCCCGCAGTTCTCTTCCCAATCACCATCGCGACAATGGCTGCATACTGTCTCTCATGGGTGAAGTTCCGCGGTAGTGACTTCATCTTCTTCTTCATCTTTGCACTTCAGATTGTGCCTATTCAGATGTCGTTGATCCCACTACTCCAACTCTTTACAGGCGGAGTTCACCTAGGAACAGTGACCTTGATTCCAAAATTAGGAATCGCCGGAAAGTTTGCTGGTATCTGGCTTCCGCACACAATGTTCGCGCTGCCTCTTGCAATCTATCTCTTGCACAACTTCATCTCTTCTCTACCAAGAGACTTGATGGAAGCTGCTCACGTTGATGGCGCTAGCCATTTCACAGTTTTCCGCCGCATTGTATTGCCACTATCAGTGCCTGCGATCGCAGCATTCAGTATCTTCCAATTCCTCTGGGTATGGAATGACTTGCTTGTTGCGCTCTCATTCTCAGCTGGTACAGAGGGCATCGAGCCAGTGAATGCAAAGTTGGCTGGTCTCGTTGGAACATGGGGATCTCACTGGGAATACCTCACAGCAGGTGCCTTCGTGACGATCGCAGTTCCGCTGATCGTATTCTTCTCACTCCAGCGTTACTTTGTCCGTGGCCTGCTAGCAGGTTCCGTTAAGTAATAAGTACGTAGTAAAGCTTTAACGCTCTAACCAGACGGTGGTATCTGCAGGCAACTGCAGGACACCGTCTGTTGCGCTTGTTCCCTCATGAGATGCAAGCAGGATCTTCTTGCCGGCCACCTTTACTGACTTCTCGACAGAAGAGGTATTTACAACTACTTCTAGAGCTGGCTCACGAGTGAAATGCATAATCTCTGGTTCGCTATCGATCCAAGTAATTGCGCCTTCGCCACCCAAAGAAGCGTTGCCACGACGTAACTGCAGAATCTGCTTGTAGAAATTAAGTGAGCTGCCAGGGTCAGCAACTTCAACATTCATGCAGTATTGAGCCCAGTCAGCTGGTTGTGGCAACCAGGGAGTGCCAGTTCCGTATCCGTAATGCGGTTGCGTGGAATCCCAAGGAAGTGGAACTCGACATTCATCGCGGCCTTTATCAGTGCCACCGCTGCGAATAAACGCGGGGTCCTGACGAGTGGCATCAGGAAGATCAGCGCTCGGTAGACCGAGTTCTTCGCCCTGATAGATATACACGCCACCAGGAAGTGAGTGAATGAGTTGTGCCAACGCACGTGCTTTGCGTGGACTTCCGATTCGAGTAACAACACGTGGAGTGTCATGGTTATTGAGCACCCATGTCGCAGGAGCTTTGACATCTTTAAGTTCTTCCAGGGTGGTCTTGATGCTCTCTGACATGATCTTGGCATCCCAGCCCAGCATCATGAAGTTGAAGTTAAAGACTTGGTGCAACTCATCGCTACGTACATAGCGCGCCGCGCGAGATGATGGATAGACAAACGCCTCAGCAACGCTCATGCGATCTCCGCTGTAGCTATCGAATATTTTGCGCCACTTGCGATAAATGTCATGAACACCTTCGCGATCGAAAAATGGAACATCAGAGAGCAGGCCGGCACGCTCCTCTGTTGTGATATCCAAGAAGTCCAGGCGGAGCGCATCGATCAATCGATTTGGGTCGCGGTGATCGATACTAATTTCTTCTTTGACACATCCATGGGCAACGTCGATGCGGAATCCATCTGCGCCGAGATCGAGCCAGAAACGAAGCGTCTTCTCAAAATCAGCTTCGACATCTGGGTTCTCCCAGTTGAGATCTGGTTGGCTGGAATCAAAGAGATGTAAGTACCACTGACCGGCAGATCCATCAGGCTCAGTTACGCGAGTCCATGAAGGGCCGCGGAAAATTGAGATCCAGTTGTTTGGTGGGGTATCCCCGTTTGGACCACGACCGTCGTAAAACTGGAAGCGAGCGCGCTCAGGCGATCCTTTGGGGGCCGCTAGAGCAGCCTTGAACCACTCGTGTTCGGATGAGAAGTGGTTAGGGACAATATCTGCGATGAACTTAATTCCGTGGGCATGGGCGGTGTCGATGAGCTTCTTGGCATCATCGAGCGTGCCAAATCGTGGATCTACATCGCGTGGATCTGAGACATCGTAGCCACCATCTTTATTGGGGCTCTTATAGAAGGGGCTGAGCCAGATGGCATCCACCCCGAGATCGGCCAGATATGGAATACCTGCAATAACGCCGCCTAGATCACCCTCGCCATCCCCATTACTGTCCTTAAACGAACGCGGGTAGACCTGATAAATAACAGCATCACGCCACCAAATTTTCTTTTCGCTCATGAGTAAATCCTATCTTGCCACGCTCTCAGTTAAGATCAACCCATGTCTTTCATCGCGCGTCATGAATGCAGAATGTTTGATGGCCGCGAAATTTTCTACTACGACAGTGTTGCCAGAGAGCGCAACGCCATCGATACGCGCGAGTTTGAGCCACGTCCAGAAACTGCGGTACTTCGCCTAGATCTTTTAACTAACGAGTGGATCGCAGTGGCAGCTCATAGACAACGTCGAGCTTTTTTGCCGCCAAAAGAATTGTGCCCACTCTGTCCTACGAGTGATGCCTTAAAAACCGAGATTGCGGATAGCGATTATGAAGTCGTTGTCTTTGAAAATCGCTCACCTTCATTTGCAGAGCCAGATGAAGGCTGGACCATGGCGGACAACGAAGGAATAGAGACAGAAATACATCAAGCTGCTGGTCGATGTGAGGTTGTCGTCTTTTCAGATAAGCACGAAGGTAGTTTTGCAAATCTCTCAGTACAACAAATTCGTACCATCATGGAAGCGTGGCGTGATCGCACCCGCGAAATCTCCAAGCTCTCTTATGTCGAACAAGTTTTTATCTTCGAAAATCGTGGCGAGGAAGTTGGCGTCACTCTCAATCATCCGCATGGCCAGATCTACGCCTACCCGTTTATCACTCCTCGCACACAACGGATGTTGGTCGTGGCCCAGGATTATTACGACAAGCACAACCGTCCGCTATTGACTGAAATTATTGACCGAGAGATCAATGATGAAGTTCGAGTTATTGCACAAAATGAACACTGGATCGCCTATGTCCCATTTGCAGCTCGCTATCCATACGAAATACATGTAGCTCCGAAGGAGTTTGTCCCAGATTTAGTAGCGCTCTCTACCGCTGCAGCAGATGCATTCCCGGAGATTGCTAAAGAAGTGCTGACTCGCCTTGATGGGGTTTTCGGTATCACAATGGCCTATATCGCTGCATGGCACCAAGCTCCGGTGCGCGTTGGTCGAGATAGCCTCGGGCTTCATTGGCAGATCACAAGCGTGCGCCGCGCACCCGGCAAACTTAAGTATTTAGCTGGATCTGAATCAGCGATGGGTGCTTTCATTATGGATCTCACACCCGAGCAAGCTGCGCAAACTTTGCGCGATGTCCAGCTCTAACTAATCACATGTTAAGAAGAAGCCACTCTTCTTCAAGCGCTGCATATTCCTTCTGCAAATTTTCTAACTCGGTATTGAGCTCAGCCAGTTTGGTGTAATCCGTTGCATGAAGATCTAGCTCTGACTTAATCTGAGCGATACGTTCATCACGACGTTCCATCTGCTTTTCAAGTCGAGCAATATCTTTCTTGAGCGCCTTCTCTTCCACAATGCTTAGCTGCTTCTTCCCTGACTTCTTACTTGAATTACTGGTTGAATTTTCGGAGCTACTCTTTTTGCGACGAAGAGCTAAGTACTCCTCGATTCCTCGTGGGAGATCACGAATTGATTTATCCCCGACTAGGCCGATAAATGTGTCGCATACTCGCTCCAAGAAGTAGCGATCGTGAGAAATCACAATCAGGGTTCCTGCGAATGAGTCCAAGAGATCTTCTAGCGCAGTAAGTGTTTCGACATCAAAATCATTTGTTGGCTCATCAAGCAAAAGAACATTGGGGCTATCCATGAGCAGGCGAGTGAGTTGTAGCCTGCGACGCTCGCCACCGCTGAGGTCCCTTACCGGGGTCCATTGCTGATCTTTATTGAAACCCAACCGTTCACAGAGCTGAGATGCTGACAGCTCTTTGCCGTTGCCGAGCTCTACTCGAGTTGCGACTTTCTCAACCGCTTCAAGCACTCTCCATGTGGGATCAAGCTCTTCTAGGTGCTGCGAAAGGAAGGCACGCTTAACTGTTACGCCCGTGACCAGCTTGCCAGCGCTAATGGCATGATCACCGGAGATCGCACGCATGAGTGTGGTTTTGCCAGCGCCATTCACACCCACAATGCCAATACGATCGCCCGGACCGATATTCCAATAAATGCTATCGAGCAGCTCTAAGTCACCCGCGTTAATGGATGCCTGATGGAGTTCATAGACAGTGTTGCCAAGGCGGTTGGCTGCAAAACTCAGTAGATCTGCCTCATTACGTGGCGCAGGCTCGTCGGCGATCAAGGTATTGGCAGCTTCGATGCGGAATTTTGGTTTTGCAGTACGGGCTGGAGCGCCACGGCGTAACCATGCAAGCTCTTTTCGAATGAGCATGTTGCGTTTGTTCTCTTCGACACCGGCCTGACGCGAACGTTCGGCTTTAGAGAGAACAAAGGCAGAGTATCCACCTTCGTATTCCAAAACTTTTCCATCAACGACTTCCCAGATTGCATCAGCAACTTCATCCAAGAACCAGCGATCGTGAGTAATAACAATCACTGAAAGATCGCTACGTCTCTTTAGGTGTTCAGCAAGCCAGGCAACACCTTCGACATCGAGGTGGTTGGTTGGCTCGTCGAGCAAAATCAGGTTAAGTTCATCGACTAATAACTTTGCAAGATTGACTCGGCGACGCTCGCCACCAGAGAGCGAATGAAAATCGCGATCCAACAACTCATCGCTGTAACCACCAAAGAGGCCGGTCAGTACTTCGCGGATTCTGCTATTGCTGGCCCACTCATGAACTGGAATATCTCCGAGAACAACTTCGCGAACACTTGCACCTGGTGCCGCAGTATCAGCTTGAGAGAGTATTCCGACCTTCACTGCATTAGATCGTGATACGCGACCTGAATCGGGTTCGAGTGTTTGGGCAATGATTTTAAGTAAGGTGCTTTTACCGCCACCATTTCGACCGACAATTCCTATCCGCTCATTTTCGTTCACGCCAAGAGAGACGCCATCTAGTAGTGGGCGAATATCGAAGGCTTTAGAGACAGACTCTAGATTTATCAGGTTCACTATCTAGAGTCTGTCACGAAAAGCGGGAGAATCAGTAATCGGGTTGGCTACTAATTAGGAATTAGATGGGGCCGATCCCAAAGTGAGTTGATAGACCTTGCTTCCGCCGGTTGGCAGAGTGACGGTGATCGAAACACTTGCTCCAGGTGCATACGAGCGGATCTTCACGATCGCAGTTTCCTGATCCGGAATACGAGTGCCAGCAATGTTGGTGATTACGGCTCCGATAGGGACTCCAGCGAGCGCTGCAGGGTCTCCAGTCACAAGCTGGGAAATCTTCGCTCCGACGCCGGTGTAAGACGTGTCGAAATAGACACCAAGCACTGGACGAGTCGACGTATGAGTTGGACTTGTGATGATCTCATTCACGGTGCGCATAGCTTCGTTAATTGGAATAGCAAAGCCGAGCCCGATTGAGCCACTAGTTGATTGGCCATTGAGACTAGCGATCGCACAGTTGATTCCGACAAGACGTCCCATCGAGTCAGTGAGTGCACCACCTGAGTTACCAGGGTTGATCGCAGCATCGGTCTGAATCGCATCAACATAGGACTGGGTGTTTGATGTATCGCTCTGGGTTGTCACTGGACGATTAAGTGAAGAGATAATTCCAGCAGTAACAGTTCCATCTAGTCCTAGTGGAGAACCGAATGCAATAACGGGGTCACCAATTGAAAGAGTGGATGAATCGCCAATTGCAATTGCTGGCAAATTAGGTGTGCTGACATGCAAGACAGCTAGATCGTATGCAGTATCTCGGCCAACGATCGTTGCGGTGATGTTGCGACCATCGCTGAGATCAACGCTCAACTTATACGTGGCGCTGTCTTGCGCGAAAGCATCAATGACGTGATTGTTGGTAACGATGTAACTGCCGGTCGAATCACTCTTGATGATTTCACCAGAACCCGTATCGCCCGTTCCATCACTTGCTGTGACATTGACTGTCACTACTGAAGGTTCAATTTTAGGAACGATCGCTTTGATACCGCTGCCACTACCTAAAGTCACTGCGCTACGACCAGCAGGGCAGACAGTGGAGCTAGAGCCCGCGTTGGCGTAGAGCGCACCGGTGCTGTTATCCACACAAGCATTGACGACTGCCCCAGAGAATTGACCAGCGGCTGTTGCTACGCCGCCTACAAGTGTTGCTCCGATGACGACGCCAATGGCGATCTTAGATAGCGTTCCCAAACTTTGGATCTTCTTCATGATTGGCATTACCTCTCAAATATCTTCAGATTTATGAGTGTGCAGGGCCCTATTTAAGCCCGCAATACCTAAAGAATAGTTGAGGATTCCTGCGAGCTCTCTGTGAGCTGCATGCGCCAGACAGAGGGCATCGCCAGCACTCCCAGGACAATGAGAGCACTCGCCACCGAGAAGAGCTCGAGCACCCGGGTAAGGCCCATAAGAGAGGCCAGCGGGGCTGCAATGGCTAACCCAACTGGGCGCAAGAGCAGGGAGCCCAGCCCATCCCAAGCCGAAACCCGAGAGAGCGCCTCTCGTGGGACTTCGCGCGCCATCGCGGTGCTCCACATAGAACCCCAAAGATCCAGCATTACGCCAGTAACGAAAGCTGCAGCGGCAATGATCCACAGTCGTTCTGGTTTTGCCAAGGTGAATACATAGAGCGGAAATACGAAGGTGATGATCGTGAGAAAGCGCATTGGATACTTCACTTTGATCCGCATTCCGACCAACGATCCAACGAGCAGCCCCACCGCCTCAGAGCTCATGACAAACGCCCACGACTTTGGGCCGTGGAAATATTTAACAGCGATCAGTGGCCCAAGCACGCTATCTGTTGCCGCCCAAACCAATACAAAAAATGAGAATCCAGCAACTGTTGCGACAATCCAACTAAATGAGAGAAAGACGTGCCAACCTTCACGCAGGTCAGTGAACATCGATGTCCCAGTCTGCTCACGCGGTGGGGTCAAACGTCGCAGACCAATGACCAAACCTCCGGCAATAACAAACGTTGACGCATCGATCGCTAGTGCAAGAGTGCTACCAAATGCTGTGATCAGCCAACCACCAACCGCAGTGCCAATGATGAGAGATCCATTTGAGATAAATTGATTGATCGAATTACCTTGCTGGAGCAGCTCTTCAGGAAGTATTGATGGAAGTACTCCAGAGAATGCTGGCCAAAAAATTCCCCACATAAGCCCAAAGACGGAGTTGCAGATGAAAAGTGCAGCGATCGGGACATGTCCAGTATGAAAATAAAAAGCTTGCGCAATTAACGCCGCACCACCGATGATGTCGGCTGCTCCAATCATAAAGATGCGACCGTATTTATCCGCAAGCACCCCACCAAATGGGATCACGCAGAGCATGGCGAGTGTTTGCGCGCCAAGAACAAAACCTAATTCGCGCGCACCTGAATTAAGGTTGCCAGCGCGATGAAGATGTAGCAGTCCAAAGGCGAGTGCAATCGGCCCCATGCCATTACCAAAACTAGAGATCAGCCGTGAGAGATAAAACCGCTTTACGTGGGCGTGGGAGAGTGTTCTACGTAAGCTCACTTTTGAGTTGCATCAAGACGTTTAAGAAGTGCGTGCATATCGCGTGCGATTTCCTTCAGCTCTTTGATCTCCTCATTGTTGAGTTGGCGAGCCTCTTTTGCTAACTCGAATTCACCCAAGCTGGCAGTGTGGGTCTCGTTGATTTTCTGCTCAACGCTGGCAGAGGCAACGTTCTGACCCACCATGATGATCGAGAGCAGCACCAACTGCAGGAAAGTCTGGGCAACCCAAGCAACGATTGTGACGATATCGCCAGTCTTAATGGCTGATGGGAGCGAGATGAGAGCAATTATCGCGAAGATGTAGGCGCACCACATGGTCGCAACACCCGAAGTGATTCGGGCAGCCAGCTTTTCATTAAAAACGCTGATTCTGCTCTGTTTATTGCTCATACTCATAGCCAAAGTTTATCGGTTGGCCTATTCAAATGTAAGATCACCTCATGCGTGCGAAAAAGACTATTGCGACCCTTTCAATTGCAATCACCCTTCTTTCGCTCAGCTTCTATCTCCTTGACCGGACCGCTGGTACCTCCATTCCGCGTTCTAACGTCCTCAATGGTTCGGTGAAATCTGCTGGTGGGGATGTCAACATCCTTCTTCTTGGCCTAGATTCTCGCCGCGCAAATGATGGCTCTGACCTGCCTCGCAAACTTTTGGACATCATGCATGTGGGCTCATCAAGCCAAGTCGGTGGATACAACACCAACACCATGATCTTGATTCACATCCCAGCTGATGGCTCTCACGCTGTAGCTATCTCTATTCCGCGTGATGACTATGTAGCTGTTCAGGGCTATGGGATGCAGAAAATTAAAGAGGCTTATGGCTTAGCCAAATATGACTCTGAATTGAAGTTGATTAAGGCTGGTGTCCAAAACCCTGCGCGCGAGCAACAGAGTCGCGATGTTGGACGCACAGCAACGATCAAAACAATTAGCACCTTGCTCAACGTTCCTATCGATCACTTTGCTGAAGTCAACCTCGTAGGTTTCTACGATCTTGCCAACGCCGTCGGTGGTGTCCAGGTCTGTCTGAACCACGCAGTTAATGATTCACAATACTCTGGCGCTGTTTTCCCAGCGGGGCTTCAGACAATCACCGGTGCGCAAGCACTCGAGTTCGTCCGTCAGCGTCACGGGCTTCCAAATGGCGACCTAGATCGAACCCACCGCCAGCAAGCATTTATTACTGGCGTAATTACAAAATTCCGCACCCAAGGTCTTTTTGGCGATATTGGAAAACTTCAAAACCTTCTGAATGTAGCCAAGAAGGATGTCGTTATTGATAGCGGCTGGGATGTCCTTGGCTTCTTGCCACAAGCAAAAGCCTTGACCGGTGGTCATATCACTTTCCATACCTTGCCAATTGCTGGCTATGCGCTTCGTAATGGCCAAGATGTCAACATCATCGATATTCCAACCGTCCAGAAGTATGTACATGATCTCTTCTATCCTGTTGTTGCTCCAAAACCTGCCACATCAGCAAGCGGTGCTACAAAGAGCAGCACAACAAAGGCAGCAAAGGCAGCAAAGGCAGCAAAGGCAATTTCTACAGCTGCCACAAACAATGGCGCTAACGGCAATTCAGTTGATGGTTCAAATATCCCTTGCGTTAACTAACTAGAGGAAACCCTCCTATGTTGTTTGCAATCTTGGCGAGCATTGTTGGCGCCCTCACAACCTTGCAATCACGCTTCAATGGCCAACTCTCAACTGACATTCATAATGGCGTTGCAGCGGCAATCATTTCATTTATCTCTGGCTGGGTAATTCTGATTGGCTTCTGTGGCTTTTATAAGCCAGATCGAGATGGCCTCAAAATTATTTGGAGTTCGCTACGCAATCGTAGGTTGAAGTGGTGGGAGATTCTCGGCGGAATGGGCGGTGGATTTTTTGTCGCTTTACAATCAACGCTGGTCCCCACACTCGGCGTAGCAATCTTCACAATCTGCATTGTTGGTGGTCAAACAACTCTCTCGATCATCGTAGATCTCATGGGACTCTCGCCTTCTGGCAAGCATCGCCTCACACCTATTCGCGCTTTCACAACAGTGATCATCCTGATCTCAGTCACGATTGCGGTCTATCCAGATCTCAAGAACTCGACCTTTAAATTTCTACCGATCCTTCTGACTTTATTAGTCGGTGGTGTTGTCGCATTTCAGCAGGCACTTAATGGTCGTGTGAATGTGGTCTCGCAGCGTCCGCTAGCGACAACGTTCGTCAATTTCTTAATGGGAACGCTCGTTCTTATTGTGGCCCTAGCAATTAATCTATCTCGGGGTGGACATATAGGTGCGCTGCCGCATAATCCCTGGGTCTATATGGGTGGACCACTCGGCTTAGTCTTTATCGCAATGAGTGCCATCACCGTGAAGCATTTGGGCATTCTTAATTTCGTACTCTTTAGCGTCACCGGGCAGTTGATAGGTGGGCTAGCAATCGACTGGATTGCACCAGCTTCCCACACACGTATTACTAGCTACCTTGTAACAGGAACCGCGATGACACTTGTTGCTGTTGTGTCATCGCGGTTCCTTACTTCACGTCAGAGTAAATCTGATACGCAAAGTCTTACAAGTAATTAATTAAGCGCTATTACAAACTTGCGCGTGCTGCTGCAGCGGTCTTAGCTGCTGCAATTGATGCTGCCTTGTTATCAACAAAAGCTTCTAGTCCTGGAGCGATTCCAGCTAGACCAAACTCAGAGACGATAACTTCGATATCAGTTGCGCCGATTGATTCGAAGAGTTGCTTCATGAAGCCGCTCTCCCAGTCCCAGCCTGCACGTGGTGCGCCTGGAGCATATGAACCACCCTGAGAGATGATGACAGTGACCTTGCCGGTAACTGCTACAGCACCAGGAATGATGATCTGATCGATCCAAGCTTTAAGAACTGAAGGAACTGAGAAGTTCCACATTGGTGTTGAAACCAAGATGTGCTTCGCTTCGTTAACTTCCTTGATAAGACCAAGACGATAGTTGTGCTTGGCTGCTGCGCTTACGCTGCGAGCATCTTCTGGTGTGTAACCAGCGCCGATAGCTTCGCCATCTAGGTGTGGGATTGATTCGATCGCAAGGTCATGGGTGATGATATCTGCGGTCGCGTGACGAGCCTTGAATGCCTCAATAAACGCACCATCAACGGCACGTGAGATTGAGTGGTCGCCCATTGGGCTAACTGCAATATGGAGTAGATCTGACATGTAATTCCCTCTGTTTCGATAGATACAAGCGTTGAATATCTCGTTGTAAGCATAGGGTAGTTTAATGTTCAACTAAAATCCAATCGGAGGCGCTCAGCGAAGGTTAAGAGTGGATGAATTAAGGGCGAAGGAGGATACTTACGCCATGCCAAAAATCTCGGCCCCAACCCTGGCTCTCCATCGCGAGAGTCGCCGGCAAGAGCTCATCGCTGCTGCGCTGGAGTTGGCGATGGATGAAGGAGCAAGCGCGGTCTCTGTCTCGGCAGTAGCCAAGAAGGCTGGCCTAGCTCGTACCTCTATTTACGAATACTTTGCATCTAGCGCAGATTTGATTGCCGACCTTGTGATTGAAGAGCTTCTCTATTTCAACTCACGCCTTACTCAGGCCATTTCTGTGACCCAAGATCCATTTGAACAGATCGCACTCTGGCTTGAAGAAGGTTTGCGTTATGCAGCCGATGGCCGACATATGCTCGTTAAGTCTTTGAACGCAATCGGAACATCACAATCACGTAGTGAAGATATTGCGCAAGAGCACCGCGCGCTCCTTGCACCGCTCCAAAGAGCAATTCTTGCAACGGGTGTAGCTGATCCACGCACAGCTGGCACGCTGCTGGCTGCGATATCTGATGCAGCCAGTATGCGCATTGATGCTGGCGCAGATCCAGACGCGCAGATCACTAGCGCTCTTACATTCGCACTAGCGGGTCTGCGAGCCTTAGTTCGTTAGAGTTTTTTTACTTTGCTGCGAAGGTAAAAGGAATTACCTGATCTTGTGAGCGATCTGCTGCAGCTGTGTGATCGTTAGAGATATAGAAAACACATGTTGTGTGAACACAATCTGCATTTGTGAAGTATGGGACTGGGTGTTCTAGCACCTTGCCGGCTGCTGATGTTGCACCCTGTGCGATATCAGCTTTAGCAGCGCTTACCCACGCTTGAGTTTTCTGATCTGAATCACAGACTGTAGGAGCAGCACCCTTAGTTGTTGGAGCCATGCACTCTTGAATGTATAGGCCATTCTTTGCTGGCATCTTTGCAAACTTAAATGTAACGACGCCGCCTTTTTGAGCAATGTTTTTGAGTGGTGTTGCTGTAACAGTTGCCTTTGCGTTAGCAAGAGGCGCTGCTGCAATCACAAGAGCGATTGAGAGACCTGCGATCATCTTCTTTTTCATTGTTTTCCTCTTTTATCTTCTGTGTATAGGGGGTTATTTGGAAAAATTGAGTGGAACATGCGCATCGTGTGTGCGATCTTGGGTGCGTAAGTGATCTGCGCGAACGTAGACGGCACAAGCGGTTTTGCGGCAATCAAGTGTGCCGATCATCGGAGATACCTTGAGATTGACCTTAAATGTGCCACCGGCACCGTACGGGATTGCGAGGCCACGACCATAGCTTGGTGGGTTAGACGAGATCCAAAAGCTGGCGGCAGATGCACCTGATTGATTTACTCCGCCACCACATGGACTTGGAAGAAGTGTTGGCGCAACCACTTTGCACATTGCCACATAAATTCCGACAGTTGTATCAAATCCCTTTCCGGTGACTACCAATGTATCGCCACTTTTTACTCCACTGACTTTTGAGACTGTGAGTGTCTGGCCCTGAAGGCCAACTGTGGAGCTGGGGTTGCTTGCTGCAAATGTGGCTGCTGTACTTGTTGCGGTGAGCGCCAGAAGTGCGGTGAGCAATGCAGCGCTGCGAACTAATTTCATATCCATAATGTAATTGGCGCGTGCGATTCTTGCTCCGACACTTTTCTCACCACTGTCGGTCAAGACAGTGCGATAATTATTTCATGATACGCCAGAGTCGGTTATTCGCAATCTCCACGCTCATAGCCACAGCTCTTCTCTCGTTATACATAACACCGAGCCAGGCAGTGTCGGCTAAAAATGTGACCAATATTTCTGACACAGATATCGCACTTCCGATTATTCATAGTGGTGAAACCCCGAAATACAAGCGAGTCGTAGCACTAGCCGATGGCAGTGCAGAAATTATTGCCGCACTCGGTTATAAAAACATTTTGGTAGGACGCGATATCGCCTCAACCATGCCAGCACTCGCTCAAGTACCTATCGATGAATCTGCCATGCAGGTATCGTCAGAAACGGTTCTCTCGCAAAGCCCTGATCTCATCTTTATCGATTCGAATACGAGCCCAGCTACTGCACTTGCGACCTTCAAACAATCGCACATCCCGATGATCACAATTAGCGACTCTTACTCGCTCAGTGCAATTGTGTCTAAAGAGGTGGCGATCGCAAACGCTTTGGGTGTTCCTAAAGCTGGCGTGCTCTTGGCATCGCAAGTTCAAGCACTGCACTATCCAAGTACTGGCATCAAAGTTGCATTTCTCTACCTGCGTGGCACCGCTTCTATCTATTTGATCGGTGGAGCGGGATCTGGCGCGGACTCATTACTAAAAGCCACCGGCTTTACCGATGTGGGTGCTGCGCAACTTAAACTCCCTTTCAATGCGCTTACCTCTGAAGAGTTAATCAAACTCCAACCGGATGTTCTGCTCCTGATGACTAAGGGACTTGTTTCGGTGGGTGGCATTAATGGATTGGTGCAGATTCCCGGAATCGCCCAAACACCCGCAGGTAAGAATCGCGCCGTAGTAACGGTGGATGACTCACTCCTGCTTTCATTTGGTCCTAGAAGTGTTCCCATGGCGCGAGCACTTCGTCCCCTTCTCATCGCTGCAGCGAAGAAGAGTGCGTAACCGATGACGCTCAAAACTAAGAAAATCATGATTTATATCGGCGCCTTACTAGTGATGTTGGCGCTCTTTATTCTCTCGCTCACTACCGGAATTGTTCATATCCACGAATCGCTTTGGTCGCTGATCGGCAAGAACAACGTTGATGCAACTACTGTCTGGCAGCTGCGCTTTCCACGCGCACTTGGCGCAATCATTATCGGCGCAGGGCTGGGAATAGCTGGTTCAATCGCACAGGGAATATTCCGCAACCCGCTAGCAGAGCCAACTCTGATTGGTTTATCAAGTGGAGCAACGCTCGGCACTATCGCTGTCATAGCTACTGGAGTGGGGACATTCGCAACCCGCACAATCGTTGCGGCCGCAGTGCTCGGCGCAGCTCTTACCGCACTACTCGTGCAATGGCTAGCACCAGCCCGTGGCTTTGGATTCTTGCTCACCGGTATTGCACTCTCCTCAATTCTGACCTCTGTTGCAGGTTTATTAATAAGCATGTCCGCCAAACCAGGAATTCAATCTCTTTCGTTCTGGGACTTCGGATCGCTCTCACTTCTCAACAACTCAACAGTTGGAATGATTGCGCCATATATTGAGGTCGGAATTATCACGGCCTTCTTTGTAGCCAGACGTTTAGATATCTACTCACTTGGCGATCACTCAGCTCATTACATGGGAGTAAATCCACGCCGGCTTCGCTTGTGGGCTGTACTAGCTCTAGCATTTTTGGTTGGCGCATCAGTAAGTGCAGTTGGCTCTATTGCATTCTTGGGACTCTTGGTTCCACATATCGTGCGATTGATGATTGGGCCAGCGCATCGTCGCATGCTCTCGCTTAGCGGTTTAATTGGAGCGTGTGTTCTCCTGCTTGCAGATTTATTGGCCCGCACACTCTTTGAGCCGAACGAAATTCCGTTAGGGCTTCTTACATCGCTCTTAGGCGCACCTGCTCTTATTGTCTTGTTGCGCTTAAAGCGAGAATCATGGGTGAGCCATGATTGAGATTAAGAACGTTTCATTTAGCCGTGGCAAGAAATCGGTACTGATTAATTTTTCTGCAACTTTCAATACTAGAGAAGCAGTGCTCGTCACTGGCCCCAATGGCTCTGGCAAGACAACGATGCTTCAGTTAATTGGTGGCTTATTGCAACCAGATTCTGGTGAAATCACTATCGATGGGAAGAAGCTGGCAGAGCTAAACGTTAAAGAGCAAGCTACTTTGCGCTCGGTCGCCCCAGCCCGTCGCTCTTTTGCGCTGGCATTCACGGTGGCCCAAGTCTTGGAGTTTGTGCCTAAAAAGAGGCGAGCTACGCATATTCCACTCGTTATTGACTCACTTGGACTCACAGAGCTTCTAGGTCAGAATGTCACAGAACTCTCTACGGGCCAGATCGAGCGAGTCAGCTTGGCCTTGGCCTTGAGCCAAGAAGCTGAGTATTACTTGTTAGACGAGCCGTTTAGCGCACAAGATCAGTTCTATACAGAGGCAATAGTTAATCTATTAACGCAGATTAAAAAGACGAAGGGCGTCCTCGTTATTAGCCATAACCAGGACGCCCTTGCGAAATATTTCGATAGAGAGATTAGCCTCGCTTAGGCTTTGGACGGCCTGCGCTCTTCTTTTTGAATCCACCAGCTGATGCTGGCTTCTTCTTAAAACCACCAGCAGATGCAGCAGCCTTACCAACGCGTGCGCGTGATTCTGCCTTCTCCATTGCGATGCGCTTTTCAAGCGGCATACGTGCTGTTGATTTTGGTGCACGGTCTAGACCTTCGACGCGACCACGGTTGCCAGCTTTCGGAGCGCGCTCATCGCGTGAATCACGGACTGGGCGTGCATCACGACTGTCACGACTGTCGCGGGTATCTCGTGAATCGCGGGTATCTCGTGAATCGCGAGCTGCCGGACGTGCCTTCTCTTCCCACTTCTTTGGAGCGCTGCGGAATGGACGACCACCTTGCGATGGGCGCTCACTGCGAGCAGGACGATCTTCGCTCTGTGCGCGGAATGATTGGGCTGGACGTTCTGATCGTTCTGATCGCTCTGATCGCTCTGGACGGAATGAACGTTCTTGACGCTCTAGCGTGCGATCAGCTTTGGTGAATGTACGTGGTGCGCTCTCATGTGATGACGAGCGATCTGTGCGATCTGTGCGATCTGTGCGATCTTCGCCGAACTTACGCTCGGTGCGAACTGGACGCTCTTCGCGTCCGCCACCAGCGCTACGTGGGCGGAAGTTGCCTTCGCGTGGAGTGCGGTTGCGAGAACCTGGCTTACGATCACTGCGAGATGACTTTTCGGCCTCTACGATAACTGGAATTCCAGAAGGCTCTTGTGCACCTGTGATCTGGACGAGCGTGGTGTCACCAGGGCGGACTTGGTTTTCGATCAACTTCACCGCTGCCCGGTTAGTGATTCCAAAGACTGCCTTCTTCTGCTTGTGTGTAGCAAGAGTGACGACTGTTCCTGTTGCGCCAGCACGAGCTGTACGGCCTGCACGGTGTAGATAATCCTTGTGATCTGCTGGAGCATCGACGTGCACAACAAGTGAAACATCATCAACGTGGATACCGCGAGCAGCAACATCGGTTGCTACAAGTGCGTTAGCGCGACCATCTTTAAATGCTTTAAGAACGCGGGTGCGTTGTGCCTGAGACTTGCCACCATGGAGTACGCCAACTGGTACACCGCTACGAAGCATCTTGTCGGCCAACTTATCTGCGCCATGCTTTGTGCGTACGAAGAAAATTGTGCGACCTTCGCGAGCAGCAATTTGTGTTGATACTTCATCCTTATGACCTTGATCCATGATCAAGATGTGGTGTTGCATATCAACTGAACGAGATTTTTCATTCTCAAGTGAGTGAGTGATTGGATCTTTGAGGAAGCGCTTAACAAGTGCATCTACATCGCGATCAAGAGTTGCTGAGAATAAGAGGCGCTGACCATTGTCTTTAGTAAGTGACAAGATCTCTTTAACGACAGGCAAGAAGCCCATGTCAGCCATCTGATCTGCTTCATCAAGAACAGTGACCATGACATCTGAAAGATCAATGTGCTTCTTTTCGAGAAGGTCGATTAAACGTCCTGGGGTTGCAACGATGATAGGAACGCCGCGCTTAAGAGCTTGGATCTGGCCGATGTAAGAAAGGCCACCAGCGACAACTTGTGATGAGAGACCAATGCGGCGTGAAAGTGGAGAAACAACTTCGTTGATCTGCACTGCGAGTTCACGGGTAGGAGAAAGGATGAGTCCTAGTGGCTTATGAGGCTTGGCGGTACGACCGTTAAGGCGGGTCATCATGGCCAAGCTAAAAGCGAGGGTCTTGCCAGAGCCGGTCTGACCGCGGCCAAGGACATCGCGTCCGCCGATTGCGTCAGGAAGTGTTGCACTCTGGATAGGGAATGGAGATGTTTTGCCTTCTGCTTCTAGTGCATCGCACAGGGCAGGAGTAACTCCAAGAGAACGGAAAGTGATTTCAGGCGAATTAGACATAGCTATACCAATCGAGACATAGATGCGTGTCTCGTGGTGCTTAGTGATTAAGACTCGCAAACGGACGTGAGTTCACTTTCAAGTGAAGAATCAGAGGTCCTCATTAAATGCTTGGCTATATCGGGGGAAGTAGCCAGCGTGTCGCGGATGCAACACCTAATTGTAACCTACTTAATAACCGACCTGCGCCATTGGGCATAACGCTGCGCGAGCTCGTCGTTAGCCTCAATACTTGCTGGCAGATTCGTAGCGCCGAGCGCACGCGCCAGCAAGAGATCGGCGAACTCTGGATTGCGTGCAAGCACAGGCCCGTGAAGGTAGGTACCAAATACGTTGCCGCTCACAGCGCCATCAACGCCAGCTATGCCATCAACGCCAGCTATGCCATCAACGCCAGCTATGCCATTGCCGTTACCTGCAATGACCCTGCCGAAAGGGGTCGCATCGCTACCGAGCGTTGTGACGCCGCCATGATTTTCAAAACCCGTCAGTGGCTCAGCGAAAAATTTAGACTTTATAGCAATATCGCCAACTAATCTGCGAGAGCCTGGCGCAGTCGTGACATCAAGTAACCCAAGACCTTCGACAGTTTCGTCGCGAGAGATGAATGTCGAGCCAAGAATTTGAAATCCTGCGCAGATTGCCAGGACTACGGCGCCCTTCTTGACTGCCTTGTTGAGCGCCATCTTCTTTTTCATGGCCTCGAGTGAAAGAGCTTGCGCAGCATCTTCGGCACCGCCGAGCAGATAAATATCACCAGTACTTGGGAGCTCATCTGGATATGAAATATCGGTGATGCGAGCCTTGATACCAGCCAGCTTGGCACGGAAGGCAAGTACATCTGCATTGCCACGGTCGCCATACGTACCCAGGAGTTCGTTGTGAATGCGAATAATTTCTAGCATCACATCACCAACCCAAAGAAGGCGGTGTAAGCAGCCAAGACTGAGACTTCGTTGCTGCGAGTCAGAGGTAGCGCTTGCTCAAATGTTTCTACAACAACCGATTCGATCCCCTGCACGTGTAAGCGATAAGCCATATCGAGTGCACGCTCACCACAGACAATCACGTTCTTACCTTTAAGTGCCGCGAAGGAGACATCCCAGAGCCATGACGTATCAATGCCATCAACTTGGCGGGCGTTGAGGATAAGAATGACATCGCTCTTATGTTGACCAGCTAGGGCTTCGGTCCAGGAGGCAGGATTTTTTGTGAGACGAATATAAGCAGTCTTCTCGCCATAGTTTTTGGTTACAGAGCGTTCGAGCTCTTCTTGACTAAATTCAATCGGAGGTGCACCTAGCGCTTCTGCCACAACATTAGCCAGAGTCGCATTGCGATAAGCAGCGTTTCCCTTTGGGAATTTGCGATCTGTAATCTTATTTGTCAGCCCACAGACGCATGAATATTTATCGCCCACCCACACTAAGTATTTGCCGCAGCGAGGACAGACTGCGCCATCTTGATGCTTGCGTCCACCGAATGACACACGAACAACGTTATGAGCTTGGGCCATCGCATAGTTGATATATGGGTCATCGATATCACCGATGAATAGTGTGTTTTCGGCGTCGGCGCACTCAACGTGCCAGCGATCGGCCACTCGCTTCACTTCATGCATACGATGAAGCTGATCTCGAGTGAGGTTGAGCAGTAAGACAATTTCAGGATCGCATTGCGCAATCACTGATGGTAAGTGAAGTTCATCAATCTCGAGAACTGCATACGGCGCTTTACTCATCAGGGCATTTGCAGCGCCCCATGAAAGATTAGAACCCGAGCCACTTGTTGTTACTTCACCGAGTTGACGAACTATCCCTGCAACGGCTTTAGTTGTTGAGGTCTTACCGTTAGTGCCAGAGACTAAGACGATTTTCTTCTTGGCAGCCAGCAACGCAATTGCATCAGGTTGAAACTTCAGGAGAATTCGTCCAGAGAGAGTCTCGCCCTTGTTACCGACAGCCTTTGAGGCAGCGCTAGCCGTTTTGGCTACAGCGATTCCTAGCAGCAGTCGTAGATCGGGCACGAGCTCAGTCTAAACGTTTATTTAATAGTGATGACACGAGAATAGATAACTTTGTTATCAAATTCGACGATCACCAAGTTGTCTCCTGCTTTTACAGTGTTAGAACCGACCTTGGCTGGGGCACCATTGATAGTGACAACTACTGCGCCACCTTTGGCCGCAACCTTGATCGCATGGCCAGCACTTGAGACTGTGACAACCGGAACGACTGCTGAAGAAGCCTTCTTTACTACTGCTTTTTTGGTCGCAACCTTTTTAGTGGTGGACTTTTTAGTGCTGCTCTTTTTCACAACTGGCTTAGCAGGCTTTGTTTTCGCTGGTGCTGGTGATGCAGCCGCCGCTGGCTTTGGGGCCGCACTCACAGTGACCGTAAAACTTACTGTCGCATCACCGAAGGTAGGTGTTGCAGCTTGCGTGGCAATAACTACTGCCTTGCCTGCTGCGACCGGAGTAATGCTCGAACCATTGACCGTGATCACCGAACTATCTGCGCTTTGGAATGTCCACGCACCCGTTGAATCTGATGATGGGTTAGCTATAGAGGCTGCTGCTGCTCCAGCAACAAGAGAGAGATTAGGCAGATATCCAACTGTAGGCGCAGGCAAGACAGTGAGCACTGCTTGCACAGTATTGGATTGTCCATATTTGCCTGCGGGAGCTTGGGTTGCAGAGATCATGGTCTTGCCAGCTTTGATACCAACTAATACGCCATTAACAAGGCTTGCAATTGTTGGATCCGCTACTGAATAACTCCATGTACCGGTGGAGTTTGAGGTTGGGTTAGGGATAGAAACAACTTTGTCACCAACTCCAATTGTGATTGGAGCAAAGGTTGCGAGGGTTGGAACTAATCCAGCGACAGAGACGGTGAATGTTATTTTGCCAGCAAGGTAAGCACCAGCTGCTGCCTGACTTAGGGTGATTGTTGCAGTACCTGCATTGCCAAAAGCGAGAGATAGTCCATTAACAGAAGCGATTGTGGAATCTGACGAGCTCATCGTCCATGCACCAGAAGATGGTGATGTTGGCGGAGTAATAGTTCTAGCAGGATCTCCAACTACTTGGCTTAAGTTAGGTAGGACCGTATAGGTAGGGGCCACGTTGACGACGAGTGCAACCGTTTGTGGAGCAGATAAGCCGTAGTTTCCAGAAGCCTGCTGCGTTGCCGTGATCGTTGTTGTTCCGGCCTTTACTACCGTGAGGAGGTTTCCAGAGACGCTCGCAATTGTTGGATCGCCAACGCTAAAACTCCAAGCACCTGGTGAGTTCGATGTTGGGTTTGTGAGAGTGAGTGTATTTCCTACGATCGATCCAAGTGTGTAAGCAATTGACGCAAACGCTCCCACTGTAGGCGCAGCAGCCGTGACCGTAACTGTCATTGTTGCTCGTGCGCTGCTATAGCCATTTACAGGCGCTTGATAAGCGGTGATAGTTGCCTGACCGACGTTGAGTGGAGTCAGGGTTGATCCGGAAATGCTGGCGATGCTTGAATCAGATGAAGTGAATTGCCAGGTGCCACTACTTGTCGATGTTGGGCTTATGAGAGTGACCGAAGAGATGCTGTCTTTTGCAATCGTGACATCGGTAAAAGTTCCGACAATCGGCGTAATGGCGGTGATGGTTAAAGTAGTTGTGGCAGTAGTCGACTTCCAATTGCCTGTTGCATATTGGGTCGCATTAATCGCCACTGTGCCGGCATCATCGAGTGTCACTGTGGAGCCAGAGACGGTAGCGATTGGGTGTCCCGCAACTGAATTGTTACTCAGACTGTAGAACCAAGAGCCGTTTGAAGTTGATACCGGGGCTGGGATCGTGAATGTTCCAGCAGAGAGTGCAGCGTGAAGAGGTGCCCAGGCACCAATTACTGGAGTTCCTGGTTGGACAATCAGAACAGCCATTCGAAAATCGCTATTGAAACTTCCGGATGCTTGTTGAGTATAGGTAATCTGAGTTGAGCCAGCTTTGAGTAAGGTAAGAGTGAGCCCATTTACTGAAGCGATTGTTGGATCAGCTACTGAGATCACCCAAGTGCCGGGTGAGTTGGATGTTGGCGGGGTGAGCGTCACAGTTTTTTGATCAAGGCCAACTGTTGTCGTTTTAACTGTGCCTAGGCGTGTAGCCGTAGCGAAAGATGCTGGTGCCTGAGTAGCGACTAAGCCAATTGTAGAAATGACAATGGCGGCGCTGAAAATAATTCTTCTCATGCCGCCATTATCTTGCGCTCATCCCTCAAAGTGTGGGAGGTGAAGCAAGTTAATTCCTTATAACTTGATGATAACTAAATTAGAGCAGCTCCTCGAGATCATCGAGTACTGCAATGCGCTCGGCCTTGGTAGGGAGCTTGAAATAGACATGTCCTCGTGACCAATACCAGAACATTGGAATAAGTCCGATAGCGATTGAACCTAGTCCAATCCACTTGGTAGTGGTGTTGAGAGTAGGCAAAACCTTGAAGAACATAATGGTCATAAAGACGCCACCAAGCAGTGGCCACAGTCCCATGAACAAGAAATTCTTCGGCTTCTTCCAAATTTCTTTACGGAACAAGACCACGACAGCGTATGCAGAGAGCGCATAATAAATCGCGATTTGCAGGCCGATTGCTGAGATCGCATCGCCCATGATTGTGCCGATCGAGCCAATGAACTGTGATCCCACAAACAGGCCAAGTCCGACAACTGTCATGGTCAAAGTTGCAACAACAGGTGTCTGATACTTCTTATGAACGTGGCCAAGCTGGCTGATCAGAGTGCGATCGCGACCCATTGAGAAGAGTGTGCGAGTCACCTGAATGAGCTGGGTTTCGAGCGTCGCAACGGTTGAAAGAAGCACAGCAACAACAAGGAGCTTGCCGCCATTGCCCTTCCAGACTTCCTGGCCGAGTACTCCAAGAACGTTGGCTGCGTTATCGCTAACCTGCTTATTCGTAAGGACCATATTTGATCCCACCGTGAACACTTCAAATAGTAAGAATGTAATGATCATTCCGATGATTGCACCTTGGCCAGGAGTCTTCTTAGAACCCTTGGTTTCTTCGTTGAGGTTAGCTGTTACATCCCAGCCCCAATAGTAGAAAGCTGCAAGAAGTGCACCGGCGAAGAAGACTGACTTAGAGCCAAATGGATTAGACCATGCAAACCAATGCCATGAGAATGGATGAACTGGGTGGCTATGGAAGATTGCGAGAACTCCGAAAAGCAAGAGCAATCCGACTTCGATTGTTGACATGATGACCTGCACCTTTGCGGTGATTGTTACACCGAAAGCAACTGCTGCGACCATCAACAAGAAAAAGACTGTACCAAAGAGTGTTACCCAGCCCTTTGAATTCGAGAGGCTTTGAGAGAAAAGCCCTAAGAAAGATGAACCTGCCGGAAGTGTGGCTGCAACCATGAAGATGGAAGAGCAGACAATCAACGACCAACCTGCGATGTAGCCAAGTGCTGGATGTAGTCCGCGACGAACCCACGCATATGTTGCGCCTGAATTTGATTCTGTGCGGCCTAGATAATTAAAGGCAAAGACAATTCCAAACATTGCGATTCCGCAATAGAGAAGTGATGCTGGTCCAGCTAAACCAACTGCTGCTACTAAACCAGCCGTTGTTGCTGCGATTGAATAAGCGGGAGCAGATCCTGCAACGCCCATGACAGCAGACTCAAATAGACCCAAAACATTGGGTGCGAGTTTGTGTTCATTGTTTGCGTGCTTGTGGGAGCTTGCCATTAAAGGACCTCCGATTTGAGAGGGCATCCGAAGAGGCTAGGGGTGAACAGATACAGCGCGGACTTTACAACCTAGCTGCCACTCACAGCCATACATTGGGCAATAAATCTCGCCAAAGGTTCGTAGGTAAGTCCGTGGTCGGGCCCACCAAGAGTGTTGGTAATCCCAGGGTTTGCTGCCATTGCTGTGCCATCAAGAGCAGCCACTTTCTTGCCTTTTTGGATCAGATAGATTCGAAGTGAAGGCCCGTAGCACCCAATAGAACCGCTTACTTTTGAGGTTGGGTAGATCTGGTTGACCGGCACAGTGGCTCGGGTCGCCCCATCTCCTTTTCCATAGAAAAGGAGCGAGCTCAGAGCGATCATCACCGAGATGAAGAGCGTGAGATAGAGAGCTAGATACGGCTTAGCTGGCTTGATGACTGGGATCTGGATTTCCTTGGTTGCCTTGATCAGCCGAGCCAGCTGATATCCAGCCAGCGGGGCGATAAAGATGAAGAGCGGGCTCCAATATCGATATTCACCGGTGGCCAAATATACGTTGATCGCGCAGGAAACGAAGGCGCCTAGCCCCACCCAGAGCAGGGTCTTATCATTTATTTTTCTCGCTGCAAATATCGCAAGGACTAGCGTCAGGCAGATGACTGGATCGGTCGCAAAAAAGTTCCAGAGGTATTTTGCACCAGCGCTCAGCGATGGATGGCGAGTATTCGATAATCCAATAGGTGAATAAGGAGCCCACACATTAGTCACAAAGTAGGTTGCGATCGCAGTGGCCCCACCCAATAGCATGATCCCAAACCAACTGTTACGAATTTTCTTTCTTTGCAAAAATTGCGCAAACCATCCACCAGCAAGTACCGCCATTGGTAACAGTGGGGACTGGCGAGTAAATCCCATCAGCACGATCAGCAGAACGTTGACGTAGTACCAATAACGATGGTGCGCGAAATGTTTGGAAATCGGTAACGAATAAAGCCAGATCACTTCAATCAAAAGAAGTGGTGATTCAATAAATAGCCCGGTTGAGTACCAGATAAACATAGAGCTTGCCATAATCAGCGCAAGCGTCAGCCATGCTGCGCCAACTCCCCACTCACGCCAGACCCATCGAATAAGCAGCGCGATTGTGGTTGCGCCAATCAAAAGCGTAGATATGCCAAGGCCACTTGATCCAAAGATTCGATATCCCCACGACATAAACTGCGTAAGAACTTGGCGTGGATAAATAAGAGGAGCGAATCCTGGATCGAGATAACCGCGAACTAAGTCAATTGAAGGAGCCGGGTAATCCTTAAATGTTGCGGCCACTTGAGTCAAGGATTGCGACAGACTCTTACCAGCAAATTGCATGGCCATACTTGTGTAATACATATGATCACCGTTGCGACCGGGAAAGCCCGTATAAAGACCGATCAAGGCGTGCTTAGATGCATCTCGACCGCTATAAAAGCCCAGGCGCCAGAAATTGATGAAACTAAGAGCTAGCGTAAGTGGCAGATAGAAGCGATAGATTCGACGCTTAGCTGCAGGTAGCGCACTCATTAGCCAATAGCTCGCGAACTCTTGCCACTAATTTTCCACCACAACCGGCGATAAAAACCACGTGTGAGAGTGCGAAGAACGCGAAAGATAAATGGTGCCAACGCAATTGTTGAGGTCTCACTTCCATAGCGCGCAGGAATCTCAACATCGACTACTCGTGCATTGGTTGCGGATAACCAAATAAGAAGGTCGTTCTCAAAATCGTAGCGCTCTTCGACTTTTTCTAGTGGGATGCGTCGCAGAGCGGTGGCAGTGCTAGCGGTGTAACCATTCTGCGGATCAAAGATGTGCCAATAACCCGAGGAGAGCTTGGTGAGAAAACTTAGTACTGCATTACCAATCACTCGATATTTTGGCATTCCTTCCAGCGCTGCGACCGAGAAGAAGCGATTACCTTTAGTGAAGTCCGCGCTGCCTGCTGCGATTGGATCCAAGAGCGCTGGCAGATACGCCGGATCCATCTGATCATCGCCAGCCATAACAACATTCACATCACATTTCTCGCTCAACGCAATCTTGTGTCCGTGAATGATGGCGCCGCCAACTCCGCGGTTTTTTGGCAGACGAGCAATCATCAAGCGGTTGCCTGCGCTACCTAGCTCTTCCTGGATATCTAAGGCCTTCTGGTAAGTCCCATCTGGGCTTGCATCATCAACAACGACGATCAAATCCACGAAATCAGGTATGCCAAGGATGGTTGCCCCGATATGTAGCTCTTCTTTAAATGCTGGGACAACCACCGCGACTTTAAGGCCTTTATACAGAGAATTTCCTAACTACAGAGGAGTTGTTACTCAATGGCTGATGCGAACTGGCTCGCATAGAGATTGTAATAGAAGCCCTTTGCCTCCATGAGTTGTTCATGATTTCCCTGCTCGACCAGCGAGCCCTTATCCATCACCAAGATGATGTCGGCATCGCGAATCGTGGAAAGTCTGTGCGCAATAACGAATGAGGTGCGCCCGGCGCGAAGCTTTGCCATAGCTTGCTGAACCAATACTTCGGTACGAGTATCCACCGACGATGTTGCTTCATCGAGGATCAAAATCGCTGGGTCTGCCATAAATGCTCGAGCGATCGTCAGAAGTTGACGCTCACCATTGGAGACAGTGGCGTTGTCATCGGTCAGCAGCGAGTCGTATCCCTGTGGCAAGGCACGCAAGAAGTGATCGATGTTGGCAGCCTTTGCAGCAGCCTCGACCTTCTGATGATCTGGATCTGCCGAACCAAATGCGATGTTCTCGCGCATACTTCCGGTGAAGAGCCAGGTATCTTGCAGCACCATTCCAAATTGACGACGCAGATCATCACGAGTGATATCGCGTGTATTGATTCCATCAAGAGTGATCTCACCACCATTGATCTCATAGAAACGCATGATCAAGTTAACGAGCGTTGTCTTACCAGCACCAGTTGGTCCAACAATCGCGATTGTCTGACCAGGATTTACGCTGAGATTAAATCCTTCGATCAGTGGTTGATCTTCGGCATATCTAAATGAGACGTTCTTGAATTCGATGGCACCCGTAGCACGACCGATTGGAGTTGAGTCTGGCTTATCTGGAGCTTCTTCAGGTGCATCAAGCAACTCAAACAAACGTTCTGCTGATGCAACACCAGATTGGACCGTATTCATCAGGCCGGCGATCTGGGCTAGTGGCATACCGAATTGGCGTGAATATTGAATAAATGCCTGCACATCACCGAGTGACATAGTGCCTGTCGCTACGCGATAGCCGCCAAGTACCGAAATACCTACATAAATAAGGTTTGAGATGAGCTGGGTCGATGGCTGGATGATTCCAGACATAAATTGAGCATTAAAGGAAGATCCATACAAATTCTCATTAAGAACGTCGAAATCTTCGATTGCTTGTTTGCGACGACCAAAGACTTTTACTAGCGCATGACCGGTATGCATTTCTTCTACATGGCCGTTGAGTTTTCCGGTCCAATCCCATTGTGCAATAAATTGCTTCTGGGATGCCTTTGCGATGCGAACCGATGCAAACATTGATAGCGGAATTGCAATGAGTGAGACCAGCGCCAAAATTGGGCTGATCCAAATCATCATTGCTAGTACTGATACAACTGTCAGTACTGCGTTGAGAATCTGTGAGAGACCTTGCTGCATCGAGGTAGAGATGTTGTCTACATCGTTTGTAATTCTTGAAAGTAGATCACCACGTGACGTTGTATCGAAATAACTCAGTGGCAGACGGCCGATCTTCTCTTCAGCTAGACGGCGTAGACGAAATACAGTCTTTTGCGTAACACCAGCCATGAGATATTGCTGTAACCATAGGAATAGTGAAGAGATTGCATAAAGCGCCAGAGCCAAGAAGATCCAGTGGCTAATCGCCGTGAAATCGATGCCCTTACCTGGAACAACATCGCTCTTCTGCAGAACATCCGCGAGTGTTCCCTGACCGCGTGCGCGTAACCCCGCCACTGCCTGTGCTTTTGTCACACCAGCTGGAAGTTTGTGTCCTAGATAGCCATAAAAGATGTCGTTTGTGGCATGGCCAAGGATCTTCGGTCCGAACGATCCAATGGTTACGGCTGTGCTGATAAGTGCCAGCACCAAGTAAAGAGTCTTACGTTCTTCGCCGACTTCGCGCATCAGGCGTTTTAGAGAACCTTTGAAGTCCTTGGATTTCGCTGCTGGGCCTGTCATTCCCATCATTGGACCGCCGCGACCGACAGCCATAGGCGGACGACCGCCAGCTGGGCGTGCTCCTGGAGTTGCGTTAGTTGTGCTCATTACGCTGCCTCCTCCGGTGATAGTTGTGACAAGACAATTTCTTGGTACGTCGCACAACTCTTCATGAGCTCGGCGTGCGTTCCGATTCCAACCACTGCTCCTTGATCAAGGACAATGATTTGATCCGCGTGCAAAATTGTGGAGACGCGTTGGGCAACCACAATCATCGTTGTATGGCCGACTTCTGAATGAAGCGCCGCACGTAATTTGGCGTCAGTGGTGTAGTCGAGTGCGCTAAAGGAATCATCAAAGATGAGAATCTGTGGCTTCTTCACCAACGCACGCGCAATCGAAAGGCGTTGTCGTTGGCCGCCAGAGAAGTTGGTACCACCTTGAGCAACTCGCGCTTGCAAGCCATCGGGGTTTTCTTTTACGAATCCATCTGCTTGTGCAATCTGGAGAGCGTGCCACATCTCTTCATCGGTTGCGTGTTCGCGACCGTAGCGAAGATTGTCCGCAATAGTTCCACCGAAGAGGAATGAGCGCTGAGGGACTAGGCCGATCTCTGTCCAAATTGCTTCCAGAGATTGTTCGCGCAAATCAATTCCATCAAGAAGGATCGAGCCTTCTGTGACATCAATGAATCGCGGAATGAGATTAAGAAGGGTTGATTTACCCGAACCGGTTGAGCCAATAATCGCAGTGAACTGTCCAGGTGTTGCAGTGAATGAAACTCCGGTGAGGATTGGCTTTTCTGCACCCGGATATCGAAACTCGACATCCTTAAATTCGACAACTCCAGCGCGTACTGCGGGCTCTTTTGGGGTTGGGGTATCAACCACTGAAGATGGCGTATCTAGCACCTCTTGGATACGTTCGGCACATGCAGCTGCGCGAGGAATCTGTAGTGTCATAAATACAGCCATCATTACTGACGAAAGAATCAGCATGATGTAGGTCAAAAATGCAGTCATATTTCCGATTGGCAGTTTGTTCTGGTCAATGAGTTTTGCACCAAACCAGATCACTGCCACAGATGACAAGTTAAGAATCAGAGATAATGAAGGGAACATCACGGCGAATGTGCGAGTAACTCGAAGTTGAGTCTGCATGAGATCGCGCGATGAATCAGCGAAGCGAGCTTCTTCTTGGCGGGTCTTTACAAATGCACGGATTACTCGAACGCCAGCAACTTGTTCGCGCAAGACCAGATTGATGCGATCAATCTTGACCTGCATATCCCGGAATGCGGGAACGATGCGACGAAGCAAACTAACAATCAAAAGCGTCATGATCGGAATAACGACTAGTAGCAAGAGCGAGAGATGAGCGTTAGAGCGAACTGCCATGAAGATTGCGCCAATGCCGGTGATAGGCGCACCGATCATCATGGTGAATCCCATAAAGAGAACAAGCTGGACTTGCTGAACATCGTTGGTGTTACGAGTAATCAGAGATGGTGCACCAAATTTATTGAGCTCGCGCGCCGAAAAACCTTCAACTGCCGTAAAGACTGCTGTGCGCAGATCGCGACCAAATGCCATTGATACTTTCGCAGCCAAGAACGCCAACCAGATAGATGCTCCCATCACCAAAGCAGATGAGGCAAGCATGATCTCGCCGATATGCCAGATATATCCGACATCTCCTTTTGCAACGCCATTGTTAATGAGGTCGGCGTTGAGGTTGGGAAGGTAGAGCGATGCGATTGCCTGCACGAGAAGCATGAGCAAAATCAGTGCGACCTGACCCTTGTACGGCGCGCAATATTTCTTCAAAATCTGAGTTAACAAGCGATGGCTCCTATTTATTACGTTTTATTAAGTATGCCGAGCGTACTCGCTCCTTTTTGGATGGAATTTAGATCGGATCGGCCTGGGAATGGCCCTGAATATGCCCCCAACCTGGGCCAGATTGAGCGTAATAGGTGGTGAAGACCACGTTTTATATTGGTTAACGACCCTAGCCCAATTGTTAACCCTGACTTTACAATAGAGAGACTATCCACCTAACGTCGGGAGTCAACGTGGCCTCTTCATCGTTTTTGCTTAAAAATACCCCGCCAACACCCCATAAAGAGCTGCTTGCCTGGGTCGCCCAGAGCGCAGCTCTTACCAGCCCAGATGAGATTTATTGGTGCACGGGAACCACGAGTGAGTGGGAGCGAATTACTACCGAACTTGTCGAGGCAGGCACCTTCGTTCGCCTGAAGAAGAAGCCGAATTCGTTCTGGTGCGCTTCCGACCCGACAGATGTTGCTCGCGTAGAGGATCGCACATATATCTGCTCTCGCGATGAGTCTGACGCGGGCCCAACCAATAACTGGATGGATCCAGTTGATATGAAGTCGATCATGCAAGAGCTTTACCGCGGCAGCATGCGCGGGCGAACTATGTATGTAATCCCATTCTGCATGGGGCCATTGGATGCTAAAGATCCAATGTATGGCGTACAAATTACCGATAGTCCATATGTTGTTGCTTCGATGCACATCATGGCTCGAATTGGCACACAAGTACTTGAAGCAATGGGATCTGACGCACGATTTGTTCCAGCGCTCCATAGCGTCGGTGCGCCACTTCATGAAGGCGAAAAAGATGTTGCGTGGCCATGTAATGACACGAAGTACATCGTCCATTTCCCGGAAGAGCGAACTATTTGGTCATACGGCTCTGGCTATGGCGGAAATGCTCTGCTTGGTAAGAAATGTTATTCGCTAAGAATTGCTTCAGCGATTGGACGCGATGAAGGCTGGATGGCCGAACATATGTTGATCCTGAAGGTAACTCCTCCGCATGGCAATCCTCATTACATCGCAGCTGCATTCCCATCTGCATGCGGCAAAACTAATCTCGCGATGCTAGATCCAACGATTGAAGGTTGGAAAGTTGAAACTATTGGCGATGACATTGCTTGGATGAGACTTGGTGATGATGGTCGTCTCTATGCAGTCAATCCAGAGTATGGATTCTTCGGTGTAGCACCGGGCACCGGCTGGAGCACCAATGCCAATGCCATGCGAACTATCGAACATGGCAATTCAATCTTCACCAATGTTGCACTCACAGATGATGGTGATGTTTGGTGGGAAGGAATGACAGATCAGCCACCTGCGCACCTAACCGATTGGAAGAAGCGTTCGTGGACACCCGAATCAGGTGAACTCTCCTCGCACCCTAATTCACGATTCTGCACTCCGGCTGCGCAATGCCCGATCATCGCGCCTGAATGGGAGAGCCCTGCGGGAGTACCGATTTCTGCTATTTTCTTCGGTGGTCGACGTAAAACAACAATCCCGCTCGTGGTGCAAGCTAACAATTGGCAGCATGGCGTCTTCATGGGTGCAACGCTCTCTTCAGAGACAACAGCTGCGGCGACTGGCGAAGTAGGAATTGTTCGTCGCGATCCGATGGCGATGCTGCCATTTATTGGATATCACGTGGGTGACTATCTCAACCACTGGTTAGCGATGGGTCGCAAGAGTGATCGGATGCCACATATCTTTTATGTGAATTGGTTCCGCAGAAGTTCAAGTGGAAAATTCTTATGGCCAGGATTTGGTGAAAACTCCCGAGTGATCAAGTGGGCAATTGAACAGGTAGAAGGTGAACAAACATCTATAACCACGCCGATCGGACGCACACCTGCACCAGGAGCAATTGATATCGCAGGGCTTGGACTCAGCGAAGACTCAATGCAAGAGGTCTCTGCAGTAAATATCGAGGAATGGCGTCAGGAAGTACCGCTCATCGAAGAATGGTTTGCGAAGATCGGAAGCAAATTACCGCACGAACTTCAGGCGGAGTTTGCCAATCTTCAGGCAGCGCTTAAATAAAATTCAGTGCAGGTTACTTGAGCGCTGCAATCTGGCGCTCAAGTTCTCCCTTTACATACTCAAGCTCGCGAACCACATACTCTGTGATGTCACCAGTCTTGAGGTGCTCGGGCAGAACATCCCATGTGTATGTCTCAATTTCGAGGTGAGTTGAGAGCGGAGTTTTGGCGTGAACTGCCAACGCATCATCAATTCCATTGCGGGTAGTTTGGAAGGGACCCAAATCTTTGAGGAAAACAGGGACGTGGAAGTGGGTACGCCATTCACGTGGTCCTGGATCGGCCTCCCAAGCTGCAATCGCATCTTCGAGATTGAGGAAGCGGGTTAATTCCCCATTTCGCATCTGGGTGGTCTGCGAAAGATAGATAGTGCCGGTGTATTTTTTCAGCTCGGCAACAATCTCTGGGGTCACGTTATCGACCTTGAGCGCAGCGGCCTCTTGCAGCTTAAAAATAGGGATTCCAGCCTGTGAGAGAGCATCGATATCTTCTGTGATGTTCTCGAACTCGACTGACTGATGGCAAATATCGAGAACGACACCTAGGTAACGGCGAACCGCTCCAAAGACTTCTGCCAGTGGCTGGCCAGAGTAGTGACTTACTCGCTGGGCAGCATGAAGGCTATAAATATCCTTCTTAAAATATTCAACGGTCTCTGGGATTGTCTCCAAGTAGCAATGTGGCTCGGGTTCGATTGCAAGTTTTACGCGACGCCCAGTCTTCTTTTCTAAGGTCATCAAGTGAGCAATGACTCTGTAAATGTTCTCGTTAAATGCGCTGACGTATTCAGGTGAGGTTACATTTGGACGAAATGCCAATGGCGCAGTCTGAATTGTTGGCTCATCTTGCGGACGAGTAACTTCAGCCAAAATATCTGCAATGTTAGTTGTGTACTTTGTTCGTTGATCTGTAGTCCAATCAGGTTCATAGACCTGCTCTTTAACAATTTGTCCCTTGAATGGTCCATACGGGAAAGCATTGACAGTGAAGATGTAAAGATCGTTATCGAGCAAGAACTTTTTTAGCCATGCACGCTCTTCTGGCTTTGCTAGCAACTCTTCAACCGATGCGTTAGCTAAGCGAAGGGAAACACCGAATGGCGCACTGGGGCTGACACGCTTCTTCACTTCTGGGACGTAAGTCTGAAGTGAACTCTTCATATCGCTCCAGGTATCACCTGGGTGGACAAGTGTTGAATATGTTAGATGGCCGTAGCCATTTCCCAAATCCATTCTTACTTACCGTTTCCAATGTGATTGAAAGTGTCGGTGTTGAGGTGTGATTGCGAATCACGCATGGTGTTAAGCCATCCACCTGTGGTGAAGTAGCGCTGACCTGCAACCAACAACTCTTCCGCTGGGAACTTTGTGATTACTTCGCAGCCAGTTGCGGTAACGACGATCTCTTCTTCGATACGCGCTGCTCCCCAACCATCTTTAGCTGGCCAGTAGGTTTCCAGCGCGAAAACCATGCCTTCTTCAAGAGTTTCAGGGTGCTCGAGCGAAATCATGCGGCTAAAGATTGGACGCTCCCAAATGGAAAGTCCCACACCGTGTCCATACTGAAGTGCGAAAGCTGCCTCTTCATTTGCAAAGCCAAACTCTTCTGCCTTAGGCCAGACTTTGACGATATCTGCAGTTGTTGCGCCTGGCTTCACCAAAGCGATTGCCTTATCCATGTACTCACGGCAAATCTTGTAAGCATCACGTTGTGCGGGAGATGCGCTACCAACCGCAAAGGTGCGGTAATAACAAGTGCGATAACCCATATAGCTATGCAAAATATCGAAGAATGCTGGATCACCTGGACGAATAAGTCGATCACTAAATACATGTGGGTGTGGCGAACAGCGTTCACCAGAAATTGCGTTCACACCTTCGACATGCTCTGAACCTAAATCGTACAAAGTCTTTGCAACAAGTCCGACACATTCATTCTCTCTTACCCCAGGACGCAAGAATGAGTAAAGGTCTTCATAAGCCTTATCAACCATCGACGCTGCAGTTGTCAGCAATGTAAGTTCATCTTTAGTTTTGATACGTCGTGCTGCTAGGAAGATCTGTTGTCCGTCGACAACTTTGATTCCCTTAGCTTGTAATGCAAACATGATTGGTGGCTCAATGATGTCAACACCTAGTGGCTCATTCTCGAGACCATAAATTTTTAATACTTCATAAATCTTCTCTGCTGTTTTTTCAGCTTGACCTGCAGAAGGACTGATCGCACCACGCAGAGTTGAGATACCTGCGCGTGAACCGACAAGTGGTCTCGCGTCATGGTGTGGAGCATGTCCGTTTGCGGAAGCGTCGGCGTGCGCTTTATCCAACCAAGGAGTTTGGAGAGTGTGGTGTTTTGCAGCTGAACCAAAATCCCAAAGAACTGGTTCGCCACCACGAGGCAAAATTGAGAAGCGAATCATCTTGTCCATCGCCCATGTACCGATGTGGGTGGAGGTCATGTAGCGAATATTGTGGAAGTCGAATGTGAGAAGAGAGCCAAGGCTGGAGTTATTGAGCTCGGCTTTGAGACGATTAAGGCGTTCGGTACGTAAACGTTCAAAATCAACGCGATTTTCCCAGTCGACGCCATTTGTTCCATATGTTGCAATCGCCATTGCTCACTCCATTGGGTTAGAGAACTACTGTCGGTAGATGTTCTCTCTTAGTTAACACTACGCAAACAGGGGTGTCAATGGATTTGAGCGTAAAACTGCCTATTTTGGCCTGTATAACACAACTGTTATGAATTAGTGCTTAACACATCCATGCACAAACCAGATGCCCTTAAACGGCGCAGAACCTACGTTACGAAATCGATGTGGGATTGATGAATCAAATCCCACAGAGTGACCTGCAGCCAGCGGAAGAATTAGGTCACCGATTGTGAGTTCAAGTTCGCCTTCTAGCGCATAGCCATATTCAAAACCATCGTGAAAAATCATCTCACCCGAGTTATTTGTCTCGGCTCCAGGAGCATAAGAAATCTCCATAAAGTTTACGTTCGCTTCGGCTGTAGCAGCCAGACGCTCCCACTGCACTCCGCTCTCCATCACAATGACGCTGCGGTTATTGGGGTTTACAGCTGATATTCGCGCTCGAGATGAGTCCCATGCATCGGCAGGGTGATCGAATGTGTCTCGGACAATTTCGACCTTTAGTCCCGTGCTAGCTGGCGCGTCAGTGCCCTGCGCCTCGAAAAGTACATCAACAGAAACACCAAGTAGCTTTGCGATGGCATAGAGCGTGGCAACAGATGGTTGTGATTTTCCATTTTCGATCTGGGAGAGAAAGGAAGGAGAGACGTTGAGCTGACGAGCGACCTCTCGCAAAGAAGTTCCTGATTGGGTGCGGATCTCCTTGAGGCGTGGACCTAGGTACTCGATGGGATCACGCATCCGCTTATTATCCATTTATTTTTATTTATTTACAAGGTCTGTACAGTCACACTTCACAGAGGTAGCCTAAATACCGCGTTCAGCACAACGAGAGGCAGGGATTTGTATGAAAATGAATTATGTCCACCATGTGGGGTTGGTCTGTAGCGACCTAGATCGCTCCATCTATTTTTATCATGACATCTTGGGGTTTAAGTTTCAAAACGAACCAACTGGCTGGTTTGAAGGCCCCGAGCTTTCCAATGGAGTAGGAGTGCCAGGCGCTAAATTACGCCAAGTCTCACTCTGGGTAGATGAGACAACCACCTTTGAACTTATTGAATATGCCGACCGTGCTGACCTAGCCGGAAAACCAGTACCAAATAATCACTTGGGAGCTGCTCACGTCTGTTTCAATGTCGATGACATTCATAAAACGAAGGCAGAACTCGAAGGCAAGGGCGTGAAGTTCTACACGGATGTCAATGTTGTTGATGAAGGTCCATTAGCTGGATGGCGCTGGTGCTACTTCAGTGATCCTGATGGACTTGCACTTGAACTCATTGAATGGGCTTACTACGACAAAGAGTTGCATGAAGCGGCTGCGCAGGAATATCTGAAGAACCGTCCAAGCCTTAGCTCTCTCAAGCCACTCTTCTAAAGTACTGACACAAGCAAAGAGCGCCACTTCAGATTATTGAAGTGGCGCTCTTTGCTACAACTAATGAACTTACTTATTAATTTGAACAAGCACTTTCATCTGGTCGCCCTTTGGATCGATGAGAACATCAAACCCCTTGGTGACGACATCATCGATATCAATGACGCTACTGACCATCTTCTCAATAGGGTACTTGCCAGATGCAGCAAGGCGAATGACGCGAGGCCAATCTGTGATCAAGTAGCACCATGAACCAACGTAGGAGATATCTTTCTCTGAAAGTTGCATTGCATTAATTGTTGCTGGCTTTGTATGAAGTCCTGTCTGAACAATCTTTCCGCTACGGCGAATGTTGTCCATGCAGCCAGTAAGACCACCAGTGGTACCAGATGCTTCTACAGCCATATCGACACCACGACCTTCAGTGATATCCATGATGGTCGCGCCAAAAGATTCCTCGAGTGGATTAAGAACTGGACCTAATCCGAGAGACTTAGCAAATGCTGCGCGGTGTGGATTTGGCTCAGCGATAATCACTTGTGATGCACCCAGCGCATTTGCATAGAGCGCAGAGAGGGCTCCGATAGGACCTGCACCAGAGACAAGAACGATGTCGCCACCAGTGACGCCCACACGATCTACGCCATAAGCAGCTACGGCAGCAGGCTCAACGAGTGCGCCAGCGATATCTGACATTGAATCAGGCAGCTTGGCTACTTGGTATTCCTTTACTACAGCGATCTCGCCAAGTCCACCTGTTGGGGCAGAGAGACCAGTACAAGCAAAGAGTTCACAGAGGTGGCCGCGTCCAGTTCGACATGGAATGCAACGACCGCAGACAATCGCAGGCATGATCGAAACGCGATCACCCACCTTTACATTGCGGACATCTTTTCCGATTTCGATTACGCGCGCCGAAAATTCATGACCCAGGATTTGTGGGTTAGTGACGCCTGTGAGTGGGTGTGGCTTAGTAGGAGTAACGATCGCTCCTACGACATATTCATGTAGATCCGTTCCACAAATTCCACAGTAAAGCGGCTCTACAACCACTTCATCCGGCATAGGCGCACCAGGCTTAGCAACATCTTCAATTCGAATATCTTTCTGGCCATGAAAACGTGCTGCTTTCATTTATTTTTTCCCTTTCGAGGCGCGTGTGGTTGTATAAATAACTGCTGCAGCAATGACTAGCAATCCTTGGAACAAATATTGCCAGGTCTGAGATAGTCCCAAGAAGGTGGTCGCATTAAGCACTTGGATCAGCAACATCGAACCAAAGAGCGTGCCAATGAAGGAGCCACGTCCACCAAGAAGTGAGGTACCGCCTAGAACAACAGCCGTGATTGACTGAAGCGTGTAAGAAGTTCCCTGAGCTGGGTCACCGATTCCCAATTGGGCCATCAGCATGACCGCTCCAAGGCCTGCGAAGACAGCAGAGAGGATGTATGCGGTAATCACTGTCTTATTGATTTGGATACCGAGGCGACGAGCAGACTCTTCGTCTGAACCGACTGCACGAAGGCGCATGCCCCATCGTGAATTGCGGACGTAATACTCAAGGGCAAAAGATCCAATACCAAGAATGATGAAGGCGACAGGAATTGGACCAAGAGATCCAGTGATCTTTGCGGCTACGTTCTGGTTGATGTATCCACCAGGAGTTTCGCGCAACATATAACTCACGCCCTGGATACCGATATAGGCCGTCAAAGTAGCCGCCACCGCTGTGAATTTGCCATAGCGAATAAGCACGCCATTCATGGAGCCGCCACCGACTGCTAAAACGAACATTAAGACGAAGGCGAAGATGATGCTTGTCATTTTCGAGCCATCATGAACAAAGAAGGAGGCAATAATCAACAAGAAGCCAGCCATAGGTCCAACCGAAAGGTCCATACCGCCGACCAGCATCACGATTGTTTGGCCTACGGCAATAAATCCAAGTGCAGCAACCAACTGAAGAACTGAGTTGATATTAAAGGCTGAGGTATAGCGAGCATTCTTGGAGTGAATGTAAATTCCAAGCCCTACCATGATGATCGATAGAACAACTGGCGGAATGAAATCGCCCTTAATAAATCGACGAATACTGCCTGACTTCTTCTGAGAGGTTTCGCTCTCACTCTTTTGCTTGATGAGAGTTGTCGATGCAACCGCGGCCTTCACCATCTCTGCCTCAGTGATGTCCTCGCCCTCAAGCTTTTCCACAATGTGTCCACGCGACATGACATACACACGATCGCAGAGACCCTCGAGCTCCTTGGCATCAGAAGATGCAACGATGACTGGAATTCCTTTTTGAGCGATCTCACGCAAGATCGCGTAGATCTCGGCTCTAGCTCCAACGTCCACGCCCTGGGTAGGTTCGTCAGCAATCAACATTGTTGGATTTGAGAGCAACGCGCGAGTCATCACGACCTTCTGCTGGTTACCACCCGAGAGGGAAGATACTTGGGTGTCGATCGAAGCCGTCTTGACCGCAATTGAGTTAAGTGAATCTGTTACTGTCTTAACTTCGCGATTTCGATTGACTAACAATCCTGACTTAAAGGAGTTAAGCGCCTTCAGGGCAGCGTTCTCGCGTACAGAGAGCGACATCATGAGGCCTTCGCCATGGCGATCAGCCGGCATATACGCCACGTTGTTGATCAAATCTTTCGGCGTGTAGACCTTGCCACCGATAGTGACTTCGCCTTCTGAACTCGCAGTACCCGCAAGTGCACGTAGAAGTGCGCTTTGGCCATTTCCGACAACACCAGAGATACCGATGATCTCGCCTTGCTTGGCTTCAATAGAAATATCAAAGAACTCATCTGAAGAAAGCTTTTCTACACGCAAGAATTCTTGATCGCTAGATGCTGACACATGCTTTGCTGGGAAGGTGGATTCTAATTCGCGGCCAACAATAAGCGTCAAGAGTTCGTGGTCGGTGATATCAGAGACGAGTGAAGAGCCACGGAATTTTCCATCACGCAGCACTGTGACTCGCATTGCGAGGGTGCGTACTTCGGCCATACGGTGAGTGATGTAGATGACCGCAGTACCCTCTTTAATAATTCGACCAACGCGGTCAAACAAGAGGTCGACAGACTCTTGGCCAAGCGGGGCAGTTGGTTCATCAAGAATTAAAATCTTTGGGTGAATCGCAAAGGCTTTTGCCAGTTCTAGCAAGTGCTTTTGTGCGACTGAGAGCGAGCTGACGCGCTCTTTAAGATCAACGTTAAGACCAAAATCATCGAGCATTGCGCGCATAGCTGCGTTTGCGCTGCCGGAATTCTTTAAGAATTTGCGAGGGATAGAGATAAGAATATTTTCAGCCACAGTGAGGTCTGGGAGAACTGCAGGGTGTTGGTGCACAAAAGCGATACCGAGCTCTGAGGCAAGTTTGGGTGAGAGTTTCTCGATCACCTGACCATCAATAGTAATTGTTCCAACATCTGGAATTGTGGTTCCTGATGCAACGTTCATGAGCGTGGACTTTCCCGCTCCATTTTCACCTAAGAGTGCATGCACTTCGCCAGCGAAAACCTCTAGGGATACATCTCGCAGGGCTGCAACGCCAGAATAGTTCTTAGAAATATTAGAAAGAACTAGCGGTGAATTACTCACAAGGACACCTTTTCAGAATGCTTTTCAGAATAAATTAAAGAATTAATTTCAGAAAATTGACTATTAAAAAGTCAGGTTGGCTACGGGTTCTCCGTAGCCAACCGAACTTCTACTTACGATACTTAACTAGATATTACTTCTTTCCTAGAGCTGCTTGTGCTGCACCTGAAAGCTGTGCTGACAAGTAGATGTCGCCTGGAAGTGATGGCTGACATTCAACTGGATTTGGCTTACCAGTAAGTGAGTTCTCGAATGGAAGAGAAGGATATTGAGTGCTTGCTGGAACCTTGCCGCCTGTTGCCTTTGCAACTGCATAATCAATTGCTAGACGAGCGTGGTCGTTCTGTGTAGATACAGTCATCATTGGGAATGGATCTGTAGCTTGCATTGTCTTCCAGAAGCAACCTAGGACGTTTCCGTCAGATGCTGCAATTGCAGGAATCTTCCAGCCTGTCTTCTGAGCTGCTGTTAGAGCACCAACAAGTGTTGGACCGAAGTCAGACAAGATCAAATCGATCTTTGGATTTGCAGCGATATCAGCTGTCAAAACCTGCTGAGCTAGAGCTGGATCCCAGTTTGTAACTTCGAAAGGTTGTGCACCGATTGGCTTGAACTCAGGGTGGTTCTTAAGAGCGCCCCAGAAACCTTGAGCCTCTTCGATACCTTGGCTGTTACCAGCTGGACCTGAAAGGAATAGAACGTTTCCGCCCTTTGGCAGAGCCTGAAGCGCGAATTGTGCCCAGTTCTGACCAGCTTGTGCGAATGGTGTACCAATAAATGCTGTGTAATCGACGCCAGCTGTTCCGCCAGGTGAAACACGGTAAGGGACTGTTACAACGCCAGCCTTATAAGCTGCGCGAAGAGCAGGAAGCATTGCCTTGCCTGCATCTGGGAATACTACGAGAGCGTTAACGCCCTTTGCGACAAATCCCTTGATATCTGAGATTGCCTTTGATGTGTTGCCTTGTCCATCAGCGTAGTAAAGCTTTGTAACGCTTGGGCACTTTGCTGCTTCATCTTGAGCAGAAGCTGTTGTTACTAGGCGCCATGAGTTTCCACCGAAACCATCTGTAAGTGCCATTGTGATGTGCTTTGGACCGCACCAGGAAGGTGCAGTGGCAGCCGTACTAGTTGCAGCAGATGTGATCAATGTCGTGAGAAGCATTGCAGCTGCTCCAACGCCACTTGCAACTTTGAGAACGCGATTTCTATTGCGTATCAATGTTTTTCCTCTCCTAGATGTGCGGCAACGGTGTCGCACTTTCGGCAGTATTGCCGAAACCTATGTGTGGGATTTCTAGCGCTTAAGCGCTAACGGCCCCTACTTTTCGATTGGCTGTAAATTCTTTAATTCGCGCCTTTACCAATTCCCAACGAATTGTGTAGAGCGCAATTCCGATAAGAAGGGCGATCGCAGTGACCAACGTGCGAATACCAAATGGGACGTTAAGCGTCAAAACCATTTGATTGAGCTGCTGTAGGAAGAGAGCGGCAACCGCTGATGCAGCAGGGAAGCCACGTCCACCAAGCAGTGAAGTTCCGCCTAGTACTACGACTGTCACAGATGGGAAGACCAAACTGTCACCTTGATAGGCAGTTGGCTGTGTCAAAATTCCTGCGAGCAAAATACCTGCGAGGCAGTAGAGAAGTTGGGCCCATACATAGGCAACCATCTGATGCTTGCGCACTTTGAGTCCAGCAGCAAAACCTGCACGCGGGCTTGCGCCAATAGCTTCAAATCGACGACCCGCGATACTGCGCTTAAGAAATAGCGTCACGAGAACTGTCGCAATAACTGCGAAGTAAACCGAATCCGGAATTCCCAAGAAGAGGTTGGCGGCGATGTGATTGAGCAAATTTGTTGTCCGACGTGGAGAACCTTGAGAGATAGCCATAATGACTGCGTACTCAAGTGAGCTCATTCCGAGCGTTGCCACGATCGCATTGATACCGATGCGGCTGATCAAAATTCCGTTAATAACACCGACGACGATCGCACTCGCTAGGGCAACCAAAACAGCTTTCCATAGTTGGCTGTTCTGCTGTTGAGGCAGACGCGTCACATACACGACTGCAAGTGAAACTGAGCCAGCAACAGAGAGATCGATTCCACCTTGCTGAACTACCAGCGTCTGACCAAGAGAAATAATTGCAAGCACTGCTGCAAATGGAAGCATTCCAAGGAGTGCACCTTTGCTTACGCTATCTGGCACAAAGATTGCACAGAAAACACCCAAGGCAATGAGGGCGCCAACCATGGTCTTCATTCCACGCGAGACTTCGATTGCACGAAGGCGCTTGGTGGAGGCCTGGATTAACTCGCTACTCACTGCTTGCAGCCTCCGTATTTCTACCCGGTTTGGCTCTTCCCAATATGGGTGAAGTCCAAAGTGTTAACTCTGACTGTACATAGGGATTTGGGGTGTTAACAAGGTTTTTTTATAACGTTTTAATTACAATTTTTGCAGGAATTCGACGATCCTGGCCATATCCCTCTCGGCAAAACCAGCCGCCTGGGCCTGGGCAAAAAGCCCCTTTACCGCCTCAGTGACAGCCAGCGGAACGCCCAAAGTCACACCAAGATTCGTGATCAGACCAAGATCCTTGGAGACTGTATCGACTCGCATGGCTACCGGAGCTTCTGGATTCAAAAATGCATCGCGCTTGTATTTCACAAACGGCGCCGCAATCACGCTCTCATCAAAAACGTCGTAGGCAGCCTCTGGTGTTACTCCGCCCTTGGCCGCAAGTGCCAACGATTCGGCAACAGCTGCATCGAGTGTGTGCACGATGAGATTGACAGCAAGTTTCATTACTTGCCCAGAACCAGCTTCTCCGAGATACGCAACCTTTTTTGAAAAGTGCATAAGTACTGGTGCAATCTCATCGACCACTTCACGCTGACCACTTGCCATCACAAGGAGCTGGTGAGATGCAATTGTTGCCATGCTTCCCGAAACAGGTGCGTCAATAAATCGGATCTTGCGTTGTGTGAGTTCGGTTGCCAACTTGCGAGCGACATCTACTCCACTCGTTCCCAAATCTGCAACGATGAGAGCTGGCTTTGCTTTCTCAAGAGTGGAAGCGTCTTCGATCAACGTTGCATATGTGACAGCACCATTTGCAAATGTGCATAGAGCAAAATCAGCGCCATCAATTGCTTCACCTGCGGTAACACATGCTCGCACGTTGGCGCTCTGCAACTGATCAACTAATTGATCTGTGGTGGCCTGACTTCTGTTCCACAACTGAAGTGTTACTCCGACAGCAGATAACTCCTTTGCAATTGCGGAGCCCATTTTTCCAAGCCCCAATATTGCAACGACTGGCTTTGAATTCATTAGCTAGCTGCAATCAAAATTTTGCCAATTGCTTTGCCTGAACTAAGAATCTCAAAAGCTTCATTAGCTTGCTCAAGCGGAAAGATGCGATCTGTAAGGAGTTTGGCGACTTTTCCAGAACGAAGTAGCTCTAGCGCTAGCGGCACATCATCTTGGCAGACATGCGCAACAGTTGTTTGAATCAATACCTCGCGCAAGACAGCATCCCAAAATGGGAACTCCTGCAGCGACTTATTGAGACCCATCAACATGAGCGTTCCACCCATCTTTGTTATCGCAAGTGCACGTGCAGCTGCACCTGGCGCGCCAGATGTTTCAAAGACAACATCAGCGCCGCCCGGGACATAACTCTTGATGGTTTCTGGCGTGAGATCTGTCGGTATCAGAATCGTTGTTGTGGCGCCAAGTTCTTTAGCTGTATCCAATCTCTTCTGATCGATATCCATGGCAATGATCTCTGCGCCGATATTCTGCAACGCAACACATACAAAGGAGCCGATTGCTCCGACACCAAGAAGAACAACTCGATCGCCCTTCTTCACGCCAGAACGACGCATGCCGTGAATTCCAACAGCGAGTGGTTGTGCCAATGCAGCATCTTCATCACTGATATCAGCTGGGATTTCTACACAAATATCTTTAGGTGCGACGGCGTATTCAGCCATTCCGCCATGAATGCTTAATCCGAGTGTGTAGTAATGCGCGCAAAGATTTGTTCGTCCGATTTTGCACATAGAACATTCACCACAAGAAACTCCAGCTCCACATGCTATGCGCTTGCCGATCATCTCTTGTGCTTCGGGACCGGCGTCAACAACAGTTCCAATAAATTCATGACCAAGAACAGTGGCACCGTGGTGATGACTATTTGGATGCGGATTATTGAGCGGCACCATCATTGGACCTTTTGCAAACTCAGTTGCATCAGTTCCGCACAAACCGTTGTACTTGACGTGAATCAGGACGTCCTTGGCTCCGAGTTTCTCCGGCTTCGGGAAATCCTCGACTCGCAGATCGTGTGTTCCGTGAAGTACTGCTGCACGCATTGTTGTCATTAGTTGCCCTTATTTGTTACGTGAACCTTGATCTGACTCTTATCGCTAAGCACTGTTTGATACGCCTTGTCGGCATCGGCAATATCAAATGAAGAAGTCACAAGCTTTGAGAGATCCAAGTTGGTTCGTGAAAGGAAGCGGATGGTCTCTGGCCAAACGCCAGGGGAGCCAATGATTCCGCGCACTTGGAGCTCCTTGGACTGGATCAAGCCCATTTGAGTTGGGGCAACTCCACCAACGCTGATTCCGATGATCACCAAGCGAGCATGGAATGCGGCTACTTCTAGTGTCATGGCCATTGCATCTGGGCGTCCGCTGGCGTCAATAACAACAGTTGCGCCGACACCCTTAGTTGCTTCCATGACGGCATCTTTGGTGTTCTGCTTTGTTGGATCGACAATTACTTCAGCTCCAAGGCTGAGCGCAATCGCAGCGCGAGAGGCAGAAGGTTCGATCACAATCACGCGCGCACCTTTAGCAGCGCTAGCAGCGATTACACCAAGACCGATTGGACCGGCACCAAATACTGCAACAGTGTCACTGGCATCCATGTTGTCGGCACGAACAGTCGCGTAGTAGCCACAACTAAATGGCTCAACGAGCGCGCCTTGAGTCCAAGAGACATTCTCTGGAAGTTTGTGTAACCAATCTTCTTTTGCAATGAAATGTTCGGCCATAGCGCCGCTGATTGAAAATCCAAAGTGCTCTTGGCCAATGACGCATTCTCCAACCACGCGATCACCAGCTTTAAGTTTTGTTACTTTCTTACCAACCTCCAGAACTTCGGCTGACCATTCGTGGCCCGGAATAATTGGGTAAGAGAATGGAATGATGTAGCGACCTTCGAGTAGTTCGATATCGGAGTGGCAGATTCCCACAGAACGACTGGCTAAAAGAACCTCATCGTCTGCAATTTTAGGAGTCGCAATATCATTGACTGACATTACGTTTGGCGACATAAATTGAAGAGCTTTCATTGTTATACCAATACCATTCCGCCATCGATCATGATCGTCTGGCCTGTCATATAGTCGGAGTCTGTTGATGCTAAGAAAAGAGCCATTCCTTGCAGATCTTCAGGTCTAGCTGGACGGCCCTTCAAAATTCCAGCTGAGAAATCTTCCATCGCTTGCCCTGGACGCTCTGAATCCCCCATCTCCATCAGGTCTTTATCCAACGTCACCCATAGCGGAGTGTCAACCACTCCCGGTGCGAAAGAATTACACGTGATGTTGTATTGGGCGAGCGCACGTGCTGTCGCTTGAGTGATCGCATTCACCGCAAATTTGCTAGCGCAATATGGCGTGAACGATGGATAACCCTGACGGCCAGCAATAGATGCGGTGTTAATAATTTTGCCGCTCTTCTGAGCGATCATGTACTTGCCACCCTCTTGGGTGCAGATAAGTACACCAAGTCCGTTGACATTCATGATGGCGTTCCAATTTTCTTCGGTGACTTCCATCAAAGGCATCGGCTTATTAAAGCCCGCGTTGTTAAAGAGCACATCGAGTGAACCTGCCCAATCAACGAATTCTCTAAATGCTCGCGCAACTTGGGCACGCTGTGAAACATCGGCGACGAGCGCAATCGCGTGACCACCATTGTCATTAATATGCACCGCTACACGAGCTGCGGCCTGCGGATTGAGATCCCAGACACCGACCTTGGCTCCTTCGGCTCCACATATTCGAGCAATTCCTTCACCTATGCCCGAACCAGCACCGGTGATGATGATTGATTTGCCGGAAACTCTGCCCACCACAACCCCCTCGTCGTTGGTTACTGCAAAAAACTTGCACCGCTTCCTATTTATTCCTAGTTATTCCTAGTTATTCCTAGTTAAAAGTGTTTCACTAGCCGCGTAGGCCGTCAAGCACTGCTGTACACTCGCCCCGAAGTATTGTCTTTATGTGTAGTCTCACATAACATCCTGCCTAGGTATTTAAGGCATTCACTCCTACAGAGATCTCAAGAGATTGGACCCAACGATGAGCAAGAACGCCCTCGTTATCGGAGTTACTGGAATTACCGGTAACAACATCGCAGCAGAGCTACAACGACAGGGTTTCACTGTTTATGGTCTCTCGCGCAAGCCAGGAATCATCGTTCCAGGCGTAAAGCATGTCTATGGCGATGTTCTTGAGCCAGAGAGTGTGAAAGCCGCAGTCGCAGATCTTCCAATCACGCACCTTTTCTTCTGCACCTGGTCTCGCCAGAACACCGAGAAGGAAAATATCGCTGTTAACGGCGCAATGCTCCAAAACACACTCGATGCATTCGCTCAGAAGCGCACACTCGAACACGCTGTACTGATCACAGGACTCAAGCACTACCTCGGGCCCTTCGAGTCTTACGCATCAACACCAATGGAGACTCCATTTAAAGAGAGCCAAGCTCGCCTACCTATCGACAATTTCTATTACACACAAGAAGACATTCTCTTCAAGTCTGCTGCAGAACAAGGCTTCACCTGGTCTGTTCATCGCCCACACACAATGATCGGTTGGGCTCTTGGCAACGCGATGAACATGGGCGTCACACTCGCTGTGTATGCCAGCATCTGCAAAGAGACCGGTGCGCCATTTATCTTCCCTGGATCTAAAGAGCAGTACAACGGCGTTACCGATGTAACTGATGCTCGTCTACTTGCTCGTCACGCAGTCTGGTCAGCGACTGATCCCGCCGGAAAGAACGAAGCATTCAATACAGTCAACGGCGATGTATTTCGCTGGCGCCAACTATGGAAGCTCATCGCAGAATATTTCGGAGTAACAGATCCTGGATATCCTGCAGAGACTTCACCACTAGAACCACGTATGGGTGGCGCAGATGCAGAGTGGGCCAAGATTGTTGCTAAATACAATTTGGAAAACTACAAAGCTTCAGAGATCGCATCATGGTGGCACTCAGATGCTGACCTCGGTCGCCAGGTAGAAACATTCGCCGACATGGGCAAGAGCCGCAAGGCTGGGTTTCGTGAAGTTCAGGTAACTCCTGACTCCTTCTTCGATCTCTTCGAAAAGCTACGTGCCGAAAAGATTATTCCGCCTCGCGCGTAAATAAATCCGAATGTTCTGAAAGTTCTAATCTTGTGCGGCGAATATGGCCGTACAAGATTCTTTCAGCGTCATCACAATTACCCTTTTTAATCGCTTCTAAGAGCAGAAAATGCTCCATATGCGCTGGTTTGAAGGATGATGCAGCAAGCAGTTGTGAGTAGGCGCGGCGGTAATGCTGCGTTGTATTCCACAAACGATTGACCATATCGCCAACTAATAACGTATGTGCGCCTGAGTAGGTCAGTAAGTGAAACTCACGATCGAGTTTAAGAAATGTTTCCACATCCTTATTTTTCTCCATTGCTACAGTCAGCTCTGTCAGTCGAGTGATTGTTTGCGAATCTAATTCAGGAATACTCAAACGAATCATCAACGGTTCTATCCGCTCACGAAGTTGATACATCTCTTCACACTCTTGTAGCGAGAGATCTGCGATCCAGGCACCAGTGTGCGCAACAAGATTGACTAAACCTTCTGCTTCTAGGATGCGCAACGCTTCACGCACGGGGGAGCGACTCGCACCAAACTGTTCTGCGATATCTTCTTGCCGAATGCGCACACCTGGTGCGTATTTGCCAGCAAGAATTTCCTCTCTGACTGAGTTCGCAATCTGTTGGCTGAGCGCTAAATCGTTTTCGTTTGTCACGTTACAGTTCCGGATGTGCAGGGTGCCAGAGTTTTACTGCAGAGCCAGATTCATACGCCTTGCCATCAGGAAAACTCACTAACTCGAATTGCATTCCCCATGGGCTCTTGAAATAAACCCAGCGCTGACCTTCACTATGACTCCGGCTGGCAGTCGGCTCGCCCATGATCTCTACATTCTTACTCTTGAGATATTCCAGCGCCGTATCAAAGTCATCAACATAGAAAGCTAGGTGGTGACCGCCGATATCCGAGTTGCGAGGCTGTGGTGCCTGGCCGTCAGCGCTCTCGTATTGAAAAATCTCAAAGTTGGGACCGAATTTGCAGCGGAAGAAGCGCAGCTCACGCATCACTGTTCGTGGATGAACGCCAAGATGAACCTGCATCCAGTCGTCATCGCGAGTAAAGGGACCTAGGTTGTAGACGCGTTCGCAGCCGATCACATCCACAAAGAACCGTTCGGCCTGATCGAGATCAGGGACGGTAAAGCCGATGTGCTCGGTGCCTCGTAATCCTGGAATACCGTTCATTGGATACAATCTAGTCCTAAATCGCCCTAAAAGGGAAGATTTTTACCCGAAAACCTTGTGATTGGATGCAATCTAGCCCTATCGTTCTCTAATGAGCATCCACACACCAATGCATCCAAGTGAGCCTTGGATTGAATTAACCACCACCGCAGAAGATTGGGCCAAAGCCGACCCACAACTTCTAGAGACGATGTTGGGCCAGCTCCATCTCATTCGCGCATTTGAAGAAGTTGTCCTTGAACTAGCAGGCGAAGGCCTCGTTCATGGACCCGCTCACAGTAGCGTCGGCCAAGAAGGTGGCGCAGTCGGTTCGATCATCGGGCTCGGTACACACGATGCAATTAACGGATCACACCGCGGTCATCATCAGTTCTTGGCAAAAGTTATCAACCATGTCTCTGGACAGAAGCTAGATGTCACCAACTTGGTTACTCCTGCACTCCAAGAAGTTTTGCAACGCACACTGGCCGAAATCTTGGGCTTGGCTCAGGGTTATTGCCGTGGTCGTGGTGGCTCAATGCACCTTCAGAATTTTGAAGCTGGGGCGCTCGGCACAAATGCTATCGTCGGTGGCGGCGTACCACTTGGTGCAGGTAATGCCTGGGCACAGAAGAAATCCGGAACAGACAACATCACTGTCTCTTACTTTGGAGATGGCGCAGTCAACATTGGTTCAGTACTGGAGACCATGAACCTTGCTGCAGCATGGAAGTTGCCGTTCTGTTTCTTCATCGAGAACAATCTTTATGCAGTATCTACTCACGTCTCAGAAGTAACCGCAGAGCCCCGACTCTCGGCACGTGCACTTGGATTTGGTTTCCCATCATGGAAAGTCGATGGCATGGATCCACTCGCTGTTCATTTGGCGATGAAGGAAGCCGAAGAGTACATGCGCTCAGGTAAAGGCCCAGCTCTGATTGAAGCTGATGTTTATCGCTTCTTCCATCAAAATGGCGCCTTCCCTGGCAGTGCATTTGGCTATCGCTCTAAAGAAGAAGAAGCATCGTGGCGCGCCCGCGATCCGCTGCTTCGTGTTGCAAATGAAATGATCGCATTAGGTCTTATTGATCAAGCAGGTGTGGATTCTGTACGCGAGCAAGCGTTAGCAGCTAACCGCAAGGCGGCAGCTGAACTCACAGAACCTAACCCAGATGCTGCTGGTAAGCGTCGTATTCGTCCATCACTCTGGCCTGACACCAGCTTTGTAAACGTTGGCGTGCGCGGGGATGCATCAGAACTTAAATCGGCTCGCACACTAGAGCCACTCACATCTAGCGCTCCAAAAGTGCAGATGAAGTTTGTTGATGCCGTTGCAGGTGTGCTTGATCGCGCGATGGAGAACGATCCACGCATTGTTGTACTCGGTGAAGATATTCATCGCCTCAACGGTGGCACCAATGGTGCGACTAAGGGGCTCTCTAAGAAATATCCAGATCGCATTCTTGGAACACCCATTAGCGAAAACGCATTCGCAGGTGTTGGTGGTGGGCTAGCTCTCGACGGTCGTTATCGTCCTGTCGTTGAATTTATGTATCCGGATTTCATGTGGGTTGCTGCAGACCAAGTCTTCAACCAGATCGGCAAAGCTCGTCACATGTTCGGTGGCGAGAATCCTGTTCCACTTGTCTTGCGCACCAAGGTTGCGATGGGCAGTGGTTATGGTTCACAGCACCTTATGGATCCAGCAGGAATCTTTGTCACAAGTCCAGGTTGGCGTATTGTCGCTGCATCTACTCCTTCCGAATATATCGGTTTGATGAATGCTGCACTCGCGTTACAAGATCCCGTTCTTGTTCTAGAACATGTTGATCTCTATCAAGATATAGGAGATGTGCTTGAAGGCGACTTCGATTATCAGATCGAATTTGGTAAAGCGAACGTTCGTCGCACCGGCAATGATGTTACGGTCCTAACATACTTGTCGATGGTCAAGCACTCTCTCACTGCGGTTGAACAAACTGGTATCGATGCAGAAGTTATCGATCTTCGTTGGCTAGATCGTGCGAGCTTTGACTGGAGCACAGTTGAGGCAAGTATCAAGAAGACCAACAACGTTTTGATCGTTGAACAAGGCGCACTAGGAACGTCTTACGGCGGATGGTTGGCCGATGAAATTCAGCGCCGCTACTTCGATTGGCTAGACCAACCTGTCCAGCGCGTGACAGGTGGCGAAGCCTCTCCAAGCATCTCCAAGGTTTTGGAGCGCGCCGCAATCGCTGGCGTCGAGGAGATTGTTGCCGGAATTGATCGCGTTAAAGCTGGATTCGGAGGTGCTGCGTAATGGCGAGCATCATGAGAATGCCAGAAGTTCTGGCTAATGCGACCGAAGCGATTATCGCCAAGTGGTTGATCGCCGAGGGCGAGTCATTTACCGATGGCCAGGCTATCGCCGAAGTTGAGACTGAGAAGGCGCTGGTCGAAGTTCCAGGCGAAGGTGATGGTGTTCTGGGCCGATATTTGGCCAAAGAAGGTAGCCATGTCCAAGTTGGTGCACCAATTGCAGTGCTCACCGCTAAGGGCGAAGGCGCTGCCGAGATCGAAAAGGCTATTGCTGATGCAGGAGTTTCCCTCGCACCAGCTGCGCCAGAGCCAACTCCGGCTCCTGCGGCTCTAACCCCAGCTGCGCCGGCGCCAACCGTGGCGGCACCAGCTGCTTCACCAACACCGAGCGCATCACTGCACGGAACACGTCTATTCCTTAGCCCACTTGCCCGTCGCCTGGCTAAAGAGAGCGGCTTAGATCCCGCTCTAATCCAGGGAACTGGCCCAGATGGTCGAATTGTTCGTCGCGATGTTCAGGCAGCAATCGCTAAGAGTGGAGCAACCCCAGCAAAAGCTGCGGTGCCAGTTCTTCCAAACATTCCTGCTGGTTCATTCACTGACATTCCTCATAGCGGCATGCGAAAAGCAATTGCACGACGTCTGACTGAGAGCAAGTCGAGCGTTCCGCATTTCTATCTATCTGCGCCAGTACTTGCCGATGACTTCCTTAACTTCCGCAAAAAATATAACGACTGGGCTCCTAAGAAAGTCTCTGTCACAGATCTAATTCTCAAGACTGTTGCAGCTGCATTCTCTGATGTACCATCAGCTAATTGCATCTGGACTGATACCGCTGTTCGCCAGTTTGCCGATGTAGACGTCTCTGTGGCGGTCGCGACAGACAATGGCTTGCTCACACCAGTTGTTCGCGGGATTAATCATCTTAATCTAGAGCAGCTCGGTGCAGTCACTGAAGATTTGATCGCACGTGCTCGTGCGGGTCGTCTCAAGCAAAATGAGATCGAAGGCGGGTCATTCTCTGTGACCAACCTCGGTATGTACAGAACAGATGAGTTCTTTGCAATTCTCAACCCACCACAGTCAGCAATCTTGGCTGTCGGTGCTGCAAAGCAGAAGCCAGTTGTGATTGATGGCGAAATCAAAGTCGCATCAGTCATCAACTTCACTTTATCTGTTGATCACCGAGCAATCGATGGTGCACTTGCTGCCGAATGGCTCGCAGCATTTGTCAAGCGATTTGAGAATCCTTTTTGGTTAGCGATCTAATATTTGCTTAACAGCAAATATTAGATTTCAACGCCAATATATTTAGTCTCAAGGAATTCATGAATTCCTGCAAAGCCACCTTCACGACCCAAGCCTGATTGCTTGACGCCACCAAATGGTGCTGCGGGATCTGAAATAACTCCGCGGTTGATAGCGACCATGCCTGCTTCTAGCGCTTCAGCCGCGCGGATAGCGCGCTTGAGGTCGCCCGAATACACATAGGAAATTAGACCGTACTCGGTGTCATTCGCCAACGCAATCGCCTCGTCATCTGTTGTAAATGTAACAACAGGTGCGACAGGTCCAAATACTTCCTGACTCAAAATTGGATTGTCCTTCTTCACAGAGATCACTGTCGCTGGATAGAACGCGCCAGCACCTTCTGGAAGTACGCCACCAACATGGACCTTTGCTCCTGCTGCTACAGATGCATCTACTAGCTCTGCAATCTTGTTGCGCTCTTTGACAGAGACACTTGCGCCAAGTTGGGCACCATCTGCCAATCCATCGGCCATCTTCAAAGCAGACATTGCTGCGCTCAGCTTTGTGGTGAATTCATCTGCAACAGAAGCTGCAACAATAAATCGGTTTGCTGCTGTGCAAGCAGCGCCACCGTTGCGCATCTTGGCAATCATTGCGCCCTTAACTGCTTCGTCAATGTCTGCATCATCAAAGATTACGAATGGCGCATTGCCACCCAACTCCATTGATGTGCGCAGAACAAGATCAGCAGATTCGCGAATCAAGCCACGACCAACTTCAGTTGATCCAGTAAATGAAATATTGCGTACTCGATCATCATGCAGAATCTTTGAGATCATCGGGCCAGTCTTTGATGGCATGATGAAATTAACGACACCAGCTGGTACTCCAGCGCGCTGCAAAATGTCCACGATCCAAATTGCGGTCAGTGGTGTCTCTGATGCAGCTTTCATAATCACTGTGCAACCAGCTGCGAGCGCAGGACCCAACTTACGAGTCGCCATTGCTGCTGGAAAGTTCCATGGGGTGATAAGGAGTGATACGCCGATTGGTTGGTGGGTTACAAGAATGCGCTTGTCACCATTTGGTGCATGGCGAAAATCTCCGGGGGTGCGCACTGCTTCTTCTGCGAACCAACGGAAGAACTCTGCGGCATAGGTAACTTCGGCTTTGGCATCAGCCAATACTTTGCCGTTCTCCATTGAGACAAGGCGAGCGATCTGATCCGCCTCGCTGGTCATAATTTCAAAAGCCTTACGCAAGATCTCTGAGCGCACGCGTGGGGCAGTCTTGGCCCAGCCTGCCTGAGCGTTGTGGGCTGCGGTAACTGCTGCTGCACACTCGGCGTCGCCGGCTGTGGAGATCTGGGCAATTACTTCACCCGTGCTCGGGTTATAGACGGGGAGTAGTCCATCGCCCTTGACCCAGGCGCCATTGATGAAGAGATCGGTCTTTAATTCCATGCAAAAAGCATACGCTCTCACTTAACACTTCATAAGGGCCAGCCGGTGTAGCGCTGGTTACATCTGGATATCCACCATATTCTGTACATAATGATTCTATTTCTGTACATTTCTTTCATGAGCTCACTATCCGTGACCGAAGCTAGAGACCAACTGCCTGCTGTGATCGCAGCGGCCCAAAAAAAGCCGGTGCGGATTTCTCGCCATGGCAAAGATGTAGCCGTCATCATCGAGCCATCTCTCTATGAGTCTCTGCTCGAGGCCCAAGAGGAGTTAGAGGACATTGCTGCTTTTGATGCCGCAATGGAGGATAAGAGCCCCAATATTCCGTGGGCACAGGTGCAAAAAGACTTGAATCTTGTGTGATTTCCTACCGCATCGAGTTCAAAGCATCAACGGCTAAATCTCTCGCCACACTGCCACCCAAAATCCAGCGCCGCATTCAAGGCGTAATCACCACCCTAGAGTCCAATCCGCTACCGCCAGCAGCCACCAAACTCACGGGTCGTGATGCCTATCGAATTCGAGTGAACGACTATCGGATCATCTATTCAGTCCACGAAAGAGTTCTCACGGTTATCGTTGTGGCGATTGGGCATCGCAGAGAGATTTATCGGGACAACTAACTCCCTTAAATAAAAAGGGAAACCTGGAGCCTCGGGCCGGGATTGAACCGGCGACCTGCCCATTACGAGTGGGCTGCTCTACCACTGAGCCACCGAGGCGTTTATTCGCAGAAATCAGCCTTTTTAGGCGCCCGCGAGTACCTAATCCTAACCGATTGCGCTCCCACTTACGCAGGGGCGGCCGTTAGATAACCTTGGACTATGACGATCGAGCTATTCGGAGCCCTGATGGTCGCCGGGCTCGCGGGCCCGATTCTGCGCACACCTAAGCGCTACGGAGTCCCAGTCGCCGTAGGTGAGCTATCGATCGGTGCCATCTTTGGTCAAAGCGGATTTAACACAATCCCTATCGCAGATCCCACTCTCAAACTTCTTGCCACCGTCGGATTCGCACTGTTGATGTTCACCGCAGGCAGTCATATCGATTATCGAACATTCACCAAAAAAGCCTTCGCAATCGTCTACAAAATAATTATTGCCAACGCGCTAGTCGCAGTCGCCCTTGGATTCGCGATGGACTACATCGCGCACTTCCCAAATTGGCGCTTGCTTGCGACGCTCTCATTCTCCAGCTCTGCTGCATTTGTTATTCCGATCATCGCACTCCAAAAGCGAGACCTGGCCCTAGAAGTTCTCATTGCCCAGGTAACTGTGGCAGACGCCGTGTCATTTATTGCGCTTCCTTTTTTCACACAAAAGCACGACCAGTTGGCCGCCTTTAAGGGATCGCTCATAGTTCTAGCTGCTGCCATCCTTATTTACTTCCTTTTGTACGGCGCGAAGAAACTTGGATTTCTTGATAGAACGCATGACCTCTCTAAAGTCGAACATCTTGGCATCGAGCTTCGCGTGAGTTTGGCGCTACTACTACTCGTCGCTGCGCTGGCCACACGTTTTCATGCTTCAGTAATGATCGCAGGATTTGCGCTAGGTGTCGCACTTGCAAGCATCGGAGTACCGCATCGTCTCGCGCGCCAACTATTTGGTGTCAGCGATGGACTATTCGCGCCGCTCTACTTTATTTGGCTTGGTGCATCGATCAATATCCGTACGACATTTCATTCACACAGCGCTCTATTACTCGCGCTGCTTCTTATCCTCGCAGCGCTCGCAGCACATGCTCCGGCACTCTTTTTCAAACAACCACTCACCAATATCTTGCTTGCAAGTGGTCAATTAGGCATACCTGCCGCTGCTGTTACTCTCGGTGTGGCCAACGGAATCCTCACCCAAGCGGAGTCTGGTGCCATTATGTTGGTGGCTCTCTTTACTCTCACAATCCCATCTATCTTTTTCAAGACCCCAGATGTCTCCCTCACGCAGCCACCTCAGGTGAAATAAGACTGTGTTCAGTAATCAGTTAGAGCTCACGCTATGGAGCGGTGTCTTGCTGATCGCCGGTGGCTTTCAGTTCTATCGCGGCGCCCCTGATGATGGCGTGATCTTTGGGTTTGGTGCACTATTTCTCATAGCTAATCGATTTTATCCAGAGCGATTTACACTCAAGATTCCGCGCCTTGCATCAGCAGTAATCCTCGCAATTGCTTCAGTCATAGCCGCGCTCTCGCGTATCCATACCAGGCCACAACTGCTGGCAATGTTTCTCTTCGCGCTCATCCTTCTCTTTGGAAAGCGCACCGCTATAACTCAGGTTGATAAGTCGCAGAAGACGCACCAATCACTTGTGCGAAGTCGCGTGGTCTACGCACTGATCGCAGCGCTCTGCAGCGTCTGGGAGATGGTCAGCTACGTATTAGAGACTCACAAGCAGTGGGGCAACAAATTCCCCACCATCTCAGATCTCGCAAGCCCGATGCTCTTTCACACCGAGGGGCGAATCTTTTTCGTTGCCTGCTTTGCGGCGGTCGGATATGTATTGATGTTCAAACAGAGCACACCACCGGAATCGCCAGATGCACATCTCGACTAGTTGGGTTTACGCGGGCTTCTTGCTCGCTGCCGCACTCTTTGCGCTCTATTCACATTTTCATGCCAACAAGTACGCGCCGTTTTCAAAGATCCTGCGACTTTCATTGGCTCATCCCACAACTCGACTTACTCTGATCGTTATCTGGTGGTGGCTGGGTTGGCATTTCTTCGGTTCGCAACACAACACATAGCAATACCGATTCCCACCAGCTACTCTTTAACAATGGAACTCAGCGCAATCCTTTGCAATCACGTAGAAACCCCCAATGGCTTGCTCTACCTACAAGGTGGTGGCATCGATCGCGTCACTGTCCCGCTCAATATTCCATCGCCTTGGCTTATCAACATCGGGCTGGCTGTCAGCATCAGCGTCGGCTGGGATGAGACCAATATTGAGCACAAACTCGCTATTTTCCTTAGAGATATCGATGGCCAGGATGTCCTGCTCCCAACAGGTCCAGAGACATTTGGTCCATTTAAGGCCGAGATGACCTTCAACTTAGGTCGCCCAAATGGCCTAGATAGTGGTGAGCCACAGCTTCTTAACGTGGGCTTTAATATCCCGAATCTGCCCATTATTCGTTTGGACTCTTACGTCTTCACATGCGAAGTTGATGGAGTTGAGCTCAATCGGGTGAGATTTAAAGTCGTGGCTGCGCCAATTACGCAGTAGCTTTGACTACCAACTTCACAAAGTAGGTGGTTCCTTTTGAAGTTTTCAATGCAACTGTGTACGTTCCAGGGCTTTTGAGATCTAGTCCTGGCAACTGAAGCGAGCCGCTCGATGTAGTTTTAAAAGAACCAAGCGAAACTGACTTTCCTTGGATGACAATCGAAGCAGCAATTGCTTGTGATTTAGGAAGTGCTTTGATGTCTGTGGCAACAAGCTTTCCAGCAGTAACTGCAACCAGTGGAGCAGACTTAATGGAAGTAGCGGGTTTTGAAGAGGCAGTGTGAAGTTGCGGGTACCGAAGCGTAGGTGGACACTACCATCTACGAAGGTGCTGCCAAGTCGTGAGCCCAGGCGTTGGAGTGTTTCAGCTACTCATTCCAGAGGAGTGAGCGCTCGTTTTTCCTAAACATCCCGCTTTACTAGCGAGAAGCTAGTGAGCGCGAAGACTCCAATGATCCAGGCAATAAAGACAATGCCACCGGTGGTAGGTGAGAGTGAGTTGATGCTCACGCCGTTGGGGGCGGTGAAAGCCCCGCCAGCGTTTGATGGCAGATACTCCAAGGCTTTGTGCCAGCTATTTGGTAAGACCGCTCCAAGTAAAGCGGGCAAGAAGAGCACTCCACCTACAGTGATAGCGATTGCGACCGCCGTCTGGCGGACCAAGATGCCAACCGACAATCCGATTAAGCCAAGCCCAAGGACATAGAAGATGTTACCGAGCAAGGCGCGCAGAATAAATGGATCCCCGAGCTTGGGGACTGCGGTGCCATTGTGCTTGAGAATGCTGGTGCCAATTGTGAAGGCGAGGAAGACCGCGATTAAAAGCGTTGGGAAAACAGCTTTGCTAAAGAGGATGATCTTGTTGAAGAAGACTGGCAAACGACGTGGCACTGCACTAAAAGAACTCTTAATCATGCCGCTGCCGTACTCGCGTGCACCAAAGACGCCGCCGAATACCGCAATGATCAACACTGAGAGATTAACTCCGGTGAGAACACGATCAAAGGGTGATCGGACTTCGCCACCTCCGCCACCGCGATTGCGATTGATTGAGGCGCTTAAAATACCGAAGCCGACAATTACCAGAAAGGTCAGAGCGAGTGTGATCCAGTTGGAACGAATTGAACGGAACTTAATCCATTCGGAATTGGTGACGCGAAGGAAGGTCAGCTTATTGTCACGAAAGCGGCTGGTGTAGCTCGATGATTTTTCTTGATTGACTGGATTCACTGTGCTCACTTTGACTCCTCCGCATTGTGTCCATGGAAACTTACTTGATCTTCGGTGAGCTCCATGAAAGCGCTTTCAAGAGATGGCGCAACATCGGCAAGTTGGTGGAGCGCGATCTGGTTGGCTAGCGCGAGATCGCCCACGGTTGCTGAGCTCAACGCCGAAACTTCGATCGAATTCTTATCGCGTGTACGGATGATGCCGCCATTTGAGGTTAAAACGCTCACAAATGAATCGGCCTGTGGTGAGACGACTTGCACATAATTTTGGGAGGAGCGGGAGATGAACTCATGCATCGACATATCGGCCAGAATCTTGCCTTTGCCGATCACGATGAGGTGTTCGGCGGTGAGCTCCATCTCGCTCATGAGGTGGGATGAGAGAAAGATGGTGCGGCCTTGGCGCGCAAGATCTTTGAGTAAATTGCGGATCCACATGATGCCATCGGGATCAAGACCGTTAACCGGTTCATCGAGTACAAGGATCTCTGGATCGCCAAGCAACGCTGTTGCGATACCTAAGCGTTGGGACATACCGAGTGAGAACTTGGCGGCGTTCTTCTTTTTTACGCTCTCGAGGCCAACCATCTCGATTACTTCATTGATGCGGGTCTTGCTGATCCCCATCGTTGCGCCAACGGCGTGCAAGTGGTTGTAAGCAGAACGTCCTTTATCGACCGACTTTGCTTCAAGCAGACTGCCAAGAAGTGAGAGCGGCGTGCGAGAATCAACATAACGTTGGCCGTTAATCAAGACATCGCCATGTGTGGGCTTATCAAGGCCCAAGATCATTCGCATCGTCGTGGATTTGCCTGCGCCGTTTGGTCCGAGGAATCCGGTGACTACTCCGGTCTTGACTGTAAAACTGACGTTGTCCACGGCTTTGGTATCGCCATAGACCTTTGAAAGTTCTCTTACCTCAATCATGCTCCACCGCTTCTCTCTTGCTTATGTGGCGAGCCTACTCTGAATTGATCTGCTTGCTGCGAGTCTCAAGAAGCTCTCGAAGAATGTTCATACGACTGGCATTGGCATCGACTGAGTAGGAGTAACCTGATATTTACGAAGCCATACTGGCTAGCTGAATTGAGAATCGAGAAGTCGTGACCGAGCGTCAAAAGTACGAACTCTTAAACGAGTTCAAAGGCTTTGAGTTACGTCGTTACGCCGTGTGTTCGGTCGCAGAAGTAGAGAGTGATGCGAGCTATAGCGATGCTAGCCAGGGTGCATTTGGTTCGCTCTTTCAATACATCTCTCGCGGTAACTCTGGGTCAGAGAAGATTGGGATGACCGCTCCTGTGATCGCTACGACAACTAGCGGGTTAGATTCGAAGGCATGGAAGATCGCTTTTGTGATGCCGGCGGGGATGAGTGTTAATGAGTTGCCTCACCCCAACAACGCTCGAGTCTCAGTGCGGGAGCTACCTGCACAAGAATGTGTGGCGCTCTCATTTAAGGGTCGAGCAAACGCTGAGCTCTGCAAGAAGCAAGAGGAACTTCTCCGATCTCTCGCCCGAAGTGCAGAGTTCTCATTGAGCGAGGAGACCCGCATTGCTCGATTTGATCCGCCTTTTAAACCAGGGTTCCTTCAATACAATGAGATTGTGATTCCTCTAAGTAAGTAGTTTTTGAATTCCCCCGACCTAGCAGTGTGAAAAGACTAAACCTTGGGCGTGTAACCCACTGGACAAGTAGGCGATCTCCCAAAGGCGATCCGCAGATGTCCTGCTTTGATACAACGCAGGTATCTGTTCTTCTCAGGCGACTGTGAGACAGGTTGGGCATGAACTGGAGTTGTTCCGGTAATGACCAAGGGTTGCAGCAATGGAACTGCGCCATTAAATATTTGAATGGAGTTCGGACCTAGCACAACTCTTGGAAGTGAAATGCTTAGCGAGTCTGCACTTTGTTGCCACGCGTTACTGGAAAGCAATGCGCCGTTAACGGAGACATTGCTGACCGAACGATCGAAGCTGCCCAACACCTTAATAACTGCCGGCAAAGAAGCGGTTTCTGTCTCAGGAGAGTATGAAATCACCGTTGATTTCTGGCTGGGATCGGGTATTTGGCTTACTGGAGCTTGATAATTTGGGTTATCGATTGTGAAAATCGCTGGTGTCAACACTGGAGCAAATCCAGAGTAATACACAGATGCACTCACAGCAGGTTGGAATGTGACAGATACGTTCTCGGATGCCGCATTAAAGCCACCAAGTTGTGCAAAAATACTGAATGTTCGTACCTGAGACCACTCATTTGAATTCCAGATTATTGTTTGTGGTGAGATAGAGAGATCTCCGGGAATGCTCGAGGTGATAGTTACTTCAACATCACATGAATTAGGGCCATTAGAGCAAACAATCGGGGCATTTAGCGTTACTTGCCCTTGAATTGTTTCACCCACTGAGAGTGTCTCGCGATCCACCGAGATCGATATTCTTCCGCTTGATAAACTCATGGTTGCTAATGAATTCGATGCACATAGCGTTCCCGATGCAATTGAAAAGATTATAGAAATGACGGCGGCTTTAATTTTCATGTTCGATGATTACTTTCTTAGTTTGCAGGCTGATAACCGACTGGACGAGTAGGGTTTACCCCGAATGCACTTCGAAGAGAGAATCTGCGAGCAATTTTCCGGTCGTTATATTTCCCCATTGGCATAGCGTGCCAGATTTACAAAAGTAAAGATAGGTAGCTCTCACTGGCTAACTATTGAAAGTTAGGCTTGTGCTTCTTTCTTTTCAAACGATTCAAAGCTCCATAGGTCAAGAGAATCTAGAGAAATTGGGTTGTAGCCGTTTTTCTCCAGCGCATCGATTAACTGGGTGCGATGTTCGATTGCGTGATAAACCGCCTCGGCCAGGATTGTAGAGCGCAAGTTCTGCCAACTCTTCTCGCCCTCAACGATTGTTAGATACTCATCAGGCAGATCCGCCTGCACAAGGATCATGCCATCGAATTCAGCGAGTAATTTCTTGAGTTTGTCGAGATCGGCCATGCTCTCTGGTTTTTTGATATCGCGCCACGGAGTTCCGGTAAGGCAATAGACATACCAATCCGAGCCTTCAACGATGTGTTGGAGCAAGCGGCCAGCGGTCCATTCTGGGTTAAGGATAAAAGAACCAAGCGCTTGGTCAGGAAGTACTTGTACTGCCTCGTAGACGCGCTGATTGGTCCATGCCATATGGCGAAGTAAACGGTGAGTAGTCGCTGACATCTTTAATCTAAATCCTTATTCCTATCCCTATTACTATCGCTATTCCTACTTGCTGACCTTAAAGGAGACCGAGACGGTGACTGTTACTATCTTTGGAATAGTGGTGGTGTCTTAGAGTCCGGTGCGGTGACTTGTACCGTCCCGTTGCTCATACTAAGAGTGTAGAACTTAATCGATTCTAATTTCACCATCGTTTGTTTGGAGATACACAGCAACAATTCCGGTGTCGCCATCGTTCTCTGCTGGATCAACCCAAATTACTTCTACTTCACCAATTGCTTGATCCACATTTTCGCCCGCATATTCGCGGATCTTCTCTTTGTCGCCAGCGAATTCAACTTTTGTAATTTTGGCAGAGGCTACGCCATCTTTAGATGGATGTTCTGCAGTGAGCCATTCGATAAAGAATGGAAGTTGCTTATCGTTCAAAATATCTGTAACGCCGATCTGCTTCCAGCGAAGATCTGTGCCATCTGGCTTCTTGCGATGGCCTTCTGCTGCTGGGCGACCAATGCGTGTTTCGATTGGAGCGATGTCATCTGTGCTCAGAACCCAGGTCAACCAACCGCCGCCTTCATTAGCGCGCTTTGATACAGCCTTACCGAATGCATTGCTATCTGTCGCTGGGTGATCAAGCGGGCAGACAACTTCGAGGTAATGGCCATTCTTAAGCGGCGCAGTGAAGTTGCGGGTACCGAATCGCGGGTGAATGCCACCGTCTACGAATGTTGTTCCAAGAGTCGCGCCCAAGCGTTGGACGGTATCTGAGAGCTGATCATGAGAAGTCACATAAGAGACATGGTCTAAACGCATAAGGAAACAATACCTATTTCGCGCAGTACAAATTACCAGCGGGGGTTACACCCGAGAGCAAGTACATGTTCACTGCGTCATCTACACACGTGCTGCCGCGGTTGGCGCCCGTATGGCCATCGCCATTGAGGGTGATCAAAGTGGAATCGATGAGATCTTTATTGAGTGCCTGGGCCCAGGCATACGGGGTGGCCGGATCTCGGGTCGTGCCGATCACCAGAAGTGGTGCCGACTTTAGGTGAGTCAGGGGTGGGGTGGGTGACTGGGCTTACTCGCCAATAGTGACAAGCCAAGCCCGCGTAGGCCAGATACGGTCCAAAGAGAGGCGCGGTTTTGGCGTAATCCGCCGCATTTCTCTGGATTTGGGGGATGGTGCGCGGGTCTGGGAAATCTAGGCACGTGGTGATCTGGGAGATGTCATTCTGGTTAGAGGCATAGTGGCCATTGGGAAGGCGCTGGTCATAGTCATCGGCCATAGCCAACAACCCCGTCCCGTCGTTGTGGTTAATAGCCAGATCTAGCGCGCTTTTAAGTTGTGGCCATCCAGATGATGGGTCATAGAGCGCAGAAGCGATTGCTGTAATCGTGAGTGATTCGGTCAGGGTGCGGTTTTGTTTATTTGTTTTACTTGAGTTGGCTGGTTTTGTTGGCAGCGGAGTTTTGCGCGCTGTGGCCAAGAGCTGTTGTACCTGAGCTACTGAAAATTCTGGATTGGAAGATATAAATGATCGCAGCGCTGTGTCGAAGCCTTGTGCCTGGACTTCGTTTTGTTGGTTGACCGAGATGTTGGGGTCTACTGCGCCATCTAGAACCATACGGCCTGTGTTCTGTGGGAATAAAGCGGCATACAAAGTGCCCAGATATGTTCCGTAGGACTTGCCGATGTAATTCAATGTGGGTTGGTGAAGCAGTGCGCGCAAGATATCCATATCTTTTGCGCTCTCAAGTGTTGAGTAATGCGCCAGGTTAGGACCGACCTGATTCCAGCATTGATCTGCAAACATCTGAGCTTGTTGCTCAGATTGGGTGAGATCACTCGATGTTTGAATACTTCCGCCACCATCAAGGTAGGTGTCTTCTTGTGAATCTGTGAGACAACGAACTGGTTGTGAAAGGTTGACACCACGTGGATCAATGCCAACAATGTCGTAATTATCTTCGATTACTTTCGAGACAATCGTGTCGGCGTTATAGGCGTAATCAACACCGGAGCCACCTGGTCCCCCGGGGTTCACAAAGAGGTATCCGAGTTTTGTTTTATTACCAGTAGCTGGATGAACTAAAACTTGTAGTGTGAAGTTGCCGCCGTTGAGATTGTTGTAATCAATCGGCACTTGGTATGTGGTGCAAGAAAATCCGTTGTCACATGGCTGCCAATCAAGGCTCTGTGTCATGAATTTTTGTATTGTCCAATGCACTTTGGGTTTGAGCGCTTGGTAGGCAGCTTGGCCGCCGAAAGCAAGAGCTACGAGCAGGGATGAAACAGTGAGTGATACTAAGAAAATACGCAGTGGGCGTGGCTTTTTGGGTGGATAGATCGGGTCAAACTCAATGAAGTTATCGTTAATACTCATGCTAACTGCACCATCATTGCTTCTATAGCGAGAAGTGGCGCAGCGTTATGTGAAAGTTGGGTACGAGTTTTCATGATCACCTGCAATTTTCGCAGAGTTGTGTCGGGGCTCGTGGAGTTAGCCACAATCTCTACCTCTCGCTGCATGTCGCTGTTGATAAGTGCATCGCGGGGGGTATTGGACTGCACCATCAAGATATCGCGATAGAGCGTTGCGATATCGAGCAGGGCACGATCTAGGTAATCACGGACCATTCTGGTCTGACGAGATTTTTGTTCTCGCTCTAGCTCTTTGATCGCTTTGGCACCGCCAGCAACAACTCTCGTGCCTTGCTGTCCCCATGCTTCTTTAAGAGCGGCTAACTCCACATCGTTCTTCTTTTGCGCTTCTGCTTCGGCATCACGTTTGGCAGCATCAACCAACATACCCGCGCATTTAAATGCAGATGAGATATCTGTGATTGTTAGTGGGAGTTTGAGAATATCTGTGCGCCGAGTGCGAGCCTCTGGATTGTTCGCAAGATAGCGTGCGCGACCAATATGTCCTTGCGATGCACGCGCAGCGAGTTCGGCTGTAGCAGCAGGCACGAGTTCACTTTCCAGCAGGTTCTTCACTGCTGCGATAGAGGGCGTGCGCAGCGTGAGATTGCGGGTACGTGAGCGAATAGTTGGCAATACATCTGTGGTCGTTGGTGCGCAGAGCAACCAGACGGTGCGCAGACCTGGTTCTTCGATTGCTTTTAGCATCGCGTTTGCCGCAGACTCTGTCAGGCGATCTGCATCTTCCATCACGACTACTCGATATGTTGCAACAGATGGAGTCCACGAAGCGCGCGTGATGAGCTCGCGGACTTCATCGATCTTGATCGATAGGCCTTCGGTGCGGATTAGCTCGACATCGGCATGCGAGCCTTTAAGGGCGGTTAGGCAATTTGTGCAGGTGCCACATCCGCTTGATTTACAGACCAGGGCTGCTGCGAAAGCCAGAGCTGCGTTTGAGCGGCCACTTCCTGGGGGGCCCGTAAATAGCCAGGCATGAGTCATCGCCTGGGACTCGTCTTCACCTATCTTTGCCGCGGCAACGGCATCTTTAAGGATCTGAACAGAGTCTTCCTGGCCGATGAGTGAATCAAAGACGCTCATTACTTTATCGCGCGCGATTCATTAAGAGCTAACTGTGGGATGAGTGCGACGCGGCTAGCGATTTGTTGGCGAATCTCTTCTTTGCTCTGGGTGGCATCCACAACAAAGTAGCGATCAGGGTCAATCGCAGCGAGATTAAGGAATTCGCGGCGTACGCGTTCGTGGAACGCGAGTGGTTCTTGCTCGAGACGGTCAGCGCCGTTGAGTCGACCTAGACCAATCTCGGCTGGAACATCCATGATGATGGTGAGATTCGGAATCAGGCCATCAGTCGCCCATTTAGATAGGCGCGCGACCTCATTTGCTTGCATCACACGACCAGCACCTTGATAGGCGATAGAAGAATCGATGTAACGATCGCTAATAACAATTTCGCCACCCAGCAGCGCTGGCATCACTTTGTTGTGAACATGGTTGGCGCGATCCGCTGCATACAACAACGCTTCAGAACGTGGTGCAATATTCCCAGTTGCTGGATCGAGTAAAATTTTGCGAAGTTGGTTGCCTAGCTCTGTTCCGCCAGGTTCGCGGGTGAGCAGAACTTTTTCACCGCGCTCTTCTAGAAATGCTTTTAGGTATTTGGTTTGGGTAGATTTTCCTGAACCCTCGCCGCCTTCGAATGCAATGAAAATTCCGGTGTGTGTGCGTCCTGATTCGGAGACCAGCTCGCCACGTAGTGCAGCTAAAACATCGGTGAGGAAGGAAACGTTGGGACGATCTTTCATTCTCTTGTAAGAAATGATTCCGACAACGAGTCCGATAACGCCAGCGCCAAAGAGTGTGAAGGCAGCGCCGTCGTAATTGAGGTGATGCTTGTTAATTGTGAAACTATGGCGACCAATCGCAGCGGCAATAATTGGGGCGATTGCGAGCACTAAAACAAGTGAAATACGTATCAGAGACTGCACGAAGGCGAAGATGCGACCGCGCACATCATCAGCAACTTCCAGGCCGAGCATCGTAAATCCTGTTACCCACGACAACCCGGCGAATGCGCCAAGAAGGATTGTTACCAGCATCGCGAGCACGATATTTGAAACTAGGGCCAAGATAATCAAGAAGAATGAAGAGACAGTGAGTGAGGCACCGAAGATACGTCGGCGTGAGAATTGACCAAAGATCTTTGGTCCAAGCCAGATTCCGAGTGCAAGACCGGTGAAGACCGAACCGAAGAGAATTCCGTATGCAGCGTCACCAGCTTTGAGATCACCAACAAATGTTCGAGCAAGACCGATAACGGCACCTGCAGCGAAGAATGCTCCGAGCATTCCTAAGATTAGACCACTAATTACTTTGGAGCTAGAGACGAACTTAAAACCTTCGATCAGTGATTTACCAATGTTGTCATTGACGGCAGATTTGGAGCCGCCATCGCGAGGAATGTGTTGGAGTTTGAAGACCACCCACGCTGTATATAAAAATGAGAGAGCGTCGATATAGAGCGCAAGATCTGCGGTGGATGCATAACGCTTGGAAGTAAATGATGAGATCGCAGCTGCTACACCTGCTAGGACAGAGAACATCAGCGCAGCTACTGGAGCGCTGCCATAACTTGCGACCAGAGTCATCTGGTTAGCGTTTTCTAACTTATCTTTTGGAACTAAGTTAGGGACAGATGCTTCTTTAGCGGGCGACCAGAAGAGAGTGATTGATTCGACGATCACAGTCGCGGTGTACAACCAGATGTAGTTGTGAACGATCGGAATCGATGCGTAGAAACCAAAGCGCAGAATGTCGCAGACGATCATCAGGCGACGGCGATCGAAACGATCTGCGATTACGCCAGCGATAGGTCCGAGTAAGACCGCGGGGAGAAGGCGCACAATAAATACACCTGCGATAGCGAAGTTAGCTTTTTTGTAATTACCACCTGCTAGCTCGAGTGCGAGCGCAGTTGTGGCGAGCAAGCCCAGCCAATCTCCAAATGAGGAGAAGGCCATGGAGTACCAAAGGCGTCTAAAGGCCGGAATGGCTAAAACGCTTCGTGAATCCGTCTGCGCCGGGGCGCTGGGATACGGCAGAGCTTGAGACATAGTGGCAGTCTAAGGGTTGGCTACTTTGCCTTTCCCGGTGGCTGCTTTCTTCTTGGTCTTGGCTGCGCCTGTGGCTTTGACGACCTTAGAAGTCAGGGTAGGGGCGCTCTTTTTGCCTCGCGAGCCAGTTGATGCGGCCTTTTTGGCCCTTTTCTTGGTGGGGGCGCCCCCATTTTCGGCCTCCCAGGCGCGGCGGCCAGCCAAAAGCTCCATTCCGCGCTCAAGGGTCAGGAATTCGATGGTGTCGCCCTTGCGCAGGGTGGCATTGGTCGTACCGTCGGTGACATAGGCGCCGAATCGGCCATCCTTCACCAGAACCGCTTTCTGAGATTCAGGATCGATACCCAGGTCTTTGAGTGGAGGCTTTGCTACCCCGCGGCGGCGGAGCTTTGGTTGCTTATAGATCTCGATCGCTTCGGTAAGTTCGATGGTGAAGAGCTGGTCTTCTGAAGTCAGAGTCCGTGAATCTGCGCCGTGCATCAGGTATGGGCCGTAGCGACCATTTTGGACGGTGATCGGTGCATCTTCGTACACGCCGAGTGTGCGAGGCAGTGACATTAATTTGAGTGCATCATCGAGTGTGATCGTGTCAAGCGACATTGTGCTCAGCAGTGATGCCGTCTTCGGTTTTGGATCATCGTTCTTTTTGCGAGGCTTTTTTAGCTCGCCAGTTTTTTTATCGACCACCATCTCTGGTTCTGGTAATACTTGAGTGACATATGGACCGTAGCGTCCAGATTTTGCGATGAGTGGATATCCGGTTGCGGGCTCGATACCAAGTTCGCGCTCACCTGATGGTTTTGCTAAAAGTTCTAGTGCAACAGCGAGTGTGAGTTCATCTGGCGCCATATTTTGAGGGATGTTGGCAAACTTTCTGTTATCACCTTGTCCTTGTTGAACATATGCACCAAATTTGCCGACACGAATCTCAATGTCATCGCCAAGCTTCATGGTGTTGATCTGTTGGGCATCGATCGCACCTAGATCTTGTGAGAGCGCTTCTAGCCCAGGAACATCATCGTGTCCATAATAAAAATCATTGAGCCACTCCACGCGATCTGCTTCGCCGTGCGCGATCTTGTCAAGATCTTCTTCCATCGATGCTGTGAACTCATAATCAACAAGTTTTGCAAAATGCTGTTCGAGTAAGCCCGTAACACTAAATGCTAAGAATGTTGGGACTAGTGCGCGACCACGTTTGGCGACGTAGCCACGATCTTGGATAGTGCTGATGATTGATGCAAATGTAGAAGGGCGTCCGATTCCCAACTCTTCGAGCTTCTTCACCAGTGTTGGTTCGGTATAGCGCGCAGGTGGTTTGGTTTCGTGGCCTTCGCATGAATAACTCTTGACGGCCATCGCCTCACCCACAGCCATTGCTGGTAGGCGCTTTGAACTCTCATCGGTATCTTTTGAATCTTCTTCGGCGATATCTTCATACGCAGCTAAGAAGCCAGGGAAGGTTATGACGCTGCCATTAGCGCGGAAAATAGCGGCCTGGCCTGACTTGGTGGTGACATCAAAATCCACGCGCATCTGCATTTTCTTAGCATCAGCCATCTGTGATGCGATGGTGCGTTTCCAGATTAGGTCATAAAGCGCAAACTCATCGCGCGATAACTCTGGTGCTAACTCACCTGGAGTCTTAAAAATATCTCCTGCAGGACGAATTGCTTCGTGAGCTTCTTGTGCGTTCTTGGATTTGCCTTCATAGATCCGCGGGGTTGGTGGAACAAATTCTTTTCCATATAGACCAGCTGCTTGTTCACGCGCGGATGCAATCGCAGATTGCGAGAGCGTCACTGAGTCGGTACGCATATATGTGATGTAGCCATTTTCATACAACCGTTGCGCAACTCGCATTGTTATCTGCGAACCCCACCCAAGTCTTCCGCCAGCATCTTGTTGCATAGTTGATGTTGTAAATGGCGCCTTAGGTCGCTCGGTACGAGGTGACTCCTCTGTGCTCTTAACGATGAGTGAGCTCGACCCTAAACTTTGAGTGAGCTCGTTGGCGCTTGCTTCATCGAGCAAGAGAATATTTCCTGCGGATTTTTCTTTGAGTGCGCCCAGATCATCAAAATCATTTGTGGTCGCTACGCGTTTGCCATCTACTGAGAGTAAACGTGCCTTAAATCCCGCTGCACATTCGGCAGAAATATCCCACCATGATGATGAGATAAATGCCATGCGCTCACGTTCGCGCTCGACGATGAGACGAGTTGCTACCGACTGCACACGCCCGGCAGAGATTCGGGGCATGACTTTCTTCCACAAGACAGGTGAGAGGCGATAGCCATAGAGTCGATCGAGAACGCGACGAGTCTCTTGCGCGTCAACCAATCGATAATCTAAATCGCGTGTTTGGTTAGCTGCTTTTTTGATCGCATCTTCTGTAATTTCATGAAAAACCATGCGTCTAATAGGAATTTTGGGACGCAGCACCTCGATCAAGTGCCATGCGATCGCCTCGCCCTCGCGGTCCTCATCGGTAGCCAGAATGAGCTCGTCGGCGCCTTTCATGAGCGCCTTGAGTTCGGCAACCTTCTTCTTTTTATCAGGGTTGATCACATAGAGCGGGGCAAAGTCCTCTTCGATATTGACGCCCTCTTTGGCCCAGGCGACCTTCTTATATTCGGCCGGGATATCGGCGGCGCGTTGCGGCAGGTCTCGAATATGGCCGACCGAAGCCTCGACTACATAATCCGAGCCGAGAAAAGCACCGATCTTGCGCGCCTTCGCGGGGGATTCGACGATCACTAACTTCTTGCCCGGACTCATGCGCACACCATAACCGCATCACCCACCTGAACTACAAGTCCATGAAGTTGGTTGTGGTTTGTTCTGGAGTGGGCCGACTATCGGTACCCTTTCGGAATGAGCTTTATTAGTGTCACCACTGCACTGAACTCCAACTTCGCCCTGATCATTATTTTTGCGATCCTGGCACTTGAGACGGGGTTGCCTCTGATTATCGGCCTACCTGGCGACACCTTGCTGATCAGCGCGGGTCTCTTCGCCTCTGGCATTGGAGTGGAAGCAGGCCATCACCACCTCAACATCACCATTGTGGCGCTCGGTGCACCGATTGCGGCGATCATTGGTTCGCAATTTGGTCACTGGCTCGGTTGGAAATATGGCATTCGAATCTTTAGTCGTGAAGGATCTAAGTTCTTCGATCCGGGCAAGATCCGCTCAGCCGAAAAGTACATCACTAAATATGGGCAGGGGCGCGCGATCGTGCTTGGTCGCTTTATCCCAGTTATTCGTGGATTAATTAATCCACTCTCCGGCATCATTCGTGTTCCCTTTAAGAAGTTCGCGTTCTGGAATGTAGTCGGTGCAATCTTCTGGACCCAAATATTGATCTGGGGCGCATATGCGGCCGGAAATACCTTCGCTAACACAATCTCTAAATATCTTACCGACATCATTATTGTGATTGCCGGCATCACGGTGCTACCAATAATTTTCGAGGTATTTAAAGAATGGCGTACTCGCAAGCACCTCTCGTAGGGATCAGGTGCGACTTATCCACGCCAGACGATATTTGCTGGCTCCAAGCCTTGTGCAATTGACTTCAGTTGTGACTCCACTAGTTTCTTGCCGCGGGATTCAAAGGCAGTTGAATCACCACCAACATGCGGAGAAATGATGCAGTTGGGTGCCCGCCAGAGTGGGTGATCTGTCGGTAATGGCTCCGGATTTGTGACATCGAGGCCTGCGAAAATTCGTCCTGAATTAAGTTCTGCAACTAGCGCATCGGTATCAATAATTCCACCTCGCGCAACATTAACGATCACAGCCCCATCTTTAAGTTCTGATAACCGCTTCGCGTTAAAGAAATTCTTTGATTCATCATTGAGCGGCATCACGATAAAGATAATGTCGTAATTTTTTATCTTGCTATCAAAAGTTGAAATTGTCTCAGAGCCATTTGCACCACTACGAGAATAAAGTGTGGTTTCAACGTTGTAAGGCGAGAGATAACTTTTAAGTGTTGTGGCAATAGACCCAGCGCCTAAAATGGCAATTGAGCTATCGTTGAAAGATGGGTAACGCTTGTGGGCCCAGCTACCAGTTTGGGAAGCTACTGAAAAATCAGCAAAACCACGCCGAGACGCGATTGCTAGTGCTACTGCGAGTTCAGCGGTTGAGGCATCGTGGACTCCGCGAGCGTTACATAAGAGCACTCCCGGGGCACAATATGGGATCGCATCGTCAAATCCAGCATTAGGTACTTGCAAATATTTAAGGGAACTCATGCCGTGGGAATACTCGAGCGCTGCTTTTCCCCCCATATATTGGGGTACATAAAACGTGATTTCACTGAGATCTGCACTCGTTAAATCGGTGTTGGCTGGTGAGAGTCTAGTGAAACCCTCTGGCACTTCAAGGTCATCCCATTGACTCCAGATTACGTGTTTCATAATTGAATTAATACTTTGCCAGAGAGCTCTGAATTCTTAGCCATCTCAAAACCTGCCTTTGCGTCACTGAGAGAAAATACGTGAGTTATAGCCTGCGCAATCTCTGGATGCTTTGACAGCATTGTTATCGCTTCATCGATTTCCTTATTGAATCTAAATGTGCCCCGTAGTTGAATTTCCTTACTCACCAGCGGTGCAATGGCAATTGATTGATCGCCAGCGGCAAGCATTCCAACTTGCACAACAATTCCAGCTTTGCGAACTGCAACTAATGCAGAACTTAAAGCGCGTGCTACTCCAGAACATTCAAAGACAACATCGAAATGATCGGTTGGAAGGGACGTTTGACTTACTTTAATCACATCATCCGCGCCTAAGTTTTTTGCACGTGCAAGCGGTCCATCGAGAACATCAGAGGCAACCACTGAATGTGCACCAAGAATCTTTGCTGCTGCAATCACCATCAAACCAATTGGGCCAGAGCCAGACACTAAAATGTTTTTGTTTTCGATTCCACCAGCAATTGCAAGGGCATGGAGTGCAACACCGAGTGGTTCACAGAGCGCAGCAACTTCCAGCGAGAGCGTACCGGGGAGCACACGCACCATGGAACTTTCAACGAGCATGTATTGGGACATCGCTCCTTGAGTATGCGGTGTAGTAGAGGCACTTCCCAAGTAACTTCCTTGTGGCCATAAATGTGGTGCAGATTCCAATTTTGGCGCGCTCACACCGAAACGTGCAGGATGCACAGTAATTTGCGTACCCACTGGCCACTTGCCTGTAGGGTCGAAATCGATGACGCCGGAAAGTTCATGTCCGGGGATTAGAGGTTCGCGTACAACAAAAGCACCGTTGGCACCTTCAAAGTAATAATGTAAATCCGAGCCACAGACCCCTACGTAGGCGACCTTTATGCGAACTTGATCATCTGCAGGTACGGGGATCTCTTCGTTAACGATTTCCATTGCCATTTTGCCGGTGATCTTGAGGGATTTCATCTGACTCATTGCTGCTCCTTATCCTTCACTGGCCATCCTTCACTCGCCGTTGGATCTCACGAATGATGGCGCTGTGATCGAGATCGCCATCGCCGTGTGCGACTAAATCGGAAAAGAGTTGTTGGACAACTGTTGTCACTGGCAAGTCCACGCCAGATGCCTGCGCACTTTCAAGTGCAAAATTTAAATCTTTAAGCTGGAACTTTGAAAAACCACCGGGGGTGAAATCGCCACTTTCGATTTTCTTACGCTTGATAGTAAGAGCCTGTGAATTAGCTAGTCCACCAGCAAGAATATCTAAAACGTTATGTGCATCTAAGCCTGACTGTCGCGCAAGTGTGATTGCTTCACCTAGCGCTGTAAGTGTGATCGCTACAATCACTTGATTGCATGCCTTCGTGAGCTGACCAGCGCCCACTGGTCCTAATAGTCGGATTGTTTTGCCAATCGCTTCAAAGATGGGCAGTAGTTCTTGAAAGGTAGCTTCGTCCCCACCGACCATGATTGAGAGCGTTCCCGCCTGCGCACCAACATCGCCACCACTCATCGGTGCATCAATTGCTCGAATCCCATGTGGTGCAAGCTCTTGGGCAAGTTCTTTCATAGCTACTGGCGAGATTGTTCCCATAACCACCAGAATCGAACCTGGTTTGAGCGCACTCTGCAAACCATTAGCCAAGACCTCGCGTACATCATTGCTATCAGGAAGAATCGTTAAAACAATTCGCGACCTACACTCAGTGAGAGAATTCATTTCATGAGCACCCATTGAGAAGGCGTTCAAAATTGCAGGTTCGCTTCGATTCCACACCTCGACCCCAAAACCAGCTTTCAATAAGTTCTTCACAATAGGAAGACCCATAACTCCAAGGCCCACTACCGCGACCTCTTGCTTGGTGCTCATTTCGCGAATTTACTCAGCTTAGATTTGAATTGTGGGGTCTCGAGCACCTCCCGATTAACCACAAACTGCGGGATCTGGCCAACGCTGATCGCCTTAATCGCAGAAAATGCGCTCTTACCCATACCTAGAGCAAGCTCATCAGTCCAAGCGATGTTGTGTGGTGTAACGAGAACATTGTTCATCGAAAGCAGAGGGTTGTCTGCAGCGGGTGGTTCGGTTTCGAAGACATCAAGTCCGGCACCGCGAATAACGCCATTTTGGAGCGCTCCTATGAGGGCTTGCTCATCAACAATAGGACCACGAGAGATATTGATGAGGACTGAACTTTGCTTCATGAGCGCAAGTTTCTCAGCGTTAATCAGGTGATGTGTCTCTGGAGTGAGAGTAGCTAACACAACAATGACATCGCATCTCATAAGTAATTCATCAAGATCTACAAGTGTGACGTGGTGGGGATCTGCTTCTGCTTGAGTTTTCCAGGGATCAAACGAAAGACGAGTGCAGTCAAAGGGAGAGAGCAATCGGAAAAACTCACTTCCAATATTTCCAAATCCAATTGTGCCAACAGTTTTTCCATTAAGACCTTGGCCTAATCCATCAGATAAACGCTGATCCCACGCACTACTGTGTGCTAATTTTTCTTTTGCTCCCAAGCGATGCATTGTTGCCAGCGTCATTGTTAATGCCGCAGTCGCCACAGGTTTTTTTGAACCATCTGGTGTAATTGTGAGGGCAACACCGGCGCGCGTGCATTCAGCTAAATCAATGTTGTCATAACCCACACCAAAACGAGCAATTATCAGCGGTGACTCTTCGGGTTTACCGAATGATCCAGGGATAACGCCAGGACCCGCAAATGCAATCGCGTCATAACCTGCAACTGATTCGGGAGTGAAATTTTTTCCTAGGTGGTCAAGGTAACTCCATGGAAGTGGTGCAAGGGTTTCGATAGCAATCTCACCCCAGCTAAATCTGCCAGCGTTGTCAGAGAGATCGGCAGATAGACCGACGTGAAAATCCATTAGAAAATCGCAATCGGATTCACTGGAGAACCAGTTCCACGTGGGATGTTGAGTGGAGTAATGACGCAATTGAAAGTCCAGCGCTGCTTGGTTGCACACGCAGCTGCCAGCGCCTCTAACTGCAAATTATCGAGAAGCGGTATACCTAGGGCTGGTAGTGCTAATACGTGAATAGGTGAATGGACGCCTTCAACTGGTGATGGGCGAACATCGCTATCGCCATCTGCTCCAATTACGCTGACTTTACGTTCTTTGAAGAGTTCCATCACGTCAACGTGGAAACCAGCAGAGAAATTCGATGGATCCCATACGCCAAGTTCTGCACGTCGCGCAAAGTGACCACTACGCAGTAAAACGCAATCACCTTGACTAAGTGTGAAGCCGAATTTTTCTTCCATGGCCAGCACATCTTCTTTATGGATAGCAGTTCCTGGTTCGATCCATTTTTTTTCTTGAAATAGAGCTGCATCAAGTAATACTCCGCGAGTGACGATTGGACCTAGCTTGTCTACTGTCGCCCAACCTGAACCAGTCGAAGTAACAACATCGGAAGCTTTTTTTCCACCGAATAATTGATCACGAAACGCGATATGAGTCATTGCATCTAAATGACTAACCGCCTTTCCATGATAGTCAACGCCAATGAAATCTTTATTGCATGTTGGTTGTTCGTCATCGACATCACCCATTTCAGTCATGTAATGAAGAGCGGGTTTATGATTGTCGGGGCCACTAATCGTGTTCCATGGCAGTGCCATTGGAACTACATCGCCATCATGAACGAGTGCAGAGGCAGAAGAAACAACAGCAGGGGTGATGTAATTCAGTGCACCGCGTTCGATTGTTAACTCGTTGTATTCACTCCAACTCTTTGTTTTTTCAAAGAGTGAAATAAATTCATTCATCGTCAAGTGCGGTCCATTGTTCACGGCTGTGTCACTTACTACTGAGTTATGATCCATTGACATACATCCTTCCGCTGATACCCTCAGACATTAGCAGGGTGCTGTATGGCGTCCAGAGGGCTGGATTGTAAAAATGATCGAGAATGACATCGAGGAGTCGGAGCGAAATTCACTCGTCCCTTCTGTTGCGCGTGCGGCTGCAATTCTTGAACTGCTCGGAGAATACGGCGGCTCGATGGCTTCGAATGAGATGGCCCGCCAACTCGGTATTCCAAAATCCACCACTGCCAATATTTGTCTGGAACTTGAATATCTGGGATTCCTTGTCCGCCGCGAAGCCGGCTATCGCTTGGGGCGCAAACTCGTGGAACTAGGAGGGCAATATTTAAGCGGAATAGACGCTCTTCGAGAGTATTACGATCTCTGCTCTAGTTTGCCAATTCTCTCCCGCGAATCCTCACGCATCGCGATCCTAGATGGCACCGATGTCCTCTATCTGGGTAAGTACGAAGGGCGCCAACAAATACGCCTGACAGCAAATATTGGAGATCGCTTCCCAGCTATATGCACCGCAACTGGCAAGGCGCTGATGGCACTTCTTCCACCAGGGGAGGCTGAAGAGCGCTACCGCGAGAAACCCTCTGCTTTCGTTAAGCTCACTGATAAATCGATCACCACAGTTGCCGGCCTCTCGAAGGATCTAGCCGAGATACGTGAACGTGGATATGCAATTGATAATGAAGAAACAACCGCTGGGGTGATCTGCTTTGCTATAGCAGTCTCTGGTTTTAGGGGTGATACCTCTGCGGTTGCTGTCTCTGCGACAGCACTAGTCCAACGCGTAACTCCTGAATTTCGTCAGTCACTACTTAATGACTTATTTACTCTCGGCAAAGGGCTCTCCAATCCCTTGGCCCAATCTGATCGACGTAGATAGGGCTGATTCCTGCTTCACGTTGGTTGATAACAATTTTGTAACAATCAAGGAAATTGTCCAGCCCTCTGGACGGTGTATAGCACTTTGCATTCTTTCCAATTAACGTGCAGTTACCTTGATCAATCACAAGGAGTTCAGATCCTTGAGGTAGCGAGCGTTCAAGTTAAGGAGTGCGTGCACGTGAGTGTCGGTGCAAATTCAACAGTTGTATCACTTAACGCTGTCAGTAAGCGATTTGGGGCAACGCAAGCGTTGAGCGATGTCAGTTTTGATATTCATAGTGGTGAAGTTCTTGCTTTGCTCGGGGCAAACGGTGCAGGTAAATCAACGATCATTAAAATATTGGCAAAAATTTACACGCAAGATTCTGGAGCTATCACTGGATCAACCCAAAAAAATCTAAATGATGTGAAGTTTGCCTTCATTCACCAAGATCTTGGATTAGTTGAGTGGATGACGGTTGCTGAATCTATTGCGCTTGGCTCCAAATACCCAACTAAAGGCGGTTTTATTGATTGGCGTGGGGTGCGCACTCGCGCAACTGATGCACTTTCGAAAGTGGCTCCACACATAAACGCGAAAGACACAATTAAGAATCTCTCACGTGCTGATCGTTCTCTGGTTGCTATAGCTCGTGCCCTTTATGATCATTCTGATGTTTTAGTTCTTGATGAGCCAACAGCGAGCCTGCATGCACATGATTGCGAGAATCTCTTCGTTGTATTGCGTCGCTTGCGTGATGAGGGTACTGCAATTGTTTATGTCTCACACCGACTAGATGAAATTTTCAAAGTGACTGATCGTGTAATCGTGATGCGTGATGGCAAGCTCGTGGAAGATGGATCAATTGATACATTTTCACCTGAAAAACTCGTGCGTGCAATTGTCGGCGGAGAAACGAAAACATTTAAGCTTGGTAATTTCACGCATGGCGCGCCAGTACTTGAACTCAAAGAACTTTCCGGTCCAAATGTCTTGCCTACATCTTTGAGTGTTCATAAAGGTGAAGTTCTTGGTTTGATCGGACTCAACGGAGCAGGGCAACGAGAAATCGGTCGCATGGTTGCTGGCGCTACTCGTCGCTTTAACGGCCAAATCACACTCAATGGTGTTGAAGTTTCAGAAAGTGTAGAAGAGGCAGTGAATCAGGGAATTGCGTTGATAACATCATCTCGCGCTGAAGAAGGTCTCTTTTCTGACATCACGCTCCGCGAAAATATGTTCCCAAATCTTCGAGTTCGCGGTTATGGATTTTTCAAGTCGATCAGAGTTCGCAAGGAGCGTGCACTCACATACTCCTACGATGATGAGTTCAATGTAAAGCCACGCACGACTGAACTATCGATCGCAACGCTCTCCGGTGGTAATCAACAGAAAGTAATTTTGGCGAGATGGCTCACTGCAGATCGCACCTTGATTGTTTTGGAAGAGCCAACTGCAGGTGTTGACGTCGGTGCTAAAAACGAGATTTACCAACTCATACATCGTGCGACCGAAAACGGTCTTTCGATTTTGTTGGTCTCTACCGACTTTGAAGAAGTCAGTTTGATGGCCCACCGAGCTTTGGTCTTCTCTAATGGCGAGATCGTCAAGGAACTTCCTCGCCATGAAATCAATATCGAAAGCCTTGTTACCTATGCATCTCGAGCGAATGTGAGTATCTAAAAGATGTCAGAGAAACTAAAGTCAGAGACCAGTTGGGCTTTGCGTCTTGGAACATGGGGATTGCCCATTTTGGCGGTAATACTTTTCATCGTCTTCTCTATAGTGCTACCTGATTCCTACCCAACGTTTTCAAATTTGCAAGGAATTCTTTCAAATCAAGCAATCCCCGCCATATTAGCTCTAGGTGCAATGATTCCTATCGTCACCGGAAATTTTGATTTATCTATGGGTTATGGCGTTGGTTTATCCCACGTTGTGGTGATGTGGTTCTTGGCATACAAACATATTCCATGGCCTTGGATCTGCTTGCTCGTAATTGTCGGAGGCGCACTCGTTGGTTTGATCAATGGGTTATTGGTGGAGTTCGCTCAAATCGATTCCTTTATCGCCACACTTGGCACTGGAAGCGTGCTCTACGCGTTTAGCGGTTGGATCACTGGTGGCGGGCGAATCGTTCCGCCGTTTAAAGGTTTACCAAATAGTTTCACGGAGATTTACGATCGCCATATTCTGGGTCTACCTATGGGATTTTATTATGTAATTCTGTTAGTGATTTTGTTAGGACTCGTACTAGAACTTTTGCCAGCGGGTCGAGCACTTTATGTCATAGGTTCAAACCCACGTGCGGCTGAACTTGTAGGTGTACCCAAGCGTCGCTACACAATTATGGCTTTTGTTACCGCATCTGCAATCACAGGATTTGCAGGTTGTTTGCTCGCCGCTCAACAACAGATCGGCAACCCAAGTCTTGGCTCAGAGTATTTGTTACCTGCATTCGTAGGTGCACTTCTAGGGTCAACAACTATTCGATTGGGACGCGCTAATGCGATGGGAACGTTTGTCGCAGTAGCAATTCTTGCAATCGGAGTATCCGGAATCCAGCAACTTGGTGCTTCATTCTGGGTAACACCTCTCTTCAACGGTTTAACTTTGTTAGCCGCTGTTGGTCTTGCGGGTTACTCCACAAGACGCCGCCTTAAAGCGGGAGCGGAGGCTTCAAGGAAAAGCATGGAAAGCAACAACCCTCACATAACTAAGGAGACAAGTGAACAAAGCTAAAAAGAGCACATTTGTAACAGCTGCGGTTATCGCACTTGTTACAAGCTCAACAATCGCAATTGGTACATCAAGTGCCAACGCTGCAGGCAACTGCACAGCGGCTCTAGTTAAAGCTGATGCTGCTGTAAAGCTTGCAGCAAACTCAGCTGCTCCTTGGACTGGTCCAAAGACTGGCCCTAAGGCTTCTACAGGTAAGACTATTTACTATGTCGCACAGACAATGACCAATGGTGGGGTTGCTGGTGCCGAAGCTGGTGTTGCAGAAGCAGCAAAGGCTATTGGTTGGAACGTCAAGGTTCTTGATGGTCAAGGCACACAACAAGGCATGGATCAAGCTATGAACCAGGCCGTCACACTTCACGCTGATGGAATCGTTGTAGGTGGATTCGATCCAGCGACAACAAGTGATGCAATCAAGGCTGCTAACGCTGCAAATATTCCGGTTATCGGTTGGCACGCAGAAGCTACTGCTGGTCCACAACCACAGGTCGGTCTCTTCACTAACGTGACAACACTCCGCAAGGATGTTTCAACAATCAGTGCAGACTGGGCTATTTCTGACTCTCGCGGTAAGGGTGGCGTAGTCGTCTTCTCTGACTTCTCAATTCCTTTCGCAAAGGGTAAGTCTGATGAGATTGTTGCAGAACTCAAAACCTGTCCAACAATGAACATCTTGAAGTATGACAACATTCCAATTGGTAACAGCACATCAACCTTGATGCAGTCGGAAACATCTGCTCTGCTCGCTAAGTTTGGTAGCAAGTGGACTGATTCCATCTCAATCAATGGAAGCTTGTATGTCACACCAATCGCTACAGCACTACGCGCCGCAGGTAAGTCTGGAACTGGCTTCCCTCACAACGTTGGTGCTGGCGATGGATCAACAGATGAGTACTCACGTATCGCATCTGGTCAATATCAGTCAGTAACAGTCCCTGAGCCTCTTAACCAAGAGGGCTGGCAGATCGTTGATGAATTCAACCGTTCGTTCAACAACGTTGCAGCTAGTGGATATGTTCCAGCAACTCACCTTGTTACAAAGGCGAACATTGGAAATGCAACATCATGGGATCCACTCAACGGATACCGTGATATCTACAAGAAGATCTGGGGTGTTAACTAATACCCCTTGGGTATTTTTTAAAACTTAGATTGTTTGACGATACACGGTCGGGGATATTCTCCGACCGTGTATTCTTTTAAAAGAACAGTGAGAAGGACTAGTCCGACAAGCGCAGGATGTAGGGAATAGAAATGAAAGCTTTAGTCAAGACAGCTAAGGGTCCGGGCCATGTTGAACTCAAGAGCGATTGGCCAAAACCCGTAGTGCGTCCTGGTTGGGTTCTTGTAGAGGTGGTAGCAAGTGGCATTTGTGGCACTGACGTGCACATTGTCGAAGACACACACAAGAACTGGCCCCCTGTTGTACTTGGTCATGAGTACACCGGGCGCATCGTAGAAGTCGGAAATGATTGCGGCGCTTGGAAGGTGGGAGATCGTGTTGTCTGCGAACAACACACACTTGCTTGCATGAGCTGCGATGCATGTCGACGTGGCGCCATTCATCTTTGTCCTGCAAAGCGAAGTCCTGGGTGGGGTATCGACGGTGCGTTTGCTGAGTTTGTACTGCTGCCTGCAAATTTATTACATAAAGTCCCAGATGGTGTGAGTTTTCGTACAGCCACGGTTACCGAACCGACTGCCATATGTATTACCGGAATCGACCGTGCAGGAATTGCTGTTGGTGAGAGAGTTGTCGTTGTTGGCCCGGGTCCAATCGGACTTATTTCAGCCATGTTAGTAAAGGCTGCCGGAGCGAGTGAAGTCGTGCTTGTAGGTAGAGCAAGTAGCGCGAAACGCTTGGAGATTGCAGAGTCTCTTGGTATTAAGACACACACCTTAAAAGATAATCTAAGTGCGGTCTCTGCTTTAGGCGATACTTTTGATTTAGCTATTGATTCAACAGGTGCGGGTGAATCTCTCACACTATGTGCCCTCTTAACTCGCCGCTTGGGTCGCGTTTTGGAGTTAGGCTTAGCAAATCAGAGCGAGGTTCCATTTAACATTAACGCAGTGACGACTAAATCGATCACCATCTTCACCTCACTTTCATCTGAGTATTCAAGCTGGGATCGTGCTTTGGCCTTTATGGCATCTAAGAAATATGACCCGGCTGTACTTACATCTCTCTATCCGTTAGAGCAGTGGGAAGAGGCCTTTGCTGACGTTGAGAGTCGCAAGGTTGTCAAAGGAGTCATTACTCCGCAAGACTTCTCGGTACTTGACCAGATTCAATGAGTGCCCAAAAAGTAATCCTGATTGGCCCTATGGGAGCGGGTAAAACCACACTGGGCACTCTCATAAGTGCCGAATTCGGCTGGCCATATTTCGATAATGACCGAGAGTTGGCTTCCTTAAATAGCCTTACGGTTGAACAACTCTCGGCACTCTCTGTTCCAGAACTGCACGTACTTGAAGGCGAGTACTTGCAACAAGTGATGCAACGGCCGGCACCATTTATCGCTGGTGCCGCTGCATCGGTTATTGATTATCCAGAAAGCATCAAGCTACTTCGTGAAGCAACTTCGATTTATTTGCGACTTCCGCTAGAGAAATTACTGGAGCGTGCTGGTTCTACGGGAATCGGAAGACAAGCTCTGGCAGAGAATGCTCAAGCTGTCATTACTGAGCGATTCATGCGACGTGATCCACATTATCGAGAAGTTGCTTCCTACACCTGTGAACTAGGTGATATCCCACAGGTAGATGCCGCAAAAATTATTAAGTGGTTAAAACTACAAACCCAAATCGGCTAGCTGATAAGCCGCGCGGTATTCCAAACCAGCTTCTGAGACTGCATCAGCTGCTCCGCGCTCCACGATCACAGCTACACCGACAACTATTGCACCGGCTTCTTTGAGGGCTTCAACAGCAGTCAGAACAGAACCGCCTGTTGTCGATGTATCTTCAACAGCCAAAACACGCTTGCCTTTTACATCTGGACCTTCGATACGGCGTTGTAGTCCGTGAGCTTTCTCTGCTTTGCGAACAACAAAAGAATCAAGTGCGCGGCCTTGGCTTGCTGCAACATGCATCATCGCAGTAGCAACAGGATCGGCGCCGAGTGTGAGTCCACCAACTGCCTCATAATCCAAATCTTTGGTGAGATCGAGCATTACTTGCCCAACGAGGGGGGCTGCAACGTGATCTAAAGTGATGCGTCGTAGATCGACGTAATAGTCTGCTTCTTTGCCAGATGACAAGATGACTTTGCCGTGGACAACAGCCTTGTTGAGGATCTCATTCTTTAGAGTTTCACGTGAATTCATTTGTATATCCTACAGAACCATATGAATGCTCTGGCATACGGGCTACTCTCGCAACTATGGCAACGACAGATCGGCTTGAGATATCTCGGCTTATTCATCGATTCGGTTTTGGTCCAAAACCGGGTGAATTCGCTGCCCTTGTTGCTGGCGGGGTGGCCAAGGCCCGTCAAACAGTCCTCACTCTGCCAGCGGTCGATGCGGGAGCAGCTGCGTGGTCAGATCGTACAAAGTCAGTATTGCGAACTGTTCTCAGTGATCCACAGCAACTGGTCTTAATTGCGATTAATTCGCCCGAGTATGTAGTGAACGCTTAGGAGATAGAGCAATGGATACGCTTTCACGTCGCAAGTTCTTACAAATGGTGGACTTAACACTGTAATCCCCCATACCGATCCGATTTATAAACAATCTCGCCCTGGAATTTATATTCCGGATAACTAGGTGATTCCACTCGATGCAGAGCTAGCACTCAATGGATCCATGACTGGATTTAAGAGTTTGTGGGATGCGGGGGATTTGGCGATTGTTCGCGGAGTTGGTTATCCCACTCCCGATCTCTCTCACTTCACCTCAATGGCGATTTGGCAGAGTGCGTCGCCTGATGAATCACAACGCACGGGTTGGATTGGTCGCTGGTTAGATACCCAACCACATGATCCGATGCATGCAATTGGTTTGGGTTCTGTTTTACCCCCATTGCTTGCTGGTGCAAAGGAAGTTGGGTCGGTATTACCGCTAGGTGGATTAGTGGTTCCTAATGTTGCAACATCGTATGAGTTAAGAAAACTTGGTGTTGTTGATCCAACAGACGGGCCACTACAAACAGCGGCTGCACAAGCGATGCACGACTTCTTAGGTTTGAGTAAGAATTTGACACCTATCCTGAAAATGCCAACTCCTGTTGCAGATACTCTGCCCACACAAGCTGGTGGTTCATTTGGTTCTGATTCTTCACTCTCACAACAACTAGATCTCGTTGCAAAATTAATCGCCGCAAATGCTCCAACGAAAGTCTGGGCAGTCTCATTAGGCGGCTTTGATACGCACGCTGATGAAGTCAAAGGCCAATCAGCGCTACTCGGCGCTGTCTCTAATAGCGTCACTCGATTTATCTCCCAGATGCATGGGACCAACCGCCAGAACGATGTGATTGTGCTTGTTTATAGCGAGTTTGGACGCAGGGTTGCGGCTAATGGAACCCAAGGCACAGATCACGGAACTGCTGGGCCAGTCTTTGTTATTGGTAATGGTGTTGATGGTGGCAAGTTCTATGGCGACCAACCATCACTCTCAAAACTAGTGAATGGTAATTTGGCTGTGACGACTGATTTCAGAGATGTCTACGCCACCATGATTGAAGATGTGCTTAAGGTTCCTGCGGCGCAGGTAATTCCCGGTTGGACTTCGAAGCTGCCTTTGCTGCTGGCGTAACTTTCATGAGAGCATCAACTTCGGTCCGAAGTTTTGCCATCTCGATCGCCATATTTGCGACAGCCGACTCCAGCTCGATGATCCGTTTGATTCCTGCAAGATTGATGCCATCGCCGACGAGACGTTGAATATTGCGAAGTGAAGCAATGTCGCGAAGTGAATAACGTCGGCCTCGACCGGACGCGCGATCAGGTGAGACCAAACCCATGCGATCGTATTGGCGCAAAGTCTGGGGGTGCATTCCTGATAGCTCTGCAGCTACAGAGATGACATAGACGCCATCGTCATCGCCGACGGGTTGGTTCTCGTCTTGTGTGCTCATGCGCGTGAACGCTCTGCTAGATCTTTACGTGGACTTTCATCTTTGGTCGCTTCATGAAATTCTTCAAGCGCTTTCTTTGCTTTCGAATCCAAGCGTTGGGGAACGTTAACGTCGACAGTTATCAACATATCCCCGGTGTTGTGGTTGCGAGTAATACCGCGACCTTTGAGACGAAGCACTTTGCCGTTCTGTGTTCCTGGCGCAAGACGAACTTTCACTTCTTCACCGCTCAATGTAGGTACTGCAATATCTGCACCGAGAGCTGCTTCTGTAAATGTGACCGGAAGTGTCATCAGTAAGTTATCGCCATCGCGCGTATAAACCGGGTGCTTAGTGACATGGACAATTACATAGAGGTCGCCAGGTCCACCTTGGGCCATCTCACCACGGCCTTTAAGTTTGATTTTTGCGCCGTCGTTAATTCCGGCTGGCACACGCGCGCTAATGGAGTTGCTGTTGACGCGCAGATTAATCTCGCGTCCAAAGATGGAATCACGAAACGAAATTGTGGTTTCGGTCTGAAGGTCTTGACCTCTGCGTGGTCCGCGACGTGCGCCGCCGCCGAAAAGATTGGCGAAAATATCGTTGGGGTCACCGCCGCCGAAAATGTCTTGGTGATTCGCGCCGCCCATTCCACCCATACCGCCCATTCCACCCATACCGCCCATGCGGCCGGAGGTGAGCGCTTCACGCATCTCTTCATATTCAGCGCGTTTTTTGGGATCAGATAAGACTTCATAGGCTTCTGATACTTCTTTGAAGCGATCCTCTAGCTTCTTATCACCCTTGGTTTTATCGGGATGCAGATCTTTTGCAAGCTTGCGATACGCCTTCTTTACAGCGCTGGCATCATCAGTTTTAGAGACGCCAAGGACCTTGTACAGGTCCTTCTCATATAAGTCCTTGGCGGCCATTTAATTATTTCCTTCGTTGCTTGTTGCTGGGTCAGTCACGATTACTTGAGCTGGGCGAATAACGCGCTCTTTAAACTTGTAACCTGGACGCAATACTTTGGTGACGAGAGTTTCATTTACTTCATCAGAAGTCTCGTGCATTAAAGCTTCATGGATATTTGGATCGAAAGAAACATGTGTCTCTTCAAATCGTGTGAGTCCAAGCTTTGATGTTGTGTTGGTGAGTTGATCGGCTACTGCCTTAAATCCACCAGTGAGTTCTCCATGTTGTGCAGCGCGATCAACATCATCGAGTGCTCCGAGGAACTGGGAAACCACCATCGCGCTCACTACTTCTGTAGCTTCAGCGCGTTCGCGATCAACTCGCTTGCGATAGTTTGCAAAGTCCGCTTGGAGGCGTTGGAGATCGAGTGTTAGATCATTGATTGGATCTGGTTGGAGCGCTTCTGCAACCGCATCAGAGAGCGCTTGTTCAGCGCTCTCGTCAGGGTTAACCGAATTCGGATTGTTATCAGTCATGGTTTCGCTTATGCCTCGTCAACAATCTCGGCATCTTCGACGTTATCGCCGTTTGATGCACTCTCTTCAGCAGCTTCGCCTTCTGGGTTAGCTGCATAGAGAGCAGCACCCATCTCTTGGCTCAGTGTTGAGACCTTCTCAGTCGCACTCTTGATTGCAGCAATATCTGCTCCAGCTAGTGCGCTCTTGAGATCTGCAAGTGCAACATCGACTTCGCTCTTCTTGGCAGCTGCATCACCTTGTGACAACTTCTCTTCGTTGTCCTTGATGAACTTCTCAGTCTGGTAGACAAGTGAGTCACCGATGTTACGAGCTTCTGCTTCTTCACGACGGGTCTTATCTTCCTCAGCATGTGCTTCGGCATCCTTGACCATGCGCTCGATCTCTTCCTTGGAGAGAGATGATCCGCCAGAGATTGTGATCTTCTGTTCCTTACCGGTACCTAGATCCTTGGCACCTACGTGCAAGATTCCGTTGGCATCGATATCGAATGTGACCTCAATTTGTGGCACTCCGCGTGGGGCTGGTGCAATTCCTTGGAGATCGAATTGACCCAGACGCTTGTTAGCCGAAGCCATCTCGCGCTCACCTTGGAAGACGTGGATCTGTACAGCTGGCTGATTGTCATCAGCAGTTGTGAAGATCTCAGAACGCTTTGTTGGGATTGTTGTGTTCTTCTCGATCAACTTTGTCATCACGCCACCTTTGGTTTCGATACCAAGTGATAGTGGTGTGACATCGAGGAGAAGAATGTCTTTTACTTCACCTTTAAGAACTCCGGCCTGCAAAGCTGCGCCGACTGCAACAACCTCATCTGGGTTAACACCCTTGTTAGGCTCCTTGCCGCCTGTGAGCTCGCGAACGAGATCAACAACAGCTGGCATACGAGTAGATCCACCAACAAGAACGACGTGGTCAATCTTGTCGATTGGGATACCAGCATCCTTGAGAACTGTTTGGAATGGGACCTTGCAACGTGCAAGCAAGTTGGCAGTCAGTGACTGGAACTGTGCGCGTGTGATTGTCTCGTCCAAGAATAATGGATTTTTCTCTGCATCAACAGTGATGTAAGGAAGGTTGATCGATGTCGAAGCAGAAGATGAAAGTTCGATCTTTGCTTTTTCCGCAGCTTCGCGTACGCGCTGCATCGCCATCTTATCCTTTGTTAAATCAATTCCATTTGCAGACTTGAATGTTGCAACAAGGTGATCAACAAGTGCTTGATCCCAATCATCTCCACCGAGGTGGTTATCACCGTTGGTTGCCTTAACTTCAATGACGCCTTCACCCATTTCAAGAAGTGATACGTCGAAAGTTCCGCCACCAAGATCGAAGACCAAGATTGTCTGTTCTTTGTCGCCCTTATCAAATCCATAAGCGAATGCAGCAGCTGTTGGCTCGTTAACGATACGTAGGACGTTAAGTCCTGCGATCTCGCCAGCTTCCTTTGTTGCTTGACGCTCTGAATCGTTGAAGTAAGCAGGCACTGTAATAACTGCATCAGTCACTGTGTCACCAAGATATGCCTCGGCATCGCGCTTGAGCTTCATCAAGATACGAGCTGAAATCTCTTGTGGGGTGTACTTCTTGCCATCGATATCCATGGTCCAACTGGTACCCATGTGACGCTTTACTGAGCGAATCGTGCGCTCAACGTTTGTGACTGATTGGCGCTTTGCAACCTCACCGACCAAGACCTCGCCATTTTTAGCGAAGGCAACGATCGATGGGGTTGTTCGGGCGCCTTCAGCATTGGCGATGACGGTTGGTTCGCCACCCTCCAGCACGCTGACGCAGCTATTTGTTGTTCCTAGATCAATTCCTACGGCTCTAGCCATTCTTAATCTCCCTCTCATACGCCCCAGAAGGGGCTCCTGCCCGATTTACGTCTGGGCCTGACTGAATTCTCGCCCTTGAGTCCTTGCCTGTCAAAAGATTGAGTCGACATGGCTCAAGTTAGGAGTTGATCAGGTAACAGAGTCGGGGGTGGGATTATTCCCGCAATCTAACTTTCAGAGGCGAGTCGTTGCCAGGTGCTCTAACCTTCGACTACCTGCGCCACCTACCTGAAGGGGGAGATTTCATGACAGAACTCGATCCTGCGGTTGCAGCCTTTTTAGCCGACTTCGCACTTGCTCCAAGTACCCCCTTGGCGCAAACCACGCCCCCACTCTTTCGAAGTGAGGCATATCAGTGGAAGAAATACCAGGGTGAACCGGTAGAAGTTGACCAGGTTATCCATGAGTTTCTTACTACCCCTACCGCCGATATCCCAGTCCGAATTTATATTCCTAAGACCACATCCACAAAGCCTTTGCGAGCGCTGATTTTCTTACATGGCAGTGGGTGGACATCCAACAATATTGAGTTGGCAGATACGCCTCATCGGTTGCTTGCCCACCTGACTGAAACAATTGTTATCGCGCCTAACTATCAAAAGTCACCTGAGCATCGCTTCCCGATCCCACTACAAGATTCTTTAGCCACTCTTGCCTGGGTGCAAGAAAACGCCGAGCGGTTTGGAGTTGATCCCACTCGAATCGGTATTGGAGGTGATAGCGCAGGAGGCAACCTTGCTGCAGCTGTCTCACTTTTCACAATAGACAATGGCCTTGCTGCTCCGGCATTTCAGATTCTTCTCTACCCGGTCCTCGATGTATTTAATGAATACCAAAGCGCTACAACATATGCCTCTGGTTACCTGTTGGAATGGGAGGCGATGGATTGGTTTATTAACAACTATCTTGGAGAAAATGGGGATCGTTCGCACCCATATGTCTCGCCATATCTCTCAGGATCAATTAAAAATTTACCTCCAACTTTGATTCAAACCGCTGAGTACGACCCCTTGCGCGATCAAGGTAGCGCCTTTGCCGAAAAGGCTGCCGATCTAGGGGTCAACGTTAAGTACACCTGCTTCCCGGGACAAGTACATGCCTATCTTTGGATGGCAGGATGGGTATCACAAACTCATAAATCCGTTCTAGAAATTAAGGAGTGGTTGGATCTCAATCATTTTTAATTACGCCACTAAAGAGCTAAAGCGGTAATTTACCTAGACCGGCTTGAGTAGCTAATAGCTTGACATGTTTAGGTTCTAGTTCAGCCAGCGCCTTTACGCCTAAAAGTTTCATCGTGCGCGTCATCTGATCTCGCAAGATGGTGAGAGCCCGTTCCACGCCTTCCTGTCCACCTGCCATCAATCCATACAAATATGCTCGTCCTATATAGGTGAACTGCGCGCCGAGTGCAATGGCAGCCACTATGTCGCCGCCGTGCATAATGCCCGTATCTAAGTGAACTTCTAGATCACCTTTCATCTCCCGCTTAACATCAACGAGTAGGTGAAGGGGAGCGGTCGCTCGATCTAATTGTCTGCCACCGTGATTAGAAAGAATGATGGCATCAACACCGAACTTGACGCAGCGCTTCGCATCTTCCACATTTTGAATGCCTTTTATTGTGAGGGTCCCATCCCACTGTTCACGGACCCATTTGAGATCGTCAAATGTCATGGTGGGGTCAAACATATAGTCCAAGAGTTCTCCCACTGTGCCGTTCCAACTCGACATGGATGCAAATTCCAGCGGGGCCGTTGTTAAGAAATTCCAGACCCACTCTGGCCGAGGTATCGCATTTAATATGGTTTTAGCGCTGAGTTTTGGGGGAACTGTTAATCCATTACGACTATCACGTAATCGCGCTCCAGAGACAGGTACATCAACGGTAAGAACTAAATTCTTCACTCCCGCTCTCTTTGCCCTTTCAACCAGAGCCATACTCGCTTCACGATCTTTCCACATATAAAGTTGAAACCAATTTTCACCTTGAGGGGCTGCGGCAACTACCTTCTCAATTGAAGTCGTGCCAAGAGTCGACAAGGTAAATGGGATGTCGAAGTGAGCAGCCGCTTTGGCTCCAGCTTTCTCACCTTCGGACTGCATCATTCGAGTAAAACCAGTCGGGGCAATACCAACAGGCATTCCAAAAGTTCTTCCGAGTGTCTCCCTACTCAAATTAACCGATGAGACATCTTGCAAAATGTTCGGCACAAAAGATAGATCTAGAAAGGCCTGACGTGCTCGACGGAGACTGACTTCTGTTTCAGCCGCACCATCTGTGTAATCAAATGGTCCCTGGGGTGTGCGCTTCCTCGCGATCTCACGCAAATCCCAGATATCAAGAGCACGCTCTAGGCGGCGTTGCTTGCGATGAATGGTGGGGAGGTGAAATTTAAGAAGTGGAGCTAAATCTTTCGGATTTGGAAATTGACGATCTAAGTTGTCCGGCACGATGAACCTTCCCTAGGTTAAAACTACGCCAAATAAAAAATGTGCTCCAGTGGGACGATGGCACCATCTGGTGCGCCGCCATCTAGGCCAAGAAAGAACTTCGCCATTGAAGCCTGCCATTTAGCATTTATTTCTGTCTCATTCATCAACCTCACACACTCGTCAAAGTCTTCACACTCTAGGTAGCCAATTAACATCCCTTGTGGATCCAGAAAGAGTGAGTAATTCCGCCAACCGGTTTTTGAGAGCGCTTCCAACATCTCTGGCCAGACGGCTGCATGTCGTTCCTTGTATTCGGCAGCATGGATCGGATTGATACGTAATTGAAAACAGATTCTTTGAGTCATTAATTTCCGACCACCTTTCGCCTCTGAAGTTTTCGCTTAGTACCGCTAAAACTCTGAGTTAAGTTTGGAAGCAGAACGCTCACGAGTAAGAGGCAACCAGTCACAATATTTTGAGCTTGTGCAGAGACATTAATGGCAGTTAATGATGCCTGCAGGCTTCCGAAGACACATACTGCTAGAACGACCCCAATGATCGTTCCTCTGCCTCCGAAGATTGATATGCCACCAAAGAGCGCAATAGCAACGACATTGAGTTCAAGTCCCAACCCGGTATCAGATGCAGAACTTGATTGTTGGAATGTGTAGAGAAGTCCAGCAAAGGCAGAAATCAGGCCTGAGACAACATAAAGGCTGAACTTGATGCGCTTTACGCGGATTCCTGAGAAGAAGGCTGTCTCAGGCTGCAGCCCAATTGCGAAGATTGAGCGTCCCAAGGCGGTCGAGTGGAGGACAACTCCGAAAATGAGGGCAAGAACAATGAATATTGCAAAATCCCAAGCGATATGAGTGTGGGCTATCGGCAGGCTCAATTTGGTGAAACTGACTGGGAAGCCTTGTGCTGTGTTGCTGCCGAGCACGATGAGCGCAATTCCTCTATATAAAGTCAGGGTGCCGATAGTCACCGCAATTGAGGGTAGCCCAAGAATCGTTATGAGCGCACCGTTCAAGGCACCGCCCAAGATTCCGACGATGAGGCAGATGCCCATTGCCAGCCAAATATTCCATCCATGGATAAATAGGTAGCCCAAGAGACTTGCAGACAATCCAAGCATGGACGCCACTGATAGATCGATCTCACCAGTGATAATAATGAGGGTCATTGGAAGAGCCATGATGGCAATCTCACCGAAGTTCAGCCCAGCGAAGAAAAAAGTTTGCCACCCTAAGAAATATTTAGATTCGTTGGCGCCAAAAATCATGGTTGCAATCAAAAGCAGAACCAATCCAAATTCCCATCGCACCAATGCGCGACTACGACCGCTCAAAAGGGTTTTGAAAGTGCTCATTTATTTCGCCTCCGAGCTCGAAAATCTATCGACGCGAAGTGCGCGCTCAGTTTTCAAGGCAACATATCGGTCAAAGGCAATGGCGACCAGCAGTAGCGCTCCGGCAACCGCCTGGTTCCAGAAGGAAGAGACACGAGAGGCCACGAGGGCTTGATCAATGGTGTTCAGTAGAAGCGCGCCGAAGGCCGCACCAAGGACCGTTCCACTTCCACCAAATATGGCGACGCCGCCAACAACCACTGCAGCAACCACGTTTAATTCGTAGCCACTTCCAGCGGTTGAGCCAACAGTCGCAAACTCGGCCAACCAGAGTGCGCCACCAAGACCCGCTAGTGCGCCACTTATAAGGAAGGCAGTAAATACTCTTCTTTGTACTCGTACGCCTGCTAAGACGGCAGCCTCAGTATTTGAACCAATTGCATAAAAATCCCGTGCGGGGCGGAAAGTTCGCATTATGTAGGTGAATATGAGAACTGCGGCTCCCGCTATGAGAGTCAGGATTGGAATTCCAAGAATTGAATTCGATCCTAAATTAATAAAAGAGTTCGGGATACTACTCGGAACTATCTGTCGTCCATTAACCAGCAGGGCATCAACACCGCGAATGATGTAGAGCATTCCCAGGGTTACAACCAATGCAGGAACTCTGGCATACGCAACTATCAAGCCATTTATCAGACCGCAGAGCAGTCCAACGAACGTTCCCGCCAAGAGTGCAATCCAAATTGGCATCCCCTGGTGATGAACGAAAAGATCTCCAACCACATAGGCCGAAAGCCCCAAGACAGAGCCGATAGATAAGTCCACATTTTTCGTAATTATGACGAGCGTTTCACCGACAGCTAACAGGATAACTACGGAAGGTCCAGAGAGAAGTTGTTGAATACTTGCTGTGCTAGCAAAAGAGGAATTTTTGATAAGCGCTAAACCAAAAACCAAGACAATCGCAATTACGATACCCATCTCCCGCAATTGAAAGGCTTTAAGGAGAAAACTACTACTTTTGGTCTTCTTGAAAATTGAAGCCCGCATTATGCAACAACACTTTCTTGTCCCGTTGCTGCCCGCATAATGAGAGCTTCGGTTGCCTCAGCCCGCGAGAATTCTGCCGACAATCTGCCCTCGTGAATTACTAAAATCCGATCTGCAACTCCCAGAACTTCCGGCATCTCTGATGAGATCATTAAGATTCCTATTCCATTTGAGACTAGTTCCGAAAGGAGTTTGTGAACTTCTGATTTGGTTCCGATATCAATTCCACGAGTTGGCTCATCAATAATTAATAGGCTGGGGGTTCTCGCCAACCATTTTGCGAGAACAACTTTTTGTTGATTTCCACCGGATAGGGTTTTGACGGGATTTGAAAAGCGGCCAAATTTAACTTGGAGTTGGCTCGCCCACCGCGTGGCCAAAGATTTTTCCGATCCGCTTTTTATAAGTCCCAGTCGAGTTAAATCATGAATAGAAGCCAGCGCCACATTTCTGTCTATCGCCATATCCATAACAAGACCTTGTTGTCGACGATCTTCTGGAACAAAACCAATACCAGCGCTCATTGCTGCCAAAGGTGAGCCTGACTTGAGCTTCTTGCCTTTAAAGGTGACCACGCCACCATCAATGGGATCAATTCCAAAGATTCCGCGAGCGACTTCTGTTCGTCCCGCTCCAACAAGTCCTGCAAGTGCAACGATCTCTCCGGAGTGAACCTGGAGATTTATATCCTTAAATACACCAGCACGAGTCAACCCTTTGACATCCAGGATTAAATCTCCCAGTTCAGAATTGTGTCGAGAATAGACTGAGACAATATCTCGACCCACCATTGAAAAAATAATTTCATCAAGCGATATCTCTTCGATAGTTGAGGTCCGCACAAAATTTCCGTCGCGCATTATTGTGACTCTCTGGCACATTGCAAAGACTTCCTCAAGTCTATGAGAGATAAACATGATTGCTGAACCTTCTGACCGCAAAGTCTTTACAACTTCAAATAGTCGAGCAACTTCAACGTCGGTCAAAGCGGCAGTTGGCTCATCCATAATGATGATCTTTGAGTCAAACGAGATGGCTTTTGCAATTTCCACAATCTGTTGATCTGCAACGGAGAGACCGCGAGCCTTGCGAGTAGCCGAGATATCAACGCCAAGTCTTTCAAATACGCTCCTGGTTCGACGAATCATCTCTGCCTTATCAATCCTTCGACCAGCACTCAGTGGCTGCCTCCCCATGAAGATATTTTCAGCGACGGAGAGATCGGGAAATAAGGTTGGCTCTTGATAGATAACGGCAATTCCGGCGGCACGTGCGGCCAGGGGGCTAGATATTTCTACTGGGACTCCGTTAAGAATGATCTCTCCTGCATCTACATCGTAGATGCCAGCAAGAATCTTGACGAGAGTTGATTTACCAGCACCGTTTTCACCCAGGAGTGCATGAGCTTCTCCGGGAAACAATTCAACGCAACCATCAATCAGCGCTTGTACCGTCCCGAATGATTTTGATACGTGCTCAACCTTGAGGACGGCTTCATGGGAATGCACGGCGCGCTCCAATTTCCGATATTAGAAAATTACTTGGCTTTGAATTCAACTGATCCTATTGCCGGTCATTGAAACGTGTCAACGAAGACGCGACCTTTTAACGCTTCTATAACGAAAATGTAATAGAAATCCGCCTAGAATTCTATTGACACGTTTCAATAACGGGAGTTTTCTTAGCCTACTTCGATCAAAGGATCGTCCAAACTCGCTGATAGTCACTGCTGTCAGCCGTTGAAAGGTAACTCAAACATGAAGTTGAGAAATCGTGCAATCCCTCTTGTGGCAATTGCTGCCATGGTGGCGAGCATGGCAGGCATTGGAGCCTCCGCCTCTCAGGCAGCGGGGACTTTAAAGAGCGGTCAAACTTTCTACCTAATTCCAAAAGACACCCTGAACCCTTACGAGACTCTTGAAGATGGCGGCATCGCTTCAGCTCTCAAGGCTCTAGGTGACACCGCAGTTGTAAGCAGCGGAACGGCTGATACAGCTGATGCACAAATTCCTTCAATTCAAGCTGCAATTCAGGCACATGCTGCTGGAATTGTTATTGCTGGTAATGATCCAACGGCTCTCTGCCCTTCACTAGCTCAGGCAGTGGCAGCCGGTATCGCAGTTGTCGCATCTGACTCAGATGTAACTTGCCCTAATCACCTATTCATCAACCAGGCAGTAACTTCAACAATCGGAAGTTCCGAAGTTGACCTACTTGCAAAGGAAATAGGTAGCAAGGGACAGATCGCAATCTTGTCTGCTGCAGCAACTGCAACAAACCAGAACTCATGGATCGTCTACATGAAGAAGGAACTCAAGAAGTATCCAAATATGAAGTTGGTTTCAACTGTATATGGAAACGATGATCCTGCAACCTCACTAACAGTTCTTCAGGGACTACTTTCCGCATATCCAAACCTTCGCGGAATTATCTCTCCAACAACTGTTGGTATTTCAACTGCAGCTCAATATCTCGACACCCATAAGAGTCTTCTCAAGCATCTGACTCTTACAGGTCTTGGATTGCCATCACAAATGAAGAAGTATGTGCTAGACGGCACTTGCGCTAAATTTGAACTTTGGAATCCAATCAACTTGGGACAACTCGCTGGTTATGCAGCAGCAAATATCGCCTCGGGAGTAATCACAGGCGCTGCTGGTGACAATTTCACAGCTGGAAGTCTTGGTGCTTATACGGTTCTACCTGCTGCGGGTGGAACTGGACCTTCAGTGGTGCTTGGCCCTCCATTCGTCTTCGATAAGACGAATATCGCTAAGTTCAACTTCTAAAGTAAGCATAAAATAACCTGCGAAGCGGGTTCCGAGAGATTATCTCGGAACCCGCTTTTATTTGTCTTAAATACTTCTTGTGGAATTTCTTACAATTAAATGTGGCTGGAATTGAATCTTCTGGTGTGCGTGCTTCTCGGGATTTTCACATTCGGATATAACCAGTTCAGCCGCTGCATACCCCAATTGATATTTTGGTTGCGCAATAGAGGTAAGTGGGACGGTGGCATTTGCTGCAAAATCAATATCGTCATACCCGATGACACTCACATCTTCCGGGATCGAGTAGCCGGCTGCTCGTATCGCCCGAATTGCTCCAAAAGCGACTAGGTCATTGCCACATATAACAGCGGTGAAATTTAAACCTTTTTCAGCAATGTGTTCGCTCATCACAGTGCTAGCACTGTCTGCTGTCATCATGGGGATTCGCTGAGTAACAATCGTTGGACGGTCGGCTTTGGCTATGCGAGAGATCGCCTCGCGCATTCCTCTTTCACGTTCAGCAACCTGCGGAATATCCGATTCGCCGGTGAGACACATAATTTTTCTATGCCCCCGCTCATATAAATGCTCGAGCGCCAACAAGCCTCCGTGGGCATCATTTACTTCGACGCTACAGGTATCCACACCTATAGATGGGCGGTCCACCAATGTGAGTCCAATCCCCCGTTTAGAAATCTCATTGAGGCGTTTATTTGTCTCGTGAGCTGGTGTAATCAATATTCCACGAACGTTCTGACCAGCCAGAATATCTATGTAGTGATCTTCTTTTTCGGAGTCTTCATCGGTATTACACAGAATGACTACATACCCAGCCAAGAGAGCTGCATCATTCACACCCTTCGCTAGATCGGTGAAGAACGGGTTGGAGATATCAGGGACAACTAGGCCCAGGATTCGAGTTTTGCCAGCTCGCAAAGTTTGGGCTGAAGCATTGGGAATGAACTTCAGCTCATCGATCGCCTTACGAACTCGCTTAAGGGTTTCAGGGGCAAGAATCTCTGGGCGATTAATTGCATTTGAAACCGTACCTAAAGAGACACCCGCCTTTTCGGCCACTCGGCGAATTCCTATCGACATGATTGAAACGATACAGCAGTATGTTCAATTATCGAAGGGGAGGATGGTTCAAGATTTCAACCTCTTTTTTCCATAAAATGAGGCTAAATTGTTATCTAGATTCCCTAATTGAGTATTGACCTACCTCGGCCAATTAAATTAAGATAATCCATATTATTGAAACGATTTAATAAAGAAGGTTGGTCATGACTTTAAATCCGGTTGGCGCTTCGCGCCTAATTCCTGCTCGGCGTCCCAATAAGAGAGTAAAAGTTGGATTAGTAGCGGGCGGTCTTGGAACCTATTGGCCTCAATTCCCAAATTTACTTCCACAGCTCAAAGAGTCGGCGCAGTATGTTTCCCAGAAAATTTCTGCACTTGATCTTGAGCTCGTTGACGTTGGTTTTATTTCAGATGCTCAAGAGGGCGCAATCGCGGCAGAGAAATTGCGAGAGGCTGGCTGTGATCTCATAGTCACCTTCCTCACCACCTACATGACCTCTTCCATGATCGTCCCCATTGCACAGCGGAGTAATGCACCGGTCCTTTTGATCAATTTACAACCGAGTGAGCAGATGGATCATGATTCATTTGATACAGGTGCATGGTTGGCATATTGCGGTGCCTGTCCTCTTCCTGAAATGGCAAATGCCTTTGAGCGCGCTGGAGTTCCATTCCGATCTGTTTCTGGTTATTTAAAAGAGGAACGCGCCTGGGAGAAGATAACGAGTTGGATTCAAGCAGCAAGTATTCGAAGCATTCTTCAAAATTCGCGTCATGGAATCATGGGTCACTTATATCCAGGCATGCTAGATGTCTCTACAGATATGACAATGGTAACCACCCACTTCGGTGGACATATGGAAGTAATTGAATTTGATGACCTGCGAGTGAGAGTTGAGAAAGTATCTCCCGAGGAAGTAACAAGGATCCTTAAATTAACGAGGGAGATATTTGATATTCATGAGACCGTTCGAGAGAGCGATCTAGAATGGGCAGCAAAGGTGGCTGTTGGACTTGAGCAGATTGTTGAAGATTTTGATATCACGAGCCTGGCCTATTATCACCGCGGCCTTGACGATGAAATTCATGAACGTTTAGGTGCTGGGCTAATACTTGGTTGCTCTCTTCTAACAGCGCAAGGCGTTCCTGCCGTTGGTGAATATGAGTTACGCACCTCGATTGGCATGCTCATGCTAGATCGAATGGGTGCAGGGGGTTCCTTTACTGAATTTCAAGCTCTCAACTTTAATTCTGGAGTTGTCGAGATGGGTCACGATGGGCCTGCCCACCTTGCAATTAGTAACGGAAGACCAATCCTGCGTGGCTTAGGTGTCTACCACGGCAAACGCGGGGCAGGGGTCTCGGTTGAGTTCGATATTGCTCATGGGCCAGTCACAGTCTTTGGGGTAACGCAACGCCGCAATGGAAAATATCAGTTTGTCGCTTCAGAGGGCGTAGTCGTCGATGGACCAAGGTTGCGAATTGGCAACACCACATCACTCGTTGACTTTGGCAAAAATCCTGGGCAGTGGTGCGACGACTGGAGCGCGACGGGTGTGCCCCACCATTGGGCGCTTGGAATTGGGCACAGAGTGAATGAACTTAAGGCGATAAGCGAAATTCTTGATATCGAATTGATAGTCGTTTGAGACTTCAAATAAGGGAGAAACAATGTCACGTCACAGTGAAGTGAATGAGGTACTGGGTCGGCTCAAGATTGAGACGCCTTCCTGGGCTTATGGTAATTCTGGCACCCGATTCAAAGTCTTTGGTCAACCGGGCGTTCCACGGGACCCGTATGAGAAAGTTGCAGATGCTGCTCAAGTCAACAAGTTCACCGGTTCAACGCCTAGCGTTGCCTTGCACATTCCTTGGGACAAGGTTGAGGATTACGCAAAGCTAGCAGCCCATGCAAAGGAACTAGGTGTTGTTCTTGGAACAATCAATTCAAATACCTTCCAGGATGATGATTACAAATTAGGTTCAGTATGTAATCCTGATGAGAAGATCCGCGCGAAAGCCGTCTCTCACCTCCTTGAATGCATTGAAATTATGGATATCACTGGCTCGCAAGATCTCAAACTCTGGTTCGCTGATGGAACAAATTATCCTGGCCAAGACAGTATCCGTGAGCGTCAAGAGCGGCTCTCCGAGTCACTCAAGAAGACTTATGCAAAGATTGGCGAGAACCAACGGCTATTGCTCGAATACAAATTCTTTGAACCATCTTTCTATACGACAGATGTTCCCGACTGGGGGACTTCGCTAATGCACTGCCTTGAATTGGGACCTAAGGCATGGGTTGTTGTTGATACAGGTCATCATGCACCAGGAACCAACATTGAATTCATCGTTGCTAACCTGCTACGAGTCAACAAGCTCGGTGCATTCGATTTCAACTCTCGTTTCTACGCAGATGATGATCTCATTGTTGGCGCCGCAGATCCTTTCCAACTCTTCCGCATCATGCATGAGGTAAATGTCGGTGGAGGATTTGATGTAGGAACCCCGATCTCGTTTGTGCTTGATCAGTGCCACAACATTGAAGCAAAAATCCCGGGCCAGATCCGATCCATTATGAATGTCCAGGAAGCGGTTGCCAAAGCTGTATTGGTCGATCAATCGGCGCTTCGGACTGCGCAACAAAATGGTGATGTATTGGGTGCTCATGAGGTGCTCATGGATGCATACAACACAGATGTGCGCCCCTTGATTCGCGAGTGGCGCGAGAGTATCGGCATCAATCCCGAGCCTATGAAGGCATACGCTTCATCTGGGTATGCAGAGAAAATTGCCGCCGAGCGAGTCGGTGGAAACCAAGCCGGTTGGGGAGCATAAGTAACATGTCGGAGAACAAAGCGGTAAATGATCTTTTGGCACGTAGTAATCGGTTGGGATCTAATCCCAAAATTACAAATTATGCAGGTGGAAATACCTCAGCAAAGGGAGAGTCTCTCGACCCATCTACAGGTGAAGTGGTCGAAGTTCTCTATGTAAAAGGCTCGGGTGGTGATTTGGGAACCCTCAAGGCCTCAGGTCTTGCCGCTCTCTATCTAGATCGAATGAGGGCTCTTGTTAATGTATATCGGGGAGTCGAGTTCGAAGATGAGATGGTTGCTCTCTTTGACTATTGTTCTTTTGGTCGTGGCGGCGCAGCGCCAAGTATAGATACAGCGATGCATGGGCTCGTTGAATATGCCCACGTTGATCACCTTCATCCAGATTCCATTATTGCTCTCGCCACATCGTTGGATGGAGAGGCGCTCACTAAGAAGTGTTTTGGTGATGAGATCCTTTGGGTGGACTGGCGCCGTCCAGGTTTTCAACTTGGACTCGATATCGCAAAGATTGCCACGGAAAATCCAGGTGCCCATGGGTGCGTACTCGGTGGACATGGACTCACAACCTGGGGAGCTACCTCAGAGGAGTGTGAATCTCGCTCCCGCCAAGCAATCGAGAAGGCGGAGAAGTTTCTCCTTGATAACGGTAAAGCGGAACCTTTCGGCAAGCATTTGGCTTCTCGTGCGGCGTTACCCTCTGAAGATCGACTAGCGAAGGCGGCGGCGATTGCACCATCACTTCGCGGAATTGCCTCACAAGATAACCGTATGGTTGGACATTTCAATGATTCAAAAGTTGTTCTTGATTTCATATCGAGTGAAGCGCTTGACCGTTTGGCAGCACTCGGTACTTCGTGCCCCGATCATTTTCTCCGAACAAAAATTTCTCCGTTAGTCGTTGAAGTTGACGCCAGTGCTACCGTCGAGGAGATTATTGCCAAAGCCCACGACGAACATGCTCGTTATCGTGAAAAGTACGAGGCCTACTACAAGAAATATGCGACTTCGGAATCTCCTGCAATTCGTGGGGCAGATCCATTAATCATTCTGGTACCTGGAGTCGGAATGTTCTCGTATGGAAAAGATAAACAGACCGCTCGAGTTGCGGGTGAATTTTATATTAACGCGATTAATGTGATGCGTGGTGCCGAGTCTGTCTCTGTTTACCGCCCTATTGATGAATCCGAAAAATTTCGAATCGAATATTGGGAGCTTGAAGAGGCAAAACTTCGCCGTGCCCCTAAACCGAAGGCGCTGGCGGGCAGAATCGCGCTTGTTACCGGAGGTGGCTCTGGAATTGGTAAGGCAACTGCTGAACGTCTAGCGGCGGAAGGTGCCTGTGTAGTGATCGCAGATCGCGATTTTGATGCTGCCGTGAAAGTTGCGGAGGAGTTAGGTGGCCCTGATAAGGCAGTCGCAGTTTTCGTTGATGTAACAAGTGAAGAAGCTGTAGCAAATGCNGTTGCACANAGCGCTCTNGCCTTCGGTGGGGTTGATTTAGTAGTTAATAATGCGGGACTTTCAATCAGTAAGCCGTTAGTGGAAACNTCGGTGNCTGATTGGGATGTGCAACATAACGTGATGGCTCGCGGGTCATTCTTGGTCTCCAGAGAGAGCGCAAAGGCNATGATCGCCCAAAATATGGGTGGGGATATCATCTATATCTCCTCCAAGAACTCGGTATTCGCAGGTCCAAATAATGTGGCTTACGGCGCAACTAAGGCTGATCAGGCCCACCAAGTGCGTCTTCTTGCAGCCGAACTAGGTAGTTACCAGATTCGCGTCAACGGGGTAAATCCTGACGGTGTAGTTCGTGGCTCAGGAATCTTTGCAAGTGGATGGGGTGCACAACGTGCCGCGGTTTACGGAGTTGAAGAAGAGAAGCTTGGTGAGTACTACGCGCAACGCACAATTCTCAAGCGAGAGGTTCTTCCGGAACATATCGCCGCGGCGGTCTTTGTATTAGCAGCATCGGAACTACCTTTAACGACCGGATTGCATATTCCTGTTGATGGTGGCGTGGCCGCTGCATTCCTACGGTAGAACAATGAACTCTGATTTCATCGCCGTTGACTTAGGCGCTACAAGTGGTCGTGTGGCGATTGGTCGATTTGATGGGGATGCGATCTCACTAGAAATTGTTCATCGATTCACTCACGAAGTAATTGTGGATGGTGCCGTCCGACGTTGGGATTGGACTCACATCTATGCTGAAGTCGTAAAGGGAATCTCCTCTGCTAAAGCTAAGTGCGACCCTATTTCTATCTCCTTTGATTCATGGGCGGTTGACTATGGATTTATTGATCCTTCTGGGCGACTGCTTCAACCCGTGGTCTCGTATCGTGATTCTCGAACTGAATTCACCTATCTACCAACAATTGAGGCTATCGGTCGCGAGGTGATTTATGAGGCTACAGGGATTCAATTTTTGCCATTCAACACCCTCTATCAATTGGTAGCAGATATAGACACTAGGAATTACGGGGATGCTCGATATTTCCTGCTGCTACCCGACTTAATGAACTACCTCTTCACGGGCGTGGCTTCCACCGAAATTACAAATGCCTCTACAACACAACTCCTCAACACTACGTCCAGATCTTGGGATGAGAATCTCATATTGCATGCAGGGCTACGGCGTGAGCTTTTCACTCAACTCCATGAACCGGGAACAGTTATCGGTCCGATCGTGGGACATGGGCTTCTCGATGGGGTTCAGGTGGTTGCCTGTGCCTCTCACGACACTGCATCAGCAATTGCAGGAACGCCTTTGGTGGACTCTGGTGGACAGGCTTATATCTCCAGCGGTACCTGGTCACTCGTTGGAGTAGAAAATTCTTCTCCCATAACCAACCCCAAGGCGTTAGAGGCAAATCTCACGAATGAGTTGGGTGTCGATGGAACAGTGAGGTTGTTAAAAAATGTGGCGGGGATGTGGCTCCTTGAGGAGTGCCGACGTGACTGGGCCGCTCAAGGCAACCCTCTATCTATACCGCAACTTCTTGAACTGGCAGAAGGAACAGTATTCGCAACGGTAATTGATCCAAACGACACGAGATTTATCCCTCCCGGGGGGATGCCCAAGAGAATTCAAGAGTGGTGCATAGAACGAAAACTGGTCCCTCCATCTTCGCCGGGAGAATTCACTCTCTGTATTTTAAAGAGCCTTGCCGCCACGTATAAATCTACTTTGGAGACGATAATGGAACTGAGTGGAAAACGGCTGGAATCGATTCAGATTATTGGCGGAGGATCGCAGATCCGACTACTCAATCAACTGACCGCCGATATCTGCGGTGTTCCAGTTCACACGGGACCGGTAGAAGCAACTCTGTATGGAAATATTGCAGTTCAAGTAATCGCGGCAGGATTACTTCCAAACTTAAAGGCTGCGCGAAAAGCTATCGCTGCTAACACTTCAGGAGAAACTTTCTTCCCCTCAACTCTCTAATACGTGCGTTGCCTAGGAGTGATAGTTCGTAAGAGAAGCGCCGCAAGCGCCCCACCTAAAAGTCCACCGATGTGGGCATGCCAGTCGACCCCAGGAACAAAACTGAAGGCGATATTGAGAACGAGCAGACCCATTACTTGGCGGAAGTCGACGCCCATTCTCTTGCCGGTCACAAGCATGACGCCAAATAATCCAAAGATCATTCCAGATGCGCCTACCGAAGGTTGGTTGACTGGGTCGAGTAAGAGACAAGAGAAGGAGGCCGCAACAGCGGAGGCGAGCAAGATAAAGGCGTAGCGAGCTCTGCCGTAATAGTGCTCGACGATATTTCCGAGTTGAAAGAAGACCAACATATTTGAGCCAAGGTGTAACCAGTTGGCGTGCGTGAGTACAACAGTGAGAACTCGCCACCATTCACCGGCATAAACGCCGTGAACTTGGTTATCACTAAAAACAGCCTTATTTATTAGGAGCAAATTATCCTGAAGGTTAAGGCCGCCCCATGTGATTGTTGGCGCATATGTTGCAATGATAAAGAATCCAGAGATGACAACAATCAGTGTTGTCGTTAGCGAATTCTTTAGCTTCATCGCGAAGTTAAAAAGCTTATTCTGTAATAGTTACAGAGTTAATCTTGATCGCTTCTGCTGGACGGTCACCTGCACCGGTCTTTGTCGCTTCGATAGCGTCAACAACCTTCTGTGATGCCTCGTCTTTTACTTCGCCAAAGATTGAGTGCTTATGGTTCAACCATGTGGTTGGCGCAGCGGTGATAAAGAATTGTGATCCATTTGTGTTCGGTCCAGAATTAGCCATTGCAAGTAGGTATGGGCGATCAAAGTTAAGTTCACCATGGAACTCGTCATCAAATTTGTAACCAGGTCCGCCGGTTCCGGTTCCTTGAGGGCAACCCCCTTGGATCATGAAACCTGCGATAACGCGATGGAAGATGGTTCCGTTATAGAAATCCTTCTTTGCGAGGTCAACGAAGTTCTTCACAGTCTTTGGTGTGTGGTTATCAAAGAGCTCAATGACGATGTCACCGCTGGTTGTATGAAGGGTTGCTGTTGTCATTGAGTTGCCTCCGCTTTAGGTTTTTATGTAATTAGGTAGTTATAGAAAGTAGTAAGTGGAGCCTAGGAGGATCGAACTCCTGACCTCCTGCTTGCAAAGCAGGCGCTCTACCAATTGAGCTAAGGCCCCTCATTTAATTGTTTTCTAACTTTTGGTTCTTTTCAGAGTCCGAACCCTATCCGAAGTGGCTTCGAGGCGGAAATCTGGTGGGCCTGGGAGGACTTGAACCTCCGACCTCTTCCTTATCAGGGAAGCGCTCTAACCAGGCTGAGCTACAGGCCCGCATTTGCACGCCTAACCGCAGGATCTTTTGAGGGATCTAGCGCTCAAGAATTCAAGTGCGAAGGGCAAAGGTTACCCGACTATTCCTGATCTCCCAAAATGGCTTCGTCCCCATCGGCGGCAGGCTCAGCAGCATCTGCTCCGGCTGCTGGCAAGGCATCTTTCACTTGGGTAATCGAAACGACTGAGGTACCAGCATCGAGGTTCACTAGGCGTACACCTAGGGTGTCGCGACTGGTTTCACGAATCTCTTCGACTGGGGTGCGCATGACAACTCCGCCAGATGTGATCGCAAGGATCTCATCGCCAGGTTGGACGATCATCGCCCCGACAAGGACTCCGCGGGAGCCTTCATCGATCTTTGCGGCTTTTACTCCGATGCCACCGCGAGCTTGTTCGCGATATTCCTTAAGAGGTGTGCGCTTGGCATAACCACCATCAGTTGCAGTGAAGACAAATTGATCATCGCTCGCACCATTGATCGCAGCCATTGTGAGTAGCTCGTCATCAGTACGGAACTTCATACCGATCACACCTGATGTTGCGCGACCCATCGCACGGATTGATTCATCGTTTGCGGCAAAGCGCAACGACATTCCGTTTTTGGAGACGAGAAGAATTTCGTCATCGTTAGATACCAAAGCAGATGAAACTACTTCGTCACCTTCTTTGAGGTTGATAGCAATCAATCCGCCAGAACGTGGGGAGTCATACTCTGAGAGTGGAGACTTCTTTACCATTCCTGAACGAGTTGCGATCACCAAGTATGAAGCGTTGGTATAAGTACGCAGTGAGATTACTTGTGCGATCGATTCATCTGGTTTGAATTCCAAGAGGTTAGCAACATGTTGTCCACGTGCATCGCGACCAGCATCAGGGAGCTCGTGCACCTTCAGGCGATAGACGCGACCTTTGTTGGTAAAGAAGAGCAACCAATCATGAGTCGATGCAATGAAGAAATGATCGACAAGATCATCTTGCTTAAGCGCCGCACCTTTAACGCCTTTACCGCCGCGACGTTGCGCACGATAGAGATCTGCACGAGTTCGCTTTGAGTAACCGCTTCGAGTGATTGTGACAACAACTTCTTGATCTGGAATGAGATCTTCAACAGAGAGATCTGATTCGGCTAGGATGATTTGTGTGCGACGTTCATCCGCATACTTCTCGCCGAGCTCAAGTAGCTCTGTTTTAATGATTTCGCGCTGCTTTGCCTCGCTAGCCAAAATCTCGTTGAGAACGATGATTTCGGCCATCAATGTGTCGTACTCGTCGTTGATCTTCTGTCGCTCGAGTGCAGCAATTCGACGCAGTTGCATATCCAAGATCGCATTCGCTTGGATCTCATCAACATTGAGCAGCTCCATCAGCCCAGTGCGAGCTTCTTCTGGAGTTTTGCTGGCACGAATTAAGGCAATAACAGCGTCGAGTGCATCAAGTGCTTTGAGGTAACCGCGCAAGATATGAGCGCGCTTCTCGCGTTCGGCTAAGCGATAACGAGTGCGTCGAACAATAACTTCTACTTGGTGTTCGATGTAATAACGAATGAACTCGTCAAGGCGTAGCGTGCGAGGAACACCATCGACAAGTGCCAACATATTAGCGCCAAATGAATCTTGAAGTTGGGTCTGCTTATAAAGATTGTTGAGCACAACCTTGGGAGTTGCATCGTTGCGCAGAACAATCACAAGGCGTTGACCTAGACGTTCGTTACCTTCATCGCGCACATCTGCGATTCCCTTGATCTTGCCATCTTTAACTAGCTCGGCAATTTTAAGAGCTAGGTTGTCTGGGTTTACTTGGTAAGGAAGCTCGGTTACTACCAAGCAGGTGCGCTTATTGATCTCTTCGATCTCAACAACAGCGCGCATTGTGATTGATCCACGACCAGTGCGATATGCAGATTCGATTCCTTGGCGACCAACAATGAGTGCTTTTGTTGGGAAGTCAGGACCTTTAACAATTGTGAGAAGTTTTTCGAGAGTCTGCTCCGGTGTGGCATCTGGATTTTCAAGCGCCCACGCTGTGGCCGCGATAATTTCAGTGAGGTTGTGTGGTGGAATGTTTGTTGCCATTCCAACTGCAATACCCGCAGAACCATTAACGAGAAGATTTGGGAATCGGCTTGGCAGAACTGTTGGCTCTTGTGAGCGACCATCGTAGTTAGAGATGAAATCGACGGTATCTTCATCGATATCGCGCATCATCTCCATAGCCAAAGCAGCAAGTTTTGCTTCTGTGTAACGCATCGCGGCAGCAGGGTCGTTTCCTGGGCTACCGAAGTTGCCGTTACCGTCGATCAACGGATATCGAAGTGACCAGAACTGAGCCAATCGCACTACGGCGTCGTAAATGGCTGTGTCGCCGTGCGGGTGGTAATTACCCATAACGTCGCCGACGATACGAGAAGATTTGTAGTAGCCCTTATCTGGACGATATCCAGCATCGAACATTGCATAGAGAACGCGGCGATGAACTGGCTTAAGACCATCGCGAACATCTGGCAACGCGCGACCGACAATGACTGACATTGCATAGTCGAGATAGCTGCGCGCCATCTCAACTTGAAGATCTACAGTTTCGATCTTCTCTGTGGCCATACCTTCTTGAAAACGATCGTCCATTAGATATCCAAAAACCTTACATCTTTAGCGTTGCGTTGAATGAAGTTTCGGCGAAGTTCCACATCTTCACCCATAAGAACCGAGAAGAGATCGTCAGCTGCTGCAGCGTCATCGATAGTTACTTTGATGAGGACGCGGTGTGATGGATCCATTGTTGTATCCCACAACTCTTTGGCTGGCATCTCACCCAAACCTTTGAAACGCTGAATACCATCTTCTTTTGGAAGGCGCTTTCCTGCTTCTAGACCGAGTTTGATAAAACCATCGCGTTCACGATCGCTAAATGCGTATTGCACTGGCTCCTTGCCGCCCCACTTGAGTTTGTAGAGAGGTGGTTGTGCAAAATACACATATCCGTTTTCGATCAACGGACGCATGAAACGGAAGAGCAGTGTGAGGAGCAGTGTGCGAATGTGTTGTCCGTCGACATCAGCATCGGCCATCAAAATAATCTTGTGATAACGAAGTTTGGCTGCATCGAACTCATCGTGGATTCCTGTGCCAAGAGCGGTGATCAAAGCTTGGACTTCATTGTTTTGGAGAACGCGATCAATGCGTGCTTTCTCCACATTAAGGATTTTTCCTCTGATTGGTAGCACTGCTTGATAACGAGAGTCGCGTCCACCTTTTGTAGAACCACCAGCAGAGTCACCCTCGACGATATAGAGCTCGCACTTTTCTGGTTCGGTCCATTGGCAATCTGCAAGCTTTCCTGGCATTCCGCGTCCTTCAAGCAGGCCCTTACGAGAGCGGCTTAAATCGCGGGCTTTACGGGCTGCTACACGTGCGGATGCTGCATCAATGCTCTTACGGACAATGTCTTTTCCTTCTCCAGGATTTTTTTCAAACCAAGCTGTGAGGAATTCATTCATTGCTTTTTGGGTAAATGATTTTGCTTCGGTGTTGCCAAGTTTAGTTTTTGTCTGGCCTTCAAATTGTGGTTCGCCAATTTTGATGGAGACGATTGCAGTTAATCCTTCGCGAACATCGTCACCGGTTAGGCGATCTTCCTTCTTTTTAATAAAGCCCCACTCTTCACCAAATTTATTTACGATAGAGGTAAGAGCAGTTCGGAAACCTTCTTCATGTGTTCCACCTTCGCCAGTATTGATTGTGTTAGCGAATGTATAAACACTTTCGGAAAATCCAGTGTTCCACTGCATCGCAACTTCAAGCGACATCTTCTGGACTTTATCTTCGGCATCAAAAGCAATAATTGTTTTGTGTTGCTCACCCTTTGAAAGATTGAGGTGGCGCACGAAATCAACAATGCCGCCTTCGAAGTGATATGTGGCAGCGAGCGCATTTCCATTCTCATCCACGCGTCCTGGGCGATCATCGGTTAATGTGATGGTTAATCCTTTATTAAGAAAAGCCATCTCACGAAAACGAGTGGAAAGAGTCTCGTAACTAAAATCAGTTGTTTCAAAAATTTCTTTAGATGGCCAGAAGGTAACTGTTGTTCCTGTATTGGTAGCTGCATCACCTTTACGCACAGGCGCTTGTGGAACTCCGAGTTTGTACTCTTGATACCAATGTGAACCATCACGCTTCACATCAACAGAGAGATCTGTTGAGAGCGCATTGACAACTGAGATGCCTACGCCGTGCAAACCACCAGAGACTGAGTAACCACCATCTCCGAATTTTCCGCCGGCGTGAAGAACTGTAAGAACGATTTCGAGTGCTGGGCGTTTTTCGATTGGGTGAAGATCAACTGGAATTCCACGACCGTTATCTACAACGCGCACAGCTCCATCGGCCATTAAGGTCACATTGATCTCGTTGCAATATCCAGCCAGTGCTTCATCGACAGAGTTATCTACGACCTCATAGACGAGGTGGTGTAGGCCGCGCTCACCGGTCGAGCCGATATACATACCTGGGCGCTTGCGAACAGCATCGAGACCTTCAAGAACGGTGATATTGCTAGCGTTATATGAAGTCTCGGGCATTAGCTCGGGCTCCCTCTCTTGATAGGCGTTCAACCGCTGCGAGTGTCTAACCGCCTTAAATGGCCGTACAAGGCGATTTGGATCTCTCTAGGGCTTTATCCTAGTCATAACCACGCGCTAGAACCAGCCAAAAAAGCCGTCAGATTCTCATCTGGGGCGATTTGGGAGAGAAGTTGTAGGTGACTACTGCAATTAGGGTTAAATCTGGGCCATAAGAAAGCTGGCTGTGGATATCAGCCGTATGTGTCTCTCGGGCCTCGGGCATTTTTAATCGAGCGAATTCCCTTTTTCCAACTAGGCGCCTCTGGGCCAATTACTGCGATCTCTTCAACCAGAGCGCCTGGCGCTGATTGGGAGATTGTCTTTAACAGCTGGCTGGCGATCAGGGACATCTGGGTGGCCCAAGCTGTCGAGGTTGTTTGGATCGTGAGCAGTCCATCCATAAGTGAGACTGGGGTGGCATGGGTGGCAATCTCGGTGCCAACAACGGTTTTCCACTCTGTGAAAAGGGTGCCCTCGGCGATGCCTTGGCGCCAGTCGCGGGCGGCGACTAGCTCGCTCAGGACAGATTCGAGTTTTTGGGGGTCATCAACGCGGGTGCGGGTCTCTTCGGCGCTTTGGTTCTTACTTTTGCGGGAGTTGCTCCGCCATATTTTGTAGAGCTCGCGAGCGAAATCGTTTTTTGGCTCATTACCTGGAGTGGTGCTCATTAGGCCGCTCCGGTTGCGGGCTTGATGGCGCCGTTTTTCACTAAGTATGTTATGCCTGTTAGCTCTGGGGGTAGATCGGAGCCAACAGCAACTGTGATGAAAGTCTGCTCGGCGGAATTAGCCAGTGCCACTAGTTGGTCACGGCGTTCTTCGTCCAACTCTGAAAAAACATCGTCCAAAATTAAAACTGGGGATGCGCCTTCGTTTTGAAGAAGTTGGTAAGACGCAAGTTTGAGGGACAAGGCGATCGACCATGATTCGCCATGGCTTGCGTAGCCCTTCACTAAATGGTCGCCGAGATGCAAAAGTAAATCATCGCGGTGCGGTCCAACCAATGTGAGTCCGCGATCCATCTCTTGATTTTTTATCTCTGCCATTTTTGCAAGAATAATTTCGGTGTTTGATTCCGGGCTAGATGTTGCGCCTTCGATACTTGATTTATAAACGATGCCCGCTGGTTTCTTTGGTGAAATTTCTTTGTAGACCTCAGAGAAAACCGGGGTGAATTCTTCTAGGACACTGAGGCGCGCTGCGATAATTTCGCCACCGTATTTCGCCACTTGATCATCCCATGACTGAAGTGATGAGTAATTGGAGCGTGATTTTAATAGCGAGTTGCGCTGACGCACCGCGCGCTCGTAATCCGAAATCACTCCTGCTATTCGGGGATTGCGAAGCGTAAGTAGTTGATCGATAAATCGGCGTCGCTCTGAAGGATCGCCTCGTACGAGATCTAAATCCTCTGGCGAGAAATACACACATTGCAGCAGACCGAAAAGCTCTTTTTGGGAACGGATCGGGTTTTGATTAATTCGCGCTCGGTTAGCTTTCTCGGAATTGATCTCTAACTCAACAAGGAGATCGCGTTCGCTGTTAGTAATTTTTGGCGGACATATGCAGAGCTCTCGCCGAGTCGTACAAGTGGTTGATCACTTGATGCGCGGTGTGACGATAAGAAAGCCAAGTACATGATTGACTCGACGATGTTGGTTTTGCCTTCGCCGTTCTTCCCAAGAAATATGGTGATTCCTGGGGCGAGCGGGATTTCTAACTCACTGTAAGAACGGAAGTTCTTCAGCGATAAATGTGAAAGGTGCACACCAGTTAAGCGGTGTAACGCATCGGCATAAGCAGATACTTATATGACTCATCTTTCGCGCCATTAAGTTCGTGTTTGCCGCTGAGTACAGCTGGTTTGCTCGCACCGGTGAAATCGATCTGCACAAATGGTGTGCCGATTGCTTGAAGTCCATCGGTGAGATATGTTGGATTGAAGGCGATATTAATATCTTCGCCGTTGTACACAATCTCTAGCTCTTCTGTTGCTTGCGCTTCTTCACCAGCTCCAGCTTCGAGTTGGAGTGAGTTGTGAGAGAAGATTAAACGAAGTGGAACAGTCTTGTCGGTAACAAGTGCAACACGACGAACTGAATCTAAGAACGGTGCTACTTCAATAACTGCTTGTGCAACAGACTCTGACGGTAGTAAATGTTTGAATGGTGGGAACGTGCCGTCGAGTGTTCGTGATGTCATTGTTTTTAACTCAGAGATAAATCCAATAAGTTTTTCATTAGCGCCAGTTGGTGATAGCGCGAGTGTTACTTGTGAATGTGTAGTGAGAGATTTGGCTGCATCTGACAATGTGCGAGCGCGCACCAATGTGTTTACTTCAATGTTGCCATCTTTTGCTTGCCATGTCAGTTCGCGAACAGCTAAGCGATAGCGATCAGTCGCTGCGAGTGTGATGTTATTTTTATTAATCTCGATATGTACGCCAGTAAGTGTTGGTAGAGAATCATCTTTACCAGCAGCGATCGCTACTTGATTAACGGCTGTTGTGAAGAGATCGCTAGCAATCAGGCCTGCGGTCTCTGGGAGCTCAGGCAGATTTGGGTACTCATTGACTGACAGTGTTGGGAGTGTGAATTTCGCTGAACCTGCCGTGACTAATACGCGGGTTCCATCTAAAACGAATGTAATTGGCTTATTAGGAAGTGAACGTGCAATCTCAGCGAGTAAACGGCCAGGCACAAGAACTTTTCCTTTAGAGGCGATGTCGGCTTTAAGGATTGCTTTGGTCGACGTCTCTAGATCTGAACCTGTGAGTGTGATCGATGTATCGACGTCGATCATGATGCCGAGGAGCTCAGGTTTAATAGGGCGAGTAGAAAGACTGCGGGCAACCCAGTTAACGGCGTCGACTAGCTCGCCTGGTTCAACTACAAACTTCATGGTGCCGCCTCTTCTGCCGCGCCTGTTAGGGCACAAACAAGTCTAGATAGGTTTAGTTCTTCCTGTTAATTCTTAAAATCTATGTAATTAAAGGTATTAGTAGTAACCAGAGCGTTTTTATGTGGATAACCTCGAAAGTGCAGGTCAACCGCAGGTAACCTTTCTCTACACGTGTGGGTAACTGTGTGGAGAAGCGAGGTTAACCATTAATAAGGTTGAGCCACGAAGGGTTTTACCCACATAAACACACATATTCACAAAAGTTATCCCTCGCTTTACCTCAATTATCCCCAAGTTATCCACAGGTGTTAACTCTTAGCCTGGAGTTTGATCCGGTTAGTGAGCTCTGTGACCTGGTTGTAGATCGAACGGCGTTCTGCCATCAGTTGGCGAATCTTGCGATCAGCGTGCATGACGGTGGTGTGGTCGCGGCCGCCGAAAGTCTGCCCGATTTTAGGAAGGGAGAGCTCTGTGAGCTCTCGGCAGAGATACATGGCTATCTGACGAGCATTCACCAGCACCCGGCTTCTAGAGGTGCCACAGAGATCTTCTAACGTCAGGCTGAAGTAGGAGGCGGTCTGAGCCATGATGGTCGACGCGGTGATCTCTGGACCAGCTTGATCAGGAATCAGATCTTTCAAAACAATTTCAGCTAGCCCCATATCAACCGGTTGACGGTTGAGTGAAGCGAACGCTGTAACACGAATGAGTGCGCCTTCTAATTCGCGAATGTTGGATGAGATCTTAGAAGCGATGTACTCCAGAACATCATCCGGAGCATTTAATTTATCCTGCGCAGCTTTCTTACGAAGGATTGCAATACGCGTCTCAAGTTCAGGAGGTTGGATATCAGTAATAAGACCCCACTCGAAACGACTACGGAGTCGATCTTCGAGAGTTGTTAATTGTTTCGGTGGGCGATCACTTGAGATAACTATCTGTTTGTTCGCGTTGTATAACGTATTGAAGGTATGGAAGAACTCTTCTTGAGTACGTTCTTTATTTTCTAAAAACTGAATATCATCAACAAGCAATACATCTAGATCGCGATATCGACGTTGAAATACACTGGCTTTATCGTCACGGATCGAGTTAATGAAGTCGTTAGTAAATTCTTCTGATGAAACATAACGAACGCGCACACCGCCATACAGTTCTTTGGCGTAAGCACCAATCGCATGAAGCAAGTGAGTTTTACCAAGCCCAGACTCGCCATAAATAAAAAGCGGGTTGTATGCCTTCGCAGGTGCTTCCGCGACAGCAACAGCAGCTGCGTGTGCAAAGCGATTGGAAGCGCCGATAACAAAGGTTTCGAAGATATAACGCGGGTTGAGTTGTGATTGCTCAAGAGGTGCTTTGTTATCTGAGTCGCGACCAGTTCCACTTTTTACAAAACTTTGTGGTGTGAGTTCGGGAGTGGTCTCATCAACAATCTCCGCAGGAGTTGTGTCGATCTCTAAGTTCTCATCAACAGTTACAGCAATATTTATTTTCTGGCCAAGTTGGGCTGTGAGGATCTCATTCAAAGCGCTCTTAATACGGAGCTCGAGAAAGTCCTTAGCAAACTGGTTTGGGGTGTTGAGTAGGAGGGTGGCGCCACCTTCGTTTTGAAGTAGCCCCAGGGGTTTGGTGAGGGCGAGAAAGGCGCGATGCTGAGGAGACTCCCCGGCCATCGACTCGATGACGCTGCCCCACAAACCCACGAGGTCGACCTCTTCGAGAATTGCCATTCCTACACACCCATTCCATGTTATCCCCAAAGATATCCACAGCCTGTGGTCTAAACCCCAGATTGAGACTCTTCATTCGAGCCTTGCGCTCGATACAACCACCACAGAAGTAGTTGCCCTGTGGATAGAGGGCGAACTTAAATGGTTTCGAGCAGAAATACAAGTAGTTATCCACACATTAAAGGAATAAACAATGAATAAAGGAAAGAGTGACCAGCCTAGCGACCCCACAACCCTCAACCCCAGTTTGACCCTTGTCCACAGCCCCCGTAGCCTTCTCCTCTATCTGTGATGCGGGGCCACTCCTCCTTCAACTAGAAGAGTTCTAGAAAAGTTCTAGAAGAATAAGAGTGAGCCGATCAAAAGGGAGTTTTCATGAGCAAGCGCACATTTCAACCTAACAACCGTAAGCGTGCCAAGAAGCATGGTTTCCGTGCTCGTATGGCAACACGTGGTGGTCGTGCTGTTCTAGCATCCCGCCGCGCCAAGGGTCGCAAACTCATCTCTGCATAACTCGTGCTCTCGGCAAAGAATCGTTTGCGCACCAGCTCGGACTTTTCACGCACCACCAAAACTGGGCATCGCGCTAGTTCACAACAGTTGGTTCTTTATTTTCTTCACCATGCAGATTTACCGGTCGAACCTCAACTCGGTCTTATTATCAGTAAAAGCATTGGCAACTCAGTCACTCGCCATACAGTGGCTCGCCAATTACGCCATATAGCTCGCCAACATATGTCTACCTTCCCACCACATACTCAAGTTGTTGTGCGCGTACTGAAGAAGAGTGAGAGTTATGTAGAAGATCTCACAGCGCTCATAGCGAAAGCTGTGAAGCGACTGACGGAGACTGGTGCCAACAAGTGAAGCTCATCCTTGTGGCCCCAATTAAGTTCTATCAAAAATGGATCTCGCCCAGCATGGCGCCACGATGCAAGTACTACCCATCGTGTTCGCAATATGCAGTGGATGCAATCAGTGCCTACGGCGTTAAAGGTGTAGTAATGGCTGCATGGCGTTTACTCCGTTGTAATCCATGGTCGCACGGTGGCGTTGATTACGCGGTCCCAAAACTTTCTTCATCACATACAACTAACGAGGTCCACGCATGAATACCATCCTAAAACCATTGTATTTCGCTATTTCTTGGGTGATGATCCAATTCCACACACTCTTTGGATTAATACTTGGTAAAAACCAGCACGAGAGTCTTAAGTGGACCCTTTCTATTGTTGGCTTAGTGATTTTGATTCGCGTCATTCTTATTCCATTGTTTGTGAAGCAGATCAAAGGCCAGCGCGCTATGACTGCTCTTCAACCAAAGATGAAAGAGATTCAGAAGAAATATAAAGACGATCGCCAAAAGCAATCAGAAGAGATGATGAAGCTCTACAAAGAGCACAAGACAAATCCACTCGCATCATGCTTCCCACTTCTTGCACAAGCGCCAATCTTCTTCGCACTCTTCCGTGTACTCAATGGTGTTGCTAGTGCGAATAAAGGCCACTACCTACCATCAATTTTCACAACAAAACTTCTCTCAACAGCGCATGAAGCTAAATTCCTTGGCGCGCCAATCGCAAACAGTTTCCTTAACCATCCAATCACTCCAGTGGGTGCAACAAAGCTTGTGACAATTGTGTTGATTGCATTTATGTCAGCGACAACATTCTCAACTCAACGCCAACTTATGGTTAAAGGAATGCCGAAGATGGAATCCGGCAATCCAATGGCGCAACAACAAAAAATCATGTTGTACGTCTTCCCAGTTATTTTTGCGATCTCTGGCGTGAACTTCCCAATTGGTGTTTTGATTTATTGGTCAACAACAAACTTGTGGACCTTCTTCCAGCAGCTCTATGTCATTAAGCGCAATCCAACTCCAGGTTCTCCAGCGTACGAGGAGCTCCTCAAGCGCCGTGCACTTGAAGGTGGAACCATGGATGCTGGGGCAGTTCTTGATGTTTCAGAGGCAGAGAAGCTTGAGAAGAAAGCCGAGCAGACAGCCGCTCGCCAACGAAATCAACCAAAAAAGAGAAAACCTAAGAAATAGGTACAAAAACGCATTAATCGGTACAAACTAGACATTTAACTTCATTTTACGCAAAAGGAGAGCATGATGAGCGGAACAGAGACAGTCGAGAACGCAGACGTTGTTGAGAAAAACGCACCAGAGAAGGTCAAAAAGAGCCTTATCTCTCGCCTAGAAGAAGAGGGTGATGTCGCAGCTGACTACCTAGAGGGACTTCTCGATATTGCTGACCTCGATGGAGATATCGATATTGATGTAGAGAATGATCGCGCCGCACTCGCTATTGCTGGTGGCAAGCTTCAACACCTTGTCGGCTCCCATGGTGAGGTACTCGATGCCCTGCAGGAGCTCACACGTCTCGCTGTCCAAACCAGCCTAGGTGAACGCTCACGCTTAATGCTCGATATCGATAACTTCCGTAGCTCTAAAAAGGAAGAGTTGGCAAAGTTGGCTCATGAAGTGGCAGAAGAGGTTAAGTCCACTGGCGAGTCAGTCAAACTCAAGCCGATGAATGCTTTTGAGCGCAAGGTTGTCCATGACACTATCCAAGAGATCGGTCTCACCAGTGAATCTGAGGGCGAAGAACCACATCGCTGCGTGGTAGTTCTACCCGCTTGAGTGTTTCACGTGAAACCTTGCTAGAAGGTTTCTTCCCCCAGACCGCCGAAAAGGCTGATCACTATGCCCAGATTCTTGCAACATGGGGGATTGAGCGCGGGCTAATTGGCCCACGAGAAGGCGACCGAATCTGGGATCGCCATATTGCCAACTGCCTGCCAATCACCACGATTATCCCAACACCGGCTAATCCAAATAAGCCTGATAAAGCCGTCACTGTTGCCGATATTGGCTCCGGAGCAGGGCTACCTGGAATTGTTATTGCTTTAGCCCGCCCTGATTTGAGCGTCACTCTCATAGAACCCCTCCAGCGCCGAGTCGATTTCCTACTCGAGGTCATTGCCGAGCTTGATCTTCCCATCGAAGTTATTCGAGGCAAGGCGGAGTCTGTAAAGAGATCTTTTGATGTCGTCACAGCCCGCGCGGTAGCACCGCTGCCAAAACTCTTGCCAATAAGTTGGAGTTTGGTAAAGCCCGGCGGAGCACTTATGGCGATGAAAGGGGAGTCGGCTCAAAGCGAGATCGATGAAACCGAGCGAATGAAGGGTTCAACGACCACCCTGCACGTGCTCAATCTCCCGGATTTCGATACCGCTCGGGTGATTGAAGTGAGAAAAGATGGGCTAAACACCCCGTAAAAGAGGGTTAAGATCTCCCTATGGATGGCGCGCCTGTTTCACGTGAAACAGAGGCGGTTCCCTCTCAAAATCTTCCAGAAACAACTACCGAAAAAAAGGTAGTGGGAGTTCGCCGACTTAAAGAAGCGATGCCTACCCCGACAAAAACACGAATTTTTACAGTCGCGAACCAAAAAGGTGGCGTTGGAAAGACGACCTCAGCGGTCAATATTGCAGCAGCGCTAGCTATGGGTGGGCTCAAAGTCCTTGTTATTGACTTAGATCCACAAGGAAATGCATGTACAGCGCTCGGCGCGGACCGAAATAAGACGCCAGGGATGTTCGAGGTCCTCGTTGATGAGGTGCCGTTAGCCCAAACTATTCAGAAAGTGCCTGGTTTTGCTGCGCTGGAGTGCGCACCCGCTAATAGAGAGTTGGCTGGAGCTGAGATAGCGATGGTCAGTTTTGTTGCCCGCGAAAGCATCCTGAAAAGTGCCTTGCTCGACTATATGAGCGAGCGGGAAGCAGCCGGAAATCGCTTGGATTACGTGATTATTGATTGCCCACCATCACTCGGACTTCTCACTATCAACGCACTTGCAGCAACCGAAGAAGTATTAGTCCCAATTCAGTGTGAGTACTACTCGCTCGAAGGTATCTCACTACTCATGGAAACCTTAGGCAAGATCCGAAAAGCGCTCAATCCATTGGTCCGCGTGAGCACCATCGTTCTGACAATGTTTGATTCACGTACTCGACTCGCTAATGATGTTGCTGATGATGTGCGCCGCCACTTCCCACAAGAGTTGATTGATATTCCTATCCCACGCGCAGTTCGAATCTCTGAAGCACCATCTTTTAATCAGACGGTAATGACCTATGACGCAAGTTCTCCCGGTGCGATCGCATATCTCGGTGTCGCTCGAGAGATTGCCGCGCGCGGAGTTGTTGGTGAAAGCGTCTCTCAAACCGAAGGAGTGAAGTATCCATGAGTGCTCGCAAAGGTGGCCTAGGCCGCGGATTAGATGCTCTTATTCCTACAACACCCGTCGGTGACATCACTGACACTCATGGCGCAGTTGCTGGTGTCGGATTGGTTGTTGATATCAATTCGATTATCCCTAATAGTAAACAACCACGTACAGTCTTTGATGAAGAGTTGCTCGCAGAATTAGCAGCCTCAATCAAAGAAGTAGGTGTGATGCAACCGCCGGTTGTTCGCGATTTAAATAACGGTACCTATGAATTAATTATGGGTGAGCGTCGACTACGCGCTTCCAAATTAGCAGGGCTAACAACTATCCCTGTCATCATTCGTAACAGTAGTGATAATGAAATGTTGCGTGAAGCGCTGCTAGAAAATATTCATCGCAGCCAACTCAATCCACTTGAAGAGGGAGCTGCGTATCAAAATCTTCTTAACGATTTTGGATACACACATGATGAGTTAGCAACCAAAGTTGGTAAGTCTCGCTCCGCAGTAACAAACACACTTCGCCTTATGAACTTGCCAGCATCAGTACAACGAAAAGTTGCTGCAGGTATTTTATCTGCCGGCCATGCACGCGCACTGCTCACACTTATTGATTCAGAAGAGATCGAATCGCTCGCTAATCGCATTGTCGCTGAAGGATTAAGCGTTCGAGCAGTTGAAGAAATTGTTGCGATGGGTAACAACTCAAAACGTGAAACAAAAGTTCGAGCAGCAGCCACTGTTTCGCCACGACTCAGAGAGATCAGCTCTCGTTTGGGCGACAAGTTAGATACATCAGTAAACGTCGAACTTGGAAAATCAAAAGGCAAGATCACTATTGAATTCGCAAACCTAGAAGATCTAGAGCGAATCACAGCACTGCTTAGCTGATTAGCTGATCTGGCGATTTTCCATCTCGGTCTTAATTACTCCACCTAGTGCTTTGACGCCTTCACGGATGCGTTCAGGAGTTGGGTGGCAATAAGAAAGTCGCATCGACCACGAACCAAATCCATCGGCATAAAAAGCTGTGCCAGGGACGTATGCAACCTTCGCAACGATCGCCTTAGGCATAAGCGCAGTGGTATCGATCTCTGGCGGGAGTGTGACCCAAACATAAAATCCACCAGCTGGCTTGGTCCAGGTAGCACTCGCAGGGAAGTGTGCCTCAAGGGATTCAAGCATTGCATCACGACGGGCGCGATAGAGCTTGCAGAACGAGGCGATCTGATCGCGCCACGGTTGGTCAGCCAAGTAACCACTTATAGATAGCTGAGCAAAATTAGATGGACACAAGATTGAGCTCTCGGCCGCGATCACGAGCTTCTCTTTAAGAGATGGTGGAACTAACGCCCAACCAACACGAAATCCTGGCGCAATAGTTTTCGAGAATGATCCAAGATAAATAACATTTTCAGAGTCTTGAGAACGCATCGCATTTGGTGATGGCTTATCAAAACCGAGAAGACCATATGGATTATCTTCAACAATGAAGATCTTCTCTGATTGGCAGATCTCTAAAATCTCTGTGCGACGATCTGCAGGAAGTAGAACACCAGCAGGATTTTGATAGTTAGGGATCAGATACAAAAACTTAATTTGTTGGCCACTGGCGCGAACTGCTGCGATTGCTGCGCGAAGTGCTTCTGGGACCAGACCTTGGTCATCCATCTGAACATGCACCACATTGGCTTCGTACTGTTTAAATGTTCCAAGCGCTCCCACATATGAAGGAGCTTCAACCAAGACAACATCACCAGGGTTGATAAAAATACGAGAGATTAAATCGAGTGCTTGTTGCGATCCAGTGGTGACGATGACATCGTCTGGATGTGCGCGAATTCCTTCAAGCGCCATAACTTCACAGATTTGTTCGCGAAGGAATGGATGACCTTGGCCACTGCCATATTGCAGCGCCTCGGCTCCGTTTTCCAAAATAAGTTTGTTAACTACCCCAGCCATCATCTCCATAGGAAGAGCTGAAAGGTTAGGCATGCCGCCAGCCAATGAGACGATATCTGGGCGTGAGGCGACTGCGAAGAGAGAGCGAATTTCACTGGCGTGCATCAACGCAGCACGGTTGGCAAAACGCTCCGTGAGTTGTTGATCTGGACCGGTATGAAAACGAGTGATTTCGCTGGACATCAGGCAATTCTGCCACAAGCTCGTGCGGCCTCGAAGCGCTATTTCCTTGCTTATTACTTGCTAAATACTTGCGCTTATTTACGGAGCCCAGCGCTTCGAAGGTCAGCGACCTTCATTGTTCCTGTTTTAGCATCATTTTCAGCGCTCAAATAAAGACGCTGAATCGCGATCATAAGCGCCTCAACCAATGTTTCACGGAAATCTGGATCAGCCATTCGTTTGGCATCACCCGGGTGGGTGGCATAACCAAGGTCGATACGTACCGCTGGGGCTTTTGTCAGGCGTAAGAAATCCCAGGTCTTTGCATGAGTGCGACAATTAAGCAGATCTGTTCGCGCACATATCTCGCGCTGAACAAGAGTCGCAAACCGCTCTCCAACGATGGAGTGAACCCCGTGCGAGTCACTGCCGTAGTAATACGTGGCAACGCCGTGAGCGTTCTTGTTGCCGTAGTGATCTTGTTGCAACGAGACAATCAAATCTGGGTTCGATTTATTAGCGATGTCAATGCGATCGTGTTCATTGGGGTTCGATGCGCTACTGGCAGTGATGAATACATTCACACCGAGTGCAATAAGGCGACCTTCAAGACGATCTGCCAAATCTAAAATATCTGGAGTAGTTGCGGGGTCGATAACGACCACTTTATTTGCAAGTGCGGGACCTCGATCTGCACGCCGTACTTCCTCACGAAGGGCAACAGGAGTTCCACCAGAAACAATCTTCTTTAAGCGCATAAGAGAGATAATTGTTGCTGGACCACAACGGCCATCAACTTTTACGCCAACTGATTTCTGAAATTCTTTCACTGCACTTTCGGTAGCTGCGCCATAAATACCATCTACTCGGGCGCAGTTAAATCCCATCTCACTAAGCTGTGCTTGCAAGTGAGCAACATCGTCACCACGCATATATGGAGTCGCGAGAAAGAGTGTGCGATCACCTAATTTCCATCGTGCTTCTTCAAGGGAGCGAAGCGTGATGGCATCAACAATTCCTGTAACACTCAACCCACGATTTTGTTGAAATGTTTTTACGGCATGAACAACAGTGGCATCAAATATTTCTGTCGGCCCTGTAAGTAAATCTAGACGAGCTAAAAAATCAGTGAGCTGCAAAACAAGATCGCCCGACTCACCTAGTGTGATGTCGGGCGTCATGTGAATTAGGAGTGAGATCTATTAAATGTATGCTTCAAGATCTTTAAGAAGCGCTGGCTTTGGCTTTGCGCCAACAATGCTCTTAACAACCTGTCCACCAACATAAACATTCATTGTTGGGATAGAGGTGATGCCGTACTTCATAGCGATAGAGGCTTCTTCATCAGTATTGAGCTTAACAATCTTGATCTTTCCAGCATGCTCAGCTGCGATCTCTTCAAGGATTGGACCGACGGCACGGCATGGACCACACCACTCAGCCCAAAAATCAACAAGGACAGGAGTTGTGCTCTTTAGAACTACTTCATCGAAGGTAGCTGCTGTTACTGGCTGTGTAGCGCTCATAATCTTTCCGTTTCTATTCCTAGTGACACCATTCTAGTGTCCCATCAAAAAATTCTGCGCATCCAACGCAGCCTGACAGCCCGAACCAGCAGCTGTAATAGCCTGACGATAGGTATGGTCAACCAGGTCGCCACAGGCAAAAACACCCTTGAGGTTAGTGCGGGTGGAACGTCCTTCGACCTTCACATAACCCTCAGCATCTAGCTCAATTTGTCCCTTGATGAGTTCATTGCGAGGTAGGTGGCCAATGGCAACAAAGAGGCCAGTGAAATCACGTTCACTTTCAGTGCCATCGACAGTATTGCGAAGTTTAAGACCGGTGACTTTGTCAGCACCAAGAACATCGATGACATCGGTGTTCCATAAGAATTCAATCTTTGGATTGGCTTGCGCGCGCTCAACCATAATTTTTGAGGCACGGAGAGTATCGCGGCGATGGATGACAACAACTTTAGAAGCAAACTTTGTGAGGAATGTAGCTTCTTCCATTGCAGAATCTCCGCCACCTACAACAGCAATTACTTGATCTCTAAAAAAGAAACCATCGCATGTTGCGCACCATGAAACACCGCGGCCTGAAAGACGCTTCTCGTTCTCCAGCCCAATTTCTTTATACGCAGATCCAGTCGCCAAGATAACTGACTTAGCTTTGAGAGTATTACCACTGCCATCGACAAGAACTTTAATCTCGCCATCAAGTGACATTTCAACAATGTCATCAGTGACGAGCGTTGTACCAAAGCGCTTAGCTTGTTTGCGCATAGAGTCCATAAGATCTGGACCCATCACACCATCTGTGAATCCAGGAAAGTTTTCGACTTCGGTCGTGTTCATCAGCGCACCACCGGCGGTTACAGAACCTTCATAAAGAATAGGCTCTAGTTGGGCACGTGCTGCATAAATACCTGCGGTATATCCAGCAGGACCAGAACCAACAATGACGACTTCGTGAATCTTCTCGCTCATAACCAGAACACTACTCTCTACTTAGGACTTACTTCTCTTGAAGAAGAGACCAACTAAACCAGCCACTTCTTCAACCTTAAAGAGTTTGGCGAGGCCGATATAGCCAACACCACTAACCGCAAGAACAATGAAAAGTTTGATCGTATTCCCGCCAGGAATGTGGCCCATGACAAAGTAGAGCGGTATCCCAATACAGCTATAAATTGCCGCCAAGCGGGCATAAAGCCCTGAAACCTCGCCCAGGTGAATGCGGATGTCATATTTATGAAGCAGTCGTACGGTGGTAATTGCGCCTACGTAATAACTCAGGCTGAGCGCCGCAGCCAAACCGACTGTTACCCACTTAGCCGGAAGTGTGAGCGCGAATACAACAGAGATTCCAGCCGCAACAATATTCATGATCGCATTACTCAAAACTTGGAGCTTGATGTTCTCAAATGAATTAAGACCACGTAAGGCAATTAAGTTGATGCTCAGTGGTAGTAATCCAAATGAGAAGCCCGCCAGAACTAATCCCAAATAATGCGCATCGTTGTTAGAAATACCAAAGAAGAGCGTGCGGCAGATAAGCGGACCAAAGAGTAAAAATGTGATTGCTGAAGGAACAATGATTATTCCGACAAGTCGAATCGCTTTAACAAGCTCATCATGAATCGAATCAAACTTCTTCTCGATTGCGTGGAGGGAAAGTTTAGGAAGAAGCGCTGTCACGACAGAAATAGTGATGACTGAATGTGGAAGCATGAAGATCAGGAATGCATTGTTGTATGGCGTGTAGCCGACACCTGTTGTTATGCCCGCCTTCACAGCTCGCTCAGCAGCACCGGTTGAAAGATTGACCGTCACCAAGTAGCTCAATTGTGAGATGGCGGCGAAAGCCAGAGTCCAAGATGCCAAGTGCAGCGATTTACGAAGTTCGGGATCGCGCCAATCAAAACGTGCTCGAATTTTGATCCGAGTCTCTCGAATGACTGGAATAAGGAACGCCACCTGCGCGATGAAGCCGGCTGTAGTTCCAATACCCAACCATGTAGCTTGGCTATTGGAGATCGTATTAACAGTCCAACCTTTGGAGGCATGCAAGTAATAACCAAAAACTCCAATAACAACAATGTTGTTAAGGACGGGAGCCCACATCATTGGTCCGAATTTGCCTTTGGCGTTTGCTACTTGACCCAACAAGGCAAAAATTCCCATGAAAAAGATTTGGGGCAAACACCAACGCATAAAGAGAACTGTTAAGTGAAACTCTGGCTTACCTACGTAAGAACTAGCGAATAGTCGAACGAGCAAAGGTGCGCCAAATACTGACACTAGGACTAAGGCGCCTAGGACCACGCAGGTAGCGGTCACTAAACGCGAGATAAATGCCGAACCCCCGTCACTATCTCGAGTGGCGCGCACAATCTGGGGAACAAAAACTGCAGTTAGTGCACCGCCAATAATAAGGTTATAAAGAATGTTGGGCATGGTGTTAGCAACGTTGTAGGTGTCGCCAAGTAGTGCGGTTCCAAGTACTGCAACTAAAAGTAGACCACGAATGAGGCCCGTAAGGCGCGAGGCAATCGTGCCGATTGCCATCGTTGTCGATGAACGAATAATCGAATGATCATGAGAACTCATTTGACTCTCCTTCTCATGCGTCGAATACTCTGTATGGTCGCTGCAAAGAAGAGAAGTATTGCGGCGCCCGTAGTGATCCATGTGGCTACAGGACTGATGATAGATAAAGTCAACGGATAGACAACGAGATCACCGAAGCGATGACCAGATAGTGTCGTGATCTGTACATTAAGCGTCGAACTACCAGATGAGTAGACGTGGATTGGCAGCAAAATCTGAATCTTTGATTTGGCTGGCAACTCTTCCCGGACAGATACAGGAACAGAGACTCGCGCATTTGAGGCATCAATCAAGAGTTCTACATTTACTGCAGTTGGAAAGCCATTGCTCAAAGTAATCGGGAGTTTTTGACGTGTTGATGTAACCGTGAACTTGCCGGGGCTTAGATGAATAAGTTGATTTTGAGCTATGGCAGCGTTTGTCAAATCGTTGATCAAATATTCGCGAACGGTAGCCGTGAGTCCAGGGTTAAGAACTTTGATGAGATCTAAACGATAAGTATCGATCGACTTAGGATCTATGTAAGCAGCTGTTAGTTCAAATATTTTTGAGTCGTATAACAAAGAATCAATATCCGCTTGTTTTACATAGAAATTGTTATTTGACCTATATTCATTAGCCTCCAAAACAGGGCGTCCCAAGAGCGCTGCAAGTCGACTTTGGGCTACTGCCAGCACATAGCTCTTGTCATGTGGAGATAAGCGATTTACCCAATATTCAGAGGGGTTTGCATAGGCCATCGCATAAACAGGATCGTTGACAGTGACAGCTTTCAATTTCGATAACCAGCTCTTAGCAGCGTCTTGCCCGACAGGTTTAGCGCTATTGAGGAGCGAGTATCCGTTGCTCATGGCAGTGACTTCTTCAACGAGCGCTGGATCGATTACCCAGATATGGCTTCCTGAACTCACGTTATAAATCGGAGCACCAAGTGATCCAGTTGGTAATAAATCGGTTGCTAGAGAATCATCAATAAATTTTCCATCAACTTGTTGGTGTGTAGGTTCTGTTAATGAAATTGTCTCTAGTGATGAGGGCGCCGCAGCGGTGGCAATCGGTATACAAAAAGGAGTGGAAATAAATAAAGCGGTCAGCGTTGTGAGAGCAATGAAAAAACGCTTCATGCCGTAATTTCACCTGACTTAGCAATCAATTTCTTTTCATCTGGATAAGCCAGCATCCCAACTATCTCTTCAAGTGGGAACCACCCCACATCATCAACTTCTGAGATCTGTGGTGCGAGCAAGCCACCTGTTTCGGTAAATAAGAAATGGTGAACGGTTTTGTGAATTCTTTTTCCACCAGCCATAAACCAAAAATCAATCACACCCAACTCGCGAGTGATTGTGCTTTCGATACCTGTCTCTTCGGCAACTTCGCGCACTGCCGCCATCTCTGGAGTTTCACCAGCTTCAATATGCCCCTTAGGAAGAGACCACAAAAGTCTTGTTCCGGTGGCATCTTTGAGATCGCGTCTGCCGATGAGGAGCCCCTTGGTGCCGCTCTGGTCGATCACTAATCCACCAGCGCTTACTTCATCCACGCGCTTGGCGTATGTGGAGCGAGTATTGGATTGGTTGCGTTGTTTTTGAGCAGGCTTAACCGAGTTCGGATCGTTTCTCTCTTGTGTTGGAGGGGTCGCCTGGCTCACCGGGCGTCGTCTGCGACGTTTCTTCCGTTTAGCTTCGCCACCCGCACCAGGTGCCGGGGTCATAAACCAAGGGTACTGCTCTAACCTTGGGGATGTGAGTACCCCTAAAGAATTAGCGTCAGTTTTGGCGCTGGCAGCGTTGGAAGAAAGGACGCCTGTCATCGCGTCTTTGGCGCAGGCGTACAAGGAAGCTGGCTTCACTTTGGCATTAGTGGGTGGCCCTGTCCGGGACGCGATTTTAGGTCGCCTCGGCAACGACTTGGATTTCACAACAAATGCCCGACCAGACGATTCCGTAAAAATCCTCAAAAAATGGGGCGAGGCAGTCTGGGAGACCGGGGCTGCTTTCGGGACTATTGCTGCAAAGAAACACGGCGCCAGCGTTGAGGTCACCACATATCGCTCCGAGAGTTATGACCCAGATTCCAGAAAACCATCAGTGGATTTTGGTAATTCCATTGAAGGAGATTTGGCTCGGCGCGATTTCACAGTGAATGCCATGGCGCTAGAGCTCACCGGTGCCACCCCAGAGTTCATTGATCTATTTAACGGAGCCGAAGATTTGGCCCGTAAAGTTCTGCGCACACCAGGCAAGGCGACAGATTCGTTTAGCGACGATCCCCTAAGAATGATGCGAGCTGGGCGATTCGCTGCCCAACTAGGTTTCACGTTGGACCCAGAGATCATCGATGCAATTAAGAGTATGAATGAACGCCTATCAATAATCTCTGCAGAACGCATCCGTGATGAATTTATTAAGACAATCATGTCTCCAAACCCAAGACTTGGACTTTCGGTATTTGTTGAATGTGGATTAGCTGATCACTTCATCCCCGAACTACCAAAACTCAAATTAGAGATTGATGAACACCATCACCACAAGGATGTTTACGAACACACGCTCACTGTTTTGGATCAAGCGATAGAACTTGAAGATCGTCTGGGTGGACCCAACTTAGTCATACGCCTCGCAGCACTCCTTCACGACATTGGAAAGCCTCGTACTCGCGAGCTAATTCCTGGTGGCGGAGTTTCATTCCATCATCATGAAGTTGTTGGCTCAAAAATGAGCAAAAAGCGACTCAAGGAGATGCGCTTTGATAGCCACACTGTTGATGATGTTTCACATCTGGTCTTCCTGCACTTGCGCTTCCACGGTTACGGAAGTGGTGAGTGGACCGACTCTGCTGTGCGTCGATATATCCGCGATGCCGGAGATCTTCTGATTCACCTGCACGTGCTCACGCGCGCTGATTGCACAACCCGCAATAAACGCAAAGCAGACCAACTTTCCGCGACCTACGACTCACTAGAAGTTCGTATCACAGAACTCAAAGAGCAAGAAGAGCTTGATCGCATTCGCCCTGATCTTGATGGTGCTGCAATCATGGAAATCCTTGGAATTAAGCCATCACCTCTTGTTGGTGAAGCTTATGCATTCTTACTCGAGCTACGAATGGAGCAGGGTCCCTTAGGTGCCGATCTTGCTAAGGAAGAGCTACTGAAGTGGGCGAGCGATAAAGAACTTGGAGTTGCGAAGTAGCCCAAGTGAAGTGGCAACATAAATAACAGAGACGAAAAGTGGAAGCAGAACTGATTTTCCGCTCGTAGGCAAGATCAACGCAGCGATGATGGCACCAGAGACAATCCCAGCATTCGTTGTAATGTCATAAAAAGCAAAGACGCGACCGCGAAATTCATCGGCAATCTGTGATTGAACTAGAGCATCGTTGGTGACTTTTACGGCTTGGCCACAAAGCCCCACAAAGAAAGCGACTGTGATGAGAACCCACTCGTGCGGATAAAGAGCGAAGATAAGTGCGAGCGGAGTTGGGGCCGCAAGCATGATCCGGATCCAGCGATGTCGTCCAAAGTAGTTCACAAAAAACGGAGTTATAAAGGAACCAATTCCGATTCCGACTCCAGCAACACCTAGAACGAAAGCGAATCGAGCAAGACCGGCATCTGGTTTGGTCGGTGGGTTAAAAGTGTTTCGCTCGAGCAAGAGACCCATCAATGTAAATGCAGTAAGGCCACCGCGCTGTACAGCAGTTGTGAGAATTCCACGCAGCGCATCTGGATGTCTCTTTAAAATATTAAGCCCTTCGCGGAGCTCGCGCCAACCACCTCGATCTTTTGTAATTTCGTGCTCCGCTGGACCAATTTCACTTTTACCTAAGCGCGAAGCAACAGCAGAGCTGGAGATATAACAGAGCGCGGCTAGTAGAACGACGAGTGCATCGGAAAAGTCGGTGGCATGATGGAAATCAAATACCTTCTTAAGCCCAATCCCTATTCCACCACCGATAACGACCCCAATGCTTCCACCAGTAACAGCTAGTGCGTTAGCCGAAATCAACTCATCTTGATGAACGACTAACGGCAACCCGGCAGACAATCCAGCCAAGATCAATCGATTGATTCCAAATGCAATCAACACTAAAAAGGTTAGCCAAACCCCGGTCTGACTCGAACTAACAAGCAGCGCGATTGCTAGGAGAACGAGGGCGCGTATCGCATTAGCAATAGCAACAGTTCTCTGCCGCGAAAACCGATCGAGAAAAATTCCTGCATAAGGCCCGATCAAGGAATAGGGAAGTAACACAACAGCGAATGCGGTCGCAGCTGAGACAGCGCTTGGTTGGCGTTCAGGCGAGAAGAGGACAAAGGAAGCCAAAGCAGACTGAAAAATTCCATCACCAATCTGGCCGCTCCAACGAGCGCCCAAAATCTCTGGCAGTCGAGTCTTGCGATGAAAGGGCCAGAGCTTGGTGTGAACCATAGTGCAAGCCTAGTTAGGTGAGCTATCAGTAACCAGTTATCGAACCCCACGTAAAAGGTTTATTCTTATTACTTATGTTAGGTATGTGGTCAAAGCGCGATGCGATTGATTATTCGCTCAAACGTCGCTCTGCCTTGGTCGCACTCTTTTCAGGGACAGTCTCAGCGCTTGATGCCTGCAATGCTGACCCATACCTCTTACGCGCCGCGAAATATCATGGTGAAGCTGTTGAGCGACTCTGTCCAGTTTGTCGCAAACAGAAGATGGTGGAACTTCGTTACGCCTTTGGTGATCAATTAGGGCAATACTCAGGCCGCATTAAGACTGAGGCCGAACTCGATGAGATGCAGACCCAATATGGCGAATTTCGTGTCTATATCGTCGAGGTTTGCATGGAGTGCGGATGGCATCACCTGATTTACTCATTCAAGCTAGGCGACGGCAAGTATCGAAAGCCACCTCGAAAAGTGAGAACTTTGGAAGATGAGGACTATCAAAAAGAGGTCAAACGCCTCTAATTTCACTCACTTCAAGGCTGCAGCGGTAACCTTTGCGAATGAAATCTCTCCTGCCTGAGCGCGTGCGCACCTGGATTATTAGGGGCGCAATCTTTGCTATCGGCGGCGGATTCGTTCTCGCTTCATATCTCTTTGTCTACTCCTATTACACAGTCAAAATTCCTGACGCCAATGCCTATGTAAATAGTCAAGCAACCGTCATCGAGTATGCAGATGGCAGTGAGATTGGTCGTGTCGGCGCAGAGGATCGCACGAGTGTCCCTTTAGCTGCGATTCCGATGAATGTGCGTCACGCAATCATGGCTGCAGAAGATAGAAACTTTTACTCAGAACATGCATTTAGCCCAACAGGAATTCTTCGCGCGCTTTATCACGATCTTCTTGGTGGTTCGCTGCAAGGTGGATCAACCATCACGCAGCAATATGCCAAGACTGCTTTCTTAACTCCACAGCGAAGCATTCAACGAAAGATTAAAGAGATTGTGATTGCGGTTAAGTTGGAGCAACAACTCTCCAAAGATCAAATCCTCGAGAACTACCTCAACACAATTTATTTCGGTCGTGGTGCTTATGGTGTTCAAACAGCGTCACAAGTTTTCTTCAATAAAGATGTTGGGCAGCTTTCTATCTCACAAGCAGCAATTCTTGCCAGCGTGCTCAACGCTCCGGGTTATTACGACCCAGCTAACGGCCCTAGCTATCTCAAGCGACTAAAAGATCGCTGGAAATATGTGCTTGATGGAATGGTGAAAGCCCATTGGTTGACCGCTGCTAAAGAAGCGCGTATCTCATTCCCATACATCCAACCTCGCGTGAGTTCTGGTTCTCTTGCCGGCCCTAAGGGATATGTGGTCTCATGGATTGAGAACCAACTTCAAGGTCTAGGTTTTACACAAGACCAGTTGATGCAAGGTGGATTGATTGTTAAGACCACCCTGGTCAAGAAAGATCAGGAAGCGGCAGTAGATGCGGTTGCCAAGCACACACCTGCCGATCCGCAAGGAAACCTGCGTGTTGCACTGGTTTCAATAAAGCCAGGTACCGGTGAAGTTGTGGCTATGTACGGTGGTCAGGATTACCTCAAGAGCCAACTCAACAATGCGACTCAAGCGATCGCAGAAGCTGGCTCATCATTCAAACCATTTACGCTAGTTGCAGCGCTCCAACAAGGAATTTCTCTCCACTCAGTATGGAACGGAACATCGCCGCAAGTTTTCTTTGATCCAGGCTCGCAATCACCATACCCTGTCTTTAATTATGGCAACGAGCAATATCCGAATGTGAATTTACTCGATGCAACCGCTAACTCGGTCAACACCGTTTTCGTGCCGCTGGCAATCAAAGTCGGTCCGCAGAGCGTTATCGATGCGGCACACCTCGCGGGCATCCCTAGCTCTGTTGCGATGGTCGCATCACCATCTGTAACACTCGGTGTTGCTAGTCCGCACGTCATTGATGTTGCTAGCGCGTATGCAACATTTGCAGCTCAAGGAATTTATGCAAAGCCTTATATCGTGAGCGAAGTTCTTGGTAATAACCAAGGTGTGCTTTATCAAGCGCAGGAACAACCACAACAAGTATTCCCAAGTGATGTAATGGCTGATCTTACAACCGCACTCCAGACTGTTACCTCTCGCGGTACAGCTTCAGCAGCTGTAGCAGATCTCGGTCGTCCAAGCGCAGGTAAAACTGGTACCACTACCGACAACGCGAGTGCTTGGTTTAATGGATACACACCACAACTCGCAACAACTGTGGCGCTCTTCCGCGATAATGCATCGGAGTCACTCAATGGCATCGGTGGGCTTAATGCTGTTACAGGTGGATCATTCCCAGCGAAAATTTGGGATGTCTATACAAAGCAAGCGCTTGCAGGCGAACCGATTGCAGACTTCCCAGCACCTGCCAATATCGGTGGAACTGACCCAACGCCTATGCAGAACGCTGTTCCGACCTTGAGTCCATCACTTGCGGTCACCCCTACGCCAAAACCAGCGACTCCAACTAAGAAATCGGTTAAAAAGAAGTAATTCATGAAGGTCAGTTACACAGCTAAAGCGCTGCTACTGCTTACTGTGGTGATGGCTCTGTTTTCGTTTGTAAAGTTTGATCATTGTTATTCACACAGTTGGATGAGTCCAGATGAATATACACATGCGTGCTATTCAGATATTCCGGCGCTTTATGATGCACGTAATCTAGTCGATCATGTCTGGCCATATTCGAGCGCAACAAATGCGATCGAATATCCACCCATCATGGGCGTTGTTATGTGGGCTACTGCGCTTGTATCGCCGCACTCCATTCACGGATATTTCTTAGTTAATGTTTTTCTGATTGCGCTACTCTTCATTGCGAGCGCACTACTGATCGCAAAAATCAATCCGCGTTTCTGGTACCTCTTTCCAATTTGTCCAGCCGTTATTGGATCGCTCTATATAAATTGGGATATCTGGGCAGTGGCTTTAGTTCTCGGCAGTATTCTGCTTTTTGAAAGGCAGAGATATGAAGGGGGATATGGAGCTAGCGCGCTCTTACTTGGGCTTTCAATCGCAACAAAATTTTTCCCGATTATTTTGCTTGCACCAATATTTATCATCTTCTACCGTCGCAAAGAGATCGCAAGTGGAGTCCGATATATCGCTCTTGCACTTGGCACATATGCGCTAATTAATCTTCCATTCGCACTCACCACACCAACAGGGTGGTGGCGCTTTTTCTCAATGAACTCTCATCGCCCAGCTGATTTTGGATCGCTTTGGTATGCGCTCCAACTCCTAGGGTGGTCTCCTAATAACATTAACGTGATGGCTGTGTTCTGCTTCATTGCGGCGATGGCTGTTTTCTGCATCTTCTTGCTGCGAATCAAATACACACCATCATTGGCGCAGGTCGCTTTCATAGCTGCTGCAATCTTTACTCTCACCAGCAAGGTCTACTCACCACAGTATGTTCTCTGGTTAGCCCCACTTGGCGTGATCGCACTGACTCGTAGATCTGATCGGAGCGCTTTCTGGATCTGGCAGGGATCCGAGCTGCTCTATCACCTAGCTATTTGGGAGTATTTGGCTACCTCCTCTGGCGGTGGGCGATTTGGGATCACTGGGGTCGCATACGCCTGGATCACCCTTGGTCGGATCGCGGCGACGGGGTATTTCGCCCTAAAAATCGGACAATCGGTACAAAATCCGTCGTTCGAGGAGGCATCCACACCCCTCATTAACTCCACAATTGGCTAATTTCCTCTTGGAGCGCGCCCAAGTTACCCTTAACCTTCCATCAAGGAAGTAGGCACCCGTCTACTTACGTCGATGGAGCTATAACCCTCCTGTCGTGGAAATACCACGACCGTTTAGTCCAGAGGAGGTGGGGTTAACGCATGCGTCATTATGAAATCATGGTCATTCTCGATCCTGAATTAGAAGAGCGCACAGTCCAACCAAGTCTTGATACTTATCTCAAGATCATCAAGGACAGTGGCGGCACAGTCAACAAGTTAGATATCTGGGGTCGTCGTCGTATGACCTTCGAAATCAACAAGAAGGCTGAAGGAATTTACGCTGTTGCTGATTTGAGCTGTGGCCCAGATGCGATCAAAGAACTCGATCGCCAACTCAATTTGAACGAAGCTGTGCTTCGCACAAAAGTAGTTCGTCCAGACGACACAATTTAAATTCATTAACGCATAAGAGAGTATAAAAATGGCAGCTGGAGATACAACGATCACAATGATCGGTAATTTGACCAACGATCCTGAACTTCGCTTCACACCATCTGGTGCTGCAGTCGCAAAGTTCACCGTTGCTTCAACACCTCGTTATCTCGATAAGGCAACGAACGAATGGAAAGATGGCGACAGCCTCTTTCTTAATTGCCAAATCTGGCGTCAGGCAGCAGAGAACGTTGCAGAATCGTTGACTCGCGGAATGCGCGTCATTGTTTCTGGTCGTTTAAAGCAGCGCTCTTATGAGACTAAAGAGGGCGAAAAGCGCACTGTATTTGAGGTGGAAGTTGATGAAGTAGGTCCATCACTTCGCAACGCCACCGCAAAGGTCACCAAGACAACTCGCGGTGCATCTGCAGGAGGCTTCTCGTCAGCTTCAGAGACTGTTTCTTCAGAAGATCCTTGGTCAGCTGCGCCAGTAGGCGGCGGTTGGGCAACGAGCGCTTCTGATGATCAGCCACCATTTTAATAATTAACTAACCAACCATTCCTGCCTAATGGCAGGGCACCCTAAAAAGGAGCACCACAGTGGGAGCAAGAAGTAATAAGACACTGAAGCCAAAGAAGACAGCACCAAAGATGTCTGCTGCGGCTCTCAAGAAGTTTAAGAAGAAGCCATGTTCTTTCTGTCAGCAGAAGGCTACTTATATTGACTATAAGGACATCGCAACACTGCGCAAGTTCATCTCTGATCGCGGCAAGATCCGCGCTCGTCGTGTAACTGGTGCATGTACCCAACATCAACGTGCAATTGCTGCCGCGGTTAAGAATTCCCGCGAAATGGCGCTATTGCCTTACACCTCAACAGCTCGCTAAGCGGATAAGGGAGAAGACAGATATGAAACTCATTCTTACTCGTGAAGTAAATGGCCTTGGCCAAGCTGGCGATGTTGTAACTGTTAAAGATGGTTACGCACGTAACTTCCTTCAACCTCGTGGATTTGCAATCGCATGGTCACTTGGTGGAGAGAAGCAGATCGAAGGCATCCGTCGTGCACGCACTGCACGCGAGATCCGCGATCTTGACCACGCACGCGAAATCAAAGCTTCACTCGAGAAGGCCCCAATTGTCGTTAAGGCAAAGGTTGGCGCAACAGGTTCACTCTTCGGTTCTGTAACCGATAAGGACTTGGTCAAGGCAATCAACACCGCTACAGGTGTTGCCATCGATCGCCATCACCTCAAGGCTCCAATCATGAAGAAGCTTGGCAACTACACAGCAAAGGTCACCCTTGCTGCATCTGTAGTCGCTGCGATCAACGTTCAGGTCGTCGCTGCTTAATCTCAACCTCACCTGATATCTCAGAATCTGAGATCGACGGAGATATCTTTATCCCCAACCCCGTTCACGAAAGTGAGCGGGGTTGGGCGCTTTTATGGAGAAAACCAGCGCTCTTATCCCCAAACAATCCACACCCACGCTCAAGTTATCCCCAGTTACGGACTCGTAGTCCACAGCTTCACACACAGGGCAGCCGGGTAAAAATAGGCAATGTCAGTGCTCTCCACCAAAATTAGGGCATGAGCATCGCCGAACTCCCAAGCCGGGGCAGCAATAACACCCCTGCACGTGCGGTTGAGTTCGAACGTACCCCACCTCAAGATCTCGTTGCAGAACAGTCGGTTCTAGGCGGAATGCTTCTCTCGAAAGATGCAATCGCCGATGTTGTCGAAATAATTAAAGACCGCGACTTTTATCGCCCTGCACACGAACTTATCTATGACGCAATTCTTGATCTCTACGGCCGCGGCGATCCTGCCGATCCAGTAACAGTCGCTGCCGAACTCACGAAGCGTGGTGATATTGCGCGTGCAGGTGGCGCGCCATATCTCCACACACTCATCTCTTCTGTCCCTACTGCAGCAAACGCTGGTTACTACGCAAAGATCGTGCGCGATCGCGCAATTCTGCGTCGCCTTGTCGAAGCAGGCACAAAGATTGTCCAACTTGGTTATTCAGAAGAGGGCGATGTTGATGATGCAGTCAACACAGCTCAGGCTGAGGTTTATCAAGTAACAGAGAGTCGCATGTCAGAGGATTACATCCAGCTCTCAGAACTTTTGCCAGCCGCGCTCGATGAGATCGAAGCTATCTCAAGTGGCGTTGCACAAGAAGGTGTGAAGACAGGATTCAAAGATCTTGATTCGCTCACCAACGGTCTTCACCCAGGAAACATGATTGTTCTCGCTGCGCGTCCAGCTGTCGGTAAATCAACTCTCGGCCTAGATATCGCTCGTCATGCAGCTATTCACAATCAAGATTGTTCTGTGATCTTCTCGCTCGAAATGTCTCGCTCAGAGATCACAATGCGCATGCTCTCAGCAGAAGCGCGAGTCGGACTTAATAACATTCGTTCGGGTTCTCTCTCGGATGATGAGTGGGGCCGATTAGCTAAGCGCATGGGCGAAATTTCTCAAGCCCCGCTCTTTATTGATGATTCACCAAATCTCTCATTGATGGAGATTCGCGCAAAAGCACGTCGCCTTAAGCAACGCCATAACCTCAAACTCATTGTGATTGATTACTTGCAGTTGATGACCTCGGGTAAAAAAGTCGAGAGCCGTCAACAAGAGGTCTCTGAATTTTCACGTAATCTCAAGCTCTTAGCTAAAGAGATTGGTGTTCCAATCATCGCGATCTCACAGCTCAACCGTGGTCCAGAGCAGCGCGCCGACAAGAAGCCAATGCTCTCGGATCTTCGTGAATCAGGATCGATTGAACAAGATGCCGACGTTGTTATCCTGCTTCATCGCGACGATATGTATGACAACCAAAATCGTTCTGGCGAGGCTGATCTCATTGTGGCCAAGCACCGTAATGGACAGACTCGCACCATCACCGTAGCGGCCCAACTTCACTTTGCTCGCTTTGCTGACTTAGCAGCACCATCGAATTTCTCCGGTGGCGCAAGCAGTGGTGGAGCTTCTGGTGGCAGCAGCGACGCTTTTATTCGTGACTAATTTCGTGACTAATTAAGCCATACTTAATCGATAGGCGTAAGTAGCCCGCTCTTAACATCATAAACAGCGCCCATCACTCGCACTTCATGAGCCAAATATGGATTACTCTCCACGCGAATGACATCCTTGCGAAGAGATGCAAGCGGATCACTTGTTGTCTGGAAATCCAAACTACGAGTATCAATCCCAGACTTATCTAAAATTGCTTGATGAATTCCTGCTTCATCAGTGCTTGCCATTCGGCAATCGGTGTGCGGCATAACCAGCACACGATTTACTCCGAGTAGATGAGTTGCAAGTGCCAAAGTACGGAGCACATCTGATGTTACACGCGCTCCCGCGTTACGTAGAATTTTGGCATCGCCAGCGTGCATTCCAACGATCCGCAACGGATCGATACGCGAATCCATACAGGTCACGATCGCAAGACCCTTCATCGCTTGACCGGTGAGATTCTCCGATGTGAAATGGGAGACGAACTCTTTATTTGCTACGAGTAAATCATCAAATTTATCCATGGTCTTACTCCATCTCTGTCGCTTCGGTTGCAAGAAAACTTGAGATATAAATTCCAATGAGCACGATTGCTCCGCCCACTAGTTCAATCGTAGTAAGTCTCTCACGTAAGAAAATCCATCCCCAGATACCGGCCAGTACTGGCTCGAGCATTCCGATGATTGCAGTGACTTGTGCACTGAGGTGTTTAACGCCGATTAACACCGATGTGTAAGGAATGACAGTTCCAAAGAAGATGACAAAGAGAATCAGGCTCCAACCCGGCAGGTGATGGCCGGCTAACTTGCCATTGAGATCGATGGAGCGAGTGAAGATCGCAGTGGGGAATTTCCACCACGGTAGTGCGATCGCAAAAAGAAGGGCGGTGACCCCAAATCCCCAGATCGCCATGGCTTCACCCGTAAAGCGAGTGCTGAGCCTGCGACCCATGAGGAAGTAGACGACCAGGCTTAAGGCATCAAGAAATGCGGCGATCAGTCCCGGGCCATTGAGGGTCAGACCCTCCCAAATTTGGGCAACCAGGAGGAGCCCAAGAAAGGCGCTGCCTAACCCCACCCACATGAGCGGGGCGATGGGCTGCTTTCGGAATATGCGCAGGTAGGCGACGATCCAAATCGGGGCCGTGAACTGAATAATGATCGCGATTCCCACATGTAAGTGCAGAATTGAGAAAAAGTAGAGGGATTGGACCGCAGCGATGCCAAAGGTGCCAAAAAGGAAGAGGGTAGGGATCTCTCGTCGGCTGACTTTGAGCTCACCGAGCCTTCCGTGCAGCGCCATATAGATAAGAAGAATGGCCCCAGCCCCGGTGGCGCGAATTTGGGTCAATCTCCAGGGAGAGAGCCCTGCCTCCATCACCCATTTGGCGACGATTCCGTTGATTGAGAAGAATAAAGCGGCTGCGCTCACCAGTAGTGATGCTTGAGCGCGGTGGTTTTTCACAGGCCGACCCTACCCGCTCCCGCACGCTGATAGGGTTTTACCGTGCTACTCAGTGATCGCGATATCGCCTCTCAAATTTCCGCTGGCCGCCTCAAGGTAGAGCCATTTCATGAAGCAATGATTCAGCCGTCCAGTGTGGACGTTCGCCTTGATCGCTTCTTCCGTGTCTTTGAGAACCACAAATATGAAGTGATCGATCCTTCCATTGAGCAATCAGAACTCACTCGCGAAGTGGCAGTTGGTGCGGATGAGTTTTTCATCCTGCACCCGGGCGAATTTGTTCTCGCAAGCACCTACGAAGTGATCACGCTTCCTGATGACATCGCAGGTCGCCTAGAAGGAAAGTCTTCTCTTGGGCGTCTGGGCTTACTTACTCACTCAACAGCTGGTTTTATCGATCCAGGATTTTCTGGTCACATCACTCTTGAGCTCTCTAATGTTGCCAACCTCCCTGTGAAGTTATTTCCGGGAATGAAAATCGGCCAACTTTGTCTCATCAAACTCTCATCTCCAGCCGAGCATCCTTACGGTTCTGCACAGTATGGTTCTAGATACCAGGGTCAACGTGGCCCAACGGCGAGCAAGTCTTGGCTCAATTTTCACAAGACAAACATCCAATAAAAATTAATAATTAGAAAGTCGGAGTAATTATGAACATCGTTGTTCTTGTTCTACTCGTCCTTGTTGTTCTTGCACTTCTAGCAGTGATGTCACGCAATCGTCTGGTGCGTCTTAACATCTCAGTAGATGAAGCATTTGCTCAGATCGAAGTACAACTCAAGCGCCGCTCCGACCTCATTCCCAATCTTGTCGAAACAGTCAAAGGCTATACAAATCACGAAGCCTCAACACTCGAGGCAGTCGTCGCTGCACGTGCAAAAGCAACTGCAGCAACCTCGGTCGCTGATGTCGCAGCTGCAGATGGCTCTGTTACACAAGCACTTCGTGGACTTCTTGCCGTTACCGAGAATTATCCCGATCTCAAAGCATCAGCTAATTTTTTAGCACTTCAAGAGGAGCTCTCTACAACAGAGAATAAAGTCTCATTTGCACGTCAGTTTTACAATGACAATGTGCGCTCGCTCAACCAAGCGATCAAGACATTTCCATCTAGCCTCTTTGTTAACTCAGCAAAGGTCTCTGCCCGACCATTTTACGAAGTGGAAGATCCGCAAGATCGCAAGGCTCCAACAGTTAAGTTTTAAGGCATATGGCTACAGCTGCTCGTAACTTCGACTTCAGAAAACTCCAAGCAGGCAACCGCCGCAAGTCCGGAGAGCTGCTCTTTGGCATGGGCATTATTGTCGGTGCTGTTGTGTGGGCGCTGATGACATATTTCGGTAAAGGCGGCATTGCAATCGTTCCCGTCGCAATCGGTGTCGCGCTGATCTCCGTCTGGGGTTCGTATTGGGCATCTGACAAGATTGTCCTAACAATGACAGGCGCAAAGCTCCTAGATGAAAATAAGAATAGACAGCTCTACGACTTAGTCTCCGAAGTTTGTGTTGCTGCTGGTCTGCCGCTTCCTAAAATTGCCATTGTTGAAGATGATGCCCCTAATGCCTTTGCAACCGGACGCGATCCAGAGCATGCAGTTATCGCATTTACTACCGGAATTCTTCGCCTTATGGACCGCGAAGAGTTGCAGGGAGTTGCCGCTCACGAAATGTCTCACGTAGCTAATCGCGACACACTCGTCTCTGCCATCGCAGCAACGACAGCTGGCGCGCTAGCTATCCTGACAGACTTCCTTATGCGCATCATGATTTTTGGTGGTGGAGAAAGGCGTGATGATCGTGATAATCAAAATCCAATCGCGCTTATAGGCTCAATCGTTGTCCTGATCTTGGCCCCAATCGCAGCAATGCTTTTACGTTTAGCAATCTCACGCAAGAGAGAAGCGCTGGCCGATCTCACTGCAGTTCAATTCACACGTAACCCAGCGGGACTTCGTCGCGCACTCGAAGCGTTGCAAGCTGACACAACTGTGGTGCAGCAACGCTCTACTTCTGTTGCGCATATCTGGATTGAATCTCCACTCGACAACAGCGCAACCTCCAAGCTATTCTCTACACACCCACCACTCAGTGAACGCATTGCAACACTTAAGGCTATGGAAGGTCTCTCATGAAGCGCAGCATCGCGTTACTCGTAGGATCACTTCTCATTCTTGGATCGAGCGCTTCGCTGGCGGCAACTCCTAAGCCGAGCTCTACATCGGGTTCTATGGCCGGTATGAATATGGCAGCTCCGACACCGCCGCCTATAACAGGAACCGCCGCGATTATGGGCGGAACTATCCTTGATGCGCCAATTCCAGCATCAATTCTTAACATTCCACTTGTTGATGCAAGTGGCAAGAGCTTCTCGCTTGCCTCACTCAAAGGCAAGACTGTTGTGCTCACAGACTTCTTCACTAGTTGCGACATGATCTGTCCAATGACCTCAGCAAATATGCGTGACATCGCAGCAGCAGTAAAGGCAGCGGGCAAGAGTTCTTCGATCGATGTTCTTGAACTAACTGTTGATCCTGCTCGTGACACCGTGGCTCGAATCAACGCATACCAAAATCTTTATGGCGGTGCGACATGGACCATGGCTACTGGAACACCTACCAACCTCAAGAATCTCTGGGCGTGGTTTGGTGTATATACCAAGCAGATTCCAAATGAAGATGGCTCTGCCGTGGATTGGCAGACCGGCAAAAAGATTGCTTACGATGTTGAGCACGATGATGTCGTCATGATTCTTGGACCTAATTCGCACTTCCGCTGGATTGACCTAGGTAATCCCGCAGTTGCTAATCCAAATCTTGTTCCTGCAAAACTGAAATCATTTTTAAGTTCGCAAGGCAAACTCAATCTCCTCACCCCTGCGCAGCCAGATTGGACTAATGCTGCAGTCTTTGGCGCACTCCAACAAATTTACGGACTTCACATTGGTCCTAAGATGAAGATGTGAAGCGATTTAGATTCCTTACGCCACTAGCGCTAGTTTTAGGACTTTTCACAGCCCCAGCAGCGCTAGCGCATACTGTTTTGATCGGATCAACACCGGCAGCAGGCTCAACCGTCGCGCAATTACCCGAGCAGATCACTCTTACTTTTGCGAGCTCACTGTTAACGCTCGGTAGCGCATCGGTGAATCAGGTAGAAGTCACAGATCCCATGGAGCACGTGATTACCTCGAACGAGAACATCGTTCATGGTGCCATGCTGAGCAATGTGTTGACACCATCAATGGTTATGGCAGGTGCATACAAAGTCGCCTTTCGAGTAGCAGCGCAAGATGGACATATTTTGAACGGAAGTTTTATCTTTAACGTAGGTAGTGTAAAACCTGCGGCATCAGTACCCGTTCCACACTCTGGTCGCATCACGCTTAACGCCGATGCCAACGGCGCAGGCGTTCTAGATGGCGTTGGTTCAGCAACCGATAAGGCCCATGGTGATTTCACAATAGATTTTTCTCACGACACTTTCTGCTATCGCATAAGCACCGCTATAAAAGATGTCACCGCGGCTCACATTCACGCTGCGAGTCAGAAAAATATGACAGTCTCAGATGAGATCTTTTTACCTCTTGAGTTGTCGAGCATCAACGCTAAAAATCCAGTCTGCCAGAGTGAACCTGCCGTATCACTAGCTACTCTTGCTCGAAATGCTGGAAATTACATTTTCATGTTGCACACAGAGCGATTTCCCGATGGTGACGTGGCCGGAGAGCTCCGTAGTTCACGCACATCCGATCCAGTCATTCATTCGGCTTCAGTCACAGCAGCGAAGATTGGTGGTGATTCGGCGATAGCTTTGAGCGTTACAAATCCTTCGTCAACACCAATTCTCATCACTGCTATCACGACCAGCACGGCTTCCACTTCAATGATTTTTTACGATGCGAATATGTGTCAAGGAAATAGCACCATGCACGCTCTTCCCAATGTGTCGATAGCTCCGGGCGCTATGACCGCGCTTGGCTATAAATATCAAGGTGCAATGCTGGGCCGTCTCACATCACCCTTCGTGATTGGCGCTCGGATTCCACTGACAGTTACATGGACCAATAATCAGGGGAGTACACATAAGCAGACCGTTGTGGCCACGGTGGTCGCTGCACCTAAAGGATTGAATTTCGGCATGAGCTCAATGTCCGGGATGTCGATGTAAAATATGCGTATGAAAAAGAAACTTGTTAGCATCACTTCTGCCTTAATAATCACCAGTGTAACTCCGGTTTTTGGCGCAACCATAAGCACTCCTCCAGCATCAGTGGGAACATCCACTCAAATCGCAGTTCCTGATGCGGTTTTGAATGCTAGCTTCACAGATGAGATGGGTATGACCCAATCGCTTGGTGCGCTTAAAGGTAAGACGGTACTTGTAGTACCGCTACTTACCTTGTGTGGAGATACATGCCCTTTTACATCCGCAAACATGGTTCAGATCCAAAGTAAGTTGGCCTCTGATCACGCATCGAATGTGGTGGTTGTAGGAGTATCAGTCGATCCATATCGTGACACCCAAAATCGAACCACGGCTTATCTGAAACTCATTAGCGGTAACTTCGATATTTGGACTCCAAGGGGAGTTACAGCTACTCCTGGATTTACAAAACAAGAGCAGGCTTCAAAGAACCCAGTCGGATCTGGTGACACAAATTCAAATCTCACAGCTCTCGAAAAATTCTTTGGTTGGACAGTTCAAGTGGTGCCACAAGGAAATCCACCATCAAACGATTGGCTTGCTCCATTTAAGCCACTCACCTACGACATCAATCACTCAGATGGATTCTGGATTATTGATCCAACAGAGCACGTTCGCTTTGTGAGCGGGACACAACCTGCATTTACAGGAACTCTCTCCAAAACCCTGGCAACATTTATGGGATACAAAAGCAACATCTATAAGAATCCTGTGTACAAAGGCGGATGGACTAGCGCAGAAGTACTACAGGCGCTCTCCTTTGTAGATCAAGTCAAGTACTAGTCACCGAGAATCGGGAAATGGAGTGTGAACGTCGCTCCATTTCCTGGCTCTGAAGCCACAGAAACACTGCCCCCATGGGCTTTCATAATGGCATCCACAATTGAGAGCCCGAGACCACTACCTTCTCCAGCGCTGCGTGCGCGTGAAGGATCTGAGCGGAAGAAGCGTTCGAAAATTCGAGGTTGATCCTCAACTGGCAATCCAGGACCACTATCTGCGACGCAAATTGTAGTTTCGTTATCACCTACGTGCGCTGAAACAATAATCGGAGTTCCGGCCGGTGTGTGTGTTCGTGCATTAGCTAGAAGATTTGCAACCGCTTGGTGAATGCGCTTGCTATCACCCAAAACAAATATCTCATCGCTCTCGCCGCCCGTATTTATGGTGATTGTGTGGCTAGGACCAGCAGCACGAGCCGATGCAACCGACTCTTCAATTAAGTTTTTAATATCAACCGGCTCTTTAACAAGCGGTCTAGCCTCATCGGAACGAGCAAGAAAGAGTAGGTCCTCTACGAGTGAGCCCATACGTATCGACTCTTTCTCAATACGACCAATAAGTTCCTTCGTCTTTTCTACACCCTCAACAGCGCCTTGACGATGGAGCTCGGCAAATCCGCGGATTGCAGTAAGCGGAGTCCGAAGTTCGTGTGATGCATCGGCAACAAATCGACGAAGCTTTGTTTCGGAGTTCGCTTTTGCATTGAAGGAGTCTTCAATACGACCCAACATGGTATTGAGCGAATGAGATAAACGACCAACTTCAGTGTTTGGTTTGCTGGCAGGCAAACGTGCGGAGAGATCTCCTGCAGCAATTGCAGCAGCCGTGCCTTCGACGTCGAGTAGTGGCTTAAGACTTATCTGAATGACATACCGAGAGATCAGGCCGATAAGTAGAAGAACGATGAGTGCGATAAATAGGAAGAGCCAACCCAATTCTTGCAGAGTGCGATTGACGCTATAGAGCGAGACCGAGACAATGAAAGATCCAACTCCGGTTGGGAGTGCTAATGCAATTGCGCGAGTTGCAGGATTGTTCTTTGTGGCAGCGACAGTAAATGGCTTGCCTTTCGTCGCATTAACCTGATCAATAGTCATGCCAGTAAAGGTGGTTGGAGTTGTGGCGCTGGTGATATCTCCACCAAGTTGTCCCATGACATTTCCCTGCGCATCTAGCAGCGTCACTGCAGTTGCGGTTGGGACTCCACGGAGTGGACGAACTACGCGAAATGGCGAGTTTGGATCCTCAGTATTATTTTGCGCTTCAGAGTTTGGATCGATACCAGCTCGAGCCAACCTATTGATAGAACCCATAGCAACACCCTTGAGTTGGGTATCAACTTGGTTCACAAGAAAAGATTTAAGTTCGGTATTAGCCGCAAAATCCGATGCGCCTATACCAAGAGCAGCTACAAGCATGATGGCTAGTAGCAAGCGGCTGCGAAGACTCCACTGCGAAGGATGCATGAGCGTCATACCTAAACGTATCGCGAATTACTTGCCTGATGGAATGCGCATGCGGTAACCAACGCCACGCACAGTGTGAATAAGAGCGGGCTCGTAGATATCAATCTTCTTACGCAGGTAAGAGACATAGGTTTCCACGATGCCAGCATCACCCCGGAAGTCGTACTGCCAGACATGATCGAGAATCTGAGATTTGCTGACTACTCGATCCGCATTAATCATGAGATAGCGAAGCAAGAGAAATTCTGTAGGGGATAGGTCAATGAGATGACCCGCACGTCGTACCTCGTGAGTTGCTTCATCGAGCTCTAGATCTGCAAAACGAATTTTCTCGTCATCAACAGTGGATTCCACTGCGCCGATGCGACGCAACAGTGCGCGCAAACGGGCGACCAATTCTTCGAGTGAGAAAGGTTTGGTTACATAGTCATCGCCACCAATGGTCAGACCAGCGATCTTGTCATCGACAGCATCCTTTGCAGTCAGAAAGAGGACGCCAACGCTATGTCCATCCTGACGAAGTTGGCGGCATACTTCAAAACCATCTTGATCGGGCAGCATGACATCGAGAATGAGTGCATGAGGCTTGAACTCTTCAGCGATGGTCAGCGCTTCAGATCCGGTAGCGGCGGTGCGAACATCAAATCCAACAAAGCGAAGACTGGTTGCGATGAGATCACTGATGGAACTCTCATCATCGACTACAAGAATTCTCTGCTGACTTGCAGAGGGAGTAGTTGTTGCGGTTGCTGGAGTGATCATAGGAGGATCATGGATGAGAACCCTGAAGGTTTCCTGAGAATGGACAGAAGTTTTCCACAGTGTTTATCCACGATGTGGAGAATTACATCGCTGTAATTCGAGTGATTTATGGCTGAGTTAGCGCCATTTGGTGGCGAGCGTGAATCCAGCTGCAATAAAGCCGAATCCGATCACCATGTTCCATGCTCCGATATGAGGAACTGGGTATTTGGTGGTTGAGACGTAGAAAATCACAATCCAGATCAAGCCGGCGATGAAGGCTGCGACCATGAGGGGTGCAAGCCAAGCCGGGCTCTCTTTGCGAGATTGGCCAAGATGAGCGAACTCGTCGACAATCTGGACGGATTCCTTCTTCTTGCGCACACGTGATTTAGGCATGTGCAGAGAATACACCAGTTGATCCCAGCTAGATATGCCTCTCCTGGTTGGATATTCCTGGCTAAAGTTTGAGGATGGGCGCCACTCGTATCTTGGTCGTAGATAACTACGACTCTTTTGTCTACAACTTGGTGCAATATTTGGGCCAACTAGGCGCGGATGTCACGGTCATGCGTAATGATGAGGTGAGCGTTGATAATGCCAAGAACTTTGATGGCGTTCTGATCTCCCCAGGTCCCGGAACCCCCGAGGGCGCTGGAGCCAGTATTGAGCTCATCCACTTCTGCGCCGAACATCAGATTCCACTCTTTGGCGTCTGTCTTGGACATCAAGCAATCGGTGTCGCATTTGGCGCAACTGTTGATCGCGCCCCCGAACTACTCCACGGAAAAACTTCCCTTGTTCATCACAATGGCCATGGGTTGATGAGCCAGATTCCATCACCGTTTGTGGCTACTCGATATCACTCCCTAGCAATCGTTCCAGAGACGTTGCCTGATGTTTTGGAAGTAACCGGCAAGACTGAGAGCGGAATCGTCATGTCAGTCGAGCATAAAACTCTGCCTATATCGGGAGTTCAATTCCATCCTGAATCTGTTCTGACAGAACATGGTTTCACGATGCTTGCCAACTGGTTGGCTCGATGTGGAGATGCCGATGCGCTCGCCAAATCTGTTGGGCTTGCACCCGTGGTGAACCGCGGTTAATGAATTCTCATTACTCCTAATTGTTGGGCGAATTTGGATTTGTATTAACGGTAATCGTTACTGACGAGCCAATTGATTGAGTTGTTCCACCTACCGGTGCTTGAGCCAACACAACGTTGCTGGCCTGAGTGGGATCCCACGCTTGCGCGGTCTTCACCAAAAAGCCTGCTTGAGTAAGTTGCGTAATCGCTTCAACATTGGATAATCCAACCATCGAAGGAACTTGCAAATTACCGCTAGCAATTTCTAGAACAACGCCACTTCCCGCCGCCAAAATACTTCCCGCACTTGGTGTAACTGCCAACACTGTTCCTGGTTGTTCATTGGAATCGGTGGCAACAGTTTGAGTGATTACTAGCCCCGCAGCCGTCAGTGCATTGCGGGCATCATTGAGTGAAAGACCTACCAAATTGGCTGGGATCGTTGTATTACCCGGACCATCAGAGATGGTGATTGTGACACTCGTACCCGCGAGAACACGCGTTGCAGCCAGTGGTAATTCGCTAGAAACTCGATCTTTTGGAATACGTGAGTCTGGCGCATGTTGAATGTTAATTGTGTAGTTAGGCAACAACGCTTTAGCTTCATCGAGCGTGAGGCCAACTACATTTGGCAACTCCACGGTTGGAAGGTTCTTAGAGCTGCCGTGAATAAAGTAAGCAGATCCCAGAGCCGCAACAAGAACTATTGCTGCCGCAATTGCATAAGACTTACGCGGACGAACTTTGCGTAGCTTTGTTGTTACTTGCTCGCCGCGAATAGCTCGCTTGAGATCATCAAGCATCGCTCCCGCATCTTGATAACGATCCGCCGGATCTTTGCAGAGCGCCACTTGCATAATTTTGACTAAGTTGGGATCAAGCGAGGGATCAAACTCCGATGGAGAAATCAGCGGAGCCGATACATGTTGAAAAGCGATCGAGACTGGAGTGTCGCCAATAAATGGTGGGCGCCCAACGAGCAGTTCGTACATGAGCGCACCTACAGAATAGATGTCACTGCGTCGATCCGCACTCTCTCCAGTTGCTTGTTCGGGTGAAAGGTATTGAGCCGTACCAACAACGTTCCACGTATTGGTCATGGTTGCGCCGATGTCATCCATCGCGCGTGCAATTCCAAAGTCCATAACCTTTACCTGGCCACTATCGGTAATCATGATATTTCCAGGCTTTACATCACGATGAACAATCGATTTGTGATGTGAATATTCAAGAGCCTCAAGAACTTCAACGATAATCTTCAAGGCTTCTGCTTGATCTAAACGTTCACCTGATTGCAAAATCTCGCGCAGTGTGTGGCCGTTGACGAGCTCCATCACTATGTAGGAATCACTTCCATCAACGCCAGAGTCATAGACTGCGACAATTCCTGGGTAACTCAATCCTCCGGCTGCCAGTGCTTCTTTTTTAAAACGTCCAACAAATGCTGGATCACGCGCTAAGTCGCTGCGCAGAATCTTGACTGCAACCTTGCGATTAAGGCGTGAATCAGTCGCTTCGTAAACATCGGCCATTCCGCCGGTGCCAATCATGGGACCTATTTCGTAGCGGTTATTGAAAGTGCGCTTCACTTATTCTCACCTGCCGCACCAATGAGATGGGAATGAGCTGCGTCTTGGTCATCAATAATCTCGACCCACAGAACGGTGACATTATCTGGAGCACCTTTTTCCAGAACTGCGCTCACAAGGGTGTCCACCACATCTTCATTTTTGTTGCGTTTGATAATTGTTGCGATCTCGTGGTCGGAGAGAATGTTGGTCAAGCCATCACTGCAGAGCAGAAAGCGATCGCCAACTGCCGCGGGATACACACTTAAAACTGGATCAATCTTGCCGTCACCCATAAGAGCTTGAGTGAGCATTGATCGTTGGGGGTGGTCGACAACCTCTTCTGGCGTGAGTCGTCCTTGATCTAAAAGTTCTTGCATCACAGTGTGGTCGTAGCTCAGCTGCGTAATCTTCTTGCCACTCCACTTGTAACAACGGGAATCACCAATATGTAATAGCTCAACAACGCCTGTCCCAAGATGGAGCGCTGTGAGAGTTGTTCCCATCCCGGTAAGCATCGGTTCCGCGGATACACGCGCTGAAATTTTGTGATCAATCGAGAAAGAGATGTTCATCAAAAGATCTTCGCGAGAAGCTTCATCGACGGCAGGATCTGAGAGAACGCCAATGAGGTCGTGCAATGTAGCGATAGCTATCTCAGAAGCGACTTCGCCGCCAGCATGGCCACCCATTCCATCCGCAACGGCCACAACTCGGCTTGAGATAAGGGCGGAGTCCTCATTACCTTCGCGCACCAAGCCAACATCGCTACGAGCGATGGTTGAAAAGCGCGGAGTCATGGTTTTAGCCTAATGGGAGCAGCCTCAAGTCAGATAGTCTTGGGTAGTGAGTACAAGTCCAGCCACCGCCAAATACGCCTACCTTGGGCCCGCGGGGACTTTTACCGAAGCAGCGCTGCGAGGTATTACCAGCGCTAACGACCAACTCACTCCTTTTTCAACCGTGACTGCTGTACTCGATGCAGTTCGTAGCGGTGAATTCGAGCGCGCGCTCGTACCTATCGAAAATTCAGTCGAAGGCGTTGTTGCCCGAACACTCGATGAGCTAGCTACAGGTTTTCCTTTAGTTATCACCGCCGAAACCACAATTCCGGTCAGTTTCAGCTTAATGGTGAGCCCGCAGCGTGCGGGTCAGGCCATCGAGCGAGTGGCAACCCATCCACATGCCGAATCTCAATGTCGCGCATTTATCGCACGCGAGTTGCCTGGAGTCGAGGTCGTGACAACTCCTTCTACAGCAGCGGCCGCAGAAGGAATTAATAACGGAAACTGGGATGCAGCAATTGCATCGCAGAAAGCTGCCGAGAAGTATGGGCTGCATGTAGTTGCAAGCGATATCGGTGACAATCCTGGCGCAGTAACTCGCTTTGTATTAGTTGAGCGTCCGGGGACCACCCCACCAGCAACTGGCTTTGATCGCACCTCTTTAGTGGCATATATCGGCATGGATCATGCTGGCGCGCTTCTAGAAATTCTGACCGAGTTTGCCAAGAATGACGTGAACCTGACATTTATCCAAAGCCGTCCAACCGGTCGAGAACTTGGTCATTATCACTTCATTATTGATGTCGAGGGCCACCTGGCAGATCAGTCAGTAAAAAATTCCATCGAAGGCCTTCGGGCTATCTGTGAAGATATTCGCATCCTTGGGTCATACCCGCGCACAAGTAAAAACATTCAAGCAGAAGAGAAAAGGTAGGCTGGAACCGTGATTGACCTCAAGGTACTTCGTGAAGATCCAGAGCGTGTACGTCTCTCCCAAAAAGTACGTGGCGAGAATCCAGAGCTTGTCGATCAACTCCTCGTCGCAGACACCTCACGCCGCGAAGCTATTACTGCATTTGAAGCTCTTCGCGCTGAGCAAAATCTCCTCTCAAAATCTGTTGGCGCAGCCAAAGGTGAGGAGAAGGCAGCAATTCTTGAGAAAGCTAAAGAATTATCTGCTCGCGTAAAAGCTGCGGATAGCGCTCGTGCTGAAGCAGAGAGTGCTGCGGACGCTTTACTTCTTCAGATTCACAACCTCATTGATCCAGAAGCTCCTGTTGGTGGCGAAGAAGATTTTGTTGTTCTTGAACACATCGGGACACCGCGAGATTTCACAGCCGAAGGTTTTGAGCCAAAAGATCATGTCGAAATCGGCAAGATTCTCAAGGCAATTGATACAGAACGTGGAGCAAAAGTCTCTGGCTCTCGTTTTTATTACCTTACTGGTCCTGGTGCACTTCTGGAGTTTGCTCTCGTTAATTATGCAATTGCATCTGCAACAAAAGCTGGATTCACTCCAGTTATTCCACCTGTTCTCGTAAAGCCTGCAGCGATGGAAGGAACCGGATTCCTTGGACAAGCAGCAGAGAATGTTTTCCATTTAGAGGAAGATGATTTCTATCTCGTGGGAACCAGTGAAGTTCCACTCGCTGCGTATCACATGGATGAAATTGTTGATTCACTTCCACTTCGTTATGCGGGCTATTCATCATGCTTCCGTCGCGAAGCTGGTACGTATGGCAAAGACACACGTGGAATCATCCGCGTTCATCAATTTGATAAAGTCGAAATGTTTACATTCTGCAAGCCTGAAGATGCACTTGCAGAACATAAGCGTCTTCTCCAATGGGAGAAAGACTTTATGAATGCAATGGAAATTCCTTATCGCGTAATTGATGTTGCCTCTGGTGATCTCGGTGCATCTGCCATTCGCAAGTTTGATATCGAGGCGTGGATCCCTACTCAGAACGCGTATCGAGAAGTCACAAGTACCTCTAATTGCACTGAATTTCAGGCTCGCCGCCTCAATATTCGCTACCGTGATGAAGAAGGCACCAAGCCGGTGGCAACTCTCAACGGAACACTTGTTGCGATTCCACGGATGATTGTTGCGATTCTAGAAAATCATCAACAACCAGATGGATCGGTACGCGTTCCTGCAGCCCTTCGTCCATTCTTAGGAGTCGACACATTACTTCCAGCATAAATATTCCTGGCGTTCGACCAAAACTTATTGCGACAGATCTCGACGGAACAATCGTTCCTCATTTTGGTGCGATAAATCCTCGGACAATCGCAGCATTTACTGCAGCTCGTGATGCGGGAATCGAAATATTTTTTGTCACCGGTCGCCCACCACGTTGGATGGGAGAGATCAAAGACGCTTTCGGGTTTGGGAACGCGATTTGTGCAAATGGTGCAATGCATTACGACTTGTTGAATGAGACAATTCTTGAACAATGGTTGATGCCAGTTTCAGAACAACTAGCAGTCGTAAATATTTTACGCGAAGCAATTCCACCAGTTTCATTTGCCGTCGAATATCGCGGTGAATTTCACCGTGAAGTCGCTTACGTCCCGCGTTGGGATGTTGGATTTGATAATGTCGGTGTTGCAAAGATCGAAGAGAAAATAACGGAGCCTGCATACAAGATGTTGGCACGTTGTTCTGGATATGAATTCACTTCAGACCAGATGCTCGAAATTGCTCAACGTTCTATCGGTCATCTGGCAACAATTACGCACTCCAATTCAGGCGAATCACTCCTCGAAATTTCTGCGGTGGATGTCAGCAAGGGTGCGACGCTTGCAAAGCTGGCCGCTCGACTTGGTCTGAGTTCGGCCGATTGCGTCACATTTGGCGACAACCCCAACGATTTTTCGATGCTCGATTGGGCCGACCGTTCTTGGGCTATCAAAGGTGGTCACGCCGATGCCCCTCGATATGCCAAGTTTGTGGCCGATCCCGTAGAAGAAGATGGTGTAGCTGCAGTCATCGAAGCGCTGCTCGAATTGCCTCAAAAGCACTCCAACCCGTAAGGTTCTCCACGGAGGGCTCGCATAGCGGCCGAGTGCACCGGTCTTGAAAACCGGCAAGGGAAACCTTCGTGGGTTCAAATCCCACGCCCTCCGCCATAGTTTTAGGATTTTTATGCCTGAGCCCCGATTGTGAGGGCAATTTTGTGGGGGATTTCACCATTCTCGAATAGACCCTTATCTAGCGCGAAAGCCTTGCATTTAGCACACTTCATCCATGGCTATTGATAGTGATACTAAGACCTCAAAGACTGGAGTCTTCTCGCAAGGTCGCGCGAAGCTCGCTGCCCGCACATATCGCACCGATAAGTGGTGGATCCAACCTGCGATTACTGCAGGAGTTCTATTCCTCTTTATTGTGTACGCGACTTACCGTGCATTTGAAAACGGAAAGTATTTTGCAGCGCCTCTGATCTCTCCTTTCTATTCTCCATGCCTTGCACAAAACTGTGTGAAAGGTTCAACATCCTTCGTCGGTACCTTCTTTGGCACCTGGCATGTATTCGGGATGACGGTCTCACCATCACTCTTTATTTTGATCTTCCCACTCGCGTTCCGCATGACCTGCTACTACTACCGTAAGTCTTACTACCGCTCATTCTGGATGTCACCACCAGCATGCGCAGTTGCTGAGCCACACAAGAAGTACACGGGTGAGACACGCGCACCACTTATTATTCAAAATGGACACCGTTACGCTTTTTATGCTGGTCTGGTTCTCAACGTATTTCTTACCATCGATGCAGTTCAAGCATTTAGAAATGCACAAGGCCAATGGGGCCACATGTCAGTTGGTACCTTGGTGCTCACAGCTAACGCATCATTCCTATGGCTGTACTCAGCGTCATGTCACACATGTCGTCACACAATCGGTGGACGTCTGCGCAACTTCTCAGCTCACCCAATTCGCTACAAGTTGTGGGGTTGGGTCTCTGTTCTTAACCACAAGCATCAAGAGTTCGCATGGATCTCACTCTTTGGTGTTGCATTCGCAGATTTCTACGTCCGCCAAGTTTCTGGTGGCTCAATCCGCAACCTTTACTTCTTCTAGGTCACAAGGGATATTAAATTTATTATGAGCAATCAACTAGAGCGTTATAAATACGACGTAGTTATCATCGGTGCTGGTGGAGCTGGACTTCGTGCTGCCGTAGAGGCTCGCGAGGCAGGACTCTCTGTTGCGATCGTCTGTAAGTCATTGTTTGGTAAGGCCCACACGGTTATGGCCGAAGGTGGCGTTGCTGCATCAATGGGTAACGTGAACGAGAGCGATAACTGGATGGTTCACTTCCGCGACACAATGCGCGGCGGCAAATTCCTCAATAACTATCGCATGGCAGAGCTTCACGCTAAAGAAGCACCAGAGCGCGTATGGGAACTGGAAGTATGGGGCGCTCTCTTTGACCGCACCAAAGAAGGAAAGATTTCACAACGTAACTTCGGTGGACACGAATATCCACGCCTTGCTCACGTTGGAGATCGCACTGGTCTAGAACTCATTCGCACCATGCAACAGCGCATCGTTGCACTGCAACAAAAAGATGGTCGTGACCATGGTGATGCAGAGAAGTTCATCAAAGTATTTGCAGAAGTAACAATTACCGAGATCCTTAAGGAAAACGGAAAAGTTTCTGGTGCATATGGCTATCGTCGCGAAAACGGCGAAGAAATTATGTTTGAAGCTCCAGCAGTTATTCTTGCAACTGGTGGCGCTGGTAAAACATTTAAAATTACCTCAAACTCTTGGGAAGGAACCGGTGACGGTCACGCGCTAGCTCTCAAAGCCGGCGGACATCTCATCGATATGGAGTTCTTCCAATTCCACCCAACGGGCATGGTCTGGCCTCCTTCAGTTCGCGGATTGCTCGTCACCGAATCAGTACGTGGTGACGGCGGAGTTCTCACAAACAGTGAAGGCAAGCGCTTCATGTTTGATTACATCCCAGATGTATTTAAAGATAAGTATGCAGATAACGAGGCAGAAGCTGATCGTTGGTACACAGATCAAGCTAATAACCGCCGCCCACCTGAGTTATTGCCACGCGATGAAGTTGCGCGTGCTATTAACTCTGAGATCAAAGCAGGACGCGGCACCGAACACGGTGGCGTTTACCTTGATGTCTCAAAGCGACTTCCTGCAGATGTTATTAAGAAGAAGCTTCCATCTATGTGGCATCAGTTCTACGAACTTGCTGGCGTAGATATCACCAAAGAAGCCATGGAAGTTGGTCCAACCTGTCACTACGTAATGGGTGGCGCATGGGTTGAACCAGATACAGCGGCAGTCATCGATGTTCCTGGATTATTTGCTGCTGGCGAGTGCGCTGGCGGCATGCATGGCTCCAATCGCTTGGGCGGCAACTCGCTCTCAGACCTATTGGTCTTTGGTCGTCGCGCAGGTCTAGGCGCCGTCGAATATGTGAAGTCCAACGGAGCTAACCCAGTTACAGATGGCTCAGTCGTGGCTGCAGCTGCGAAGATCGAAGCGCCATTTAACAACCCTGGTAGCGAAAACCCTTATGCCCTTCACCACGAACTCCAGGAGACAGCGCATAATTTGGTCGGAATCATCCGCACCAAGGCAGAGCTGGAGGAGGCAATCGCAAAGATTGCTGACCTTCGTGCCCGTGCCAAGAACATTGGAGTAAGCGGCGGTCGTCAATTCAACCCTGGGTTCCACCTCACTTTCGATCTAGACAACATGCTCTTGATCGCAGAAGCTGCAGCTAAGTCCGCACTCATTCGTGAGGAGTCTCGCGGCGGTCATACTCGTGAAGACTTCCCAAAGATGAGTCCAACGTGGCGTCAGGTCAACAACATCACGACCTGGAATGGCTCTTCAATTGCGGTCGAACAGAAGCACCTTCCAGATCTCACCAAGGAGCTCTTCGGTCTCTTTGATATCCACGAGTTAGAGAAGTACATGACATCAGATGAATTGTCACAATCGAGAGGCGGTTCCAACTAATGGCACGCACAATGAAACTTCGCATTTTCCGCGGTAACTCCAAGGATGGTGGACTTCAGGACGTTAGCGTTGAGGCCAACGAGGGTGAAGTCATTCTCGATGTTATTCACCGCGTCCAAGCAGAACAGATTGGTGATCTTGCAGTTCGCTGGAACTGCAAAGCTGGTAAGTGCGGTTCTTGCTCAGTAGAGATTAACGGAAAGCCACGTTTGGCTTGTATGACACAAGTTGCTTCATTTGATGAGGCAGAGACAGTTACCATCACGCCTCTACGCGCATTCCCTGTCATCAAAGATCTCGTCACTGACGTCTCCTTCAACTACAAAAAGGCGATGGAAGTTCGTGCCTATGAGCCACCTGCCGACCTCAAGCCAGGTGAAGCTCGTATGCAGCAGATCGACGTTGAGCGTTCGCAAGAGTTCCGTAAGTGCATCGAGTGCTTCTTATGCCAGAACACATGCCACGTTATTCGTGACCATGAAGAGAATAAGAAGTCATTTGCAGGCCCACGCTTCTTTATTCGCTTGGCTGAACTCGATATGCACCCACTTGATACTCTGCGCAATCGCAAGCAATCCGCGCAAGAAGAGCATGGTCTTGGAATGTGTAACATCACAAAGTGTTGCACCGAGGTCTGCCCAGAGCACATCCGTATTACAGACAACGCAATCATTCCTATGAAAGAGCGCGTTGTTGATGTGAAATACGATCCACTTCGTTGGTTGGGCTCAGTTATTCGCAAGCGCGAGGGCATCAACTAAAAATGAGAATTTTTATCCGCTGGGGCATTTTGGCCCTAGCGGTCTGGGCGGCTACAGCGCTGATCCCAGGAATAAAAGTTCATGGCGGAGCTTGGAGCTATCTCTGGGTGGCTCTGCTCTTCTCAGTCATCAATACCGTCTTAGGTTCACTCATTAAAATCTTGACTCTTCCTGCAGTCATTTTAAGCGCAGGACTCTTCCTGTGGGTGATAAATGCTGCAATGCTTGAACTCACTGCCCACTGGGGTAAGTCGCTGATCATCACATCGTTCTGGTCTGCTCTCTTTGCCTCAGCAATTATTAGCGCTATTACAAGCGTCGGACAGAAGATCTCGCTTCGTACCCGCAATAATTAGCTCCATGAGCGGCACAAATCAACGAGAGATTAAACAGGTCGGACTTGTTGCTCTCGGTGGCGTCATAGGCTCTTTAAGTCGATGGGGATTTTCACTTTTCATACCGAACCATGATTTTGCGTGGGGAACACTCGCCGTTAACTACATCGGTTCAATCATCCTTACAGCTCTGGTAGTCCACATCAAACATCATCCAGACCCACAGTGGTGGTGGCGCCCAGCCATGGGCACTGGATTCTGCGGCGGATTTACGACCTACTCCGCTTTCGCACTCAAACTCAATCAATATCTTGATGCCAAAAACATTCACTCATTGCTTGAGTACTCCATCGCCTCGTTAGTTGGAACCTTCATCTTTGTCTACATCACTTATGAAATTGCAGATGCTAGGTGGAGTAAAAAGTGAGAGAGCTTCTTATTTCACTCGGTGCAGGAGTCGGCGCCCCGGCTCGATATCTCGTAGACAAACACCTCAAGAAATTGCATTCGGTCAACCTACCGATTGAAACCCTGCTCATAAATATTGTGGGCTCCTTTGTCCTGGGCTTCACTGTCCATCGATCCGCAGACATTGGCTATCTCATGGGTACAGGATTCGCTGGTGCCTTCACTACATGGTCAACGTTCATGGTTGAGGTTCACGATCTATTTCAAAGACGCAAGCAATTACGCGCTCTGGCCTATCTTGCGCTTACCTTGGCTCTTGGAATTGCAGCGGCAGCGCTCGGTAATTCGATCAAGTAGCGAAATCTAGCTTCTGGAAATATTAGACATCCAGACTTCGATTTCATCAGGGTGACTTGGCAGTGAACGGCTGAGTACCTGACATCCATTCTTAGTGACGAGGATGTCATCCTCAATACGAATACCTATGCCCCGATATTCGACAGGAAACAGCTCATCATCCTCATGGATATAGAGGCCTGGCTCTACTGTGAAAATCATTCCTTCTGCGATCAAACCCTCGCGATAGTTCTCTTCACGTGCTTTGGCGCAATCATGAACATCCAAGCCGAGCATGTGGCAGGTTCCATGAACCGTCCAACGGCGATGGAATCCAGCGTCCGGCTTCAGGGATTCTTCGGCACTCACAGGAAGAACGCCAAGCTCTTCGAGCCCCTTGGCCAGCACTTCCTGGGCGGCTTGGTGAATAGCAGCAAATGGAACCCCTGGCCTAATCGCTGCAAATCCTGCGCGCTGAGCTTCGTAGACCAACATATAAAGCTTGCGCTGTTCCGCGGTGAATTTTCCATTGACTGGAAGTGTGCGCGTGATATCCGCGGTGTAATAAGAATCCATTTCGACACCAGCATCGATCAAAATCAAATCGCCATTACGTACAGCGCCATCATTTCGGATCCAGTGGAGAATACAAGCATGAGATCCTGAAGCAGCGATGGTGTCATACCCCAAGTCGTTTCCTTCTAGGCGAGCACGCCCAAAGAAAGCTGATTCGATAATGCGCTCACCACGCGCAACAGATGTTGCAGCAGGAAGTGCACGAACACAATCAACAAAACCACGGCTCGTTGCATCAACAGCCTTTTGCATCTCACTAATCTCGTAAGAATCTTTTATCAAGCGCATCTCATCTAAGGTCGTAGCAAGTTTCTTTTCGCGCTTCTTGCGTTTTTCGATCTGCTTATCTATCTTTTGATCTGCACCGCTAAGAACAATCGTCTCTATTGAATCAGCGAGTACGTGGCTGATGTCGGCGATATCTCGTGTCGTAATGCCATATTTGGTCTCAGTCTCTTCCAACGTCATGCGACGACCGATCCAAAATTCGCCATGCCTTCTATCTGTGAAAAATCCATCACTTTGTCGATCAGAACGAGGGTGAACAAAAAGTATGGCTTTATGCCCATCTTTATCAGGGTTATTTGGGTTATCTGGCTCCAAGACAAAGACAGAGTCAGGCACTAAATCGTCGGAGAGGATTCCCGTTATCCAGGAAAAGGCAGAATGGGCGCGAAAACGATAGTCGGTGTCATTGCTACGAACTTTTAAACGCCCTGCAGGTATTACGACACGGATCCCTGGATAGAGCGCAGAGAGTTTGGCTTGGCGAGCGTGTGCGAATGGCACAACTGCTTCGCGCTTAATATTGGTTAGGAGCGATGGCGCCCACCCCTGCTTGATAAATTCCGTCATTCCGTTGGCCACAGGAACATCATGGGAGGCCTTGCCTTGATCGGAAAGGCTGGCACCGGAGTTGTTGCTCATACTTCCTAGAGTACTCGCAATATAGTCACTACGCTTTAAGCATGACAACACATCTGCGTTGGGGATTTCTCGGTACGGGTTGGATCGCACAGACAGTTGCGGAAGATTTTGAGATAGCAGGGATTCCGATTCACGCTGTAGGCGCACGCGAAATATCTAGCGCTGAAATTTTTGGCGATCGATTCAACGTTCCTAACCGCCACCAGGGTTATGAATCTCTGGTCAACGATCCTGAAGTCGACATCATTTACGTTACGACAATCCACCCGCTCCACCACAAGCATGCAATGTTGGCTTTGAGTGCGGGCAAGCATGTTCTCGTCGAAAAACCTTTTACCATTAATGCTCGAGAGGCTAAAGAAATTGCTGATCTTGCTCGTGCAAAAAATCTATTTGCGATGGAAGCTATGTGGTCCAGGTTCCTTCCATCTATGGATGCAATATTTGAGGTTATTAATTCAGGTCAGCTAGGAGATATCCGAGCCGTGATAGCTGATCACAGCCAATATCTCCCTCATGTTGCTCGACTAACGGAGCCCGAACTTGGAGGAGGTGCTCTGTTGGACCTTGGAATTTATCCAATTTCATTTGCGCACCGAATTCTCGGAACTCCACAATCGATCACAGCTAGAGCGACCCTTACTGACAAAAAAGTTGATTCGATGACATCGATGATTTTTGAATACCAGAGTGGTGCTCACGCAACACTGACTACCTGTTCTGTTGCAGCTGGCCCAGTCACTGCTACGGTATTAGGCACTGAAGGAAGAATAGAAATTGATAGAGATTTCTATGGCCAGACATCTTTTAAGGTAATCGATAAGCGCGGTGAAATTACAGATTCTTATAACCACAAGATTTTGGGTAATGGCCGCCAGTATCAGGCCCTGCATGCGCAAAAGTGCATAGCGTCAGGACTTACCTCTAGTCCCGTAATGAGTATCGAAGAGACAGTGGAAATTATGGAAGTGATGGACGCAGTTCGCGCCCAAACTGGGGTCAGATACCCAACCGAGTAGGCACCAGCGCGGTGGCATAGAATTGGGCATATGCGCCCAGAATTTCACTTCACGCCTGCCACTAACTGGATGAACGATCCCAACGGATTGCTCTATTACAAAGGGCTTTTTCATATTTTTTATCAATATAACCCAGAAGGCGATCAGTGGGGTCACATGTCATGGGGGCATGCAACAAGTAGCGATCTGTTGACTTGGACAGAGCTACCAGTAGCTATCCGAGACGATGAGCGCGCCATGATTTTCTCTGGCAGTGCGGTTGTAGATCATCAGAATTCTTCAGGTTTTGGCTCCATCGAGAATCCTCCGATGGTTGCCATCTATACAGAACACCAAGAAGAACATCAGGCCCAGGGACTCGCATACAGTCTTGATGAGGGAATTACGTGGACCAAGTATGCAAACAATCCCGTACTTGATCTCAATAAAAAAGATTTCCGTGATCCTAAAGTAACCTGGGATAGCGCTCGCCAGCATTGGCTTATGGCTGTTGCTTTGCCACAAGAATTCATCATTCAGTTCTATAAGTCAGATGATCTCAAGAGCTGGACACATTTAAGTAACTTCGGTCCAGTTGGCGCCGTCGGTGGAATTTGGGAATGCCCTGATCTCTTTGAACTCGAAGTAGATGGCACCACTAAATGGGTTTTGATTGTCAGTTTGAATCCAGGTGGACCTGTTGGCGGATCTGCAACCCAGTATTTCATTGGTGATTTTGATGGCATGACATTTGCACAAACTGAATATCTTGATGAGATTAAGTGGATTGATTTTGGTGCTGACTACTACGCAGCTGTTTCATTTAACGATGCTCCAGATAATCGTCGCATCATGATTGGGTGGATGAGCAATTGGGATTATGCGAAATTTATTGATGCCAATCCATATCGTGGTCAGATGAGCTTGCCACGCGAGATCAGCCTAGAAAAGATCGACGGTCAGATTGAATTAATTCAAAAGCCCGTGCGCGAAGCCTCTCACTTGTTGCGCAATATCGAGATCACAAATGATCCGATAGTTATTGCTGGTGGGATAAAGATTGGTTTCGACCCTGCTACCCAAAGTGTCTATGTGGATCGCAGCATGAGCTCCATCAATAGCGCCGTACACAGCGTGCCCGTTAAGGCATCGAATGGTGTGGCCCCGGCTCAATTGGTAGTGGATAGGGGCTCTTTAGAGCTATTTATCGATGGTGGGCGCCAAGTAATTACCGACCTATTTCTGTTGTAAACTCGCCTCACACTTGGAGACGTCGCATAGCCCGGTCGAGTGCGCCTCACTGCTAATGAGGTAGGCCCGTTAAAAGGCCTCGGAGGTTCAAATCCTCTCGTCTCCGCCAGATTAAGCGTAAAAGCCCTGCAATTTATAAAATGCAGGGCCATTTATTTTTCCTTGGCCATTCAGTCGCCCATCCCGTCTTCATAAATTCAGCCCAACCTTGTGGGGTAGGAGCATCGTGGGCGCGGAGGACTTCTTTACCGCTCATATCCTCAGCCTGATAGAGGCTTAGTAAGTATGCGAGACCATCACAACAGTTTTTGTCGAGAGGACTTTAAGTACTTTCTTGGTGAGGCGATCGGCCTGGAAATGATCGAGATATTCAAAGGGCTCATCGAGTAAGTAGATCGGAGTATTGCGCATCAACATACGTGCCAACTTGATTCGCTGTTTTTCGCCGCCGGAGAAGTTATAGCCGAGGTTTCCGACCAATGTATCTAGCCCTTCAGGAAGTGAATGTACGAGATCGGCTAACTCCACAATTTCTAGTATTTGTTCAATCTCGCGATCACTGGCATCGGAATTACCAATCTTTATATTTTCACGGATCGATGTTGCAAAGAGATGATCATCTTGCAACATGGTGGTGAAGATATTGGAATCAAAGTGCGAAAGATCATCATGATTGATGAGTACCTGGCCGGAGAACTCTATATCACCAATCAATGCACTCAGCAGTGATGATTTTCCGCCGCCACTCTTCCCGTGAATAACCAAAGGATGACCTGGCTGAGCGACGCCAGTGAATTGCGGGAGCGTAACGCCATCGCGTAGAGGTTGAACGCGAAGAATTTCCAGAATGTAATGGTCGTGTGAATGATCTTCCATAATCAGATTTTCAAAAATAATCTTTTTAAGAGTGGGCTTCAAAGCGGCTCGGGCATCGAGAATTTCTGCCAAATGTGAGAAGGCGACCGGCAAGGAACTCAATCCATCAAATATTGCTAATGGCAACAAGATGATGACTGCGACATTGACGCCAGCCAGACGATGCTCATGGAATGCGTTTAGCGCAAAGATAATCATGGTGACGACAGTGATCCCCAACCATTTTGTGTAGAGCGCAGCCCCCAGTCCTGCCTTCTTAGCGTTTGTTCGTTCGATTCGAGCGATCTGCTTCTGACGCTCATCTATATGAGCAATCAAATCTTTACTAAATCCAAATACCAGCGACTCTTCGACCAATTCAGAGGTCTGGAGGATTTCATCGAAGATTTCGCTCTCGAGATTTCGTTGCTGATGGGAACCAGCTGCGAAGGAAGAGAAGATTGGAACAATGAGAGTGGCAAAGAGAAAAAGCGCGCCGAGAATTAGACCAGCAGGTGGCAATAAGTAGTAAGCAATGCTGGATCCAGCGCATCCTGCCAAGAGCGCTGAAGCCCATGGTGAACCAACGCGAAGCCAGAGATCCTGGAGTGTCTCCACATCATTAACAATTTGTTGGAGCATTGCACCTTTACGAATATCAAGAAGCTGGGAACTCTTCATTGCTAAGAAATTCTCATAGATACGTACTCGCATATTGCTTTGAATAGTGAGCGCACCTTGGTGCTCGAGAATTCGGCTGGTGTATTTCAAAAGCCCTCGCGAAAGTCCGAAGGTGCGCACTCCAACGATGGCAACTTCGAGCACCATCACCGGTGGGCGAGTAGAGGCCATAGAGATCAACCACGCACTTGTACCGAGTAGCGCTATGGCTGAGAGCAATGAGGCGGCACTGAGAAGAATTGCAAAAAGTAATTTCCTCATCGAGCGCGCGCCATATCGATGGTGGTGTGCGCGGCATCTGCAAGAACGGGGCGATGTGAGATCACGAGCACAATTCGACCGAGAGATGCTTCGCGCTGAACTAATTGCGAAATGATCTCTTCACTCGCGTCATCTATCGATGCTGATGGCTCATCAAGAATGAGAACGGGGGCTTTCTTCGCGATTGCGCGCGCCAATCCGATTTTTCGAAGTTGTCCAACAGACAAACCTTGCTGAAGTTTTCCAAGTTCAGTAGCCAGACCTCGATTGAGATCACCCAATTCCAATCCCACGTCGTTAAGGAGTTGAGCGAGATCACTATCAGACGCCGCCGGTGAAACCTGGCGAAGCGTTTGAGAAATTGTTCCGATCGCAAAATGTGGTTCTTGTGGTAACCATGAAATCAATGCGCGAAGTGATATTGGATTGATATCTTCAAGTGGAAAAGTTCCTTGTGAAGTACTGACGGAAATTTCGCCAGATGTTGGTACTAAGAATCCCAGCAAGATTTTTACCAAGGTAGATTTTCCAGATCCCGACGCCCCGATCAGAGCTTGGAATTCACCGCTCTTGATCTGTCCCGCCGGAATATGAATCGAATTGCGATCGGGATATTCGATAGTTATTGAACTCCAGGAAATCGCAGAGATATCGGAGATCTCAACGCTTCCCACAACTTCGTTCATATCTAAAATCGCGTAGATCTGATTAAAGGCGGCAATTCCATCTGCGGCAGCGTGAAAATAGCCAGCAACTTGGCGAATGGGCCAGTAGACCTCAGGGGAGATGATGAGAATAAAAAGGCCAACACTCAGTGATAGCGAACCACTCACTAACCGCAGACCAATCGAAACAGCGAGGAGTGCGACGGAAAGTGTCGCAATTAGTTCTAGTGCGAGTGAGGAGAGGAAGGAGATCTTGAGGACGCGCATCGTCTCTTCTTGGTACTCCGCACCTACCGCCTTAAGTTTTTCAGTCTGCAGATGTGCTCGACCATAAACTTTCAACGTTCTCATTCCTTTAAGCAGATCTGCGAAATAGCCGCTGAGGATCTCCAAACTCTTCCAACGTTTCATTGTGGCAGCAGCTGTGTACCGACCGATCATGATGCCAAAGATGGGGATGAGTGGAATCGTCAATAAAACAATAATTCCCGATTGCAGATCTTCGCTAGCAATTGTTGCGCCGACCAGAAGCGGGACGATGGAAGCAATAAATAGCTGGGGGATGAACTTTGCCAAATATCCATCGAGATTATTAATTCCACGAGTGGCTAGCACTGAGAGTTGAGTCGAGCCCATCTCATTGACGGTTCCCGCGCCCGAGGTGAGCGCTTTATTGAGGAGTTGTAGGCGCAATTCATTGCGCATCCGAGAAGATGCGATGGCGCCTAGCCATTCGGTGAAATAGCTCAAAATGATTCGAGCAACAAATACGGCAATGAGAGCGATCAGCGAACTTTTAATCCCAGCAAAATTTTCATGCTTCTGGAAGATCGCGACAATAATTTTCGTCAATAAGTAAGCCTGGGTAATCGTAAATACTGCAGATGTAATTGCAACTACAACTGTCAGGAAAAGATAGACGCGGCTACTTCGCGCGTAGCGAAGCAGCCGCAGATCAAGAGGTTTCACAAATTAATCGAATCCAATACGCCAACTTCTGGCTTATAGATCTGATTTGGATTAATTCGCTTACGGAAGACCCAATATGTCCAACCTTGGTAGATCAAGACAAGTGGGGTCATCACCAAAGCAACAACTGTCATTACCTTGAGTGTGTATGGAGTTGATGAGGCGTTGAAGATATTGAGTCCCACTCCGCCAGCATCGATATTTGGCATCACATTTGGATAGAGGCCAGAGAAGAGCGTAATTACTACAAAAGCGGTAGTAACTGCAGAGAAGAAGAAGGCCCAACCTTCACGAGCCTTCATATTGGCGCCAAGAGCTGCAAGCCAAGCGATAACAACGATTGCGCTACCAACGACGACGAGTGTCTTGTGAGTAAGGCTGATCATTGTCCAAGAGAGGAATGCAACTGCAAGTACGGCAGTAACCAATCCAGTCTTCTTAGCAAGTGCATTAGAGCGATCTCGAATTACACCCTCAGTCTTAAGCGCCAAGAAGAAGGCGCCATGTGTGACGAAGAGGAAGAGTGTGGTGAGTCCACCGAGAAGAGCGTATGGATTTAGGAGATTGAAAAATCCACCGGTGTACTCAATATGAGCTGGAGTTCCAATATTTGCTAGTGGAACACCGCGCACGATGTTTGCAAATGCTACGCCCCACAAAAGTGCTGGAATGAAGCTGACAACAACGATTGCGTTATCCCAACGGTTGCGCCAATCCATTGATCCATACTTGCTGCGATATTCAAATGCAACACCACGAACAATGAGCGATACCAGGATCAAGAAGAGCGGCAAATAGAAACCACTGAAGAGAGTTGCGTACCACTCAGGGAATGCCGCAAATGTGGCTCCTCCTGCAACGATTACCCAGACTTCGTTACCGTCCCAGATTGGTCCCAGCGTCGTAAGAATTGCACGACGTTCCGGTTGGTTCTTAGCTACGACTTTGAGCAAGATTCCGACACCAAAGTCGAAACCTTCGAGAATGAAATAGCCGATCCATAGAACGGCGATGATGATGAACCAGAATGAATTTAATGACATTTTCGTTACCTATTCCTTTCCGGTCCTAGTAGGCCATCGCTAGTGGCTTGTCATTTTCTTTATGTTCGATTGGCTTCTCGGTACCAACGCGAATGGCGCGGAAGAAGAGCCCGAATTCGATCACAGCTAAAATTCCGTAGAGCACTGTGAATGAGACAAGTGTGAACATTGCAGCGCCACCACTTACTTGTGGACTAACACCATCTGCAGTTTTCATTAAACCAAAGACGACCCAGGGCTGACGAGCACTTTCCGTAAAGATCCAACCGAAGGCAATTCCCACAAGTGGAAGTACGGGAAGTGCATACATCACCCGAACCATCCATTTGCTCTTTGGTAATTCACGTCCACGACGCGTCATCCAGAGTAAAGCGATTGAGAAGAGCGCAGCGAGGGCGCCTAAACCAATCATTAGACGGAATGACCAATATGCGAGCGGAATATTTGGCTTGTAATTGCCAGGACCATATTTCTGCTCATATTGCTTTTGAAGATCATTAATTCCTTCAACGGTTCCGTTCACATCGCCAGTAGACATAAAAGAGAGAACGGATGGAAGTCCCAGAGAGAAGACTGGCCGAGAACCGTCGAGTGATCCCACCGTTAGCAATGAGAACGGTGCATTTGAAGTTGAGTTATAGAGAGCTTCTGCCGCTGCCATCTTCATTGGCTGCTGCTTTGTCATCACACGTGCGGACCAGTCACCTGAAGTTGCCACGACGAGAAAAGCGATAACCACAGTGATGAGGCCAATCTTTAGAACTGGGCGAGCAACTTCGGTATCGCGACCGCGGATCAACATCCATCCAGCGATTCCGGCAAAGAGCGCACCGGCTGATAAGAATGCAGCTGGAACAGTGTGGAAGAAGGCAGATACCGCTGTGTTCTGGAAGAGCACGGTGAAAATGTTCTTCAAGGTGGCGCGACCATTAACTACTTCGTATCCGACTGGATGTTGCATAAAGGCATTCGCTGCCAAAATGAAGTAAGCAGAGAGAAGAGTTCCGGTTGCTGCAAGCCAAATAGTTGCAAGGTGCATTCGCTTTGATAAGCGATCCCAACCGAAGATCCAGAGACCGAGGAATGTGGACTCAAGGAAGAATGCAAGGAGACCTTCCATCGCGAGAGGTGCGCCGAAGATATCGCCAACAAAGCGGCTGTATGAAGACCAGTTCATGCCGAACTGAAACTCTTGCACGATGCCGGTGACCACGCCGATGGCAAAATTAATAAGGAATAGCTTTCCAAAGAATTTAGTTGCGCGAAGATACTTCTCCTTATGAGTTCTGAACCAGGCGGTTTGCAAACCAGCAACTAGAAATCCAGAACCGATAGTGATCGGTACGAAAATAAAGTGATAAACAGTTGTGATGGCGAATTGCCACCTAGCAATTGATAGAGGGTTCATAGGGTCTTCTCCTTTCCTCCACTGCTAATTCTCTACCTCGAGTTTGATTAGGCCTACCAAAATGATGAGTGATAACCCTCACCTATAAGTGGTTGTTATCCTATACCCCTAGGGGTATAGTCATCCCCAACGAATAGCCGATCACAGGCTCAAAGGAGAGTTCGCATGGCACGAGTGGTAGTTCTAGGAGCAGGTGTAGCGGGTCACACCGCAGCCCTTCACCTCACCAAAATGTTGGGAAAAAACGATGAAATTATCGTTATTACCCCTAACTCCAAATACAACTGGATTCCATCCAATATTTGGGTGGGTGTTGGCAAGATGAGCAACGAACAAGTGACTTTCCCCTTGGCTCCGGTTTATAAGCGCAAAGGAATTACTTTTCATCAAGCTCTCGCTACCGCAATACATCCAGAAGGTGATGCGAATACCGCAAGTGGGTACGTTCAAGTTAAGTACACAGATTCCACTCGATCTGGCGAAATGGCAAACATTGAGTACGACTATATAATTAATGCCACTGGGCCTAAATTGAATTTTGCGGCCACCGAAGGACTCGGCCCAGATGGACATACTGTCTCGGTTTGTACCGCAGGTCACGCAGTCGAGGCAGCCAAGTCACTTCAAGAGGTAATTGCCAAAATGAAGGCTGGTCAGAAACAAACTCTTCTGATCGGAGTTGGTCACGGAACATGCACCTGCGAAGGCGCTGCATTTGAATACACATTTAACGTTGAACACGAAATTCGTAATGCTGGCGTTCGCGATATGGCAGAAATTATTTACATAACAAATGAATATGAGCTTGGTGATTTTGGTGTTGGTGGGCTGGTCTTTACACAGCGAGGATTCCAAACCACAAGTAAATTGTGGACTGAGTCGCTCTTCCGTGAACGCGGTGTCAAGGCCATTTTGGGTGTTCATGTCTCCAAAATTGAAAAGGGAATCGCGCATTACGAGAATGTCGAGGGCGAAATTGGATCGCAGAGTTTTGATTTTGCAATGCTCCTGCCTCCATTCCGTGGCGTCGATATGAAAGCATTTGCTAAGGATGGCAGTGACATTTCAGAAGAGATTTTTGCCCCAAGTGGATTTATGAAAGTCGATGCAAATTACACAGCTAAGCCATATGATGAATGGCTGGCAGAGGATTGGCCAAAGACCTATCGCGTTCCACGATTCCCAAATGTCTTCGCGGTGGGAATCGCATTTGCTCCACCACATCAAATCTCTAAACCACGCAAATCCCCGAATGGCACTTTGATTGCACCTTCGCCTCCGCGTACTGGAATGCCATCAGGAATCATGGGTAAAACAGCGGCTTTAACTATCCGCGATCTCATTAAGAATGGTGCTAGCGCCAAGGCACATGCAGCTTCAATGGCCGATATGGGCGCCGCATGTGTTGCATCTGCGGGCTCGGGAATGCGTCGTGGTTCTGCTGCATCGATGACGATGTATCCAGTCGTCCCGGATTACATCAAGTATCCAAATACCGGACGAAGCCTCGGGGATACATTTGGCGAGATCGGACTGGCTGGTCACTGGATAAAGGCGTTGCTTCATTACATGTTCATCTACAAAGCCAAGGCGCTGCCTGGCTGGTCGAAGATTCCGGAATAGGAGAGAAATATGGATAACGCAACCAAAAGTATTGCTCATGCACCGCTTCCAACATCAAAGACATTGCGAGCCCGAAAGAATTTGATTATCCAATTCTGGAGATTTGCCGCTATCAATTTGAAAATGTTAAAAATGATTCGAAAGGGACATCACTGATGGTTGCTGCAAAGAAAAATCTCACCCATGTTCTTTCAGACCAAGATCAGCTAGAAGCAATCGCAAAACGTATAAAGCGCGCCCAAGGTCAATTAGGCGCAGTGGGTCGCATGCTTGAAGAAGGTCGAAATTGCGATGAGATCATCACTCAGATGTCAGCAGTCAGCAAAGCTGTGAATACCGCTGCTTTTACATTGATTTCAGCAAGCTTAAAAGAGTGCATCGTCGAAAATAAGAAAAACTCTGATGCAGTTACCGAAAAACTTCAAAAACTATTTTTGAGTCTTGCATAAAGTGCGCATTGTCATTGTCGGAGGAGTCGCTGGCGGAATGTCAGCGGCTACTCGAATGCGTCGGTTGAATTCCAAGGCAGAAATCATTGTTCTGGAGAAGAGTGGATATGTCTCTTACGCCAATTGTGGATTGCCCTATTACATCGGCGGAGTAATCACTGATGAGAGCGCACTGCTACTTCAAACACCTGAAAGCTTGCATAAGCGCTTTCGTTTAGATGTACGCGTAGGTTGCGAAGTGACTGCCATTGATGTCGCGGCCAAGACTGTGACCGTTAAGGGAATTACTGATCAGCCATACGAACTGACTTACGACAAATTGATTCTCTCGCCTGGTGCAACACCGGTGAAGCCCCCAATTCCTGGCGCTGAGCGAGCAATGACTCTTCGCACTGTAGAAGATGTAAAAGCGATGTTTAGCGCGGTCTCTGGTGAACCTGAAACTGCAGTGGTCATCGGCGGCGGATTTATTGGCGTTGAAATTGCTGAAAATCTCATTCACCAAGGAATCAAAACTTCGCTTGTAGAAGCTCTGCCCCAAGTTTTAGCGCCATTAGATCCTGAAATGGCACAGATCGTTCATGATGAGATGCGTAAAAAAGGAGTCGATCTTTACCTCGCAAATGGCGTGAAAGAGATCGGGGCGAGCGATGTCACGCTCGCTGACGGCACGGTTCTCGCTGGAGATATCGTGATTATGTCGATTGGTGTTCGTCCAGATACAACTTTGGCGAAAATGGCCGGCCTTACCATAGGTGAGCGTGGCGGTATCGCAGTTAACGATCATAACCAAACTTCACATCCGGATATTTATGCAATCGGGGATGCTGTTGAGAAGCGCGATGCCATTGATAGCGAAGCAACCTTGGTTCCATTAGCCAACCTTGCTAATCGTCACGGTCGCACCGTAGCTGATCACATTGCGGGCCGCTCGGTGCGAGTTGTTCCAACTATTGGAACTGCGATTGTAAAAATCTTCGACTTAGCAATCGGTACTACTGGTTGGAACGAGAAGCGATTGACTGCAGCTGGTCGAGAATTCTTAGCAATCCACACTCATCCAAGTTCTCATGCTGGCTATTACCCTGATGCAAAACAGATGTCACTCAAATTACTTGTTGATCCAAAGAGTGGGAAGATTTTTGGTGCACAAGGTGTTGGTCGTGATGGTGTTGATAAGAGAATCGATGTCATTGCTACGGCAATGCGAGGTGGAATCACCGCGCCAGAATTAGCTGACCTTGAATTGGCCTACGCACCCCCTTTTGGAAGTGCGAAAGATCCAGTAAACATGTTGGGTTATGTTGCTGAAAATTTAGTTTCCGGACTAACGAAGTCGTATCAATGGAGCGACGTTGCAAGACTTCAGAATGAAGGCTTTGCAATTATCGATGTCCGTAGCGCCGGAGAGTTTGCGAATGGCCATATTCCAGATTCTTTCAATATTTCAGTAGATGAGCTTCGCGAGCGAATTGCAGAAGTTCCACAGAAGAAATTGATCGTGACTTGCCAAGTTGGACAACGTGGCCATACGGCGACACTTTTGCTTCAAGAGTTGGGCTATGACGCCGCAAATCTCGATGGTGGATATCTCACATGGAGCAGATCTCCAGCAAATGTTTAATAACTACTAAAGAAAAGAGAGAAATATGTGTCACAGAACTACTTGTCGTAAGTGCGGTAAACCATCTTGGTCTGGCTGCGGCAACCACATTGAACAAGCTCTTAAAGGAGTTGCAAAGAAAGATCGTTGCCAAGGACATCAAAATGATCCGAAGGAGCCAGGCTTCTTTTCTAAACTATTCAGTAAGAAAGCTTAAGGAGACCACACATGTGCAGTGCAGTTCGATGCGATAAATGCGGAAAAGCTACCTGGTCTGGCTGTGGCCAGCATATTGAAGAAGCGCTGGCTCCTTTTGGCGAAGATCAACGTTGTAAATGCGATGCCGATCTCTCTTCATGGGTGCCAGGCCAACAATAAATGGCAGCGCTAAATGTAAAGAGTGAAGAGTTCGAATCTATCGCTCTCAAAGATGGAATCGTCTTCGTCGATTTCTGGACAGAGTGGTGTGGACCATGCAAAATGTTTGGTCCTATTTTCGAGGCGGCATCCGAAAAGCATCCGGAAATCACTTTTGCAAAAGTTGATACCGAAGCCGAGCCGCAACTAGCTGCAGCTGCCGGAATCAGCTCAATTCCTACTCTGATGGCATTCCGAGATGGCATACTCGTCTTTAGAGAAGCTGGCGCTCTGCCGGCTCCCGCTTTTGATCAATTGATTGCGGCAGTCCAAGACATTGATATGCACGATGTACGCAAGCAAATTGCAGAAGAGGAATCAAAGAAAATTGCAGAATAAATCCGGAGATCTTTGGCGTTCCGAGCTAGCTAAATGGGCAATACCCCAAGAAATCCTCGATCAGGCGCCAACCAACCCTTGGATTCATCCACCTGCCATGTTTCAAATCCCTGATCACATTGAAGATTCACCGTCGCACCGACGTGCACGTGAAGTTCTCGGCCCTGATTCATCTGTATTGGATATCGGTTGTGGCGGCGGCATTGCGGCTTTCGCATTAACTCCACCTGCAACTCACGTGATTGGTGTGGATCATCAACCCGAGATGCTGACCATGTTTGCAGATAACGCAGCAGCCCGTGGGGTCACTAGCGAGACGATCGATGGTTTCTGGCCGGAAGTGGAAGCAGAGACTCCAATCGCCGATGTCGCAACAGCGCACCACGTTGTCTATAACGTTCAAAATATCGAAGATTTCCTCATCGCACTCAATTCCCATGCAACAAAACGAGTAGTACTTGAGCTACCTCAGCGCCATCCGTTAAACGCAGCGGCACCACTGTGGAAACATTTTTGGAATTTGGATCGCCCAACGGGTCCTGAACCAGAGGTACTGATGCAGGTACTGGCCGAACTGGGTTTCGATGCAAAGATCGAACTATGGGAAGGTCGTATGCGTGAGGAGCCCGATCTTCAATCCGAGGCGCACTATTCTCGAATTCGGCTCTGCCTACCCGTATCTCGCGAGACTGAGATGTTGGAATTTCTCAAACAAACACCAAAGAAAAAGATTCGCGAGCTTGCCACCATTTGGTGGGATGTAATGCGATAGCCTCTTAAAGTCTGCGAATTTCCTTGCCTACTGGAGTGGGTGGCAAAGTTGGGTCGAGTGCGCCTCACTGCTAATGAGGTAGGCCCGTTAAAAGGCCTCGGAGGTTCAAATCCTCTCGTCTCCGCCAATCTTTCCCGAAACAATTGGGATACGCGCAACCGTCACAGTTTTCGCCTGTGCTGTAAAGCGATTCCAATCAATAGTCGATTCATCCAAAAGTTGGGATCCAAGCCCTCGCCTCTCCGAAGGTTCGAGGACGTTTCCGTCATTGGAGACAATGAGTTCAAGAATTCGAGGATCAACTTCCTGGCAGGCAATCTTGATAGAACTTGCCTGTCCATGCTTGACCGCGTTGAATGACATTTCTGTGATCAAATCAATTAGAGCAGTAGTAGAAATTGGGTCCGCGGCGATTTTCTTCAATAATTCTGAAGGTAAATCCCAGGTTACTTCCGCTATCCCATTCCATGTGTCGCGAATCTTTACTAGTACTGAATCAAGAGAATCAGGACTCTTAAAATTTCGATAAATATGCGTCACGGCGGATTCGATCAAATCAGCCAAACTTGATCGAAGAGAATCATTGTCTAAGCCAGAATTGATTGCCTGCTGTAGTTTAATAAATGCAGCCTCCATTGCCGCCTGAATCTGCCCATGCAACGTGAAAGAAAGTAATCTCTGTTGTTGTCGATTAAGTTCGCGGGCTCGTGCAAGTTCCCAATTGAGTTCAGCACTGATGTTTTCAATCCCAATCCTCACTTCACGAGCCTCTCTGCGAGCTGAGTTAAATACCGCGAAAAGCAATCCGAGAAGTACGGTGAAAACTGGGATTAAGAAGATGAATTGCCTTGGGTGCAGACTATCTTTGATAACAAAGTAGGACTCTAGCCCTAGGAACTGTCCCGGCAGATAAAGGGAGAGAAAGATGAAGAGCGCTTCCGGAACACGCTTAAATTTCTTAGATACTCGAGCGAAGAACCTTTTTGATACGTTGATAAGAAGTATCCCTAGGAAGAGAACTGAAGCTATTTCAAGTAAAGATGTATGTAATGGAAAATCATGCACCAGAGCTGACCCACCGAAGAGAATAAGAGAGAGGATTATTGGAACCTCAGAAATTTGGTCTAAATGCGCACTCTTAGTGAAAACTCTCTTCCAATTAATCTTGTAGGCAACATCTTGTGACGGCGATTCGAGAATTCCTCTAGTTTGCTTATCAACTATTTCACTCAAGGGTCGAACAACCTGGTCAATTGCGAGGCGAAGTAACTTAAGGGCATCTTCAGACTTAGCCCCTTTGAAGGCTGAGATTGAATCTTGTAACTGAGCAGCGATTGAATCTCTGAAAGTTTCATCAAAGAGATTGATCTTTTCAATTGTTACGTCACGAAGTTGCCGTAGTTTTCTTTGATCCGCAATCAACCGATTAGTTGATGCAGCGTGACTAGAGCTGAAAGCGACTGCCATGGTAGCCACCAGGATAGCTAGGCCAATGTTTGTAATTGATGCCTGCATTCGGAATGCCAATCCAACGCCATTTTCAAGACCGAACGCCTTTAAAATGCTGTACATAAGAAATCCCCGAAGTGCGGCAGCGGAGATGACTGTTCCTAATACTAAATAGAGAAGAGCCGCTCCCCTTATTCGTTTTAGCACGAGCGCATTCACAACCCACATATATAAGAAGGTAAAAAGATGTACGAGAGTTACGATCACAATTCGTTGAAGAAGGTGACCTTTTACGTTGTGGGCTGTATCCACCAAGTGAGTCAGTAGCGCGAAAACCAACGTCGTGAAGAATGTAGGCAGAGAAAGTAGATATTTCGGATTGAGCAAATCTCGATTTCTTGTCACTTCTCAGCCTTTCGTTCTGGGAAACCTGCGCTTAAGAAGTAGCGCCTGGTCGCTTCAACGCGCGGATTAAGTTTCCCCTTTGGTTCAATTTCTAACTCCAGATAAATTCTCTCAATCCATCTCTCGACAGATTTCAGACTCAAACCACTTCGAGTAGCTATCTCGACATTGTTATAACCTTCAGCGATCAACTTCAAAATTTGCAGCCCTTTACCCGTAACCCTTAATTCAGTCGGAATCTTTATTTTGTCCTGACGCACCTCTTCAGATTTATCCCCTAGGACCTTCTCGATGGCACTAATCAAATATTCAGAGTTACTCACCATAATTTTTCGCAAAAACCCGACACCATCAGGAAGGTCTAAGCCATCTGCATTTGCTGACTTTGCATCTTGATGCTTTGAAAGCATCAAGATCGCAATGTCTGGCCGAGTAGTTCGAATTGCATGAGCCAAGTGGACGCCCGTTGGTCCATCTCCCAGCGAGATATCAAGTAATGCGATATCTGGATCGAATGATTGAATCAATTTTCGGGCAGACGCTGCATCTGATGCAGTTTCAACAATGAAATTAGCAGATACAAGTGAAGTTGCCAGCAAAGAGGACATCAATGGTTCATCTTCAACCAACATCAATCGGCGGTTCTGCCCCGGCATAGTAGAAGGCTAGAGGGTTTTCCCTCAATCTCAATAGGTAGTGAGGGAAATCCCTTGAATGTAGAACTCGGAGCTGCCTGCTTAGTTACTTTTGATTTGGTGAAAACTAAGGGGTAAATATGAATCTGCCATCAAGAGTGAAGTTGTCCGGTACTTCGAAGCGATTGAAATTGGTTGCAATATTAGTTTTGCTCATAAGTTCTACTTTGTTACAGCCAAATATTGCTCACGCTACAGCATCAATATCCATACCGGCGACGGCAGGTAATGTTGGAAGTCTCCTTATACCAACAGTTGTTTCAACAAATGCTGTCACAGTCACAACTTCGGGAATTGCAGACAATCAGAATGTTACTGTGAATTGGGTAGACGCATACGGAACTCCGACAGCTCAACCTGTTGGTCTTTCAATTACAGGAACACCAACTTCCTCGAACTCCTCTACGCTTACGATTCAAACCACTTCCGCATTTGTGGCATTGGGCTATATATATTTCACTTTGACAATAGCTGGAGCGACATCACCGCTCGCAAGATTGGACACTAGCCAGATTCCTGATTTAGTTACCGGGTTGACTGCCTCGGATGGAGCACGCGGTTTGAACTCAACATTTTCTAACAGCACCTATTCTTATACATTGGCGCAAATAACCGCTACAGATTTGTCAACTGGAGCCGCATCTGAAACTGTAACCGTGACAGCTTCTTATCTCAGTACAGATGAAGTACTCACAATTAATGGTGTTGTTGCGACCAGTGGAGTTCCAATGCAGGTACGAGTCCCTGCGGGAATCAGTACTATCACTGTTACCGGCACATTGGGTGCTTCGTCTAAATCGTACGTGATTAATGTAAACCGCGCTGCATATAATGAAGGTAGATTGACTGCCCTTGCTATATCCGCTGGGTCATTTTCGTTTCTTCCCAACGTAGGAAGTCCCTATTCAGTCACTGTTTCGAATTCTGTAACTTCGACGACAGTGACTGCAACTTCGTTTGCTGGTAAAAATGAAACCATTACTGTGAACGGTGTCGTAGTTACGTCAGGCGTGGCAACATCTCCCATTTCATTAAATGTAGGAGCGAACACGATCGTGGTTATTAGTACCGCTGAAGATGGAACAACAACTAAAACTTATACAATTACGATTACAAGGGCGCCCGGAGGAGCTCCATCTACGAATGCCACACTCTCTTCAGGAACAGTGAAGGGCCAAGCCATAGTCAGCCTTGGAACTCCTGGCTCCACGCTGGGTGGAATTTCTTCGCCGGGTTCTGTGACCATTACCAGGGCACAAGCAGCAGACACTTCTGGTTCAGGTAGTTTTGTCACGAGTTTCGTAAAAACCGATTCAGGCGCAGTGATAAATAAAATTGTAAAGTATTCATCTGGTGCATCGACAACAAATTTTGATACATCTGATTCGGCCTACTCAAATGCAGCTATTTCAAATAATGACTTCTTTATAGTTAAAGTAACTGCGGCAGATGGAACTACGGTTTTTTACTATAAAATCGTGGTAACGGTTCCAGCACTTGCAAGCATCTCAACTTTGCAAAATCTGTATATTTCTCCCGGCGTACTGAATCCAGGCTTTGCAAGTGGAACTACCACTTATGTCGCTTCCGTTTCTCCCACGACTTCATCATTAACCGTTAAACCTACTTATACTGGCACCAATGAGACAGTAACCGTGAATGGCATCGGCGTTCCGAGCGCAACTTGGTCGGGATCGATTTCATTATCGTACGGCGTTAATCCCATTTCCGTAATCGGTACTGCTGAAGACGGGTCAACGACTATCTACACTTTAAATGTAACGCGTGTAACTTCAAGCATCTGGACTGGTGGAAATGTCTGGTCTGATAATCAGAATTTCCTTGGCGTCGCTTCGAGCGAGCATGGTGAAACGCTGACGGCGGTATCCCAGACGGGATATATTTATAATTCTTACGATTCAGGAGCCACATGGGTGCAAAATACTTCCGCAGGTTTGAAAGATTGGCGCTATGTAACTTCCAGTAGCGATGGTGTCCACCAAGCCGCAACCGTTTATAGTGGAAATATTTATGTTTCTAACGACTCGGGCGCAACATGGTCCTCGGCTACAACTTCGCTCGGTACGAAAACTTGGTGGGGAATAACTTCCAATTCCGATAATACGAAAATTTATGCAACAGTGTTCGGTGGTTGTATCTATAGTTCATCGGATTTGGGATCAACATGGGAAACAAGTACTGCTTCACTGCTTGGCGGATGTGGCTTTCAAAACTGGCGTGGCATCGCTTCGGATAGCTCGGGAAATTTTATTGTAGCGGTCAACAGCAATGAAAAGATCTACACATCGGGCGATGGCGGAAGTACCTGGACGGGGCACGCCGTCGGGAGTAACCATAACTGGATATCGGTAAGTTCTAGTGCGGATGGATCTCACTTAGCTGCAGTAGAAAATAACGGATATATCTGGATTTCAAGCGACTATGGCGCAACGTGGAACTCGTTGACTAGTGCAGGATCAAGATCGTGGTGGGGAGTGTCAGTAAGTCATGATGGAACGCGACTCACTGCAGCATCTGCAACCGTTGGCGCAACCTCCGGAGTTATTTATTATTCTGCATCATTCGGGGCAGGTTTTTCGGACATCACGCCAAATTTTGTAACTGGTCAGGGTTATCGTGGTTTGGCGCTAAGCGGTGACGGAACCAGATTATTGACCAGCTCTCCTGCCGGCGACCTATATGTTGCCACACCTCCAACTATTGCTTTGCCAACCTTTTCCATTTCAGCGACCTCTGAAAGTGCAACTGTAGGTTCGGCAATTAATGGATTTTCAATTACTTCTTCAGGGGGCGCGCCAACGAGTTATTCCATTTCCCCAACCATCAGTAATGGACTCTCATTTAACACATCCACCGGCGCAATAACAGGTACACCTACTTCGACCGCTCCAGCTGTGACCTACACCATCACAGCGTGGAATGGGGGTGGATCGGCATCGGTAACTTTCACGATTGAAGTTGCAGCCGGTAGTCCACCTACTTCTGGTGGTTCGGTTACTACTCCTGATCCACAACAAACTTCGACCGTAACTCCGACACCAACACAGGGTTCGGGTAGTACTGGTGGAGGGAACAATTACGTTATATCAGGAAGTTTCCCCACTGCGATCGCAAATATTTCAGTAGCAGATCAATATTTACCAAACACAAGTTGGGTGCAAACTTCAACATCTGTTGTAATCATCATGCCTCCTCATGAAGAGGGAACGGTGTTGATTCAGATTTATAACGGACAAGTTCCGTTACTTGCACCGATCCCATATGTGTATTCAAAGAACGTTGGTGTTTCAACACCAACACCAACACCAACACCAACACCAACACCAACACCAACACCAACACCAACACCAACACCAACACCAACACCAACACCAACACCAAC